>OKDE01000014.1_pt1 | contig 134841 bp, 140 predicted proteins | sample 1613501 | NCBI WGS metagenome assembly OKDE01 (sample SAMN04436860, study PRJEB24849) | human gut metagenome | biome: human gut; feature: NICU; material: stool | host: Homo sapiens | place: USA: Saint Louis, MO | collected 2011-09-07
TGCGTAAGTTTTGAAATTTTCTTTTCTTAACTTACACACTTTATTTTACACTCTCTAGTATCCTTGTAAAGAAAACTTTGCTATTCTTTCAAAAAATGGAATACCAAATTTAATTAAAGCTCCCATAATAAAAGGGGTGAAGCAAGCCGCAAACATCATAGGGTCGCTTTTGATTTGCTTAAATACTTGTATGGCACTGGATAGTATTCTTTTCACAGCTTTACACCTCCCAAACTTTTCCACATATGCTCAACTGTATCCCTTGCAATTATGTAGAGGATAATCAGCGTAGCAATTACAATTACCATATCGAACGATAGTAACATACTTTTTCCAGTTATAAGGTTCATACAAGCCATGAACGGAAAAAAGCAAAACACATTTGGTAAAGTCACAAACAGACCAGCAATAGGTGGAACAAAGCAAACAATTTCTATCGGCATAATTACAATAAGAAACTGGTTCAAGTTTGAAATCTTTGTAGCTGCAATAATTCCAAGCATAGTAAAGATTGCTGATGTCAAAGCAGTACCAACTGCGATACCAAGCAAATGATTGCTGCCGGAAACTAACCCTAATATCAATGCAATTACCGTAGAAATAGCAATCAACGCAACTGTTTTTGAAAGTATATATTCAGATATTGTTACAGGAGATACCACCATAGCATTTAATACCTTTTGACTTTTTTCCAAAAGAACAATCGCTCCCATGAAAAACAATCCCATTGCTGCCGGGTCAGAGTATATCATAATAGAAGCAATATCCGTTTTCCAATGTTCCGGCAAAGCGGCAATCCCACACACATATAAAACGGTTAAAATAAAGTAGATAAAATAGAAACCATATTTCCATTGGAAATGTATATCACCACAAATTAAACGTCCCAATCTCATTGAAGTGTCCTCCCTGTAATATCTACAAAAATATCATTTAATGTAGGCTCACTGCTATGAATGGAAAGCAGACGGTTTTCGGAAATTAAGTTTTTCAATAACTTATCTTCTGTGGTTCTATCAAGCAGACATTCTCCCGTTTTCTCACCTTTGTCATAGTAGGTATATTGTATTTTTGCGGCCCCCCTTGACATAATCAAATTATGCGGACTATCCAATGCGCTTACTTTTCCGGCAACGATAAAGGCTACCTGATCACATAGCTCTGTTGCGTCAAACATATTGTGAGTAGTAATGATAACCGTTTTTCCACGTTTCTTTTCTGCAAGGATAATATCTTTCATCAAACGATTATTCGTAGGGTCAAGGCCGCTTGTCGGTTCATCAAGGAATAATATGTCTGGGTCATGTATCAACGCTTTGATAAAATTCAAGCGGGAACGCATACCTTTGGAAAAATCGCCAACCTTTTTATCTCCGTCATTTTCCAATCCAACCATATGCAATAGTTCGTCAATAGACCGGGGCTGCTTTTCATACAGAGAAGCAAAATAGGCGAGATTTTGTCGTGCAGTGAATTTCTCATAACAGGTTGAAAATTCAAAATCAACACCGATATTTTCATAAAACCGATTTGTACGCTCCCGTATTTCTGTACCTGCAACTTTTACGCTGCCTTTATATTTTGTATTAAGTCCGGTCAAAACTTTTTGAATGGTTGATTTTCCGGCACCAGAAGGGCCCAAAAATCCAAAAATTTCTCCTTTCCCAACATGGAAGCTTACATTCTCGACAAACGGTTTGTCAGTATAGCTAAAATACAGTTTTTTTACATCAATCATTATTTTGTCCTCCTCAAACTTTATGACTCATAAGAATATATAGTCATACAAACTGTAAAAAATATGTTTGGCTATCTGCCTGTCAAATAACCAAACAAAATTGTTACTCTGCTACTACTTGTTGAACAATGCCATTCACTAAAAGATTTTGTATCATATTCAGTTCTTTATCCTCCTTGAACTGTTCCAAACAGGATAAAACAGAATACAGGGATTTTATGATAACCGTATGCGGAATCGTAAAAATAACCCCTAAATCTTCAAGCATTTCTAGTATACGTATATCATTGTGCATATGACTGTCAAATATATCTGGCGAAAGTTTCCTTTGCAGATAGTCCATTAAAGACAAATCGATCTGCGAAAGAATAGGAGAATTAATCAACCCAGTTACCCCCAAAGTGATAACATCTTTTGTTAAGTCCCTATGATTTTCATACTTTCTTCCTTTAATTGCTGTTTCAATATTAGCAAATAGCTCTTTCTGTAAGCGAAAATTGATTTCTACATATAAGTGTTCTTTACTCGGATAAAAAGCGTAGAATGAACCTTTCGATATATTTACAGCAGCTACTAAATCATCAACCGTTACTTTTTTCAAGCCGTGTGCTGCAAACAGCTTTTCCCCCTCTATCAAAAGTTTCCTGTTTATGATTTCTTTTTCTTGTTCTGTAAAGCGCGGCAATTTTTCTCACCTCCTTATGACTAAATATTTTATATCGTCATATAGAATATATCACTTGCTTTCTTTGTTGTCAAGAGATAGTCTAAAATTATTTTATAAAAAAAATCTGGCATATAAACAATGTATCATACAATGATTTTACTACATACGCTTACTGCTATTACTACTGAAGTAGTCAAGCAGGATACAGCTATCTTTGACATACTTCACCCTCAGATTACCATATATTTCTATAACTCATCACATTTCCTCCACCCCCAGCAAAATATCATTCTTCAAGAAAAATCGGTACACAATCCCTTTCCTCACCCCACTCTGAACCGGTACCAGAAGTCGCTTTGCCTTGCCTTCCCCATCTACCACCTCAATTTCCCAATATCTTTTTCTGCCCTTACAGTTTTGTATCAGGGTCACTTCTCCCACCAGCGTCTCATATTTCTTCTGGAAAATAACCTGACAAAGGTATAGAAAGTAAAGACCCAGGCCGGTCACGCACAGTATTGTGAGTTTTAAAACACCTTCTCCCTCCTGATGAATCTCCATAAAAACTCCCGCTGCCAGGATGCCCAGTATGACACCTGCATTTATGATTAGCTTTTTCATTAACATTTCCGGAACTCCCATCCATTCATGTTTCATATTCATATATTTCTGCCGTTTCAGGCAGCCTTTCTTTTATGGTCTGGTACATGGCCTGCATCTTATCCTCCGGGTAACCAAATGGGCTGACATAGAAAAGACACCGCTGGTTTTCTCCAAACCCACGGATTTCACTCTCACCGCCTTCTGGAATCTGTAGATAAAAACCACCTGCTTTGGCTTCCCTTATTAGCGCCTGAACTTCCTTAAAATAGATTCTGCATTGCTCGTAGTGTTCCCTCTTCCAAGGTTGCCTTGCAACAAAACAACTGGTCTGAATTTCTAAGCAGCATCCGCTTAATGGCATAATCAACTGCTTTAGCTTCCAATAGCGAATTGCGCTTCCAAACATACCACACACACCAAGTCCGATGAATGGTCCACCGATGATGGCCGGAAAACGGGCCGCAAGAAAAAACAGCCCCAATGAGGCTGCTATTCCAAAAACTGGTATCATAATCAATGCTCTATCCCTTTGATCCATTCTGTGGTACATTGGTTTATCTGATGGCTCTAATCTCATGTGCTTATGCCCCCTTTTATGCAGCTCTTTTTCCTTTCCAATTTTCTAATACTCGCTCACACTCCATGATGGTCTGCTCACACATATAATCTGAAAAACAGCCGATGTGTGTCTCTTTAGGCGGCAGGTTTAAGCTGCAGGATAACCAGGCATAAACTCCATTTTTGCACATGTATCCACTTTCAATCAGTCTGTTCATGGCACGATGCGCGCGGATTCTTTTATTACGAAGTTCTTTATCCGCCAAAGAGCCCATAGGCTTTTTCGTTCCTCTATGAACTCCTACATAGGAATTGCAATCCGGATATCCGCTGCATACATACAGCATGCTTCCTGCAGTTATCGTATCATCACCATACACATACTCGGCTGGCCGCAGAACAGCGTCTCGTCCACAGTAAGGACAAACGGGCATTGCAAGGTTAGGTTTCTTACGCGGATGTATCCGGACTACTTTCTGTTTTTTTTTCATTTCTTCTATCTCCTTCCTCCTTAATATAGTTCTATTGTATAAAACGGTTAATCCTTAATACAAGGGCATTAATTTTTTATGGGGAGAAATATGTCCCATTCCTCCCCTCTTTGCTTATACGTTTTGATTATGCTTCTTTTTCCGATAATAGGTATATCCTGCAGTACCTGCACCGACACTGGTAACACCAATCACAGTGGCGACCGCTGCTCCATGGTTCTTTTTAGGTATGTAAACCCCCGTTGCTTTCATGGTGTATTGCTCTCCCCCTTCTTCCCCGCTAACATAGGTAGAAATCAGGCGTACGCCTTCCTCCTCCGGAAAATAGGCACTTCCCTCATACATCACTGTGCAGTCACTCACCTTCTTGGTACCAGTTATAACAACCCTACGGCATAGGATACCCGCTTCATCTGTGTAAGCTTCCCCATCCCACCTTGCTGCTTCTATGGTATAATGCTCAGCATCAGCCTTAATCAGAGAAAGGAGCTGCCCTTCATATCCGGTGAAGTCTGGTTCAGTCCCACTCAGTTTAAAAACCTGGTCCCCAATCCAATAGCCGTCCAGCCCATATTCATGGAACACAGCTGAAAAGGAAAATGTATCGTCCAGGCGCTCCCCGCCAAATGTCTGGCCAGAAATTTTTGCAATAGTCTCCATCATCTGCCCGGTTTTCTCATCTGTTACCGTCATCTTGATTTTTGACGGTATCATGTCCTTGGCTTCCACTGCTTCATATAAGACTTCCTCGCTTACCGGTACCTCATGAGCCTGTATAACGGCTGCTTCCTTCTGGGATTTTACCAAATGATAAGTAATTCCATTCCGGGTTATCTGTTCTTTCGGCCTAACCTCCACTTTTCCATCAAGAAACGGGCTTGTTGCGATTTCAAAAGAATTTCCAGAACTCCTTTTCCCCTGTTCTTCCAGCACTTCTGTCCGGATTTCTGAGAGACGGTATTTTTTTCCGTCTCTCTCAATTTCTTTTTCAAACAGCTTTTCTGCTTCATTAGAATCGGGGTTTTCCGTTGTATACTGGTGTTCCTCATATATATTTTCAATTACATCTTCCGCTGCCTGAGACTCCATCACCGGCGTACTAACTACCATTATTGCCAACAGTAGAAACATGCCAGCCTTTATCCCTGTTTTTGATTTCTTTTGTTTTTTTCTCCACTTTGAGAGGGAAACAATTAACAGGCTGACTACGGATGCAAGCCATGCCATGAACACCCCTACAAAATAGCTGGTATCTCCTGTCTTTGGTGCATGATTAAGTTCACCGACCATCAAATCACCCTCTCCCCTTCTATTTGTCTCATAATTGGCCGTGATTGTTCCGTAATGTTTCTGATCAGTAATGGTATTGTCGCCAATTATACTGCCGTCCTCAAACACCGTGAATGAAAAGACCGTCTCGTTTCTGTCATACCCTTCCGGTGCTGTCAGTTCCCTGAAATGATATTTCCCCGGAGACGGGACCGGAAAATATACTTTTCCCTTTTCATCACTAATGCCGGAGAAGATATGGTTTCCGTCCTGGTCTGTGACCTCGATCTCGGCACCAGGCAGTTCCTCTGCTGTTGTTACATCCACTTTAGAGATTATCATTTCTGTTTTACTGTAGTTTTCCATAGTCGTATCCCCTTCTATGGTCCCATCTTCAGTTACTGCAAACGCATGCAGTACCTCATTTAGATAGTATCCCTCTGGTGCCTCCGTCTCTTTAAATGTATAGGCTCCTTTTAAAGGCTTCTTAAACAGGAATGTTCCTGCTGCATTTGTAAATCCTTCCGCATAGACACTGCCGTCTGGATTGTAAACGGTAATCTTTGCCCCTGCAAGCTTCTGGCCAGTTCTTCCATCAATCTTAAACAGTTCCATATACTCCGCTGAGGGTCTCGGGTGATTCGGAGTGCTGCCACCGCCGCCACCTGAATGGGTGATTTTATAGTTCTTGACCACAAATTCCTGTATCGCCTCAATATCTTTTATTTCTATTTCCTGCGGCTCCATTTTCTTATAGCCGGAGGGAGCCTTCACCTCACGTATTATATACGTTCCACCCGCAAGGTTTTTAAAGTGTTCAGCCTCACCGTCCCTGGATGTCCATTCCCGGATTACTGTACCGTCCGAATTTCTTACCAGTTGAAGAACAGCGCCGCCCAGCAGTTTTCCTGTTTCTCCGCTAACCTTTCCTATCTCTATCTGGATTGGCTGGTTTTTAATATCAAAATGCTGGATGGTCTGATTAGGAAGGATCTCAATTTTCATATCCTCCATTGGGACATATCCTTCCGGTGCCTGTGTTTCCCTTATGGTATAGATACCAGACGGTATTCCTGTTAGGATAAGCGGCTCCTTTCCTGACACCCATTCTTTCATTACAGTTTCCTCGTTTGTCCCCGCAGCCTTTAGAAGCTGAAGAACCGCGCCTTCCACTGGGCTGCCTTCCAAGGTGTCCGTCTTCTGGAGTTCCACCACAATCTTCTCATTTACCAGGGTAATCTCCTGCTTTTCCTCGGTTCCACTCACGCAGAAGTTTAAATGCTCTGTTACTGCATAGCCCTCTGGAGCCGTCAATTCCCTAATTGTATAGTCTCCAGCAGAAAGTCCTTTAAAAATTTCAGGTATCTTCCCGCTTACCCATTCTTTCAATACCATGCCATCGGCATCTCGAATCAACTGAAGTCTTGCTCCCGCCAGGTTTTCTCCGGTCTCTTTATCTGTTTTTGCCACTTCCACTTCAAGTTTCCGGTTTGTAATGGTAACGGTTTGTATACCTGCTTTCTCCGTAATCTCGATTCTCACTGGTTCCTTTAAAAGCAGATAGCCGTCTGCCGCCTGGATTTCCTCCAGTATATACCAGCCTGCCTTTAAGCCGCGGATTAGTTCCGGTTCCCCAGTGGTAACCCATTTCGCCACCTGATTTCCTTCCCCATCTGTAAGCTGCAGCACTGCTCCTGTTACCGGTTCCCTGGTCTCCTCGTCCAGTTTGTCAATCATCAATTCTGTCATCCGATTCTCCATTACAAACGTCTGTTGCTTATAATCTTTGGTCACGGTAATCCGCATGGGACCTTCCGGTATCTGGTATCCTTCCGGAGCCTCTACCTCTTTCAATAAGTACACGCCTGCCGGGAGACCGAAGAACTGAATCGCTCCGGTTTCATCTGTAATCCATTCCTTAATGATTTCCCCGGACGCTTCCAAAATCAGCTACATCTTCGCGCCCTTTAAAGGATTTCCGTTTTCACTGTCCACCTTTCTGATTTCAATCTTGGTATCATCATCAAACATCTCCACCATAGGGATGTCATCCACTGTCATGTTCCCGGATATTGTAAAGTACACTTTCTCTGCTTCTATATACCCTTCCGGTGCCCGTGTCTCGATTAGGACATACATCCCCTCTGTCAGGCATTCCAGTTCGTGCGGGACCTCCGTGGAAATCCAGCTTTCAATCACATCACCGTCAATCCGTATAGCCGTCCCATCCTTGTCAACCATCTCTGTGACTCTGCGGACCTCTAAGCTGGCGCCTGGCAGTTCCTCCTTTGTTGTAAGCTGCTTTTTAGAAATGATAACCCTATTAGGGCTATCCGCTGCTTCATACTGATAGGTGAGCGTCTGGTACTGGTCTGTCTTTATATTAAACTGGAAGTCGTGGACTGTCGGGTCAAGCAGATAACCGTCAGGCGCTTCCACCTCCTGTATCCGGAAATGATAGAGGCTTACCGCCCCATCCGTTCCTATCCCTCCAATGGGGACCGGGGAGCTGACTGCCCGACCATCGGAATCCGTTATCAGAATGGTCGCCACATTGGTATCCAGATTGGACAATCGGAACCTTGCACCTGATAAAACTTGTTCCGGATTCCTTTTATCGGTCTTGATAATCTCAACTTGGCCCAGAATCAGTTCATTTACCAGTTCAATCTTTTGAATTTCCAGTGTATCAACAATCGCAAACGGCAGTTCTGCAGCCCTCGCATATCCAAAGGGAGACTGTTCCTCAACAAAATAGTAATTCCCTGCGGCCGGCTGACTTAACTCATGAAGCCTTAAATCCCCAATTTCATAACCTTCCGGTATCCTGCCTTCTTTCTGGTCCCGCTTCGTGTATGTTCCGTCTGAGCCGGAAATCCAGCGTTCCACCAGATACGCATCTTCGTACTCCATAGCCGGAATATGGTTCCCATCTTCATCCTGCAACAGATTGCCGTCCGTATCGGTTACATACAACAGATTCCCGTTTTTGTCTTTCATTTGGTGTTTGGCAAGTGTACCATCTTCCTTTGCACGGTAGACGGCAACTGTGGCTCCGGTAATTTCTTTTCCACCTGCCACATTCACTTTTGTCAGGAGTACCTGAATCGGTTCGTCTGTCATGGTAATGGTCTGCACCCGTTCCTTAGAACCCACATCAAGGACTGGTACATAAACCGGTGCTGCCACTGTATATCCGTAAGGAGCCTGCTCTTCTACCAACACATATTTCCCTACAGGAAGATACTCAAAACGCATGGCTCCTGTCTCCGTGATATAGCAAACCGCCTGACTGGTTCCCGGAACCTGCTCTATCTCATAATCATAGGCCGTGTAGCTGTGTCCACCCGGTATGGTAACCTGATGGGCCGTTTTTCTCACCTCCCTTCCATCATCTGTCTGCCATTCATACACCTTCTTTTCCTGATGATAGAGTATCGTTCCATCATCTCTATACTGCACTTCCCCATTCTCATCTACCTGGGCTTCGTATAAAGCCAGTGTGGCCCGGTGAAGATTATCCATCACAGCCCCGGTCCGGGAGTCCAGCTTTAAAACCTCTACCGCTGTATGATCATCTTCCATTACATAGCCCTGTACTTCACCGGTTTCCAATATGGTGACTTCCACATCCTCCGCCGTCACATAGCCGGCCTTTGCTGGTACTCTTGTTTCCTGGAGAATATAATCTCCCGGCATGATATGGTCAATCCAGTGTGGAACGTTTCCTTCTGACACCCATCGTTCCGCTACAATCGGTTTGTCCTCCATATCCCGGAGAATTTCCAAATGCCACCCCCGGTCGGAATCATCATAGACGCGGTATGCTTCGTAGAGTGTTAAAACCGCGCCCTCAATCTCTTTTCTGGAAGTCATATCAAGCTTTGATACCTCAATCTTTGTGTAATCATCCTCCATCACATAGGACTGCTTCTCGCTTACATCACGGACAATCACACCGACTGCTGCGGACTGTACATAACCGTCTGACAACGGGGCAGCTGTCTCCTCCAGGATATAGGCGCCCTGCCTTACTCTTGCAATTTCACAGGCACCATGGTCCGTCACCCATTCATTCTCAATCCATGTAACACCGCCATCCTTATAATAGATAGGAAGCCCGTTTTCATCTGGTACTGGCTGCAAATCCATGTTGATAGATGAATTTCCTTCCCCGTTGGTATATACTTCTACGGATTGGGAAATGATTTTATCCCCATTTTCATCAAGCGGCCAGACAATCACTGCGCCGGTTTTATCTTTCACATAAGCCATACCTGTTTCTGAATCCAACATACAGAGACGGTTCCCCCAATCATCCAGTCCATAGAGGATGCCGGTCTGTTCATCAAGTTCTGTGGGATCATATTTTAAGTCAAAATACCATATGTCCACGGGTGGATTATCCTCTTCTGTAATATCCCACTCCGCCTGCCCTGCTGCGTTTGTCCCAGTCTGTCTTATATCGGTATCCACGCCGGTATCATACGCCTGGATTCCTATTACTGAGCCAAATAGATTTCTCTTCACCTTGACTTTCTCATACTCGTGTTCCCCAGTCTGCTTTACTTCCAACCCCTCATACAATGTCAGTGTTGCATTCTCCACATATATCTTCTCCTGACCGTTTTCAAGGCGTTTTGTCACATAACCAAACCCGGCAAATTCCCCATTGGGTTTATACTGTAAATCCACGTCCCCGCGGTTATTTAGCTGCTTTTCATCTCCCTCTACACGGTATGTGACGGCATCCGCACGGTTTTCCAGCTTATGTATTTCTATATGTGTAGGTGCATTCTTTACAATAATCTGGTGCATATCCTCTACAACGGTTTTCCCGTCAGCGCCAATGGGACGCATGTACTGGTATTTTACCGCCTGCGTCCTTTTCTCCTGATTGCCGTCTTCATAATATTCCACCTTGTCGCTGTATACCGTAAATGCAATAGGTTTCGACTTCACATATCCATCCGGTGCCTCTACCTCCACCAGAACATAAGCGCCGGCGCCTAACGGCTGATACGTTTCCAGATACCCCACACACTGCTTCTCTGTATGAAGGCTTCCGTCCTCTCCTTCAACTTCTCCGTCCCGGATTGTGGTGTAAGCCTTAAAAACCCCTACTTCCGCTCCGGTGTCGTCCTGCATGAAAATCTGTTCACGTTCCTCATAGAGAGGTGTTCCCTCCTCATCAAACAGGATATCCCCGCTTCCTGTCACACCGGAAGCACCATTTCCAATCACGTCCCTTTTGGCTGCATAAATCTTAAAGAGTGCTCCTTCATGCAGAATATTTTCTCCAGTTTCAGAATCCAATTTCTCAATCCTGAGTCTGGAGCTGTAAAACTCATTCTCAAAATCCTTGACTGCAAAGGAAATAAAATTAAAGGTTCCATCTGTCTCCAGGCCAGCTTCCCGGTTTCCGATATCGCCGTCATCGTTGATTACTTCTCCATATCTGGGATCTAACACACTCCAGGGTACAAGTGCTTTCGCGTACATCCGGTCCACGGCAGCAGACTTTCCGGTCATGGTAACCACTCCATTCATTGTTACACCATAATCCGCTATCGTTCCATCCCGGTCGTAATAAGTTTCATAATACACCTGGTCTGCACTTCCAGCATCCTCGCTGATAGAGCCGTAATGATAATACCTCGCTACTGTCTCATTCTGGCAATCCCTTCTGCGGTCCGGCTCCAGACCATACTTAAACACTTCAAAATCGCCGTCATTATTATGCGCATATATGATATGGGTTTCTTCATTAAATCGAATCTGATAACGCTCAGTCACTTCCTCCGGTTTCATGGCAGAGTCGTAAAGATATTCCTTAGATGGGATTTTATCATGTACTGTACCATCGGCATCTATCTGTGGAACAAAAGGAATCTCTACCTCCTGAGGCGCATCAATCTCATAATGTTTTTGTGGGATGCCTGTTGGCTGCTGCTCCACCAAAACATATGTACCGTAAGGAAGCATCCTGCTTTGTCCCCAGTAGTCGTCCTTCCCGCCGCCCCGGTTTGCATGTACGGTTGTCATATCCCCGTCTGCATCATACTTTTCCAAATCCCACTCAATTGCAAGCTCAGACGCAGCACCGGGATTTTCCTTGAAAAATGTTACATAGTCATAACTGCCATCTTCCTTTTTCATAAGCTTGTCTGTTTTCTCTAAATCAGAACGCAGATACAGTTTAAAGAAAAAGCCGGGAAGCGTCTTCGTCTCCTGTGTTCCGTTATACCCTCCAAAAAGAACGGTAAACGGGTCACGGTGAATCTCATAGGTATTATGCTCATAGGAGTCCAGAGCAATATCCTTTTTCACCTCGATTGCCTGCTTAATCACCCGCTCCAGCATAATAACCGGCTCTTTCCGTGTGCCGTTATCTTCATAGATTTCATACTGGCCCGGATAGAATAATACAGGGAACTTTAGATAAGAGCCACTCTTCTGTGCAGGTTTGGTCGTCATGACGTTCACGGTTGCTGTATATTCTGTTATTTTCTGTTCTGTCACTACACGGTAAGTTCTCTCATGTTTTTCCCCCTCTGTAAATTCCTCGTCCGTATCCACATGGATGCTCACCTGGCCCTCCACTGCGGTTGTCTTTACAGGGGTCAGAATTTCCTCATAGGAAACCACCTCCTGGCTGGTATAGATTGGAACCGCCTCCATCTGCGGGATTTTCTGTCCTTCACTGTCCAATATGAACTCCCCAGCCGCATAGGTCTCATAGACAGGTGCATAAACCGTCTTTAACAGAATTTCGTCTTGCCCCAAAGCCTCCAGGTCCAGTTCCTTTTTCTCTACTGTGAAGCGGTAACCATCCATATCATACTGTCCCTCTTCATAGACTGCATAATAAAACCCGCCCTCATATTCCTTTCGGATTACTAAAAGACCACTGCCGCTTTCATAAATGGCTGGCTGGTTCGCCAATGCTTTATATCCATAACGAATTCTTGCATACCAGGTTCCCGCCTCCTCATATACTGCATCTACATCATATGCATCCCAAAAACTTTCCGAGGAGCAGAAGGTCAGAATCTCATCTATCATCTTCCCATTTGTCTTTCCAGATAATTTGAGTTTTTTAAACGGGTAATCAGACAGCCCACTCTTATACCCCGAAAGAGCAAGAGCCGATGACGTCTCCCACAAAATATAATCCTCGTCAATATCTTCTGATTCTTCCATATCCAAATCGGACGGTTCCTCCCGCTCAATGGATGAGATATAATCATTTAATCGGTTCACTGCCGAAACAGTTTGGGTGAGCGCCCGGTCAGCCAACACCGGATTGCCGCTATCATCTGATTTTATAATCTTATTCCCGGTTTCGTCTAACTTGTATTCTCCACCCTCGGCAGTCCGGTACAGGATATTTCCCTGCGCATCTTTTTTCTCTACGCACTCTGTTCCGGTTATCACCTGCTCCTGTGATGCAGTCTCTTTTCTTGTCACCTCATATGCCTTGACACGCTCCGGGAGACCGGAAAGCAGAATATCGAAACCCTTTGTTTTATAATATTTAACCGTAAAATCATAGGAATCCTCAAACCATTCATTAATACTATGGGTAAATCCATCTGTATAGGCACTCCCTGACGCGGTTAAGACAATAGGCTTTCCTGTTCGATTGCTCTCAGATAAGTTCTTGCCGGTTACAGAACGTTCATAACCTTCAGAGCGTGAGATTTCTTCTATATAATAACTGCCTAAAATAAGCGGACGTCCAATCCAGCCATTTCCATTGCGCACTTCATTATTCGTATAGAGATTCGGTACCTCTCTTGATGTTTCTGATACTTCTGTTATGGTTAAGAATGAAGCATCACCATTTTTATCCGTTGTGGCAATGGATACCAACTCCCCCGCAGAAAATACAACACCGGTTTTTCCATCTGGATGCCTGATGTCCTCTGCCGCATATAGTCCATATACAGCGCCCTCTAAGGTTGCATCTGCTTGGGCTTTTCCATAGCTGTCCTCTTCCAGCTCAAAAAGTTCTTTATCCCGCTTATTAATATGCAGCTCTCCTTCTGTCCTGTGATCCTTCACCAGATAAGCGTAACCAATGTACCCGGACGGATAGCTGCCTTGCTCAATCGGTGCCACCTCACTGCCTTCCTGGACACCATCCCATTCCCAGTGTCCGCCTGTTCCAACTTTTATAGAGGCCGGGCGTGAAACCAAATAGGTGGACGCATTTGACGGTGTGGCCACGTCCTTTTCTATCCCTATCTGGGATCTGGTTGCTACGGTAGGAAGGTCCTCTGTTATGGTCTCTTCTTCCACTGATTCAGCTTCATTTCCAGAATCCTGCGTTTCAGCTTCAGGACTGGCCTCTTCATCTGTTTCCTCTCTGTTTTCCATTGATGGCTGGGATGCCTCATCAGACTCTTTTATTTCTGTTGTATCTGCTGTTTCCTCTGACCCGGCCTCCACTTCCTTCGCCCCTTCCTCGCTGGTCTCTGCTGTGTCACCGGAAGATTCCGATTCATGTTTCTTTGTGTTCTCATGCTCCTTAAAAGCATGCTCTTGTTCATTCCCTTTATCCTCAGGTATTTTTTCCTGTCCGGTAACTGAATCACTGGTTTGATTCCCTTCATCTGACATTCCCGCCTGAACAATATCTGTAACCTTCTCCGATTTTGACAACTGCGGCACATCCTCCATCTCTCGAACCGAAACTGCCCGATTGCCAGGGTAATAGCCGGTAATGGCACCCTCTCCTTCTGACTGAGAAGATGAAAATTCAACAATTTCAATGGAGACATCATCATTGTGCAGGTCATGAAGGATATATCCGGTTCTGGCGTCTGTTTCCCTGACTGTGTAAATACGCTTCAGGTGAATATAGGTACTCCATGCCTCATCCCGGTCCTCCTCCATTAAGTCTCTGGCAACGCCCTCATCGATGGAATGGAAATCACAATTTTCCTCACACCAGTCCACGCACTCCTGCCAGGCATCCCAGGCTTTCTTCTTCCGGCGTTCATTTTCTTCATCGGCCGAGTCAGAGTCTCCATCCACATAATGAATGACTGGATCTGGGTGTCCCCCACAATAAGTCTTCTCATATTTATAAAGCTTTTTATCCGAATGCGAAAAATGTCCGTTGGTATCTGTACTAAGCCCCATATCGCACACAGTTAAATCTTCAAATTTCCCTTCTGATGTGGGCACCATTTTCATAAACTGGTCTTTTTCCAGATTTGTCCCGTCAAGCTGCGAAAACTCAAACTTTTCTAATACTTCAAAGGTGGAGTTTTCCAAAGTTTTCCCTGTCTCGGAACACTGCTTTTCCAGTTCAATGACATAATCCCGCTTAAAGGTCTCCTCATGAAGGTACTGGGTATATGGAATTTCATAGTCTCCTTCCCCGCGGTGTGTTGTACTTTTTCCAAAAGACAGCCAAACCTCCCACGATTCCTGTTTCCCTGCCATTGTAATCATGGCCTGTTTCCCATCTACTGCACTGCTCTCGTTCCAACCATCCGGATACCAGATTTTAAAGCTATTTGGCTTAACCCAGTATTGAGCCCCCAGGGAGCCATCCTGAAAATGTCCCCTCACAAGGCCAATATCGGGATTACCTGTCGTACATGTAAATGTGATTCTGCCATGTTCCAGAGACACATTCCACCCTTCTGGCAAATCATAAACAAGCGTGGACTGCCTCCAATCATCACCGTCAAACTCCAATGTAATACTATAGGTCCCATCCCCGTTTTCTTTCATTTTATGTACCGGCGCCTGGCTTTGAAATTTAGATGCAAAGGGTGGAACGGCTCCTTCCTCCACAGCTCCATTAACCTGTTTAAAAAATTGTTCCAATGCTCCTCTTGTCAATACCGCAAGCATAGGATCTTTCAGGTTCTCGATTAGGACTTCCATCTGACTACGGAAATCATCTAACCCATTCCAATTTCCTGACATAATGGCCCAGGTAGCTGCCTGCCCCAAAATATAATGTCCCTGGCCGATTTTCCCATTTCCCGAAATGCCTCCTTCAAAATTACCTGATGATGAGAGAGCGTACCATAAAATTTCTGCATCCTCTCTTGTCAGCCCAAGGGGCAGGTTGTCACCATCCGTATCAAGGTCATATGTTACAATCGTTCCCGGAGTGCCCGAACGCATGGACTTATTCGGTTCCAGGCAGTATCCAGGTGCTGAATGGCCGCCTTCTACATTGGTAATCCCATATGGCCAAAGGCCAACCCGATTATGTTTTTTTCCATAAAAGGGAAAACTTGCTCCTTCTTTTAAAAGATTCTGGGAGCCATAATAGGCAAACGTACTTCCTCTGTTTTCTCCCTCCGATGCATCTGCTGAAATAATACCAAATCCAACATTAAAAAAAGACTGAACCGCAAGTAACACCGCTAAAAACAGCGAGCCACCACGCTTCAGTCTTTTGAAAAAGCTATCGTGTCGTATCATATTTTTCCTCATTTCCAAAAAACCGGCACAGACTAACATTGCTGTGCCGGTTTGACTTAGGCTATTTAATTCATATCAGGATTATACAACTGCGCTTTGCAGTTTGGACAAGGGTGGCAAACCTCCCTTAATCCGAATACATTTCTGTAATCGCAGAACGGACATTTGAGTTCCACTACATCCAGATAAAAACACGCATCCGTTCTCGTTGAAGATACATCAATGCTTTTTGCCTGACCATCTATATATACGGCATTCCACATGTGCACGTAATCCTCCCGAAGCGCGCACTTAAGCCCTACTACATTAGCCAAAAGTTTATAGGCCCTGGCAAACCCAACACACTTGCCAGTCCCATTCACCAGAATGCTGTAGACCTCATCATCTGCCTGTGTATATTTTCCCCGGTTGTAGGTCGCACGTAATGTAATCTCATCATAAATCCTGGTCGCCTTTTCATAATCACTGGCGCCATAGTCAAAACCAGTCAGAAACCTGCACACCTCCTCATAAACTACCTGGTTCTTTTCTGACAGCTCCGATGCAGGGATAATTCCCCTGACCGCAGCCAATACCCGTGTGTCATTCACCCACGCATAGTCCGTATCTTCATCAAAGATATATACCTGCCATTCTGGATCGTAATAATAAGGCCGGTTATCATACGGGGTTCGGACATAGCCGCCAAGCGACTGCTGTTCGGTCACCCAACTGCCGTCTGCTGCCACCAGGTATCCGTCTGGTGTAGTAGTATTTACAGCCATAATTCCATTCTGATTCAGATAATACGATGTTCCATTCTCTGTTATCCATTCCGCCCTCGCATAATTTCCATCATCTTTCTGGTATTGACAGCCGGTTGAAGTATTCTTCCATGCTCCTGCATACGCCGACATCGGGTTTAGGGTAACTGCCAGGAATATGAATGCCAGCTTCCAGCCTGTACTTTTTCTCATTATAAGCACCTCCTTCTATCCATAGCATACAAAGTCTCTGGAATCTATGTCGAGGGCATTTCTGAATTTTTTTTAAGGAATTACCTCAAAGGCATCCCTTCCAGCGCCCAATAACTTCATAAAATGGCTACAAAAGAAAAGGCATGAAAATACTCTCTCCATGCCTTTCCTTCCATATACAATTTTACCAACTACTCTACCCAAGCCCCGGACGCATCTACCCGGTATCCGTCTGGCGTCTGGCGGTTCATAAATAAAGCACCCTTGGTTCCGTCTGATGTGGGGTTAAAATAGTACCACACTCCGTCAATCAGGTTCCAGCCGGTATACATACGTCCTCTGGTCCCGTCTGAAACGGCATGGAGGTAATAGCGGTTCCCGTCTGTATCTGTAAACCATCCGGTCTGCATATATCCTTTCTCATCAAAATGGTACCACTCACTTGTCCCATTATAAGTAAGCAGCTGCCAGCAGGCAGCCGGATAGCTTCCATCTTTATTCTGATACCACCAGCCGGTACTATCCTGAATCCAGGTTCCAGCACTGTCAAAGTTTGGACTCATAGCACTTCCTATGACAGAACGGCTGGAACCGCCACCCCCACCGGAGGAACTTCCACCCGATGAACCGCTTGATGGCCGCTGTGTCTGATCTGTTGTTTTAAACGCTACAACGACTTTGCACTCTGCGGACTTCTGCCCATCCAAGGTAAGCACCTGAATACTGGTTTCCATTGTTCCCGCCGCCGTGGATACATAATACTTGTCTCTTGCAAGATTATCTGCATCGACCTTCTCAAGGGCTTTTATCCATGCTGCTTCCGGCAAAACTGTCACCAGACCATTACCTGATACGGATACCACTGCTTCATTCACCGAGTTCCAGCTTACCTCCTTATTCTCCGCCTCTTCTGGCATCACGAAAGCAGTAAGCTGCTGGGCATCCGTCACCTGATAGGAAACAGACGGGTTGGCCCGGCTGCCGGTCATCACCTTCTCTATGCTGAACTTAAGTTCGCTTTTATCTAAGGCTACCGATGCTACATGTGCTATGGTCTGGTCATCGGTACGGAAGGAAAGATTCACTGCACATACCGACTGTTTTCCTCCATCTTCCGTTGTAACCGTCACATAATTGGAACGGGTACCAGACGCTTCCTTTTTTGCGTAAGGGTGCTCTTTATTTCTCTCTTCTTCTGCCCTGATTAAATCTAAAATCCACTTTGCATTCTCTTTGGCACTCACAATACCCTCTGAATCAATCCGGAGCATATCCGCATCACCTACAGACCATTTCACATTTTTGTTGTCCGCATATTCCGGAGTAATCGTTTCATAAAGACGCTTTGAAGGTGTGACGGAATAACGTTCTGTAGGATCCAAACGGTCCCCTTCTAATGTCCTGACAATCTCAAATGCCAGTTCAGACTGGTCGAGCTTAACATCTGATACCGGGACAACCGTATCGTCAGTAATCTTGAAATTCACCGTAACAAATGCACTGGAACGCTTCTGCCCGGCTTCTGTGGTTACCGTAACAGACGCATAGTTGGTTCCTTCTGTTGTTATCTTTTTGGACGGATATAATTCCTGATTGGTCACACCGGCTTGTATCAGCTCCTGAATCCACTTTGCCGACTGGTTGACCGATACCTCCCCATTTTCTGTAACATGGATGACATCGGTAGATGAGCCATCCGTATCTTTCACATTCCAAATGATGTTCTTGTTTGCCGCCGTATCCGGTATCACGGTAGCCGTCAGTTTCTGCGGATCAGTAACCTTCCAGCCTATCTGCGGATTCCAACGGGAACCGCTGCGTATCTGTTCTATCTCAAACGTCAGCTCCGTCTTATCCAGGATAACACCATTAGTCATTGCCCGGTATTTAGCAGATAGGGTAATGTTTCCTTCCGGCATGGTAAAGGAGGTTTCAGCCCCATTGGTATGTATGATTTCCTCTTTGTCAAAATCATCGGTTGTCCAGAACAGGGAATCCGGCACCAATTCATAATATACAGGGGGCTCTGACTCCGTTTCATTTAAAGGACTTGTATACACCAGGACTTTGGCTCCCTTCGCTACGGCTCCCGGGTTTGCCCAGTTGATTTCTTTTGCAAAATTATTCTGGGATTCCAGCACAGAGAGTGTACCATGATCCACAGCCGGAATTGTAATCAAATACCCCCTGACCGGATCTCCCGTCTTACTGGGAGCATAGTGATGGATATTCTCTTTTCCAATTTCCAAAACTCCCGTTTCCAGTTCCTCATAAAAATAACGGTTTGTCTGCTTTATAAAACTTCCCATCTGGTAAAGGGAAAAATCCCGCTGGTTGGAATAATATGCTCCGATGTGATGTTCCAGCCGAATTTGCGGTGTTAATTTATTTCCAAAGGGATTTAATGAGTACTTGTCCTCACTATCCGTATAGAGATAGGCGAGGTCATCTCCTAAATCAATGGTCCCACCTTCAATATATCCCACAAAGAGTCCCGCTGTCTTTAATGTCGTTGAAGTAGATGCTCCAATGGTCCCTGCAAACCGGCCATTCTTAAGCTGGCCGCTCTGCATCCTTCCCACCAGACCACCGATATAATCCGCTGACGTGCTGCCAACCTTACCTTCCACATATGTATTATATATTTCCGTTTCGTAGATATTTCCTGCAATTCCGCCTACATATCCTTCTGAGTAAAGAGCGCTGTAGCTATCTGTGGTATCACTGGTGCAGTCACTCATAAAGGAGGATTGGGCAGAGCCGCAGATTCCTCCAGCGTAAGCATCATTTACGCCGTCTGCATCGGTTCCCCCCAAGACTCCAGCTGTATTGGTACACTCCAAAATCACGCTGTCATATGCTTCCCCAACAATCCCACCGATGACACCTACGCCACGCACCTGTCCTCTGGAGCTGCAATTACTTATGGTGCTGTCGTTCGTCTCTCCAACCAGAAGTGCCGCCTTACTGTGAGCATTCACCTGTCCGTCCACCGTCAGATTTTCAATCACCGCTCCATGGACACTGCCGAACAGCCCGGCATAATCCTGAGTCGTATCACTGATTTTCAGGTTATACACGCGGTATCCCTGTCCGTTAAAATTCCCCTTAAATGGTTTCGGTTCGCTGTCCCCGGCTTCTGTAAAATATCCAATCGGCAGCCAGGAGGCAGTATCGCTTAAGGATATGTCCCGTGTCAAAGCAAAATAGTACCCCTCATAACCGTCCACTTCCTCATTAGCAACATGATACGCCAGGAGTTTTAAATCCTTATCCGAGTTAATCTCGTAAGGTTCTTCCTCGGTTCCCTCTCCATCAAAATGGTCACTCATTTCCATACCGCCCCAAATATTCAAGGCACCTTTGTAAAACATGGCATTGGAAGGAGTAGCATTGGAAGGAGTAGCCGGAATCAGCTCATCTTTATCTGTAATGACTTCTGCTGCCCCTGCCTCTGGTTCCTTGGTTTTGATTTCCTCCGTTCCTGCCTCGTTTTCCTCTTCCTCCGCTTTTGCTTCTGTTTTGTCCTCTAAATCTGAAGTTCCTGCATCCTGGTCAGTCTGGGTGATACCTGCTTGCGCCATTTCCCCTTCTGCGCTGTCTTTTTCTTTCTCCCGCCTAGCTTCTGACGGACTGGCCATTGGAGCTGTACCGGCTTCTTCTACCGCCTCGTTAACGGCCTCCTTTGCATAAACGGTAGCGATACCGTTTGGATATGATACAGAAAGAACTGGAGTTAACCCCATCGCTGCAATCAAGGTCCATGCAGATAGAACTGCCTGCCCCTTCTTCATCTTTTTCTTCATCTTGTTCTCCTTTTTCTCAGAAAATTCCCTATGTGCAAATTTTTATTCCTGAACTACCACAAACGCCGGACGGATACCGATTTTCTTATTGGTTACATCCTCCGGTGCCACCCGGCCGTCATAGGTAACAGCATAACCCTTCGTTCCGTCGCCGGCCGCAGGTGTACGCAGCCAATAGCCCGTCGTGAAGGTTCCTGCATTTATAAAATTATTCTCTTCTGCACCACCAAGCCTCCATAAGATATCCGGATACCGGAGCGCTTCTTCCAATGAAAGGCAGAATATCTGGTCCGTGACTTTAATTCCCGGGCGGCTGCGCTTTGTAAATCTCCGGGCTGAAATCTGGTAATTATTACTTTTTCCCGCATAGGTAAACGGGCAGGTTGTAACCGTTTCCGCAAGCTTTTCCCTATCCTCCAATTCCTGGTTTAGCCATGCCCTTAAATCAGACGCTTCCCAGGCATTTTCCCTCCCGTCAAAAGGGCTTTCGTTTCCACCAATAATGGTGTCACAGAGAAACAGCGCTCCATTCCGGTTACTTCCGGCATCACAGTAATCTGGATCAATACAGCGGAAGGTATATGATTTCCCGGCAATTGACCGTTCCATCGTATCCCCGGTATACCAGATTCTGCCCTGTGTATTATCTGGTTCTCCCTTCTGTATGACAAAGGCCGGGCGGACCCCGGCTTCTGTTAATGATACCCGGCTGGAAGCAATGTGTCCGTTGTATTGCACCATATAGGCCTGGTTTGTCGTGTTTTCTCTAGGCGACCTGGTCCAGTAGTAGCGCATTCCTCTTTGCGGTGTCCAGATTTTTCTGGTAATCGCTTTGTAGGCAGGGTTTTTTACTTCATCAACAGACAGGCAGAAAACCCGGTCTGATATGGAATCCCCAGTCTCTGAAAGTTTTACGGGGAGCAGGTCCCCTGATACTGACAAGGTATCAGCAAACTGCTGGTTAAGCCATGTCCTGACATCCGAGTAGGTATAATCGTTATTGGAAGCCGCATAACGGACACACAGGGAGTAGGGAATGACCTCATCCGACACAAACAGATATCCACCCCGGTAATCCGTATCCAGACAGGTGAATCCCAATGTGCTGTATCCATCACCGAGGCCAGTCTCAACCTCCAGTGTATCTCCTGTCTCAAACCTCCCCTCCTCACCTCTGACTGTCTCCGCATGGGCTATAAAGCCAAATAGATAGCTGATAGCAGAACAAGTGGCAACCAAAACAAACAAGGCATGCCGCTTTTTCATCCTGATTCGCCAATTCATTCCTGCTCCTCCACCGTCACTGATAATGCAACACTTCGTTTCCTGTCATCCTCCCCTGGCTCAAAGTTCACTTTCTGCCCCTCCTTCAGCCGTTTAAAACCATCTCCCTGGATTTCGGAATAATGGACAAAATAATCAATGTTGTCCTCATCTGTAATAAATCCAAACCCCTTCCGTACATCAAACCATTTCACGATTCCTTTCAGCATATTAAAACTCCTTTCATATTTGTGCAAATAAAAAAGACAGCATCTGGTACTGTCTCAGGTACAAAATTCCTATTTTCTTTTAATAATTCTTGTGATAATCCCCTCTGCCACTTCCCGCTCATCGTTAATTCTGGTTACCAAAAAGCCAACCTCATCTCCCTGCCCCGGAAGGCTGGCTGTATTACAGGAATGTGCCACCGCATTGACCCTGCAGTCCAGTTGGATAAAATAGGTGCCCTTATATACATCTGTTATTTTTCCTACATATTTTCCCTGGCGGCGCAGGCGCATTAAATTTTCCTTGTTGACATTGGTCTTTGCCTCTTTGGCACTTACCTCTACCTTCAGATTCTCAATCGAATCTCCGGATATCTTCTTCATCATCACGCTAACAACATCCCCGATGGCGAATTTTTCATTGGCATCTGCCATCCATTCCCAGGACATATCCCTCGCTTTTAAGGAGCATTCCACGCCAAAGACCTCTAACCGGACCGCTTTCTGTGCCACGGCAATAACTCGCGCTTCCACAACACGGCCAGGCACAATCATAGTGGGCCCCTCCTGTTGTCCCAGGTAAAACTGCTGGCGTTTACGAAGCATCGCCTCTTTTCTGGATGCAACCACGCTTCTTGACTTTTCCTCCATCTCCCGGATTATAAAATCCAGTTCTGCGCCCAGCATGTTGTTAGCAAGACGGGTCTGACGGTTTAACGTATTGGAATTTTCTCTTCCGTCTCCCTCCAAGTTAATCATCATTTCTTCCATGGGGATTAATACACGGTAATCTTTATAGTAGACGACTGCTACTACCCATCCGCCATCCAGGCGCTCGATACCACTTAATCCTCCAGACAGGATTTTCTTTGTGCGGTAGGCATTCACCATTTCATGCCAGGTTATATCCCCGCTCTCCTGCCTTGCCGCTGCTCCGGAAGCATCTACGGTAAGGATTCCCATTTGATGGACATGTCCACGCTTTTCCCTCTCCTGCACCTCCTCTGCCAGACGACCTTCACTGTCTTCCCTCATGCATATACCACCTTTCTTGTTTTTTTGAGTCAGAAAAAGCAGCCGGCGAACCAGCTGCTTTCTCTATCCAGATTTTCAAATCCGATGATACCATTATAAAAGATTGAAAATCGCAAGTCAATTCATGTCAGGACGCAAATCAGTCTCTTTTTGGTTCTTTTTCGGTGATATCAATCAGAAACTTATCAATGCAGTTTAGAAAGGTCTTGGACAGTTCCTGATATAAATCCTCCTATCCCTCCAACATCAGACGGACAATATTTACTTTTCTTGTAATCATCCGCATTTATATGCAGCATTCTATCCCCCCTTCCTCCTTGTTATCATTCCCAGTTACTCCCTTTATTCATATGTTCTGCTGAATACGGCTCCAACTCGCATACAACTCGTGCTATTTATACTTACTATTCCAGAAACATTTCTTAGTATAGTAGTGATAGTGACACCCAAAGAGTGGAATGTAAGTCGGCGGTATTTCACGCCGACTTTTTTCTTTTCTCACGTTTCGGCAGTTCAATGGCTTCGCCAGTTTCCCCATGATAGGCTTCTTTCGGCAGTTCTACGCGTTCAAAGGCTGGCCCTCCAAGGAAACGGAAGGCCAGCCTTTGACGTTTACTATTTGATGAAATTATTGCTGGAGCTTAATTGTGTCCACGATTGCCATTCTGCTGATCTGCCGGATAGGGCGTCTGATTGCAACCGCCGCAGACGCAAGGCAGAGGAACACGATCAAAAGAAGTGAACCCACAGGGATTTGCCATGCAGTTCCCCACTTATCTGCAATCAAAAACCGGAACATCAACTTGTTGAGCGGTAGCCCCAAAACACAGCCAACAACACAGCCAAAGATGGCATAGGTAAAGGCTTCCGCCGCAATCATCTTATAAAGCTGATTTGCCCCCATTCCGATAGAACGCATAATGCCGTACTGCTTTGTTCTGGACGCTACACTGGCGTTCATGCTGTTAAAAATGTTAAACACTGTGATAAGTGCAATAATGATGAGGAAGCCATAAATAAATACCGCGCCTGTATAGTAAGAGCTTTGGGACTCGGAATTGGTAATTCTCTTGTCTGAAACAGTGCTGTCGGATGGGATCATGCTCCGTATTGTGGAAACAGTATCATCCCCACCAGCAGAGGAAAACTGAACATCAATCGTTGTATAGCCCAAATCGCCAACCAAAGCGGCAAATGTCTGCTCCGAGCAAATCATATATCCGCTGCTGCCTGCGCTGTTGACTGTGCTGGCCGTAGCTGTTGACAGTATTCCAGCAATCGTTACCTGCTTATCGCCGGAAGATGTATGAAGGACTATGGTATCTCCAACATTCCAGTTTACGCCATCCTGATAAGTAACCAGAACACGATCTGTATTTTCCATAGCAGGCGCGATACTGCCCTCATTCAATTCTTCTTTTGCCCACCCGAATTGGTTATCATCATAGGAAATGAGTGTGACGGTTCCTTCTCCCATATCAGAGGAAACAGAAAGACCCTCCATTTCCATACGGCCAAAAACTTTGTCAACACCTTCCGTTTCGCTAATCTGTTTCACCAGCGACTTATCCAGAGGCGTATTTCCCATTGTAATAGATACGTCCGCTGCCGATGGAGAGAGCGCAGGCATACCCTGGTTGAGAAAAACTACCATGACCTGAAACGACAGGAACATCATAATGCTGATAGCAAATGAACAAGTCATGAGGAATACATTCTTTTTGCCGGATAGTGCATGGAAAATTCCCATGCTGGTTTCAATGTGGAACAACTTTGTATTTGCGGCCCTCTTGTTCTGTGTAAGCTGCGTACTGCCGCTGATTGCAGTTACCGGCGATACTTTAGAAGCCTTTTTTGCCGGAGACAGGGATGCCAGCAGTACAATCAGAAAACCAATCACCGCACCAGCAATCAGACCGCTTACACTGAACTGAAAAAGCGGAATTTCTGAAAAGCGTTCCCCGCTGATGGATTTCAGCAAGAGACAGGCACACCATGTAATAATCTGTCCGGCAACCAGCCCAATCGGTACGCCTTTCATACTTTGGCGCAGCCCTTGAAGAATGACGAAGTGCTTTACCTGTGCTTTGGATGCCCCCAGACACCGCAAAAGGCCGTAGAATTGAACCCGTTCCAGAACATTTGTGTTAAAGCTGGCAGCAATCATTACTGCACCGGCAATCAGTACCAAAAGGACAAGAAAGCCTGCAACGATGTATAGGGACTGCATTGTACTGTTCTCACTTTGTCCCATCAATCCGAGGAGCGCCGTGTTTTCGCTCACCTGACTGTCTGAAAGGCCATATTGCGTTTTTATTTCCTTTATGGCTGCCTGAATGTTTACGCCATCTTTAAACTGAACGCGAAAAGTAGTTCCATCTTTGGCATTTTCGTCTGCAATTTGGCGAAAACCGTCCTCGGTCAATACCATGCCATATACATCCGCTTTCAGCAAACTTCCCATATCGGCAAGGACGCCGGTAATGCGGTAGTCCCGGCTGGAGCCATCCGGCACTATAACGGTCACGGTGTCGCCAACTGCAAGGCCCAACTGTTCCAAAGCCGATTGGTTCAATAATGCTTCATCGGGCCGGGTAGGGTATGAACCGCTTTCCATATCCATTTCTGTCAAAGTGGAAAAGGTATCCTCATTCGCACCTGCGAAGCTGACCGTTTTAGATCCGATAGAGCCGGTACTTCCCTGATAGGCCCATCCGCAGAGGGCAACATCTATCCGCGCTTTTACAAGTTCCGCCGTCTGTTCATCAATGTCGGTCAAACTAATATGGTATTCCCCATTCGTCTTGATAAAATAATTTTTCTGTGCGCGCAGCGCCATGTCTGCCATGCTGAAAATAGCAGTTATCAGCAACACCGAAAGGACAATACAGAGAACCGAAATTCGATTGTTCTTGCGGTGTACCTTTTCATACTGCGGCACCAATCCAAGATAGCTTTTCAACGCGATGACACCCCCAAATCCTTCAGCACGCCATCGGTCATACGGAACACACGATCTGCTGCGCTGGCGTGATTTTTGTTGTGGGTAATCATCAAAATGGTCTGTTGATACCTGTCTGACATGGTTTGCAGTAAAGCCAAAACTTCCTGACTGTTTTTACTGTCCAGATTTCCGGTCGGTTCATCTGCCATAATCAGGGCGGGGCGTGTAACCAATGCCCGGCCAATCGCCACACGCTGCTGCTGGCCGCCGGAAAGCTGGCTGGGAAGGTGTTTCCGGCGTTCGCTCAATCCAAGCACCTGCAACAATTCATTGACGAACTTTTGATTTGGCTTTTTATAGTCAAGCAGCAGCGGAAATGTAATGTTCTGCTCCACATTCAGCTCCGGGATCAGATTGAATGACTGAAAAATAAATCCGATGTGCTGCCGCCGGAACACAGTTAATTTCTTCTCCGGCATGGAAAAAATATCCTGCCCATCAATCCACACCCTGCCGGAAGTGACGCTGTCCAGAGCGCCGATCACATTCAGCAGGGTACTTTTGCCGGAACCCGACTCGCCAATGATAGCAATAAACTCACCTTTACGGACAGAAAATGATACATGGTTCAAAGCGTGAACTTCTGTTTCGCCTGTGCCATAGGTTTTGCACAGGTCTTGTACTTCAAGAATATTCATATACAAAACCTCCTTACAGGCACATCATACCCCCTATGACTTACTTCCAAGTGACATCTATCTTACTCATCTGTAAGGTTGAAAAAATTCAATGTAAACGTGGTTCCTGCGCCCAAACTACTGGTTACAGAAATGGTTCCGCCGTGAGCTTCTACAATAGATTTAGTCAGCGGCAACCCCAAACCAATGCCATGAACATCCGATGAAAAACGACTGCGGTAAAACCGTTTGAAAATGTTATACAGATCTTCCGGGTGTATTCCTTTTCCATCATCGGTAATTTCAATCTGTGTCATTAAAGGGGACTGGCTCCATTTTACTCCGATATGGCCGCCGTTCTCTGTATGCTCCAAGGCGTTTTTTATAATATTGCCAATGGCTTCCGATACCCATAGGGCATCGCATGATAAAACAACATCTTCTTTACCGGAAAGCGTAACTGTTTTATGCTCCCGTTCCGCCCAAGTTTCAAAGCGTTCCAAAACATCCTGCATGAGAACGGAAAGATTTTCCGGGGTCTTTTCCATCTGGATAATTCCTGCGTCCAGCCGTGCCAGTTTCAGTAAGGTGTAAATCACATCTTCCATCCGCTTGATCTCTCTTTGAGATTTTTCGGTGAAACTGCTCACGGTTGCGGCATCATCTTTATGGCTCTCTATAATCTCATGGTACATTTTCAGGGCAGACAGCGGTGTTTTAATCTGATGTGATACATCCGAAATAATGTCCTGCAAAAATTCTTTGGTCTGCCGCTGGTTCTCGGCATGAGCAGAGAGGATAGTCGCCATTTCATTGATGGCATGAAAAAGGCTGTACCAGTCACCAGCCTGTGAACATTCGATGCGGGATGTGGTATTGCCATCCAGAAATTGGCGGATGGTATTTTCGGCGTTACTGAAAGCCTTGTGCTGGCGGCGAAGATAGAGAAACAGCGATAAGTAGATTGCCCCAAACAGGAAAATCAACAGCAGAAATACAGAAAACATTGTCTGATTTCGGTATATCTGGACAGCAGGCAGAAAACGCATGGAAGTCGTTTCATCATATCCAATAGAAGCCAAAGCCTCCCTGCCGCGTTCTATGTCATTCGCGTCTGGCTGCGAAGTAAAAGCGGAGATTGACAGCTCGTTTTCATTGTTTAACAAATGGCCTGCAACACCATAATCATGGAGCAATAATTCCTGCTGAAAATTTTTTGCCAGAAGTGTGGCAATTCCGCCAGCCAGAAGAAAGGAAACGAGGCAGATAGCAGTAACAGCGATTAACAGTGTCTTTGTTTCTTTCCCTAATTTGCCCATAAATCCGTCCTCACTCAACAACCCACTTATATCCAATTCCCCGTTCGGTCAGCAGATATTTGGGCGTATTTGGCGTATCTTCAATTTTGTTTCGTAACCGCCGGATATAAACGGATAAAGTATTATCATCTACAAAATTCCCATTGCCATCCCACATCCGATCCAAAATCATTTCCCGTGGCATGAGGTGATTAGGGTTTTGCATGAACAGGCACAGAAGTTTGTATTCTACCAGAGGCAGATCAACTGGCTCGCCGTTTTTCCAGACAAGCCTTTCGGCGGTATTTATGCGAATACCGTTTGCTTCTAAAGTAGTATCTGCTTTGGAAAATTTCAACGAACGACGTAGAATAGCTTTAATTCTGGACAGTAGTTCATTCAGCTTGAACGGCTTTGTAATATAATCATCAGCCCCCATATCAAGGCCCCGAACAATGCTGATCTCCTGATCAGATGCTGTCAGAAATATAATCGGGATAGTTGAGTTAATACGCACCTCTTTGCAAATATCGAAACCGGTTCCATCTGGTAGTGTAACATCCAGCAGTAATAAATCGTAAGCATTTTGTTTGAATAGCTCTAATGCCTTTTTTATAGTCCGGGCATTATCCACGGTATATCCGCTGGTTTCCAAAGTATATTGTAAGCCATCAATCAGACTTAAATCATCTTCAACATAAAGTATCCTCTGCATTTTTTAGCTTCCTCCCTTGTTTTGTCCTACCGTCTATCGGCTTTTCCGCGTTTTTCGGGATTAACCAAATTGTTCCCATTTTTATGGCTCCGAGAATACGGCCAGAGGAACAATAATAATTTATCCAGCGGGGCGTTACGCCCCATATTTTACTTGCTTCTTTCAGCGTCATATAGTCCATATCTGCACCTCCAAACTCATTATAGTTCGTTTTCTCGAATAATACAAGACACATGGACAGCTTTTTAGTAGCTACGCAGAGTAGCCGCTAAAAAGCTACGCATAAATCATTTTGAATACCTCACATTCACAGTACAATACTATATGTGAGGTGACGGAGCGTGGCTAAGAAAAAGCAACAGACCGTTTATTCCTTTGGCACCTCGCTCCGGCGTGCAAGAGAAAAGCGGGAATATACCCGTGAACCTTGTCCAGCACATCCCCGCCAGAGGTCAGCCGGTAGGCTTCCCCCAGCTTGGTCACAAGCACCCCCATAACCACATAGGGCAAACTGGCTTTCGCGGCTTTGGCCGCATTGATTTTGGGGAGTTTTATCATCGCGCCACCTCCTGTTGCTTATTCCTGGACAGGGATTGCGCCATCTTCTTAACGACCTCCTGAAGCTGCACAAGCTGGCGGCGAATGGAGGGCTTAGCCTGGGCCTGACGCTTGACTACCTTGCCGGAGTATTCCGCAAAGGCAGCAGTCAGCGCGTCCGCGTCCTTTGACTTGAAGAACACCAGATAGCGGGGCGGCTGGCTTGTTGTGTCCTTTTTCAGCGCAAAATCCACGCCATATTTCCGGGCCACACGTTCAAAGGACTTGATATTTCCGTCGGTCACTTCGATATTGGAAACACCCGCGCCCTGCCGGACAAGGTGCTTCACACTCTGTTTGCCCCGATAGATTTTCGGGTTTTTCTGGCTTTTCTCCATTTCAGCCAGGGCTTTGGTTATGGCCTTTTTCAGCAGATCAGCGGTCAGCTTTCCCGCTTTGACGCTGATTGCCACGGCCTTTCGTTCCATTTCTTCCTGCATTGGGCCATTCCTCCTTTCCGGCAGGGTGGAAGTGGAAAAGGGGAACGACTAAGGTGGCACCACCAGCCGATGCAACAGGAAGCGCATCAGCCAGTGGAGATTATCAACAGCCCTCCTCATGGCCCTGGCTCCTGATTTTCAGAATACCGTCCAATGTGGTGGCCGTAATGCCGAGGCGCTGCGCTACGGCAATATCATTTTTTACGGCTTCGTCCACTTCCTCGCCGCAGACAATCAGGACATGGCTGCGACGCAGCAGTTCCCGCGCCATATCAATCCCGTCCTTGTGTTCGGCGTGGACTGTATCATTCAGAAAATGCGGCAGATACAGGATTGGGCAAATCGGGGTAAAACCGGCCAGATAAACCTTACGGCAGTAAACCGCTGCCTGGTCGGTGTCGGTAAATTCCTGGCCGCTCCAGGCGGCAGAAATGTATGCAAAAGGTTTTTTCACGGGGTTGCTCCTTTCTTCGGCAGTATGCCGGGTGGCAAATGCCCGTCCCCGTGTTAAGAATAAAATGAACGCGCACCGTGCGCGTTCTTGACACAGTGCCGTTCATTTGCAGTTTGGTAATCAAGGCGGGCCGGATAAGACCGGCTCGCCGCCCTTATTTGAGTATGAAAAAAACAGTTACCCGCTACCGTATAGGTCGTGATTGACCAGGGCAGTAAAGTAACTGCTTATGGTGGTAGGCGCATTGTAAAGCGAGGTCAGGAGGTATGCGCGGATATTCCGAACCTTTGTCGTGTTCTCCCGCAAGCTGCTTATCACATACTCGATATGTTCCGAGTCCAGCTTAAGTAACCGGCTTCTTACAACCTCCTTTGGGAAGTCCTCGCCCCCAATGCGTATCATTTTTCGAGTGCTGCATACCGTGTCCACCAGGATTTCCAGAATTTCATCCAGTATGTCCCTGTCATAGCCAAGTTTCTGGCAAAGGTGATCATACTCGATATTCTCTTTCAAAATCTCCCGATAGGCCCGCATCGTATCCATCGTATCAGCCGCCGTAGGCGGTCTATCTTCCGGGGGCCTTGCCTCCGGATAGATAGATGGATCAGTATCACTCAAATCAGTCTTATTCTTATCAGTATTGATTGTGTCCGATTTTCGGAAGTCTTGACTTCCTCTTTCCGAGTGAAGTTCTTGACATAGATTTTAGTGGGTCGGCCCTGGCCCTGCTTCCTGCGCTCAATCAGGCCCACCTTATCCAGTTCGGTAAAGAGTGCCACCGCCTTGTTGTGGCCGCAGCACATCGCGTCCATCGCTTCCTCCAGGGTAAAGTAGATGAATACCCGGTTTTGTTCGTCCAACCAGCCGTTGCGTATGGACAGCCCCATACGGTCTAACATCAGGCCGTACAGGATTTTTGCGTCTGCTGTCATTCGCCGGAAGCCGGGGTCAGTAAACAAAACCTTGGGAATCCGATAAAAGGTGTATTGCTCTGCCTCGGTTCCATAGAAGTAATCCAATGCACCCGGCTCGGCCATGTTCTCGCCTCCTTTGTCCTTGAATTTACAAAACAAAAGGTGCTGCCCGAACGCAACACCTTTTGAAATCTTTTACGCCAGAAACGGCGTAGTTATGCGTTTTTTTGATGATAAACCCTACAATTTAGCGGCGGCCTGTCTGTGTGTATTTATTGATTGATGAAGGGTATCCCTATGGCTAGTTTGCTTTTCTTAATTCATTGTTTTATTTATCATATGACTTTACATTCTTTTCACTTTTTATGATATACTTCATTAACAGAAACATGTGAAACAAACCATTTTCATATTCTTAAATTTCAGTCAATATTAACCCGGAGGATATTAATATGAAATCAATTTTTGAGTCTGCAAAACAGCTAAAGCCAGAACTAATATCAATCAGAAGAACATTACATCAATATCCTGAAATAGGTTGCATCTTACCACGAACCCAATCATTTGTTTTTAGTAAATTGGAAGAGTATGGATATTGTCCTCAGAAAATATGCGAAAGTGCTGTTATTGCCACTATATCTGGTAAGCAGCCCGGCAAAACAATCCTTCTTCGCGCTGATATGGATGCTCTTCCGATTAAAGAAGCTGCTCCCGTTCCATTTGCCTCTGAAAATGGCTATATGCATGCATGTGGACACGATATGCACACAACCATGCTTCTGGGTGCAGCTAAATTATTAAAACATTACCAGCAGGATCTGGTTGGAACCGTAAAACTGGTATTTCAACCTGACGAAGAGGGATTCACCGGAGCAAAGGCAATGCTTAAGGCCGGTGTTTTGGAAAATCCCCATGTAGATGCAGGCATTGCTTTCCATGTTGTTTCAGGCATTCCATCCGGAACGATCATGTGTGGTTCAGGTACCTGCATGGCTGGGTGTATTTTATTTCAAATTCATATAAAAGGTACCGGCTGCCATGGTGCAATGCCGGAAGCAGGTGTTGACCCCATCAATATTGCGGCCCATGTTTATCTGTCTCTCCAGGAAATCATTGCAAGAGAAATTGCTCCCACCCAACCTGCCGCCCTTACCATTGGCAGGTTTACTGCCGGCGAAGCGCCAAATATCATCCCCGAAGATGTGATTCTCGAGGGAAGCATTCGTACAATGGATTACAAGATATCCAAATATATCTTTGACAGAATTGAAGAAATCTCCATTCAGACAGCTTCTCTCTTTCGCGGACAGGCTTGTGTGAAAGAAATCGCTTCTGCACCACCGCTGCAAAATGACAGTGATATGGTCAAGGAGCTTACCAGCTACATGAAAGAATGCTATGAGCCTCATAAAATAGTATTGTTTGAACAAGGCGGCATGGGGTCAGAGGATTTCGCCTCTTATACTTATGAGAGGCCATGCTGCTATATGTTAATAGGCGCCGGAACCCCAGATGAAAATCCGCTATTCGGCAAACCGATGCATAATGACCACGTTGTCTTTAATGAGGAGATTCTTTCCCTAGGCAGTGCACTTTACGCATCAAATGCCATAAACTGGCTGCGAAACCACAGCCAATAACTTTTTCTTTGTACGCTGAATATATTAATAAAAAAGGGTATTCATATGCGTACAAAACGATATACCGTTGTCATTGCGGGACTTATGCCGGAAATCGTCACTCAGAACATTCTGGTTAAGATTTGGGGAAAAGCTGCCAAAAAAGTATACGCGAGTACAGGCATATATGTAAACGCATGGTTAAGCGAATCCTATTTCCTTTGTGGGGATAAACGGGGACCAGATCTAGATGGGTTGACCGCTAACTTTATAATTATATGGAATCCAGTCGAAGTGGAAAGTTATGAAAAATTCCATGAAGCGTTCACACAGGTTGTAAACGGTGTAAGGGACATATTGGGCAATCCATATGTGTGGATTACGATAGATGACATAGAGTTCTATTATTTTGTAAAATGCTGAAAGCTAGGAGCCGCCTTTGGGCGGCTTTCCTATTCCCCAAAGCGCTGACTCATTAAGTTGTCTGCCGATTCAGACAGGCGTCCTGTTTGTGTTGCACGTAAAATGAGCGTGTAAAGCTGGGTTTTAGAGGCACAAAGATAATTCTTCTTAGTGTTTGTCTAGTCTTTATGGTCCTGACTCCCCCTATTGCTATTAAGCTGCTTATGGGACAAGTATCAGATACCCTTGAAATAAATGTAGCAGCATACATAAAGATAATTGCTATTAAAGGAAAAGGGAATACCCCTGCCTCTGCATGCTGTATTCCCTTACTCTCTGTCTCCTTAAAGACTCATAGTTGCTGGTCCTCCTGTCGTTAACTGCGGATTAAGAAGGAAATTCAGTCTTATTTTTGCTCGTTTTCAGTCCCCTCAATAGAAAACTGTTCAATACAGGATACAAAGGTCTTAGAAAGTTCCTGATATAAGTCCTCTGAAAAGATTCCTTTGATTCTGGACCTGCTTAACACCATGGGACGGTACATCAAAAACAGTTCCTCTCTTGCCCCCTTGTCTCCCTGCTTAGCCTTCATTAACAGTTCTTTAAAATTCATTCCGTATTTTCCATCCTTTCCTCATTTTTTTCTTCGCATAGTTAAGCCGGCCTTTTTATAGTCCATGCCCAAATGCCTGCCGATCTCTTGATATGTCAGCTGTCTAAAAACCTTCATAAACACTACAAGAATTTCCATATCTGTCAGAGCATCAAGCGCCGTTTCTCCTGACTCACCAATCTGGCTTTCCATATACTGACGAACTTCATCCGGTATCAGTGGAATCTGCTCCGTTTCTTCCCATAAAAATGGCTTACTGTCCGTTATATCACACAACGGTTCTGGAAGCATCTTCTCTAACGGGCTTTCATGATTGCTTATTTTTATTTCACGGCATATGTAATCTCTCTTGGCACGTTTTAAAGCTGCTAATACATACCCCGTAAAACGGTATCTGATATTATCTTTCTTTTTCACTTTCATAGTCCCTCCGAATGTAGAATTATCTCTTTTCAGAAAGACTATGGTGGGCCACGAACCTTTGTCCTATATATTCCCCTGCTCATGAGGGTGTATACTGTTATTTTGAAAACAAAAGAGGAACAGCTTTGTACTGTTCCCCTTAAAAAGAATTGTTGATATTGGCTTTTTGCTATATCGCATTCTTTAAGTCTTTGGCTCTTTGCTACTCTTCCTTTCTCTAAGTTATATACCTTTATATTTAGGGATAATAGTTTATGTTTAATTTCCGGTTCTATATTAACTTAATAAAATAGTGTCCATCATCCATAAAGAGGTAATGTACTTGAAAAGTCCAGACCATCAGCTAATTTATTGGTTTTTGATACACTGCCTTTACTACAACACCCGTAAGAAATACCGACAATTCTTAATTAATAGCATAGGCAAAGCCTACAAATCAATCCATAGAGGGATAGCAGTTGGTTTTGTCTCTCAAAGCCTTTCATAACGCCTCCAAAAGCAGATTACCAGCCCGCTCTTTAATAAGCCAATTTTAGATAATCATCATAACTTTTGAACTGCACACACGGTCTCATAATTCGCTCAGGCTTAATAAATTATCCTAATAGTCATCTGCTCACATTTTTTTAGTCAGTATACTATAGGATTTTCAACGAGGCTCTATCTGTTCAAATTCTCAAAGGAAATGAAACTCAAAGGAACTCCAGTACTCTATTATAATTCTCCTCCTCCCTAAGGACAGAATAGTTTCCACACAACAAAGCTCCTGACTACCAGCAGCTAGAATCTTATCCTATCTAAAGTTACATTAGCCATGACTGATAGGATGTTCGCGGCTCTTGCAATGGGTAAACCGCCTCCACATTAAAGTCCGCATTTTCCGAGAATTGAATAGAACATTGTTAGTTCCACCACTTTCTGGACTGGCTTCTGATTTTTTGCTTCGAGAAGATGATACCCACAAGCTAACCTTCTCCTACATCAGGGTACCCAGGTGGACACATAGCTTACAGTAACTTTAACAGTTCTGCATGAATAAATCCATTTGTTCCCACCACACTGCTCCCCTTTTTCGGTTCAAGCGGTTCTCCTGTAAAATCAGTTACCTTGCCTCCTGCTTCCTGAATCATAAGCATGCCGGCTGCATAGTCCCAGGGATTTAGGTATATCTCGAAATAGCCTCCCTGCCTGCCACAGGCGGTATATGCCAGTTCCAGAGCGGCAGAGCCAATTCTGCGGACATCCTGGCACTGACCGAACACCCTGCGGAACCGGGCAAAATTTTCATCGGCCACTTCTCTTTTTGCTGTTCCCAGCCCAATCATTGTGTCAGATAGTTTTTTTGCATTTGATACATGTATGGGCTGCCCATTTAGAAAGCTACCCTTTCCCTTAATTGCAGAAAACACTTCATCGCGGAAGGGATCATATATAATTCCCATAATAATATCCCCCTGGCGGCAAAGGGCTAAAGATACAACGCTGTGCTGATAGTCGTGCATAAGGTTTGTCGTCCCGTCAACAGGGTCTAAAATCCAAAAGCTATCCGCTTTTATTTCCTGCAATCCGGTTTCTTCTCCAAGGAATTGAATATCCGGCGCAAGGGCAAACAGTTCCTTTTTTAAGAAATTCTGTACGGCAATATCTACCTGCGTTACATAATCTGCAAGACCTTTCTCTTTTACATGAGCGGCCATTTCACGGTTTTTAATTAGCCCTTGCGTTTTTGTTACTAAACTGATAATTTTCTGAATATCCATATGCGTTTCCTCCATAGGCATCAAATACCTGGTTGCAAAATAGAGTTTTGCAAACCATGCTTCTTAATTTAAAGGGTTAAGAAAATAAGGTCTAAAAGAACACGACAAACATGAATTGACAAAGCTTAACATTATACCTTGAGAACCAGCCGAACTAGGCCAATAATTAGCAAATGAATCGGATAAAAGGCATAGAATAACCAACGTGGAACCTTCAGGTTTGTATGGGTACAGGGGAAGATAAACAAAGCGGCAAAGGCCATTGCAAAAGTCCAATCAAATGTAAGACCACCCAAGGTGAGATTCCGAAAATCACCGGGGCGGGCGAAAAGCGCTGGCGGAACTGTAAACAGCAGATAGAACATGGCCCCTACTACCGGATTGTTGCGGCAGAGATAGAACACCAGCATCAAAAAAATTCCGTTGCTGGAGTAGTCGAAGTTCCACCATGAAATCACAAAAAAGGTCAGTGCGAACAGCCACCATTTGCGTTCTTTCCATCCATACATCGCCAAAAGGCTTAGAAACAAAGTAAAGAAGATATTCCAGTTAGTAAACTGCGACCAAAAGTCATACGGATGAAAGGCAAAGATATAACAGGGTTGAGAAATCAGTGCAAATATTCCCAAACGGAATAAATATTTCTTGATATCATGAGTATATAGCAGGCCCACTGTCATGCAATAACAGAAAATCGGAAACGCCAGCCGTCCGATCCAACGCAGCACCCTTACCTCCGGGAAAAAAACGCTGCCGATGTGGTCGATGAGCATTGAAACAATGGCGATTAGTTTGAGAAAATCAGTATCCAGATTCGTTTGCAGTCGGGCCTTATTATCTGAAAACGTGGGTGGGGTAAGCAATAGCTCCTTCACCCGCTTTAAATTTTGTGTTGTTTTCATATGGTTTCTGTCCTTTTGTTTTCATATTCATTGCAGATAAATCAATTCAAATTTTCCAGTTCAACAAACTGGAAGTTATTATTCTGACAAATTACTTTCTCCACTCCACTACATCATCAATCTTCTTGCGTGGCCTTTCTTTAGGAAATTCATTTGGATAACCAAATGCAATAGCTGCAATAAGTTGTCCGTCACTATTCAACCACTTACACAGTTCTGGATATGCAAAATAAATATCACATATCCAAAGACTACCTATTCCCTTCTCAGTCGCGGCGAGAAGCATATTTTGTATAGCAGCACTTATAGATTGAATATTACAGATTTCATAAACACGTTCTTCTGTTGTTAATTCTTCCATAATACTTTTCCCCAGTGAATTAACAACAAAGACTATGGTTGGTGCTTCTGCCATAATATCAATAGTGTATTTTGCAGAAGCTATGTGTTGTCTGCTTTGCGGTAACAATGCGCTATCGTTTTCTTCTCTCCCGATTCCCAACCTGAAAACATTTATCATGTTTTCCTTAGCATTTCCTTGTATCACAACGAACTTCCATGGTTGTCTATTTTTAGAAGAAGGGGCTTTTATTCCACTTTGGATAATATCTATAATATCTTTTTGAGCTATAGGTTTATCTATGAATTACCGTGTGCTTCGTCTGTTATAAATTGAAGAAATCATTTTTACTTTTGTCCTTTCAATTATCGACTTGTTTATTCCTCCACCACATATTAGTTATTCAGAAGTTTTGTCGCATTCTCAATAGAAGCATCCATTTTCATAGAGACTTCCTCCATCGTCAAGGCGGAATCAAGAAAACGCTTGACCACCACTTTCATATTTTCTCCAACCTCTATGAGATGCCCAGCCAGATCTCTGTTGTGTTACTCACCGACAAACCTGAAGTTGTCTTAGAGCTTTAATACGGCAATCTGTTCTTCTCCATCTTTTTCTCCAGTTTCTATAAATCCAAAAGAGGCATACAACGATTTGGCAACCGTGTTCTCTGGCTCATATGACAGCCAACAGGAATCGGCTTTACCACAGGGAAATGTTCTGATAAATCTTAACGCAAGTTCTACAGCCTTTTTCCCATATCCCCTGTTTTGATAGTTCTTATCTATCATCAATCTCCACAGGTTATAATTTCCTTCTGCTATAGCAGGTGCATCCTTCCAATAATCATCTTTGCCATAACCAATCATCACAAAGCCGACCGGATGTTTATCTTCATAAATTCCAAACGGAAAAGCATACCCGTTGGATGTAATAGTGGTATACGCTTCAATAATGCTGATATCATTGCCAGCAACAAAAGATTTCTGACTATCTGAGACTTTTAACTTTAGAATATCCCAGACATTTTCGCCATTTATCTTTTCCAAATGAATCATTCTATTCACCTCTGAAAATCCCGATTTGATAAATTGTTATAAGCCAACTTTTTTGAAAAATACTCATTATCTAATTTAAGGTAGCGTATTTAATAAAATTTCTTTGCTATGTGCGTGGTTCCTATCCATCGGCTGTCATCTGAATTGTGAGCCAAACCTGCTAATTTGACTTTTAATGCAACAGGATTTACTTTAATCCCTTTTATATAGTCAAAATATTTAACAGACTCATCATGCGTCAGAATCGCAACCGCTTCGACTATTTCATAGGAAATTCTGGATTCAACTTTTCAACGGAAAAATGCTCATTGATGCAATACCAATTTATATAGGTTGTTTACTTGAAATAAGACCGGATCTTAACCTTGCCATAAAACTGCATTCCAAAATTTCTTAACATCCATCTCTGCGCTCCTTTCAAACTGATTCGTCATTTCTTACTTTTCGATTGAAATAAACGGAGGAAAGGTATCGGAGCTATCGTTACGCCGCATAGTTTTTGAGTCCACATCAAAACACTTGCCGTTGTATTCATAGTGTAGCTTATTAGCTTTAACATAAAAACGATGTTCCGATTGAAATGCAACGGACTTAAAATGTCCTTCTTGTATCGGCTGATCCCGATATAAGACCTGATCTTCCGATAACTTCAGCACATCATTTTCAAGATGCATATCATAAATTCCACTTACGATAGCCTCTGCTGCCATATTTTTCCCTGAAGCTGAAATGAAACGAAAACAGCCAGTCAAACTATTGGTGCTTTTTCGCTCCGCTAGTTCAAATCGGAACAGGGATACACCACTGAAATTCGCTCTGAGAATATTTTAGATTAGAGAAAGATATTTGATCTGAGTAAACGCCCTGTAACGCACCATTTTCAAGTTCGTAAACTAATTCCTTTGTAAACAGCGTTTTCCATCCACATTCGCTTCAATGAAGTTGATGATTTCTTTCATTAGCACCCGACTTCCTTTCAATTTAAAATACACCCTTTTACGCCAAGAACGCATAAAAACAACTTACAATTTTCAAGCCACACAACTTCTTATTTTCTTTCCCGCTCAGCTACACGGCAGCTTTTCTAAATCCCCGCCAGCCTCTATGAGATGCCCCTCCAGACCTCTGTTGTGTTACACTTACCGACAAACCTGAAGTTATCGCATTACACAAAGACTATCACAGAATACAGTTTTAATTCCATCAACACGACATCCTTCACAATTGATATGTTCAGGCAAAATGGGAGCATTATTTAACTCGGCCCACCGCTTTGCAGTTTTCTCACGCAACACCTAATCGTCATTGATTGTTACAAGATATGCCTCGCATTTTCCACAATCCAGCCCACAGTATGCAATCATTACCCATAATACTGATTGAACTTTGAGTAAAGTTCTGTTTCATGTCGGTTTTGTGCTGCATACTCAATCATAGTCTCATTCTGTATGATTCCCGCGCAGAAAACCAATAACTCCAATTTCCCATTCAAATTCTTCAGCATATCATTTTTTATTTTGCATCCCCGTTTTTGTACATATTGAAAAACAGTTCTCTAAATTCTTTCTCCGAAAGACTTAACTCTGTTTCGTTATAATAAGGGGTACCATCTTTAATTCCGAATTCAAGAGTAGTAGGTCCGTCTAAGTTGTAAGCTTTATGTGCGTAGTCAATCGCTTTTGCTTGTCGAACATAATCTACTAAAGCCTTTGCTGCCTTTCTGGATTTTTCGTCCGATATACCGCCAACTGCAAGACCTGAGCCTGCACAGTAAATATCTAAGTAAACTTCTTCCGCTTCTTCCGATGTCGCCAGAATACAGTATGAAAAAAGATTCTCCAGATTTTTCGTTTCATAAATCGGTTGACCAAATAGCGCTTTGATTTTACCGCATATGAGTGAAAACTGATTTCCATAATCTGAAAAGTCTTCAATGAAATTATATAGTTTACTGCTATCTGTTAATATTTCCATGCTTTTCACTGATTGAAATGTATATGGCATTTTATCCTCCTCTGTTTTTGAGCATATTTGAAAATTTTATTTTTTCTCGTTATTCAGAAGTTTTGTCAAATCCTCAATAGATACGTCCATTTTCGTAGATACTTCTTCCATAGTCATTCCAGAAGCAAGGAACCGCTTTACTACCATCTGCATATCCTCTCCAACCTCTATGAGATGCCCATCCCGATTGTTGTTGTGCTACTCACGACAACCTAAAGAATTTATAATTCGATATTGTATGTCAGTTCCTCATATTGATTTTCCGGTAATATTTTTTTCAAAGTATTCATAGCAAAGTTAAATTGGTTTTCATATTGAGAAAAACTGTCTGTTTTTTGAATCTTAAATCCTTGTCGAACATATAAAATGATTGCCTTATAACTCCATGGTTGGGTGTGGATATATACTGGAAACTCATCGTTTACAACGAAAATCTGCATAACCTTCTGGCAAAGAGCTTTTCCAATACCTTTACCCTGATATTGAGGGGAAACAACAAGCCAATGCAGGGAAGCAACCAATATATCGTTTCTTAATTCTTTCCACGCAATGCAAGAACCAACAATTTCATTTTTTTCATTGACTACAAATACACATCTTTCTGTAATATCAAGAGCCTTTTTTGAACAATAAGTTGAAATGAAATACTGCTCTGCTTCATCAACTGAATCAAAGTCTCCAATTTCATATTCAAGTTGTGCCCACTTTCGCTCATCTCCATCTTGATACATACGGAATTCATATCCATTATGCAAAACTGGTGTAGTGGTTAAATAACGATCACACCGAAGAATAATGTTATAAAATGGTATCGTCCTGTCTAACATTTAATTTTACTCTCCTCAAAATTTCAATTTATTTATATGCCCGCTGCACATTAGCTATTTAGAAGTTTTGTTAAATCCTCAATGGATACGTCCATTTTTGCAGAGACTTCTTCCATAGTCATTCCAGAAGCAAGGAACCGCTTTACTACCATCTGCATATCCTCTCCAACCTCTATGAGATGCTCGTCCAAATCGTAGAACCGGATTACACGTTGTCCCCAGCTATGCTCAATGACTTCTCCCAAATATTCGATGTCCGAGTATGCTTTCAGCTTATTCAGGAAACCATCAAAATCCTGTTCCTCAAAGACGATCTCCGCATTGTTGGATTTCTTCAGTACCTTTTCCTTTGGTATACTTACCAGCCAGTCAAAATCCTGCTGTAATGCCAGACCGCAGGTAAAAGCGATATTCCTTCCGTAATCCTGATAGACTTCTACCCCGAACAGTTCCTCATAAAACTTTCTTGCGGCGCTGATGTCCGCTACCGATATTACTGTACATACATACTTCATATAAACGCTCCTCAATCTATAGCTGTTCTTTATTTCTGATAAAGCCTTTTGTATAGCACGCAACTAAATAAAATTATACTGCTTCCTTCTCTTTATAACCATACTGCCCAATCTCCATAGTCAAATGTACCGCTGCCGTGATGTAATTTACCATCTTCCCGTAACTGCCTGAACGCATTTCTCATTCTAATTAAAATCTCCGGCTGAATATCCAAACTATGATGCGCAGGAAAAACCTTTTTGACCGGAAGCTCCGAAATCTTTTCAAGAGAAGCAAGGTATGCGTCCGGGTCTGTTGACGGATAATAGGCAAATAAAGTGTCCTTGTAAACCAGGTCTCCGGTAAACAGATAACCTCTGTCTGATTCCCAGAAACACATATGCCCCGGAGCATGGCCCGGTGTATGCAATACCTGTATATTCCGTCCACCTAATTCAATGTTCTCTCCATCCTCCAGTACCTTTGTTGGCGTTCCCTGGAAAAACTCATAAGAGCCTGTATCGTAACCGTCTGGTAAATCGCAGCGGTCTGCCACCATCTCTCTGATTGTTTCTATTGTCAGAGGAAACTCACCGTTCAGCCAGCTCAATTCTTCCGCATGGGCATAAAAGTCCGGAAAAAACTTATGACCCCCAATATGATCCCAATGAATATGGGTGGCAACGGCCGTAACAGGCTTATTTGTCAGCTTCATTACTTCATCATAAATATTGCAGATTCCCAGACCCGTATCAATCAATAAGCTGCGGCTGGATCCATTTAACAGATAGCAATGCGTCTCCTCCCAATGCCGGTATTCGCTGATAATATATGTATCTTCATCAATCTGATCAATCGTGAACCATTTATCCATTTGCAAGCATACCTCCATAATTAATATCTGATTCCCTTTGCAGAACATCACTTATTTTTCTGCCAAAGGGCGTTTATTACTTTCACTCATTAATATTATTTACTCTTTTTCCGTCTCTTCCTCTACAGGGCGCCACGCCTCTCCAAATTTTATATCCCTGAATAGCGCGGCAAGACCTGTAATCTGCTTGAGACGCAAAATTTCATCTCTATCCATTCCCAAATGCTTTGAGATCCAGGCGTCTGATCGCCCAAACTCATGAAGTTCCTTTACGATGTTGCTCATCAGATCCACATCGTGAGTGCCTCGTGCCCTGTTATGGCGAACGGTGCTGGCCATACGTTTATCAATCGGTTTCTCAATGACAGAAACCGGCAGCAATCCCTGTTCTCTCTCGTAGATATCCGGATGATCCATCATCACCTGATACCGGTGGAAGCCGTCCACAATCAGATAAATATCCTGCGATTTTACATAATAGCATACGACCGGCATCGTATATCCGTCTTCTTTGATGCTCTCATAAAGCAGCCTCATTTCCGGCGGAGCAACCTTATTTGGATTGTAGTTATTGGGCCGTACCTTCTCTATTGGAACAGCTATCACATTATAAACTGGGCTTTTATACTTCATAATCGAATTCCTCTATACTTTTGTATTTACGGCGTATCATATCCAACCGTTTCTGTTGCTGCCGTGTCATCCCAAATCCCATGAAGCGGCAGATATGGTCATTTTTCAAAATGCAGTAACACATCCGCTTCCAACTGGGGATATCCTTTGTGGATTTGATATCGTCCGTGTGATCCGGTATGGGTCCCACAAATACAATCCGTGATTTTTGGTTCAATGTATAATTGGAAACACCGTTTCGTCTAATTTGATACCCCTTCTCCTGAAGCTCCTGAATTACAGACTCGTCCAACCCACCGCCTGTCCCATGCCAGAACTGGATAGAGGTATTGAATTTCTTAGCGTAGTTATTCCGCAGCCTTTTGGGCAGTGTATCCAATAAAAACTTCGTATAAGATTTCCATGTATGCCCCTCTGGCAAAGTAATATTCCGGTAGCCCATCGCTTTGCTCTTTCCATAAATGGAAGCGAAATTTGCGCCTTGTACACGCCCTACAAGCTTGCACCAAATCTCCGGGTCTATGACGCGGTATAGATTCAGGGCATCCTTCGCATAGTCATTAAACGGGGAGGCCACACGCATCTGCGAGGGCTTCAGTCCAGCCATATAATAGAGATCATACAGGCGGTTATAGTCATAACCAAATAAATAGGTGGCGTGCCATACATCATCCGTAGACCAGTCGTATAAAGGGGAGGCACACCAGACATCTTTAAACTGTTTGCTGATCCAGCAGGTATCCTTATAGCCATATTTTTTATTCAAAAACCCGCTGTACCGCTGTAAAGATTCATCTGCCCGATTTCCAAGCAGGCATACTGTTTTTCCGCCGTCATGGGCGTCCCGGTACCAGCGCCCGAATTGTTTTGCCAAATCTTCCTGGTGCATCCGGTAACGATATGTAGTCATTCTATTATTTTCCAGATTGATGACATATTCTTTTTGTGGCATCTCCCGGACCCAGAGTTCCTTCTTCGTATCATCCCATGGATACCAGTACATCTCATAGCTGCTTAATGCGGTTCTGGTGGCCATGGGCAAGCAGACCCAATAAAGCTCAACCTGATCCTGAATCCGTTCAAAGGTGCGTTCCACATACTCAGTCGTCACCGTATACTGTGCCTCAAAGTCCTGATGAAACACGCCAATGGCCCTTTCCGGATAATGCTGATTCCGATAATCCAGAACCAGATTGAGCAGCAAACCGCTGTCCTTGCCTCCGGAAAAAGAGACATAGATATGATCAAACTCCTCAAAGAGAAAATGCATCCGCGCTAAAAACGCATCATAAACATTCATATGCAGATACTCTCTTACCAAAAATACACCTCTCTTCTTCTGTCCTTTCCAAGAACCGGATACATTTCGATGAACTCACTTCGATTCTCAATTCCTCACTATCCATTAATGAACGATGTCTGTATCCAAATTCTCACTTTTTCTTTCGCAGTTTCAAGTCAATATTATTCTTTTCTGCTTCCGCCTTCAGCAACCAAGCAGTAAAAGCGCTTTTTCTTTGAGCGTCAGGTTTTCCAAATCGGATCTGTTCTCAATTTTTCCAAGTACCGCTCTCAGTTCATGAATCTTCAGAAGGTTTACTGCAACACAAAATAAGGTCTTTTTACGGCCATCATTATATCCTGCAAGAAGAGTGCCCAGTATTTCTACCTTTTCTTCCTGCTCTGCATTGTAAGCTTCAATCCCAATCTGCCGGGCCTTCTCTAAATCGCGCTTCTGGTTTCGATGTGAAATAAAAGAATCAAATTTGTCTATCTTCTCGTATTTTTCGCAGGGGTATTCATTGCATTGAAAGCAATACTCTATCCCATTATGTTCCATACTGCACCTTGCTATTTTACATGAGTGATTTTCCTCACCACAACCGAGACAATTTTTATTCAAATACATAGGGCAAAGCCCACAATTCAATCCACAGAGAGAAAATAATTTATTTTGTCGATGGAATCCTTTCATGCTGCCTCCCTAAACGGTTTACACACCTGTGTTTCCCTCTTTCCTTGTTTTTTATCATTGTAACATCTCCTGTGCTGCCAGGCAATTCCCTATAAAGAGAAATTACCTAATACAGACTGAATAAACGGCTGGGAAAAAAACATTACTACGCCAACCGTTACATATAAAAGATATAACTCACGTTCCTTGCAGCCAAGCCAGTTTAATTGTGGAAACCGATTAATAATCAATTTTCCTATTAAATATCCTATCATTGTACCTGCCACATTCGTTATCACATCATGTATATCGGTTGCGCGAAAGGTAAATATCTGCAGTATTTCAATACCCAGTGATGTCATCAGGCCCAAGCCCACTGTTTTCATCATACTTCTGTATTCGGGCCATAAGCATGGAACAAATATACCTAATGGGATAAAAAGCAAAACATTCAGATAGCTGTTCGTTATATCGGTCAACATCCCACGCAGAGGAATAAAGTTATGAGATAAAACGATTCTCATCCCTGCTATATTGGGAAATCCCACTAAAAAGCATATTGCAGCCAGATATAATGAAAAAAGTATATAGGCTGCCGTCTTTTTTATGTTATGAAATATAAATATATGATATAAAAAAAGAATCGGTATCAGTATCGCTGATGCAGCCGCAGTTTCTATCCCTGTTGAATATATTCTATACATAAACATCTCCATATGCACATCCTGTCTCTGTATTAAATAGAAGTATCTTTTCCGGCTTTAGCCGAATATATACCTCCTGCCCGGCCCGGCCTGAGAAATCCGCGCCTGTTACCATCGTCATATCCGGTATATCAGCCCCGGTGAGGAAAACTGCCGCTTCACGCCCGGTATTTTCTAAAATGCTGATTTTCATCCGCACTGCATGAGGATCGTCCGGTGCCGCCGGCACAATGTGTTCGGGACGGATACCTGCCTTAATGGGCCCCTGCAGTCCTCTTGCGTCCAGACCGCTTTTACCCATCGGAATACGGGCATTTCCCAGGGTCAGATAATGTTGTCCGTTATTTGAAACAAGCTCTGTGTCCCACACATTCATATTAGGTGATCCTATGAATGTTGCAACAAACAGGTTCGCCGGATTTCTATATATTTCCTGCGGCGTTCCAAACTGCTGTAACACGCCGCCATTTATTACGGCGATACGCGTACCCATCGTCATTGCCTCCGTCTGATCATGTGTAACATATATGGTTGTTACGCCCAGTTCCCGCTGAAGCCTTATAATCTCCCGGCGCATTTCTGTGCGTAGCTTCGCATCCAGATTGGCTAACGGCTCATCCATGAGAAAAAGTCCGGGTTTTCTTATCATGGCCCGCGCAAGGGCAACACGCTGGCGCTGACCGCCGGATAGGGCCCCCGGTTTCCTTTCTAGCAGATCATCCAGCTCCAGCTTTTGCGCCACTTCTGCTACCCTTCCCTCCCTTTCCTGTTTACCGATGTGCTGCATTTTAAGGGGAAAAGCAATATTATCTTTTACTTTCATATTGGGATAAAGGGCGTAATTCTGGAATACCATGGCGATATCGCGGTTCTTTGGCGGAACCTTGTTCACAATCCTGCCATCCATAACGACCTCGCCGCTGCTTATGCTTTCAAGTCCTGCAATCATGCGCAGCAGCGTTGTCTTTCCGCAGCCGGAAGGGCCTACAAATACAATAAATTCCCCTCTCTTTATTTCCATATCCATATCCTTAACAGCATGAACATCGCCTGGATACCATTTATTCACTTTGCTTATCTGCAGATCGCCTGCAAAATTCCTGTTTTCCATATATTAATCCCCTGTGTTAATCTTTCATTCCGGAAGATATAATGCCCTGCTCCAGATATTTCTGCCCGGACAGGAATATCAAAAGAGGAGGCATCAGTGTAATCAGTGATGCAATTAATGATACCCCGGCGTTATCCGCCGTGATGTTTGACATATATAATGACAGCGGCCAGAGCGCCTGGTTTTTTAAGAATGCCTGAGGCGCTTCTATTGCGTTCCAGTATTCCAAGAAGCCCAATACCACAGCCGAGAGAATGCCCGGCGCTCCCAGCGGAAGCCCAAATCGTAAAAAAGTCTGAAATGAGGAAGCCCCATCCACGGCTGCCGCCTCCATGACCGCCTCCGGTATGTCCATGAAAAAACGTGTCATGATGAATACCGGAAGTGTTGATGCCGCACCGGGCAGTATGACTGCCCACACGGTATCAATCAGGCCCAGTTTGTTCAGGACAAGATAGCTGGAAACCATGGTCACCTGAAATGGCATCAGCATCAGGACAATATACAAGGTATAGAGTATCTTTTTCCCGCGAAAATGAAACTTTGCAAATGCCCATGCCGCAGGTGCGCCCAAAAGGACATGGCCAAGTATGATTGGAAAAACCTGCCTGCAGGAATTCCAGAATACCGTAAAAAACTGGGGCGTATCCAATAATAGTTCCACATATGCCGCCAGAGTCGGATAACGCGCCATTACAGGCCATACAGCCGTTCCTCCCCTGCCCTCCAGGACAGGCGCAAGATTTTCAGACAGCTCTGCCCCTCCCATAAAGGTACCGGATATCAGCATCCAAAGAGGCAGCCATATAAAGACCGAAATCAATACAAGGGGCAAGCCAAGAAGCCATTTTTTCATATCCTATCTCCTCTGTTCATAATTTTTTGCAGCAGTAGTATTAAAATAAATACCAGAATTGCCATCATCACAGCTCCGGCACACATTTTATCCACATCCAGATTGCCGTACCAGTTATTGAATAAGTGCTGAAGCATGTAAATACTGTCATCCGGATAACCTCCCGCAATCAGATAAGCCTCCCTGAACACCTTAAAGGAATTGAGCAGCGACAGCACGGTAATGGTAAATAATGTGGGCATAAGATTGGGAAGCGTAATCCTCACAAACCGCTGGAGGCTTCCGGCGCCGTCTATCTGAGCCGCCTCATATAATGCCGGATTTATGGCGCTGAGTCCTGACAGCCACAGCACCATATCATATCCGAAATTCTTCCACAGATAAGCAAACACCAACACGCCAAAGGCGGCCTTACTTCCAATCCAGTCAACCGGAACCAAACCCCAAAGTGCAGTAAATGCATTGAGAAGTCCATTTTTATGAAAAATCACACGCCACAAAAGAACAATCGAAGCAACGGGAACCGCCATGGGTACAAGAAACGAGGTCTTGAAAATGCCGCGCTTTTCCCTGAAGGAGGCCAGCATCAGGGAAACAGCCAGGGAAAAGAGTAACAGAAGCGGTATGCAGACTAAGATAAATTTGGCTGTATTAGCTGCCGCCAGCTGAAACGCATGGTTCCTCAAGACTGACAGATAATTTTGAAATCCCACAAACCGGTCACCGGCAGCCAGGAAAAAGGAACGGCGCAGAGCGTCCAGCATAGGAATCAGCACCATAATGCTCACGAACAGCAGGCTCGGCAGCAAAAACAGCCATGGTACCATTTGTTCCCGGCTCGGAACACTGTATTCACGTTTTTTCTTCATCCATAATCCTCCCTTCACGGACATCGGCGGCAAGTGTTTCTTTCAGACAGTAAAAGAGAAAATCCACACATATCCAAAGACATGGCAGAAGATACATCGCTTTGCAAAAGGTCATATTGTGAGCAGAGGCTATCTTGAATGAAATCAGGCAAAGTGTCAGTGTATATGCCGCACAATAGAACATCATTCTTTTGTAAGAGCGTATGGATACCAGCATTGCTGCGGCTGCCGTAAAGGCAGAGGCACACACAGAAAGCAGCACTGCCATAAATGACGAGGTCCAAAGCTCCATATCCCGGAAGGCAGGCCCGGCCGCCATCCAGGAGACCATATTTTTCCCCTGCTCCTGAAACAGATTTCCCCAGAACTCAAAATCAGACCACATTGTGGGGACAAACTCGGAAGGAAACTCAGGCAGATCCATACAAAACCATAATACGGCCAATATACCGAAAGCGATTAAAAAATAAACAGCCAGCAGTAGGGGATAACGGAAAAGCCTTTTTCCATGCCTGGTCACGCGCCCAAGGATACCAATTGCCAGAATGATCGCAGGGAGCCGGAGTATCATGCCAAGTACCCATGCAAATAATGTCAGGTCAAGGATCCGTCCCTCCGGAAAACCTGCCGATGAGAGATACTGACCGGCCCTCTCCCCTGCTCCCGGACCTGTAAACGTCAGCTGCATATTGGATAAGGGTTCTTTCGATTCCGCCTGCGCCTGTAAGAATAACCTTGGTTCTTCCTCCTCAAATATGCCGCGGACATAGAACCGCTTTCCTTCCGCCTTTACCGGCAACCCAATCACATTAATACTCCCCCACAGGGAGAATGCCAGACCGGTACTGACGGCACAGCCAGAGGCATCCGATCTGGCCGGATAAGCGCCGTCAGCCGGCATGGAGGAGACAACATCCCCGCAGTCTCCAAAGGCGGCAACTATATCCGCCTTCATCTCCTTTTTATCTGAAGCCATTATCTCCTGTTCCGGATATATCTGCCATAAGGTGACCTCCGGCTGGTTTCCTGCTCCATCCTGCCTTGCATACGTCTGCTGCCTGATAAGCTCTGAGGGGCTGACACCGCCCTTTTCCCATTTAATGCCAACACTGGTGCAGTGACTGATGGCCGTACTATAGAAAGAACAAGCGAAACTCCAAAGAACCGCTGCCAGTATTGCTGATATTGTCAACGCCCGGTAATGAGCAAACCTGTTAATTTTCAATGCGGACCCTGTCTCCTTCCGATATGATCTTATTTGAGCTTATAACTACCTGATCCGAATACGTAAGCGCGCCGTCAACATACATCATCTGACTGTCTCTTTCCTTTACTGTTATATCTACCCTTGCAATGACCCATTCTGTTCCCAGTACGGAGCTTTGTCTGCGGAGTACGAATACGTGGTCTCCGCCGGAATCACTTCTGAGTGCGGTAAGAGGCAGACAATTTTGATACGTCTCGCTCTTTCTGCTTAGAAAAAGCTGTGCCGGCATACCGGAAGTATAACCTCCCTCCGGCAGAACCGCAGTTACTAAAACCTGGTCCGACTCGTCCTGCGTGCTGATGGAATGAATCTCCACATCTGCTTTTTGTGTGCTTCCATCCAATTTGTAATGAAGCTCTCCCTTGTCCCCGGCTGAAAAGCGGCGCGCTGAATCTTTATCCAGTTTTCCTTCAAAAACAAATCCTCTGTCAGCAGAGGAAAGAATGACTGCATCTTCCCCCTCCTTTGTTTTATCCCCGCGTTCCAGCGTCCTCACCACCGTTCCAGGGGCCGGAGCCAAAAGACGTCCCCCATTATCCAGAATTTCCTGTAATGCAGCACGCGATTTCTCTTTATCTGACCGCTCAGATTCACAGGTAATTCTGTCAATCTCACCTTCCTTCTGCAATACCTCAGCCTGTCTCCGGGCATCTTCCAATGCTGCCTGCGCGGTCTCAACTGCCCTTCCCGCAGCATAAAGTTCTTCCTCCTCAGAATATTGGTTATCCTCTGACTCACGCCGGGCACGGTTTAACGCTTCTCTTGCAGTATCAATGGCAGCCTGGGCCTCACTGACTGCAGACTCAGTTGAAAAATCTTTTCCTTCCCTGACTGCTTCCAGCACTGTTTCTGCTTTATAAAGAGCATCTTTGGCTTTATCAATTTTACGTTTCCAGCGTCGCTTGATGGAATCCAGGTTATCGTCTGCCCTGTCATAGGACGATGAGTTATAGTCTGCTTTTGAAAGTTCCTTTTTGGCCTGGTTAAATGCCTTTTGCGCAATGGAAAGTTCCTCCTCCGCCTCCTTCAGCTCCTCCGTATAATCCGTGGCATCATCCGGCTGCTTCCCTGCAATCGCTTCCTTTATTTCGCTGACTCTCTGATTTGCCATATTAAGTTCATCTTTCGCCTGCTCATACGCTTCTAATGCCTGCTGATAACTATCCTCTGAATCATCAAGATTTTCTGATTCCTCATCCAGCGCCTGTTCTGCGGCGCGGATGGCGTCCTCCGCGTCCTCCCTTACATTTTGCAGGTTTTCCCTCGCTTCCTTCACAAGCGCTTCTGCCTTATTAATAAGAATCTTTTCCGCATCCGCCAGTGTTTCTTCAAGCTTTGTATAATCTTCTTTCAGCCGCATCTCTGCCCTGGCATACTTCGCAGCAATCCGCTCATACGCCTTTTTGGCATCCTCCAGCGTACGCTGTGCCTCAATCACATCATTGCCGCCATTGTTTGATGAAATATCCAATTTAAGATTAAGGATACGGATTTCTTCTTCCAGTTTCTTAATCCGTTCTTCTACGGCGGGGACATCAAATTCTATCAACGCCTCGCCTTTTTCTACTGATTTGCCCTTCCCGGCATATACGGAAACGGCCTTAAGGCCATCCGGAAGACTAATCCCTTTCTCCGCTGACGCATGGATAATCCCCTCCAATTCAACCCTGTTCATCAGCGTTTTGCCTGCCATAGAAGCTACCGAAACATGGGCGGTAGTAAAGGAATACGATACACGGGAAATAATTGTGCATACTAACATGAATGCAAAAAATCCAATCATAAGATATACAGCCATGCGCTGTACACGGTCTTCTATGAGGGGCCTGTATTTCTTTCCGGAAATAAGCATGGCCTTTTGTTCTCTTATTTTTTCCCCAATATGTAAACGCATAGCTGTATCATCTCCTATCAGGTTAATTGAACACAATCATAATGATTCTGTCTGCCAGGTAAGAACCGTCCGCCTGCTGTTTCCCGAAACACAGTACAAAATCACTGCCCCCTATCCTGTCTTTTTCACTGTCCTCCAAAAAGTAGCTGCTGCCATCCGATTTCACGATTCCCTTTTGAAATACCGTGTCTTCTGTATAAGTAACCGTCATGCTGCCCCCATCTCCTGAAGATGAAGTGCCGTCCGCAAAGGGCGATGTATTAATCACGCACCCGGTATCCGAGCATTCGCCGGCTGTACCGCTCAAATCAGCAGACTTCATCATGTCATTCGCATCTGCAAACGTATCCATTGTATCTGAGTCCCCATTCCCGGCATCATCCTGAATTTGCAGAGACGAATCATTTTGGACCGCTTCCTCCTGCTTTTCAGGGACCTCCGCCTTCTCCTCCTTACTGGCAGTAATTACAGGATTACTTTCCTGTCTCTCTGTCGCTTCAATTCTTTCTGTTTCCGTTTTTGTATTTGTCTCTATACCTGCACAGCCGGTAACCAAAAGCATCCCCGCGCAGATAACTGCATATATCCCCATCATTCCTCTTTTCATAGTTTTGGCTCCTTTCCTTTGCATAAAAATTTTCACATTTGCTCATTGATATAAAGACTGGCCCGGCTCTGAATTCTTTCAGCCGCTTCCAGGGCGCTCCTGGCCCCTGAAAAATATTCCCGGGCCTCCTCTAATATCAGTGATTCCAGTGTCTGATTGTCATTCTCCACATAGGCTGCGCTGTTTAAAAGCTGCATTGTCAGCTCCACATCTTCTTTTGTTGCCTTGCCGTCTTCGTAAATCCATGTCCAGACAGATTTTCCATCCACCACCGCCTGCGTGACCTTATCAAACGCCCTCTTATGAATCGGAAGCATCATACATGACATCTGATGCTCCTCTGTCAATAGTGTTCTGACAAATTCCCATGCCCCTTCCTTCCGGGAGCTGGACGAGGAGATTCCAACCTTCACTTCCGGTTTGATTACGTGGTACTCACCGCCGCCTCCGGGAAGTCCAAGAAATCTCAGATTCCCGTTGTAATAATTTCTGTACCGAGTGATGTGGTAAACGCTCAGCACAGTCTCATAGGCTGCTGCATAGCTTTCGCTCATCTCCGTTCCTCCAAAGCTGTTCTGGCTGCTTTCCTGTATTTTGCCGGCAAATTCCAGCATTTTTACAAATTCAGGTGAATCAAAAGAGCATTTGCCCAAATTCCAGTCAATAAAACTGCCATCTGTCTGAAGCATGATTTTCAGGAAGGAAGCACCAGACAGATTGTTTATGGAATTGGCTCCGTAAGTATCAAGGACCTTTTCCAGCTCCTGAATGGTCCAGCCATCGTTTCCAGCCACAATATCTTCACCGGCCAGCATAGTGGATATGGCTGCTCCGTCCGTAAGATAGGGCAGCTTTCCATCCAGGCTGATAGCTTCAAAGACATTTTCAAAGTAATCCTCTTTCCTGATTTCCGGATCATGTTCCATATATGGATAGAGATCTTCTAAAAGCCCTTTGCTTTGATAAATCTGTACAGACAAATGACTCATATCCAGGATATCCGGCATATCGCCAGAGATGATACGTGTATTAAGATTTATAATGGCATTATCCCATTCCTCGTCAGTCACATTCTGCGCATACGGAAAATACTCTGTCAGCTCAACCTTATACCTGTCGTTTGTTTTGTTAAAATCAGATACGGCCTGGACAAGGCCGGGGGTCGCGCTCAGGCTCACCATACTCAAAATCTCCCTCTCATCCGCCCCCTTGGTCAGAACCGCCATTTCATACGATAATACCTCAGTCTGATTAGATGAGGCTGCCAGGACCACAAAACGCCCGTCCGTGCATTCTCCAAGATGAACCTCTGATGTGCCAAGTCCCATATCCGACCAGTTAAAGACCGGGCTGCCCTCCTGCGCGCCCGCTGCATAACCATATAAAACCGAAGAATCAAACCGATAGAAATCTTTGTTCACACCTCCGTACAGCCCTGCTGTTGCGCCCAGATATATTTTATCTTTACTCCAATCCAGGCTCTTCATGTCCACTGTCAGCAGGTCATAGTTCATACGGTCCGGGGAAGTTGCACAAATACCAATCTGTCCCCCGGCAGTCGTTGTGGTTGTCATAAGATTTCCCTCATAGTCGAGAGAAAATAAGAAACTGCCGTCATTGTCGAACAGATAGACCAGCGTATTTCTGCCTTTAGCAGCCACACAGATATTTCCCTCTCTATCAATGCTGAGGAACAAATCTCTTCCAACTGCCGATATGACTGAGGTGTCCATCACACCTGCCAGGTCAACCGACTGAACCAGTGAACCGCTGTTGTCAAATTTCCTTAAACTATAGACACCGGCCTGTTCCAGGCAAACCGCCCAGATACTGTTGTCCGGGGCAAAGCCAAAATCCAGAAGCGAAACCGAGGCGTCCAGCTCCAGATTCTGTTTCAAAAATTTACCGTCATCAATGTTCATTGCTGCCAGATAGGACGTGCCATCTTCCTCCAGACAGCACATATAGGCCATATCATCTTTGAGCAGAAGTCTTTCGATTCCTGTCACTGAGTCCGGAATATCAAAAAAGTCTGCAACATAGGAAGAATCCGGCTGCATGGCATCCATGCGGTTCCCGCAGGCTGTTATGGTAAAAATCAGTGCTGTTGTTCCCATTATTGTAAAAATCCGTCTTAACTTCTTTCTCACAGCCACCTCCATACTCTAAAATTACCTCCTTTCATATAAAAATTGCCTGCTCTATCAGGCAGTTTAAGCATACCATTGATGAGCAGGCAATTTTTTAATTTGAGATAATTGATTTTCTATGGAATGGTAAATGAATGATTAAGAAATTCCTAAGGCGATATACTCCTCTTTCTAAGATTTATCAGTTCAAAAACATTATTCATAATCTCCTTATCCCGTACTTCTAACATCAGCCATTTCTGTCCGTTACCAGTTTTTGCATCTCTGAATACTTTCTGCACATAGTCAGAAAATAACGGCATTAATAATTCTGCCTCCGTAAGTTCACGGCTTCCTATCACCACAAGAGCGATAAAATAACCCTGCATTGGGTAACAGGTACAAAGAGATTTCCCGCTTTTCTTGTATTTAATATTCCAGCCTGGCTGCATGGAACAGCGGCTGTAATCCATATAAGGCTCAATCCGGTAAGCGGACCGGATGCGGCTGTCAAACTCTGCCCATAACGGATTGTCAATATACTCCGCTATTTGCTTCAGAGATGGAGCATCGCCGTTTGTATAAAGCATATTCCAATCCATCCCAATATCCCTCCTACTCTTTTTTTTCCAACGGTATGGGCTTGACCCAAATTTCCATACAGGCCATGTCCTTTAGGTCACGATAATACTTTTCTGCTGAAAAAGGCTCCGTTGTTAAGCTGTGATGCGGCAGCCATGTACCAAAAAGGTATTTTCCACCCTGATTCAAGGCAACCGTTACCAAATCCTCAAAACTTTCTGCTTCAATCCTGCAAACGATGTATTCTCCCGCAGGGAGTTCTCTCTTTACAAAGTCTCCCTCCTGTTTATGCGGGATATTTCGAACAAGACCTCCCGCAAAATACGTGAAAAGGCCCTGTGCCGTATCTTCCGTATGGGACATTCCCATTTCCACATTAGCATCGACGTCTTCTGCGATTAACGTCTTCTCCATATGGTAGCGTTTCCAGAGCTGTCCCGGCACATCTACACCTGTGCTTTCACCAGCCGGAATCTGTTCGGAAATACGGACTTTAGTTTCAAAGCCGAGGTAAACTTCCGGTTCCGTCAACGTTTTTCTCTGGATTTCCAAGACGATATTTCCTACCACCAGCGGAACCCCTTCATCTACTAAGACGTAATTCATGGAAACTTCCGGCTTGTCGAATGTGTTGAGCATTGGTAAATCTCTCCTGTACTCTTCGGGTGTGATTCCATACGTTTCCTTGAAGGCCCGCGTAAAATTTGCATGGCTTGTAAAGCCATAGTCCAGGGCAGCGTCAAGTATTCTCTGTTCGGTATTACCCAGATTTTCAATCACCTTTGCCAGACGGCGGAGCTTCACATATTCCTGAACCGGTTTATTTACCAGCCGCTTGAACAAACGCTGAAAATAGAAAGGGGACAGGCCGGCAATATTTGCCAGTTCCTCCGTATAAATTTCTTCTGTTAAGTGTTCCTCGATAAATGTTAAGGATTGTTCGATTGCTTCCCATGCGTACATTGTTGTACCTCCTGTATTTGATGTTCACATTATATCATCTTATTTTTTACCGGGCTTATCACACAATGCGCTTTTTTTCAGGAAATCGCTGTAGTACTAGGGCACTACTTCTCCCATGCTGTCGCAGATTGATTTATCCAGCAAATGGGAGTACAGTTTACCGTTCCTCACACTGTATTGATTAAATCTCTATATTTTGTGTTGACCTGCCTGGAACAGTTCAGGGAAGATGAAGAATTAGAACAGATACAAACACTTTTAGTTGATGGTATCGTGGAACAGGTTGTTAAAAAATAGCAGCACTTGTTTGGTTATTTGGCTGACAGGTAGCCCCTGCCGTGACAGTCTGATGATGCTGATGGGATTTCAATGATGAAAGCAGTGCGTCCATTACTGCTTTCAGCCCTTATCTGTCCGCCATGCAGTACAATAATATTTTTTGCAATAGCAAGTCCGAGGCCGGAGCCTCCAGTTTCACTTAATCTCGCATTGCTTAAACGGCAGAATTTATCAAAAATCACATTGAGCTTATCCTCCGGAATTTCCCCGTCATTTTCAAATTGAATCACAGTCCATTCTGAAAGTTCTCTGGCTGATACTTTGATAACGCTGTTTTCCTCACTATAAGAAATGGCATTTTTCAGGATATTATTAAATACTCTGGCCAGCTTATCAGAATCTCCATATACAGATATGTCCTCATCTACATGATTCTCTATGATTTTCCCACATGCATTTAACTGCGGATACAATTCATCTGAAATCTGTGCAATCATATAGTAAAGATCAACCTTTGTCTTTTGAAGCGGAAGAACTTCTGAGTGACTGCGGGTAATCTCAAAAAACTCATTAACCAGAGTCCTGAGCCGGTTCGCCTTTTCCCATGCAGTGTGGATATATTTTGCTTTCTCCTCATCGGGCATATCCGGTGTTTCATCCAAAAGGCTGAGATATCCTATCACAGATGTCAGTGGGGTCTTGATATCATGAGCCAGATATACCACCAGATCATTCTTCTGCTGCTCCGCCCTCTTAGCCTTATCCGCCCGTTCTGCAAGTGTCCGCTTTACATCGGCCAGTTTATGCTCCACACTCTCCAGTTCCGGAGACAGGGAAATCGCTGCCCTTTCCTCCATAAGCTTGTCAATCCCTGTTACTACCTCATCAAAATATCTTTTATATGTATCCAAAAGCATGTGGAACAACAAAAAAACAAATATGATTATGACTAACGCAAGAATAAACTGCATATTGACAGTCACTATCTTGAAATATATCAAATCAGCTTCCTTCTCACTGATTGAAAGACTGCGTGCAAACCACCTAACAATCGCATCTACCAGGTGTCCACGTGTCAGCATCCGCAGTCCAAAGACCGCAGCAACTGCTCCCACTGTAATCCGTAATCCTCGGATAAACGTAATACGGCCGAGTTTTGAATAGTTGTACTCTGCTTTTTTAAATTTCACCAATTTTATATCCTACCCCCAAAACCGTTTTTATATATCTGGGATTTTCCCCGGTATCCTTCATCTTCTCACGTAGATGGCGGATGTGTACGGTAATTGTATTGTTACTCTTGGTATAATATTCTTCCTGCCAGACTTCATGGAATAATTCTTCGGCACTGACAACACTGCACCTGCGCTCTAAAAGAATCCTTAATATGGAAAATTCCGTGGGAGTCAGTGACAGCGCCTCTCCATTAAGCCGGCATTCATACGTCTTAATGTTCATTGTCAATCCGGCATATTTAAAGATTTCATTCGCTGCCGGAACCACTGCTCCCACATTGTATTTCTTGTAACGGCGAAGCTGGGCCTTTACCCTTGCTACAAGCTCAAGGGCAGAAACGGTTTTGTAATATAATCATCTGCACCAAGCGTGAGCCCGGTAATTTTATCCGTCTCTCCATCCTTTGCCGTAAGCATGATTACCGGATATGTGTACTCCTTACTTCGGATGGACTGACATATCGAAAGTCCGCTGATATCCGGAAGCATGATATCCAATATAGCCAAATCAAAGTCTGTACTCCCAATACAGACAAGGACTTCCTCCCCTGAATAAAACTTGTATACATCCATATTTTCATTTTGAAGATATACTTCAATCAAATCCGCAATTTCTTTCTCATCATCAACAATAAGTATTTTTTCAACCAAAGCATGACACTCCTTTCAGATTAAATCAAATACATTATACCGGATCCATAACACTAATGTGTTTATATATAATGGATAAATGATTAATTATTTCCTAAGATACACACAATTTCCATTTTATCTATGTTGGAGAAATCTGATATTCAGGTTCCCAAACTGTTGGCTGGAGCCTTAGTTTATAAAAAAAAGCTGCCTGAAAATCAATTCAAAACCTCCTGTGGAATTCGCATGCTAGCTGTAAAACTCCAAATTATATTTTGTTTGTTCCAAAAGTCCTCCACACAATCTAAGACTTCTCTCGCAGGTAATATAGTCGCCAAATAATGCTTATCCAAAATTTCTTTTTAGACGTAAAAAACGCTCCATCCGATATATATCATATCAAAATGAAGCGAATTTTTCTTTGCGGATAATATATGATTTTTAACGCAATTTCTTACGATTATCCTGCGAGCGGTTTTACTTTTAAGTCACCTCCGCAAAGTTGCCCCGATATAATAGTTTATTAGCGATTACAGCAATAGACTTTAATTGCTTCACCAAAAAATTCCGCAACATTCCATGTGGCAAATCTATTGATATACTCGACAAATCGTTCATCTGTTTGATAGAGTTCGCCCAGATACATCAGCATAGCATCCGAACAGGGATAGAAGTTTTCAGATATATACTCCTGCCACTCTGCAACAATGGATTGAATGGCAGGTAAAGCAGGTGTTTCCGCCTTATATTCCGCCAGTCGTTCAAAGATATTTTGTGAATATAAAAAAATCATTCCACTTCCGATTTCTCTCTTTTTCGGCTCTGGCTGAAAAAAAGAAGAAAACTCTTGATACTCATGGGTGCTGCCCCAACGTTCGATAACTTCATTCCTATATTTTTCTTGTAGAGCAGAAACTTCTGCATTTGAGAATGCTGTAAAAGAGTAATCACTTTTTCCGGCCAAAGTATCGTTGACTAAGCAAATAAGTTCCTCAATTTTCTTTTTTCTAAGATTGAGAAGTTCTAAATGTCTTTCTAACGCTTCTCGTCTATTATATACGGGCGCTGACAATAAAATGCCTTGATCTCTTTTAGAGAAAACCCCACTTCACGGTAAAATAGAATTTGTTGTAACTTCTCTAAATCATTTTCAGAATATAAACGATATTTTGTCTTATCTGCTTTGGTAGGTTCCAGCAGACCGATTTCATCATAGTAATGCAAAGCACGTATCGTAATGCCGGTCAGCTTTGCAACCTCGTGAATCATCATTTTTTTAGGATTCATCCCAAAATCCCTCCACTTCTTTCAGTATTTCCTCAGCAGGTATCTTGGTAGCCTCAATGATAGATTTTCCTGTTTTTTTCAGATAGTATTTTATCATATGATAGCCACAAGCATATCCGGCACAATAGGGTAGACCAACAGGAAAATAATTTTGCATTTTTGCCATTTCATCACCATACAGATATGCTGTCAGGTTATCTAAGCCCTGTACATCAAAACCTCCCCTAATGATAGGCTTGATATATCCATTCAAAGTTTCCAAATCTGTCTTACTTACCCACGGCCCTACATTTTCCTCACCATATAGGTAAGTAGCAAAGTTTTCAGCAAGTCCCTCACTTATCATCATTTCAGCAAGAGTAATGTCATTGTGCCATTTAATAAACTGGAAACGGACATTATGATTTGTTTCATGTGCCAACGCTACGGGAAGTCTGCTCTTAGTGTGTTCAGATGGAACAAGCCATGTAAAAATGTAGCCAGGAATCCCTCCATCTCCACAGTAATTATCATTCATTATCATATAAGGTTTCTCTGGATCAGCCAGCAAAATGATATAGAGATATTCTTTTATCGGCAACTCAATTTCTGCATCAGTAAAACACTTTAAGGAGCGCTCGATAGACTTTTGACAGTTATCCCAAAATTGGTTATCGTCTAACAGTGTTATACTTTCGGACCATGTTTCATCAATTTTTTCCGGCAGAAGAAAGCCTAACATACCACTTGCCATAATAACATCATAGCCATTCGGTTGTGCAGCCTTCATTGGCACATTGTAGCAGGCCCATTTCTTTTCAAAAGGCTTCATCATTTCATAGCGATAAATATCATTCTTTTTAGAAACTGGCGCTTCCATGATTTTTCTGTAGATACCGTCAGAACGAACGGCCTGTACTTTTAGGTTACTCATATTTTGTACTTCCTTTCGATATTTTGTAGCTTCATTCTACGGTATGACGGAACGTCAAAGTCAATAGTTTTTGAAATATTTCTTTTCTACATCCGTTTGCCAGTTTATCCGCACCTTTCGGAATTAACCGTACCCGGCTAAGGTGAACCATACCATCGATCCCGTTCTTTACACGTAGTTTCTGCACCCAGTGCTTGTTTTACTCCCATTTCTTTGCAGTTTCTTACATTGTCATTGCGTTCTTTTACAAAAACAAAAAGCGCCACTGAAAATATGTGGCGCTTTTTCAAATACATTATCTCTTTTTCTTGTGTAACTTTAAGTCAATATTTTTCGTTGCCGCTGCATCCTGCAGTAATCCAGCAACAAAAGCGCTTTTTTCTTTGAGCGTCAGTGTTTCCATATCAGGTTTACGGTCAATTTCTTTAAGTACCGTTTGCAGTTCCAGCAGGTTGACGGCTACGCAAAAGAGTGTCTTTTTGCGGCCATCATTATAATTGGATAATAAAACCTCCAGAATATTGGCCTTCTCCGCCTGCTCTGCATTATAAGCGTCTATTCCAAGGCGTTTGGCCTTTTCCGTATCGAATTTTCGATTTCGATGTGTTATAAAGGAATCAAAATCGTCAATATGATCGTATTTTTCGCAAGGGTATTCGCAGCATTGGAAACAGTATTGGGCGCCGTTGTGCTCCATGCTGCACCTTGCGATTTTGCAGGATTGGTTCCCCTCACCGCCGCCGCAGCCGGGACAGTTTTTATTCAGGAACATGGGGCAAAGCCCACAATTCAAACCGCAGAGGGAAAATAATTGATTTTGCCGGTTAAATCCTTTCATAGAACCTCCTTAAACAGCCTACCTGCAAACGGTTAGGATAGGCTCTGATAATGCTTGACCTAACACAGTAGGAAATTTGAAAATTTAAAACTCATATCTTGTACCATGCGAGAGCAACAGGCCATCTGATAATTCCACTTGCAAAATGATGGTATTTTCATCGTTAAAATCAGTATGGCCGTTATCAATCCATTCAGCAAATACTTTTTTTAGCTTCTCTGCAATCACACAATTCTCTTTTTTCCCGAAATAACCCAGACTGACGCCATTCCCGTGTGCTGTAAACCACTCGCCGGCGATTGCAACAACAGGGTTATCTTTTATATGTTTCATTTTGTTTGAGAGTGCATGGGTAATGACATAAAATGCCCCATTTTCGTAATAGGCATTGACGTATCGCACATAAGGCGTTGCATTTTCCGTTGTTGCTAATGATATAATTGTATCTTTCCCGAAACGCTCAATTATGACCTGTTCTGCTTCTTGACTAAATTCTTTCATTGAATTATTCTCCTTTTAAAATACTCTTTTCAACTCTGATCAAATTCCAGATAAACCGGAAGCTATATTGTTATCGAAAATGTTTCAGTACCATTGCTGAGTAATTATCATATTGCTGAAACCCATATCGTTCATAAAACGCAATCATTTTAGGATTAGACGGCATAATTTTGACATAAAGGAGGTTTTCAAAGCAACTCATAATCTTTTTCATCAATTCATCGCCAATATGATGCCCCTGATATGCAGGGTCTACCAGAAGATAATGTAGAAATGCAACTGTTTCGCCATCATCAAGTGCCCGTACCAGTCCAATCAGTTTGTTATCATCCCATGCTGAAATTACATGTGAAGAATTTAGCATTGCCCCAACAAGTTTATCCGGGTAATTCCCGGACTCCCATCCCACGGACAAAAACAGTCTTTGCAGTTCTTTCTCTGTAAAAATATGGGTGTCTTTATACTCAATTTTCATACCACAATCTCTCAATATTTCTTATTTAATTTTCTGCTACTCCTTGACCAAGTTTGACTTAATGAAAGACTTTACTTGTTCAAATACATTATCAGTATCTTTGATGCCTAACATAGGAATATTCAAGTTTTCCGCCTTTATTCGATTGCTAAGTTCGCTCATAAAAATACCTTTACCGCTTATCTCTTTGTTAAAATCTGATGTGGTTTCAACACCGCAGTTCGGCGAGCGATTTGCACCAATAATCCCGATTATCTCAAAGCCGTAGGCATTGTATTCCGTTATTTGTTTCATCACATAGTCAACTTGAGCCATTAGCATTTTGTAAGATTTCGCTTTTTGCATTTCCTTACGAATGCGGGTATTTTCAATGACAACGGGAACATCTGCCCCATCGTTATTTCCTCTATTAAGCCCTAAACAGCAAAGTTCTGGACATGGCATTTGGACAATGCCAATATCAGCATCAAGAAGAATTTTTATTACATCCTTAAAAGCTGCTGGAAAAACGGCTGTCCCGTCAGATATTGAATTTTGATTTAATATACAATGCGCTATAAAAATAACTTTTTTGCTTCGACCGTCCTCAAACATAAATTTTCCTCTTTTTAAGCCCAAATTTGTTTTGTCGTGTTACTCAGCAAGCTGTGTTAATGTATCGCCTGCAATGCGATAGACGGCCCAATCAGACATGGCCTCTGCTCCAAGCGACAGATAAAAGTCAATGCTGGGTTTGTTCCAGTCAAGACACCACCATTCAAGCCGTCCGCAGCCACGTTCCACAGCGATAGATGCCAGTTTTTTCAGAATAGCTTTTCCGTAACCTTTCCCGCGGCATTCCGGCTTGACATACAGATCCTCCAAGTAATACCGGCTCGTCCTAAGAACGTAGAAAAATTGTGGAAACCGGATTACCCGCTGCCCCCAGTTATGTTCGATCACTTCTCCCAGATATTCGATGTCCGGGTACTGTTTCAACTTGTTCAGGAAAGTGTCAAAGTCCTGTTCCTCAAAGACGATTTCCGTGTTGTTGGATTTTTTTAGTACCTTTTCTTTCGGCAGATTCATAAACCAGTCAAAATCCTGCTGCAATGCCAGGCCGCAGGTAAATGCGATGTTTCTTCCGTAGTCCTGAAATACCTCCAATCCGAACAAATCCTCATAAAATTTTCTTGCAGCATTAATGTTAGCCACCGATATAAGCATACACGTCTACTTCATAAAATTATTCCTTTCAGTTTTGCTTTTCTCAATCCTTTTATTGTTGTTCGGCTCTGGCAAATAATGATTACATTTTCTCATTGCTTTTTCTTATCGCTTATTCTTGTGCAGTTTCAGATCAATCCCTCTAAATCAGGTCTGCCCTCAATTTCCCTAAGTACGGCTCGCAGCTTTTGTAAATCCAAAATATTTACTGCTATACAAAAGAGTGTCTTTTTCCGTCCAGCATTATAGCCGGACAGGAGCATGTTCAGTATCCTGGCCTTTCCAAATCAGCCTCTTACTGGCGGTACTTAATAATGGTATCGAAGTCGTCAATATGATTGTATTTTTCAGAGGGGTATACACTGCACTAAAAGCAGTATTCTACTCCGCCATGCTCCATGCTGCTTCTTGCAATTTTGCAAGCCTGGTTTCCTTCACCGCCGCAGCCAGGACAGTTTTTATCCAAAAACATGGGACAACGTCCACAATTTAATACACAGAGGGACAAGAGTTGATTCTGTCGTTTAAATCCTTTCATGATACCGCCTTCATTATTTTACCAGCATCCAATCCAGCTGAAGTGAATTAATACTTGCCCCAACAGACTTATTTCCTCTAACATTATATTGGGTCTGTAGGATAATTGTATTATTTAATGCTAAAGAATTTATTAATCATTTCCTAAGGTGCAGATAGTATGCGTTTTCCCGCTATCAGAGGACTCTTCGTCCGGAACCACATCCTCCGCAGGCCGCCAGGCCTGTCCAAACTTCACATCACGGAACAGGGCCGCCAGGCCGGTAATCTGCCTAAGCCTCAAAATCTCATCCCGGTCCATACCCAGGTGTTTGGAAATCCATGCATCAGAACGTCCTAACTCGTACAGTTCCTTAATGATATTACTCATTAGGTCCACATCATGTGTTCCACGGGCGCGGTTATGACGGATGGTGCTGGCCATACGGCCGGACAGCGGCTTATCTATTATCGAAACCGGCATCATCCCCTTCTCACGCTCATAAATATCCGGGTAATCCCGCATCACCCGCCAGCGGTGAAAGCCATCTACAATCACATACTTATCATTGCTTTTTACATGATAACAGACAATCGGCATCGTATAACCGTCCTCCTTGATGCTGTCGTACAACAACCGCATTTCCGGCGGGGCCACGTTGTTCGGGTTATATGTATTGGGTACAATCTTTTCAAATGGTACTGCAATGATATTGTATACCGGGCTTCTGAATTCCTTATTTGCCATCTATCATCCCTCCGTACTTGCATCTGATAATATCCACGCGTTTTTGTTCCTGCCGCGTAAGCCCAAATCCCATAAACCGACAGGTATGGTCATTTTTTTAAATACAATAGCACATCCGTTTCCAGTTTGGTATATCTTTCGTGTTTTTGATATCATCGGTATGATCGGGAATCGGCCCAAGAAAAATAATACGAGAATTTTTATTGATTGTATAATTAGATATACCATTTCTCCGAATGTGATATCCCTTCTCCAAAAGCTCACGGATTGTTTCCTCTGGCAGCCCACCTCCGGTCTCATGCCAGAAATGGATGGAGGTATTAAACTTTTTCGCATAATTATTCCGCAGACGAGCAGGCAATGTATCCAGCAAAAAATGAGTATAAGATTTCCATGTATGACCTTCCGGTAACGCAATACTGCGGTACCCCATCGCTTTTGTCTTTCCATAAATCGCACCAAAATTTGCTCCGCGCACCCGCCCCACCAGTTTCGTCCATATTTCCGGGTCGATGACCCGGTACAGATTCAAAGCATCTTTGGAGTAATCATTAAAAGGCGATGCTACCCGCATCTGGTCTATTTTTAATCCTGCCTTATAATACAGATCATATAAATTGTTGTAATCATAATTGAAGCGATAATTCGCACACCATACGTCAGAATTTGACCAGTCGTATAAAGGTGAGGCACACCATACGTCTTTAAACTGCCAGGAAATCCAGCACTCATTTTGATAACCGTATTTCTTATTGATAAAACTACTGTACCGCTACAAAGATTCATCCGCCCGCATACCAAGCAGGCAGACCGTCCTGCCGTTACCATGCTTCTCCTTGTAGAATCGCCCAAACTGCTTTGCTAAGTCTTCCTGATGCATCTGGTAACGATAGTGGGTAAAAGGCTTTGCCAGATTAATGACATAGGGATACTCCGGTATCGGGCGCACCCATATATCCTGTTTGGTATCATCCCAAGGATACCAATACATCTCATAACTACTCAGTGCTGTCCTAGTAGCCATAGGAAGGCAGACCCAATAAAGGTCTATACCTGATTCATTTTCCAGTCGCTTAAAAGTGCGGGTAATATAATCCGTAGTTACAGTATACTGTGCCTCAAAATCCTGATGAAATACGCCAATCACACGGTCTGAAGCATACTTATTCCGGTAATCCAGCAGCAAATTCAAAAGAACACCGCTATCCTTGCCGCCGCTGAATGAGATATAAATATTTTTAAATTCCTGAAATAAAAAAGCAAATCTCTTCTGCAATGCATCGAATACATTCATATTAATGTATTCTTTTTTCATGTCTCTTATAAACTCCTTATCTTTCATGTATAAAACGTACAATAGCGTCTATTTGGCAGTCGAATATCCTTCTAACATTTCCAGACTATAACTGCCACTATCATTTTGTCTAGTCACATTTATTATGTACTTTACTAAAATAATAAATATGGAGAACAGAAAAATTCAACATAATATATACTCAAATTGGCTTAGAGTTTTTTCTTTATACACATATGGGTTGCTTTGTGTATCTGTTAACGTGAAAAAGGGGATAGAAGAAAATTTGCTGTACGGAATGCCAATGCATAATGAAAAAATAATATTCTATAAAGAGATTCTAGTGAAGGCTGCATCTATTTATGTTAAAATAACGGAGCAGCATCTGCTGCCCTGCAAAAAAATAAGAGTAGGGAATTCACATTCCCTATTCTTATTTTTACTCTTAATTGTACTAGTTAAAATGGATATAGCTAATCAATCATATCTTTAGCCATTGCCACCATTTCATCTTTTGATACATTCTTATTGATGTCCATAAGGCTGTAGCAAACATCCCCATTAATCCAAGACAGAGAATTAGCCTGAGCCGTACCATAATACATATCTATTTCCCCATGTTTTATAACAATAGTATCTTTTGAAAGAGATAGCCCTGATGCCGGTTCGGCAGACAAGGAAACCGATTTGGTGGTATTATTGTCCTTTTTTAAATATCGGAAGTCTATACCTTTATGTTTGTTGATTTGAGCGCCATTTGTATCCAAATCAAATAATTCTGTTATATGACCACTATTAAACTGATAACCGCCTGCTAGGGTTTCTGGGGCCTTAGGCTTGAATCCCACATCTTTTTGCAGAGTATCTGCATCCGGGAGCGTGGTATATTGAGCTTCTTCGGAATTGGAAACACTGACCATCGACGACTGGGATGCAAAACAGGGTACTGTATGCATCAGACAAATTCCTGTCATTAATAATATTGCAATCTTTCTTTTCACGACTCATAACTCCTTTCTTAAATGAGGTTATTTAATGTTTTACAAATACGATTATAGCAAATACTTCTCTAAAAAACCTCTAAGGATATATTTGGAAATTTATATCAACCCATTACCAGCTGTTTTTATTAACACACTGCTGCAGCCTGTATTCCTGCGATTGCTCCATCAGCAACTGCTGTAGCTACCTGTCTTACCTTTTTTACACAGATATCTCCCGCAGCAAAAACTCCGGGAATTTCTGTCTGCATCAATTCATCCACTGGAATATATCCGTTATCTAACTTCAATTCCGTATATATCTGAGTGTTCGGAACAATACCTGCATATACAAATACTCCGCACTCTGCATCCTTTATGATCTGTTTTTTCCCTGTTTTGTTGTCCGTAAATTCAAGCTCCTCAGCTCTTTCGTTACCATATACTGCTGTGAGACTTGAATGCGGCATAATTTCAATATTATGGTATGCAGCAACTTTATCTTTAAATTCTTGTATGCATACAAGTTCATCTTCCACGCATACAATTGTTACCTTTCCCGCAATTCCAGCCAGGTAAACGGCTTCCTTGACTGCGCCATCAGCTCCACCAATGATATAGATTTTTTTTCCCTTATAATCAAGACCGTCCTTTGGTGCATTTAATCTGATACCTTTCAGTCTTTCTCCTGGAATTCCTAACATACGGCCAGAGCCACCATTCGCAAGAATTACTGTTTTACATTCATAACTTTCTTTATCTGTAACGATTTTCTTAATATTACCTATGAGTTTTGTCTCTGTCACATTTTCATAGCGAATCTCTACACCGGCACTAAGTGCTTGCTCTTTCATACGTTCAGCAAATGTCTTACCAGATTCTTCTTTCATGATTGCAGTATAATGCGTAACTGTTGAGACAGTTCCAATCAAACCGCCAACCTGATTCTTTTCCAACATCAGAATCCTTTTTCCTCTGCTTTTTCCATAAATAGCTGCACTGATACCGGCTGGTCCAGCTCCAATAATAATTATATCATACATTTGAATATCCTCCTGTTGCTTATACGAAAATATTGCCTTATTTATATAGCTATCCCACTGATTCTACAATCTTATTTAAGTTTTATTCGTTTCAGAGATCCTTGATTGATAGCATATGCAATATACTATATTTTACCCTTTATGAACATTATATTCATAATATTTGTGACAGATATTTCTACAATCACCAGCAAAATAAAGAAAACTTTTAATGTGATAGCTACTCCAAATGTAATATGCGGTTATGCGGCAGGCAGGATTACAAAATACTTTTTAATGCTCTTGTCCCCATTACCATGGCATTGTCAAAATACCCCTGTTCAATTAATACACTCCCATTAATTGTTCCACAAAAACCGAGCAAATGCTGCCGATAACTATTACTGCCTCGGATAGTAGATGAAATGTAGGAAGTAGTACGATAAGATCAAGTATTAATGGAGGAATGGATTTCAGCGCCAAAATAATCGGCTGCAGGCTTTTATTCAAGATTGGGTGAAGCCCAATCAGTACACCAAGGACTATACCGCTTATCAAAGCTTAAAAATATCCTAAGATTAATAACTTCATGAAGCTGATAAAACAGCTTCTTTTCTTCTCATTGTAGATATATTACTTCCGTCTACCTTTTAATATTTCTTTTTTTATATACAATGATCTCCGCATTGGATCCATCCGCATCATATTCACTAACTATCAGAACGCTCTCATCCGCTGCTATCCCATAGTATCTGCTACTATCTTTTTTGCTAAGCTGGTTACCTAAATATATCTTGTCATCATCTAACAATTTCACTGCCTGGCCGCTCGAAAACGTATATGTAAGATTGATATATGATCCCTTGCACGCATTAAGCCCAGTAATTTCTTCCATATCTTCAATGCCAAGCATACAGAATTCTGCAATCATCTGTTCTTTAAGCCTGCATTTTTCATTGTGGCATTTCCCGCAATGCTCATATCCTTTACTTAGACAGCATGCCGCCAGCACACACCCGCCATGAAAAGGATGTCCCTCTGTCATAGCACAACCATAGCATGTTTCTTTTAATTCACATTTCATACAATCAATCCCACAAATTGAATTTCTCATAGATTTCCTCCATAAAAAAGTCTTTTTTGTTACATTGTTAGCGCAAGTAATGGGTGTAGCTCCCCTTTTCGTTCCATCTTGATCAACTCTTCATCCGTCACCCATTTTACATCTACAACCTCTGTTTCCTGAAGTGTGATATCTGAAATATCGACATCTTTATAAAATACCCACACATCATACAAATCCCTCGTTTGTTCCCGACAAATCCGGGAAATCCTCTGCCCATCTTTCGGATTCAGAATAATCCCCAATTCTTCATTTACTTCCCGGAGAGCTCCACCCAAACTGTCTTCCCCTGAAAGGACCGCCCCCCCTGTACACTCCCAGCGGAGTGGATATGGTTTGTCCGGATGTCTCTGGGAAAGAAGATATTCTCCCCGATTGTTTATAATCCACACACTCACAACCAGATGATAACATCCTTCCGGAATAGGTCTTCCCCGTACCAATGTGTAACCCGTCTTATTTCCTTTGGCATCATACAGATCCCAGACCTCTTTCATAATAATACCACCTATGATATATACAATTTCCTACTTAGTTTTTCAATATTATGGAGCTTTCTTATTACAAGCACACTTCGTTAGTACAATTGTACCTCTGTAATCTATTCATTCCCATACTGAAAAAAGCAACCTTCTGACCTATCTATAACTTTCTGATTGAAAAAAACATATAATTCTTCCCAGTAAGCGGTCTAATAATATCATGAACCGCTCCCACCAATGAGATACCATTATCTTTCAAATATTTTATTGTCTTTGAACAAGAATCCTCACTGTCACGTTCCACATAAATGTACTCATAACCAGGAATAATCCACTTTGCCCAGCCATCAGGAGCTTCTGCCTCATCATTACATTCAATCCCTTTTTGCGGACAGATTACCGTGTCCAACTAAAAATTCAACACTTAAATTTTGTACCACCAGCCTGTATATTCCCGGCTCCAGCGTTCCATAAATATTAAGGTCATATGTTTCACTCGCACTTTTCCCATCTGGCAAGACACAGGCTAAATCCTCAAAACCTATATTATCTGCCTGAACTGGCATCGTGTACCACTGGCCGTTTATCTGCTTCTGGAGACGGAAATTCTGATTCAAGTGACGCCAAAACATGTGGAAGTATGGGATACCAGCGACGAGCAGTACGCCTGTCAGCTGTTTATTGACTTCGATAACCGGACTGTGGAGGTTAAGCCTTATGACGTAAAAAATAGGAGTATTGCTCCCGGCACGAAATCAAAATGATTTCATGCCATTGTGCGATACTCCCTTTAAGAGGCGGATTTATATTAAATATCTTTTTAATAAGCGGGTTAATTCAATAACATCGATAGGCTTTGCTATATGGGCATTCATACCACACTGCAGACAATGCTGTATGTCATCAGAAAAAGCATCTGCACTCATAGCTATAATTGGAATCGACAGGGCATCAGGATGAGCCAGTCCCCGGATTGCTTGTGTGGCCTCATATCCTGTCATATGCGGCATTCGTATGTCCATAAGAATGATATCGTAATAACCCTCCGGTGATTTTTGGAATTTGTCAAGACAAATCCGGCCATCCTCCGCCCAATCCAGTTCCACGCCCAAATCGGACAGCAGTTCTTTTGCGACCTCCCAATTAAGCTCATTATCCTCGGCAATCAGGATGCGGCGTCCGGATAGATCAATATTTTGATTCAATGTATGCTCATGCTCTGTTCCAACGTCCATATACTGACATAAAGCATGATACAGCGTAGATTTAAAAAGCGGCTTGGAAATAAAACCACTGATACCTGCTTCACGGGCCTCTGCTTCAAATTCACTCCAGTCATATGCAGAAATCAACAAAATCGGCACTTCATCTCCCAGATTACTCCGGATTTCTTTCGCAACCTGAATTCCATTCATACCCGGCAGTTTCCAATCCAGCAGAATAATTTGATAATCTTCTCTCTTTTTGTGGTGTTCATTTACTAATTCTATTGCCTTTTCTCCGCTTAATGTCCATTCTGCTCTTATTCCGATGGATTTCAGCGCGTCAATGGCTGTCTCGCATAATAATTCGTCATCATCAACCACCAGCATATTCCAGGCGGGAAGAACCATATCCATTTCCACTGCGGCGGCTTTTTCAAAATCAAACATGAGTAGAAATTCGGTACCTTTATCTGGCTCACTTTGTATATCGATGGTTCCTTCCATTGCATCCACAATATACTTTGTAATCGCCATGCCCAAACCGGCCCCCTCCGTTTTATGTATCCGGGCTCCATCCGCACGGCTATAGGATTCATATATTCTTTTCAGGAATTCGGGCGACATGCCAATTCCATTATCCTTAACTTTGATATAAATCCGTACATAGTTTTCCCCTTTCGGAGATTTTTCTTCAGAGAGGGATAACTGTATTGAGCCTCCCTCCGGTGTATACTTCGTTGCATTCGATAAGAGATTAAGTAAAACCTGATTTAAGCGTATGCCGTCACACCACACATTTTCTGTTAATATATTTTCAACGTGTATGTCAAAGGTCTGCTTTTTAGTCTTAACCTGTGGCTGCATGATGTTAACAATGCCTTCAACGACTTCCTTTAATGAAATTTGTTCGGTTGTCAACGTTAATTTGCCACTTTCAATTTTAGACATATCTAAAACGTCATTGATCAGCCCTAAGAGATGTTTGCTTGATAATGTAATCTTTCTGAGGCAATTCTCTACTTGTTTCCTGTCATCCATGTGGGCTGTGGCAATCGCTGTCATGCCTACAATCGCGTTCATAGGTGTACGGATATCATGGCTCATATTCGCTAAAAATTCACTTTTGGCTTTGTTCGCTTCAAGAGCCGTCTGCCGGGCCTTCTCCAATTCATTCAGCTGTGAACGTGTTATAGAGAAATACCGGAGGAAAATCAGTGTCAAAATAATTAGAACAGAAGCACATGACAACAATGTCATGAACATGCGCTGGCTGCTCAGATTATTTATGGCATCGTCTAATATGCTATACGGCATCACCGATACTAAATACCACTCGGAATAAGGCAATGAAATACCATAGATTTGACATTCTTCACCATTTACTTCCAATGTTGCAGCATATTCTTCATGTTTTTTAAGAGCAGCGTTAAATTTTTCAACAGGACTTTCAGCTGATGATTCATTCACTGCAGAATCAGACTGTTTTTGCAGCTGTTCAAAGAAATTCCACAGCTCCGTGTTGGGATTTTGTATTACAAAACTACCATCCGGCCTGATAATATGATAATACATCAGCTGCCCTTCATCTTCTAAGGAAAGGAAATCGGTGATGTACTCCAGTGGGACGGCTGCTACCAGTCCAGTGCTCATACTGCCATTCTGCATAGGGTAAGCAGTAGCATCAACGCCAAACAATACCACTAGATTTCCAGCAGGATCACTACCTAAAGCGACTCTTTGTTCTCCTCGTACTAATGCTTCTACAAAGGGCTCCGGGTTCAGTGGCTGTATTGATTGTCCATAAAGAGTCTGAAAATTTCCCTCAGTAGAACAAAGTGCTAAATGGTCAAAGTTCCTGACCTGTGCCCTGTAAACAAGTTCCTCATATAACTTTTCTTTATTGTTATTATCTGCTGAGACAACAGATACAATGCCGCTGACCTGACCAAAACGCAACTTAATAACAGTTTCAAAGTGGTTGGACATTTGTTTATTCATTCCAGACATATAAATTTGACCAATTTCGTAAACGGTCTTTTCGCTCTTTCGACTCATGTAGATTCCGAGCAGACTGAAAATAATAATACTAAAGATTAAAAGTCCAATAAAACTGTATATCAGAAAACGTGTTGTAGAATCCTTGGTTTTACTATTTCTCATTGATGTTATTCCTCCCTGGAATTCTTAAAATCTTTAATAACATTGATGGTTTCATAGTAATCCTTTGATAATTTCGGCATCATATCGACAGCCTTATTCCAATCGTTTTCTTTTAATGCGTTTGTTACCAAACTACTACTTTCAAACAATCTGGTAAATGAAAGATTTTGGCAAATACCTTTGAGTGTATGAACGGCTCTGAGGGCCTCGGAATAGTCCTTTTTCACCATAGACGCTTCAAATAAGCTGAAGCTTTTATCGTCCAGGAATTTAAATACAAATTTCCGGACGGTCTGTTCCCGGCGCAGTCTGCCCAGTACCTCATCAAAATCGCCGCCAAATTTTAAATAGCAATCTTTCAGGTTCATAATCACTTTTCCTCCGTTTTAGATATTGTCCGCGATGTCTTTATTCTCATCAAGATAACATATAGTCACTTTGTTTTTCGTGTTTTTTGATTGATACATCATACTGTCTGCAGCCTTGAAAAGTCCTTTTGCAGTTCCTGTTCCATATACCCCGCCTATACTTACTGTCATATGTAATTCGGGATGGCCGTCAATGATCAGACTATCGACTGAATACCGAATCCTCTCCAGTTTTTTCTCAAATATATTGGCAGGAATACTAAAAAAGATAATTACAAATTCATCGCCGCCATATCGGATCACGGCATCTGTCTTTCGAACACAGGATAAGACAGTTTGTGCAATGTTCTGCAGCACAATATCGCCTACGTCATGGCCGTAATTATCATTGATATGCTTAAAGTTATCCACATCTATTACGACCATCGCCTGAATATTATCTGAGCCTTGAAAATGCTCGTCATAATAACGACGGTTATAGACACTGGTTAATGAATCAATATATAATAATTGCAGGTGCCGCTGTTTGCGGGACAGGAAGGTATATTTTTCATAGGAAAACAACCTGTCGTAGTCTATTTTATTTCTTATATCCTGAATATTTTTAGTCTCCTGTTCAGAAGAATTATCAGATAGCTCACTTTCCAGCGTATCCGCAATTTCTTGCAGACACAGTAAAAGAGTCGGATTAAATGCACCGCATTGTCCTTCCAAAATCATGTTCAAAGCTTCTTTATGTGAATAAGCTTTCTTATAACATCGCTCACTGGTCAGGGCATCATATACATCGGCCAGCGCGACCACCTGGGCGGCTATGGGAATTTCGTCTCCCTTAAGCCCGTCCGGATAACCATTTCCATCATACCGTTCGTGGTGCCACCGGCAAATCTCAGAAGCTACTTTGACAAGCGGAGCCTCCTGCTGCTCAAAGGGCAGGTCCGACAGCATTCTGGCTCCGACCATCGAATGGGTTTTCATCACTTCAAACTCCTCTGCCGTAAGACGTCCAGGTTTATTCAATATTGTATCGGAAATTGCGATTTTTCCAATATCATGCAGCGCTGAAGCCGTACTGATTAAAGAAATATCAGCTTTGGACAAAGGATATTGATCAGTACACCTGACCAGCTGTTTTAGCAGATACTTTGTAATCGTATTGACATGCAGTATATGTAAGCCGCTCTCTCCATTCCGAAATTCCACAATATGGGACAGGATTGAAATCATCAGCTTATTATTTTTCTCCTGCTCGTGGAATTGTTCTGCGATGATTTTCTCAAGACGCTGCTGCCTTGCATATAAAAACATTGTATTGGAAATCCGCCTCTTTACAATGGTCGAATCAAAAGGACGGCTGATATAGTCAAAAGCACCCAAGTCATAAGCCCGCTTTATATTTGCGGGGGAATCATCGGCAGAAATCATAATAACAGCAAAAGTGTCATTCCAGTGGTATTTGTTTATGTAGGCTAATACTTCAAATCCATCCATTTCAGGCATCATAATGTCCAGAAGCAAAAGGGAAAAATCGGCTCTTTGCCTCGAGAGAAGAGAAATTGCTTCTATACCATTCTCAGCCTCTACCACATCATATTGCTCTTCCAGGATATCTGCTAAAAGAGCGCGGTTCATTTCTGAATCGTCTACGATTAAAATTTTTTGTTTTTCCATAATACTGAAACTCTTTCCTAATAAATTTACGGTTTTATTATAAATGTTATCCTTACATTTTGGCAACATTCGTATTGGTTAGGTGTGCAAATAGGTCTCCCGCTTTCTTATTACTTACTGACAAAATTATTCCATCATGATATAATTCAGATAGATAGGAGGCAAATTATGAACCCACAAGAAACAAAATTTACATTTGTATATAACGAAATTAAGCAGTGTATTTTAGAGGGTAAAATACTTCCTGGAAATGCCTTGCCATCTTCACGGCTGTATTGTGAACAATTCCATGTGAGCAGATATACGATTAACCGCGTTTTTAACGCATTGAGGAAGGAAGGGTTGGTTGATATTCAGCCTCGCCTTGCACCGATTGTTGTTTCAACTATAGATGCTTATGATTCATCAAATGCTGTTTTCGAGATTTTAAAACAAAAGGAAGGTATTTTACAGGTATATCAGACTTTTGCCTTAATACTGCCTTCCCTTATGGTTTTTTCTTTGCAAGGCTGTGATGTGGAGGTACTACCTCACTATAAACAGGCTATGAAAGCATTGCGTTTAGGATATGCCGCTGGTGGATGGCGTCCTCCTTCTAAATTAGGATATGATATATTAAGAATAGGAGGTAATTCCCTATTCAGCGAACTCTATTCTACGTTTGGTCTCTATAATAAGCTTACATTTTTTGCAGAGGTGTGCCCCTATTTCTCTACACACTTTTTACAGGAATCTGTATCTGCAACCAATGACATTATGGATATATTAAAGGTCAATGAACCACTCACAAGGTACAACCAGCTCTCAAATATGTATCAAAGACTTACGGATGCCATTCAAAATACGTTAAATTACCTGTCAGAGACCAATCCCAAATGTCCTGCACAAACGGGTTTGAAGTTTTCGTGGAATCCCATGCGTGGTCAGGATTATTATTACTCAAAGATTATTGATGATCTGAATCTAAAAATAGGTCTTGGAGAGTATTCTGTTGGAATGTTTCTTCCATACGAAAAGCAACTTGCCAAACAGTACGATGTATCTATATCGACGGTCAGAAAGGCGTTATCAGAACTTGAACAAAGAGGTTTTGTAAAGACATTAAATGGTAAAGGCACTATTGTTATAAAACCGGATGATACGAAACTTCATCAGCTGGCTCTTAATTCCAGATATGTAGAAAAAGCACAACGTTACCTTCACGCTCTACAGCTAATGGTATTAATTATTCGTCCGGCAGCATTAGTTGCAGCTCCAAGGTTTTCTAGAGAAGAACTGGACGAGTTGGCAGATAAATTTACTTCTTCTGACTCTATTCATTTGGCAGATATTTTGGAATCTATAATGAAACATACCACTTTAGAACCCTTATATGTTATATTATCTAAGACCAATCATCTTCTTGAATGGGGACACCATTTTGCTTATTATCCGTCAAAGAAACATACTCTTTCACATCTCAACAAGCAAGTCATTCTAGCACTTGAGCAATTACGTGAAGGTAATGCTGACTCCTTTGCGGATGGTATAGCAGATTGCTACCGTTACAATTTGGTTCTTATGAAGAAACGTATGGTAGAAAAATATAAGTTTCATAATGTTGCTAATATCCGGGTTCCAGAAAAATACTAGTTACAAGCACTGAATGAAAAGTGGTAACCTTTTCTTCTTGTTGGAGAGTATAAGGCCTCGACCTCTCACTTACTACGATTATACAAAAGGAGGGCCTGCGCCCTCCATAATTTTATTATCCATATTTTACCATATACCATCATATAACCTTCATCTAAGCCCGTTCTGTATGATTGACGTCTTTTATTTGCACAGGGATATACAGTTTTACTATGCTTTATGGGAAAGACAGACGATGTGTTACTATCATATTTTATTGCAACAGCAATATCATTAGTAAATCATATCAACAACCCCTTATTTGTACTTTTCTGCGGCCCGAATTGCTACTGTTCAGAATTGTAACAATGCCATTCTGGGCATACCGAATATTTTCTGCTGGTTAGAATACTTTTCACTGCAATTTTCCTTGGAAGTTGGCTGAAGTTATGTATCACATCGCACTTATCAGCAACTACACGCTTCTACCCTATCATTTCTCCCGAATGGCCACAACAACCAAGCGGCTGTCCTTTTTCCAGTAACCACACGTTATTAGGAATAACAGTGGAGCACGATGATCTGGAAATATCCGATTTTCATGCATCCCTCTCTCAATTAGTATTTCAATCAATTCCTCTCTTTTCATGCTCCCCAAACCAGCATCAGCAAACAGCCCCCCCTCTTCACTCCATTCTGTTTCTTCTGCATAGAATACCGAAAATACCCGGTATTCCCGATGCTCATAGAGATTATCCACTTGAATGACCTGATGGGCCTCCCAAAATGGCTTCTTCTGGTACTTTAGCAAATCGGCAAACATTGTCCCATTTCTCATGTTATGTCCATATAAAAAGAGATCTCTTTTCTCCTGCAGGTTCCCCCTTCCCACAAAAGGAGTTCCGGCATAAGAGGCCTTGCCTTTAAAATCCCGGTGTAGATAATATTCCAGTTCTTTTGGAGTTTGCATGATTGGATAGTTAATCGCAGTATCATCAATAACAATCCATCCAGCAAAATCAGGATTTTTCAAGGCCAGTTCATGATATTCCGGTAGAATTTTCGCCTCTTTATCTTCTATTTTTCCCTTATTATCCACGGTTTTAACGTTTTCACTATCTGTGCCCTCATCCAATACATTCTTCTTTTTATCCTCAATGTAAGCCGCTAACTCTACAAACGCCTGCTGCTCAGAATCTAATCCCTGCCAATTATGAGCCAATAGAACGGTCAAAAATATAGTAAGAATAAAAAGTGTGGTCATAACAATCCCTTTCATCATTCCAGCCCCGTCCCCCAATTATCTTCCCACAAAATCCTAGAAAAATAAATAAAACGGCCGTTCCACCAACGACAGACTCGGTTCTCGGTGAGATAATCCTCAGTCCGAAGTTCTGGATTGTTTCTTTCCCATCCCGTAGCCTCAAAAAACTCGTCCGCATTTTCATAAACAAAAATCGCCCTCCGGGCTTTTGCATAATCTTCATCCTCAAATGAGTCTATATGTATGAAAAACTCCCGTTCCAAAAGAAATTTCAACTCTTTCTTTTCAAAAGTTAAGCTATCATTCATCTGTAAATAAATCCTCCACTTTCTCTATTATTCCCAGTTTCCGCTCTGTCGGTTCCTCCTGAATGTTTTTTTCATTAGCCTTGCTTTTTCCAACTTCTTGGGATTCATCTTCCTTTTTCAAATCCTTCCCAGACCAGATTCCCTGTTCAAATCCGGATTCCTGCTCCCCGATATCCTCCTGTCGGACCTTACTATCCTGTTCAGCTCTCAGTTCCTCTTCCCGTCTCCATTCCGGTACATGGCAATCCGTTTTTTCCTGAATAAGCTTTTTTGCATCTGGATGCATAGTATAATCCATCTTCCTGACACGCAGTATCCTCTGTCCACGAATAATCACAAGTGCCTGATCAAGTGGAAAGCGCAGTATCTCATCTGGCAAAAGCAGCATCCTCTTTCCCACAGAACTGGTTTCTGAATAGTCCGGCACATAATTGCTCATTCTCACCGTATTTAAATTTTTTCGAACCGAGGACACGCTCACGGTTACTTCACCGGAACGATTACTGAAATACATGGCTGTAGTCATATCATTACAGCCTAAAAACAGGGACATGTCACAGCCTCCTAATATCTCCTCCCATTGTCCATCCGGATACCGGTTTTGGAGTTGTGGTATATTTTGATATATGATACTCATACCAATATTGCGGCCCCTGGCCGTTGCCAACTTTTTTTTGAAATCAGGTACAATCCCAATATTCGGGAATTCATCCAGAATAAAATGCACTGGCAACAGCAATTTCCGGTTTTTCTGGCGGTCAGCAAACCGTATCAACTTAATGCACAGAAAAGACACAAACAGCGTAGCCAAAACATCATAGGTTGATTCCTGGTCAGAGGTAATACAGAAATATGCACACTTCTCCCGTCCAGGCAACGTTAAATCAATTTCCTTATGGCTGGTAATTTTCTGCACCTTCTCATTCTGCATAATCTGAAGCCGGGTTCCCAGGCCTAGTACTGCATTTCCCTTTACCTTTTCAGCTTTGGCAAAGAGTCGGTAGGGACCCTTTGCTGGGTGAGAAGTAGGGAGCCGGTCAAAAATTCCATCTATTGCTTCCAAACTCTGGTTAATTAAAATCTTATAACTCTCTGCAAAGGTTTTATCTTTATCTTTGTATTCATGGTATACATACAGGCAGAGCGCCTTTAATAAATCCATTTCAACATTATCATAAAAATGATCGAATTTGTCAGTCGTGTTGCGGATTACTACGTCCACAAAGATATCAATCAGTCCTCCCTCGTCAATCTCTGCCAAACAATCCCATGCATCGGAATTTTCAAGGTTAATCAAATTCCATTGACGGACCGTATAGTTCTGCTCTTTTAAGTATGCAACCATATCCTCATACAGTTCGGATTTCGGATCCGTCACAAACATACTCTCCCCCCGTCTGACACACTGAAGAATCATGTTCCGGGCAAATGCCCTGGACTTCATGGAACCCTGTGAGCCACACACAGCAATATTACGATTCAGTCTGGAATCCACAGGAAGGCTTAATATATTCCCGCTCGTCATTTCCAGACCCAAAATAATTCCATCTACATTCCTTATATCTTTATTCTCCTTTAACACCTTCTTCCGCTCGGTATCCTTCATATATCCAGCCGTACCATAGGTTCCTAGATTCGAGTAGGTAAAATTCCGTTCCTCATCTTTCCCGTCCGTATCGCTTATACTACCCTGGAATGCAATACCCCCGGCAATCACAAAAAAAAGCAATACGGTAAACACCGATGTTTTTAAGCCATTCATGGAAGATACCGCAAAATACAGACACCGGAACGGGTTAAGACTCACATGACCGGCATCTACCATAAGCTGCAGTAAGAAACCGCCGCTATAAAGAGCCACCAGAAGCAAGCAGGCCAGTCCTATGGCAAATTTCTTTTTCCTAAATTTTTGTTCTTCCTCCATCTGAATCCTCCATTTCTATAATTGGCAACAAAAACAGACTGCCATATTGTCTGCTTTCCCAACCTATTTATGTTTATTCTCGTTTTATTTTCTGGTGATACTGGAACAGATTTCCGTAATAGGTCCCAATCGTACTCACGGAGTTATAAAGCGCCGTCACCATTACTGCCCGGATATTCCTCGCCTTTGATTCCGTCTCCTGCAGGCAGGATAACACGTACTGAATATGGAACATTGTTAAGCGCCGATATTGTTCTTTGACAAGCCCGGCCGGCTTGTCCTCCCGGTTGACACGAATGGTATCTCTGTTGGACGCCAGGATTTCCACGGCCACCTCCACCAGTTCCTCCAATTCCTCCTTCGCTCCTAAATCCCTTTTTAAAATGTCATACTCAATCTGCTCTTTAAATTCCTCCTTCAACTCCTGATATGATTGGATAGGATATTCTCTGTTGTGATCTATGTATGTAATTTCTGTATTTGTCTCCCTCATTTCGGAGAGAGATGTCACTTTTTTTAGTATAGATATGTCACCAATTTCGGGGGGAGGTGTCACCGATTTGAGTGACACGTCTCCCTTATTTCGGGCATACTGCCTGCTTGGTGCTCCCGTTCCGGTCGGCCGGCTCTTTTTTTCTTTTATTTTTAGTCTTTCCGGTTCCTCTTTATACTCCTCCGGGAAGGTAAGCCGCTCCAGGATGTCCACATCGAGGTCAAGAAACAGGACATTGGGGATGGACTGCCCATTTGAAGTCAATGTACGGAAAACACGGCGAACCACTCCCAGTTTCTCTAACTCCACCACCGCGTTGGTCGCGTCCCGTTTTGTAATCCCAAACTGTTCCGCTATCTGCTGGTAACTTCTCTGCAACAAGTCAGCCTTAAACCGCTTGCGGTAACCCAGAAGCTGTCCGCTCCCTTCATCCCGCACTTCGGCTGCGCGGTACCAGTACACTATATCAGACAGGATTACTATGGCAATCAAATATGGTTTTCCTGTGTCTCTTAAAATGGTTCGGTACCAGGCCGGAGGAATCACATTGCCGGTAAGCCGAATTCGGCTCAACCGGTCTACCGTGTCATTACCAGTTTGATAAATCGGTTCCATATTGCTCTCTCCTTTTTCTGTTCAGCTCTGCCCTACTGCCTCCACCCCAGATATCGGTACACTTTCTCTGGCCGGATTGCCTCCACCTGAAACCATTTTGGTACAAGTAAACGGAGTACCTCTGCCTGATAAGTAAAACAGAATATTCTGCCACCCTTTCTTAACGGCAGACTCATAATACGTTTAATCTGCCACAAATCCATTAAGTAACAAAAGTAAACCGGGGTCCCGTTCTCATCTTCTCCGGCCTCCGGTGAGAATTGGTCATTATTCACGCTTTTTAACGCGCTACACAAAAAGCGGTAAAACCTAACCCCATCGGTTTCACTGCCTAATAGTCTCAGTTGAATAGCCGCCTCTGCATAAAAGGGAATATAGTAATAACTCTCATACACATCATCTAAAGAAAAGAGGTTCCCCTTCAGTCCTCCGTCACTGATTAATATTCTCTGTACCATCTCCATACCGACTCCCATGATAATGGCACCGCCCGGTAAAATCCGCCTGCACTTTCTAAGACGTATCTCCAGACGGCTTTTTAAATTCCGTTCTATTTTTGGTGTCCATTTCATCAGGTTTCCCATCGTATTGTAGACCACATAAAACTGATCCGCCGCCAGTACCCCACAGGCCCTTGAGCCTTTGATTTCCATGTCCGTTTCCTGCTTCCACTCCATTGTCCCGTAATAGGATACCGGGGTACTGCCTATGATAGTTGAGGAATCGAACGGAACCTGATGGAAAACAGGGAAAAGTTCCGGTTTTTCACTCTGAAAAATCCGTATCCCAGCGCGATGAATATAAATCCATACCATACTCATACGATGAAGCCGCAACCGTTTTTCTGGCTCACTCTTCACGTGATTGGTGGAGTTGGCTCCGGATAAATAGAGCCGCACATCATCCCAATAATGAACCAATAGATACTGTTTAGCTTTATTTCGAAGCAGATAACCTCTGATACCATCTTTACTCCGAAGTTTAACTTCTCCCTCACGCTTCAATCGGGTCAAAAGCACAGCGGCGTAAGATTCAGAACCGACTGCACGGCCAATCCAATCTGACGGTATTTCCCCGCTGACTGCTATGAGTAACAGAAGTTCATCTTTTCTATCCATTTTCATATCTGTCCCCTTCTTCTTATTCCGTTTTGTTCCTTTTCATACCCTGTCCTCTCCATCCCTGGGTAGAATGAATCTCCTTTTTTCTGTCTATGGATACGTTTTTAAAAGCTCTCACCAAAATTTTACCCTGTCGAAAAACCTGTAGCGGGAATCGGATGATTTTTCGATATGATGTCCAGGTGGTGCCTTTTACAAATCCACTTAGGAAATTGGTTATATTCCATCAAAAAAAGGAACGTGCAATCCCGTTCCCCCAATATGGTAGTATGATAAGTGTCTAGATGCAGACCGCCGTCCGATACAAGGAAGTACATTCCTAAAGCATCCACTACCTGTTTTTCCTCTATATTGTCATGGTCCCGAATCCTGGTTCCTGGCAGTTTCTTATCATACTCATGAATAAAGCAGACTGTTGCCCGCTCATATACAGGAATCTCTTTTCCCTGCTGCTGACGCTCTTTACACCAATTCTGCAGAGCCAGAAATAAAGGTTTATAGATATAATCTGTATATTTACTTTTACGGTGGGGCAGTAAAACCGGGAGTTCTGCTTTCAATATGCAAGCCTCATATTCCACACGGATTTTATGGATTTGTACTAAATTCAGACAATATTCCTCTTTGAGAGAACTGCTAAATGGGTTTCTCAATATAAATCTCCGCAGCCGGTCTGTCAGACATTCAGCACGTTCAGAAGCTTCCATCATACAATCTAACAGTCGTCCATACTGGAAACTGGAAGCGCTACGATTATAAAGTGTTTTTACGCTCTGTGCCTCAGCAAGTTTATCCTGTACTACTCCTGCAACTCTCTGAACCTCCAAAAGCTGATGTTCCAATTGTTCCATCACCTCAAATTCATGTCCTTTTTCTATAATATTCGACTTCTCCACCCTCCTTCACAACGCAAAACCCAATGATTCCAGGGACCTCTATCTGGCTAATTAGCGTTTTATCCTCCAAAACGATAATGTTATTTTCCTCTGAGCGCCTGCTTTTGGCGAACATACCATTTACCAGCTTTAAATCCCTAATTCCTATATAAATAATATCGTAGATATCCTGACCACAGAAAAACAGGATTCTTACTGGAAAATCCTCTTTCACCGCCATATAATGGCCGTCCACTTCCCGTTTATGCATCATATCGATTAATACCCAAAGGCTTTGTATTGTACCCTCGTCTTTCAGCGAATAGGCAAATTCGTTGGATGCAAGAAGGCCGGTATAAGGATTTCTGTAAATCTGCCTGTTCTTTAAAAGCCTTGACACCGCTTTTCCTGCAGCCTTTTCTTTCCCATCAAAAAATTTCAAAAGCTGTTCCATATAAAGAACATTATACTTGCGTATTACCATAAGTATCCTCTCCTCCATTACCTCAGGGCTAATATATACTGCCATCCAGTTATCCTCCCCTCCTACCATATGCATGGTTTCCGAATTTTTCGAGCCGTTCCTTCAAGTTCTGCAGGTCTTTCCTGTCTGTAGTAATCAAATCATTCTCAAGCTGGCTTGCCCTAAATTCCAGTGTAAGATTATTACTGTTCGTGGAAATCATCCCTTTTCCACGCTCAAAATGTACAATCTCCATGCGTTCCGAATCGGACAGGTGAAGCAGCCCCTGCACTTTTTTTGCCTCGTCATTTTCCAGGTTAAGGACGATTTTTGTTTTCGTGGCGTTAATAATGCCACGTCCATATTTTCCTTCCTTGAGCGCCATAAAATCCGACAAATCTTGTGTCGCGCACACTGCTCCACCTGCGTAACCTCTAATTATCTTAAAAATCTCTAGAACATATTCCGCCGCCAGTTCGTTGGAGGAAGCCCCAATCAGCTGCCAGACCTCATCCAGGAATACCATCTTTTTCTCTGTCCGGTCCTCCTTTACCTTTGACCATACATAGTCCACCGCCACGAACATTCCCACTGGCAGCAAGTCCCCGGTAAGCTCTGATATGTCTAAAACAATATATTTGTTCTTCAGATCCACGTTGGTCTGCTGGTTGAAACTGGAGGCAGAACCATGCACCAGACGGTTCAAGATATTGGCCAGCCTCTTGGTCTCCTGCTTCTTAACCAGTTCATTGTAAACATCCCCCAGAACCGGCATTTCTTTATATTGTTCCGGTTTTTCCGGGTCAACCAGGCTTTCGTTCTCATGGGTAATCCCCTTCTGCTGATAGGTCAGTACCAATGCTTCATCCAGGAGCTGTTTTTCCTCATGGGACATATCGGGAATCAAAAGAGAAAAGAAAATATGCAAATCCTGGATTTTCGCCGCCAGTTCAGAATATTCCATGACTTCCCCGTCAAGGATTGCATTCGTTTCCTTATTTTTTTTCCTGATTTCCATTACATTGATACAGCTTTTTGAAGATGACGATATCTTAATAAATTCGCCTCCGATATTGGTACATGCCCTGGCAAATTCATGTCCTTTGTCTGGCGCTATAATAAAAACCTGTATGTTTTTTCTTCTCATACGCAGGGCCATTAACTGGAGAAGGAAAGTTTTTCCCGCTCCAGTTGTCCCCATGATAGAAATATTCGCATTTTTATATAAGGATGAATTAAAAATATCCACAATTACCAATGAACTGTTTGCAGTATTCACCCCCATCAATATGCCGTCCTTGTCCGACATCTCAAACGAAGTGAAGGGGTAACAGCTCGCAGCGCCAGATGTCAAAACATTCCGCTTAGAACGCTCATAAATGCTTTTATCAAGCTTTAACAGTGGCAGGGCGGACAAGAATGCCTGTTCCTCCTGAAACAGGCAGGAAACTGTGTCTAAATCCTGGGCATTTAAGAGCTTCCTCATTTCCTTAGCCCTCCACTCCACTTCCTTTGCGCTGTATCCAGTTACGGTTATCAGGATAGCAATATAATAAAATTCCTCATTTGCCGCGAGTCCATTTTTCAGATAATATCCGGATTGGATTGACTCTGCGAGATCATCAAAATCAGTATTGGTATCGGAGGCATCCTTGATTTTTGAGCGGTTCAGCCGGATTCTCCTTCCAATGCGCTCAATAGTCTTAACCTTATCCTGTTTATATAAAAAAAGGTCCACGTCAATACCCTCCCCCGCATTGACAAGAAGGGACAACCAGCCGGCCGGCACCCGGTTCCGGTATCTTGCCGATGGGACAAAGAGATATGTATGGTATACTCCGTCCATGATAACATAATTCCCATGCCTGAAGTCCAGTCTTTCGGGCGCAAAGTATTCCGCAACCGGAATCCGGCCGGTACTTTCCTCCCCATTCTCGCGGATATACCACTCGGCCACCTGATTTAACCTCTGGGAAAGAGAAACTGTGGCGCTGGTTTTCCTGTTTAACAGCAGATACAGCATTTCCACCATATCTTGTGTCGGATTATCTGATGTTTCAACTTCATTTCCACACTGGTATAAATATTTCTTTGCTGTCTGTGCATAAGAGTTTAATGTCGCTGCGATTTCAGACTCAGTTCCCCGCCTGCCGTCCACAGAAAATACCAGAAAAAACCTCCGGGTTACCGCTTCCCGGTATCCGACCGAACGCAGAAGCTTGATATAATCTTTTTGGAGCATCCGGCACCGTTCATCCGGCTCTGCCTCAATGTCCTGCTTCACAGCCTCAATATACAGGCCGATATCTGCCTTTTTCGAGATGGATTTTATCTGCAGTTCAGGAGGTGCTATCTTTAAATAGCCTATGTAAGAATAAATGATGTTACGCTGTTCGCTGGCGCTCCGGTGCAGGAAGTTAATCGGCAGAACCTCAACGATTTTTACATACCGTCCATCTGTTGTGTGAATCACTCCGTCACGGATTGATTCAATTGGAATTTCTTTAGAGGCTCTTGTGTAAGGCAGGTCATAAAACTCCTCCTGCTTTGCTGCTGTGATTTTCTCCTTTGTCTGTTTTTGGGGAGCGTTTTCTCCCTTTTGCTTTAGTTTTCTTCTTTTTTGCTCCTGCTTCAGTTTTTTCCTGACTCTCCGTAGTTCCCGCCTCCAGGCTTTTCTTTGGTTTTTCGCGCTTTTTTCCTCTTTCATGCTTTATCGTCCCTCCTTTCTCTGACCTTTCTCTCTTCCGGCTCTGTTCTAAGCGGTATCTCTCATCCGGTACGGACAGGTTGCGGCGACGCTTTAAAAATTTGAAAAAGCTTGCGATAAATGCCAAAAGACTTTCTCCCTGAACTCCCATGATAGCCAGGATTATAACCGGCACCAGGACTATCATGCCGATGTATAGTTTTGTCTTTCCCGTAACATTCAGTGACATAATAATTGGTACCAATACCGCGAGAATCAGTGCTGTTTCAAATGCATTTCTGGTTTTTACCCGCCCGGAAAGAATTGTCCCCTCCTCAGCAAAATTGGGCGGGATTGTATAAATATCAATCCGGTTATCCTCATTCATTACTCGTCACCCTCCTATTTATCCCGTTTTCTCAAATAAAACAGGCTGCCGGCACAGCTCAGGATTAATACAGTGCCAAGAATACCCAAAACTGGTATGTGCCTCCAATCCGGTTCTGTTTTAAACATCTCTTTCTCCACGGCTGGCTTTATCTGTTCTGTCTGTTTTTTCCTCTCTGCTATTTCTTGTTTTTCAGCCTGCTCTGTTATCTGCGTTTCAGTTTCTTCCGGAAATTTCTGGATACTGCCCGGTTTCACAAACACCTTACAGATAGAAATCCTGCCAGCTTCCACACAAACAGTATTCGGCTCTACATGGCAGTCATATTCCCGTAATTCTGATATGGCCGTGACTCCTGTTACTTTGTACTGCTCCCCCGCCAGCGAAAGATTTGCTATATAATCACCATCTTTATCAAGTGACACAGTAAATGTCCTTCCTCCTGCCATACCAGTAAAATGAATGGTGACTGCGCCCTGAAACCCCTGAAACACCTGGCACCGGACAGCCAGCATTCCCTTCCCTGTGTCTGTATCGGTATACTCTTCCCCCCACATTGTTTCTTCTTTTGCCCCCGCCAGACTATCAGCATGGCAAACTCCAGATATGCCAAGAATCAGGCTGAGCGCAAGACTGGAAAAGAAACTCCATTTTAAACTATGCTTCATTCCTTCACTCTCCTATAACCCATATGCCGCCATCGCTTAAATCCCTGGCGTATGACTGAATTGTGGAAGGGCTGTACAGGTTTCCAGTCCTCCCCCGGCTCCCAGGGTCGGCAATGGTTATATTTCCATCACTGGTCACTCCGGTTAATACAATAAAGTGTCCGCTGCTTCCTGATATCGTATTTTCCGCACAAATTACCACCGCAAGCTTACCATTCTTCAATTCCGCAACAACATGATTCATCTGTTCCCGCCTCACACGTTCCACCGACAGTCCCCAGTTCCGAGCCGCATTCGCCGGATATGCATGGCTGGTTCCACGCCCCGAAATATATCCTCCGGTGTCCATTGCATATTGCGCTGTCATCTCCGGCGTTATCTGTTCACCTGTCAGTGTCGAAATCACAATAGCAAGCGCTGTAGGGCCGCAGCCAGAAGTGCGTATTGTGCTTCCACCGTAGGAAAGAGAGGCCCAGGGTTCCTCCCCCTGGTTGTAATACACTACCTCCCTCACACAACCGGGCACTGTCTCATAGGAGATTTTATCCCCTCCGGTAGCGATGGTACTGGTATAAATACCTCCTGACGCTCCCAAACCTAATATATAATTTTTCCAGCTTGCGGCCTTAAACAGTATATCCAGTGCCCCGTCCTTCCCATTTTGAACTAACTGGAACAGCTTCAGCACGTTATTAAAGCTATTTGGGTCCGTCACATAACGGAAACTATATCCGGTTCCTGTTGAAGACAAATGTGGATTCAACTTTACCACAATAGAATAGTCCACAATTTCAATTTCTTCTTCCTCATCGCCGGAACCAATGGTTTCTGTATGTGTTCCTGTCTCTGCCCAATCAAAAAAGGCGCTCTCTTTTTCATCAATAAAGGATTTTAAGAGCACTTTCGATATGGACGAATCGGTCTGTGTGATTCCCGGTATCGTGTTTCCGCCACCCTCTCCCATATATCCCAGAACCTTTTGCACATAGGCTGGTGTTTCTCCATTTTGGGGAATTTGATACCCTGCTCTCTTCACAGCGCCTGGCCCCGCGTTATATGCAGCAATCGCCAATTCCAGCCCATTCGGATAAACAGAAAAAGCTGCAAGTTGCTGTGAGATATAGTTAGCTCCTCCCATAATATTCTGTTTAGGATCGTAGGGATTGGTAACTCCCAGGTTCACTGCCGTTTCGGGCATAAGCTGCATGATTCCAATAGCACCTGCACTGGATACACAATTTGGATTAAAATCGGATTCTGCTTTTGCCATAGCCTTTAATAGTACTTCTGACACCTGATAAGTGGCGGACGCAAGCGTAAAATATTCATCATACGCACTGGTAAGACTGCTTGTCCCTCCCCCTGTACCGTACCCATTAAATCCTTCTATTTGTTTCCCGTTCCAGGTTTCTTCCATCAGAACGGCCAGATACTGGCTCAATTTTGGTTTCAGGACTGTCTCATATTCATCATCCACCTCATACCCATCGTATCCACTCTGGTTATTATCATAGTCAGCCCGGATTTCCTCTGCTGCCTTATCTCTTAGGGCCTCGACCAAACCATATATTTCTGACTCAAAAGCCGAATCAGCGGCAAAAAGAGCCTCTATTTGTATTTTTATGTTATTGCATTCTGCGGTACGAGCCTGGGACACATATGCATCCGCATCTGCAAAGCCGAGATACATAAAAATAAGGCTGACAGAATTTACAAGCAGATATGCAAAAAGCAGGATTGTAAGCAGGATAGAACCTATTACATTCCAAACGGTTTTACTTGTAAGCAAAGCGCCGACTAATGTTCCAAGCGGTCCCCCCAACGCGGTTCCCACCGTGGCACCGCTGGCCGCACCTCCAGCCCTGACAGCCCCAGCGGCGGCATGTACCGCCTGTATCGAATGGGCAATTTTTTCTGTCTGCCCCGCTGCCCGAACGATTCGGGCAGCCGTTTCTGCCGCTTTGTCAAGCGGCTCATTGCTCCGGTCTTCGTTCATTCTCTCTCCTATAAAACAGCCGGTCCCATTTAGACCGGCTGTTTGTTATCTTTTTTCTCCTTTCCCGTCCGCATACCTCTTTCCGGTATTCTTTTTGTTCTCCGGTTTCTTTTTCGACGCTTGCTTCGGTACGCCTCTCTCTTGAGGAGTTTCCTTGTATACTTTCTCCAGACGTATCATGCCGTTCTTTTCCAAAACCGCTTTTGTTTCCGGTAAAACCGCTGGAGCTTGTTCCTTTTCCGGAAGTTCGTAATAGGTTTTTCCATCTTCATGTATCGTCTGATAGGCTCCCTGTGGTTTTTCAAACCGACTGGCATCATAACGCATATACCGTTCTCCATCACGCTCCGCAAGATAAGAACCATAATTTTCATCAGAACTGCCCTTTCCGGATTGACCATAAGTTCCGGTACCAGTTTCCATAACTGTACCGCTCTCCATTCCGCCCTGGGATACACCTTTGACCTCTTGCATACTTTCAGCGCCTGAGACAGCACCAACACCATTGGAAACACTGCCATCCATTCCCATGCTATGGGGCTGACCTTCGTCCATGGCGCCACCACCTGCCATTTCGTTTATTGCGGTATCAGTATCCGATATGCCGGCTCCTGCCGTACTGGTTCCCGGCAGACCAGAATGTACAGAAGAGGCCGGGCTATCCAAACCACCTGCATAATCTGCAGCCATGGCTTCTGCTCCACCAGGCAATGTTCCTGCATGTTCTTTTACCTGTGCGGATTCACTATCATATGAAAGAATACCAGTGTCTGCCATTCCTGCACCTGGTTCTGCTTCCTGCCCGCCATCCTGCATTCCGGTAATTCCACCAGTCTCTCCTGATACCTCCATACCGCCACCCGGTTCTGCTCCTACAAAGCCAGAAATATTGCCTACGTCCATTCCGATTTCAGTTCCAAACGCTTCTTCAGGCTCATCAAGGGAGGCTCCAAACGGCCCATCTTTTCCATATCCCATTCCGGGAATTTCCCCTGCCTCATCATAAGAACTATCCATAGGTACATCCTCATCATAATTAAAGCCAGGGTAATCCATACCTTCCCTACTCTCCATCCCGTCAAAGGAGCCTTCTTGTGCATCAAAATCGGATTCATCCGGCATTCCAAAGGGGGCATTTGCACTCTCAGTACCAGGCATTCCACTGTCAAAATTATTTTCAGCCCCATGCCAGTCAATGTCCTCCCCTAGTTCTGGGTTTTCATCGGCATTTACTCCACCATTCACGCCGCCAATATTGGAACTATTCTGCATACCGGACATACCAGCTATTCCAAAGTCCGGAGAACCACTTCCCATTGGAATTGGTTTTCCTGTGCTGAATCCCATGGGGGAAGTTCCCTTTTCCTGGCTTCCGCCTCCGATTCTGCCACCGCTGCCTCCCATATGAAGCAGCCGGCCTGCCATAAGAAGTGCGCCCATACCACTAAGGCCGCCTCCGATTCTGCCCAGATTCACTCCCAGAGAAGCCATATAACTATCAAGCTTCGCGGTTATCTTACAAAATCCAATCAGACACATGGTTGCCGCAAAAAACTTCGTAAATCCATAACTGCTGGACATTAAGTTACCATAGCCCGAAAGGAACATCTTCAGACACCACGCGTCCAGTATGATAATCAATATCTGTCCACCAAACATCCTCACCCATGTGGTGGTAATATTATTTGTGGATTTTGAACCGCCGGCTGCAAATGCCAATGGTGCGGTATAAGAAAAGATTCCCAGCAGGACATACCGTTCCGCCAAAATAAAAAGCATTTTAAAATAGTTCCAAGCTACAACAAAATGCATGATTAACAAAAGCATCTGAATGCTGATTATATCGATGCCCAATACAGATACCACTGCCTCCGCTGCTGTCACGTATGCTGAAAAAGAATTAACTGTGATTGCGCTTCCCGCTACCCACTGGTAAGGAGTTCCTACAATATTCAGAATATAATTGACAATATCTTTTGCGTAGACAATCATGAAAAGGCTGATGGCCGACCGAAGTATGAGTTCAATTGGCTCCTCCGATGAGGTTGTTATCTTGCTGAATATTCCCTTAAATAACTGCCAGACCAAAATCATAAGAAGAATCATAACCGCAATCGGCATAATGCCATCCCGGTACAAATTACCGGCAACGCCAAACAATTCTTCAAACAGATTTAAATTACAGGATAAAATTTCCGTAAACATACTGCTTGCGACATCCATCATATCTATGATAAATTGGGAACACATTTCTTTAATACTTTCAAATAATAATTCTAACAGCCAGCCCATTTTATTATCCCGTTACAGGATTTTACACACCTCCTTGCTGGGAGAGCACCAGCCTTTTTTATACACTCCATATAGTTACGCAGAAAACATACTCTTTGGAATAATACTTTCCATATAGGTTACAATACCGCCAAGAGTCATTAGGGCGGCCCAACAGATAATAATACGCTTTAGCCAGGCACGTGATTCATCCACGGTTTTTCCTGACTTTGAAAAATTCATAAGAAAGAGACATACTGCCGCACACACAACTGCACCTACCGTTGCAATTCCAGCAACATCTGTATACACTTGCTACATGGCGGATTTAGCTGTATCAAAAATATCTGCATAGGCAGTCTGACACCTAAAAAGCACCATCATGCTGACTACATAAAACTGTCCTGTAAGCGCCGGTATGTTTATATGCTTTTTTTGATTAAACACCAGAAACCCCGCCTGTCTGTCCTTGCTCAAATTAATCACTCCTTTTTTGGTACAAAAAAAGCAACCATCACAATGATGATTGCCTTCTCTGCATATTTTACAATTTTTATGGCTCTCCACGGAAATATTCCCATGCATAAAAACTGATGATATCATTATAAAAACTTTGAAATCTCAAGTCAATGCATGTTCGGTCCCAATATAGTCCCTTTCTTATCTCTTTTTTGATCTTGCTTAAGCCGCACCTTTTAACTGCCCACACTCTCTGCCATTTCTTTCGATTGTATAGTAGTAGGAGGTAGTCTCAATCCGTACATAATCCGCCGCAACCTCCAGAATGCGATGTACCCTATCCGTCCACATTAGATGACCATCATATCGATAGCATACTTCTTCACCCACTTTAATTGGTAACTGTACGTCTCCTGCGGTTATCACGATTCTTTTTGCCTGCAAATTATTCTTCATCATAGCAGCCTCCTTCTCAACTGGCTAACTGATCCAACGATAATACACTCACCTTGTCAGTATAATCCACCTTTTTTCCGTTACCAAAAGCAAATTCCAGCTTTTTAACTGAAAAGGGGATAGTCTTTCTTAAGCGGAAGTCTAATAGTTCTGCTTTCACTTCCGTAATCACTGTTTTTGGCAACCTGGAACGAAAAAAATTATAATCCAGAATCTCCGCCTGCTTGCTGGTGCCTAAATTCCTCAGTTTCTCATCTTCTGTCCTGATACCTTTGGCCTCCAGTCCAACTAATATTGTTCCGTCAGGCATCCAGCTTTTTTTCTGCATTGCCTGACCGATTGACAATTCCATTGGTTCTGGATTTTCCATCTTAACTTCGCTTAGTAGTAAAACACAGTTATCTGGATGGCTCACTGGTTCAAGTGTCTGGATATCAAGTTTCATTTTCTTAAATTTGTCACGTTTCATTTGATTCCTCCTTTGAATTAAGCTCTGATTCCTAATCGCTATCCTCCTTCTGTATTGTTGCTTTTTTCTGCACAAAAAAAGACGCTACATTTTTCTAAAAATGAGCGCCATTCTATAGCTTAATAAATTTAAAACACCCAGAACAAACTGATGCTCTGATTGCTTCCTTCAATGCAGAAAGAACAAACTTTTATGTGTTACTTATTCAAGTACTACATAAATCAATACACCATCATTTTATCACTACATATTGTATGTGTCAATATTTAATCACAATATATGGTGCGCTTTTATTTTTTATCTAAAACCTCCCCACTTGATAACTGCTTTGTAACATTGTTTTGCAAATTAATCGTCCCTCTAGCTCTCTCACTGAGCATCATCTCTTCTTCCTGCGCAATCATATCAAATATTGATAATAAACTTTTTTCTTGTATAATCTTTCTACATGTGTCCCTATTCTCAAACAACTTAACTCACCTCTCCTATAAACATATTAAAAAGGATATTACACGTCTATTACCCATGTATCACGATAATGTTCTAATAGCATTCGGCTTTCCATCTCGTAACCCCACAGAATACCTTCCACGGCTTTTAGAGCACTTTCTCTCCACCGAAAGTAGGTACTTCGATTTATACGCACATTCTGAGACAAATGCGGTTCCAACTTATTTATAATCTCTGTTATATTGTTTGGCTGATAGGCAGACATATAAGTATAATATAGAATCCAATAATATCGTTCTCCCTGCGGATGGTATTTTCTCATAAGCTCTACAGCCTCATCAATCAATTTTAAAAATTTGTTGGAACTGTTGATTGCTTCCACTCTGGATTTAATATTTGCTTCATCATCATTTATATCCATGCCAGCCTGATATATTGACTCTAAAAATTGATCCACATCCGTCCCATACTCTTTTTGAAACCGATGTTTCACTTGTCCAATCTGCACTTGCATTCGCCAGGAAACAGAACGATAAATTTTAAATAATACAGCAACATCATGGTATACCTGATTATCTTTACTTTCAATCGTTATAACTCCACTTTTACCCATTATATTTATCCTCCTTTATATCTTCTACATTTTGGTAAATATATTTGCTTTGGAGAATAATTCTAATGGCTGGCCACTTTGCGACATTCTTTCGCAAAGTGCAGATAAGTGACTTTATGACATTCTTTCGCAAAGTCTCCATGTATTAGATTAACCGACTTTGTGACTATCCCTCCAAGACTCCAGTAAGTCATATATTACAGCTTCAATCTGCCCTTTTGTATATTCCTTCGGAAAATAATCCCTTAGTTTCTTAGGGGATAATGTAATCTTCGGCATACTGGGCATCTTAGAGTCCGAAATCAATATTTCTGTCACTCTTTTTTTATTTAAAGTCCCTGCTTTGCTTTCATCCTTTAAGGCCTCTGCCTGTATCTCATTAGGAAAAAGACGTTTATCTAAAATTACTCCCAGTACCCACCCCTGTTCTTCAGCAGTAATAAATGATAACTTTTCTGCGGGTATCAGCAAGAGTTTTTTCAAGTCCACATATTCTAAAAGTTCTGGCAACAAATAAGTCAAGCGCACATACCGTTGCACTGTTCTTCCTGTTTTCTTCGCGCCTTTACCTATTAAATCAGCGGTATACTCTTCTCCTTTGACTCCCTGATGGCTTAATGCCTCCATTTTCATCCGATAAGCCTTTGCTTTTTCTGATGGCAGGAGATCTTCTCTCTGAATATTGGAATCAACCATAATGATAGTGGCTTCATCATCATTCAAGTCCCGGACTATAACAGGCATATCCTGATATCCAGCCAGTTCACAGGCCCGCTTTCTTCTATGGCCTGCAACTATTTCATATCCTCCCTGCTTATCTTTTCGGACAACTCCAGGAATCAGAACCCCGTATTTTCTCACACTATCAACGGTTTCCATCATCTTTTCATCATCAAGGACGCGAAACGGATGATTTTTGAAGGAATGAAGGATATCAAGAGATAGATGTATAACCTGGCCTTCAGCGCTTTGTTCTATTGATTCGTTACCAAACAAGTCATTATAAGAGGTGAATTTCACCTTATTCGCACTGCGGCTTCCCATAAGCAAGCACCTCCTCCGTCAGAGCTGCATATCCATCAGCAACAATCCCCTTTGGATCATGCAAAAAAATACTTTTCCCTTCCGCACTTGTCTCTACTGCTCTTACCGACAATGGAATACAGTTTTCAAAGATATGAATTTGACCGCCATATGCCATTCTCAGCTTGTCTGAAATATCTCTTGCAAAGTTGGTCCGTTGGTCTACCTTTGTCAGCAATATTCCTTCAATTCCAAGTTCCGGGTTCAGCTGCCGGTGGACTCGGCCAATCGTTTTTATAAGCTGCTGTAACCCCTTTGTAGGCAGATAGGCCGCTTCTACCGGTATCAGAACACTGCCGGCCGCAACAAGAGAATTAATTGTCATCATTCCTAAAGATGGCATGCAGTCAATCAATATGTAATCATATCGGTCCTTTATCTCGTCTACATACTGACGAAGGACCGTCTCCCTGCTCATAACGTTCACCAGCGTTGTTTCAAGTCCGGCAAGTTCTATATTTGCAGGAAGAAAATCCACACCCTCCTCGTGGTGAAGAATTCCCTCTGTCACATCCAGAGGTTCATCATTCACCACCTTCGCCAAAATATTTACCAGTGTTACCTCCAGGTTGTCCGGCTCATCAATTCCTAAACAGGCTGCCAAATTTCCCTGTGCATCTGCATCGATCAAAAGAACCTTTTTCCCCTTTCTCACCAATCCAATGCCTAAATTTACGCATGTAGTCGTTTTGCCGACTCCACCTTTTTGATTTGCTATGGCTATTATTTTGTTCATGATATTCTCCTTTTGTTCTCTATAGAATCTGCAACACATCATGCACAGCCACAATACTCCGGATATCTGAGTTTCACTGCCTGCCAAAAATACGGTGCATAGCCACAACAAAATAAATCTTCGACCGTATATTTTCTGCATTCAGATAACTGATCGTCTGAGTTCTCACAATCAGATACGCTGGGAGTACCGTTGCAGTAGAGATTATATGCCATTCTTATAATGTGCTGGCTGCCAGAAGTCTGCCACCCCTCATGCAGGCATTCTGTTTTAACGCAACCAGATTTAAAATCATAAATCCTGGCTGCATGACGTCTTGTATCCTCGCTGATTCCCAGACAATAGATTAATGCGGCATGGTAGGCATCTTGGTACCTGCATTGAGACAAATATCTTTCAAAAAAGTCCCTATGAGCCGCGCTCTTAAAAATCACATTAGCCATACCCTCTCTCATCGGTATATCTCCTTTCCTTTAATAAAATAAAACATAAGTATCAAATTCTCTGCTCGCTTTCTGAAATAGAATATCTGCTATAATAACTCTAAAATATGAGTCTTCATCCATTCAAGGGCATTTCTAAATATTTCTTTATTATGTCACTACTTAATACAACCTATCTTTATATCCGCATCGTATGTGCATTTCCTTTTCTTTGAATAAAATAAAAAGACATCTCCACATGTGGAAACATCTTTTTCAAATCAACAATTTATTCTGTTATGATAATACTTAATTTCTGGTATATTCAACTTACTTCTCCACTACGTATTGAGTAACTTCGAACCGCTCCTTTACGAATGAAGGTCACCAATCCATACTGCCCATATGGCATTATCTCGTCCATACGCTCCACGCAGCACACAATATATAGTATATTTATCACCAATCATAATCAATCAGTAGTGGTTTGTTTTGTTTTTCGTAGTAGCTCACAAAATACTCCACCGCGTTCTCCGGGAAGAACTCCTTAAACTCGGAATAGAGCTGGGCGGCGAGAGTTTTGTTGTGGGCGATGATGAGGGTGGGCTTCTGTAATTGCTGGATTACGTTGGCCATGGTGAAGGTCTTGCCGGAGCCTGTGACGCCTAGCAAAGTCTCGAATTGGTTGCCTTCTTTGAAGCCTTTTACAAGAGCTTCGATCGCCTGCGGCTGGTCGCCGGTGGGCTGATATTCACTGTGTAATTTGAACTCCATAATGTGTTTTTACCTCCTTGGTGACCCAATAAAAAGTACGTCTATTAGACAGAAATTCGTGAAATATTTGAAATCAGGCATTCGAGTTGCTGCCTAATGGACGTACTTTCGAATTTCAGAATTTAGTCACTGATAAAACAATATCATTTACTGCTTAGCAATACAACATAGGATCATATAAGATTTTATAATCAACTTCTTACTCTTTTGCCTGACTTACATTATCCAGAAGAATCGCTCTTTCAAGCTCACTATCTTTATACTCATAATTTTCTGGCAATCCCATGAATTCAAGTACATAAGGGTCTTTTACAAATTCATAGTTTTCTGCTAATGGATCTTGCAGTTGTGTAGATAGTATTCTTTTGTAATATCCACTTTTTATATTACGTTCCAATATTTTTACTGACCAACTTCCTCTAATTGCCTCCTGAATATAGTAATTACGTTCTTCTTCTGAATCAAGCCGCATAATATTTCTTAAATGAGACCACGATAATTGGCTACACGCCGTGTAGCCAATTGAATCTTTAGGATAAGTACGATAGAACTGACGACAATTTTTTTAATTTGCAATAGAAAATCCCGTTCCAAACTCTCCTGAAAGTTCTTTTGACAAGTTACGAATAATGTAATCACCGTACTTTGCTCTTCCAGTTCCATTCTGCTCCTGTTGCACAATTCTTTCGCCTATCTCCCAGTAGGCTTTAGACATAATGGAGTTGACGCTTTTATACGCTGAATTCCTCGCTGTTTATAAAATATGTCGAACATCATCATAAAATTGCTGTTCTTCTTTTGTGGAAGTTAAATATAGTTCAGTTTTACTCATCTTATTTTCCAATTAATTGCCTTTCTTAAATATAGTCTAAGTTCAACAAGTTATGCTCTACTATGGGCCTAAATATTCTAACTTCTTGACTGTCTTACCAAATTCAATATCGCACTGTCCAAGTCATAAATAGTATTCTCTTGATCATTCCATCTATCCCCAAAATCTATAGTAGAACTTTTCGGTGTTTCCTTTGGTTCGTCTAATAAAATTTTAGTAGGTAACTTTATAGCATCTTCAACAACAATACATTCCCCCACATCCAAATTTGGAAGCAGATCAATTTCCTCCTGCCTGTTAAATAGTTTAATTTTCAATGCATTAATATTTAATTTTCCAGTAATTTTATTTTCTTAATTCACATTATCGCATGGCCAAAAAACCATTATCACATCCCATTATTTACATCTCTAACTATTCTCACTCTTCTCTAACAATAATCTATCAAAATCACTCATATACTCTTTATCCTGCAAAATTCGATATTTCTCAAATTCACTTTCTGCAAAAGCTTTTGCGATTGCAGCTGTAACTTTACCCTTATCCTGTAATAATTCTGCATCATTGAACTGTAAAAATGCATCCAACTTAGAAGCCCAATCCGCCATTGTCATCGGAATATGTCTTCTGGCCTGACGAGCAGCATAGTCAAGATACATTGTTACAATTTCATTTAGTTCCTGCATTTCATCCTTCAAAAGATAATTCTTCGCAATAGATACATCTGCTTTTACAATTTTTCCTTGAGGTGCATTTCTCCATGTCATAAGCCCCATGTGTTCCCTCATATGATCTGCCCGTTTCATAATCACTTCAGCTGCAGTGTTTCCATGCACAGCATAATGCATTTTATTTTGTACAGTTGCAAAAAAGTCTTTTGTTGTTTGGCTATCTAACGAGTAATCTACTGCTGTTGCGTATATATCTGTTATTTTCTGATAAAATCTACGCTCGCTTGCCCTGATTTCCTGAATTTCCGAAATAAGATGGTCAAAATAATCCTCATCAAAAATTTGACCATTAATCAAACGATTCTTATCTAATACATAACCTTGTTTTGTAAACGTATCCAATACTTTTGTCGCCCATTGCCTAAATTGCAGCGCCCTTTGACCATTTGCCCGGTAACCCACAGCAATAATTGCTGGTAAAGAATAAAATTTATATTGATATGTTTTTCCATTGTCTGCAACTTGTGCAAAATTTGCACAAGTTAAACTTTCTTCTAATTCACCTGAACCATAAATATTTTTTATATGTTTTGTCACGACACTACGTTCTACATCAAAAAGTTGAGCAATCGCCTTTTGGGTCAGCCATACATTTCCTGCCTGCACCCTTACTTCAATTCCTTCCTCTCCGGCATCTTTTGTAAATACCAAAAAATCGACTGTACTATTACGGATTTGAATTGTTTTATCCTCCATTAGAACCTCCTCTTTTACTTATTATCACACATTAAATCACGAGAAAATCAAAGTAGTTTAATATTTAAAACATTTTCATCTTTTAAAATTAAGGTTGTAATATATATCATTATTACGAATGAGGGGCACCAATGCTATTAAATCCATATAGTGCTATTACGTCCATACCGTCCACAAAATCTGAAATAAATAACTCCAAACACCTCTAACTAACAGGTTCCAAAGTGTAATCTCTTAGTAGCTAACAAAATACTCCACCGCGTTCTCCGGGAAGAACTCCTTAAACTCGGAATAGAGCTGGGCGGCCAGGGTTTTGTTGCGGGCAATGATGAGGGTTGACTTCTGTAATTGCTGGATTGCGTTGGCCATGGTGAAGGTCTTGCCGAAGCCCGTGACGCCCAGTAAAGTCTCAAATTGGCTGCCTTCCTTGAAGCCTTTTACAAGAGCTTCAATGGCCTGCGGCTGATCGCCGGTGGACTGATATTCACTGTGTAATTTGAACTCCATAATGTGTTTTTACCTCCTTGGTGTCCCAATAAAAAGTATTTTTTACTTTGACTCCCTAATGGTCGCTACACGCAGCGACTATCCTTACTGCTTTGCGCTAACTGCACCCTTTTATAGGTCCTCTCCCGATTATTTCCTATTGCCTCTACTTCTCCATTCTCCGTAAGCACTTTCAACAGTTCACGCATTCTGGATGATTTTAAATCAACCCATCCTGCAATTTCGGTAGTTTTATATTCTTTACCCGGTTCCATCATAAGCACGATTTTCTCTAATTGTCTGTCTGTTTTTTAGATACAGACTTCTTATCACCGTTTTTTATCGCCGTTTTTTTAGTCAGCAATAATATCAGAACTGTTCGATCCGGTCCATACTGCTCCTCTATCTCAGGCTCTTTCCACCCTTCCTGTTCCCAAACAGAAAAAAATGTCTGGAACACCGATTCCCGCACGCTCACCGATTCCAATCATATTAAACATCTTCATCAATGTCTTATTTCGTGGATCAGAAATTCCACCTTTTAACATCTGTCGTTTTTCAATCCTTACATACCCAGGATTTTCAATTACAATAGATTCTTGATTTTTCCTAACAACAATCCCACGTCCCACATAAAAATCTGCATTTACCAGACAGTTAGCAAGCGCCTCCCTGAGTACTTTATGCACCGGCGTATCATCAATACGATTCCCACCCTCCAATTTGAAAGGTATTTTTATATCTTTAATCAGTTTATTGTAAACTCTAAAATAAAAATCAAACAAATTTCCTGACCAGTCTCCTGAACTGGAATGCAGTCTGTCTGTCCATCTTATTGTTGGATTTAAAACTTCTCTATAGTCCAAAAACTACTCCGGGAATTCGCGAGCTATATGATATTCCGCTCCCAACATCAACAGGCCGGCCGCTGTCGGATGCAGCTTGGCCATCTTTCTCTGAGTAAGCAGCTGCCCCAATCCTTTCAAGATACTGCTCATCGCTTAAATTTTTCCAGAGATGTCCGGCACGATATGCCATGTGCCGGTTCCGATATCCATGTAAAGTTTCCGAATCAAGCCGCATCATATTCCTTCAATTGGCTACCTGGTAATCCGATAAAATTATACCACATCCCCTGCAAAAAGTATAGGCATATCACGAACATTTGTTCTTCTTGATTTTTCCACTTTTTCCTCATAAACTCAGCCGTCGTTTTCCTCCTACACCATTATCTCCCGTTCCACCCTCTCCTTTAGCTCCCTCCATTTTCCAACCAGAAGTTCATAACACTCCTCCCCGTTTTTCACCTCCAGCAATTCCTGTTTCGTAAAGCACAGGATAAACTGCCGATTCACCGCCGCTCTCAGAATCTCTCTCTTCCCGTCTCTCGTTACCCCATTTGCCGCAAACAACAGCGTCGTTTTGTTTCCCTTCATATTGGAACTGTAGGACAGTGCCCGAATTACCGGTATTCCCACCTTATCCGTCCAGTTTTTGCATTCCGTCAGAAAATACGCTCCCATTTCCCATAAATTACTGTCCAGAGACGTGTTTACAACACTCGAATCAATCTCCTGGAGACCCACATGTATACGGCATCCGCTGACCTTCAGGCCTTTCGTATGGCTGATAAAATACTCTGCTGCCGCTTCCCACTGCACCCCCTTTTGAAAAGAATCCCCCGTTCCCGACAATTCAATGATCTGTCTCATTTTTTCTGGAGAAAATGCATGGTTCTCACAGTCTGCTGTCTTTTTCACTGCCCTGTCTCCCGCCGGCTTTATCAGTTCATGCAAATAGGGCATATACGCATATCTGCTGTTTAAAAGCAGGAGAAAATCTTTCGATACCGCCACTTCCTCCTCCCCCTTCAAATATCCCCTGATCTCATCGATGTGCCCGGTCAGGACACTCCAAAACATCTTCTTTTCAATAATCGTTTCCGCCTCCCAGATGTCACTGATATTTTCCTCCAGAAATGCAAACATCGGTGTACAAGGGGTACAAACAAGATAAAATAGAAATGAGGGGCGATAGAGCGGAAATGTCAGATTTTCCACTCTATCTGAACACGGTCGCTGGTGGCCTTGATCGTAGAGATCAAACCATCGGCGGCTTTTCTTTTGTCGTCAAAATCTATGCTGTCCCAGTTGTCGAGATAATAGGATAACTTCTTTATCTGCTGGGGAGATATGGTTTCAACGCTCAATTCAGCGATTGCCTTTGAAATGGTCTGGCGTCGGGTGTCCAGTTCTTCAATTTTTTTGTTAGCGTAGGCAAGCAAGGTCGCATTGGCTCCGGTCAGCGTATCCAGCAGCTTTTCAATTTCTGCCTCCACCTGTGCCAGTTCCACTTGATAGGCTGTCAGTTTCGGATTGACTTTTTCCTCCCTGCCGTGGAGTATCTGAAAATCTTTGAACTTTTCCTGCATGGCCGAGAAAATGAATTGCTCAAATTCTTCTTTGCGGATTTTCCCGCAGCCCGGACAGCCTTTATTTTCCGTCCGTTTGGTACAGCGGAAATACCCGGTGCTGTTTGGTACATGGGTGGCTTTCAGAGCATACCCACAATGACCGCACTTGATTTTTCCAGCCATCCAAGTGTTCTTCGGTTTTCGTCCCTGCTGGAAGGTGGTATTTGCCATAAGTTTTTTCCGACATTTCAGCCATGTGTCAGAGGAAATGAGTGCTTCATGAGGAGCGATAACAAGTATCTGGTCTTTTAAGCACCTGTCCTTGTCCTCCTTCACATCCCGTCCCTGATAGAGATAGCAGCCGTTTGTTCCGGCAAAGTCAGAAGCGTCATTGACAATCGCTGCGCCCTGACTCTTGAAAAATTCGTACAGCTCCAAATCGGCCTGTGCGTAAACGGGGTTTCTTAAAAGCTGGGAAAGAAATGTACGGAACATGGATTTGCCATAAATTTTTATGTCATGTTCCTCGAAGTATCGGGTAATATCTCCGAAGGAGGTTTCCGGTTCAGCGTACATTTCAAACATCAGCCGAACATGGTCGGCGGCTACGGGGGCGGCAACCATTTTCTTTGTGCGGATACCTTCTACCACAGTAGGCTCTAACTGATAACCGTATGGTGCCTGTCCGCTCATGTGAAAGCCTTTCAGGCACCGGGAATAGTAGGCGTCTGTGACACGCTTCTGAATTGTCTCACGTTCAAGCTGGGCGAATACAATGCAGATATTTAGCATGGCCCGGCCCATCGGGGTCGAAGTATCAAACTTTTCCGTGGAGGATACAAACTCCACATCGTACTCTTGAAACAGCTCCATCATCGTTGCAAAGTCCAGAATAGAGCGGCTTATACGGTCCAGTTTATACACGATGACCCGCCTGACCTTTCCCTTGCGAATCTCGCCCAACAGCTTTTGAAACTCCGGCCTATCCGTATTTTTACCGGAATAGCCTTTGTCCTTGAATACCCGGCAGTTCCCACCTTTCAATTCATACTTGCAAAAGTCAATCTGACTTTCAATGCTGATACTGTCCTTGCGGTCTACTGACTGTCTTGCGTAAATACAATCTTCTCTGATAAATTCCATATTGGGCTCCTTTCCTTGTTGGAATGGAGCTACCAACCTTACAACTATATTATACCATCAGCAGCCCCGGACAACAATGTTGCGAATGATTAGGGAAATCTGTCCCCATATTTGCTGAACACCTCATAAAGACAACGCTCAATTTCTTTTTTGCGCTGTGCTTTCTCCTTCGGGGGAAGTACCGGCGTGAGGCTTTCCAGCACAATGATCTTCCCTTGAAATGCGACAGCCTTTGTTTCTCGTTCATAAGTGACAGCTTGCGTCATTGAAAACCTCCTTTGCGAAAGTGCGTGTATATGCCAGCCTTTCCCACTTGTCCCGTGGGGAAATGTCAAAAGACGGCACCCCGCAGGTGCCGCCCTTTGAGCTTTCTCCACTTCGGGTCGATGTGGCCCGAGGTCAGTAAGGACTGGAATGGTACTTTTCTTTGGCGTCCTCCACGCTGTTGAGGTCAAATACTTCATAAAGCTGCCCCACAACACGCCGTATATCCTTCTTTGAAAATCCGCAGTTCTCCATTGCCATAATGACATAACCACGGCAGGCGTCATTGCTCCATTCGTCCGGTTCCAAGCCGGGGATCATTCCAAACGCATTTCCCATAAAGTGCTCCTCTTTTGAAAAGATGGGGAGCCACGCCGGATCGGTTGGCCTATCATCAGACAGCATTGCCGGGGGCTCCCCATAGGTTTTCACTTCATTTCAGACACATCGGACGGACATAGGCTTCATGCCCCATAGTATTTCAACTCTCCCCATTCTGATGGCAAGGCGTTCTCATTGCCTGCGACGGCTCACGGCTTGCAAGGCCGCTTCAACGCTCGGACTGTGACTAAACGCAAGTATCCGGGTTCTGCGCCTGTTCCGGTGGAGCCAGCCTTGCCCCACCTATGGCATGGACCTGTTCGCTCGCTCAGTTTTACAAAGACTGTATTCTCTGAAATCCGAGGTCATGGCGGGTCTGTCACACAGCGCGTTCCCCTTCGTATCCGGGTGTCTTTTTATTCAATTTTCAATCTGCATGAGGCTTGTCTGAACCTCGGGCCATTGTGAGCCGAAGTGTTTTACCTCTCATAAGCCATTTCATTTTCCGGCCTAAATCGGTACGCCTTACAAAGAATTTTTCAAAATTTTTTCTAAGCGACGCAGACCTCGCTCGATTGCGACACGAACTACTTTTTCATGGACGCCCTCTGCCCGGGCAATGTCCTGTTTGGTCATGCCGAGAATGAAATGGGCATAAATCCGTTTTGCCTGTTTGTCTGGCAGACTGGTAATCGCTGCGTGAAGTTCCTGCATGGTCACTTTCCGCTCATACAGTTCATGGGGAGATAAAGCGACAAAGACAGCCTCATGCTCCAGCCCGTCATCCCGATCAAGGGAATAGTAGGCTTTGTGGCGGTATGTACGCAGCCGATAAGCAGCCTCTTTACGATCAAACTCTTTGAACATTTCTGCAACTTCTTCCGATACTTCCATGAAGCAATCCGATGTATAGAATGGGTAATAGTCCCGCAAATTGATAATAGCCATATTGACCTCCGTTTCGGTTGTTGGTTGACGAGTGACCGAAACGAAGGCGGCGGGGAGCGGCACCGGGGAATGACTTCGGGCCAACATGACCCGAAGCAGCCCCATAAGAACACAAAAGCGCCCGGGCGGCATGAAGCCACACGGACGCATGAAATGACATGATAGTTAAGGTTCCAACAAATTTCGCATACATAGCCGGAATAACCCGGAGGGGGAGCTACGCTTTTTTTAGCTGGTGCAGATCATGGGTACTGTGAAAAAAGACAAAAATAGACACGGCGGCAATCCTCCTATATGCCGCCGTGGATTTACACGGTGTTAGGTCGTCGTTGGTTTAGGATAGACGAAAAGAAACGGCGGCTCTGAAAATCAAAGCCGCCGCTTCATAGGCGCGTGAAAATGTGTCTGCTTTACGACGGCTTTTTTTCTTTTGCCGTCGTCCGGCAGATCATTAGATATATTGCATTTATTTAGTCTTGCGGTTCAATCCTTTCAAAATTAACAATGACAAAATCACACAAACCATCAGAATTACAACGCCGATTAAAACCTGAAACATATTTGCATTATAATAACCAGAGATATTGAAAACGGCTGTCATGGGATATACCGTCTTTAACTGCTGGGACATACTCGCAAATAATCCAGCAAACGAATAAATTTCTGCAAATACCAGAGCCAGCCAATACCCCTTTTTCATCCGCGCTACCAGAGCGATAATAGGAGAAATTGCAAAGAATACGCCTACCCCATCCAGAAAATATATTTTCAGATTTTCTAACACAAGGCCAACGGAAAGTGCTTCTAAATGCAAAACTGCCTCGACAAGAAAGGTAATTGCAAAAAGTAAAAGGTAAATCAGAACGCTGAACACAAAGGCAAGTATCATTTTGGCAAGTGTCAGTTTCACTTCATCTACGGGAATGAGCCGCAGAGATTTTAAGGTATCCTCCTGTTCCTCCCGGCAAATCATATAACTTCCCAATAGGGCAATTACAGCAGGCAGAACATAAAAGGTAGCAAGGGATTGGGCCGCTGTCATAAACCATCCAGCCCCGTCAATATATCGGCGGTCATAGAATGTAAACTGTCCCTGTGCAAAGACGATCAACCCTACCATGACTGTTGCAAACCCAGCAATCCAGAGTATTTTGGAACGGTGGAGTTTCTGACTCTCCGCCCAAAGCAAATCTTTCATCATTTTTTGCACCTCACTTTCTCCGAACCAATGCCACATTCGCCAATACAGCCGAAGCAGCAGCCCATACACCAATACACAGAAATGCGGCTGGAATATTTAATGGCTGATCGAATACAACACCCGGAATATCATACATAACAATAGCGGTCATACTGGACAGCGGATGTAGGTACATATTCACCATCAAGAGGATAAAGCCGAGGAATGTATAAATCAGCGTCAGGCAAACAGGGAGAATATAGCCCTTTTGCGCTGCGGCAACCGCCAGTACTGGTAACATCGCAAAGGCGGTCAACAGAGAAATTTCCATACACTTCCGCAAAAGATAAAGGACACTTTCACTGTCAAAGGGAATATAACCGGATAGTATGCCGGTCAGAATGGACGCCGTTGCGGTAACTAGCATAAAGCAAATGGAATACACCAGCACCACAGCAAACTTGCTGAAAAAGTATGCCATTTTATTGACCGGTACAATCCAAAGCTGTTTGAGCATATCATACTGGTTTTCGTTATACATCAGCATGGTACACAACATCCCCAGCACTACCGGTAGGATGATCCACGGGGTATAGCTGAACGCTGTCCATTTGTAAAACATAATGGGGTCCACACCGGTTCCTTTGACACTTGAAAAGTAAAATACGGCAGCCAGTGGCATAAAGAGCGCCGCCAGCAGCATGAGCCAGATAAACTTTCTCCGGCGCAGTTTTAGAAATTCAACTTGTATCAGTTTAAGCAATTCCCTCTCCCCCTGTGATCTGTTTGAAATAATCCTCAAGGGTATCATTGCAGATTTGGGAGCTGATAACAGCTACATCCTGCACCACAAGGGCCTTGTTGATTGCCGCCATATCCAGTGCGGTGTCATAAAGCCGCAGGTTGTGTTCGTCCTGCACCGCATAATCGGTCACATGGAATTGCCTTTCCAAAATTAAAGAGGCTTTTGGAATATCCGACACTTGAAGCTGGATGTATTTCCGATTTTTCTTTTCTAATTCTTCCATGCTGCTTTCTTCCAGCAGAACCCCGTGGTCGATAATGCCTATGTCATCTGCCAACAGTGAAATTTCGGAAAGTATATGGCTGGAAATTAGGATGGTTTTGCCACGCTCCACACTTAAATTCTTAATAAAGTTCCTCACTTCGGCTATACCGATAGGGTCAAGTCCATTGGTCGGCTCGTCCAAAATCAAAAGCTCCGGGTCATGCAGAATAGCGTTGGCAATACCGAGGCGCTGCTTCATGCCGAGGGAATACTTACTGAACAGCTTTTTGTCCTTGTAGGGCAATCCCACAACTTCCAGCACGTTCTTGACGGCATTGGGCTGGGGTGTCCCTCGTAACTTCGCAAAAATTTCAAGGTTTTCTGTGCCGGTCAGATTCGGATAAAAACCGGGAGTTTCGATGATGGCTCCAATACGGGGATAAATGCGTTTCTCATGGCCTTTGATGTTCTGTCCGAACACATCTACTTCGCCGGAAGTGATTGGTGTAAGGCCCAAAATCATTTTCATAATTGTGGTTTTACCGGCTCCGTTGCGTCCTAAAAGTCCATAAATCCGGCCCGGTTTTACATGAAGATTCACAGAATTAACGGCAGTTTGTTCCCCGTAAATCTTTGTCAGCTTTTTGGTTTCAATCACAAGATCACTCATAAAAATGCCTCGCTTTCTCATTTTGTTTCGTTCTTCCAGATAACATAGTTGTAAAGGCTGCCATCCGGGAAATAGTTGATGAATACTTTGAAATTGCCTTTGTCACAAGGAATGACAAATTCAACACGGATTTGGTCAGAGTGTTCCGGCACATAGCAGGACACATCCGGGGAAGTGTTCTCCGGCAGCCCGCCCAGCTTATCGACTTCTTCTTCCCATGTTTCCTGTATCGTCTCCGCAGAAATATTGTCCTGTACGCCCGGCGGCAACGCATTGAAGAAAGTTTCAAAATCTCCATCCATCATTTGGTTAAAGTATTCGGTTGCTTCTTCCGTAATGGCCTGTTGGTCGGGAGCCTCGCCGGAAGATGGAGCGGCCTGCTGGCAGGCACAAAGAGAAAAAACAAGCAGAATACCGAGTAATAAACAACTCAATCGTTTCATAGGTCTTTCCTTTCAGTAAGATTGCTTTTTTAGAGCCACTACGGATGCGGCGGCAAATGTAGCACCGATCAAGAGCAGCGAACCGACACAAACAAGCGGCGAAGTATTGAATAAAACGCCTTGCATCAGGCTTTCTACCATAGCTGCGGCCGCTTCGGAAATATGGGGATAAATCCCCATCACGCTTGCCAGCGGGTGTATTCCCGTAAGATAAGCCGGGGCAATGACTACGGGAATCAGATAAAGCAGCGTTGCGCCAATGGGCAGGATATATCCCTTTGACAGCGTGGAAAGAAACACAATCGGAAGCATGGCTATGGGAATCAGAATACCACCTGCCAGATACAAAAGACCAGCGTCCATCAGTGTTTGGGCGTTCAGATCGGGAAAGCCTCCGGCAATCAGCCCACCGACAACACACAAAAGAAAAGTAATCAGGCACAGTCCTACGGACATCAGAATAACCACAGCGACTTTTGAAAAGTATAGCTGTGCTTTTGTAATAGGGATGATAAGCAGTTCTTTCATCGTGTCATTTTTGTGTTCATCGAAAAACAGTGTCGTTGCAAACATTCCCAGCACAATCGGCAGAAACAGGCTGGACAGATTCTTAAAGGCCAGTGTGTAAAGGTCGCCAAAACTATCCATAAAGGGACTGCTCCTTGAAATGCTGCAAGCCCTTTCAATCGCAAACGCTCCAAGCAGAAGTGTTAGAGCCAAAATGCACCAGACAATTTTATTCCGTTTCCATTTCTGGATTTCAGTTGTAATAATCGTCATACGGTTTCCTCCTTTCATGGTTCCAATTATAAAACGCAAACCTTGCCATAACCTTGCCGAGATAAAATTTTTTCAAAAAAAGCTCCGTGGGATCACAGAGCTTTCGGAAGTATGATGATAAAGGTTGTTCCGTTTCCGGGAACACTAGCGGCTGTAATCGTTCCTTTATGAATACTGACTAACTCTTTGGCAATCGAAAGGCCCAGCCCGTTCCCTTTGGCAGAACGGGAGTGATCGCATTGATACATCCGTTCAAAGATATGCGGGAGATCAGAGGCGGCAATCCCGTTGCCGTTATCAGCAACAACGATTTTTGCCTGCTGCTCAGTTTCAGTCACGGTCAGGAAAACTTTGCTTGCATCACTGTGCGTCAGAATATTTTGCAGTAAATTATTGAGAATACGAGTGTAGGCGGTAGAGTCAACCCGTGTCATGTATTCTGTTTCGGGTATCTCAATTTCATAGCTAAGATCGTGGTTTTCCAGCAGCGGCACCCAATCAGCCATGATGTCACGGGAAAGCTCATTCAGGTCGCAGACCTCAAAATGAAAAATCTGTTCCCCGGCATCCAGCTTCACCCATTCAAACAGGGCGGTCACAAAATCTTTCAGGTGGTGGGCTTTTTCCATAGCCACCCGAATGTATTCTTCCTTCTCAGCTCCTGTTACCATCTTGCTTTCCACAGCCTCCAAATATCCAACCAGAGAAGCAAGAGGGGTTTTTACATCATGGGAAAGGCTTGTCATAAGCCGTTTATAAGCCTGTTCGGATTGCTTTTGCTGTATAAGCCGAGATTGGCTGCTCATGGCAATCTCGTTAATATCATAACAGATTTGTTTTGTCAGGTCGCTTTCCCGCACCAATACACGGCGGTTCAAATTCCCGGCTTTTATATCGTTTAGGGCATCCCTAATAAGAAAAAGCTGACCACGGACGCGGTGAAGTTTTCCCAAAAGATAGCTGATTACCAGCAAAGCAATCAATAAGGACAACAATAGATAAAGGTTAATTTCCATGCTCATGCCTCCTTGTTAAAGCGATACCCTACACCGCGGACAGTCTGAATATAAAAAGGTTGTTCTGGATTTGGCTCGATTTTTTTTCGCAGTTTACTGATAAATGCCATGAGGTTATTGTCGTCAAAATCATATTCTTCTGTCCACACCTGCGTATAAAGTTGTTTTTTAGTAAAGACCCGACCCTTGTTGGACGCCAAAAATAGAAGCAAATCAAACTCTTTGCCGGTCAAGTCTACCGGGAGATTTTGAACCGTTACGGTTCGGTTGATTTTATCAATTACCATATCTTTCAGAAGCATGGTGGCGGCTTCGTTTCCGGTCACAGGGTTTAAGGTGGTATAGCGCCGGATTAGAGAATTGACACGAGCCATTAGTTCGTTAATTCCAAACGGCTTTGTCAGATAATCGTCCGCTCCCAGCCGCAGACCAGAAACCTTATCTTCTTCGTCGCTTTTGGCGGTCAGCATCAGCACCGGCACATTGTTTTTCTCTCGGATTTTCTGCAATACTTGAAACCCGTTCATATCTGGCATCATCACATCCAGAATAATTAGTGAACAGGTATCCTTGTTTTTTTCCAGTAGCCTCAGACCCTCTAAGCCGCCATGTGCTACTACCGCAGATAAATTTTCTTGTTCCACACATTTTTTCATCAAGGCACAAAGTTTCTTGTCATCGTCTATAATCAAAACACTATTCATGTTTCAGCAACCTCCCTTGTTTTGTCCGGCCATCAATCGGCTTTTCCGCAGCTTTAGGGATCAGCCAAACACCAGCCATTTTCACAGCACCGGGGATACGTCCACCAGCACAATAATAATTTGCCCTACGAGGTGTCACGCCCCACTTTTCGGCGGCCCCTTTCAATGTCATATAGTCCATTTCGCGCCTCCACAGAATACATTATAGTTCTTTACCTCGAATAGTACAAGTTGGAGGCTGCACATTGATGAAATGAAATACTACTTTATGTAAAATTTCATTACATTCTCATAATCCAACCCGAAATGTACAATGATATAGGGTGATATGAGAATGAACCAAAATGAAAGAAGGTTTGACTTTCACGGCCTCGGGGCGGCTCTCAAACGGGCCAGAGAAGAAAAGGGCTGGACGCAAGCCTATGTTGCGGAATTGGTAGACCGTGACTCCCGTACCATTATGAATATTGAGAACAAAGGTCAGTATCCCAGCTTCGACCTTTTTGTTAAACTCATTACTATGTTTGACGTTTCAGTTGACCAGTTTATTCATGCGGACGGAGGGGCAAGGTCAAGCTCTTGCAGAAAGCATATTGATGTGCTCCTAAATTCCATGAACGAGAAAGAGCTTGTTGTCATGGAGGCCACAGCCGAAGGGCTCAAGAAAGCCAGAGAAACGGAGGTTCCAGAATAAGGGCCTCTGTTTTTTTGCGCCATTTTCGGGGGTGCCGCTAAGTGGCAAGCAATGCCTCTGTGGCCACAAGTGGCACAAAGGCGGCTTGTTGGGGCTCGCCCCAAACCCGTATCTTCGGGCCAACATGGCCCGAAGTGTCAGCGTCGCTTTGCTCCTTGTTTTCATAACCTTAACGCTCCTTTTCCTGCTTTCTTCCCGGTTCGGTGTAGCCCATCAGAGTGTCAATGTTCGCTTTGATCGTGACGATCTCCTGCATATCCCGTCGTGCCTTTTGATATTCTCCATAGAGCTGTTTTTTCTTTGCTGTGAGCTTACGGCCTTCTTCCTTCAGCACATCCATTTTGGGGAGCTTCGCCCCGCCCAGCAGAGAGCGCATTTCCGCTTGTGCAGCCCGGTACAGTTCAAGGTCGGCCTCATGCTCCGCAAGGAATTTCCGGCTGTACTTCGTCGCCTTATACTGCTCAAAGACTGGGCGGGTTTTGGCATACTGAACCGTTGCGGCCTTTAGCCCGGCATTGGTTTTCATGGCCTGCTCCGTCTGCTTGACCTGTTCGGAAATAACATGGAAACGGTCTGCCGCCTCGGTGGCTTTCTTCGCCAACTGCTCATAATCGGTCAGGTTATTGTCCTGTATATAGGCAAGAGCGGCGGCCATCTGCTTAATGTTAAATACCTTCGCCCAGCGTTCATATCCCGGCCCCTTACCGGCAGCCAGCTTTGCTTGAATATCCACCGCCAGACTGATTTTCCGCTCCGAGCGCCCGGGGCGTTTTTCTTTGCCCTCAATGGCGGACAGAACATCTTGCAAGTCGTAGCCGTCCCCCAGCGTGGAGGCACGCAGACGGGTGAAGCGTTCCTGTCCCTGCCCGGTCAGCCGGAAGCTGATACCGCCGCCCCGAACCGTCTTGACCTCATACCCGGCCCGCTTCATCAAATTGAGAAATTCGTCCAAATCAGCGGGGCGTTCCGCCAACGCAGTATCAATGGCAAGGCGCAGCCTGTCCTGATAGGAAAGCGGCCCTTTCCGGTCTTTCTGCCACTCTCCATAGTTCCGATACTTGCCCTTGCTCCGGGGCTTCGGGTTCTCCACGATGGATAGCCCGTTTTCAAGGCACAGCCTGTCAGAGAGCCGCCGAAGGGCGAAGCTGGAGCCCCAAAAATTTCGGAATTTCCGGGTGCAGTCAAGGGTGGTGGAGTTGTAATAAATGTGACAATGGATGTGCTGCTTATCGGTGTGCGTGGTAACGATAAAAGCGTGCCGCCCCTTTGTCCAGCGCATAGCCAGCTCATAGCCGATACGGTTCGCCTCCTTCGGGGTGATCTCGCCCGGATAGAAGGATTGTCGTATCTGATAGCACAGCACATTATTTTCTTTCTTCTGTTCCCGGCCCGTCATAGCGGCATAGCTGGCCTTTGCCAAAAGGAACTCGTCCGCCACGGTGGCCGGATCACATTCATAAGCGGAGATATACTTTCCGCTTTCTGTTTTCTCCGGGTCCTTGCCATAGTCCAGACAATCCCGGATAGCCTCAGCAATCGTTTCGCCTTCGCCCGCATGGCGCTGTAACAAAGTTGTGGTAGCCAAAAATCATTCCTCCTTTCCATGAGAAAGGGGCGGCCCATTCAGACCGCCCCGACTTCGGGCCAGTATGGCCCGAGGCTGCTTAACTTGCCAGAAACCGGTACAGAGCGGATTTGCCTCCGTCCAGCGCCCAAAGAAGGGAGCCCGCCGCCGCTTGCAGTCCATACGGCGAAAGAAGGAAGGCAAGAAACAGAAATACAATCCCGCCTATGGGCGTCGGCGTGAAAAAGAGAGCGACACCCAGCACCGTCAGGATCACAGAGGCAATCGTCAGCAGGACGGCACAAATATCAAATAGGAACACCAGCAGAGCCGCCAGAAGGGACAACGCTAAAGCAAAGGGAGCAACCAATATTTTCAGCAGTATCTTCATCTTCAAAACCTCCTTTATCTATCCTTCCTACCTCTATTTTATCATGCTTGCCCGGGGACATAAATGTTGCGAAAGATTAGTAAATCCTGTCCCAAACTTTTGGGTCATACTGGCCCGAAGTGGTAAAAAAAGAGCAGGGCGGCAAGCTCCGCAACGGAAGCCTGCCGCCCTCGTCTTACTTTGCCACCAGCTCGGAAAGCTCCCGCAGCACCTTTGACACCTCGCCCCACAGCTTTTCATAGTCCCGCTTCAATCCGTCGATTTCCTCCGGGTACACGCCATAGGTGTGTGCGTGTACGGCGACCTGATTGAGATTGTTGGAACAGCGCCGTTGCAGAGAGATCAGCTCTTTTACGGGCGTAAGGTCGATGTGCAGGATATACCCGTTCAGAGCCATTTTCCGTACATAAGCCCCGGCGTTGGAAATGCCCGCCTCGGCCATCCGCTCATGGATGGCCGCCAGCTCGTCCGGTGTTACCATGACGTGCAGATGGACATTCCGCTTGCGGTTCTCCATCAGCGTTCCAGCTCCCGGCCTTTCCGGCGTTCTTTGGGCTCCTTTACCTTATCCAGCGGTTTTGTGTCCAACTCCGGGGGCGTGGGCGGGATGGGCGTGTTGTTGGGTACGCCGTCGATCATGTTGCAGTTCTGCTCTGTGGAGAGCTCGGCGGTTTTCAGATAGTTGTCTTTTTCGTGCATGGCGATCCTCCTTTATCGTTCCTCATGGTTTTTATGGTTTCGCTTCTGGCCGGGTTCCTTCGGGGGTTCCTGCCCTCTGGTTTCATCTTTGAGCCGGGCAGTAATGGATGGGCGCACCCGGTCAGGATTGCCCGGTGCTGGTTTCAGCTCATAATCCTCCATCTGCTTTTCGGTCAGCGGCTTTGCGTAGGTCAGTTCGCCCCATGCCATCAGCCTGCCGTCTGCCACAGGACGCCGCCTGTCATCATCGTAGTTGACGATGGAAAGAGGCTGGTTATCCGGCGGCTTCGGGTAAGTTCCTATGTCCACGGGCCGCTGGGTGGAATAATAGCGGTAAACGCCCTCCGGTCCCAGCTCGGTATGCTTGACCGCCGCATGGTAAAACTGCTGATAGTCGTCCACCCGGCGGTCAAAGTCCCTCTGCGCCCACGCCTGACTGGTTCCATAGCGGCCCCAGTAGTAATCCCGATGGCCGTTTTCCCCCTCGGTAAACTGCCAGGTCACAAAGGGGCTCGGCGCTCCCGGATTATGCCCCAGCGCAAAGCCGTGTCCGGTTTCAAAGGTGGCAGCTTTCAAAATCACATATCCTTGTACTGTCTCCAAGAGATTCCTCCTTTCTGTGCCTCGGGCCAACATGACCCGAAGTGCTGGATGTTACGAAATAAGAGGGCAGACCGGGGAGGAATGTAATAAGATATTCCCACCCCGGAAACACCCTCAAAAAAGCCCGGAATGTCAAGCCTTTGGAGGCGGCAAATCGTAACAGCCGCCCGGCCTTTTCTCCCGCAGTTTCCTCATGCGTTCCCGGCTTTTCCGTCGGTTCCCTTCGGCCTTGCAGGCGTCGGAGCAGTAGGCTTGACGCCCCTCGGGCAAAAATGCCTTTCCGCAGACCGCACAGGCCCGCAACTCCGGGGAGATGCCTTCCGTTGTCAGCGCCGCTTGAAGCTCCGGGTTAAGGGGCAGGACAGCCTCACGGAAGTAACGGCAGTACGCCCCTGTCCAGCACTTGTGCAGCATATAGCAGGCACAGTCAAGAGGAAGGCACAGGCCGCTTTCCCGGTCATAGTTGGCGCACATCCCCGTGACCAGAGTGCGGATTTTCTTCTTCTCGTCACGGGTCAGCTCCCGGGCGTCCATTTATGACTTCGGGCCACGATGGCCCGAAGGGCGGGGCTCCACGATCAGCGCCCGGAACTTCTTCCGGCACTGTTTTTTCTTTCCTTTGCACTCCTTGTAATAACGGCATCCCTTACAAGGGTCGTCATTGTCCCAGCCGGGGTGCGGTACTTCCTTCATCATTCGTTCAAAAGGGCTGCTTGTAAAATTCATTCTCATTCCTCCGTATCTTCCTCCCATGGCGGGGTATCTTCGTCCTCGGGTTCCTCTGCGATCTCCTCCAGCTCCCCGTCCTCATATTCGCAGTAATCATCTTCCAAATCCGGGGCTTCATGCTTCGGCTTGTAAATCTTGAAATAGTAACCAATTCCACCGCCGGCCAGCACCACCGCACCGATCAAGAGCAGAGAGAGAAGGGGGCTGTCCTTTTTCTCCGGCTTGGGTTCCGGTACTTCCTCCACCGGTTCGGTGGGCTTTGGCTCTGGCTCAGGGGTCACTTCTTTGGGCGGTTCCTTACCCTGTTCAGCAAGAGGCAGAAGGTCGTCTGTGGTAACGGTATTGAGGAAATAGACGTTCTCGCTGGTTTTCTGTTTGTCGATCACCAGATAAAACACGCTCTCGTCTGCTGTGGTGATGGTGTAGAACTCCTTTCCATCCTCGTCGGTGGCGTTGTCCACCACGGTTCCCGTCCCGTCCGGGGTAAAGGGGTTCTGGGTTTCCGGCTCTGCTTCGGTTTCTGCCGGGGAGGGAGCTGTCTCCGGCTGCGGCTCGCTGCTCTGTGCATAAGCCGGGACTGTAAAGATCAGGCAACACAAAAGGCTGGCAGCCATCGCCGCCAGCCTGCGAAATTTAGTTTTCTTCATGGGCCGTGTCCTCCTTTTCGGGTGCCTCCGGCTTCGGGTCAGTATGGCCCGAAGCGGTAAGGCTGTTTTTGGGGTCATTCAGAAAAGCCATAAGCTGGGCGGGCGTCAGTTTGAGGGAGCGCACCGCCTGCACGATCTGGCTGTTTTCTTCCTCCTGTTTCTGCTTTTCCAGCTCCCGGATTTTGGCCTGCCATTCGGCGGCCTTCTCCCGGGCTTTTTCCAGTTCCTTATCGAGCTTGTCGATTTTGTTCATGCAAGGACTCCTTTCCTCTGGCTCACAAACGCCCGAAGGCATAGAAATGTGTCTGCCAGTAGCTTGAATTGATGTTTGCGTATTGGATGGGCGAACCACAATGGAGCATCATCCCGTCGCCCACATAAATCCCCACATGGGATACAGGGCCGGGGCTGTCATAGGTTCCCGTGAAAAAGATAATGTCGCCGGGCTTTGCCTCGGAGGGAGAAATGATAGCACACTGGTTGTAAATGCCCTGCGCCGTGGTACGGGGCAGGTTGTGGACGCCGCTGGCCGTGTACACCCAGCAGACAAAGCCCGAACAGTCAAAGGAGGTGGACGGGCTGGAGCCGCCCCACACATAGGGCCAGCCGATGTACTTTGTGGCTTCTTCCATGAGCGCCGCAAAAGCCGGGTCATCCAGCGCCTCGCCGGGTATCTCATAGCTGGGGCCGGTATCTTCGCCACCGTTGTAAATCCCTTCCCACAGATAGGGTTTGTTGCCTTTGAGCTGCTGCATAACGGTGTAGATTTCCCGCTGCTGTTCGTTAAGCCTCGGCAGGATCACGGCAGGCAGCGTCTTGTTTGTGAGGGTCACATTGAGAATGTAATACTCATAGGGAACTTCCTCGGTGGTGGTTTCCCCGGTCTCCGGGTCGGTGCTGGTTTCGGTGCGGTAGCGTATCTCGACTTCCTCCGTCAAGGTCAGTTCATACTGTGCCTCGAAAATCTCCCGCAGCTCGTCCTGCACCTGTTCACGGAAATACACATGGTACTTTGCCGAGAGATAGGACGCCAGCTCATAGGGGTTATGGCCGATCTCGTCCACGGAATAGCGGTACTCGTCATAGCCGGGATGGGTGCTTTCGATGTTCGCTACCGTCTGCGCCAGCTCGTTTTCCAGCGCTGTGTAGTCCTCGTCCACCCCCAGCAGGTCCGTATCCTCCGAGGCGTAGGAGGTGCCGGATAACGCATTGGCGAGGCCGCTGCCAAGCGTGGGGAAGATGGAACTTACCGCCGACACAAGAAAACAGAGCAGCAACAGCAGGAGCAGGACCAGCACCGCCACGGGATGACGGGTCACAAACTGCGCCGCCCGACGGGTCGCAGTTCCCGAAGCGGCAGCGGTTTTCTTTGCGGCCTTTGCGCCCTGTTTTGCAGCCGCCTTTGCTTCTTTGGAATACCGGCGTTTCAGTTTCCATTTCTGCTGCACACGGGAAAGCGGATTGCTGGCAAGCTCCGGGTGATCGGAGGCCATCTTTTGAAAATCCACATTGGCCCGGGCTTTTATGTCCTTCCGTTCCCACTTTGCCACCTTCCGGGCCGGGTGTTCCCGGTATCTCCGTTTGGCATACCGGGTCAGTTTCCGGGCTCCGGCCTCGGCCACAAGTTCCGACTTATGGGCTCCTTCCACACCCACATTTTCATGCTCAACTTCGTGGATTTTGTTGTGGAGATAAAACCATGCTTCGGTGCGGGCTCCCCGGACAGCTTTCTTCGCAAGCCCCGGCGGCTTCTTCGCTGCCCGTTTTGCCTCGGTCTTGTCCAGTTTCTCCCGGGCCTTTCCCAGCTTTTCCCCGGCGTGTTCCGCTTTTGCCTGTGCTTTCTGGTACTTGTCCTTTTTGCTCCCGGCCTTCTCGGCGGAGCCCTCCGGCTCCTGTGCCTTGCCGGTATCCTGCGGCCCGTCCGCTTCATCTTCCTGCCTCATGCGGTCAGAGGGACGGCTTTTCCGTCTGTCCTCTTGAAACTTGCCGCTTTTGGACTTCGGGCCATCATGGCCCGAAGGACTGTCCTGCCCGGTATCCTCGTCCTTAAACCGCAGGCGTCGGGATGGTGCGGGGGAAGGCCCTTCCCGTTCAGCCGGTCCGGGGCGATTGCTCCCGGTATCCTCCGTCGGCCCCGGCCTTTGAAAATTCCGTTTATCCGGTTTCTTTCCGATGATGTATCCCTCCTTTCCAAACCTCGGGCCATCATGGCCCGAAGTGCGTTATGCCCGGTTCATTTCCTGTTTTTTGTCCTCCGGGCGGGTGGTCATAATGGCGTACAGCTCGGTATTCTGCGGGAAGCGGTCAACAAACGGGATGGTGGTATTCCCGAAGAACAGCAGCCCTTCGCCGGAATTGGTATGGGTCACATAGGAAAGCTGGTGGGGGCTGATCCCAAGCTGTTTGGCTAAAATCTGCCGGTCCCCCTGTGCCTGCGAGAGCAGCACAAGGAAGTCCGAGTTTTCAAAGATGTTCTCGATCTCCGGGCTTGCCAGAAAATCCTTCACGTTCTGCGTTAAAGCACTGGGAACGCACCCTTTTTTTCGCAGCATTTTCCAGATCGCCACACAGTAGCTTGCCGTCAGCCGGTCACGGAGCAGCACATGGAACTCGTCGAAGTAGCACCATGTAGCGATACCGCGGAGGAAATTCATGGACACCTGCGAGTTTACCAAGTCCTGCATAATGAGCATGGCAATCGTCCGAAGCCCGGCCCCCAGCTTTTTTAAGTCAAGGCATACCAGACGGCGGTTTAAGTCCACATTGGTTTCATGGTTGAACACGTTAAGGGAACCCGACACATAGATTTCAAGGGCAGTTGCCAGCCGTACCGCCTCGCCCTCCGGCTGGGAACAGAGCAGGTCATACAGGGTTTGGAGGGTCGGCATTTTGCTTGTTTCCGGGTCCTGCAAATGTTCCCGGTACATCTGGCGTACACAGCGGTCAATGACGGTCCGCTCCACCGGCTGCAAGCCATCCTTGCCGCCAACGATCAGCTCCATCAGCGACAGGATAAAGTCGGCTTTCAGCGCCATCGGGTTTTCCTCGTCAAAGCTTAGGTCAATGTCCATCGGATTGATGTGGTGGGGGCTGTCCGGGGCGATCTCGATGACCTGTCCGCCCAGCCGCTTGATAAGGGGCGAGTATTCGCCCATCGGGTCTACCACAATGATCCGGTCACGGGTGGCAAGGAACACGTTCACAAGCTCCCGCTTTGCGGCAAAGGATTTGCCGGAGCCCGGCACGCCGAGGAACAGGCCGTTGGGGTTTTTGAGCTTTTTCCGGTTTGCCATGATGACGTTATGGGAAAGTGCGTTGAGCCCGTAATAGACGGCTTCGCCATCCATGCGGAGCTCCTGCGTCATAAAGGGAACGAAAATGGCCGTGGAGCTGGTCGTCATGCCGCGCTTGATCTCAATGCCGTTATGGCCCAGCGGAAGGCTGGAAAGAAAACCATCCTCCTGCTGGAAGTCCAGCCGCTTCAAGGTGCAGTTGTATTTCTGGACGATACCCGACACCGTGAACAGGTCATTGTCCAGCTCCCGGCGGGTCGGGGCCATGTTTACCACAAGGAAGGTCAGAAGGAACATTCGCTCATTCCGGCTCTGTAAATCTTCCAAGAGGGTCTTTGCGTCGTTGCTGTACGTTACAAGGTCGGGTGGAAGTATGTCCATGTCGTACCCTGACCGGGCTGCCTTCTTTTGTTCCTCCACCTTCATCTTGTCAATGTCGGAGACTTTGGCCTTGATGGATTTTACGGCGGCGGCCTGATCGACGGTTTGGATATGGAGAGTGATGGTCATTTCCGCATCCATTTCCAAAAGCTCCGCCAGCAGCTTGTCCGAGAGCTCCGAGGCCAAAATCTGCAAGTAGGAGGCGGCACCCCAAGTCGTCCCCACCCGGAACAGACGGCTGAAACGGAAGTCGAAGCTGTCCGGGGCGATAAAGTCTTTGGTGGAAAGCCCGGTTTTGGGGATCATATCCCATGAAAACCGGAAGGGGGAGCCGCTGCCGGGGTGGAGCTGCCCGTGAAGAAGCTCCAGCCGTTCCAGCCCCGAAAGGGAGCGGCACTTGACGCCCAGCTTTTTGAAGTTCCCGCAAATGTCCGCCTCTACACGTTCCAGCCTTGCCCTGGCGGTGGGAAGGTCGTCCACATTCACGCCGAAGGTCAGGAGCTTTGTGCGGACAATGCCGTTGTTGCTTTTGGCGATCTGGTTTTCCAGCATTTCCACATACTCACACCGGACGCTGTTGTAATCATCGTCCTGCATGGGGATGTTCACGCTGTACCGGCTGCCCGGGCGGCTCCGGTGGTTGAGGAAGGAAAGCTGGAACGGAAGGCTGCTGTCAAAGTAGTTGAGGCAGGCGCTCCACCCGTCAAAGATGGCTGCCTGATCTTCGGACTGTGCGAGCTGGTAGTTGATGTCCTCGTATTCAATGGTTTTGGTGTAATAGCGGTCCGCTACCCGGCACACCCCGTCCCGGTACATTTCCCGGTAAGGGAGGGTCTGCTGGGCGGTGGTGGGAATGTTCTTTCCTTTCGTGAACAGGCCGGTAAGGCCCTGCTTTTCAGGCTTTCTGCCTGCGGGCTTTCCGGCCCTTCTGCTGTTTCGCAATCGGCTGCGCCTCCTTTCTGGCGCTAAGCAGCGCATAGAAGTTTTCGGTTTTGTAAGGCCGCACACGGGGATAGAGGAACCGTGTGCGGATGATGTTTTTCAGCACTTTTTCCAGCGGCAGACCGTCTCGTTCATACATAGCCAGAAAGAAGAACGGGAGCATGAGGCCGATCATCAGGAACATGGCGGCACTGTTCCCGATACTGCCACGGGAAAACAGGTAAGCCGGGAGGCCCACCGCCGCCGCGCTGGAAAAACAAACAAGCTGGCGCTTCGTTAGGTTGAAGGCCAGCTTTGTCTTGATTTTGGAAAGGTCTTTTGGTACTGGCACATAGGCCATTTTGGTACACCTCCTTTATTGCTTCGGGCCAGCATGGCCCGAGGTTATCTTGCGGCCTCTTTGGCCGGGGCTGTGCTGCGGGCAGCTTCGGCGGCCTCTCGTCCGCTCTGCCTTGCCCGCCAGTATTCGGGGTGATACTGCCGGATGGACTGATTGAGTTTTTCTTCAAACTGTCCTTTGTCCTTAATGCGGTCAGGGATTTTCCACAGCTTTTTGTCCAGCAGCTCCCGGAGCACTACGCTTTCCTGTGCGTCCTCCTCATAGCAAATATAGCCCTTGTCCTTGAAGCCGCATTTTTTGGCTGCTGGGGAGAGAACGGCGGCTACCTCGTTTGCCACCATCGTTCCGCCGTGGCTGGCGGTAGATACCAAAAACACCCCCGGACAGAGGGTTTCACAATTCTGCACCTCGCCCCACGGGGAGCTTTTCGGCGCATGGAACATTCCGCCCGTCCGTCTCCGGTCTGCCTGCATGAGTGCTGCCTTTTCTAAGATGGCTTTCAGTTCCGGGGAAAAATAGGCATATTCCCGAAGGACACGGGCGGCCTCCCCGCCGCAGGCGTTCATCAACAGGGTATAGGCGTCGCTGTCCGCTTTGGTACAGCGACCCAGCAGTTTTCCGTCGTAATAGCAGGCCGCGTCATAGCCCGTCCGTTTGCGTGGCGTGGTTCCCGCCTCCTTTCTGCTTCGTGCCAGCATGGCCCGAGGTCAACGCTCTGCACTGCGGCTGGGCTTTTCCTTCGGAGGCCGCCCTGCCTTTGCCTGTTCGGCAGCCGCTTTTCCGGCTTTGAGTTGGTCGCTAATGGACGCACGCCCCACAGAGCCGCGCTCCGCCATCTGTTCCAGCTTTGCCTCATAGGCTTGCAGAACAGCAGTATTGAGCTGTTCCCGGAACTCCTTTGTGACAGGGTAGGCCATATCCCGATAGCCGCCTTTGCCGTCCGGCTGGCTGGGCATCCCAAGAAAGAGGCCCTTGCTGCCCTGGACGATTTTCAGATTTTCCACCACAAAACAGTCATTGAATTTCACGCTGGCAAAGCCCATGAGATTTTTCACAGGTTCGATGACCCGCACGCTTACATCCAGCTTTATAGGGGCGGCTGGTGTTCCGCCCGCAGTTTTTTCCTGCATGGATTTCTCCTTTCCGCTTCGGGTCAGCATGGCCCGAAGTCTCTTAATGGCAGCCGAAGATGGATTTTGCAAGACTGCCTGTTTTGAATAAGGTAAAACACAGCAACACCGTATATCCCACGCATCCCCAGATCGCCCCGATGGGGTCGCCGTCGGTGGCGATACTCTGGATCAGCACCGCATAGATGGCGACACAGACTAAGATCAATAGACCTTGAAAGCCCACCGCAAAGAGGGAGCGGAAATAGTTCTGCCCCATGTGTCCGGTTTCCCTGTTGGGGACTGTGGCAAACGGGATAGGCGCTAAACTTGTGAGTAAATAAATTTCAATCATACGGCCATATACGATGACGAAAATCACGATGTTTAAGGCAATCATGGTAAGCTGGATCAGGAAGGACTGGAGCCAGAGTCCGAACAGAGGGCCTAACTCCATCGCCTCAAGCTCTGTCCGCAGACTGTCCAGCACATCCGGCGTGATTTCTGTCCCGTTCTGGATAATGCCCGCTGATTGCTGGATCACATGCTGGCTCACATCAAAGACCGCCAGCACGATATTGAAGGTATTCGTCAGGATCATCACAGCCACAAAGGTTTTGAACACCCACTTAAAAAACATCCATGTGTCAACTTCATGTAGGTTGTTGCGTTCTATGAGCATCTGTATCAGTTCATAGGTCATAACAAAAGTGAGGATGACCCCGGCGATTGGCAGAATGGCAGTTTCGGAGATCTGTCGTATCATGGAAAAGACCCCGGCGTTCCAGTCCGCCGGGGTCGTGCCTACCTGTGTGGCGATTTCGCCAACGCTCTGATTGACGTTATCGAAAAGGCCGTCCAGATTTCCCATGATACCATCGACGAGCAGACCTTTCAGCCATTCAACGATTGCGTCGATGATAAAGTCCATACATCAGCTCCTTTTCTGGAAAAAGGGACAACGGGTGACATTTAGCTGAACAGCCCGGACAGCAGAGGGATAAGCTGAAGGCCGATCAGAACGACACCGCCGCCCGCCATGAGCTGCTTAATGCCCTGGCTTTTTACTGATGTGCGATAAAGAAGTAATAGAAGTGTAAAAAATTTTGCCGTTCCTATCCGGCACTTGCGCATTGTGTCGGATAGGTCGGGCGGTTATTCGGGCAAGTCCACCTTGCCAACAAAAGAATAATAAATCTCAATGTCCTGTCTGCGGGTCTTGTTCTCGTCATAGCTGCACTCATGCACAACGATTTTCTCTACAAACTCACGCAAGAGGGTGTGGGTCAGTTCTTCAAAGTTCATGTGCTTGCGGACAATGTTCATAAACTTTTCTGCGTTTACGGTGGCTTCCTGCGCTTTAGAAAGCTCCGCCTGTATTCTGGCAACACGCTCTTTCAATTCCTGCTGTTCGGCTTCATAGTCTGCCGAAAGCTCTGTGAAACGCTCGTCAGAAATGCGTCCGCTTACGCTGTCCTCATACAGCCGCTTGAAAATGGCGGAAAGCTCACCGATACGCTTTTCAGCGGCTTCCAGTTCCTTTTTCTTAGCGGCGTTCCTGCGCTTGCCCCCGTCCTCGTTCTGCTCAATTAAGAGCTTCATAAACCGGGCTTCATGCTTTGCCGCATAGCTTGTCACTTTCCGCAGATTGGAGAGTACACCAGCGGTCAAGAGGTCGGTGCGGATAAAGTGCGCCGTACAGTCATGGGTGCGTTTCTTGTAGTTGCCGCAGATATAACAGTCCTGCTTGCGCTTGTCCGTCTGGTATCGCTGCTGGTACATGACGCTGCCGCAGTCCGCACAGAACAGTATGCCGGAGAACAAGCCCACTTCATCATAGCGGTTGGGGCGTTTGCGCTGCTTGCGAAGTTCCTGCACCCGTTCCCATGTCTGGGTGTCTATGATAGGCTCGTGGTGGTTCTCGAAAATCACTTGCTTCTCCGGGGGATTTTCTACGCTGTGCTTGACTTTGTAAGAGGGCTTTTCTGTCTTGAAATTTACCAGACAGCCTGTGTATTCCCGGTTTTCAAGGATATGCACAACGGTATTGGTCGCCCACTTGCACTCATAGCCGGGGTGGTAGCGGCGGGTGCTGCCCGTCCTACGGTATTCCAGCGTCCCCGGCGTGGGGATTTGCTGCTCTGTGAGCATACGGGCTATCTTAGTCGGACCGTTCCCGGCAAGGCAGAGGTTGTATATCTGCTTGACTACGGGTGCAGCTTCCTCGTCAATAATGAAATTTTCGTCCTCGTCCATGAGGTAGCCATACACAGGCTTGCTTGTGATGGGCTTGCCACTCATGCCTTTTGAGCGTTTTACTGCTTTGATTTTCTTGCTCGTATCTCTCACCAGCCATTCGTTAAAGATATTCCGCAGCGGGGCAAAGTCATTGTCGCCTTGTGCGCTGTCCACTCCGTCATTGATAGCGATAAAGCGGACACCTTTCTGTGGGAAAATCATTTCCGTGTACATTCCCACTTGCAGGTAGTTTCGCCCTAACCTCGACATATCCTTTACGATAACTGTCCCGACTTTTCCGGCTTCAATGTCCGCAAGCATGGCTTGAAAACCGGGTCTTTGAAAGTTCGCACCAGAATAACCGTCGTCCGTGTACCAGCGCAGATTGGAAAAGCCGTTCTGCTTTGCATAGGTTTCAAGAATACGCTTCTGGTTGGAAATGGAATTGCTCTCGCCTTGCAGCTCGTCCTCATGGGAAAGTCTTGGGTAAAGGGCGGTAATTGGTTGTTGGTTGGTCTGTCTTAACATAAAATCCTCCGTTTCCGACAGCCAGCCCCACTATTCCGTACCTTGATTGTACCACATGGGGCGGCGGTCTGTATAGCGGCAAAAGCGTCAAATCTGCTTCTTTATGGTCGGTCAAATCGCCGTTTTTTGTGTAGCAGCTTCCGCTTCCAGCACTTTCATCATCTTGTCGGCTGCGGTATCGGTTGCGCCCTGCTTGAAGAAGCCGGAAACGGTAAGGACGGAGTTGCCCATGCGGATTTCCGTCACACAGTCCGGGCGGCGGTCTGTTTTGGTGGTGCTTGTCTGTTTCGTTTCTGTCATAGGCTCTCCTTTCGCTGCTTCATCAGTTGCTTTAAGCGTTCCAGCTTTTCCTGTGCGGTTTCCTTTCGGAAGTTGCTGCCCGTGAAGCGGACGGGGGCGCACATGGAAGTCAGCCTGTCATAGATACGGGCGTGGGGCGTGTCCTGCGGGTGCTGCAATTCCTCCAGCGTGAGGTTGGTCGTGGCGATCAGCGGCTTGTCGCTTCGGTAACGGCTGTCAATCACGCTGTAAACCTGTTCCAGCCCGTATTCTGTTCCTCGCTCCATACCAAAATCATCAAGTATCAGCAGGGGGTAGCTGCAAAGGCGGGAAATATATTCGTTCCTGCCATCAAAGCTGGCAGCAAGGTCATTGAGTATGGTTGCAAAGTTTGTCATACAGACGGCAACCTCTTTCTCCATAAGGGCGTTGGCGATACAGGCGGCAAGGTAGCTTTTTCCTGTCCCCACGCCGCCCCAAAACAGGTAGCCGATATTTTCAGCCTGCATGGTTTCCCAGCTCTCCACATAAAAGCGGGCGGTTTCGGTCTGTGGGTTTCTGCCGTTGTCATGCTCAAATGTCCAGTTCCGCATAGCAGGGTCGGTAAAGCCCCGGCGTTTCAAGTCCTCCACTTTTTCAAGGTGCTTCTGTCGGCTTTCGGCGGCTTGCTGCTTTTCACGGGCTACTCGCTGGCAGTCGCAGTCTGTTGGGTGGCGGTCACGCTCGAAACAGGTCTTTCCCTCTGCAAAGTAGGCTTCTTTGGGCGTATGGCACTTGCCGCAGTATAAAAGCCCGTCCTCGCCTGTGTAGTCCTCCGCTTCGGCGGTAGTGGCTGTAATGTCCGTAATCATAGCTTCAATCTCGTTTTTCATAAGCTCTCGCCCTCCTTGCATGAATAATCGGGTATGCCCTGTTTCGGGGCAGCCTTGCCTTTGGCAGCGTCTTCCTGCGCCCACTTGTAAATGGTGGCTGCATGGCTGTGGTACTGCTTCCCAGTGGAAGCGATATGGCAGGAAAGCCGGTCAATATAATACTCCCACTTGTCGGGCAGCTCTGTTTTCAGCCCGGAAAGCTCTGTATCGGTCAGTATCACATTGTTGTATCTGCCATAAGCGGCGGGGGCGGGGTGTCCCGTTTCTCCCTCTCTCTCTTTTTCTATCTCTATCTCTTTCTCTAACTCTATCTCTTTCTCTGGTGGACGAATGTCGGACAAATGTCCGCCTTTTGTCCGGGGCGGTAAAAGTGCCTTGTTTTCCAGCCTTGCAGCCCGTTTTCGCTCGGCTTCGGTAGAGGACTGTCCTATCATCAACTCAATGTCGGTCATATAGAAAGCCCCGCTGTCAAGCTGCTCCACAAGCCCCAACTGCCGGAAAATCTCCAAAGCCCTCTCAACCGTTCCTATCTGGTGGCGGGTCAGTGTCGCTATCATCTGCGCTGTGTAGGGGATATGCTCGTCAAGCTGCAATTTCCCGCCGTTTTTCAGCGATTTTAAGTACAGCTTCAAGAGGATATTGGAGTATAAAATCCCGTCTTTCATATCTTCCAGCAGCACAATGGAGTCGCTGTCAAAAAAGTTCTCTTTCAGCTTGAGGTAGTAATATTTGCGGTTATCTGCCATTGTCCCTGTCCTCCTTTTTCCGGCGTTTGGAGTAGTAGTGGGGGCAGAGTATGATAATCGCCCGGAAGCTCTGCTTGCAGCTATGGGTACAGCCCCGGCAGAGGTCATTGTATGTGATACGGTCGCAGGTGGAATTCCCGACTTTCACTTGCCGCAGGAAAAAAGACCATTCCAGCCGCCGTTTCTTGCTCATTCTTGGCATGGGTGCGCTCCTTTCTGCCGTTTCCGCTGGTGTGACGGTATCGGCGGTAATTCTGTATCATCTCGGTATCATTTTCGGGGTTTTTCTGCCCTATAAGCCCGTCAAAAAATCCTTTGGTATTTGCGGATAGGGTACGGGGCAGCCCCCTTGTTCTGTATAGGTTCGGGTACATTTTGGGGCGGTTTTTATCGTTCCTGTTCCTGCCTTTTCACAGGCTTGCGCTCCCGGTGTAAAATCTGGTCGATATTGCCCTTGACAGTCTGTAAGCGGCGGTATTCCTCCCGTTTTGCCCGGTAATCGTTGTAGCCGCTGTTTTTCTCTTGGATAAGGGTTTCAATCTCTGCTTGCAGGGCTTTATAGCTCGGCAGCTTGGAAATGCCGTTCTCCCTGAAATAGCGGGCGGCTGCGTCTGCTATGATAAAGTCGCTTTCGTACTTCTGACGGTAGGCTGCTTTTGCTTTGGCGTTTTTCTGCTGTTTCAGCCCGTCCCGGACAGGGCGGGTCTTGGAATAGGCAAGCACCTGTCGTTGCAGCTCCTTTTTCCCGTTCAGCGTCTTTTCCACCTGCTTCAGCTCTGCAAGGCTTTCCTGCATGGCGGCATAGGCGGCAGAACAGGCTTCGTCCAGTTCCTCCGGGGAAGAAAAGCCGTACTGCTGATAGGCGGTAACGGTAGCCGCCATCTGCTTTAGGTTGTGCTTTGCCGCCCAACGGTCATAGCCCACGCCTTTGCCCTCGGCTCGTTTGGCTTCCCGGTCAACCATGCGCTGCAAGGTGTTGTCTGCCGGGGTGGTTTTTGCGGTTTTTTCCCCTTGTGACGGCTTTTTAGCTGCGGCAGGGTATTCGGGTATGGCTTTGGTCTGTTCGGCGGCTCTGTTGGCGTTCTGCGTAAGCAGGGCAAGGACAGCAGCCTTGTCAAAATCGTCCCCCAGCTTCCGGGCTGTGATAGGCTTCGTCCTGTCCGGCGTGAGGTAGGAAAGCCGCCCCCGGCTCTCCTTGACGGTCACACCCTCCCGCAGCAAAAGGGAAGAAAACTCGTCAAAGCTGGCAGCTTGGGAAAGTGCCTGCCGTATCGTCCGGCGCAGCTTCGCCTTGTCCGTTTCAAACTTGGTGGGCTTGGTCGGCTGTCCGGCGGCTTCTCTGGCGGCGTTCTCTTTATCAAGGGCAAGCTGCCCTTTCTTTGCCGCCCAGTATTCCCGTTCGGTTATCCGTTCCTTGCTGCCGTTCAAGAGGTCGATTTGGTAAAGCCCCTCCCGGTGGCACATCTCCATGACTTCACTCTTGAAATATTCCATAGCGGCATTGGTACAGCGGTGCTTGCAGCCCTCCCTTGTGTCGGCTGGTCTGTCCATGTAGGGCAGAAGCGGGACTTCGTAAATCCGCAGGGAGTTGATGACGATATGCACATGGATATTCCCGCTGTGGTTATGCCCGTCCGGGTGGGTGCAGATTAGGGCTTGGTGTCCGGGGAAATGTGCCTTGCAGAACTGTTCCCCCAGTTCCTGCGCCCGGTCTGTGGTCAAGCCGTTGTCTGTCCCGTCCCGTGGGTCAAAGCTGATGATATAGTGGTGGCTTTTCACATCTTCCCGTTTTTGGTTTTTCTCATAGCGGAGATTAGCCCGCATACAGGCAACAGCGAAATCCTCGCCCCCGCAGTTAAGGGAAGAAATGCGGTAATCCTCCCTCGGTATCAGCCGCCCGTTTTCATCAAGGGTGGGCTTCATGGTAAACTCGTCATGCTCAAATGTGAGGTAGGCTTCCGCTGCGCCATAGTCCGCATTTTTAGAGCTGATATGTTTGAATGTTGCCAACAGCGTCACCCACTTTCTGCAAGACTTCAAACTTTAGGGCAGCAAGGTCGGAAACCGCCGCCCGTACCTCCCCGGCAAGCTGCGGGTAGGGGCTGTGCCACTCGTTCAGCGTCCGGGCTATCTGGTTTAAGTTGCCGCCGATCCTGCCGTATTCGGCGGTCAGCTTCCCAACAGCGGCAAGCAGCTCATCATTGACGGGAGAAACGGTTATGATGGGGCGTATGGCTGCCCCGGTTATGGCTTGCCGGATAAACTCGGCTTGGCTCATGTTGTAGGCAGAAAGCCTTTCTGCAAACTCGGCGTATTCTTCCTCGGTCATGCGTGTTTTGACTACCCGGCTGCGGTGCGGTGTGTTGTATCGTTTTCGCATGGTAAAACCTCCTTTCGACTGCCGCATGGCTGCGGCGGGATAAGCGGCGTAAGCCGCATGGCAGGGTTTGGGGAAGGCACTCCCCAACAAGATTCCCGCAGGGGCAAAATGAGCGATAAGCGAATTTTGGTACTGCGGTAGAATCTTGCTCTAAGAAACTGCCGGACTGCCGCTCACTTCCTACTGCCACTTTTTCGGGAAATCGCAACCAGTTTTTTCATAAAAGGCTGCGGGCTGGCGTTCTCCCTCTCTTTCTGGCAAAGACTTTTCCGGCGGCTTGGTCTTTCCCAACAATAAGGCGTTTCAGAAGCTGTGTTTTGCCCGCTGCTTGATAGAAAACGGGAATTTCCCCCTGCTCACTTATCAGTACCGATACTTTCTCGATTTGCCAAAAATGGGCGCAAAAAAAGCAGCAAATCTTTTTCAGACTTACTGCTTCATGTGCCGCTATGGGGCAGCGGTTATTCAGTTGTAAAATAAAAGAGGGCGGTAGCACTTTGGGCTATCGTCCTCTTGGCTACACATTTGCAAAGACAGGCGGGGCTGTCAACGGTGGGCGAAGCCCATTTACTTGCCGTTGACTGGCTCGGCTGGATTTGCTACTTTCGATCTGATGTTTTCTTGTGAAGAATACACTGTATTGACTTTACCTTGATTTTCCTCCTGTGTTACTGTAATATTAAAGTCGTGAATTTCAGAATTTGTACTAGAGATTTCCAAATTCAAAGAAATAGAAATTACGTTTTTATCAAGTTGTAATCCATCTTCTTTGCAATATGTCGCTGAATAACCACTTGCAAGAACTACCTGACCTACCCCATTTTCATCAAGCACAAATAATGTAGCTGATGAACCAGTTTCTTTATTTCGGGCTATCGCAACCAGTTGTATTGGGGCATTTTCAGCGGAACCAAAAACATATTCTAATAATTCAAATGAAGGATAGTCTTGTGGAAAATTTTCAATAAATTTCTCGCCCCGGCTTTCAATAGAACCGGCACTTTCAAGCTCTGGCAGTACTTCTTTTGTGTTGTCATCAGGTGGAGAATTATTAGAACAAGCACTCAACAAAAGTACAAAAGCTAATAGTAATATAAACAATTTGTTTTTCATTGTGCTTTATATACTCCTGTTGGCGTGTATACCGTCATTCCCTTTGGAACTTTTATGGCTGAGTAGCTAGAAGTTGTTACTTTATAATGGACAGAATTTTTTTGTGGTGCATAAGATTCTGTTAATGTTTTATATTCATAAAAAACATTTTCAGGATAGCCGTCCATATAAACCTTGTATTTTAAACGACCAGCTGTTCTAACAGCAGGAATATAAACATTTAACACTTCAAATTTCCCCGGTGCAATACTATATGAGACACCCGCTGATGTTCCTTTTGTCCAACTACGTGAACCGGTAACTTCAACTCCTACTTCCGCCTGCATTTTTGCAAAAACAACATTTGCTTCTGTTGTGCCATTGGCATAACCCGCAATAGATGCGGTGGTTGTTCCGCTTTGTTCATATTGATATGTAATTTGCATAGGACTTGAGCCTTGAGTATTATCGCCTGAAACAGAACCTAATAATTTATGAGTATAATCAATATTCGTATAATTAGGCTCATAACCTACACATTCTCGTATATATACTCCTCTACGTTCTGGTATTCCTGAATCGTTAGCTGCAAAAACAGTAGTGTTCATTGTTGTTACAATAGCTAAAGAAAAAACTATCCCTAATATTGTTTTGATTTTTCTCATTATGGACTTCCTCCTTTGCTTAAAAAGTTATATTTTGTTGTGTGTTTCATCAAACCATTGGCATCATCTCCTTTTGTTTTATAGTACCATATTTTAGCTATTATATCAATTATCAAATTCAATTTTGCTTTTTTTTGGTTAATTTTTCTGAATAGTGAAGGCTGTCTATCAAATTCTTGTGTGTTACTTTACCGCACATGAGCATTTGCCGCAGGGTTGTCCGACCCGTAACCTTCCAGAAGGTTGATGACGCCCCATACCGCCAGACCAGCGCCAAGAGCCATGACCAGAATTTTAAGAATGTCGATTGCCTGATTGAAAAATTCCATATACGTTCCTCCATTTTGTTTGATGGTTTTGGGTACAAAAAAAGCCGCCCACATCGGCGGCGCTTCGGGTCATCATGGCCCGAAGTTACACAAACTCGTCGCTGTCCAGATCATCGAAATTCAACAGGTCAGCTTCTTCGTCCGTGTCGGAGCCGTCCACTTCGTACACCGTGTATTCGTCCTCCGGCTTTAGTCTCAATGGCCGGTGGCGGAACAGGCTTTCCAAGCGGAAGGCGTTTTTCTTTTTATCAAATTCGGCTGTGTACTTGTAATTCGGGTGCTTTTTCAAGTCATACTTCGGGGACAGGAAGGGCGGGAGCCCCCGAAGCTGCAAGATACATTTATCCCCGGGCATGGTGGTGATCTCGCTGGTGGTCATCAGTTCCCGGCCAAGCCGCTGCATATTCTGGCTGTAACTTTCAGACTGTCCCCGGCTTCGGCCCTCGGTCTGCATGGAGATGGTGGCCTTGCCCAGCCAGTTTTCCGAAATATCCTTTAGGGTGGAAGCCTCCCGGCCTCCGAGGAATACGATACTGTCCATGTTGCCCATGATGGTTTCGGAATGGTCTTTGTACAATGCCTTGCACTGGCTCATTGCCTGATAAAAAAGCGTCAGGCTGATCTCACGGGAGCGGATGACGGCCACAATCTTTTCCAGCCCCGGCACCTGCCCGGTGTTGGCAGCCTCGTCCCACAGCACCCGCACATGATAGGGCAGACGCCCGCCATAGGTGTTGTCAGCCCGTTCACACAGAAGGTTGAACATCTGCGAAAAAGCGAGGGCAACCAAAAAGTTGTAGGTGGTGTCCGTGTCGCTGATAAGAAAGAACAGCGCTGATTTTTCATCCCCCAGCTTATCCAGCTCCAGTTCGTCATAAGACATGATCTCCCGAAGTTGGGGAATATCAAAGGGAGCCAGTCTTGCACCGCAGGAAATCAAAATGCTTTTGGCTGTCTTGCCAGAGACGAAAAGTCAAGGACTTTTTCATCAAATTCAAGAAGAAGTCACATTTTGCGAACTTCTTCACGAAGCATACGCTTGATTTTGTCCTCCATCGTCTCCTTGGCGGTCTGGCTGAAATGCACACGCACGATATAGGTTGTCTTGCCGATCTGCTTTCTCACAGTCGGGCAAGGGGTACTGTTGGTTGCGGTATTGTTCATTCAAAATCCTCCTGTAAATGAAAAATGCCCGGTGACTGTTCATCATCGGGCGGTGTCGGTATGAGGGAAGAAGGCAAGGCGGCAACATTAAGGTATCTATAAAAACCTTGCCGTCTTTGCCACGCTTGCCTTGTTCCTGTTGTTAGTTTCGGAGATAGCAGACCCATGCTGTGCCCTCTTTCTCGGTCACAAGTCTGTCCCCGATACGGCTTTTCGCCGTTCGCATGGTGCGTGAGGAAATCCCACGCTCATTGACTGCCTTTTCCAGCTCTGCGCTCGGCATACGCTTTCCGTCTGCAAGCAGTTCCAGAATGAGCATTTGCGCCTGTGCGGTCTTGCTCTCGGTCTTAGCGGTGTCCGTCCCGGTAAGAAGCTCGTCAGCGGTAATGTCATAAGCTCCTATCCACTCAAAACCTTTCTCGTCTCCCAGAGAAAATGCAAGGGACTGTCCGGGCGGCGCAAGGGAGCTTTTCTCATGGATAAGCACCCTCGTTGTGGGGCTGTCCTTCAGCTTGCCAATAAACAGCAGACTGCGGACTGCCGCCGTAATGTCGATAGACCCCAATCCCCGGTAGGTGCTTTGCGTTCCTGCGGCTTTGTTGAGGTGTCCGATCAGCACGATAGCGCACCCGGTAGCCTGTGCAATGTCTCCCAGACTGCGGAAGATGGGACGGACTTCATTTGCCCGGTTCATGTCCACATCTGCGCCCAGAAACGCCTGCACCGGGTCAATGATAACCAGCCTTGCGTTGTTCTCCCTGATTGCCCTTGCTATGCGTTCATCGGCAAGGGTCAGCGGTGTGTCTCTATCGTCAATGACAAGCACTCGTTCAAGGTCTGCGTCAGCTTCCATCAGCCGGGGCTTAACGGTATCGCCCAAACCGTCCTCTGCGGTCTGGTAGATGATATTGAAAGGCTCAAGTGTCTCCATACCGGGTAAGGGCTTTCGGTTGGTGCAAGCCGCCGCAAGACGCATGGCAAAGTAGGTCTTGCCCTCGCCGGGGTTGCCCTGTATGATCGTCAGCTTTCCAAAGGGGATATACGGAAACCATAGCCAATCCACGCTCGTCAGCTCCACATCTGCCATACGGAGCATTGGGACAGGCTGGGCGGTGGGCAGCTCTCGCAGCGTGATTGTTTCGGCTATGAATTTGCGGCTGGGAATGTCCCCTTGCTGACGGAGAACATCGTTCCAGTCTTTCCTTGCCGGGACAAGGCGAATGACGGCGATCTCACCGGGAATGTCCTGTGCCAGTCGGGTGCAGGCATCGCTTCCTGCGGTGTCGCTGTCAAGGCAGAGGAACACTTTTCGGGTGTCCTTGCGTTCAGAAAGAAAACGGTCAAGGGCTTTGCCCGAAACGCCGCCCAGGGCAAGATAATTTCTTGTCTGCCAATCCTGCGGATAAAGGCAGATGAATGATAACAGGTCTATTGGCGCTTCAAAGACAAAGAGCTGGTTGCTGTTGCCCTCATAGCGGAACGGATAGGACTTGTCAGACCCGGTAATATCCTGTCTGAATGTGTCTGCCGTTCCTCGCACATGGGCGTATCTCGGTGTGCCGTTTCGGTCTCTGCCGACAAACACAACATTGTGCCGCTTTGCGTCCTCGTAAATATCCCCGGAAAGAAGAAAAGCCTCAACAAGCGTTTTGTTGAGACCTCGGCTTTCGCAAAGATATTGAATTGCTCTGTCGGCTGTTCTGTTGTGCAAGGGCAAGTGGAACGCTGTGGGCGGTGCTGTGGTGGCTTCGGCCTGTCCCTCGCCGTTTTCGCCTGTCAACAGCTGGACAGCTTCGGGAAAGGACTTGCCGTAAAACTCCATGACAAAATCAATGGGATAGCCGCCCTTGCTCTGGCTGTGGCGAAACCATTTGTTTCCCCGGACGGTCAGGCTGTCATGTTCTTTCCAGCGGTATTCCCGTCCGCTTTTGATAAGCGTCTCTCCCTGTGTGCGGAGAAAATCTTCCAGACTGACGGCGTTTGCCCGGTCGATCTGTGCTTGGGTGTACTGCATGGGCGTCCTCCTTACTTCTTGAAAACAGCGCATCGTCTGCAAATGCCATGCTCACGCTCGTCCAGCGTGTAGGGGCAGTTCGCACATTCCTCGCCGTACTGTCTCATGATAACAGGCAGATAGCCCAGCTCCTGCAACATATCAATCTGGCGGTCGGTGAGGGTGGCTTCAAAGGCAAGGCATTTCCGGGTGTGTTCGTCCAGCTCGATCAGGTCGGAAAGCGGTCTGCCATCGGTCAAAGGTTCTCCGCTCAAAAGGCGTTTTGCCGTTCTGCGGATGGGGTTGTACTCGTTCTTCCAGTCGTATTTTTTCATCGTGTCATATCCTCCTTTTTCTGTCGTGTTTGGGGTCGATTTTGGAGCATTTGTTCCTCTGTACGCTCGTTAAATCGGGCGGCAGTATCTACACATGACTTGACCTTCCAAAGACGGT
>OKDE01000015.1_pt1 | contig 133161 bp, 107 predicted proteins | sample 1613501 | NCBI WGS metagenome assembly OKDE01 (sample SAMN04436860, study PRJEB24849) | human gut metagenome | biome: human gut; feature: NICU; material: stool | host: Homo sapiens | place: USA: Saint Louis, MO | collected 2011-09-07
TATTTTTTTGTGTCAATCTCTTGACCTATTTAAAGTATACAGGAAGCTTTTTATTCTTTTAATCATATGTCCATAAATACTATGATCAATAAAAACGCAAGAATAATGGTTTTTCTTGCATAGCTTTAAAACATTATTTTCTCCGTGCTTACTAATTAAGAATGGTACTCCCTGAACTATGCTCTTAAGTTTATTAGATTTAGTTCTTTTATTTTCGCGAAAAATAATATGTTCATCCTTTGATTCATATGTAGAATTTAACGCTGCCACATCAACATTATCTACCCCAAAAATGTCTTTTAACGTCTGATAATGAGCTTTGGTTGACTGCTTTGCTCCCTGTTCCTCTGCTAATATAAAGTCCGAAATAAACAATATCTTCATATAATTACTTCTCCATAGCAACAATATTCTTTGTTGGTGCGCCTGCGAGCACTACTCCCCTCAAAGGCTTTGTTTACAAAAGCTTTTGCGCCTATCTTGCAATTATGACCTATCTTAATTTTACCAATCAAGGTTGAGTCCCAACCAAAGGTACAGTTATCTCCAATTTGAAAACCGCTTTTCTTTCTCCATCATTTCAAATACACAAATTACCCACGATAACTGCATCCGTACCAGCACGAGCAAGAGGGGGGACTACAATTGGACCTAGAGGCCAGATAAAAAGTGCTAGTTCAAAGACTCCCTCGGTCTATCAAAACATAATTTTCTGCCTATGATATTTTTTTGCGCCTATAATATGTCAAATCTTAAACACTTACCATATGACCAAATGTAGTATTTATTTGAAGAGTTAGCCAATTCTTTTATAAACTCTATTCTGCTGGAAAAATACAATTTTTTCTCATACTCAATAATTTTATCTATACTCATGTTATATCACTCATTGAAAAAAAATTTATATGGCACTGCATTCATATTAGGCAGTGCAGACATAAAGAAATATATCAAAAGCAACACTACCTGTAACAATTCGACTGCTCTTATGATCTGCTTATTTCCTGAATTTTTAACATAACCAAAAGAATTACCAATCAGAAGTGTACTACTTAATCCCAAAAACATTGCTATTCGCATCATTTCTGAAAGAACCGATGTCATAAAGATTAAAATACTCCCGACTACTGTCATTCCCATTAACATATTACCTAATTCATTTTCAACTGCTGCCTTCTTTCCCATTTTTTTAATTTTGAAATTTGGCTTGTGTAATTTAATTTTATATATTCCCCCCTTAGATATCCATATTTTAATTAAGGCTACAATTCCTGTCATTATATAAAGGATCAGCATACCACTAGCCAACATACCACCAGATGATCCATAATAATTGTATGTGGGCAAAATATTACGTATATATGTTGTTACAAAATTACTCCATAACAAAGGCAACACATTATTTAATGCAATCAAAACCCAAAATATCGATATGATTTTTGCTATAGTCCATTTGACCTTTTTGATGGGGTACACCATCAAAAAAACCAATGCCGTTATATGGCATGAAACGCTTAAAGTCACATATATAAGGAATTTCCTCCACTTATCTTCAAGTGCAGCATCTAATGCCAGCACACTAAAAGCAAGAGCAAGCATTCCTCTAATCATTGAAAAAGAATATGTAAAATATCCAAACCCTAGAAGTATAACAAACGAATAACCGGGCTTCTCTGACCACTTCTTTATCAGATATGTAGCACAAGCATAAAATGGCCAGGCCATCATTAAAATATAAAAATTTTCATTTGTTGAAATTAAGCCAATTAGCTTACTGTAGAATACAAAACCAAGGAATCTATACTGAGTGTCTTTCATCTGTAAGATTTGAGATATCGTATGTTCCTGTATAATCTTAAAACTCGGGAGATATACAAATTGCGTGTCCCACATACCTACGCTCGTATCTCTCAATCCCGTAATTAGCACCATGATTATGCACACAGAGACACAGTAAAACTTCTTTGAAATTATTTTTCCGGATAACAATGATTGTCCGATTAATATATAAGCAACTAACATTAGGTAAATCGCCATACTAGATTCCTCCGCCTTTATTTATTTGCCTTGATTCTTGAATAAACTCTATAGGCGTTGTCTATCAGTTGGTTCAATTTTATTGCTAAATCATCCGATAATAAATTAGCAAAACTGCGTGTTTTATATTTTATGCTTGTTGGTTGCTTTTTAGGTGTGAATGTAAAGCCGCTTTTCTTAGAGGATTCAAGAAATTCTTTAACAAATCTTCCTGTTGAACCTTCAAACCAAGGTCTGGAAAAAGCATATCCTGCAAAATGCACTATAACAGGATTGTTTTTTGCCTCTGCAATTTCTGTTTCTGAATAGAATTCATTTTTTTGTGTAATCTTTATAAGTTGTACTCTATCATATCTGTCATATGGAATCATAAAGTTATATTTAGGATTAACTAACTTTATTCCACCAATACAGCAATGATTAATTATTCCCTGGTCATTAAATTCGACCTTGTAGTTCTTGCTCTTCAAATATTCAAAAAACTTCTCCTCCATTCCATCTTTACACATTCGATCGATATTCAGAAGAAGAACCCCTGCATTAACATAGTCAGCGTCATAGCCAAGCTCCACTGCGATTCTAGAATTCTTACCAGTAGTATCCTGAACCCCTGCAAGGTATACACTGCTTATATCCATATTCCACAGCTCTGTCAATGAACTACGAACGAGGATATCACAGTCCAAATATAGTATCTTTTTTATTTTCTCTGGAAGTAGCGAACAGACTGCCAAGCGATAATAGGTACTAATGTTCAATGTGCCTTTCATCACAATTTCCGATGGTAAATGAGGCTTAGATAAAAATCTTATGATCCGTTTATAGGCTTCCGCTAGTTTCTGTATCTTTTGTTTATTACCATCACTGATATTATCATCAATGATATAAACTGTTATTGATGTAAATTCCGTATTCGTGTCAAACAAAGAATATAGTGCATTCCCCAACAAAAAACTATAACCATCATCACTCGCCATCATGACTATCAACTCATTGTCCATACACACCCTCATTCCTTTTATTTCTTCATAATTCCTCAAACAACTCTCGAAAAAGCATATCTGCGTCTTCTTTTATCTGTTCTTTAACTATTACTCCCCGCCTCCTAACTGCCTTTTCATAAAATTCAAGATTTTCTGGTACAGAGTAATATTCAATTCCCTTCTTGATAGAATCTATATCAAATGGATTAATATACCTGATGGATGATCCGGCTACTTCGGGTATGAAGGTATTCCACGATGCCAGTGTAGGCCTTCCGCCCATCATCGCTTCCAGAATTGGTAAGCCAAAACCTTCCCCCTTTGAGGTAAACAACAGGAATTTGCAATTAACATAAAGCTCATTGAGCTCATCGAATGAAAGATAATCATAAAATTTCACATGTTCTGGTTTAAATTCTTTATAATGGGAGAGCGTTCTAAGCAAATTTTTTCTGGTCTCCTTCTTAGTACTTGTAATGTATAACTTTACCTTATCCTTAGGATGTTCAGCCTTGTATCTTTCAAATGCTAAGATAGTCCTAAGACAATTTTTCTCAGGGCGGCCCCCGCTAATAAATAGCAAAAATTCCTTGTTATCTCCATTATTTGGGATTCTGCTTTGTGCCTTATTGATATAATAATCCAACACCCCTTGATAATAATAATTTATAAATTTTACTTTATTATGTTTCAGCCTTTGTAGAGAATAGTTAGAAACAGTAAATATCTTGTCAAAATTAGAAATCCACTGGCCATACTTTATTCTGAAAAGAATTCTTTTACCAAACCAATCAATTGTCAACATCAAACCTGTTCTTCTAATACCGGAATAGTATAACCTGTCTTTAATATCATATGGAAAATTATGGTTTTTATCATGTACGCGTCCATATATCTTTAAATAGGGGAATTTCTTTTTCAAATTATCTGCTTCAATTAATTCTCTTCCACAAACCAATGGAATGAAAATAATATCTCCAGGCTCAAAAGGCAGATTATCTAGTTTATCAACATAGACACTTTCAAATTTTTCTGCTTTAATAAAGCTTTTTTCGTGTGCATCACGAGGTTCAAATCCTTTCGGATAGACAACCTTAATTGGACATCTACCATAATATTCTGACTTCATAATCTGCAGGAGAAGTAACTCCGTTCCATTATTTGCGCCATTGAACGGTTGACCGACTCTTCTGCCTAGATTTATGTGTGAATAGTAATCGAAGTAAAATTTTCCCATCTGGTCGTCCTCACTTTATATACCTAATTCTTTATATACGGCTAACACCTTATCCCATCTGAAATGTTCATAAGCAAACTGTCCTGCATTCTCTCCTAGTTTAACCACCTTAACTGGATTGTCCAATAACTCATCAACTGCTGCTGCAATTTCAACTGGATTATCGCTGACTATATAATCTCTTCCAGATTCAGCATAGATACCTTCTGCACCAACAGAATTTGTAACAACAGGCATTTTCATAGCCATAGCTTCTACAATTTTTGTCTTAATTCCTGTACCATAAGCTATTGGTGCCAAGAATACTGTTGCCTTCTTTACATACTTACGGAGGTCATCTACTCTTCCACAGAATATTAAACGCTTATCTTTCTTATACTTTTCCAATAAATAGTCAGGGCATTTGCCAATAATATAAAAATGATAGTCTGATTTTATATGTGGCAAAACATCGTTAATTATCATTTCGAGCGTATCTGCATTAGCTGCCACATTAAAGTTACCAAGATATGATAAGCCAATAGGATCTTTCTCAATAAACACATCCTGTGAGTAGTATTCATAGTCAATCCCCACACATAATGTTTTAGCCTTATTATCGCCCATAGTGTTATTAATAATATCTCGCTCAACATCAGAGGTCATAAGGGAATAATCAAACAGCTTATAATATTCCTTCTCCCATTTTGCGCACCGATTGGATTCTAAGCTAAGTACAACTTTTTTAATTAATCCAACATTCAAAATTTTGGAAACATATCTAGACATTTTATTACTATAGCTCCCTGCAAAACTAACTTTTGATTTTCCAGAATGTGCCTGTCTCTCATATCTTGACGAAAGCAGATCATCAAGATTAGCTAGTAGCAATGCCCCGCTATTTTTGATAGCATTGTAGTAGACGCAAGTCCTGATCATTTCTGTAAAGATTATGTCTGGTTTCCACTCTATAACAACTTTTTCTATTTCACTATTATTTTCCTGGCTATAATAGAAAGAGCACTGAAACGGCCACTGCGATTTTCCCATAGATCTTGTCAAAACATTTTTCATTTTTTCAACAGAAGAAACATCTTTTAAAGCCGCGACATTTGATATGTAATCCGGAAAATCGTTTTTATCGATGCTTTGTCCATACTCCAAGAAACACATAAGTTTTATTTCATATCCATATACATCATGTAGTTCTTTAAAATAGTGATTTAAAGATTCTTTTCTTCCTCCATCAACTGGCCATAAGTATCTGCTTAAAATCGCTAGCAGTCGTTTAGGTCTCATTATTTTTTCTCCAATAATTAAGCATGTCAGTAATAGTCTGTTCCATAGGGATTTCCTGCGTCCAACCAGTGTCTTTTTTGATTTTAGCTACATCACCTACAATGATTTTCTCATCTGTAGAGCGAAGCAATGTGGGATCTACATTAATCTTAAACTCACGACCGATCTGCTTCTCAATCATCTTAATGATATCTTTCACTTGATAAATATGTTCAGAAGATATATTATAAGCCTCGCCAGCAATACCTTTTTCAGCAAGGAGTATTAGTGCCTTAACCAAATCACGCTGATCCATGATCGCTCTTTTGGTATTAAGGTTACCCACTCGTAGCTCATAAACCCCCGTTCTCTCTGCCTGGATAGCACGATGAGTAAAGTCAGACGTAACATCATTAACCTTTCTGGTACCTGTAGAGTTAAAGATACGTGCACGAATACATCGAATGTGGTCATTCATAAAGTATTGGAAGGATATCAGATCCTGACCAACCTTGCTTACTCCATAGGGATGGAGCGGCTTAAGCTCTGCAGTCTCTTTAACGTATATCTTGTCGCCTTCCAGTTCATTTAAAGTCTCACCATACTCAGCACTGGAGCATGCCACTACAACCATAGGATCATAATTTTCCTCTTTCAGATGTCTAACCTTTTTGATAGCCTCATATACAGCAATTGTGCCGTTTACATTAGTCTCAATAGTTTCATATGGTCTATCCCAAGATACAGTGGGATAGCTCTGAGCCGCAAGGTGGTAAATCTGTTCTGGCATATATTCCATAATAATCTTTTCTACAGAAGGAGCATAACGAACATCACACTCTATCATCATTATCTCTCTAGGCAGTTCAGTAATATCTGTAGTTGGCTTATAATATGTTCCTATTACATTTTCTCCTTTTGCATGTAATAGTTCTACCATATGAGAACCAACCATACCACCTGCACCTGTAACCAGAATATTCATATTTCTATTCATCCTCCTTATTTTCTAACACTGAATATCTACAATGCTGAATCGGCAGGTGTGACTTTTGAATCAAATAAGTCTAAGCATTTGATTCTTTAACGTAAACATCTGCAGACTCATAGACCTCTGGCGTGTAATGGATTATTCTCGTACCACCGTTCTCAAACTTAAACGGAATGTACATCAGATCCTTCATTGCTTCTTTTACAGCATCCTGTTTTTCCTGCTGTACATAGAACACTAAGAATCCGCCGCCACCGGCCCCCAAAAGCTTACCTCCCGTAGCACCTGCCTCAATTCCTCTTGAATACAGGCTGTCAATACTATTAGTAGAAACTGCAGAGCCAGTTTGACGCTTAAGTTTCCACGTAATATCAAGTAGTCTTCCGAAATCATCCAGATCCTTGTCTTTATTGACAAGAACTTTTTCTGCCTCATTCACAAGCTCATGCATTTTCTTGAGCTGTGCCTTTTTATTCTCCTGATGATCAGCTGTATTTGCTTTTTGTACATCAGACGAAAAGCGGGTAAAACCCGTAAAGAACATCATTAGGTTATTATTAAGTTTTTCCTTGCGCTCTGGTGAGACAATAATTGGTAAAACTTCATATCCATCAGGACCAAAGTTAATTCTGTTAAATCCACCATAAGCAGCAGCTATTTGATCTTGCCATCCGCCAACCTCCTGGCACAGAACTCTTTCCAGATAAATGGCCTCATCCGCTAGTTTCTTCTTATCTGCATATTTACCCTTCAAGGCATAGAAAGCATTAAGCATTCCAACTGCAAAAGAAGAGCTAGTGCCAAGTCCTGAACGTGCCGGAAGATCAGCCTCGTACATCAGTCTAATCTCATGCATATCCAACAATTTTCATAGTATTACGAATAGCTGGATGCTGGATATCATTTATATCACTTATTCTTTCGGTTTTTGAATAGGATAGTTCCGACGTCCAATTGAAGAACCTTGGGAGATGTCGAACATTTACATAGCAATATTTGTCAAATGTGGTAGATATTACTGATCCACCGTTTACATTAAAATATTCTTCTATATCCGTACCGCCACCAAAAAATGACATGCGGAAAGGTGTTTTTGTAATAATCATTAGCAATTTCCTCACTTTAAAATAAATTACCGACAAACCGATTCTAATATAAGCTTTCTTTTTATTATCCAATTATTATATTGATTACCTATACCACTAAAATTCTGTAACTTATTTTTTGAATATATTTATCTTGAATAGATAGTACCTCCTCTTAATTGTTTCTACTTTTTCGGAGATAATATAAACAACCGTTATCCATTCACGCTTGGATATCAACATAAAGATTGATACCCCCTTCCCCCAACATCGCCAACTGAAATCATAAAACATAAATTAGCAGTAAATACAAAGATATTTTTATTCAGAAAGAAAAAGGAAGAGAGTATATTATAATCTATTTTAAATAATTGTTATTATTTACAGTTCATATCCTAAAACTTATTATACTTATCTATCTAATCCCCTACATCGCCCCACTCTTCCCAAACACCACCCCCACAGTCCTCATCACAATCTTCACATCCAGCCCCAAACTCCACTTGGTAATATACTCCTTATCCAACCTCACAACCTCTTCAAAGTCCGTAATATCACTTCTCCCACTCACCTGCCACATTCCGGTTATTCCGGGCTTTATGGCCAGCCTTACGCGGTGGTGCAGTTCATACTTATCCCATTCATCGATAGTTGGCGGTCTCGTACCGACCAGGCTCATATCGCCTTTCAGCACATTCCAGAACTGAGGAAACTCATCGATCGAATACTTTCTGATAAAACCTCCGATCCCTTTATCACCACCAATAATCCTGGGATCGTGGTCCAGCTTGAACATCATTCCATCTTTCACACGATTCTGGGCCATCAGTTCTTTCTTTCGCTTCTCCGCATCCATATACATGCTGCGGAACTTATAAAGCTTGAATCTCTTACCGTTTTTACCTACCCTGATCTGTGAAAAAAAGACAGGTCCCGGTGATTTTATGTAAATGCATGGTGCCACAATCAAATACAAAATTCCAGTAATGATACATCCAATCAGGCCGCCGGCAATGTCCATCGCCCGCTTATAAAGCGCCTGCTTCCAGGAAGCCATATTAATACTGCTCGTTAAAACGGTGTAGCTTCCCAACCGCTCTACCCGCTGAACTTCACCTTCCAGCTTTGCCATCTCAATCAGTTTTAAATGAATGGTGATTCCCATCTCAATAAAATCATTGATCAGGTCTCTTGGAAGCGGAACCTCTTTGGGCAAATCAAGAAATACCTCATCCACCCATTCTCTGCAGACATATTCTTCCACATTCTCCAAAGTAGCCACTACCGGCACATCATTGATCCTCTCTCCTACCCGGTCCGCATCAAGAAGGCTAATTCCCTTAATTTGAAATCCTTCATAATTGTTGTTACGAATGGTATCAATCACTGTATCCATCATTTCTTCTGATGTTATAATTAACAACGACCGGTTCCCTTTGCCTAAAACACCTTTAGTTTTTAAATATTTTTTCCAGAGAATTCTGGCTATGTAACTGATAACCGCATATATAATACCGGTCAGAACCAGCGTAATTCTGGAATATCCCTCGCCGGTCTGCGTTGCAAATAAATAAAATACTGCAATTAAAATAATCTGGCATACGTGCTTAAACGTAGCTGTAAACTCCTTGTAATATCCTCTCTTCAAAACATTTTTGAAGCTCTCGCCAAAGAAAGTGACGCAGACTTGAATTAAGAAGAGTACAAAGGCCATATTACGATACAGCTTATTCTCATATGCCAAATGAACCCCATGTCGAATAAAATAAGCGCTTATAAATGCCACTTGCAGACAAATTAAATCCAGGATCATAAAATCCCAGTGTTTCAGCCAGCCCAGGTTAGCTTTTTTATACATTTTTTATCCTCACCCTTTTAGTACCATCTAATCCATTCTCAACAGAATGTCGATTTTTGGCACTTCATCATCTGTTCGCGTTAGAAACAGGTGCATGATATGCGTTTAAAACTTACTATTATTATACCCTCAAAACAGGTGTTGTCAACCTTAATGAACCATATAATAATTTTATATACGGTAATTTCTGGAAAGTGAGGCTTATGAATTGGCAGGATATAATCGAATTGCTACAGGGGAAAGAATCAGAAACAGACGGATGATCATGGGATTAACCCAGGAAGAGCTTGCGGAAAAAATCGGCCGTGCTTATAAATACTGTCAGGATATTGAACGCGGTACCTGCGGTATGTCCATTGATACAATGCTTAGCATTGCAGCCTGCCTCAATATTTCGCTGGATTACTTAATCTACGGAAATAACGAGGATTCTACCGAATTTGCAGACCTGGATACAGAGCAACAGGCAGTTATCGAAATTCTGGGAAATTGCAGCCATAAGAAAAAAAGATATGCTTTGGATTTGTTAAAATTATTTATGAAGGCTTGTGATGAGCGCTAAAGTAACAAAAACATTTGTCATGACCACAGTCATATTTTTATAAATGAAACAACAGTTATGATTTAAAATACTGCGCTTCCTGGCTTTTACTGAGAATTCGCACATATTTGCGGCCATTTTTTAATAGTTATTCAAATACGATTCAATTACATCAGCACTGCTCTTATAATACTAATTATAATACAATTATTATAGAAGAAACTAATCAAAAAAACAGCCTGCTGGTTTCCGTCTTTCCCTTTTGTCTGTCTATCAGGCAAAGGCATTCCACCAGCAGGCTGTATTTCAATCGTGATTACGCAAGGTTTTTCTTTCCAAACATAATCTGTCTGTATTTATAAAGAATTCCCATTAATAGATTTCCCAGAACACCAATAGCCAGAATCTCACCAATCCCTACGGTTATCATTGCATACAGAATCATATCTTCCGAGCCATACGCAAAACGCAATACCCACGGAATCACAATCGTATTCGCCAGAATGGGAGGAAGGCAGACTGCCCACTTGTTTTTGCGGAGCATCCAGGAACCCAACGCACCAATCAGCGTAGCCAGACTTCCAAAAATGATGTCCAGTGCTGCGGCGCCGCACAGTAAATTGGACAGCAGGCAGCCGATAAACAGACCTGGAACTGCGGCCGGGGTGAAAAATGGCAGGATACAAAGCGCTTCCGATATTCGGAATTGAACCGGACCGAAACTTATCGGTGCAAACACCATCGTAAGTACGGTGTAGATGGCAGCAATCGCCGCCGCATAAACCATAAAATAGGTTCTGCTTGAAGATTTTTGTAACATATTCAGTTCTCCTTTAGTTTTGTTTTAGGTGTGGAAGGTTTCGAACACACCATATATTTGCTATTTTGCCTGTGTCACAAGGCAAATCAGTGTTCTTACTATAGCATAAAAACAGAGCAAACGCAAGATCCATCCCACCCTCAGAACTTACCAGATTTTCACCCGTTTCTCAGGCGCCACATACATGCCGTCTCCTTCTTTTAAATCAGGGTAAACCTTATAAAATGCTTCCGTAGAACTCAAAACTGCATTCACTCTCACCTTTGCCGGAGAATGAACATCCGTATTCAGCCTGTGAATCATACTTTCCTCCGTATATTTAGACGCCCAGATACGGGCATACTGCCTGAAAAGAGAATCCAGCGCTTCCGTATCATCTCCTGCAATAGAGGTCACACAGGCCAGTGCCCCCAGATCGGCAATATTTTCGTTTAACGTTTGTTGCCCATTTACGTAACGTCCTTTTACCGCCTCCTGGTCATTGTAGTACTCTGTCACTCGGAGTGTCAGTTCCTGAAATTTCTTTAAATCTTCTTCTGTCCACCACATATTATAATTTCCATTTTCATCGTAACAGGAGCCGGAGGAATCAAATGCATGGCTGATTTCATGGGCAATTACCATACCGATTCCGCCTAAATTTGCAGCACGGCCGGCCTCCGGATCGTAAAATGGAGGCTGAAGGATTGCCGCTGGAAAAACGATTTCATTGTTTAATGGGTTGTAATACGCATTGACAGTCTGAGGTGTCATTCCCCACTGCCCCCGGTCTACCGGCTTCTTTATTTCTTCTTTTTCAAAAGATCTGAGCGAACGGTATACCGTTACCATATTGTCAATCAGACTGCCTCGGCCTTCTGGAAGAATCACTGCATTTTCGTAATAATCCGGCCAGTTGTCCGGATAGCCGATTTTAAGGGTCATATGATCCAGTTTCCGGATAGCTTTTTCTTTTGTTGTCTCTCCCATCCATTCCAGACCATTGATCCGTTCTTTATAGGCAGACAAAATCTGGTGAACCAGCGTTTCTACAGCCTTCTTGTCTTCCTCCGAAAAATACTTTTCTGTATAAAGCCTGCCGAATTCAAATCCAAATGTGTTCTGGACAAGTTCAGCGGCCAGCTTTTTATCCGTTTTTTTCCCTTGAACGCCCTTTTGCGTATTGTTCCATGCGATCGTACTGTCTCGTATTTCCGGGGTCAGAAAGGGACTGAAATCTTTTATCAGACAAAAAACGGAGTACTCCTTTAACAGAGGAAGATGATCTTCTGTCAAATAACTGTTAATTTTTTTAGCCTGTCCGGGATCATTTACCACCCAGGAATGAAAACCATCTGCCCCGGCCGCTTTTAAGTAGGCTTCAATATCAATATTGGCGTATAATGTACGGAGTTCCTCCAGGGACAGGGGATTATAAGTTTTTTCCGGATCATTCTGGTCAGACAAGGGGAGCGTTGCGGCTGCTAAATCAGTCTGGAATTTATAAATGTCTGAGGCTGTCTCTTCCGCTTTTTTCCGGCTGATGCCTGTGGATTCCATGATATTTTTTATATAATTTCTATATGCTTCTAATAAAACTGACTGTGTTTCATCTTCCAGAGTCTCTTTTCCAGGTCCCAGATCCGCACTGCCCAGATAACAGCCGTAATTTTGGGAATTTTTCATATCTTCAAAATAAGCCAGGGCAATCAGGCTGGAAAATCCCAGGTCATTGTTTACCGCTCCCACCGCTTCTATATATTCCTGAATATCAGCTGCGCCGCGAATACTGTCGAGATATGGCTGTAAGGCACCAAATCCGGCCCTTTTTCTCCCTTCCATATCCATTGCAGTCTGATATAAGTCGACAATTTTCTGTTCTGGTGATCCCTCGGCTAAATTTGAGCGCTGATTGATAACTTCATCAAGCAGTTCACTTAAATTACGATAAGACTCCTGTCCTAATTCATAAAAATAACTCCAGCTTTCAGAATCCTCAGGGATTTGTTTTCCTGCCAAAAGTTTTTGGTTTACATAATTGTAATAATCATCTTCCGCTCTAACACCGCCTGTCTCTGCCTTTCCTGCCGTTCTGACTGCATCCTCTATATTCTGCTCATCTTCCGGAGTCTGCCCCTTCTCTGTACTTTGCAGTGCTCCGTCACGTCCGGCAACAGAATCCTCAGCCATTGCCATGGAAGAAGATTCCGTCTCCTTAATCTCAGACACTCGTTCTCTTTGACCGCTACATCCGGATAACATCAATGATGCCAGGCATAATACTGTAAGGCAACCTTTCACTCGTTTTCTCATATCTATTCCTCTTTCTTCTGATGGTAGTGTCAAAGACTACCTCATGTTTTATAAAAAGCCTTGATTTTATAGAAGATTGAAATAAAAAGAGCATTGACCTCCCTTTTTTGGTATAATGTCAATCGCCAAACCAACCTTATACAAAGGAGGCAATGCTCATGAACATTATACTTTATTGACTTCAGTTAATTCAAGACTTTTATCAGCAAAACTGCTGGCTGATTCTATGCAGGACTGGAACTGGCTGGATCTCATTTCCCACTCCTGCGCTCCCCGCTCCCTCATCCACCACAACACTATTACTATGGCTATTTTTATCTTTTTCATGCCGCCTACCCAAAACTTGCGCAGATTCCCCGTTGTATGCCCCTTCAGGATAAGTTATAATAAAACCATCATGATTTCCCCGGCACGCATATCTGCATCAATCCCATATCCGGCAGGCAGAAACCGGGCGCCAGGGAGTCTTTATGGAAAGAGAGGAAAAGCCATTGAACGAACACAGCGCTTATGTTCTTCCCAAAGATAAACGAGTCAAAGAAATCTCTGAAAAGCCTATTGAAAATGTATCCGATTATATTTCCAAAATAAAGGAGTATATCGAATCCCGAAAAGGCGAAAATTACAGTTATGTGTACCGCGGAGAGCCCCAGATTTATCCGACCTCCTGCCGCGCCAACATCTTCCGAAGAGGGGTCATGGATGGCAATCCTTTCTTTGAAAAGAGCCTCTTTGACGCCATGAGGCAAAACCGGCTGACGGGTGAGAAACGGTATCTGGACAACGCGATTGACGCCCAGCACGGGGAGTTTCCCAGCCGGCTTCTGGATGTGTCCTATAACTGCCTGACTGCCCTGTATTTTGCAGTCACGCCGTACTACCGCAAAGACGTTGATTCGCTGGATCACAAGGACGGAATGGTATTCGTATTTTTCATCGACGAGATATTCAGCCCCAGCGCGGAGAACACCAATGCCAATTACGATGCCATCATCAACCGGGACAGAGAGTGGCACCGGGATAAAATTATATTTGAGAAAAATCACAAATTCATTGACCACACAAAACTGAATAACCGGATCGTGGCACAGCAGGGCGCTTTCATACTGTTTCAGGGCAACGATGCCGCCGATTTACCGGCATGGATGACGTATGGCATCCGAATTCCGAAGGAAGCCAAACCCCTGATCCGAAAAGAGTTAAAGGAATTTTTCGGAATCCATACCGGAAGTATTTATCCGGAGATTGTCAATCTGGTAGATGAAATCAGCAATAAAAGCCGGAAACTGAACACAGAGAAATTCTGCTGCAGCAATGAACTGATGTATGCCGTCAGAATGCTGGAAAAGGAGCTGGATTACTATTTTGACTATATTTTAGATAACCGGAAGGATTTGGATACGGATGAAATTCTGGTCTACGTGGAAAATATGATTAACAGCTACCGGATCGGCCTGCTGGACTTTACCCAGAATCTGAAAGAGGCCATCCAGAAAGTATACTTATCAGAAGATGAACTGAATACCATTGTTAACCGGTATAACCAGTTAATTCTGGAATTTTCCAAAGAGTTAAATCAGCACGGCGTCCATAAATTTTCAGGAGACCAGCTGCTAATCAGTATGGAAAGGACAAATGATTATGAGCGAAAATCGGATGAGAGCCAGGAGAATCGAAAATTATAAGGAATATATCAGAAATATTTTAAGCAACCGTGATATCGACTGTGACGAGACCTGGTGGGACAGCGAGGAGGCTCATAAGGCGCTGAATCTCCTGGTTCGTGCGGAGAAATGGGAAGTCACCTCTTCCGTCCAAATGGGCATTGACAGCAGCGAAAATTTTCTTTTTCTCAAGTTTACAGAGGACAGCGGCGGCCTGCTGCAGTCTCTGGAAGAGCAGGCCCGAATTCTGGCAAAGCTGCCGGAATCCGCGGAAAAAAATATCTATATCATCTGCCTCGTGGACAATATGAAAAGCCGGGTTTTTCTGGAAAGACTTTTTCTGTCTGCGGAAGGTAAGGCGATGAAGAAAAATATCCGGAAAGAGATGAAGCCCTGGAAAGGCACCGTAAATTTTCTCTATATTCTCGACAACAGCTACCATGAACAGGACATTAAACTGACCAGTGTAAACCGGTTTGAGTTTATTCAGATGCCTCCTATGAAATGCCATATCAACTGGGAAAACGAGGATAGGACAGAGGTATCTAACCGCGGCTATGTGACCTCCGTCCATCTGTATCAGCTGGTTGAGATCTACAACAGAATCGGAGACAAGCTGTTTAAGCGCAATGTCCGGTACGGTCTGAACGAACAGCTGGGTGTTGACCGGGCTATCAAGGAGACGCTGAGAAACAGCCCCGGCGAATTCTGGTTTAAGAATAACGGCATTACCATTCTGGTAGAGCGGCCTGATTTTAAACTGGACCGCGTGGAGGAGGTCCTTCTGGAACATATATCCGAATACGGAGAGCTCCATTTCTCCGTCATCAACGGAGCCCAGACCATTACCGCCTCTGCCCAGTGCCTTTATGAAATGGAATACGATTTAAAAGAGCTCCAAAAAAATGGTGAAGCAGAGGAAGCCGCAAAACTTGAAGAGAGGATCCGGAAGTCTAAAAATGCCAAGGTACTGCTTCGGATCATACATATCTCGCACTCTGCACAGACCGCCGAATCCGAAGCAGATTCAACCCGGGAGGTAAACGAGATCAGCGTGGCTTTAAACCGGCAGAAGCCCATTAAGGCGGAAGATATTGCTTTTGCATCCCCGTTTGTGGTAAAGCTGGCCGCATTTCTGGAGCGGGAACAGATCAATGGGAAACGGTATTTCAGGCTGGTTAAGCGCGGGGAAGGAAACATCGCCAGACGCACGGTCGACCTCGTCGATTTTGCGAGAGCCCGGAAAGCATGCGCCGGTTACCCAGGAGACGCGCGCAGCAAGGGTACCAATTTTCTGCTGAGTACCAGAAATGAGACCGGGGGCGAATACAGTTTTCAGGATAAAACCATTTTTGTGCCTGAATGGCTGGAAGCGGAGGACGAACTGGAAGCAGGCATTTTTGCAAAATATTACGGCGCGGTATATTTTGCAGTGAGAGTGGCTGATTTTTACGGAAAAAACGCAAAGAAAATCATCACAGACAATCCCTTAAAAGCTGCTGTTCTGCAAAACGGAAAATGGTACTTTACCACATATATGGTTCAGCTCTTTAACGGATACCGAAGCGATTTCTCCCAGTTTACAGATTGTTTCGAACTGATCCGGGATAAATTAAAGGACTTAATGGAACTTTTTGCGGAATTGTGCGGCGAAGCAGCACAGCAGTCGGGCAACTATCCGGTTCTGGACTCTAATACATTTAAAAAAGACGAACTGTACATCCTGACCCGTAACGAGGCAGACGCGAACCGCTTTGCGCAGATCATAAACGATAACCTAGATGACGACGAAAAGATCGACCTTGTAAGTTACCGCGAAGTGACAGGCGGTAACCGACAGCCATCTTCAGATGCAGACAGCCCGGCACAAAAAACACCCAACGGCAAAGCCAAATTCATTAAATTGAACAACGGGCCGGTCGAACGGGTCAACAGCACCGCCCACGCCATGGTAAAGACGGTTCAGTTTGTTCTCGACAACTATCCCGGCCATGAGGAAGAGCTTCTTATAAGCGGCACGGACTGGTTCACGGATGACCGTACAAGGGCGGAAGAGGGCTATGGCTATTTGAGAAGAAGCGTCGAAGTGACGGGCAGTGACGGAAAGACCTATTGGGTGGGGACCCACTCGAACAGTGTTGTAAAGTATAATCAGATCGACTTATTATGCAGCCTTCTCCATGTAAAAAAGCACAGCATCAGCTGGATGGCACTTGACGGGAAAACACCGTTGTTTTCCTGGTAGCGGTCTGAGAGATGCCATGATCTAAAAGAGGGGGATGTCTGAAACCAGACCTCCCCCTCTCAATCAGTTTCCACTCTATCTTCCATTCCTCTCCTTATACTTCCACCCAAACACCCCCAACGCCCCAATCCCCATCACCGTAAGCGCCATCCACACCAGAAACACGCTGTTCCACCCCAGCCCCAGCTGGATAACCAGCCCGGAAAACACCGAGGACAGGCCGGCGGCCACATAGGAGCAGAAATCCAGGAGCCCTGATACGAAGCTGGCCCGGTTGGCCCTTGCGAAGCGAAGCGGAAATACTCCCAGCAAAATCGTATTCACGCCGTACATCACGGCGCTGACGCCGCCTAATAAAAGTACTCCGGCAGTCAGCGATTTCCCCATAAAGACGCGGAGGGAAGCCAGAATAAACACGGAAAGTACCATCATGATCACCACCAGCACTTCTTCCTCCAGAAGCCGTTTTCTCTGAATCATTCCCACCAGGGTGATGCCCATAAAATTCATCACCGGTATAAACAACAGCAGGAACGAGGCCGTGCCGGCGTCCACGCCATAGATATCCTGTATCATGGTCGGTCCCCACAGCCCGATTCCATCCTTGATCACCCCCTGCGCCAGACAGGCGAGTATAATCCAGATCAGACCTGAAGCCAGTATAAACTTCCCAAGCCGGTTTCCGATGCCCGACGAGGAGTCAGCATGTTCCAGAAATGCCGCGGACGGTTTCACCACCCGAACGCTCTGAAAATCCGTAAATCCGGCTTCCACCGCCGTATTTTTTACATACGTCTTCCACAAAAATGCAAACAGAATCAGGGCGAAGCCAGGTATTAAAAATACCCACTGCCAGGATGCCGCCCGGATAATAAAGCCGCAGATCCCCCATCCGGCCAGCGTTCCTCCCACCATGGAGGTCGACAGCCACACCGCGGCTCCCGCGTGCTGTTCTTCGTAAAACCAGTGGGCAATCAGACTGATCATATTACACCAGATGGCGCTCTGCGCGAATCCGTTCACCGCCCATAAAAGGATGATAATCCATATGTTGTGGACGAACCCGATAGCCACATTTGCAGCTCCAGACACCATCAGTCCGAAAAACACCTGATGCCTGTTGTCCAGATAATCCCCCGCATAACCGTTGACCAGCTTCCCCACCGCATAGACCCAGAAAAACACACTCCCGGTCAGGCCAATCACCGCGGCGCCGCTGGCAAATTCCAGCGCCATGGCGTTCATGGCCACGGATAAATTCAGCCGTCCGAAATACGTCAGGAAATAACCGGTCCAGCAGAACAGAAACACTTCCTTCTGCTTTCTCCTTAAACACGCCCCCATTTCCATGATCAGAATCCCACCGTCATACCATCATATGCCACCACGAATCCGTCCTCGCGGACACAGTCCACGATCTCTTCGTGCATCAGCTTTCCATTGTGGGAGAAATGATTGATCACAAACACCGTGTTCTCTCCGGCGCATCCCTCACGAATCATGCGTGCTTTTACATGACGGTTGTCAGGCAGCCCCATGTGGTAATTTCCATCAGGTGCCTCTATATTGGTACAGTCGAAGCTGGCAAGGCCGATCATTTTTCCTCTCAGATAATCCCACGTCTCTTCCGGATAGTTTCCCGAATCATGACCATAAAACAGGCGTTTGCCGTCCTTTTCCAGAAGGTATACGAGACAGTTTTCGTCTTTTGCATGGTTGGCAGCCAGCGGCGTCACCACATATCCGCCGGGAAGGCCGACCGGTTCGAAGGGTCTTACCCGCTTGAAATCCAGCTGAGCGTGAAGCGTAGGACTGTCGTTCATTTCCATTGCCAGCCGGTATGCCGCTTCCACCTTATCATTTCCATAAACCGTCAGAACCGGCGCACCTGGCCGGTGTGCGTACGGCTCGCCCCGCATCAGCAGCTCCATGGGATAGAAATGGTCCTGATGGGAATGGGTAATCAACACCGATTCAATCGTGTCAATCTCCATGCCCTTCCGAAGGACGTGAAGATACGTATCGGGCGGAAGGTCGATCAGCACTGTATTGTCTACAACTGCCTGAGAACGGGTCCTGATGTTTTTTCCTCCCAGCTTTCTCGCCCTTTTACAAGCCTCGCAGGTACAGAACACGGCCGGCCACCCTTCGGCGGCGGCTGTACCAAGATATTTGATTTCCATATCGGTCTCCTTTCGCACTCAGCCTTTGACCGCGCCCGTGGTCAGGCCCTGAATAATATATTTCTGTGCAAACACATAGACAACCATTACCGGCAGCATGGAAAGCAGAAATGACGCAAAGGCCAGATTATAGTCAAAGGAATACGTGGTCTTAAAATTATACTGAAACAGCTGCAGTGTCCAGCTATCCTTGGATTTATTTAGCAGAAGCAGCGGAAGCATGAAGTCGTTCCATACGGAAAGCCCGTTTAAAATCATGATTGTCGCAGTCATGGGCTTTACCAGAGGAAACACAATCCGGATATACGTCTGAACCACTCCGGCTCCGTCGATAAACGCACTCTCCTCCAGTTCCCGCGGCACGCTGTCCATATAAGCTACAAAAAGGAACACGCCGTCGCGCAGTGCAAACACCAGGTTTAAGACAATCAGTCCCCAGATATTGGACATGTGAAAGGAACTGGCGATCTTCACCAACGGAATCATAACTACCTGGAAGGGCACGAAGAGGCCGATGACCAGATAGATATAGGAGAAACGATAGAATTTTGACCGTCTCATGTTCCGTGACAGCGCGTAAGACAGCGAGGGAATGACAAGCGCCATTAAGATCAGGGAACAGACCGTAATAATAACGGTATTTCCTAAATAACGGAAATAGTTCTGTTTTTCAATAATTTCGCGAAAATTTCCCAAATAGAACTGACTGGGAAAGGAGAAGAAATTAACCGTCGATTCCTCTCTCGTCTTAAATGCAGTAATAATCGTCACATACAGGGGCGCGGCTATCACCAGACAGCCCAGGACCAGGAACAGATACTTAAGGATACCGGAGAGCCGCAGCCGGCTTTTCTTTTTTTCATTCATGGTCAGTCCTCCTTCCTCGTCGTCCTGAACTGGAAATACGATACGACGCACACCAGAACAAAGATAACGACAGACTGGGTGATCGCATAGCTGAATTTCTGGTTCATGAAGGCATTTTCATAGATCAGGAACGCTATGGACTGCGTAGATCCCGCCGGCCCGCCGCTGGTCATGACTGTGATATAATCAAAGACCGTCAGACCTTCTTTTGTCACCAGGATGATACAGACGCTTAATACCGGCATCAGAAGAGGCAGCGTGATGCGGAAGAAGCGCTGAATTCCATTGGCTCCATCGATGGCAGCCGCCTCGTACAAATCACCGGAGATATTCTGCATTCCCGCAATCAGCAGCACCATGGGGATGGACACACTTCTCCAGATATGGACAATGAGAATGCCCCACATGGCCGTGGAGGAGCTGGACAAAATATTTTTGCTCAGAAAACCAATATTGAAACTCTTTCCGATCAGCGGAATTACCCGGTAATAGATCTCATTAAAAACCAGGCCTATGGTCACGAGACTCAGCGTAGCCGGGAAAAAGAAGGCAGCCCGGAAAAAGGTCTGCTGCTTTATCTTTGAACACAGAATAACCGCCAGAATCAGCGCAATCGTGATAACTCCCACCACAAGAATTGCACTGTATTCAACCGTAAAGACCAGCGCACGTTTGAAAACCCGGTCTGAAAACAGCCTTGTGTAGTTGTTGATACCGACAAATTTATACTCCTTCGCATATCCGTTCCAGTTCGTAAAACTGTAGTAGATTCCATAGATTACTGAAAACACGAAAAAGACCGTATATAAAATAATTGCCGGCAGTGTAAATGCCATATAGGCAGCCCGGCCCGCCTTCGGCCGTTTTGGTTTGTTTTTCACGGTCCATCACCCTTTCTGAACGATTCTTTTCTTCTGATAGAAAGAGGGTGAAATCAGCGCATGCAAGATTCTCACCCTCTCGTAAAATCTTAGTTATTATAGGTATCCATAATCAACTGATTTAAGTTGTCAAGCCACTGGTCTACATCCTTAGTATCAATCAATTCCTGGCAGATATTGCCGTACTCACCACCGAATGACGGCGGCCAGCTGTTGGATGGAACACTCATGGTCTTACCGGTCTGGATATAATCCTTAAACATGGACTCAAACTCACTCTTATTGAAGTTGACACCCTTGATCGCCGACGGAGTTCCATCGTAATCGGAGAACTGCTGCGCATTTTCAGGGCTGGTACAGTACTCTACGAAACGTTTTGCCGCTTCCGGATATTTTGTCGATGCGGAGATACTGAATGCCGTATCAATGTTGACACCCAGACGGTCGATGCTGCTTCCATTAAATGACGGGTAACGGAACATGGCAAACGGAAGATCCGGATTACTCTTTACAATCTCCGGGTACGCAAAGGTCCCTGAGAAGAACATGGCTGCCTTGCCGTTTGCAAAATCTGCGATGGCCTGCTCCTGGCCGGTTCCCAGGTTATCCTCCTGGCCGTACTGGCGCAGCTTTACGATAGTCTCGCCCATCTGGCGGAGTTCCTTGGAATCAGCAGCTGTCGTCTTTCCTGCTGCAATGTCTTCAAACAGTCCTACCGGATCTTCCAGCATGGTAACGCTGGCACGGTCACAGAACTGGCGGGCTGTCCATACATCCTTATCCGGGAACGTAAACGGTGTGATGTCGGCTGCTTTTAACGTATCACAGACCTTGTATAAGTTTTCAATGGTTGTGGGAATCTCAACTCCTGCCTTATCAAATAAATCTTTGTTGTAGTAAACGCCCAGCATGTTTAAGGATACCGGAACAGAATACGATTTGCCGTCGATGAGGCTGATATCCAGAATATCATCCGCCACATTTTCAAGCATTGTTTCCCCGGTTAAATCCATCATGTAACCGGCCTTTACCTGCTCCCGGAAGGAAGCATCCAGCGGGAAATGGGTAAATACATCCGGAACCTGGTCAGAAGCCATTCTCGTCATCAGAACCGTCTCTGCGTCCGGAACATTGGTATACTCGATCTTGATATCCGGGTTCTGTGCCTCAAATTCCTTGATCAGCGCTGTGTAATAGTCGGTTCCTTCGTCCTTCATCTGGAAGAACTCAATCGTTGTCACCTCTCCTGACGATGCGGCCTCTTTCGTGTCGGCTGCCGTTGTCTCCTCCGTTTTCTCTGTGGCTGCCGCCGGTGCCGCTGTCGTGGTCTCCGCGGTTTTGCCGGCTGATCCGCATCCTGCCATGGACACTACCATTACTGCCGCCATTGCTGCACTCAATACTTTTTTCATAGACATCCTCCTTATCATGCGAAAAATATGGGTATAAGTCACTTGTATCTTATACCCATATTATAGTGTTTATTTTTACGAATCATATTGCAAAACTGACATCAGAACATATAAATTATATTACTTTTCCGTTATTATGCATTAATTTTACATTTATATTACACGTTCTTTTTTATATTTTTACATTAACGCAGCTCAGGCTTATTTCTCTGTGTTCCAGGAGTTCGGCCGAAATATTTCTTAAAGTTCTGAATAAAATATGAGGGACTGGTATATCCCACCATGAGCGCCACCTCATTGATATTCATATCTCCGTTCTCTAAAAGTTCTTCCGCCTTTTTCATGCGCAGTCCCAACAGATATTTAGAAAATCCCATTCCGGTCCGTGCCTTAAAGAGACGGCTCAAATAGTTGGGGTTCATAAAATACTTCGTGGCGGCCAGTTCGTTTAAAGAGATCTCGCAATAATAATTATCTTCCAGGAATGCCTGAATCTCATCGATGATATCCCCTTCATTTACGGTTCGGTCCGTTTCCCCGCTGCAGCACGCCATACTGCAGATATAATCCAGAAGTCCGTTCATGTCATCAAAGTCCCAGAGAGGCCGGTAAATCGCTTCCATATCCATAGTGAAACAGATGCCCAGCAGCGCCTGATATGACTGTTCCAACTGCAGAACCGTCGTCATATCCGGCTGGATCATCTTTTTTAAGCAGAACTCTTTTGCTTCCCTTACCCGTTTTGCATTCAGGTGATTTCTGATTAAATGCAGGTCTTCCTTTGAGAGCAGTTCTTTTCCCCTGTCGTTATCAAATCGGTATAATCCCCGTTCCGGGTCCTGGAGCCGCAGACAACAGGCCCTTCTCGCCTGAGAATAAGCCTCCCTTATGGAATCCGGTCCGGTGAGCAGCATACTGACCCCGACAGCAGCCGGATGCCCCTCCTTCCTCTCCTGTTCCGCCAATGTGCCCAATGCCCGGATTTTCTTATCATATACCGCCACAGCACGTTCTTCCCCGCAGGAAACAATAACTCCCGCACCAGAGTGCAGGATGTCCTCAAATATCAAGTCTCTGCTAAAGGACAGATCACGAAGCCGTATCGACAGCTCCTCAAACTTCACGCCTTTCACCATAATCTGAGCCGCAAAAAAGCAGCCGTTTTTTAGCCCTGTCATCTCCCTGGGCAGCACATCCTCAGGGCGCTCTTCCCCGGATAAATACCGGAGCAGCAAAAAGCTTCCGGCACGCTTTTGTACCTCACGGAGCAGGTCTTCCTGCCTTTTTTCCTCCGCGCGCGCTTTCTTTATCGCATCCAGGGTATGAAACAGATCTTCTCTTTTCAGCGGTTTTAAGAGATAATCCCGCACTCCGTTGTGAAGGGCGGCCCTGGCGTAATCAAAGGTAGCGTAACCGCTTACCAAAACCACATCCACCGATGGAAAACGCTGGCGCACCACTTCGGATAAGGCGATTCCATTCAGTCCCGGCATACGGATATCCGTAACCAGCACATCCACCTTCTGATCTTCCAGAACCTTTAAAACCTCATCCCCATTGTCACAGGAGCAGCAGACTGTACTGTCCCGGTCCCATTCCAGTATTAATTTTTCCACAGCCTTTCTGGCCAAAAGAACATCATCCGCAACTGCAAACCTCATGACCTCACCTGCTTCCTATGACTATTTTTCACCCTCAGGTATCCTGATGGTAATCTTTGTTCCCCGTCCCTCTTCACTCTCCAGGATCAAACCATACTCTTCTCCATAATAATTCTTCAAACGAAAATTCACATTCAGCAGTCCGATGGAGTCGGTCTCTTCTTTATCCAGGCACAGAGCTCCCTGCTCCCGGCACTTTTCCTTCAGCTGCTTAAGCCGGGCTCCCGACATTCCTGAGCCGTTGTCCTCTACCGTCAGTGTTACGACACCTTCCTGTGAGGAAGCTGAAATCTCAATCCGGCCATCCCTCTTATCCCGGGAAAAACCGTGTTCAAAACAATTCTCAACCAGCGGCTGAAGCAGGAACTTAAGGATTTTCTTCCCTCTTACCTCTTCCGGGACATCAAAAACAGCTTCGATCTGTCCTGCCATACACAGCTTCTGAATATTGGTGTAACGCTCGATCTGCGTGATCTCATCCATCACGGTCACCAGGCTTCCTCCGCTGATGTTATAACGGAACATATCCCCCAGCCCGGTCGCCAGTTCGGATATCTCCGGTACGTCCTCCAGTATGGCAATGGAATTGATCACATTTAACGTATTATACAGAAAATGAGGATTAATCTGGCTCTCCAGCATCATGATCTGCGCCTTTTTCTGTAAATTTTTTGATTCATACTCCCTCAAAATACTTTCCTTCAGCCTTGCCGTCATGTTGTTAAAACCGTGAATCAGTCGGCCCAAATCATCCTGGCGGTTCAGCTCCTGCGTGATAGGGACCAGTTTCCCATTTTCTACCTGATGCATGCCCTCCTCCAGCACCCGGATAGGCCGCGTCAGTTTTACACTCAACAGGATACTGACGCCGATAAAGACTGCGGTCATAATCACGACAATGATGATATAGGATGCCATTCCCTGCATCATATGAAGCTTCAGCACCCGCCCCGCCGCCATACTGATGATGGTTAAATCCAGCGCTTCATTATATGTAGCCACCAGCCGCCAGTCTTCCCCGGAAAGACTCAAGTCCATCACCTGGTTTTTATTGGCTGCAAACTCTTCCTTTTTCTCAGAAAGCGCCTGCCTTACACCGGCTGCCATGGCATCCGTCACGCGCGGTCCCTGATAAATGACGTAATCCCCCTGCACCGCCATGGTATCCATGCTTCCATCTTCTGTAAAGACCATGAAACTCTGCCCGAACTGTTTTAAATCCAGGTTGATAAAGGCATCCCCCACCGGTTCAAACGTATACGTATCCACCAGCGAAAAGCCGTAGGTGATCGTCTTCACACTCTGCTGGTTGATTACTGTCTCATAGACCGGGGACAACATATTTTTTATCTTTTCCGCCTTCATGGTCCCGGCAAAGCTTTCAATCCGCTTCATATAAGTCTCATTATATCCGGCACCGCTGTAGGCGTTGTTCCCGTTGGATAAATAGGTAATGCTGGAGACGTAGGGATTGATTTTCGCGGACATTACATTTTTTCTCAGTTCCCTTAAAGTGGTAATGTATTCCGGCCGGTCCATATTAAAATCATTTTTTACAAACTGTATAATATCCGGATAGACCAGATACATGGCGGATGTGGTCTTCAAATGGTTCACAATGGTTTCCAGCCTGTCATCGATCATCTCGTTTGCCTGAGTCATATTTACCGTACTTCTGTCAATCTCCTCGTCCATGCTTCTTCTCAGAATGAGACTGACCAGTATGGTCAATGGAACCAGGATTACAACGAGACAGGCAGCCAGAATCTTTCTCTGCATCGGAATGTGTTTATACCAGTTCATCCTCCCACCTCTCTATACCGATTCCCGGAGGCATACTTCGCAGGGCACAACCACGGTCGGTTCATACGCTTCATTTCCCAGAATATCCGCCAGCATTCTGGCGGCCAGAAACCCCTTGTATTTCTGATTCTGACGTATCGTTGACAGCTTGGGCCTGGCATACTCACTGCTTAACAGTCCGTCGAATCCAAACACGGAAACCTGCTTCGGAATCTTGATATGCTGTCCGCGCAGGGCATTGATCACTCCCAGAGCCATTAAATCGCTGGCGCAAAAGAATCCGTCAATTTTCGGTTCCTTTTCCATGAGCCGGACCGCCTGCTCATGAGCCATATCATAGCGGAAATCCCCCTTTACAATCCATTCCGGCTTAACCGTAAGCCCCGCCTGACGGAGTGCCTGCATATATCCCTCTTCCCGCTCCTTTTCCACGATGGAATGCCCGCTGCCGGTAATCATGGCAATGCGTTTTCTGCCCCGTTTCACCATGTGTTCCACAGCTAGTCTCGAGTAATAGGCGTTGTTGACGATGACGCATCCCTTTCTCTCCCCTGTATACGGAATATCTATAAAGACACAGGGAAAATTCCCTTCAGCCACCTTCTTAACCGCCGATTCATCGTAATCCGCGTTCATCAGGATCATTCCGCCCGCGCCCCTCTGCCTGCAGTACGTCTCAAAGCACTCCGGACTTTTCTCCATCATATATACCACGGTCTCATATCCATTCTGATTGGCAAATGAATTCACTCCCTGCATAATGCCAAAGAAAAAGGAGGAATTCTCCGTCTGCTCACTGACCCCGGTTACCACCACCGCCAGCTGCATCGGCGTCTTCGCAGACAGTGTCTGTGCCGTGAGATTTTTCACGTAACCCATGGCCGCGGCCGTCTGACTCACGCGCCGTTTCGTCTCCTCGCTGACATCCTGCCTTCCGTTAAGCGCCCGGCTCGTCTGTGACACCGACAGACCGCAGGCCCTTGCTACATCCACCAGTTTTACCATACCGCACCTCCTTATGATCCACCGTCAGTTCCATCCTTTCGCCTTTCCAGACGAACGAAAATGACACGCTCCTCCAGGATTTCGGCAGATGGGGCTCTACAGACAGACGCCCGTCCTTTACCGATACGCCGGCAAAGCCCAGAACGATGCACTGCCAGATTCCTCCCATCGCCGCCGCATGAATTCCCTCTGCCGAGGTCAGTCCACTGTTTAAATCCACTTCGGCCGCCTTCCGGAACAACCGAAAGCTTTCCTCTTCCATTCCAAGGCGGGCTGCCGCCATGCTGTGCACATTAAAGCTTAAGGAGGAATCATGTACACATCGTTCTTCGTAGTACTGGTAATTTTTAAGAATAATATCCTCAGGAAACAGATCCGGCATTGAGGACAGCAGCATTACTACGTCCGCCTGTTTTAACACCTGATATCCGCAGAGCTGTTCTACATTGTAATGCTCCAGTATCTTTTTCCCACCCTTTCGAAAGGGCGTTAAATCCAATTCCGGAAGACTTAAAAACGCCTCGTCCTGAGGAATAATTCCTCTGGAATCCGGTTGTGGAAGCGTCAGCTTCTCTGCCCGTTCCCGCATCCATTCCTCCCTGGTAACAGCCCCTGTCTTTTGTTCCAGAGCCGCTAAAAGGTCTTCTCTTCCGGTCTGTCTGAGCCTTTCCAAAATCCGGAGTGCTTCATGGATATTCCATGACGCCATATAATTCGTGTATGCATTATTGGATACATGCTCGCTGTATTCATCCGGCCCGATCACGCCGTTTATATCATACTGTTTTCTTTCTTCGTTCCACTCTGCGCGGGAAGCCCAATAAAGCGCGGTTTCCAGAATCATCTCAAAGCCGCATTCTTCCATGAATGCCTGATCATCTGTCGCCTCAAAATACCGGTGGACCGCATACGCAATATCTGCATTGACATGGATCTCCTGGATGCCGGTATAGATAGGAATCGGCTTTCCCGTCACCACATCGGGCGCGCCTTCTGACGGCGTCACCTCTCCGTCTGTAATCCAGGCGCTCTCCCATGGAAATAATGCGCCCTCACAGCCATATTTAGCCACCTTTTCCTTCGCCTTCGGCAGCGTGAGATAACGGTAACGGAGCAGCCGTCTGGCCACTTCCGGCTCTGTGTACAGCCAGGAAGAGAAAAGAAACATCTCCGTATCCCAGAACGTATGGCACTTATAGGCCTCCCCGGACAGCCCTTTGGCGCCAATATTCATCCGCTCGTCATGCACCGGCGTCATGATCCGCAGGTGGTAAAGGGCAAATCTGGCCGCGCAGGAATCGAATACATCGTCGCTGTCAATCCGGATATCATGTAAGTCCCAGTATTTTTGCCACGCCTCGCCGCTCTCGTTCAGCGAATAGCTGAATCCTGCATTGGCGGCTTCGGCCGCCAGTGCGTTGGCATCTTCCACTATGGAAGGGCTCTTATATTTCCCACATGCGGATTCTTTGAAAGGTGTATCTGCAAAAGGGCTTTCACCGTCCCAATACTCGATATCTCTGGAAGTATAAATAGCGGCCGCATTTTCAAGTACGATCTCCTCCCCCTTTTTTGCAAAAATCTGGTAGAGCGTCCCAATCCTGCGCCGGTCCATATCGATGGAAGCGCGGTATGATCCTGCACTCAGCCTCGGAGCGCAGGCAGCGGCAAAGCGCACACCTGAATCCCATGCCTGAAATACCAGTTCCTCCCGCTCTCCCGGAATGCAGTGCCTCGTACCTTCCGTAAAATGCTGGGCTCCGCTGTTACTCACCTGTCCGTTGATTCCGGTCCTGATCTCCAGTTCCGCCGGTTCCTCCAAAATTAAAGACAGTCTCTGCATCAGCAGGTGGCGGTTCTTTAACGACACAAAGCGCTCCATCTTTACCTTTACCCGTTTTCCCTGTTCCGTTTTATAGGTAAAGCGCCTTTCTGCCAGTCCGTTATCCAGATGAAGCATGACGCAGTAATCCTCATGATTTCTTTCGCTCAGCTGGAGCAGCTCCCCGTCAATGGTAATCTCCTTTCCCATCACATCCGGAAGATTCGGAAGTTCAGAAACCTCTCCAAAACAGGAATCATACGTCCCTGCGATAAACGTATCGCGTTTCTGTCCGGGAACCGGCTCATCCACCGCGTATCGTACCCCCAGATACCCGTTTCCCTGGCAGAACAGCGATTCCATCTGGGGCTGCCACGCCCGGTCCCACCGGGGCACTGACACGCTCCATTCTCCCAATTCTATTTTTTCCATTAAAGCACCTCACTTCTCCAAAACGTTTGCGGAACTAATCTGATTCTATTATTACAATATTGCACGTAAAAGTCAAATATTTTATATATAATATTTACTTCTTTTCCAAATATGAATGAAAACGTTTGTGGAATCAGTCATCTCATGCTACAATAGCGTTAAAAGGAGGGGATTTCAATGAAAGAAACCTGGTGGAAAGAGGCGGTTGTCTATCAGATTTATCCGAGAAGCTTTATGGATTCCAACGGGGATGGAATCGGAGACCTGGGGGGAATTATCCGGAAACTGGATTATTTAAAAGAGCTGGGTGTGAACGTGATCTGGCTTTCCCCCATCTACCGTTCTCCCAATGACGATAATGGATATGACATCAGTGACTACTGCGAAATCATGGAAGAGTTTGGGACCATGGAGGAATTTGACCGGCTGCTTAATGCAATGCACGAGAAAGGGCTAAAACTGATGATGGATCTGGTAGTCAACCATACCTCTGACGAGCATCCCTGGTTCCAGGCTGCGTTAAAGGACAAAAACGGCCCCTACCGGGATTATTACTTCTTTCGGGATGGGAAACCGGGAGGTCTGCCGCCTAACAACTGGTGCAGTCATTTCGGATTTTCTGCTTGGGAAAAGGAACCGGAGGGTGATCAGTATTTTCTGCACCTGTATACAAAAAACAGCCTGATCTGAACTGGGATAATCCGTCTGTGCGGGAAGAGGTGTACCGCATCATGCAGTTCTGGACGGATAAAGGAATCGACGGCTTCCGCATGGATGTAATCAACTACATCTCCAAGGTCGCGGAGCTTCCGGATATGCCTGAGGATGGCCCCTATCTGGCTACACCTTACTTTGCCAACGGCCCGCACGTCCACGAATATCTCCAGGAAATGAACCGGCGCATCCTGAGCCAGCGGGATTTCATCACAGTCGGCGAGATGGTCTCCGTCACCACGGACCAGGCGCGCCTCTATACTCACGAAGACCGCCATGAATTAAACATGGTCTTCACCTTCGAGCACATGTACCTCGATGCGGTCGGTGAAGACAAATGGCAGATCCGCCAATGGAAGCTGTCTGAACTGAAAGCCGTATTCGGGAAATGGCAGACCAGCCTGGCGGATGGCTGCTGGAACAGTCTGTACTTAAATAACCATGATCAGGCACGAATGGTAAGCCGCTTTGGAGATGATGGAAAATACCGCGTGGAAAGTGCCAAGATGCTGGCCACATTTCTCCATACACTCCAGGGAACTCCTTATATCTATCAGGGCGAGGAGCTGGGTATGACCAACATCCGGTTTGACTCCATCGACCAGTACAAAGACATCGACACGCTCAACCATTATGCCGAGGCAGTCACGGTATTTCACGAGGATCCGGAACACGTTATGGAAGCGATCTACGCCAAAGGGCGCGACAATGCCCGGACGCCTATGCAGTGGGATGCCTCCCCGAATGCCGGATTCACCGACGCAGTCCCATGGATTCCCGTCAATCCAAACTACACGGAGATAAACGCGGAAGCGGCCATCCGTGACAGGGAAAGTATCTATCATTACTATCAGGATCTGATCCGTATCCGCAGAAATCATAAAGTAGTTGTCTATGGAGACTACAATCCGGTATGCGAAGAACATCCGTCCATTTATGCCTACACACGGCGCTATCAGGGGCAGAAGCTCCTGGTGGTTCTTAACTTTTTCTCAGATCCGGCTGTCATTGACCTTCCAAAAGAGTGCCTTCCTGAAAACGGGATCCGGCTGATTGGGAATTATGAAGATGCTCCGGCCTGCGAGGTGCATATGAAACTTCGGGCGTTTGAGGCTGTGGTATTCCTCGGAGGGGATGAGGTTGAGCAGATAACGATATAAGAATATTTCAAGGAATTGTAATATTTTATTTAAAAGGGTATTTGAAAAATACAAGTACCCAGTATATAATGTAACTAGATGTAATCAAGGGCTAACAAGAAACCGATGATTGCCGATCAAGCAAACAGTAATTTTAAGTTACCGGGCTATCCTCTGGCCAGAGAGGATAGCTCATTTTCTATTCTGGTGATTATCCAGATATGTAAGTACCGTTAATATCACTATGATTAACGGTAATATTTCCAGCGTATTCATTGCACGTCAGTCCTTTCAGTAGTTTGAAAGGCAATCACCGAGTCATCCTCTGACTTCTATATTAAATTGTTGTTTATTCAGCCATCCACCCCTGACGATTTCTACAAAACTTAAATTCGATCTATAATCCCATTTATAAAGCAATTTTCATTTACAACTATATGAAGTAAAACAGAATCATAACCTGCCTGCGGGTCGATCTGCACCCGCAGTGCCTGCAGTCCGGGTATAAGATTAAAGATACGCTCTGTACGGTACGGTAAACTCATCTCCTGGTTTGACTCCATCAGCACCTGTCCGTTTTTCTTACATATCACTATCCGTTTCCCATTCTCTTCCACTAACACCGCTTCATCTGCGCCGCTCACCACCGGACAGATCAGCGTTCCGTCATCAAACTCCGCCCGAATGCGCAGTTCTTCCCCTGAAACCTGGTAAGTAAAACAATAACTCTGTTCTCTGCCGGACAACGTTCTGCGTTTTTCGTCTCTCAGCTTTCCGCTGGCAGTAACCAGTCCGCCTTCTTCCGATACCCGGACATTGTCATCATAGAGACTGCTGTAGACAATACCGTCCTTTTCGGCTTCGATTCTCACTGCCAAGCACTCCTGTCTGACCCGGCATGGAATCTGCATATTGTTTAGTTCCTTTAAAGTATACCGGCTCATCCCGGCACACAGCAGAGTTCCCAGTCTCTCGTGGTGAAGAAGCGACAGTGTTCCGCCTCCGACATGGCCTCCGGGTAAATATTCCCAGTCACAGGCTGTCACCGTGGCCGTCATGGATCCCTTTGTTGCAGTCCAGCTTTCCGTTTCCGGGTAATACCGGATTCCCTCGGTCCGCTGTCTTGGCAGGCGCCGCTCTGTCCGGTCGTCCGCTCCCTTCCGTACTAAATTTCTGTCCAGAATTCCAGCCAATACCTTTGCATGGGTAAATGTATGATGAACGCACGGTGCCTGACCAGCCAGCCTATAATGCGGACCACCCGCCAGCAATCCATCCACGGTACATTCCTTCAGCAGATTTAGATTTCTTACAGCCGCCAATACAAAATCCGGGTTGTCATCTGCCAGAAGCAGGTATCCCAGCGCACAGCCATCTGAAGTGCGGCTCCCCCAGTAACTCCATTTATAATTTCTTGTTCCAAAACTGTTGTCCCAGGCACCGTTTTCAAGCAAAAACGGCAGATGTGCAGCCAGCCCCCTTTCCGCAGCCTCCAGAACTCTCCGGTCTCCGCTCAGATGTCCGTACAGAGCCAGAGACGGCAGCGTTTCCTCAACATTGTATCCGATATCGATGGGGCGGCAGCCTCTTTTACTCCTCTTTTCACGAGGCACCCCCTCTCCATACAACAAATAATGTTCGGTAAATGGAAGTCCGGACGGCTCAGCCAGTTCTTCCGCCTTTCGTTTATAGCGTTCCTCATGCAGCACCATCCAGCACTCATATAAGGCCAATGCATTGGATATGGGATAATTGATATTATTATCCTTTAATTCGTCAAACCGGTACAGGAATTCTGCTGCCTGCTTCAGGCGATGCCTCCAGATCGCTTTCGTTTCGTCCGACAGCAGCGCTTCATGAAACAACAGACAGTCTGCCAGCTGGATCGCGCTAAAGACCGTCGTTCCCTTCCACCCAGAGTCAATATCATTTAAAAAGGAACCGTCTTCCTGTGACACCGTGTTTTCCGCCCAAGTAAAAAGCCTCTCTGCAGCTTTTACCCATTTTTCATCTCTCTCAAGCGCAGCCATACATAAAAAGGGATACATCGCTTCAAAGCAGCGCCCATGAATCTTCCCGCACGCGGGGCAGAGAAGGGCGCCGTCGAGTCTTGGATTATTCGTATTCCTGATCTGAAGGCGAAGCATGGCTTCGCACCATTCCTTCAGGAGATCTCTGCATACTTCTGCCATATTATTTCCCCCATTACCAGTATGGATTCCAGTCATATTTTAATCTCACCAGGCCTTCCAGATAATAATAATCCCCCCAGAGATTGCACTCGTCGATCCCATGATCAATACAGTCGTTGTAAGGCGTCTTTCTCCCATATACTCCATGCAGAAGAAGTCCATCCGACTCTGAATCAGATTTCGCCGCACAGGTGTCATAAAGCGCTTTCATCAACCGGCTGGCAATTCCGGTATAGTACGAGGCCTTCTCCTCCGGCAGGTATTTCGCCATCTCCAGCATACCGCAGGACGCGACCGCCGCTGCAGAGGAATCCCGGGGTTCCATACTGCCATCCTCGAAGATAAAATCCCAGTACGGAACCAGACTGTGGGGAAGATGTTCCAGGAAATACCCGGTTACCTCCTCAAACAGCCTGACATACTCAGGATTTCCTGTATAGCGATAGCTCAATGCGATACCGTACACACCCCAGGCCTGCCCTCTGGCCCATGCGGAGTCGGCGGAATACCCCTGATGTGTGACTCCCTTCAGCGGTTCCCCTGTCTCCGGATCAAAATAAAAGGTATGGTAAGCGGAACTGTCAGGACGGATCAGCACGCTCAGCGCCGTATGTACATGGGCCTCCGCTTTTTCCCCGTAAATTCTGTCCCCGGTTACCTCGCCGGCCCAATACAGCAGCGGAAGATTCAAAAGACAGTCTATAATCAACCGGTAATTTCCCGGCTCATCCAGCTTTCCCCATGCCTGCAGAAACTGCCCCTTCTCATGAAAACGCTCCAGAAGCCTGCAGGCTGCCTTAATTGCGGTTTCCTTCGCCTCCTCGCTGCCGGTCAGCTTCCAGGCTGCCACACAGGATGGGGTATACAGAAATCCGAGATCATGAGTATCCGTCTCAATCTGATGATCGATGCGGTACCGAAAGGATTGTGTCTGTGCAAGCGCCGTCCGTTTCATCTCCGGATCGCCGGAACACTCGTATGCCAGCCACAGCTGTCCCGTCCAGAAGCCGTTGGTCCACTGGTTATTTGGCGCTTCCGTGTAAAAGTGATTGGTACTGAAAATATGTTTGAACCCAGATCCGAATCTGGACATGGAAAAACGGGTCTGGGATACGGCTGTTGCGAGGGCCGCGTCCAGTTCTGCCGGAGCCAGCTTCGGATAGTTCTGTAACTCTTCTTTGTTCATTCTCTTCTCCTTTTCTTCCTGTTTTTATTACAACACAGGAAAATTCTCATATTTACGCCGGAATCCGGCCGCATCAAAGGGAGCCATTGTAAGTAAATCCCCTGTTTCTCTGCTGTGCGCGGCTAAGCGGTTCGCCATCTCTTCCGCAATCTCATCGTGTTTTCCGTCGAACATCAGATTGGATGTTTCCTGCACATCCTCCTCCAGATTGTACAGCTCATAGAATGTTTCATCCTTAAATAAATCCACGATCAGCTTCCATCTTCCCCATATCATACAGCGCTGAAAATTAGACCGGGAGCCATTTCCGTCATACTGGATATAAGCAGAATTTATGTTCTCCGCCCTGCTCTCTCCACGAAGCAGCGGCATCAGCGATGTGCCGTCCATTTCATTTCCGCTGTCCATCTGAAGGTAATCGCACAGTGTAGGCAGTACATCAATGTGACTCACTACCTGGTCATACGATTTCTCAAAAGGTGTGAACGCCTTCGGGAACTTCATAAACAGCGGCACGCGGGCCGATTCCTCGTACATACACATCTTCTGAAACAGGCCGTGGGAGCCCAGCATCTCTCCATGGTCGCTGGTAAAGAGAATCAGGCTGTCATCATAGATTCCCTGCCGCTTCAGCTCCTTCAGAACCCGGCCCACGCAGTGATCCAGCATTCGCACCAGCCCCAAATAGACTCTCCATGCCTCCTTCCAGTGCCCCCGCCCATAGCGGGTCCCCACGATTCCCGTCAGATTATACATCTGAAGCGGGGACTGCCTGGGGTAATACACACCGATATTTTCCGGAAGCGCAAAATCCTCCGCGCCCACTGCCCCGTACCACGGATCCGGTATCTGAAGCGGTGGATGAGGTGCTAAAAACATGGCGTTTAACAGAAGAGGCTTCGTGGTATCCCGCCGCCGCAGGCCTTCCAGCGCCATCTCCGTAAAATAAGAATCAAAATAATACTGCTCTCCCGGTTCATACCTCCCGGTCTCCGCGTTGGAATAGCTGCTCACCCTTGTAGCCTTTCCGTCCACCATTTCCGGTACCTTTGTGCGGAATTTCCCGCCTCCCGGCATGGCAACGCCGTGTTCCTTCAAAAATTCTTTATAACTCTTCTCCGTGGAAAACCAGCGCGTACCGGAATCCACACGGTCTTCCAATTTCCCTCCGGTTGTAAACAAATGCTGCTTCCCACTGTGGATACTGTCCCAATCCCGCTCCATCATTGTGTATAAGTTGCCAAATTCCGGCCTGACATCTCCATAAACGGCGTCGGCCGGCTCCCATGGGTTGATCAGAGAACCGTTTCTGTTGGGATAAGTCCCGGTAAAAAACGAACCTCTGGCAGGCACGCAGAGAGGGCAGGCACAGTATGCCCGGCCAAACGCGGTCCCGTCCGCTGCGATTGAGTCGATATTGGGGGTAAATCCCTTTCCCAGCACATCATACCGCAGCTGGTCCGCCATAATTATAATAACGTGTGGCTTCAATTTCCGTCTCCTTTCCTTTTTACAAAGAGCCGCACCAGAGCATATTTGGCAACAGCTCTGATATACGGCTCTCCTGATTCATTATTTCCGCAAAAAATGGGGTAACAGGCACTCCTTATTCTGCGCTGTAGCGGGCATAAGCGTCCTTATAAATCTGGATATAGCGTTCCACATTCATATCCTGAAGCTTCTTCTGGAACGAATCCCACTCGTCCTCCACGCCGCCTTCCACGATCCAGCCTGCATACTTCTGGGCTACATAAGAGTCAATATCTGTCTGCAGCACGCCAATTTCTTCAATCTCGTCCCCGGTGAAGAACACGTTGGGATACATCTCGTCGGCCGGTACATTGTACGGAGCATAGAAAGCATCCAGTTCCTTACGCTCTGTTAAGTTAGCGTTTAAGTCCAGCTTGTCAATGATCGGCTGCATTACTGCGAAGGTTCCGTCGTTTCCCGGGCTGTAGTCATGAATTGCCGTATCAAGAGTGACGCCTTCCGGCAACTGCATCTGGTGGTAACGGCCTTCTCCCGTCTTTTCCAGAACATGGCCCAGCAGGCCCTGGCAGATCTCCAGAGATATCTCCGGATCGTATGACTGATCGATCCAGCGCATCAGTACTTCCGGATGCTCCGCTTTTCCGGTAATGGCAAAGGAGCCCTTGGAGACAATCTTCGCATCTACGGTTCTCCAGATGCGCTCACCGTTGGTATTGATAAGCGGCGCCATGGCTACGTAGTCATCCTTGTTGGCTGCCGCTGTGGCATTGCCGCTCCAGCCTAAAAACATGCCGACAATCTTGTTGGGATCCTGAATTTTGGCCACATAGACGTTAAAGTCATGTGTGAATGCTTCCTTGTCCACCAGCCCCTTTTCGTATAAGGAATGGAACCAGGAAATGGCCTCTTTATACGGTTCTGTCGTTGGTGTATACACAACCTCTCCGTCGTTGATTACGAAATGATAGATATCATCCAGCTGTCCGAAGGTTCCGAATAAAGACTGGATTCCCTGCTGCCTGTTGTAAGGATCGCTGGAGCTCATACGGAACGAAAATGGGATTTCATCGTTTGTATTGCCATTTCCATTGGGATCACCATCCTTGAAGGCCTGAAGAACAGTTTCCAGCTCTTCCCTGGTCTCCGGCACCTTAAGTCCCAGATTATCAAGCCAGGTCTTGTTGATGAACAGTTTGTCATGAGTGGTCGGATTTAACTCATTAATCGTAGGCAGAGAGTAGATATTGCCATCCGGCGCCGTAATCTGCTTCCTGTACTGCGGGTTCGCGTCAAGAATCGCCTTTAAGTTAGGGGCATACTCGTCAATCAGATCATTTAACGGGATCAGCATTCCCTGGGACGCATACTTGATGATATCCACATCTTTTAAGATATCCTGCCCGTAAAATGCATCCGGAAGCGTATTACTTGCAAACAGCAAGCTCTTTTTCTCATTCCAGCCGTCATCGGAGGACATGTTCCAGTTGACGATTACATTTGTTTCCGCCTCCAGCTTCTGAAAGAATTCCAGTTCCTTAAAGTTCTTATTTTTCTGTGTGCTGGCCGCGATCTCATACGTAATCGGCTGGTTGACGATAGGCAGTCCTTCCTTATTCACTTCAAACGCAGCCTGCGTCTCTCCGGCATCCGCGGCTTTGGTGGCTGCCGGCGCTGCCGTCTCATTGGCCGCCTTGGGCACACAGGCCGTCAGGGCTGCTGCCATAACCGTAACTGTTAGCATTGTACTCATAAATCTCTTTTTCATTGTTTCCCTCCTGAACTAATATAGTTTATGTAATTTTCCTTTCAGGTCAGCCCTTGACGGAGCCAACCATGACACCCTTTGCGAAATGCTTCTGCAGGAACGGATAGATAACCAGAACCGGCAGAGTCGATACGATAATGACGCCGTACTTGATCAGCTCGGCAGCCTTCTGCTGTTCAATGATGCTGTCCACATCTCCCAGGCCGGATGCCTGATTCTGAAGCAGAATATTTCTCAGTGTCAGCTGCAGCGGATACAGCCCCTCATCCCTTAAATAGATCAGGCCGTTCATAAATTCATTCCAGTGCGCGACGCCGTAATAGAGAACCAGCACCACCACAATCGTCTTTGACAGCGGAAGCACAATGCTGAAAAAGTACCGGATATGACTGCAGCCATCGATGGAAGCCGCCTCGTAGAGTTCCTCCGGTATGCTGTTGCTGATATAATTGATGGCAATAATCAGGTTAAACACGTTGACTGCCGGAAGCAGAACCATAACCCACGGCGTATTGTACAGATGAAGGTCGTTCATCCATAAGTAAGTAGGAATCAGTCCACCCTGAAAGTACATGGTAAACATGACGATCAGCGTGAGCGGCTTTCTGGCAAAAAAGTTCTTTCTGCTTAACGGATACGCCAGCATCATGGTAAGAATCACGTTGATGGTGGTTCCCACCACGGTGTAAAAAATGGTATTGCTATAGGATCGCCAGATCTTCGTATTTTCAAATATTTTCTCATAGCCGGTCGTGTTAAATCCGACGGGCCAAAATGCCACCTGGCCATTGTTGATCGCCACCGGATCGGAAACCGACGCGATTACGATAAAATATAGTGGATACAGTACACAGACTGCCACCAGGCCGAGTACGAGATAATTAAAGATATCAAACAGGCGGTCGGCCGGAGCCTGCGTCCCAAAGCTTCTGTGCAGTTTCTTTTTTTTCTGTGCCATTTTGTCCTCCTTGTTACCACAAACTGTTTTCTGTCGTCTTCTTCGCAATGTGATTGACTGTGACCAGAAGTATGATATTGACCAGGTTGTTAAACAGGTTGATGGCCGCAGAATAGCTGTACTGTGCATCTATCATACCAACTTTATAGATATAGGTCGATATAATTTCACTGGCTGCCAGATTCTGGGCATTCTGCATTAAATATGCCTTCTGGAATCCCAGATTCATCACTTTTCCTACCTCCAGAATCAACATCATAACAACCGTAGGCAGGATACCCGGAATGTCGATGTGCCAGATCCGCTGCCACTTATTTGCTCCATCCACCTGTGCCGCTTCATATAAGTCGGGGCTGATTCCCGCCAGCGCCGCGATATAGATGATTGCGCTCCACCCCGCGTTCTGCCAGATTCCCGAGAGGACAAATGTCAGCTTAAAATACTTCGCATCTCCCAGAAAGAAAATGGGCTCACCTCCGAACATCTGAATCACCTGATTAATCAGACCATTTCTTGGTGATAAGAATATGTACAGCATACCGGTCAGGACGACGATCGATATAAAGTGCGGGCAGTACACAATCGACTGCACAAATTTCCGGAACCTCTGGTGCTTCACCTGATTCAGCATAATTGCCAGAAGAACCGGAATCGGAAACCCCAGAAGAATCTGTAAAAAGCTGAGCCCCAGCGTGTTCTTAATTAATGGCCAGAACTGGGAAGATGAAAAAAATCGTTCAAAATGTTTGAAGCCGCACCACTGACTCCCCCAGATTCCGTCTACCGCCCGAAAATCCTTAAAGGCGATTTGCACTCCATACATAGGTACATAATGGAACAGAATAAAATACAAAACAGGAACTGCACATAATAACAGAAGCTGCCAGTCGCGCCTCAGCGCCCTTTTCACTCTGTAAATATCCGGCTTTCCGGGTGCAGGCCCGACCGCGTGTTTCGTGTCAGCACTCCCCCTCATTCCTAAAACCTCCTCCATATTTTTTGTCTGATCCCAGTATAGCGGCAGTTCCAGCCAAGTTTCAATTCACATTTTTTGCAGGACTTTCACCCATTTTTTCAGAGATCTATGCCGCATGCTGTTTTTATATTTTGCATTTGCCATTTTTTGCTTCTTTGCAGAATTTGCACTAGATTCCATGAGGCTTTTGTCCATTTTTTATTCATCTTCTCCTTGTTCTTATTTTCTATTACGGTACTTTGCTTGAAAGTATTGTGCATTTACCATATAATAAATATTGTTAAATATCAGAAATGGGGGCGATGAGATCTTATGCAGAAAACAGGGAAAAAGCAAAAATTCGGGAGGCACTATATCCGCTATCTGATATCCTATATGACCGTGCTCTTAATCCCTCTCGTCATCCTGACTTTCTTCTATTCCTCCCGATTCATGAAGAAATTTTATGATGAAATCTATGAAACCGTGGACTTAGAGCTGCTGCAGATCAGTACTCAGCTCGACAATGAGCTGGAGTCCATGCAGAACATTGTGGGACAGCTCACACTGACCGGCACGATACACGATGCCTCCGAGGCACAAACGCCTCTGGCCTTAAGCCCAACCATCACCTATCTGTCCGCCTTAACCTCTGCGAATCCTTTTATCCAGGATATGGTTCTGATTCTGGACGGAAAAGAATATGTGACCACCAGTTCCACAACCTGCCAGAAGGACTATTACTTCAGCCGCATTTTCCGCGTTCCCGGCATGAACTCCAGGGAATTTCAGGATCTGCTTCTGAACAGCACATCCTCCTTCTGCCTTCCCAGCCAGAAGCTTCTCAACCTGGACTTGGGTCCCAATGAAGCGAATGTCGTGCTTTTTTCCTATCCGGTCTTTACCGATTATCAGAAACACGAGGGCACAGCTCTCTTTTATGTAAACAACAGCTCCATCGAGGCACTTTTAAGCCAGAAGCTTCAGAGCTATCAGGCGCAGACCTATATTCTGGACCAGAACGGGGCCGTCGTAATCACCTCGGGGGAACACGATCGAATGCGCGGTATTTTAAGCAATTATCTGGGAGCTTCCATAGAACTGTCGTCCTCGACCAGTATAGATGGGGAAGAATACGTCGTCCGCACACACCGGTCAGGGAAAAATAGCTGGACATATGTGGCTTTTATTCCGGACAGACAGACCACATTTTCCCAGGTTTCTTCTATTATGAAAGAATTCATGCTGGCTATCGTGATTATTCTGCTTATTGCCAGCTTCACTATCTTCTTTTTGCAGAAGGTGAATTACGCGCCCGTCCGCCGTCTGCGGGACAGGGCAAAGCAGATCTCCCCGGACGCAGCTTCCTACAACGAACTGGAAACCATTGCCGGAGCGCTGGATTACTTATCTACTCAGAACAGTTCACTGTCTACTCAGCTGGCCAACAGCCTCACAGCCGTTAAAAATGAACGCTTATACCGCCTCTTAGACGGCGCCTACGCTTCCAGAGAAGACTTCAACCTGGACTGTTCGGAGCTGGACCTCTCCCTGCCAAATGAGCACTTTACCGTCAGTATCGTAATGCTGCATAAGCAGATTGACAACATGGACGGGCTGGCGCAGGAGATTAAAAAGCAGTTTTCCGATCCTTATATTTACTATTACCTGCATAATTTCCATCCCAATCAGATCGTGCTGCTCATGAACCAGCCGGATCATATGCCGGTCTCAGCCAGATTTTTCGGGGATGTGCAGAAATATTTAACCAAACAGTATGGGCTTCTGACCACCGTCGGAATCGGCACCTGCGTGGACAGTACGGAGCGCATCGCCCAGTCCTATATGGAGGCAGTCAGCGCCCTGGACTACCGTTTCGTAAAGGGTAACGGCACCGTCATTGAGTTTCGGGAGGTCCTGGGTCCGGCACATGCAACGGTTGTTTACCCTCACAAGGAGTTTGAAAGTCTTAGAAATGCTCTTTTTTCCCATAATGAGCAGAACATCCGGGATGCCATTCAGAATATCATTCATTTTATGGAGCAGAGCCAGCTTCCTCTCTATCTGGCCAGAAGTATCTGTTTTGACTTAATCCATCTCGTAAATGAACACTGCCGCGGACAGAAAAATGCGGCCTCCAACTCTCCGATCGAATTATCAGGCATGGAGACCGCACAGGAAATTATACAGATGCTCCGGGCCTGGAGCGGGCATTTAAGCGGGCTCACCACTTCCGCAGCCAAACGGGTCGTTCTGGATGAGGTTATGAAATACTTAGAAGCCAATTGCCTCCACTGCGATTTTTCCGCTTATGAGGCAGCCGGCCACTTTGAGATGACGCTTCCGGCCTTCAGCAAATACTTTAAAGATCAGACCGGTCAGAATGTGATGGATTACACCATTCACCTGCGGATGGAACGGGCAAAAGAGCTTTTACGTACCACCGCCCTACCGCTGAAAGAGATTTCCGAAGCCGTAGGCTACTACAATATCTCCAGCTTTACGAGACGTTTTAAATTAAATCAGGGGATTACCCCCAGCGAATACCGAAAGGCGTTTGTAAAAGACAGGCCGGAAAGACCACCATGCTAAAAGAAGTGTCAAACCCCGGACGACTCCATTGATAAAAAGAATCCGTATGTTCCGGTTTGATGGAATCCCCTCCATCTGACACACCAACAACAGAGGCGGCACCCGTATATAAAATGGGATGCCGCCTCTGTTGTTTTTAATTAAACTGTCAGTTATTCCGTTTTCTCCAGCATTCCCATTCCCGCCGCAATCTTCTTTCCAAAGATCAGGACGATCAGTCCTGCCGCGCAGGTAATCAGGCCGATCACCAGGAAGAACGGAACCTCAGAACCTTCCTTATAGAAATTCACTGCCAGGGTGTTAAGCGCCGCACCCGTGGACTGTGACATGGACCACACCGTAATCATCTGGGTTGCAAACGCCTGCGGGGCCACGATGGACGCACAGGAATATCCAACCGGGCTGGTAAACGCCTCACCGAGGATAATTAACAGATAGAACACTACGATCCAGAGCGGGCTCACCTTATCCGCAACTCCGTAGAGCATGAATGGAAGCGTCATGAAGAGCGGTCCGCACCCCCACAGAATCGTACCGATGCCGATCTTTGCCGGTGCCAGAGGCTGTCTCTTCCCGAGCACACTCCACAAAGAACCGACCACGGCCCCTAAAAAAATTGCAAATACGGCCGGAAGTGTCTGGAAGGACGCCGCTGATATCTCCATTCCAAATATCACACGGTCCACTCTCTGTTCCGTAAAAATGGCCAGAATAGAAGTGGACTGGGTCCATACCAGCATGGCAAAGCAGTTGCAGATAAAGGCGGGGATTAAGTTGGCAACTCTCGTCTTCTCCTCTTTCTGCGTCTTCGGGCTTGTAATAATAATCACAAAGTAAACGATTGGGATAAAGATAGCGGCTGTACTGATTACGTTAGAGAATACCCCGATCGTCAGAGTTCCACTGATAAATAACACAGCAAATACAGCAATGGCAACTACAATGGCAGCAATCATTTTTACAATAAAGCTTTTTTTCCTGTCAGCAGGAAGGGGATCATCCGGCTCGTAACCGATCGTTCCGAAGAACTTCTTCTCTGTGATCAGGTAGGCAGCTACGCCCAAAGCAGCAAATACGGCGCAGACCAGAAATGCTGCATGGTATCCGGTAGCCAGCGCAATGGCGCCGGAGATAACAGGCGCCGCCGCGCCGATGTTGGATATCACATAGCCAATCGTATAGGCCCCGTCTCTTCGGCTGTCAGATTTGTCATAAAATTTCCCCATCAGTGCGTCCGCACTTCTGCCGCAGAGCATGGCGGATACAAGGAGCAGACACATGGCGCCCACGTATCCCACGATTCCGCCGAATGGCAGGGCGAGACAGACGTATGCCAGCACCGTGACGGCTCTGGAAAAGCACAGCGCGCGCCTCGTTCCCAGGATACGGTCGGCCACATAGCTTCCGACAATACCAAACATGAGGGAACACGCCGAGTAAAGGGATATCAGCTGCGCCGCATTGGCCTGGCTCAGTCCCAGCCCCTCCGGTTTTACAGCATACAGATAATAAATTAAAATGGCGCTCATGCCATAGCTGGCATAAGAATTGCATAACTGCATAAAGCTTAAGGTCCCCACTCCCTTGGGATGGCCTAAGAATGATTTCTGTTTGCGTAACTCTTCATTTGAAATCGCCTGACTTACTGTTTTCATGAGTTTTTTCTCCCTCTTTTTATTCCTTTGTCTTAAAGTAGACCTGATACGGTTCGTGGCAGATACTGCTGAGCGGAACAAATTTAACATCCCGATACTGCAGCGAGATCTCTCCCTCCGCCTTGACAAGCTGCTCTAAGGCTCCTTCTCCATCGAATGGTAATTCCAGAAAATTCACCGAATCGGTCAATGCCGCCAATACATAAGGTCCATACGTAAGGCTGGCGATATGGGGATCATCCGGCGTCCGCTCCAGATTCACCCGGCATGCAAACCGGATCTCTGCCCTCATGCTGCCGCTTCCATCGTATCCGATCTGTATATATCCGGCCTCATCCGGGGCAGCCTTCACGGCTGCCCCGTCAATCTCCAGCTGATACGTTCCGCCGCACCAGTACGGAACTCTTATTTTCAGCACCGTACTTTCATTTCCCTGTACCTCCACAGAGATATGGCCTGGGTCCGCCGAATTCGTCGTCTGCCTGATGGTAATACCTGCGGCTTCCAGAACCGACGGGATAAATAGGTTAACATAAATCGTTTCCGCATCGTGGTAATAAATACTGTCAATATATTTAAAATGGCTTTCCAGTCCGGTTCCGTGACAACAGGAATTTTCATCTTCAAAATCCTTATGAAATCCAGGTGCCAGAGGCATAAAGTAGGTGCTGGCCCCTGTAGCTCCGTGTTCACAGGAAGCGGCAATATGGTTAAAGACCGTTCTCTCATAATAATCCATATAGCGGACCGAGGGCTGGTACTGGTACAGCGCCTTCGTCAGCTTCAGCATATTATAGGAAGCGCAGCTCTCTGCCGTATTCTTTGTCAGAAGACCGGCAACCGTTCCGGCCTCATGGAACATCTCCCCTTCACCGGTGCCGCCGATCGTGTAGATATGAGCGCCGGTCACTGCTTCCCAGAAAAAACGGGCGATATCCCGGTAATACGTCTCTCCTCCTGCCTCAAATATCTTCATGCAGCCTACCATCTGGGGAATGTGCTGGTTCGCATGGAGTCCATCCAGCGCGTCAACGTTCTTTGCCATGGGGTAAAACAGCCTGTCGTTGTTAAACAGCTTCGCAGCCTCCAAATGCTCCGGCTTTTTCGTGTGTGTATATAATCGGGCCATGGCGTCATTCATGCCGCCAAATTCACCTGCAATATAAAGACTCCACATACGGTTCAGCTGGGCGTGGGGTACCCTTGACAGCCTCTCGTACACCCAGTCTCCCAGATCTCCGGCAATGGTGAGCGCCTCGTCACAGCCCGCAAATTCGCAGCAGTCCAGGAGTCCGGCGAGAATCTTATGGAGTGTATAATAGGGTGCCCAGATCTCCGGATAGCGTACCAGTTGTTCCAGACGGTCAAACTGTTCTTCTCCATAACCACTTAAAAAGCCTTTATGGCAACCCCTTTTCTCGTGGAGGGCAGTCTGACATTCCCGAAGCGCATGCACCATATACTCTGCCTTTTGCCGGATCACCGGGTTGCCGGTTGCCCGGTAACACAGGGCCAGCCCAGATAAATAGTGGCCTGTGGTATGTCCCCTTAAATTGCTGTCAGGAGCATCCCAGCCGATCATCTCTGGCGCCTCTTTCTTATTCAGTCCCGCGGCCTCCCGGAAATTATAAAGCATCTGGTCGTCATTGACCTGAAGCAGAAACTCCAAAAACCACTGCTGCGCCTGATAAAACGGACTTCCTTCGGTTAAATAAACCCGGCTGTCCGAACAGTCCCTGACAATCGGCACAGGATTTACCGTTTCCGCATCCAGCGTTTCCACCACCTCAATTTCGGCAGTCACAGGAACCGTGGTTCCTGATATAAAGCCGTGTTCCTCCACGAATCCTGTTTTCTCATAGACAGCTTCTCCATGACTGTTCCACTCTACCGCGTGGGAAATGGTCTTGCCGTCTTCCGTCACCACCACCGCCACAGACGGCAGATAATAAGTCTGTCCCTTTGGAGCCTTTTCCCGGATCGGATATACCTTCGCAATCCTGATCCGGTTTTCCTCCTCCAGCACGCGCACGTCAAAACTGCGCTCTGCCTCCGCATCTCCGCACGTGATTACTGCCGTAAGTTTGATCGTCCTGGTACCCATGCCGAATTTGGGGCGGGTAACCGTTCCATCCGGAGTGATAATCCTGTCGTGGCCGCTGATCCACCGGATATCGGAACCGTACACTCCTTTTTTCGGAAGAGGCAAATCAAACTCTACGGTCCGGGTATTGCCGATATACAGAGACTCTCTGTCCTTCTCCACGATTTCTTCTGCCGTCATAATTCTCTTACCTCCTGATATTTCGTTCCGTCGATATCGTATTCATTTTGCACCGTATCCCACGGATATGGAAGCTGCCGCGTCGTATAGAGCTGTGAGAAATATTCGTATGCCCCGGTGTCGTAACGATTCAGCTCTTCTCTCGTATTGACCGGCCCCCGCACACCGTCCCACGCCCCAGCCTTTCCCTCTTCCATGACGTTGAACCAGATCGTGGTCAGTGTGGCGAAATACTCTTCAAAATTGCTGATTGCATAGCTCCCCGGCCATTTTCCAGCCTCTTTTGCCGCCTCATATACCTCAATGGACCGGCGGTACATCGTCTGATCGGCCAGATTTTTGATACCAATCAGGTGAATGGCGTGGGCAAATTCATGGACCAGAATCAGCTCCTGTTTATAGCGGGTCTGATGCGGCCCTTCAAGCACTCTTAAGACATTGGCCTCTGAGATGGACGTAACCGGATTTGCATCGATACCACCGTAGCCCTCGACCGGCCGGTTCATGTACAGACAGCCCGCACGGTGTTCCGGTATATCATATGCGTCCTCATTCAGTGCATAGATCGCCAGCTCCGCATGCAGTTCCCTCATCCGGTCCGCCGTCTCAGGCAGCTTTTCCAGCAGAATATCAATCATCTGAGCCGCAGCCTCATGAGCCCTGTCACTCACCTTTTCCCCTGACTTTATACGGATTCCCATCTTCGAGGTTGTGAACTTCCGATAATACGGTTCGTAGGGAACCTGATAGATTACGGGATTTATGCCGGCTGCTTCCTTCAGTTCTTTAGAACATATAATCCGGTGATCTGCCTTATATTCCACCCAGGCGGTAAGAGGGTCTGCGTATTTGATGCAGGATTCCTCTTTCGGGTGTTCGCTTTTCAGGCATTCCTCTCCCACGATTTCTTTCGCCAGAGTTATCGTAGTTCGTCTCTTTGCCGGTTCATGCACAGTACCGACATCCCATTCGTCATTGTCTTTCCGCTCATAAAGCTCAAGTTCTGTTCCATCTCTGTACACATGGAAAACCATGTTCTTTTCTTCGCCGGATACCGGCTCTTTCCCCCAGTAAAATTCAATATGCCTGCTGTCAATCCGCCGAACACGTTCGATGGGGAGCACCCATTCTTCTCTCATTGCCGTTCCCCTCCATACCTTCCCGGAACATCAGAGTATAATCAAATCCTGTGTAATATTAGGTGTCAGACACTCCGCGCCGTCACCCGTGATCAGGTAATCATCCTCAATCCGCACGCCGCAGATACCCTGTACGTAGATTCCCGGCTCCAGTGTATGTACCACATTACGTTCCATCCGGTACTCATTTCTCGAAGACAGGAACGGGTTCTCGTGGATATCCAGACCAAAACCGTGTCCCGGTCCGTGGGGCAGATGATATCCTGCGCCATTGATAACCGCTTCCACGGCAAGATCCACCTCCCGTGCGCTGACTCCCTCTCTCAGAATACTTACCGCCGCCTCCTTGGCTGCCTTCACTGTATTGTAGATCGTCATCATCTCGTCTGACGGTTTCCCCAGCGCAAAGGTTCTTGTAATATCGGAACAGTACGCCTCATATTTACATCCAAAATCGATCGTAACCATGTCTCCCTGCTGGATGGTTCTGTCCGTTAAGCTTGCATGCGGATTCGCTCCGTTTATCGGGCCGGAAGCTACTATTGTTTCAAACGCCACATCCAGGCTTCCCCTTCTGCGAAACTCATTTTCCAGAATGTTGCGGATCTCCTTTTCACTCTGTCCTGGCCGAACCTGATTCAGCAGAGCCATGAATGACTGTTCCGTGATATCGCAGGCTTTGCGGATCAGAATGAGTTCTTCCTCGTCCTTTACCATCCTGGCATCTGAAATATACGGCTTCATGTTCTGGATATTTCCATGACAATGGCCTTCCAGTTCCAGGTAGTCCGCATGCGAGATCTGTCCGATATCGATTCGGATTTCCCTGGCTCCAATCTCATCGAGCAGTCCGCCTGCGGTTTCGTAGAGCTTCTGCCCTGACTTGATTAAGACAATTTCAAATCCTTCTGTCTCCTGTTCCGCCTGGCTGGTAAACCGTCCATCTGTAATCAGATAATTTCTGCTTTCACTGAGAATAATCACTGCCACTCCGGCCTCGCCGCTGAACCCGCTCACATATCGGATATCCGTTCCCTGAGTCACAAGCAGGCTATCTATCCCATCCTGCTGCATACTGCCGAGGATTTTCTGTACTCTTAAACCATAATTCATCTTGCTTCCTCCAACTATAATTATGAACTAAATTTCATTATTATGAACACATTGTAATCTTACCTCATACTTTTGTCAATGCATGGCGCTGAAATATTTTATTTTTAAGCAATAGTACTAACTTTATTACTTTTTATTTAGGAATAATTACACAAAAAAAGATGTAAACGTCAGCCTTCGCATGCCATACGTTTACATCTTCCCATATCTCATTCATTATTTCGTTTTTTGAAAAACCCAATAGGTAACCACCCGTTTATCTCCCAGATTATAAATTCTGTGTGCCGATTTCTCCGGGATATAGATTGAATCGCCCTCTTCCAGGGTATAGACGCTGTCCTCCACATCGATGGTCAGGACGCCCTCGATCACGGTGCACACTTCCGGGAACAGGTGTCTGGAAACGATTCCTTTCTCCTCCGCTCCCGGATGGATCGTTATGAACTCATAAATCTGCTTGTCATACCCGAAATCCAGTGTTTCTATCGTCATCTTATAGCGGGGATGATCAAACACCGACCGCTCATTCTTGCGGATGACCGTATGATGCTGCTTCTCCTTCGTCAGAATCTCGATGATATCGGTCTGAAGCGCTTCTGCCACCCGCTGAAGACTTTCCACCGTGGGGCTGTTTTTCCCGGTCTCCAAGTTGCTTAAAAAGCCAACCGAATAGCCGGTATACTCGGAGAGCTCCCGGATGGTGATTCCCTGTTCTTTTCTTAATTTGCTGATTTTTTCGCCTATTCCATCGAGATTAATGTAGTTCATAAAGCTCCTTTAACATCACATTTCCTGTAAACTATCTGTCTGAACTTTATCTTACTACATCATCTTTCAAATGAAAAGCGGTTTTCCATATTTTTTCACATTTATGAACCGGCATTCATCAACGAGCCCGTCTCTACAGCTCCAATTCTCCAATAATCTTCTTTAACTCTTCTGCCGAATACACCAGTTTTCCCATCTCCATTAAGTCCAGCGGAATATCCAGCACCTTTTCCGCTCCTTCCTGGCCGACTACCGTCGGAATACTTAAGCAAATATCGTGAAGTCCATAAAGCCCGTCTAAGTAAACCGATATCGGCATGATGGAATGTTCATTCCGGATCACAGACTCAGCGATTCTGCAGACCGCCATAGCCACACCGTAGTAGGTGGCACCCTTTTTCTCTATAATTTCATATGCGCTGTCCCGGACGCTCTGGTAAATGCGGTCCATGGACTCCATATGATCGAAATATCCCCTCAGTTCACAAAAATGATTCAGCGGGATCCCTGATACGTTAGCCGCGCTCCACACAGCCAGCTCACTGTCGCCGTGCTCCCCGATGATAAATGCATGAATACTTCTGCTGTCCACGTCGAGATGACGGCTCAACAAGTATTTCAGCCTGGCCGTATCCAGAACGGTTCCGGAGCCGATCACTTTATTGCGGGGATAACCGGAAAGCTTAAGCGCCACATACGTCATGATATCCACCGGATTAGAGACGATGAGAAGCGTCGCCTCCTGGTTCTTCTCCACAATCTTCGGTATAATGCTCTTGTAAATCTCCACATTTTTATGGACCAGGTCGAGCCGTGTCTCTCCAGGCTTCTGATTCGCACCTGCCGTGATGATGATCATGGCACAGTCGGCGATATCCTCATAGCTTCCGGCCCTGATCTCCATAGGCTTCGTAAACGGAAGTCCATGGCTTAGATCCATCGCCTCCCCTTCCGCCTTTTTCTCATTGGCGTCAATCAGAACCAGTTCCGAAAAAATCCCCTTCTGTACAAGGGAAAATGCAATTGATGTTCCTACAAATCCGCAGCCGATAATGGCCGCCTTCTGAATATTTATCATGATAAACTCCTCCTCTAATCAGGTTTATTTTATGCTGCCGTCCGGCATGGCATGACTGCGCAGCCTCATGAACCGGAAAACAGAGTGCCGCAAAGGCACCCTGTCATATGGAAAATGCAATATCCTGTTTTATAGTTCAATGACAATCTGCCTTTGCATGATTTACTCAATGGTAACGGCCGTGATGTTTCCAGCCATTTCCATCTGGTTACAGTATAGCAGAGTCTTCCTCTCTTTGCAATAGTGATAATGATAATTATTTTTATTTAGTTCTGTTATTTCGTTCCAGCACATACGCGGATAAGAATGAAGTCACCGGAACGCACAGGATAACAGCCAGACTGCCAGACAGGCTGTGAGCCGCCTCAATCGCAATATAATCCGAATTCATCAGCTGCTCCGGCTGAACACCGTATGAGATCAGTACCAGCATCATGGTAAGGGCCGTCCCGGTAAATGCGAGGACCAGAGTCGCGCACATGGTGCCGATCATATCTCTTCCAATGGCGTACCCGGCTTTGACAATCGCTTTAAAATCCATGGATGGATTCTGATTTTTCATCTCAAAAAGAGAGGCCGCAATGGACATACACATATCCATAACCGCTCCCAGAGAGGCGATCAGGATTCCTGCGAAAAGAATATACCGGATTTTCAGCCCTGTATTTTCGGAAATCAGCAAAAGCTCCTCCGCCTGACTTTCGTTATAGCCGTCGAGATGCAGAACCGCAGTTATGACCGCAAACGCCCCTGCTGCCACCAGCACTCCCGTCATGGTAGAGGCGATAGCCGTCAGTGTCTTCGCGCTGTACCCGTTCAGAAGCAGCATGGAGACAGCCGTGGAGACAAGAATCGTAAGAATGCTCAAAAGTACGGGGGAATAGCCCCTGTATATCATGGGAAGCAGAAACGCTATGATAAAAAACATGGTAAATGCCAGGCTAAGAATACTTTTTACTCCTTTTCCCCGCCCTACCAGCACCATACACGCCAGAAAGACAATGCCGGTCATCATAAGTCCTGTAGTTCTGTCGTAATTATAGACAGAATAAAACGGTTCCACCCCCTCAGGGCAATCCGCCTTGATAATTAATGACTGCCCCTTTTTGGCATAAACATTATGGGTCGTACTCAGGTAATTGGTTACAGTAATGATTTCCCCAGAATGGCCCTTGTTAAGAAGCTCCACCTTCAGTTCCTGGATTCCCAGCCAGCGTCCCTCTGCTTCCTCCACCGGCTCCAGCTGCTGATCCGTCACTTCCAGCACCCTTGCCTTTACGTAATTGATGGTCCCATTTTCATACATGGTATAAGTAATAGGGTTTGCCTTATTATAAATACAAATGGCCGCAATCATCAATACTACTGCAGCGGCCAGGCCAATCTCCATACGCTTCTTCTTTATCCAGTCCATCACTTATTTCCTCCCTGTTTCCGCGTCAGCCGGAACAATCATAAAACTCCCGGACCGGCTGGCCGATCCGGAAGTCTGCTTTTAATTAATATTACGGGTTAATACACGCACCAGATTCGTCAAACCGGTACTCTGTCCCTTTATAGTGAACCGGTGCAGTGGCCATCGCCCCATCCTGGTTAAAGTAATACCATTTATCCTGATACAATACCCAGTCTGAAGCCACCATGGCCCCTGACGGCTGTAGATAGTACCATACGCCATTCACCTGAATCCATCCGGTCTGCATATAGCCGGCCTGGTCAAAATGATACCAGATTCCCTGTATGAACACCCAGGTATTGACCGGATACGTCTTATTCTGATACTGATACCACCAGCCAGTCTGGTCTTTAATCCATGACCCCTGCACACTGCTGGAAGATCCATTACCGGAAGATCCATTACCGGAAGACCCATTATCTGAAGATCCATTGTCCGAAGATCCATTGTCCGAAGGCCCATTATCCGAAGGCCCATTATCCGAAGATCCGTCATCAGAGCCATCCCCGCCATCATCCGGTTTATCCGCCTCCGCTTTTTCCGCAAGTACAAACGGGCTCAACGCATTAACAACAAAACTGATCGCTCCATCTTTTACTGTAAATTTCACGTCTTCATATGCTCCATTGGTGTAATGCATCAGCACCAGCCTGTTTAGATCAATGTCCTCCGGCGCGTCAATGGTAATCCTAACCGGAACCTTCGGCTGTATATTCCCGCCTGACACCTCAGGATCATCACTTATAATGTCCAGCCGAATATCCAGTGCGATAACATCTTCCGTCTCAAATCCCAGAGCCTCCGGCAGTTCCATATCGCTAACCTTCAGTACAGCCGCCGCTTTGACACCCGCCTTTAACGGAACGCTGAGCGCCGCACCTTCCACCGTTACACCGGTTACCTTTTTGGATTGCACATCGGTTTCAGCTGCCAGTTCGCTGTAGCCTGCCAGAACCATATCTTCCAGTTTTTTGATTTCATCCATTTCGGATTCATCCATTGTATTAGGATCATAGGAGAGTGCTTCGGCCGCCTCTGCCGCTTTCTTTAGAATTTCCTGCTTCTCTCCCTCTGTCTCCGCCTGTTCCAGAGCCTGATCCAGACTTTCCAGAATCTCTGCTACTGTATCGCCAGTCACAACAGGCTGCGGCTTAGGAACTTCTGTCCTGTAAATTGTAAAATGGTCTACTTCCGACATATCCGTCGTGCGATAGGTTGTAATCGCAAAAGAATTGTCCGTCACCTCTACGTTTGTGATATTTGGAGTGCTTTCCTGATTCATCACCGCCGCATAAGGGAAATCTTTATTATGGATTGAATAATACTTGCTACCGCTGGCGGAGTTTGCCGTCACATAAAGCACTTCCCCTTCCGCCGGGTCGGTCACACTCTCCGGCACTGTTCCATCCGCAGGAACCACCGGATCATTCCCATTCATCATATAGCTTCTGGTATAGACATGGTCATGGCCCATCAGCACCACATCGATTCCCAGCTCCGTAAATACAGGAGAGAGTTCCGCCCGCCTCTGGATAATATCATTGTCCGACTCGTGGCTGGCCGTGCTGTAGATCGAATGATGGAATGTTACCACCGTCCAGTCCGCATCGGCTCCGTTCTCGTCAAGCACCTGCTTCATGAACGCTCTGTGCTCCGCCGTACTCATATTGTTGGAATTGAGAGACATAAAGAGCACATTGTTATACGTATACCAGTAGTCTCCTCCGAATTTTCCGGTCTTCTCTGTCATTCCCAGGCTGCTGACATTCGGTACCTGGAAATGCTGGCTGTAGGCGCTGCTTCCCGCATCATGATTTCCCACGTTAACCGCTGCCGGCAGAGACAGCAGCTCCTTCGGACTTAAGTATCCGGCATACTGCGTCTCATTGCTGGCCGTGTTGACCTGATCTCCCGCACTGATTAAGAAGCTGGTCTCCGGAAATGCCTTCATGGCCGTCTCCATGGTGTTCTGCCAGCCTTTAATATCCGTATCCGTGCTTCCTGCCCCGATCTGCGGATCGCCTGCAAGCAGGAAATTAAATCCATTCTCATAATCCTGAACCGTTAAGTCATACACATCTGACCAGGCAGTTCCGTCTCCAACCCGGTAAGCATATTCTGTAGCGGATTCCAAACCGCGGATCACTGCCTGATTCGTGAAAAACCCTTCCTCATTAGCACTCTCCTTCTCTGCTGCAAACTCTGCCGCTGTCTCCGGAAATACACCGTCGGCCAGATCACTCTTCTTTACAAGCTGTACCTTTCCCGGCAGCTTTGAATCAGAATACCAGGTAACCATAGTCTCTGACTCGTCCGCACCTACTCCGAGAGAAACCGATTTAATAACAGATTCCGGAGGCTGGTAGCCATCCTTATAAATTGCAAAGGTATCCACTACAGACATATCCTTAGTACGGTAAGTAGTAATCGCAAAGGACTTATCCGTCACCTCCACGTTTGTGATATTCGGAGTGCTCTCCTGATTCATCACTGCCGCATAAGGGAAATCTTTATTATGGATCGAATAATACTTACTGCCGCTGGCAGAGTTGGCCGTCACATAAAGCACTTCTCCTTCCGCCGGGTCCGTTACACTTTCCGGCACTGTTCCATCCTCGGGAATGATCGGATCCGTCCCGTTCATCATGTAACTTCTGGTATAGACATGGTCATGGCCCATCAGTACCACATCAATTCCCAGTTCCGTAAATACCGGAGAGAGCTCTGCCCGCCTCTGGATAATATCATTGTCCGACTCGTGGCTGGCCGTGCTGTAGATTGAATGATGGAATGTTACCACCGTCCAGTCCGCATCAGCACCATTCTCATCGAGAACTGCTTTCATAAACTCCCGGTGTTCCGCCGTACTCATGTTATTGGAGTTAAGAGACATAAAGAGCACATTGTTATATGTATACCAGTAGTCTCCTCCGAATTTTCCGGTCTTCTCGGTCATGCCCATACTGCTGACATTCGGCACCTGAAAATGCTGGCTGTAGGCGCTGCTTCCCGCGTCATGATTTCCCACATTTACTGCTGCCGGCAGAGACAGCAGCTCCTTCGGGCTTAAGTATCCCGCATACTGCGCCTCATTGCTGGCCGTGTTGACCTGATCTCCCGCACTGATTAAGAAGCTGGTCTCCGGAAATGCCTTCATGGCCGTTTTCAGGGTATTCTGCCACCCTTCTGTATCCGTATCTGTGCTTCCCGCGCCAATCTGCGGATCGCCTGCAAGCAGAAAGTTAAATCCATTCTCATAATCCCGGGTTGTAAATTCATAAATATCGGACCAGGTTTCCCCGGCGCCGACCTGGTAAACATAAGCGGTATCCGGCTTCAGCCCTGTCATGACTGCCTGGAAGCTGTAGAATCCGGCGTCATTTGCCTCCGCTCTTTCCGCTGCAAACTCGGAAGCCTGCTCCGGAAACGAATCCCCGTCCATGTCCGCCTTCTCTGCGATTCTCACTTTGCCGTCTTCCTCGATTGAGGAATACCAGGTAACAGCCGTCTGTGTCTCATCATTCCATACTCCCAGAGAAATCGCCTTAAACGGCTTCGGCTGTGCAGCTTTCAGGGAAATGAAATCAAAGTAAATGTCAGAACTGCCCGCCCTGTCCTGATGAAGCTCTACCGCAATTGTATTTACCCCGTCTCTCAGCATGGAAACGTCATTGATTGTAATAGTATCATGGCTTGGAGCTGACAACCCATTGGCCGAACCGTATGCCAGGTTCTTGTCATAGCCGCCCTCCGGTACCTGCCCCTCATAGACATTCTTTCCATTGATGTACACGATCACCGCATCATCATAGGCAATTTCCGCCTCCAGCGCTTCCAGATCGGAGACATCGTTGAGATAGATGTCTGTTCGGAAGAAATACGCGGGCACCGCCGTTTTTGTATCGTCAATGTAATGTTTTAACAGCGTATCCGGAATATATCCGCCTCCAAGATCCGCAATCGCGCCTTTCTTGGCTCCGAAGCTTCCCTTTCCTGACTTCCACTGTTCATCCGCAAACTCCGGATACGTCCATACAGTCCGGTCCTCACTTCCTTCCGCCGGATCGGTGTTGTTCTCCAGGTAATTCCAAACCGTGCCCTCTGTCGTGATCAATTCATCCGATTCCGCGGCAGGCGTCCCTATTTCCAGAGAGCAGAAATCAAAATAGATATCCGAGCTGTTGGCTCTGCCCTGATGAAGTTCTACCGATACGGTGTTGCTCCCCTCTTTTAACATGGACAAATCAGTGATCTGGAACTTATCGTTAATTGGCGTTCCCGCATTTGTCCCTCCATACTCCAGATTCTGTGTATAACCACCCTCCGGGACACCCGCCCTGTGGACTTCCTCGCCATTGATGTAGATTATGGCCGCGTCATCATAGAAGATCTCGCCGTTTAAGGCAGTGATTCTGTCGATATCTTCCAGTTCGATTGTCGTACGGAAGAAATAGGCCGGAATATCTGTATCTTCCGCCACATCCGGCCCTTCTATATACTGGGTCAACAGAGTATAGGGAACCAGTCCGTCTCCCAGATCCGCAATCTCACCTTTCCTGGCCCCAAAGCTTCCCCTGGCCTCTTTCCAGCCGGAATCATCGTAATCCGCCCTGGTCCAGACCAGTCTGCCGTCCTTCGACGATGCCCTGTTTTTGCCTGCTGTAAAACGATAAAATCCATATTTCCCCGACGCATTGGACGGCGATGCGTCAGAAGGGGATGCGTTGCTGGGGGAACCCGGCATTTCCTCCTCCGTGTCATCCAATGCCGCCGGATCCGTATTATCGTCCAGATACCTCCATACGGTTTCTTCTGTCGATATCAGCCTGCTCGTCCGTACCTTCGCCCCTGGAACCGGCTGTACAGGCGCGCCAAACGCAGTTGTTATATTGCCCGCTGCCAGACATGCGCTCAGTAAAAGAGCTGTCAACCTTTTTAGTTTCACACTCATCATTTCCTCCTTAAAAGTTTTTTTCATACTTATGTTAGCAGGAAATTAACTGAGTAAATACCTTATTGTTGTAAATGGTTTGTAAATTATTTGTATAGGCAGGAATTTCACAACAAAGATTCCAGCCCGCTAAATTTTCCGGTAACTAAAATGGCCGAAGCACATCCTGGCTCCGGCCGCAATTCCTTTTATTTTACCTATTATGATTATGATCTGTCATGAAGTTTCATTCCCGCCTTTACCATGCGAAATGCCCGCTCCGCCGCACCGGCGTACAGCTCTTCCGCCCGTTCCAGCGCCTCATCGAGCCCCATGGCTCCGTTAATGGTAGTGATGATGCTGTCAATCCCATGATCGAATATCATCTCCGCCTTATCGCCCATGCCGCCGACAATGGCTATAGCCGGGATTCCCTTCTTGCGGCAGCGATTGCCGATTCCGCTGGGAACCTTTCCAAAGGCAGACTGCCAGTCGATTCTTCCCTCACCGGTTATGACCAGATCCACCCCTTCCAGTAGTTCATCAAAATGAATCAGATCCAGCACCGTCTCAATTCCCGACTTCATCTCCGCTTTGAGAAATACGCTGAATGCTGCTCCCAGCCCCCCGGCCGCGCCGGAGCCTGGTATCTGGTCCACATCGATCCCCATTTTCTCCCGGATCAGGGCCGCATAATGAATCATTCCCTGTTCCAGTTCGTCTAAGATCTTCGGAGTGCCGCCTTTTTGCATTCCAAAGGTATAGGTCGCTCCGTCAGGACCCGTTAATGGGTTGTTTACGTCGCACATGATGGTAAACTTTGCATCCTTCACTGCACCGTGAAGTCCTCTGATATCAATGTCAGCCACCCGGGCCAGGTCATTTCCGCATCCGGAAAGTTCCTCTCCGTTCTCATCCAGAAATCGTATCCCCAGCGCACGCATGGCACCCATACCTCCGTCGTTGGTGGCGCTGCCGCCGATCGCAATCGTGATGTCACGGCAGCCGCGGTCAAGGGCGGTCTTAATCAGTTCACCGGTTCCATATGTCGTTGTAACTCTTGGATCTCTTTTATCAACAGGCACCATCGGCAGACCGGAAGCCGCCGCCATCTCGATGACAGCCGCACCGTTCCCTGTCTCCCCATAGTGGCTTACCACCGCTTCCATCAGAGGACCATGCACCTCTACTTCGTGAATCGATCCGTGAAGTACGGATATGACTGCATCGATCGTCCCTTCTCCGCCGTCAGCCACCGGAATTCCCGTGGTCTCACAATCCGGAAATACATTCTTTGCAGCCGCATTCAAAAGCGTAATGATCTGTTCAGAAGACAGTGTCCCTTTAAATGAGTCCGATGCAAATAAAAATTTCATTGTCATCTCTCCTGTTATTATAATGAGCAAAATCTAACGGAATCAATTATCTGAAAACAACAGATAATAAGAAAATCCAAACCATGGACGCTACACCGAGTACGAGTGTACATAATGTCTGAGTCTTATAACCCTGTTCCGGCTCCATCTCCCCAAAGTTTGTAACCACCCAGAAATAAGAGTCATTTGCATGAGATACAGTCATTGCACCTGCACCAATCGCCATAACTGCCAGCGCCGCACGTACCGGAGACGCGAGTCCCAAAACTCCCATAAGAGGTGCAAGGATACCAGCCGTAGTCGTGATAGCCACCGTAGAAGAACCCTGTGCGGATTTTAAAATTGCCGCAAGGATGAACGGGAAGAAAATACCGATACTTTCCAGTACAGCCGCATTAGAAGTAATATAATCAACCATACTGGTCGAAGAGATCACTTTTCCCAGCACGCCGCCGGCTGCTGTCACAAACAGGATCGGTCCAACAGTCTTTAACGTATCATTGGTTACTCCGTAGAATTTATCCATCTTACCGGCTCCTGCCATCTGAATGACACCTAATACAGTACCAACAGCCAGTGCGATAATCGGTGTTCCAAGGAATGTGGAAATGTCAAACAAAAATCCGGTCCAGTGAGCCATAGACGCGATGGAACCAAGCGCCATGAGAATAATTGGCACAATAATTGGAGCCAGTGCAATAAAACCTCCCGGAAGCTTGCCGTATTCTGCAACCAGCTGCTCGTAAGTCTTTGTCACTTCACTGCTGTCCGCCTCATCTTTTGCCCGAACCCTTTTACCGATATACTTTGCATAAAAATAGCCGGCAATCAGCGGAGCAATCGATACAAGCACACCCATTCCCATAACAAGAAGAAGATTATTTCCAATACCCAGTGTATTAGCCGCCGCGATAGGCCCCGGTGTCGGCGGAATAAATACATGGGAAATGTAAAGCCCTGCAGACAAAGAAACCGTCATAGCCACACTGGAAGTCATCGTTCTCTTAACCAGCGCCTTACGGATCGGATTTAAAATAACAAATCCGGAGTCACAGAATACAGGGATCGAAACAACCCAGCCCATCAGAAGCATAGCCAGTTCCGGCCGCTTCTTGCCAACCAGGCGTATTACCATATCTGCCAGCTTAAAAGCTGCTCCGGTTGCCTCCAGGATGCTTCCGATCAGAGCGCCCAGAATAATTACGATACCGATACTGGTAAAGGTTCCGGAGAATCCGGCTCCGATAACATTGGCAATGCCCTGTGTCACACTGCCATCCTCCGCAGTCACATTCACAAGCGGAATACCTGCAACCAGTCCCAGTATCAGAGACACCGTCATAATGGAAAGAAACGGATGAATCTTAAACCTGGAGATTGCTACAATCATAACAATAATAGCTACTACAAAAGCGATAATCAGTGGAAAACCAGCCATACTATGCCCTCCTTAATTTTTGTGCATTTTGTCTATTAACATGCACAAATCACGTTTTAGTATGTGTATACTATACAATATTTAAGAAGGTACAGTCAATGTTCCCCAGGACATAAAATTATCATAATTTTTGTTTTTCAGAACATTCATCTATAATTCGATCTCAACCTTAATGTCCTGAAAAAACAACATTGCCATATAAAAAACAGGGGCGTTGCTGACCAGTCTTACATCATAGCCGGTGAGCTCAGCCAGTTTTTTCAACTTGTATGTCAGCGTATTTTTATGGATATACAATGCATCCGCTGCGGCTGTCAGAGACCCTTCGGCGGCAAAATATGCCTCCAGAATATCGATCCACTGAGCCAGTTCCTCATACGTACAGTTTTGAAACAGCTTATGAATATACGTAATCTTCATCTGTTTGGAAATATCCCCTGCAAACAGCTCCAGCGTCACCTGATCATACGACCGGATACTGGAGGAAGAAATTCTTGCTGATCGCCAGGCACGGTTTGCCTGGCTGTAGGCTGTTGGTACATCCTCTGATTTTCCATCTATGCCGATCGCCAGTTTAATATGATACCGTTCCAGAACCATAGCAGACAGTTTTTCCGCCAGTTCTTTAATCTGGCTGTCAGGACACCGCTTGACCAGGATAATCTGACGGCCTGTATTTCTCAATATCATGTTAGTGGGTATGTACTCCACTACACTGGAGATATCATTTTCAATCTGCTCGATCAGCTTCTGTCCATCTGCCGTGGAAATATATTTCTCCAGCTTTCTAACGCTGACTACCATCACACGCCGCGGAAGGCTGATATCAATTCCCAGGGTATAGCCCCGCTCCGCCAGAGCCTGCGCTTTGAGCAAACCGTTTCCCAAAATCCAGTCCTCCAGAAAACGGCTCACAACTCTGGTCTTCAGACGTTTCTCATCCTGTTCCGAATTCTCACGAATCAGAATTTCAACCATCTTCTTCACAATTCGTCCGTAATCCTTTACCTGCTCATAACCGCCGGTAATTCCGATCACTCCAACACATTCTCCCATGTGAATAATCGGCAGATTTAATCCAACCCGGGTAGAATTAGTCGCACACTCCGGAGTTATGTATAGTTCTGGAAGCCTCTCTCCAATCACTCTCACCGCCCCGTCGTGCAGATGACCGATCCGCGACTTATCTGTGCTTGCTATGATCACTCCATTTTTATCCATCATATTAATATTCTGATGAACGATTCCGCCAATGTCGTTTACAATGGCCTGCGCGCTGTGCCTTGTAATCTCCAATCCATTCATGCCGGACAAATTTTCATTTTCCATAAACTGCCCCGATCTGTTGTCACGTTCTGAGTCCATACATATCTGTCAGCATTTCCCTTAACTTATCAACCGTCTGTCCCGCGTCCAGCCCCGTCTCATCCACAGTAATATCCGCGTATCTCTCATAGTACGGCACACGCTCCTCATAGAGATCCCGAAGCGTCATTCCATCCTTTAACACGACTCCCCGGTCCACCAGGTTCCCCAGCCTGGCTTCTACCGCCTCGTAACTGAGCTTTAAATAGACCACCGTACTGATCTCCTTTAAATGTTCCATGGCTTCCTTCCCATAGATCACGCTGCCGCCCGGGGCTATGATACTTTTATGTACGGAAAGTCCGGCATTTACCCGGTTTTCCACTTCCATAAAGCCGTTTAATCCTTCTTCGGCTATGATTTCCTTTAACAGCCGACCTTCCTTTTCCTGTATGACGATATCCACGTCCACAAAGGAATAACCGAGACGTTTTGCAAGAAGTACACCTACTGTGCTCTTTCCCGATGCCGGCATTCCGACCAGTGTGATATTATCAAGTTTCTGCATCATTTGCTCTTCCTCCTGTTACCCCCTGAGCGTTTTGCTCCCGTGCGTTTTGCTCCCGTGCCTTTTACGGAAGCATGTTTCTGATTGTCACGTTTACTTCCGATATTCGTCTTCTCCGCAGAACCGCTTTTCTTCCCGTTTCCCGTCTTCTTCACCGAATACCCGAAGCTTCCCAGTTTTTTCCCCAGTTCAAAGTACTCACCGTGAGAATATGCCACCAGCCCGGTACTGTTTAAAAGGAACTTCCCATTCTCATCCATAAAGTTCTCATTCACGGAAACGCCCACCACTTCCGCCAGAAATAAATCATGGGTGCCCAGTTTCTTAACCTCCGTCACCCGGCACTCCAGGTTTACGGGACTCTCCCCGATTCCCGGTGTCTTTACAAACTTTGAAGGCGACGGAGTCAGCTTCATCTCTTTATATTTATCCACATCATGCCCGGACTTCACACCGCAGTAGTCCGCGGCGAACACCAGATCCTTTGTAACCAGATTCACCACAAATTCCTTCGTCTCCATCAGGATTGCGTGGGAGTACCGTTCAGGACGGACAGAGATGGACAGCATGGCCGGTGATGAACAAACCGTCCCTGCCCACGCAACCGTGATAATATTAGGCGTTTCGCCCTCCCGCCCACAGCTTACCATAACCGCAGGAACCGGATACAGCATATTACCCGGTTTAAAATATTGTCTCGCCATCATAATTCCTTTCCAGCCGCAGCTTCCTTTCCGTCTGTGGCCTAAGCCTGTACTGCCAGCATGATGCATGGAATCAGCTGTTTCTTCCTGGATACCACGCCGGGAAGGCTGACCACGTGATCTTTAACGCCCATGCCCTCTTCCGAGTAAGTGCGGAAGGCGCCGGCAATCATCTGCTCCGCGCCCTGGCCTTCACAGAGAAGCTCTGTGGACTCGGTCAGAATATTGGTCAGCATGAAGAACATCATATCCATTCCATGTTCTTCCCTGGCCTTCGCCATATACGGCAGCATACGGCCCTTTAACTCCTCCAGCTCTCCGGCATTTAAGGAGCTGATCTGGCCGACACCGAAGGATACCTTTCCAACAGAAAACTTCTTGAAATCCTGATAGAATATTTCGACATCGGTTTTCCCTTTCAAATTGCTTCCGGCTGCAAACATGGCGGACGCATAAGTCTCCACCTCCACTCCGGCGATTTCAGCCAGATGAAGCGCCGCCCTCTTATCCACATCGGTACATGTCGGCGACCGGAACAGCAACGTATCGGAAATAATCGCGCTGCACAGCAGACCCGCAACCCACGGTTCAATCTCCACACGATTTTCCTGATACATCTGATAGACGATGGTCGCAGTACAGCCAACCGGCTGATTGCGGAAAAATACCGGAGCAATCGTTTCCACCGTTCCCAGCCTGTGATGGTCGATGATTTCCAGAATCTCGGCGCTCTCCATGCCTTCCACCGCCTGGCTCCTCTCATTATGGTCCACCAGGATGATCCGTTTGCCCTTGGCTCCCAACAGGTTACGGCGTGAAATCATGCCGCGGTATCTGCCGTTCTTATCGAGAATCGGGAAATCGCGGTGACGTTTGCTTGCCATAACATCCTTGATATCATCGATATAGTCATCCATCTCAAATGTAATCAGCGCCTCTGTCTTCATAAAATAGCTGATAGGCATGCTCTGATTGACAAGACGGGCCGCCGTAAATGTGTCATACGGCGTCGTCATAACCGTGCATCCGTGTTCCTGTGCCAGCTTCTTTATGGTCATGGAGACAGCCGCTCCCTCGCACACAATGATGCAGGCGGCATCCATCTCGATTGCACAGAGCTGGGATTCATAGCGGTTGCCAAGAATGACCAAGTCCCCCCTGGAAATATAATACTCCATCATATCCGGATTGGCCGCGGCAATGAGGACCTTTCCCTCGCTGAAATACGACGTCTCATCCCCCACGACCATGGCTCCCTCCAGGGTCTCCACGATATTGGCATACTGTGTATTGGCCTTGGACAGAATACTGCTGTCGTAGACGTTCATATAGGATTTGGCGATATCACCTACTGTGATGAGTCCTTCCAGCAGCCCCTCCTCGGTGACAGCCGGAATGGTGACGACGTTCGCCTCCTGCATGAGATTCCAGGCCTTCTTCAGCGACAGATTCTTTTTTACGCCTGCCGTCTCCCTGATTTCAATATCGCGTACCTGTGTTTTCACGTTTTCCACAAATTCCGGGGCTTCCACATTAAAATGCTTTAAGACAAACTGTGTTTCTTCGTTGACTGCTCCGGCCCGGCCCGGCTGATAATTCTCCCCTGTAATGCACCGTTTTAAATTGGCATAACAGATGGCCGAACAGATCGAATCTGTATCCGGATTCTTGTGACCGATAACAATTGTTTTTCTGCTTATTTTCTCTCCCATGAAGCCTCCTTATATTTTTCATAATCTGTTTACATGAAGTTCATATTTTATTCATATGTATTTTTTATACTAAGTGCATAGGAAATCATTTATGCGAATTGATTATATCGTCAAATTGCACATAGATTTTTCATAATTGCCCCGGTTGCTCGTCGACCGGGGTCTCCTCATTTATATGAGGATTTTTTTGTTTAAATTCACAGCCCCTGTCCGGTCCGGTCGTTTTCAAAGAGGCACGCAAACCTGTGGCCCGCGTGTTCATTATAGCATAAAGTATCATTAAAATCACAGGGTTTCTGCCATCTTCTGCAGATGCACAATCAATTGGATTATAGTATACCATATCCTCAAAAATTGTAAACATCCGGAGACTGGGCAAATACAAAATTTAAAACGGCACTGCAAACCGGACAAAAGTGTTGAACTTTCCTGTTTGCAGTGCCGTTTCTCTTCAGAGCAGATTTTATTTACAGGCTGTGATAAACCGGCTCCATATTTGAAAAGGTGTTAAACGTCTGATACCCCATTTCCTTCAACACCTGTTTCACTTCCGCAATATGGTCACCGAGATGCACCGTCTCATGAGTATCGGACCCGATGGTCAGTATCGTCCCTCCCAGCTCCCGGTAGCGTCTCAATATGGCGCGGCTCGGCATCAGATCCTTTAAGCCGTATTTAAAGCTTGATGTATTGACTTCAATGCCTTTTCCGTCAGCAATTACCTGACTCAGAATCCGGTCCACCATCCCCATGATCCGGTCGTCCGGATAATCTCCAAAGCGGTCATACCTCTTTATCATGTCCAGATGCCCCAGCACGGAATACTCCTTATACTGCCGGATCACATCGTAAATCGCCTCGTAGTAGGCCGTCTGATACTCTTCCTGGCTCTTTCCCTCCTGGAACGCATAGTTCCAGAATTCCCTGTCTCCCACCTGATGGTTGCTCAGGATTACGAACTCGAAGGGATACCATTTAAAATCACGGCGGAACAAAGGAATGGTGTGGCTCTGCACCCCGAATTCTATCCCCGCCTTTATAGTGATCCTGTCCCGGTATCTCTCCTTAAGCCTGTCTGTCTCTTCAAAATATGCCTCATAGTCACAATTCAAATCCGTCTTCACACCGTAATCCACGTGCTCTGTAAAGGCAATCTCATCAAGTCCGATGGCCACAGCCTTCCTGACCATGTCCTCCATGGGACACTCAGAATCATCGCTGTAATACGTGTGTGTATGGTAATCTGCCAGCATTTTTCCATCTCCTTTTTATTTCTGCAGCGGGATTTCTGTCTCTGCATACCCGCTGAGAACCGTTTCCTCCCTGGTCAGATTTCTGACCCACTGATATTTTTTATAATGACGGTAAACCGCCGGAAGCTTCACAAATTCATCCAGATTCAGCAGAAAATAGACCGCCAGCACCGGGAGCTTAAAGACAAACGCAGCCAGCAATCCGACTGGCACGATAATGATCCACATGGTGACCGTATCACACAAAAAACCAAACTTCGTATCACCGCCTGCGCAGAAGATCCCCGCCACAACCGTCATATTAGCCGACTTCGCAATCAGATAATACGCACACATAAACAGCATCCCCTGCAGATAAGCCTGCGCCTGTGGGCTTAAGTTAGCGGCATACCGCATGATCCAGGGACTGAACGCCAGCAAAATAACACCTGACACAGCTCCCATCACCAGGGACAGGCGGCAGAGCCGCCCTCCGTACTCTCTGGCGCGAACGAGATTTCCGCTCCCCAGCTCATTTCCCACGATAATACCGCTTCCGGAACCAATGCCTATGCATAAGCAGGATATCAGGTTTTTTACAATTCCGGCTATGGAGTTGGCCGCCACGGCATCGCTCCCCAGATGGCCCATAATAACGGTAAACATCGTAAAACCGCAGCCCCATACCAGTTCATTTGCCATAACAGGTGTCGTGTATTTCACAAAATCTTTCCTCAGTACGGCGTGTGATTTTTTCAGAAGGCTCCAGCGAATCCGGACCACACCGTCTCTGCGGTTTTCCCACATTGCCAGAATCAGCTCTGCTGCTCTGGCCGTCACGGTTGCCACGGCCGCCCCGCTGATCCCCAGCTTTGGAAACCCCAACAGCCCGAAGATCAAAATTCCGTTCAAAAAAATATTTAAAACCATGGAAACAGAGCCAAACACCGTACTCTTAAGGGTTCTGCCGCTGTTTCTCATGATACACAGATAGATCTGCGAGATTCCCGCCAGCAGATAAGACCAGCTGACAATCCTCAAATATTCGGCCCCCAGCGTGATCAGCGTCTCATCATTCGTAAAGATATGCATCAGCACACGCGGACAGAGCGCCGCCGCCGCGAAAAACAGAAACGATATCACAAAAGAATACTTCAGGACAATCGCAAGAATTTTTTCCACAGACAGCCTGTCGTTCTTTCCCCAGTACTGCGCCGCCAGAATGGTCGTCCCGATGGTCAAAGCTGCCCAGAACAGGCTCAGTACAAACTGCACCTGTGCCGCCAGCGATACCGCCGATAAGGAATCCTGGTTCACCATACCGAGCATCATGGCATCAGAAGCGCTGACCAGGGCCGACATCAGATTTTGGAATGCAATCGGAAGAACCAGTACAAATAAATTCTTATAAAAGTGTTTATCATTTTCTCTCATTGGAACTCCTTAAAATCGTTACTGTTTGCTCCCTGCCTGGAGCGCCGCATTCCGGTTTGGCTCTGCCTGTTCCCCCGGCCGTTCCAGTTCCGGTTTCGGGCATAAGCACTTCTAAACGTGCAGGATTTTTCTAAAAGCCAGGAGTAATGCCCAAACTCGCTGCGCTCAAACAGGTGGGCATTTTCCCTGAACGAAAAATTCTGCGCGTTAAGAATTGCTAATGTCCTGCAAAGTCACAGGAACGGCCGGGGGAACAGGCAGAGCCAAACCGGAATGCGGCGCTCCAGGCGGGGAGCAAACAGTAACTTAAAAGTAATAGCTAAGTTATCGCTGTTAAATCACATTTTATAATTATATTACTTGAAGTGCGGCTCCAATATCTGTATAATCGTTTTATATTATAACAATCATATTTTATTTCGTGGTTTTATAAAATGAATCCCGACCGCCAATGCCCTGAAATCAGAACCTCCGCCGCCTTCACCAAATGAAAGGGTCAAAAATATGCTGAATAACGAGGAAAAAATAAACGTTGATATCATGCAGGACGCTTCCGAGATCGTCCGTTACGACGAGACAGGCATACCGCTCTACATACAGACAGGCGAATTGTCCCGGTATCCGGACAGGAAAGCACTGTGCCACTGGCACGATGACCTGGAATTTATCAGAATTGTACATGGTGAGATGAATTATTATATTAATGGGAAGAATCTGGTTCTGAAAGAACACGATGGGATCATGGTCAACACGAGGCAGATGCATTACGGTTCCTCCATTAACCAGAACGATTGTTCCTTTCTCTGCATTCTTGTTCATCCTGCGCTGTTTTCATCAAACAGGCTGATTTATCAGAAGTATCTGCTGCCGCTTCTGGAAGACCGCGAGACTGAATTTGTATATCTGGATTCCGGCCGACCCGATCACGGATTTATACTGGACTGCCTGATGGAAATGACACAACTGAAAGAACACGGTGAGTATGGATATGAACTGGAGATCATCGGATTATTCTATCTCATATGGAGACATCTGGCCCGGCAGTTCAAGGCCGGTAAAACTGCCGCTCCGGGCATTGAAGACATGGATACGAAAGTTCAGAAAGATATGGTTTCCTTTATTTACCAGCATTACACGGAAAAGCTGACACTCTCAGCCATAGCCGCCTCCGGCGGAGTGTGCCGGAGCAAATGCTGTCAGATATTCAAAAAATACTTATGTCAATCACCGATTGATTTTTTAAATTCCTACCGGCTGGAGGTAAGTTCCCATCTTCTTAAAAAGACGGATAAAAGCATTACAGAGATCGCAACAGAATGTGGATTTAACCACTTAAGCTACTATTCCGAGCTGTTTATGCGCCATTATGGCTGCACGCCCAGACAGTTTCGCAGTCAGCATCCTGCAGACAGCTGACAAGCCGGTATGGGGGAAGGTAATCGCTGCCGGATTGTCAGCACAGTTCAACGGTTCGTTAAAACGAACGGAATGCAGGTTTATCTCGCGTTTTTAATAGGCACTCCACCCCCCGTCTATCGTCAGCGTCTCACCGTTGATGAAGGAAGCAGCGTCAGAAGCCAGGAACACCGCCGCGGTGGCAACTTCATCTGCGGATCCGTTGCGGTGACGGCCGGCATTTCCCGTTACCGCCTTCGTAAAGCCCAGCTTGCTGGGTTCCCGCATTCCGCTTCCGATGTTGCTCTCGATCGCGCCGGGACACAGGGCGTTGCAGCGGATTCCCGCATCAGAATACATGAACGCCACATTCTTTGTCAGACCTACTACGGCAAATTTCGAGGTCGTGTAGGCCAGACCGCCGCGGCCGGCACAGAGTCCGCTTAAGGATGCCGTATTGATGATGGTGCCCTCGCGGTTTTCTTTCAGGAAATACTGAACCGCTTTCCGGCATGCGTACATAACGCTGTTTAAGTTAATGTTCATGATTCTCTCCCACATGTCGTCCGGCATCTCGGCAATCGGAAGAAGATTATCCATAATACCGGCATTGTTGATGACCACGTCCACTTTGCCAAAGGCCTCGATGGTATAGTCAATCATAGCTTCTACTTCCTCTTTACTCGACACATTCACCCTGCGAATCTTAAGCTTATCTCCATACTCCGGCTCCAGTTCTTCCTGAAGTACTTTCAGGCTCTCTTCGTTGATATCCGCAGCCACCACGGAGGCGCCCTCCGCCAGATACCGCTCCACCATAGCTTTTCCGATTCCGGAACCTCCGCCAGTGATTACAGCGGCTTTCCCCTTTAACGCCCCGATCATACATTTTGTCATACTGATATACCTCCTCTAAACTTATCTGACCCTGTCAGAATTTTGCCTCAGTATAAAATAATTTTAGAGGAGTGTCAATACAGCCATTTTTTTCGTTTATTTTTTGACAAAACCGGTTAAAAATTGGAACAGTCTATTACTTTTCCATGTTTCCGGCAGAGAACCATAATCCGCATCATAAGCGAAAACTGCATTTTTCCGCCGTAGCAGTCCGTCGATTCATTTTCCTTCAAAAGCCGGTTCCACAGCCGCTCCACGCGGCTTCCATATTCCTGGTCCAGCCGGTAAACAGAAGGGTTTTCTTCAAAAACCGGCACCGGACGGTGGTACGGAGGTATGGCAAACAAAAACAGCATCGCCCCCATATTCATCACGCATTCTTCCCCTTCCAGCTCACCGCCTTCCTCCGCCTGCATCTTCCAGATATGAAACGGATAAAGAATAAATACCATGCCTGGCTCCAGCGGATAAATCCGGTTGTTTAAGTACATGCGCCCTCTTCCCTTCCGTATGGACAGCACGGTCACATCCTCCCTGTTTTCAAAGGCCCCCTCCCCTTTGAAGCGAAAGGAGCGCGCCTTCAGCCTTTCCGGCAGTAATTCCGGTGAAAAATACTGTTTTCCGCGAAACCCGGAGTCTTCTCTCGTCTCCAGTGAACATTCCATATTTCTTCCCTCCTGTCCCCTTATCTGCTTTCATAACCGCCATGTACGGAAAAACGCTGGTACTCTCCGGGCGTCATTCCGTGTCGCTCGGAAAAGATTCTGATAAACGTATGAGAACTGTTATACCCGCACGCAAATGCAACATCAATCACCGGCATCCGGCTGTTTTCCAGCAGCGACTCCGAATACGTCATTCGAAGCTCTGTGAGAATCCCGCTGTGATCCAGACCAAAGTTTTCCTTCAAAAGGGGATTTACAGAATTCTTCTCCATGTATAAAGCTTTTGCCGTGTCCTGCGTGGTCAGAGGTTCCCGGTAATGGCCAAACAGATGGTTAAGGATCAGCAGCGCCCGCACGTCAATATGAGCCGCCTCGCTACCGCCTTCCGGAAGGACGGCTTTCTGGTACTCCTGAGGCGTCAGCCCCATCACCTGTTTAAAGGATCTGTAAAAAGAAGTCTCTGAATGGTATCCCACATAGCGCGCGATATACTGCATTGTCAGGCCTCCAAAATGCATCATATCACAGGCCCGGTCCACCCTCGCACGGTTTAACAGGCTTGCAAAGCTCTGTCCTGCCACAAGATTTAACTGGCAGCTGACCACCCGGTCCGTGACACCATAGGCAGACGCAAGCTTTTCCCTCGTCAGATTCTCATTACTGTAGGTAAAAATATGCTGAAGCAGCTTCCAGGCCAGACTTCGCTCAAACCTGTTTTCCTGCCCTTCCTGCCGCTCATACTCCCTCGCTGAATACCGGAGAAACAGCGTGACGATCTCCAGAAACAGCGAGTATCCATGTACGATATCTGCTGCTTCGCTCCCGGATCCCTCCTCGATCAATTCTTCCATCAGTGATCTGACATATTCCTCATTTTCCCCGCGCAGCATCACCACAGGGGAACTCTCTGTCAGGACAGTCATCGTAATTTTCAAACTGTTCCGATAGGCGATATAAGAGGCTGACGCATAATCAAATGGACAGCAGAACAGCTCCAGAACCTCCCCCCAGTCCGGTTCGAACTGATAGATATGGTACGTGTGAAGCCAGCCAAAGCTCCCTTTTTTAAGTTTCAGCTTTACTCCGTTTACATGAAGAATACCGCTGCCGGAGGCAGTAAAAAAAATCAGGGATTCACACGCAAATACAGGCGGAGACTTCTCTGTAATGACTCGTTTTTCGGGATTGAATCCAAACTTCATGACGTCCCTCCTTTTTCCACGTTTCCTTCACTCCAGACCGGAGTTATCCACTTTGTAAGTCTTTTTCCACTTTTTATACCTGTTATTTTACTTACAAATACAGGTTATGTCCATACTATTGTAAATTTTTCCCACTTATTCTTCCTGTTTGTTAACAATCAAACGGGTTTGCCCACAAATTATCTATAAATTTTTGAGATTACAACATGACCGGATGCAAAAAAACAGCGCCTGAGGCGATCTGCTTCAAGCGCTGTTTCTACATTTTAACTGCTCATGCCTTCCATAATCCATGCAGATTACAGTACGCATATACCTCTAAGACCTCATCATCCTCGCTGATCATGAACTCTGCCTGAGGCTCCTGGCCCGGTTTCAGTTCTTTCCTCTGATTGCCCTGCTTTGTCGCCAGCGCAATCCATTCGATATAATGCTCTTCAAGCATCGGATGGCTGGTGGAACCTACCGTTACAGTTACCTTCTGACCATCTGTATGTATCACGGGGACATGTTTTTCAACCGCGGCATCCGTGGTATTAGGAACCAGTTCCTTCATGGCTTCCCCACAGCAGACGACAGGAACACCGCTGTTTTTTACATATGCGATAATATTTCCGCAGTGGCTGCAAACATAAAATTTCATAAGAACACCCCTTTCGTTATGTAATATCTATAGTTTGAGTTTACCACATTTATTCCTGATTACAAGTCTTTACGGGCATATTAACGGAAAATTAGCAAATTAATCCAGGATCTGTCTGGCTGCCCCATAGATACCGGCGTCATTGCCCAGCGTAGCCAGCACGATTCCGCTCTTATTCTTGGAAATAGGGGTATACTGATCGTAATGCTTATAGATGGTATCAATCAGGAACTGTCCCGCCCTTGACACGCCGCCTCCGATTACAAACACTTCTGGATCCACTACCATGGAGATCTGTGCCAGTGCGAGCCCCAGATAATGGCCTACCACCTCCATCGTCTCAAGCGCCAGTGCATCGCCGGCCTTCGCGGCATCCAGCACGTTCTTCGCGGTAATGCGGTCGCCAAATTTCCTCATTGCAGACGGCGCATCCGATGCCGCCATCTTTCTTCTGGCCTCCCGCGCAATGCCCGTAGCGCTGGAAATCTGCTCCACACAGCCTACGCCGCCGCAGTTGCAGTGCTCCGTCTCCTCGTCGCGGATATGAATGTGGCCGATCTCTCCGGCCAACCCATGCTTTCCTGCAACGATCTTCTGTCCGATGATAACACCGCCGCCAACACCGGTTCCCAGGGTGACCATGACGATATCATCAAACCCCTTACCGCCGCCCTGCCACATCTCGCCAAGAGCAGCCACATTGGCATCATTGCCGCTCTTTACCGGCATTCCGCCGAGGAGCCCGCTTAACTCTTTTCCAGGATTTACATTACGCCAGCCTAAGTTTACGCATACTTCCACAGAGCCGTCCGGCATAACCGGTCCGGGAACTCCCAGTCCGGCACCGACCACCTCTTCCATCGGGATCTGCTTCTCCTCCAGAGTCTTTAAGATAGAGGCCGCCACATCACCGATGATATACTTTCCGCCCTCTTCTTTTCTCGTTGGAACTTCCCACTTTAACAGAAGGTCACCTGTCGTTTCGAATAACCCGATCTTTACACTGGTTCCGCCTACATCAATGCCAATACATTTCTTTCCCATTTTGAACGATACTCCTTTTCCCTTTTGTATTATCCGGCGGCGCATTCGGTTTTCCTCCTGCGCCGCATCACATTTTACTGTCTATAAGGATCTTGCAACCTCAGCCACATGATCGGCCGTAAAGCCAAAATGCTCAAACAGCTGGTTTGCCGGACCGCTGGCTCCGAATCCGGTCATGGTCACGCAGGCGCCGTCCAGTCCTACGTATCTGCCCCATCCAAAGTCACTTAAGGCTTCCACTGCCACACGCTTCCGAACAGACTTCGGAAGTACGGATTCTTGATATTCTGCGGACTGTTCCTCGAATAAATCCATACACGGCATGGAAACGACGCGGACCTTTCTGTCAGAAAGAAGCTTCTTCGCATTGACAGCCAGTTCTACCTCGGAACCGCTGGCAATGAGAATCAGATCCGGCGTGCCTTCACAGTCGTCAATCACGTAACCGCCCTTTAACGCCTCTTTGCTGCTGCCTTCCATCGGCGTTAAGTTCTGTCTCGTCAGAACCAGTGCCGTAGGTGTCTTTTTGGAGGTCAGTGCAGAATACCATGCGCACTCGGTCTCAGTCTCATCACAGGGACGGAACACATGGAAATTCGGCATGGCGCGAAGCATGGCCATCTGCTCAATCGGTTCGTGGGTCGGTCCGTCTTCACCGACGCCGATGCTGTCATGTGTAAACACATACGTCAACGGTACTCCCATCAGTGAGGAAAGACGCGCCATCGGCTTTGTATAATCGCTGAATACGAAGAATGTGGCAATAAACACGCGCAGTCCGCCGTGAAGCATCATTCCGTTGCCGATCGCCGTCATCGCCAGCTCACGGACACCAAAATGCAGGTTGCGGCCGCCGCGGTTATCTCTGGAGAAATCTCCCAGATCCGACATGTTCGTCTTGTTGGACGGAGCCAGGTCAGCAGAACCTCCGATCAGATTCGGCATATATGTCTTAATTTTATTTAAAATCTTTCCTGATATATTTCTTGTGGCATCGGCCTTTTCCGGTTTGCTCCAGAAGCCTGCACACGCTTCGATGGCTTTTTCTCCTGCATTCTCATCGTGATAGGCGTTCCACAGCTCTTCCATCTCCGGATATTCCTCGCAGTAGGCTGCAAACATGACATTCCATGCGGCTTCCGTCTCCGCCTTTTCCTCTGCAATGCGGGAATAGTGCTCATAGACTTCATCCGGAACGTAGAACGGCTCCATAGATGGCCAGCCCAGGTTCTCTTTCATTGCCAGTACGTTTTCTTCGCCCAGAGGCTCGCCGTGAGCACTGGCCTTGCCCTGCTTGGCCGGACAGCCGAAACCGATCTGTGTCTTAATGGTGATAAAGGACGGATGCTCTGTATCTTCTTTGGCTTCCTCGATGGCTCGTCCGATTGCTTCCAGATCGTTGCCGTCTTCCACGGTAATCGTCTGGAAACCAAACGCTTCCATACGCTTCTGAACATTTTCCGTAAATGCGATATCGGTGCTTCCTTCGATGGAAATTTGATTGGAGTCATAAAGGACGATCAGCTTGGAGAGTCCCAGCGTTCCTGCCAGTGAGAACGCCTCGGAGGAAATTCCCTCCATCATACAGCCGTCTCCGCCCAACACGTACGTATAGTGGTCTACAACCGGGTAATCCTCTTTATTAAAGACCTCCGCCAGATGAGACTCCGCAGCTGCCATACCGACAGCCATCGCCATACCGGCGCCCAGCGGTCCTGTGGTGGCTTCAATTCCAACTGTGTGGCCATACTCCGGATGGCCCGGTGTCAAGGAACCCAGCTGTCTGAAATTCATGATATCTTCTTTGGATAAGTCTCCGTAACCAAATAAATGAAGCAGGGAATACAGCAGCATGGAACCGTGGCCGCCGGATAAGATAAAGCGGTCTCTGTTGGCCCAGTTCGGGTCTGCCGGGTTGTGGTTCATGTGATTTGCCCATAACTCATAGGCAGCCGAAGCACAGCCCAGAGGAAGGCCGGGATGACCGGATTTCGCTTTCTGTATGGCGTCGGCGGAAAGAACGCGAATTGCATTGACTGACATGGTTTCGATCTTACTCATTGGTATTATTCCTCCTGGTCTATTTTAATCTTATCTCTTTCATGTTCTGAGGTCCGGTTACCAGCAGCGTATTTGGAAATCTGCCGTTCCGGATCTTGGATACGGGAAAATCAAATGTTCCTTCAAACTTCAGTCGTCCGGACATATTATAAACCCTGCACGAGTCTTCATTATACAAAATTACATGCTCTCCGTCAATATCAGCCTGGGTGTACTGATAACGAAACGCCTCCGAAAATACGAGGTTTCCGTCAGGACTGTAGACGTCCATCCGGTCCGGATTCTCGCCTTCCGCATTATTTACAATAATCCCCACGTACTTATTCGAATAGAAGACCGCCCTGATTTCTTCCTCCACCACAACCTGCTTAAGCAGCTCCGGCGACAGCGCGTTCTTTGTCGAATAAAAGGATACGCTGTTATCTGCAAATGCACAGGAATAAGTGTCATCGAGGAAATGGACCCGCGCCACCAGAGAAGACTCGTAAGGCTCGTCAAATCCGCCTACCACTCGATCCGGCACGCTTTTTCCGATTTCCGCAAAATTGTGGAACGCGACACGGCCGTTCAGCGCACCGTTCTTTAAATAGGCATACGCTCCTATCAACTGGGTTCCATCCGGGGAAAGGCTGATATCCACGGGGTAGCCGGTCTCTCCGTTTAGCAGCGCCTTGATCTTTACATCCAGAACGCTTCCGTCATTCTTATAAAAATAGATGTAGTTTGAGGTTGAGTCCTCCAGGATCGCCGCGACTACACCGTGAGCGGAGACCGTGGCCTTAATGATGGGAAGCAGCGTAGTCGCCGTCCCCGTAGGCCCCGACTTATCAAATATGTAGATGCTGTTGCCCTGCTGATCTGCCACCGCCGCATAATTACCGTTGACACACGCAGTGGGCGACTTCATCTCAAAGCTCTGGACCCAGATCTCTTTTCCCTGGTTATCAATGTAGGAGGCTCCATCCTTGCTGTATTTTAAGACGTTGCCGCCAAAATCCATATAACCCACAAAGCTGCCTTCCTTTAACTCTTTTTCCCACACGACGTCATAACTCGTATACTGGTAGAGCCGGAAATACTGGAACAGGCCGATTCCCGCGGCGATTAAGATCACTCCAATAATCAGAATAATCTTAAGCCGTTTCCTTCTGACGCGCTTTCGGGCTTTCCGTACGATTTCCTCACTGTCTTCTTCCTGAGGGGCTGGGGGCGGAACAATCTGCCGTCTCAGCTGCCTTTTTTTAATTTCTCTGTTCATAGAGTCTAAATCACTCATTATGTTTTCTCCTAAAATGCCGTAACTGGTTTGATTGTAGTATACATCATTTCCGGGAGAAACGCATTATTTTTTTCTTTCCGCGAGTTTGCGGCCTTTAGGGAAGCAGAAGCTTCTGGCCGGATACTATTTTATTTTCATCCTCCAGCCCGTTTAACTCACAGATTTCCTTTAATTTATTTACATCATGATATTCCGATATACAGATCCCATACAGTGTTTCTCCATCCTGAACCACATGAACTCTCTGGGTACCACCGGCCGCAGCCTGGGAGGCACCGCCGGATGAACTCTGGCTTCCGGACCCCTCTTCTTTAGATGCTCCCTTATTTCCGCCCTGCGTCTGGGCAGACTCCTGACTGTTTCCGCCATCCTGAGTATTTTCACTCTTCTGGCCGCTTCCAGCCGCCTGGCCGTCTCCGCCATTTTGATCTTCCCCGCCATTTTGACCTTCTCCGCCGTTTTGACTGCCCGGCTGGGTTTCTGACATGGTTTCCTTTGTCACCGCCGCCGTCGTCGGATAGACTCCGCCATCCGCCTCTTCCACGACCACATGGGATTCCGGTTTATCCTTCACCGCCGCGTTATCCTTTCCCATCAGCGCCGACTCCACCCGTTCCGGAATAGCGGATGCGATCACGCTCTCCATCTCCTGCATCCGCTCGTAATTATTAAACATTACGATTCCGCCTGCCAGGATCACGATAGACATGGCCATGCACATACCACGTAAAAGCCCAAGAGTCTGGTGCCTGTCCGTCACCTCGTCCTTGTGCTCATCCATCCGCTTTCTGAATTCCTGAATAACCTTCTCATCCGATCCGGACTCAATTCTCCTCACATCCTTCCGGAGAACCATATAATCCTGCATCATCTGATTTCTTTCATAATAAATGCTGTAGCCGCAGAGCTTGTAGAATCCGTCTTCCGACGTTATGTAAACTGATTCGTCTCCTTCCACTCCGCTGCTTAAATACATCAGCTTATTAGGTCCCTGAAAATACTGAACATGCTGCTTCCAGTAATTAAGCGGACTTAAATCATTTCCCGGCGCTCCACACAGAAACCAGCCCAGAACGGACCGTTTCGGAAACAGCTGCTCCACGCTCTGATACGCCTTTTTCCACGCGAGTTCTGAAAAGACCACTTTCTGGCCCTGTTCCGTTACATCTTCCATTTCCATGGCGCCGTCAATAAAGATATACGGCGTCCCATCGTTCATCTCCACGCTTCCGAGCAGTAGGCCGACCCGTAGGTCCTGTCCACCCGCCGGATACAGACGTCTCAAATACGTATTCACGTAATCTTCCACATACAATTTTACGATTGCGTCACGCTCCCCGATCTGCCGTATATTCTTCGGCAGCTTCGGGAACGGATTGTACAATTCTCCCATAGGCTCACCCCGCTATTCATATTAATCCAATGAATCATAGCACAGGATGAGCGCAAAACCTGTCAAAGAAGGGAAGCATTTTCCCATAACTTTTCGACAAGATAAATGCTTCTGCTGATGCAGTCCGCCATCCGCATGACGACAGACAGCCGGATGCTCTGGAGCATTAAGGGATCGAAGCTGCCGCAGCTTCCGACAATACCCGTGATAAAAATGTCGCCTACCGCCTTCAGTTCCTTGCTGACTCCAAGTCCCGGCTTCAGCGAGCCTTTTCCAAGCGTCACATATCCGATATGCTCCATGTTCCCCACGGAGGCATCCACTGCCACCACCACGTGATCCGGGTACTGAAATTTTAAAATTGCCTGGTAGGTCTCTAAATTCATGGCGTGTACAGGGCGTTCCAGTGTCCCCAGAATTTCCACCCGCTCCAGCCGTTTTTCCTTCAGCTTGTACCCGATTAACGGTCCTAGGCTGTCACCCGTGGAACGGTCTGTCCCGATACACAGAAACACAACCCCCGCCGTTTTTCCGTTTTCCTGTTCCATACAGATCAAATCATAAAGCCTCGAGGCAAACTCTTCCGCCTCAAAGGACTGTTTTGTGTCATAGTAATAAACTTCCCGATTGCCGCGGATTGCGATGCGTTCCCATAGTCTCATAATATCCTGCCTTGATGTCCTTCTTATTCTCTGTTCTATTATAAGCCGCGATTTCGGGAATTATTCACTATGATCCGGAAGTCGGCACTTCCTTTTTTCGGTACGGAAAACACCGCACTCAATTCTGTATCTGGCGCTCACGCGGAAAGCTTAAAAATATACACGTTCCCCTTTCCTCTCTGCTGTATAACTTCAAATCTGCCCTCTCTCCAAAGCTTCTTTTCAGTATATAATAAATATTAGGCAGTCCAATCTCCGTATGAGGCGCCTTCGAATCCTCATTCAGCCATATGTCGGTCTCCTTCATTGCATCGAGAAGCTGCTGCTGCTTTTCACGGCTGATACCGATGCTGTTGTCACAGACCGCTATTTTGATCATATCCCCCCGCTGTTTGCAGCTCACCAATATTTTAACCCTCTTAACAGATTTGGAAACCCCGTGCACAATAATATTTTCTATTAAAGGATGCAGTAAAAAGCTGGGCACCATACACTCCTGCAGCTCCGGACTGATCCTGTACTCGGTATCGATCCGGTTGGGATATGCCAGCTCATAGAATCTCATACACAGCTTCACATACTCCAGTTCATCCTCCAGCGTAACAAACTGGTGGATCCGCCTTACATTCGCCCGGAACAGCGCTGCGCATTCACAAACCGCATTGCTGACCTCGGCCGCTCCATATAAGAGCGCCATACTGCTGATGGTTTCCAGTGCATTATAGATAAAGTGAGGATTCATCTGGGATTGTACCGCATAATAGCGCAGCTGAAGCATTTGAACCTCCATCTCTTTTTTCTGCTTTTCTTCCGCCACCGTATTTTCCAGAAGCTGCTCAATCTGTTTCCCCAGAATGTTTAACCTGCATCGAATCTTGTCAATCTCATCTCTGCGTTCCGATTGATATTCCGTATGAAACTCTCCGTCTGCAATCCGGTCCATCTGTCCGATGACCCCTTCGATCCTTGCAGATAAATTCCTGGAAAACTTTGAAATCAGCAAAATGGCGACTGCAACTGCACAGCCACCTATCAGGATGGATATCATAATACTGGTTTTCCAGCCGTCGATAAACACATTCCCCGGTATCAGGTTGACAATCTGCCAGCTGCCCGTCCCGCCCATCAGCGCCTGCATCAGATAGACCGTTCCATCATGGAACAGATACTTCTCCTGATATCCCTCCTCATAAAGGATCTTAGGCGAGATATCGCTCCAGCGGGGGACCCCTTCTGATTCCGTGTAGGTATAACATTTCCCCGTGTCTGACAGCAAATAACAGTAATTCATGGAATTGCGGGGCAGACCTATCAGTTCATTGAAATAATTCTGATTGATATTTAATACAATGGTCCCGAGTCTTTCCATGGTAGTAACGTTAAAGATCTCCCGTTCCACATAGATTTCCCCATCTTCTATCTCCCAGATGCACTTCCCCGTATGAGCCTTCAGCCTCTCCCCGTTTTCACTGTCCCACTGCCTGATAAAATCAAGCCCGGAGGAGCCGCCAGAGCCGTACCATATCCCCTGTAAATCTTTTACCACAACAAAGTCGATAAAATGGTAGAAATGGCACATCTGTTCCAACTCGGTTCTTATTCCGTCTCTCGAAAACACATCCAGCGGTTCCGTCCCTGCCTCCGCCAGCAGCTGCTGAAGCCTTTTATTCTGCATCAGGGCAAATATCTGTCCTTCCAGATGCGGAATGTTGCTGTTCACGGTATGGTACTGCTCCTCCGTCAGCTGACGGGCAATTTTCTCGATATTCTGCGTGGATTTTTCCAGATTTAAGAAAAAACAGAACAGAAACGTCAGCAGAACCGCCGCCGACACGATGGCAGAGTTTATCATGATAATCTCTTTTTTAATACCAATATCGGAGTACCGTTCTTTTAGGTAATTCTTAATCTTTTCTCTCATAGGCTCACCTTCACCTACATTCTCTGGGCGACATTCCCGTTGCTTTTTTAAATGCCTTGTAAAAGCTGATGTAATTCGTATATCCTATTTTCTCTCCGATCTCCTCGATTGAATACTCCGGATGCTTTAACAGTTCCTTTGCCGCATTAATTTTTTCCTGCAGCACGATCTGATTATAATTGATTCCGGTTTCTTTCTTTACCAGACCACTTAAATATCCGGAAGATACATTAAAGTACCGCGCAGTCCTTTCAAGCGAAATATCGCCGTAAACGTTGCCTCTGACATACTGCAGGACGGCCAAAACCAGAGCAGAATACTTTTTATCCTCCCCTGATCGCTGTTTTAAACATTCCCTGTATATCGCATGAAGCTGTTCCTTCGCCTGTTTAATGTTCATGACGGTGTTGAACCCGTTCATCAGTCCGTGGGCGCCCGTCTCCCCATATTCCATACCGTCAAAGGCCCTCACCAGCAAAACAGAAAAACCATTGAGCGCCGTCCGTATCAGAACAAGATCAGGCGTATAGAACTGTGATATCTCTTCCACCAGTTTATCGAGCGCCAGAACCCCATCTTCATATTTACTGGTCTTTACATTCGTAATTACCGTCTCAAAATACGTCATGATGTGGCTCTCACTGAACTTTAACTGATCTCCGGCAACTGTCTCATATAAAAAATACATGCGTTCCTCTAACTGTAATATCAGCTTTTCATATCGGTCCTGCATCCTGTAAAAATGATTGTCCGCGCAGGTTACCGAAAGAAGGTATTCTTTCTGATCCCCAAAATCACGCAAAATATTTCTCATCTTTTCTTCCGCATATGAGATTTTATCTTTCCTCATGTATTTTTTATACAAAACCAGTGTTATATAGTAACTGCTGTTTACAAAGGAAACGATCTGGATCAGCGGCGCGATATCTCTGTATTTTTCCATCTCGCTTTCGATCACTGCGGAATCTTTTTCAATGATAGACTTTTGATCGGCGGGCATAACAAAAATCGTATACCCGCCGTCATAGCATTCGTGCTTCTCCGTCTGTTTATCAATCCACGCCTGATCGCAGCAGGGAAGAGTTAATAATAATTGAAACATGCGTTTTCTCTGTTCCCGCTCATAGTTTCTCTTATTTAAATCCAGCTTTTTCTGTAAGCTGATAAAATTGTTGTTCCGCTCTTCTTCTTTCTTAAACTCTTCCCCGATTGCTGACAGGGCGCACTGCAGATCATGTAAGGAAACTGGTTTCAGCAGTATTTGATTTACTTTTAACTGAAGCGCCTTCTGTGCATATTCAAACTTATCATAACCTGTGATAATCAAAATTTTACTGCCTGGACACTCCTTGCGGATGGCTTCCACCATGGTTAATCCATCCATTTCGGGCATACTGATATCGGTGATAATAATATCCGGTCTGAGCTCCTCTATCATCTTTTTTCCGCTGATCCCATCATACGCCACCCCTTCCAGACAACAGTCAGTTTCATTCCAGGGGCCGTTTTTTTTCAGGGATTCCAAAAAAATCTCATTATCATCGATCAGTACAACCTTATACATAATCTCTCCTATTTAATGTATCCACATTCTTTCAATGTAGATTCCGCAGCCGCTTTATAGGTGCTCAAATGATACGTGTCCTCTAATGTTTTCAGGAAATCATCGAACTCATCCATGTCCCTCTTACCATAGATAAAATTCACCAGTTCCTGCTGCTCGTAGCTTCTTAGATCAACAATGTTGAACTTATCCGGAATCTGAATCAAATTCGTATACACATTGATGCGGTCCAAACCGTAAGCAAAATCCCGGTACTCCGTGAGCGTCGGATATTTTACTCCGTAATAAGGAACATCATCTCTTCCAACCAGCTGGTAATTATAGGACCATGTGATATCAGACATTGCCGGCAGAGCGGTAATCTGATCTCCCTCCTTCTTATAATGGACGCCCTCCACACCGTAGCATACGAGATCAAGTCCCTCGCCGCTTGCAATATAATCCATCAGTTTTAACACCTGATCCCTTTTTTCCGGCGCTATATCCTTCGGCATCGCATACCGGTTCGGAGTGTCGCCCAGATCAATAAAACCGTCATAGGAACCTCCCGGGCCTGCCGGCGGTTCAATCTGGATCCATTCCGCATCCGGATTTACTGCCTTCATCTGTTCCTGAAGGTTGCCCTTTACCATATCCGTCCACGCGATATAGATGATGCCTGCCTCCCCGCGAAATGCCTTATCCCGCTCTGAAAAGTTCTTATTCACCACCAGCTCCGGATCAACGGACCCCGTTGCAATGAAGGATCTGATAAATTCAATCGCATCACGGAATGCAGGATCTTCCGTGGAATAAACCGCTTTTCCGTCTTTCACATAAAACTGGCCCTCCTGAGTCGTTCCAAACGCCCCAAAGACAGGAGATAGGCCAAACAGACCCTGAGAACCGGCCGCCGTCATGCCGGGCGCGGTGAAGCCATACGTGTCATCTACCCCGTTTCCATCAGGATCCTGTTTGGTAAATGCAACCGATACATTCACCAGATCCTCAAGCGTCTTTGGTACTTCCAGCCCCAGCGCATCCAGCCAGTCCTTCCTGACCCAGAGAGAATGCAGCTTGATAAACGGCCTCTTGCTCAGGGCAACGATTTTTCCGTTCACCATTCCCTTCACCCAGTCCTCCTGCTTCAGAACTTCCTGCACATGGGGCATCTGATCCAGATAAGGAGTCCAGTCCAGCAGAAGATCCTGCTCCGTAGGTATGCATCTGCTCGTAATTCAGTGAAAACAGATCCGGAGGGTTTCCTCCCGCCACACGGACATTCAACTGATTGCTGTATTCATTTTGAACAACGGAAAAATTCATATCCATGTTCAGCCGTTCATTCAATGCATCCAGAATAGGATCTTCATCCGATGACGCCGGCATTCCGGCGCCTTCAACCAATACTTCTAATTTTACCTTATCAGCGTTTTCCTGTCCAATCTCTTTTGTTTCCTTTTTTTGGCATCCGGACAGCAGCGTCATCCCCGCCAGTCCCAGTAAAACCGCAGCCAATCCATATTTCATCTGTTTTTTCATTCAATTTTCCCTCCTGCACACACTCATCCTTTTACCGCTCCGGACAGCATCCCTTTTTCAATATGCTTTTGAAGCAGAAAATACACAATTAAAACCGGAAATATAACTACTACAACCGCCGCCATCTGTATCGTCAGCGTAGGAACATTAATCTCCGTACTCGCCATCGTAGAAACATCAATAATATTGCGGAGAACTACCTGCAATGGGTTCAGCTTCACATCTGTAATGTAATAAACCGCATTAAAAAATTCATTCCAGTGGTTAACCGCATAATACATTCCAACCGTTGTCACTGCCGGTTTCGACAATGGCAGCACAATATGCCACAGCACCTGAAATTCCCCCGCTCCATCTAACATTGCAGACTCCGCCAGACTTTCCGGCACCCCTTCAAAAAATGTTTTTAATATAATGGTATTATACCCCGTTACCGCCAAAGGAATAATCATCGCCCAAACCGAGTTTAACAATCCTGTTGCTTTTACAACCAGGTAAGTGGGAATAATACTGGCCCCAAAGATCATTGGAAAGAGTACAAATAAGAGCCAGAACTTTCTTCCCGGTAAATCTTTTTTGCTCAGCGGATACGCTAAAGTAACAGTCAGAAGCAGATTAATAAAGGTTCCCACCGCTGTTATAAACACGGTGATCATAAAAGCCCTGGGTATTCCTGAATTTCTGAAAATTTCTTTATATCCCTGCAGCGTAATCCTTTTAGGGATCAATACAAACCCTCCATTTTTAAGCACTTCAGAGTAAGGAGTGAGCGACACTGCAATTACATAAATCAGCGGAAATATATAAATGAATCCTATGACCAGCAAAATCGTATGTACAATAAAATCGACTGATTTATCTGATATTTTACTCACCACATTGACTCCCCCCATCTTTTTGATACCTTATTGGCCGCTACTACCAGGATAAAGCTGATGACAGACTTGAAAAGACCTGCCGCCGCCGCAAGGCTGAAATTCATCTGCTGCAGTCCAACTCTGTATACCCAGGTATCCAGAATATCAGCCACCGGGTAAACCGGAACGCTGTACATGATGAAGACCTGTTCAAACCCGGCATCCATAATTGTTCCCAGCTTTAAAATCAGCATCATGATAATCACATTTTTTATGCATGGCAGCGTAATACTTATGATCATGCGGAGACGTCCTGCCCCATCCACTCTGGCTGCTTCGTATAGCGCCGGGTCGATACCCGCCATGGCCGCAATGTAAATGATGGAAGACCAGCCGGCCTCTTTCCATACATCTGTCATGATCAGGATAAAACGGAACCACTTGTCCGAAGATAAAAAGGGAATGGTTTCTCCGGTTGACTGACGTATTGCATGATTAATCAATCCTGTTGACTGGCTGAAAAACACCTGGGAAATACTGTAGATAACCACCCAGGATAAAAAGTACGGCAGAAAAGAAGCCGTCTGGACAGTCTGTCTCAACCGTTTCTTCCTGGCTTCATTTAACAGTAAAGCCAGGCTGATTCCTCCAAACGTAACAAAAACCAATTTATAAAAACTTATAATCGCCGTATTGGTCAGCAGCTGCCTGAAATTGGGGGATTCAAAAAACATCTTAAAGTATTTATTTAACGGTTCCGCCCAGTTACTGCGAAAAATTCCGGCCTGAATGTTATAATCCTTCAGTGCAATTATATTTCCAAAAATTGGAGCATAACGATAGACCACGTAGTAGCAGATGCTTACACTCATCATTACGTATAAGGATATATACCGTTTATAATTTTTTTTCTTCACTGGTATTCTTTCCATCTTCCCATCCCCATTTCTTCTCCAGTGAGTGATTATCAAAACGTCAGCCCCTGCCGTTTCAGCTCCTGATGCAATTTTTCATATTCCAGTTCTGCAGGTATTGTATCATATTTTATACATAAGCCCGCCGCAGCGCCTGCCGCCTGACCAAACCACATGCATGGGATCATATTCCTCGTAAAGCTGTCGATCATGTGACTGACAGAAAGGCTTCTTCCTGCAACCAGAAGATTTCTGATATTCTGCGGAATAAGGCATCGGAACGGAAGCTGGTACTCATGGTGTTCCATCGGTACTCTTTCAGGATATTTTTCCAGCCAGTCTTTATCGGAACCCTCAATCGGCTCCGGCATGTGAACATCCAGATCCTTCGGCAGAGGCCGCTTTACCAGATTCCCACTTAAAAACAGAATAGGATCCTCAAACGTGGCATCTCCATATGCGTCTTCATCAGTTAGTGTGTAAACGCCCTTTATCCGGCGGGTTTCACGCACTCCCAGCCTGGAAGATATATCAATTACAAATGCATTTTCGAATCCGGGAACGTATTTCCGGGCAAATTCCAAGAGCTTATCAATCTGACGGCGGCATATGATCTCTGCTTTTGTTAAATCATCCGCATCTGTTCCATCCAGAAAGTAGGCTCTTGCGGTATTACAAATAACAGTTCCCCGGCTGGCCCACAGGTTTTCCAGTCTGAAATAATGACATTCCGGGAAAAGACCGCCTTCCTCTTTTGCCTGTTCCACAAGCTTGTAGAATCCGCTTAGCCTCTGAACCACGTCTTCTTCTCCTGCCTTCAGTATTCCTCCATTCCGGTACTGCGGCTGTATTTCTTCCGGATTCTCTTCCAGGTACTTTAGTGTTTTATATACGTCTACGCCGCCCATCCGTGCCAGGAGAGACAGCGGACGCATCTTTCCATCCTCCTCTCGTCCTTTTACACAGGGAGCTCCTGCCCGATAAGCCAAGTCGGCGTCCCCCGTGCAGTCGATCACCTGTCTGGCCAGTATTGCCTGCCTGCCATTCTTATTTTCAATGATAAATCCTCGAATTTCATCTCCCACTACAATGGGCTCTGTTACAATGGTATAAAACAATACAGAGGCGCCCGACTCCATCAGCATCTGTAATGCGCAGGTTTTAAACGTTTCCGGATCAAATGGTATTGTATTTACATTTTTTTCCGTTGAAAGCAGGGGAGCTCCATTCCTTTCTCCCATTCTCTTAATCAATTCTTCTGAAATCCCATTGGCTCTCTTTGCATCCACCAGGGCTGCCATCATTGTTGACGTAGCCACACCCCCTAAAAATGACTGACTCTCAACCAGTAACGTATCTGCCCCCGTTCTGGCTGAAGCAATTGCCGCGGCCAAACCGGACGGCCCGCCCCCTGCAATTGCCACATCACAATTCCTGGCAACAGGAATCTCTTTTTTTTCTTCCCACAGACTTCCATTTACAAATTCAAATTTCGGCTTCATTTTCATCTTCCCTTCGTATTTTTAGTATATGGAAAGTATATATTTCTTAATCAAGTTGTACAATATACCGAATTTCATATTTTATATACTTTTTTTATTCATATAATTATTACTTTATCTAGTTTATTTTGTATTCCATTGTGCATGTTTTATATCAATCTATGACGCCAGCCTTATTTACAGTGCTTGCGGTAATTCCGGCTCCTAATGAGTACTACTAAAAAACCGCCGAGCGGAAGATTTTTTAATCCATCCGTTCGGCGGTTTTTAAAGTCTGCCTAATATTGAATTACCGGTTCCTGTCAGCCTACCCTTTCATACTCCTGTAAAGCGCCTCCGCCTCACTGATCGTAGTCGCCTTCCCCATCCGGATAAAATCGGCCAGTTCATCTAACTTCTCCGGTACCATAAATTCCGTTCCGAGGTACGACTCATAGTTATCCGTAATGAAAAGCGTCTGCTCTTTTACCTTCACCTCGGCTTCCTTCGCCTCCTCCGAAGCCCGGAGCAGTTCTTCCTCCAGCCGCTCTATCTTCTCTCTGCTGGCGCCTGCGATCTCATCAGATATGATTGTCTTCGTCACCTTTTCAAAGGTATTAAGCGCTTCCTTCTTCTTGCTGGTGATATCGCTTAAGTCCTGCTCGATCTGGGCAATCTCATCATCGTACTTCTCTAAATCATACACGGCCTCATCCCGGTCACGCCTGATGGAATTGGTAATGACACGGATTTTTTTATGATTCGTGCGCATCAGATCGCGGATCTTTCGGCCCTGTTTTAACGCCTCCTGATGGCGTACCTTCGTCTTATTATTAATCAGAATATAGATACCGCCAAAGACAACAACCACGGCAAAATATATCCCTATCAGATAATACGTGGACTTCTCCGGAAGCAGCATATAGATTCCGTACGGAACAGCCAGAAAACAGATGAGGATCGTAACCAGCAAGATAAGAAATTCCGAAAATCCTCTCGTAAAATACAGAGAATAGTACCATGTAGATTTACAGAAGCGGGGGACCCGGTCCTTCTGGAACGTTGTCTTCATCTGCAGCTTCAATTCCCGGTTATCATCATGCAGTTCCTTCGTCTCTTCCGCGATCCGTTCCTTAATTCCCTGGCTCTTCGCCTTTTCCCGTTTGCTCCGAACACGCTTTAAACGGTCCTGACCTTTTGCAATCTCCTTGTCATAGGAACCGTTAATCTCTTCCATACGCTTCTTCACAGTCAGGCTGATCGCATCCGCCACGGCCTTCTTTTCCGCCTCCAGATCCTTCTCCAGCCGCTTTTCATCCAAACGGATTTTATCCAGTGAATTTTTACTCGCAGACAGTTCCTGTACGGCTCTGCACGCCTCAGACAGGAATCCGACCTGGTCTGTTATCGGTTGTGCCATTCGTTGTCGTCCTCCTTCGGTTTTATCCGATTCTTTTCCACAAAAAACGCTAACTTGATTCTATCATATTCTAATCATTTTTACAAATTTTTAATCTCATGTTTTGGGTGATAAATAATAAATCCCTTGCGCCGCTTCCGGCCTTAATGATATAATCAACATCGTATTCAATTTATCGCAGCCACAGGTATACGGAAGGAGGAAAAATCTATGTTTCGCATGTGGGGAAAGATTGTTAAGGACACGAGACTCGTCCGGGATACCGTTATCTGCATCTCAGATTATTCAATGTCCAGGACTGCCATGGTATTTCAGGCTCTTGATGATATCTGCTACGAGTTCGACTTAGGCAAGCCGATCTGGCTGGACGCCACGATACATGAATTTAAAGTTCATGACAAGGCCCGTTTCTTACAGGATAATTTTATCGAGCATATTGATTTCGATTTTCTGGAAATTCAGGTCATTGAAGAATAAATATTAAGGAAAAAGAAATACTTCCCTCCCTGTCATCTGTTAAAATTAAATCAGACAAGGAGGGATTTTTATGATACAAAAAAGCACACGTTACTTAAGACTGCTGCCTGCTGTAAGTCTTTTTACTCTCTCTCTTCTTTTATCAGGCTGTTCTTCGGGAAACAGTGAAAGAAAGCTTGCAGACGCCGCAGACGCCATAAATGCCGCCATTGAACAGGATCTATCCATGGACAGCTATGAATTCACGATCAGTGACGGCACCTATTTGAATGATACAAAATATGAGCTCCAGACCACTGCCTACATCTACGTTTCTGAAGACGGCGGCCGGAATTACTACGTGGCAGGCATACCGTCGGATAAGACTTCCTCATTTACCGTTGAACATAAGATTATCGGAGACAGCCACTATCACCGGATTTTTGATAAGAATAAAGGGGAATACCATATCTCGGCTGATTTGACCAGCCAGTCAGCAGCGCAGACAGAACCTCCGGTAAACGGCTGGATGCTGGAATCCTCCGGAGACCAGAAAGGAAATGAATCCTACAAGGGCAGACTCTGGATTTATAACCATCGTATCTCCCCTGAAGATTTCACAGAAGTATCCAGAAAAAAGGAAGACGGCAAAACCGTCATTACCCTTATACGCAGCACGGAACAGCCCGGCTATCTTCCTCTTCCCCTTCAATTAGTCCGGGATGAGCGGCTTAAGTGGCATGAGCAGGAGTTAGAATCCCCGCCTTATACTGACGGAAACCGAAAGTATACAGCAGAAACGCTGGAGGCCGCCATCGACTCTACAGGCCGGCTTTTAACCATTGAGTATAAACTCACTTATGAAACAGCTGATGGAACACCGATCACGACACTCGAGGATAGCGAAATAAATTCCATGACAAAATACAATTATGTAAACTTAAAGCGATTCAATGACGCTTCTATCACCATTCCTGAATAGCCCGCGGGAATAAACGGCAGGCATGCCAGATGAATTCCCACCTGACATGCCTGCCGTTATCTTCATAATAAAAAAATGTGTTTAATTTCTTACTGCTGTACTCCCATTGCCGCGGGATCAACTTCCTGATAGCCGTCAAGACTCGGCGCAGCCAGTGTAACCACCTGGCCCGGGTTGCGGTAGACAGCGTCTGTATCCATATCGATGCTGATGGTTTCCCCCTGCACTTCCATATCCATAAGCATCTTAATCTTCATGCTTGAGAAGTATCCATCTTTATTCACAACCGCTTCACCGCTGGCTTCCTTAATCTTATAGGTAACGCCTTCCATACCGGCGGCAGCTGTTCCCATGCTGCTCATGATGTCCTGCACATACGCATCCATCTTTTCAGCATCAGCCGTAAAGGTGAGGCGCTGGTTCTCTCCGTCCTTCTTTGCCGTGATCTCCTTCATGTAGGAAGATTCCATATTTGCACCTTCCGTACTCTGCTTCACCTGTTCCATAAGCTGATTTAAATCCATGGCGTACTTGATCTTCTGTCCCATCGTCTCCATATAGTAATAGCCGCCCTCATAATACATCGACATATCAATGTCCTGGCCCGCCATGGAGGTCTTTCCCGTCGCCAGATATCTCATGTCTTCCGTATTGACTCCGGTCATCTGAATATCCATAGCGGTTGTCACGTCAATGGTCTGATCCCCCTGAGACATCGTCATGGCAACGTTCGTAGTAAGATCCATATCCTTCAGCTCTGAAGTCTTCTTAGAAGCTTCATCATAAATTGTTCTGGCGTCTTTTCCACCGCCGCATCCGGCCATGGACAGTACCATGGCGGCACTCAAAAGAAGTGCTAAAACTTTTTTCATAGATTCCTCCTTGAAATATATAATATGATCTAGTATACTATACCCCACTTATTAATTCCAGATCATTATTCTTAAATAAATCTGACGAAAAACGAATTACGGCCGTGTACAAACAGTAAATTGCTTAATTATCAAAAGAGGCGGCCTTAATCTCTGCAATCCTGTCCTGAATTTCTGCCATTTTTTCCTTAGTCAGAGGATAGAATTTCATGGCCACAAGGTTACACAGCCAGCCGATAATCGGTATGAGACAGAAGCTGATGATGCCGACCCAGAACAGTCCGGGAGTCAGAGGCGTGGTCTGATCCGGCTGTACCTTTGCGAAGCCAACGGCGGCCAGCTCCAGAGCCACGATCGTGGTTCCCAGTGAGGAAATCAGCTTGTCCACAAAGCTGAAGAGTGTTCCCATCAGGCCCGGAACATACTTACCGGAACGGTAGGTCTCATAGTCGGCGCAGTCGGCCGTCATGGGAATTACCAGTGTTCCCGCCATGCCGGAGCACGCCTTCTCCAGAATCCAAAGGGTACAGAGCGCGACCGTAAAAAATGTGATGCGGGAGAATCCGAAGTCTTTCGGATTGCCGAATATAAACAGCAGCGCCATGCAGGAAGCGCAGATGATGGCTCCGATGGAACCGGTCCACAGCGCCTTTCTCTGTCCCATTTTAGCAGCAATCTTTCGAATACCAAAACCACAGAGAAGAATCTGAGGCACAATAATGAGCATGCTCATGGTGCCATAGCTGCCATAGTCTCCGCAGATGATGCCAAAAACGATAACGAGAATAATACTGTTAGTCATAATATTCTGAAACAGCTTATCCGTAGACGCCGCCACCACCAGCATCTGAATCGCGCGGTTATGCTTTAAGATCTCCCAGTAATCGCGGATTCGGATCTGCTGAGGAACGCCCAGTCCGTAATACTGCGGTCTGTCCTTTCTCCACAGTCCAACGATTGACAAAGCCGCCAAAAGAAGCGACAGGCCCGCAAAAATCAGCCAGAATTCATGGAACATGGCAGGATTGCGGAAACCGGAAATCCCATCGACCGTATATTTAGGAACAAGATACTTAGAGACCAGCATGCCGGTTCCGGCAAACATTAATCCGCCGTATGCGGCATCAAAGACTGCAAACGTGGGTCTCTGCTCAGGATCATTCGTCATACACGATTGTGCCGACTTTGTGACAACGCACTGGCATGTGTATCCAATGATGTAAACAGCATAGATCAGCACAAAGAAACCGAGCCTCAATCCGTAATTGTCCGGCAGCTTATGACCGAAATGGTAAAGGATATAAGTTGTAATAATCATAATTACATTGCCGATTACGATAAACGGGCGGTTTTTCCCAAACCTGCCGTTGGTCTTATCCACAACAAAGCCGATGACGGGATCCGTGACGCCGTCCCACACCCGCATAACCGTAAGCAGTGTTCCGACCAGAACCGCAGCCACGCCCATCAGCCCGGATACGTAGTAAGAAACGTATCCCATCAGCATCGCATAGAGATTTGTCGACGTATTGTTCAGCGCATACAGCCCAATTTCCCACGTATGAGCCCGGTGAATTCCATTAACTTTCGTGTTATTCTGACTCTTCATATTTTCTTCCCCTTCTTCTTTCAGCAGCTGCATCTCTTTTCTCTTTCATGAATGTACTTAGATTTTACAGCTATTTTCGGAGAAGCATGAGTAAATATCTTGTCAATATTTCATTTTATCTTGTATATTTACTAGTTCTATAAATTTTTCTTGTATACGCTGGGAGGCATCCCTGTCATCTTTTTAAACAGCTTGCTGAAGTAATTCAAATCGGTAATCCCCACGGCAAGAGCAATCTCCTGAATCTGCATGTCGGTCGAATTAAGATACAGAATCGCCTGTTTCATCCGCTGCTCCGCAATATAGGCGGTAATGGACTGCCCCATCTCTCTCTTAAACAGCGTGGACAGATAGCTGGCATTGACGCAATACTCTTCCGAAAGCCTCTTTAGCGACAAATCGTGAGCCAGATTTAAATCAATATGATTTACGATCTTCTGTATTACGGCAGAATGGCCTTTCAGAGAAAAGTTGCGCACCAGAAGGCAGTATTTGCGTACCATCTCAAGGGCCAGCCGGCTGGCTTCCCTTTCTGTGCAGACCGTCTCGATTTTCTTGGCAAATCCGGACGAAAGCCGGTCTATATGAACCGGATGTACACACCCATTTTCAGCGGCCTTCCGGTATATGGCGTTGGAAGTAATCAGGATATTGCGCCGGTCGCGGTTCGGATCCTTAAAACGCCGGGAAACTGAGGTACTGGAAAATTTCCGGCAGATCCTCAGAGCAGTATCCGCATCCCCAGATGCAATTGCATGTAAAAGTTCATTCTCCATTCGGTACCGGTCTTCCAGCATTTTTGTGTGCACCAGGGTATCCTCCGGCAGATCTTCCTTCCAGCCCATGCTCTCATCCTCTTTCAGCTCAACAAGGCGTTTTTTAATCTCCTGGCCGTCATAACACATGCGGACAATGGAAAGCAGCAGCTCATCCCAGGAGCCGCTGTCCATCACAATGGGAACCTCACAGAAGTAATCTCTCAGCCCGGAGGTCAGACTAATGGGAAGCCCGCATTTTTGAATCAGCCGGTTTAGCCGGAAGTCATCCATATACTCTTTCCGGTACGGCCCGATCAAAATATAGTCACCGCAGGATCTCATGTCCTCCGGAAGTGCAAACAGATCGTATTCCGAGTCGTACCGGTCAATCACATGGTGCAGTATGAAAGGTCCGCATCCCGCATAAATATTGTGGAGAACATCGTTTGGGCGGCCGCATTTTAAGATATTCTCCCGCAGTCCTAAGTCAAAGCAGTTTTTCTCATCCTCGGGCGATTTCACGATGGATAAATTGATATGAAAACTGGCTGTCACACATTCGATTATGCTGATTAAATCAACTTCCTTCATCACGCCTCCTCCTCTCACAGGGTCAAAAAGCAGACAATCAGGATTTCCTGATTGTCTGCAGAACGGCATTCAGCCGTGTCATAACCTGTTTCATAGAGGGCTTCACACTGTTTTCTTCCCCGGATGCCTTATCGATCATCTCCTGGAGATCTTCCAGTGTGTTATCCCCCATCATGCTGAGCATGCTTTTCTTAAACTTCATGCCGGAGGATGAGTACATGGCTCCGACGACTGCCTCCATCGCCTCATTGCATCCGAGTAATTCCCGGATTCTGTCTTTCACGGAAAAATACTGCGGATTGAACGTCATTTCCGAAGGAGTCTCCACGATCAGGTTTGTAAACCAGTTGGCCGCCCCGTCTCCCTGGGCCGCTTCCTCGTCCACGAGAATATACGGCTCCCACGGCTCAGTGACCCGTTCCAGAGTGATACAGTCTTCGCAGTCCTGCCCCACGGCCCGGATAAAATGAATCCCCTCCGTCCACGGAATCTCCTGAAATTCAAATACCTTATCTCCCATCCGGTCCGCGATCCTGATTCCGTCCAGAAACAGCGCCACGGCCGGCAGGTTGGAATATACCTTAACACTCAGAAAATCTCCGGTCCGCCTCGCGAATCTCCTTCCGCAGATATGAACAAACGGTTCTCTGCTCCAGTATGCTTTATAGATATAAAAAGCGTCCTTTTTTATGGTTCGGTCCAGCGTGACAAGCCCCTTGTTGTTGCGCCCCTTTACACCGCCCTCGTCTCTGGCGTCGCAGCCGAAATCGAACATGTTCCACACATGGGTCGCCCAGATGTACGGCCGGCGGCTGATAACCTCAGCCAGGTGCTCATGATACAGAGCCTGGTATTCCTCACTGTAATCCCGGCATCTCGGTTCGGAACTGTGGTACGTGATGTTGGCCTCCGCTCCGTACTCGGATATCCCTACCGGGCGGTTCGGATGCGCCTCATGGAACTTGTCCATCCAGGCTTCCGTCCCTGTCAGCTTACCGCCATACCAGCCAAAATAATGGTTATAGCTCATCACATCCGTGAGATACACCTGCTCATTATCCGGCTCCAGCATCGAGATGTGAGCCATGGTTGTAAGCCGCGTGGAGTCCATGGCGTGAGCCAGATCGTTCAGTTCTCTTAAATTCCGGTGAAGCTGCGGGCTGTCGCCGCCAATCGTAATCTCGTTGGAGATTCCCCAGAAACAGACCGACGGATGGTTATAGTTCTGTAAAATCAGTTCCTTCAGCTGCAGAATACAGTTTTCATGGGCGGCCGGATTGCCGCTCATACGCGAAATAAACGGGATTTCCGCCCATACGACAAATCCCATGGCGTCACACGCCTCATAGAAATCCTGGCTGTGCTGGTAGTGGGCCAGACGAACTGTATTGGCGCCAATCTCCCGGATCAATGCGGCATCCTCAAGATTCTGCTCTCTAGTCAGCGCGCTCCCGACACCGAGTCTGTCCTGATGACGGGAAACACCGCGCAGCGGGGTAGGGATACCATTTAAAAGAAATCCCTTTTCAGGGTCAACAGAAAATTCCCTGATTCCCATTTTAACGTTTACACAGTCGATTCTCTCATTCCGGCGTATAAGCTCTGCCCTTACGGTATACAGGTAAGGATCTAAAACTCCCTGCCATACATGAGGAGATGTCAGGCAGAGCACCGTACTGCTGCACGCTTCCGCCGGAGTATAGCCCTGAGCCGCTGTGATGCCCTGGCTGTCCAGAATCGTAAAGCAGACGCTGTCTCCCGTTTCCGGAGCCGTGATCCAGGCCTTCAGTTCCACTACCGCAGTTTCTCCCTCTGTCTTTGCAGTGTATGCAAGACCCGGTGCGCCATAATAGTCCAGGTCAAAATGAGTTTCCGGTACTGTTATCAGGTTTACATTCCGGTAGAGACCTCCATAAAACGTAAAATCCGCCATCTGCGGATAAATCCGGTCATTTACTCCGTTGTCCACAGATACACAGATCAAGTTCTCTCCGACCCGCAGATAGTCTGTGATATCCGCACGGAAGGTCGAATATCCGCCTTCATGGCTGCACACATTAGTTCCATTTACATATACGGACGCCGCCATTGCCGCCCCTTCAAATTCCAGATAGCTTCTCAGCCCGTCAGTCCCGCAAGGCTGGTAAAGGGACCTCGCATACCAGCAGATCCCCCTGTAATAATCATTGCCTCCATCCTGACCGTCTGCCGCGTTCCACGTATGGGGCAAATTTACTTTTTCCCAGCCGGCAGGCAGAGCGTCGGGAAGTACTCCGCATGTCTTTGAAAAGAACCAGTTTTCATTTATACATACCGTTTTTCTCATTCCGTAATGTCCTCTCTGTATTGATTATGGTACCATTATAGAACAGAGAAGGGAAAACAGAGAGGATAATTTCATGTGTTTTTGAATTTTAGACAATATTTTTACTAATTCTCACTTTGCTCTGGCATAAAAGGAAAAAAGGCATTCCATGGCCGTTCCCGGCTGCTGAATACCTTTTTCTTTTTCTGATCATCACATATTTGATTGTTTTACATATCGATCCACCGCATCTCCATGGGTTCCATGTCAAGACGGCATTTCAACACGCCTTCCACATACAGTTCCGTAGTCTTCGGCTCCTTTGAATTGTTGATCACTACAATCTTCTTTGTCTTCTCATATGCAGCGACCTCCGTATCTACGTTGGTTACATAATATTTCTTCATTTCCTCTTCTTTATGAGCCGCGTAGTATATGGCGCGAAGCAGGATTCGGCAGTTCTGGGGAGAATAAGGAAGACCGGTAAAGTAGACGCTGCGGCCCTGACCGTATTCATTTACAACGAGACGGCTGTATTCTCCGTCCTTGTTGAGAATCTGATAGTGGTCGCCCTGAGCGTAGATCCGGCTCTTGCTCTCACCGAAGTCAATTTCGCCTTCGATATCTTCCAGAATAAAATGCTCCTGATTCAACTCATTGTACTTGTCAGTACTTAAAGAGAATCCCATCTCGCGGTCAACTCCCAGTACATCGCTCAGCTGGAAGTAACGTCCCTGATGCTGGCAGGCGGTCGGCTCTCCCACTCCGATCAATCCGCCTCCCTGATCTACGAAGCGGCGGACAGCCGTCACGACCTTCTCATCCTTCCAGTTGTCTCCTCCGCTCCACGCAGTGTAAGCGTCGCCGGAATTGATGATGACCTTAATGTCTGGGTCGATTCCCTCTCTGAGCTGGTCGAAGTCAATAAATTCCACATCGATCGGCATACCGCTTAAGCACTCCAGAACACCGACATAGGAATAGATCTCCCTGTGATAAATGGCGTGGTGAACCTCATTGGCCATAAAGCCTCTCAGCGCGCCCCAGCAGTTTAAGACAGCCACTTTAAACGGCGCCATATGAGAACGGCTTCCATCCATATTTTCCTGAATCTGGCGGAACTCTCCCACCACTTTCTGGATTTCTTCAATAAAGCCCGGCCACTCGATCGCCAGCTTTAAGTAACCGCCGTATCCGATACGGTCCAGCGGGGAACGCAGCATGGCTCTTCTGGCCTTCATCCAGTTGTCTTCCGCCTCTCCAATCGGATCCCCTCCTTCGCAGAATACATCCGGGAAGAAATAGGGAAGCAGCCGGCCCTCCGTATATTTCACACCTTTGATATCTGATATCATGCGCATGGTTACACCATCGCCTACGGAACCAACGACAGAATCAAGGCCTATCCCCGCAAAATATTTGCCAAAGGGCTCTGTTCCAATCCAGTGATCTCCCAGGAACATCATGGCTTCCTTGCCATAGCTGTGGACGATATCCACCATCTCTTTGGCCAGCCTGCTTACCTCGATCTGCTGGAATTCAATAAAATCGCGGAATTCTTTCGACGGTACACGGAAGCAGGAGTTATGATATCCCTGATCCACGATGTATTCCGGACGGAACTTATAACCGGCCCATTTCTCGAACTGCTCCAGAATATAGGGGCTGACACTGGCACTGTAGCCAAACCACTCCACGTATTTCTCTCGTTTTTTATCATCAAAGGTTAAGGTAAACTGATGGAAGAAGGTAGTAAAACGGACTACATCCACATCCGGATTCTCCTCGCACCAGCGTTTTAACTTATTCTTAACGAAGACCTGAGTCTTTGGCTGCCGGACGTCAAAAGTCATCTGATGCTCGGCATCTTTCCAGTCATTGGTGATGAAGTTGTACATATGTACCGGATCCCAGATCAAAAAAGCCAGGAAGCTTACCGTATACTCGTGATATGGTATCGTCTTAATCCCGACCTCTCCGGAAGCCTCGTCGTACTCCCAGTCGGTCACAGGAACCACTTCACCGGTTGTCCGGTCGATTACTTCCCACCAGCGCTTTGGATCATCGATGGTGTTGACCTTTAACTGCTCGGTGTGGAAGCCGTGCATCAGTTCGATGCGAAGCGTCTCCCCCCGTGCCGTGATCCGGTCGCTGATTAAATATTCCTGCTGAACCTCTTCCGGATTCTGCATGGCCCAGTCATTATCTTTTCTCGTTGTATAATAGGTGGCGTAAATCTTGCCGTCCAGTTTTAACAGCTCCTCCGGCATATTCGTTCCGTCACAGTCACGAAGGGCGTCGGCCCCCAGCAGATTTTTCAGTCGGATTGTCTCATCTACCATGTCCACATCCGTAGGCAGGGTAAGTCTTCCGGTAATCTCATTCATAGTCAGTTTTGTCCTCTCTCAAAATCTTTCAGTTTCAGTATTAACCCTTTAATCCACCCATGCTCAGACCTGACGTCAGTTTCTTCTGTACCATCAGATAGAAGATCATGGTCGGAATCATAACAATCACCATAGCGGCAAACAACGCGCCCCAGTCTGTCGCAAATCTTGCCTGCTCCATAATGTTTTTAAGACCTACCGGCAGAGTCTTCTTGGTATCATCCCGCAGGAACTGAAGGGCCAGAATGTACTCATTCCAGTATTCCATAAAAGAGAACATCAGCATCGTTGCAACACCCGGTTTACACATGGGGAAAACCACGCTCACCATGGTCCGGAAATGGCTGGCGCCGTCGATCCCGGCAGCCTCCACATATGCATTATCGATCCCTTCCATAAATCCGGACATCAGGAAGATATAGAACGGGAGCGTTGTGCAGGCATAAACAATACACATGGCCACACGGCTGTTTAACATATTAAAGCTTAACAGCTGTAAGAACAGCGGCACTACCAGATAGTTCTTCTGGATAAACATACCGGCCATAAACAGCGCTTTCACCGGCGTTAGGATCTTGCCTTTATATCTGCCCAGCGCATAGGAAGCCGGAACCACCATGACGAGTGACAGCACCATGGAAAACACCGTAATAAAAATAGAATTTAAGAAGTTCTTGCCGATATCCGCATTGGTCCAGGCCCTTGCAAAGTTATTCCACTGAAGCTTTTTCGGAAGGCGCATGGGGAACTGGGAGATCTCATTATTATCCTTTAAGGCAGATATAAATGTCCAGATTAAAGGCAGGATAACCAGTACAACGGCTACGAACAGCAGGATTCGGAGCAACAGTCTGACGACTTTACTTTTTTGTTCTTTACTCATTCTGATTCCTCCCTTCAATTAACTGTCTTTCCTGGCAGTCAGCGCCTGAGCGATGAGTGACAGGATAAAGGAAAACAGGAAAACAACGACGGAAACGGACATTGCATATCCAAAGTTTGCGTTGCTGAAGGCCTGCTTGTTGACATAGGATAAGAGCACCTCGGAATGGCCCTGAGGTTCTCCGTTGGTCATAACTGTAACGAACTGGAAACTCATGTTCATGGTGGACAGAATAAAGAATACCAGTGTCGTACGGACTGTCGGCCAGATAAGCGGAAGCGTGATCTTAAAAAATTCCTGAATTTTATTGGCGCCTTCCAGTTCAGATACCTCATAAAGCTCCGCGGAAACACCATCCATTCCGGCTATGTACATAACCATGTAGTAACCAACCGCCTGCCAGATCATGGCCAGGGCAATTACCCACAGTACATACTTACTGTCTCCCAGCCAGTTAGGCAGATTGGCCTTTCCCATGGCTGATAAAAAGGAATTGACAATACCGGTCAGGGGGTTAAACAGATTTTTAAAAATAATACCGATTACAACAATAGAAAGGACATTCGGGAAGAATAATACAATTCTATATAAATTTGCCTCTTTTAATTTACCCCTGCTGATAATTGCCGCAAAAAACAGGGACAGCGCCATGGTAACAATTGTAACAAATACCATGAGAAACAGCGTATTTACAAATGCAAGCCAGAATTTATCACTTGTAAACAGTGTCACAAAGTTATTAATACCTATAAAGGTCTTTTTTCCAGTACCGCCGCTCCATTTATATAACGACATCCGGAACACCTGAAATGCCGGATAGAGTATAAACAGGCAGAACCCTATCAATGCAGGAGCTACACAGCAGGCCAGGAATCGTTTCTCTTTTTTCTTCCTCTGGGCTAATCCGTTCATCTGCACCTCACCTTTCTATTATGATTATCTCTTATCATTACCTCTTATTGATTAGTGCCTGACTGTCAGGGACAATTCAGGCACTAAAATTATGCTTTATTCAGTTATTGCTTTCCTTATTCAGCTGTAACGAGAGAATCTCTTACCGTGTCAGAAAGCTTATCGCAGGCTGCAACCCAGTCATCAACTGTTTCTTTTCCATCAACGACTGCATTTACATGGCCGTAGAATTCTGACTTCGGTACTACTTCGCTGTCAACTGCTGCAAATCCGCCAATGTATGGCTTGTAGCCGTTGTCGAAGGACTGGAATGTGGAAAGAATCATCGGATCAAGGATGTCTTTTGTTAAATCTGTAGCGCCAACGACTGGCGGAATTCCACCGGTCTTCTCAGCATTCAGCTTGATCGCTTCATCGCTGTATAAGAATGCAAGGAAATCCTTTGCTGCATCAACATTCTCACTTGCTGCCGGAATGTAAACTTCTTCTACAGAAGACATTAAGTACTTGTCAGTTGTTCCATCCATAGCCGGAACAGGAGCGAAGCCCCATGCAAACGGCTTACCGTTAATTTCTTCGCCTGTGATGTCAGCCATCTCGCCAACGATCCAGGAACCACACGGAACGAATAATGCAGAACCGTTCATAACAGCAGTCTGAGCTGTCGTATGGTCAATACCGGTTGTATTCGGAAGTAAGTATCCGCCGCTTCCCAGTTTGGCAACCAGGTCAAATACTTCTTTTACGCCTTCTTTGTCCCATGCTCCCTCTTTGTAGGTAAAGCAGTCGTTCATGCCTTCTACGCCTAATTTAGCGGTCAGCAGAGGAATGATAACGGTCTCCATGTATCCCGGTGCGTTTCCGCCCTGGTATGTAAATAAGGAACGGTCGCTCTTACCGGCGATATCTTTGCCCTTGATCTCATCGCCAAGTGCGAAGAATTCATCCCAGGTTGTCGGTACATTCAGCCCGGCTTCTTCAAATAAGGTTGCATTGTAGAATAAGCCGTTCGCTGTGTAGTACAGAGGAGCCAGATACACTTTTCCATCGCCGTACGGCTGGGAAAGAGAAGTGTCCAGGAAACCGTCTAAGATTTTACCTTTTAAAGGTCCTTCAAATACGTCTGTCAAATCTGCAAGCGCCTGATCCTTGATCAGTCTCTGTGCAAGGCCGGACGGGTTGCTGCTCGGGCAGTAGATGAAATCCGGAATGTCGCCGGCCAGCATGGAGGAGTTAACCTTCTCACCGATGGACGGGTCTGCATCGATCTCAAATGTTACGTTCGGATTAGCTTTTGTGTAGGCGTCTGTCACTGCTGTCCAGAATGCGTCGCCGTATCCGCCTTTAAAAATTGCCAGCTTTAAGGTAACCGGATCACCGGTGCTCTCTGCTGCGTCTGCTGTGGTCTCTTCTGTCTTAGCGGCATCTGCTGCCGTATTCGTCTCTTCTGCCTTCGGGGCAGCGGTTGTCTCTGCAGGCTTGGAGCCGCAGCCGGCAAGTGTGGCTGCTACCATGGAAGCTGCCAGCAGAATGGATAATGTCTTTCTCATAAATATCCTCCTTATCATTCCTTGTCATATTGCACAAGAACCGTTTGTTGTAGTTACAGTATATTGTATTGTTCCCCCAGTTTCAACGTTATTCTTGCTTCATTTTTTATATATCTTGCTTTAAGAACAATAAAATACTTTTCTTTTCCACACATATCACCTATAATAAACAATATAAACGGGATATATCCGGTATTTTCACGTATTTTAAACAACTCTTTTATTACTATTTTGCTTTTTTTATGTAAAATAGGTAAAAAACCCTTAAAAACAAAGAGGTGCCTCTATGAGTAATGAACGATTGAATTTTGACAAGAATCTCGAAACGCTCCAAAAACTGAATTTCCAGCTTCTGTATGCCTCTACCTCCAAATACGAAGGCGACTGGCAGAGTCTTCCCCACACCCATCACTTCACCGAGCTGTTCTATGTCATCAGCGGCCTGGGAAAATTCCTGGTAGAAGACCAGCTGATCACGGTTAAGGAACACGACATGGTCATCGTTAATCCCAACGTGGAACACACGGAAAAATCCATGGATTCCAAACCGCTGGAGTACATCGTATTCGGCGTTGAGGGACTGACCTTCTCCTTCGGCAGTCCGGAGGCCCCGCAAAACTACGGTTACTATAATTATTCCGCTGAAAAAAAGCATCTGCTGAACTTTTCCCAGCTGATGCTTCGCGAAATCAAAGAGAAAAAGAATGGTTACGAACAGGTATGCCATGACCTTCTGGAGGTGCTTCTCATCTATATCACGAGAAACGACCAGTTTGGCATCATCTCCACGGACACCTCCCGCATGCCCAAGGAATGTGCCAGTGCCAAACGGTATCTGGATGCGAATTATGCGCAGCCGATTACCCTGGACTCTCTGGCGGCGGCCACCCATATCAACAAGTTTTATTTATCGCATACCTTTTCCAAATATCTGGGGATGTCGCCCATCACCTATCTGATCCAGCGCCGCCTTCAGACCAGCAAGGACTTACTCACCCAGACAGATTACTCGATCGCAGAGATCGCGTCCAGCACGGGATTCGCCTCACAGTCGTATTTCTCACAGATATTTAAAAAGTTTACGGGGATGAGTCCGAATCAGTACAGGAAACAGAATACGGTACACCAATAAAAGCTGATACAAAGGCCCATGCCTGCAATCCTCATCAGATTGCAGGCATGGGCCCCATATTTACAATGAATCCGCAGACTTCATCTGTTTCTTCATCTCATACATATTATGATCCGCGCGGGACAGCAGTTCGCTGAAGTTTTCCTTACTGCCCGGGTCTGAGCCTGCATATCCCCAGGCAATTCCCGCCTGAAAGCCATTTTCTTTTCCGTAAGCCTCCACCTGGCCGGCTAACAGACGGCTGCATTCTTCCGGAGAATTCTCAGATACTCCCTCAATTACAGCGGCAAATTCATCACCGCCGATGCGGTATATCCATGCATCCTTCAGAGCTCCGGAGATCGCTCTGGCTGAAAAACGGATATACTTATCGCCTGTTTCGTGCCCGAACTCGTCGTTTACCCCTTTGAGGCAGTTCAAATCGAACATCAGGACGGTCAGCGGTTTTCCAAGCTCCAGCATTCCCTCCCATTTCTGCTGCCTGTGTTCGAATGCTTTTCTGTTCAGCACCCTTGTGAGGCCATCCAGGTCATTTTCCGCTCGGAGCGACTGGGTCTTAAGGACCTCCTCTGTGACATCCTCCACGACTCCGCTCTTTTTCTCGCCGTCCTCCCGGAGCGTTAAACGGATCCAGCGTTTTCCTTCCGGCTGTTCCAGACAGAATATATTTTCATCCTCTGTAGGCTTCTCACAAATCTTCTTTAAAAATGCCTGAAATTCATTACGACTCCTGCAAAAAGTCCGTTCCTGATCCTTCGATAATCCCAGGAGCCGCGGAATCTGGTTCGTCATGTAAACCCGATTGCCTTTGGCCCCCATCTCAAAGACCCCCACCGGGACCTCGGAGAGTTCCAGAAGTCGTGAATAACGGGTAAACCACCGGCTGATCAGCACCGCGATTCCTGCGCCGGCGCAAAGCGAAACAAGAAACGAATAGAACAGGATCTCCTGGATTCGATGCGGATACTGCAAAAGCGCATCTTCCTCCATCAAGCCAATCAGATACCACTCTTCTCCCGAAAACGGGGTATTGTTGTAATACATTCCCATCTGTTCCAGACATGCATAGACCGCACCGTTTCCATTGTGATTTCCCAATAGAAAAATACCATTCTCAGAGTCTTTTGCCTTAAGCTCCATCGGACTCTCAGCCTGCAGGATACGTTTCTGAAGAGCACCGTGTGTGACAAGCGGACGGATCCCGTCGTTCTCTCCGGAACGGATTCCGATCACATAACCGTAGGAATCCACCGCCAGCAGGTCAGACGGAGGCAGATACTTATACAGATAATTCAGCGATATCTCAACACCGAATACACCGACCGCCCTTCCCCGCTGGTCTACCAGGGGTATCGAATAGGTAACCACCTCCTCGCCCCCTTCATAAAGGCGAAACGGCGGACACCAGTAGCCCAGCAGTTTTTCATCACCTGCCAGTCCCACACTGCTGAATGGCTTTTCATAAAACGCACGGCTGGCATCCGTCAGTTCCAGCCGGTACTTCCACGCAGCATCCGTCACTACCTGAGTCTCCTGAGCCACATCCCAGGGGCCTGCCAGAAGATAGGTATTGGAATTGCGTTCATCAACCCGGTTCGGATTGGCATTCCTGAAGTAGAGGGCCGGATAACTCTCTGTTTCCTCCGTCCCCCTGTCTAAAATCAAAAATGCCCCCGTTGTTTTTGTATAGTACAGCGCATTCAGTACCGTGGGGGCGACCGCCTTAAGCAGTTCTTCCTTTTCCAGCAGTTCCCCGTTCTCATCTCTTTCAGCTTCCGTAAAATACCGGCTCAGTTCATCCGTATAAAGTTCAAAATTCGTCCAGACATTTTTCATCTCCCCTTCAATGGTTACCGAACGTTTTTTCACTTTCTCCGAAAAAATCTGGTACGCATTCTCCCGGGACTGCCCGATCACACCGCCCAGACTCAGAAGAGCCGTCATCAACAGACTCTGAATCACAACCGACGCCACAAATGTGAGCGCCAGTTTAAAGGCGATCGAATCACTTCTCACCTTTTTATTCATTTATTTCTCCATTAATCTCTCCATTTATTTCTCTCATTAAGTTCTGATACCATGCTTCAAAATTTCCGTCGTCCATAAACCCGGATATCACCGTCCCTCTGTCTTCACCATTCTCCACCCGGTTCTGAAGCTCATTTAAATCAAGCTCCACCTTCTTCTCCAGGGATCGGGAAAACAGTTCATTCACTTCATAGGAATTCTCAAACGGCCTTCTGGCATAAAACTTCCCTTCCTGCATCGCCTCAAGGGCCGCCGTCACACTCTTTTTTACCGCCTCCGCGTTATCACTCTTCTGTACAAATTTTTCCAGCTCTTCTATGGATGACAATGCCGCATTTTCCACCGGAATATATCCGATCGACGCGGTAAACTCGATGTTCCGTTCAGAATCCGTAAACCATTTCAGGAATTCGGCAGACGCATACTCTGCTGCCTCCCCGGAACGGAATATTCCCATATCCGCCCCCCTCTGGGACATATACCCGTGTCCCCCCTCAAACGTAGGGTAAGGCCGCACGCTGCACTCTATGGGATACTGATTCTCTCCATCCACGATCACCTCTTTTGGAAAGTAACCGGCGCCGGCAGACGAGCCTATGTAGGCAAGCAGGCTTCCGCTCTTAACCCCATCCTGATTAAATACGCTGCTTTTATACCACCCCATCATATGGGGAACGTAATAAGCATCCCACGCCTTCCTCGCTGTCTCTTTCGAATAGGCAAACGAAACGCTTTTCCCATCTGTGGGGAAGGGATCCGCTCCATCCTGAATCGCTGTCAGCACAGCAAAATCATTAAAACTGTTCATTCCCAGAAACGGCTGTCCGCCGGACCATCTGTAATACACCTCCGCCGCAAAAACCAGCCCCTCCCATGTGCCAAGCTCCTCATCCGCAATCCCTGTGTCTGAACAAAACTTCCTCCAGCCAGTCTCGTTGACAAATAAAAGTTCTGTCGATTTCGCCACCGGGATCAGTTTATGTCTGCCTTCTTCTCCCCAGACGCCCTCGCTTAAGAACTCTGGCCGGTATCGCTCCAGCTCTTCCGCACTGAAATACTCCTCCATCTCTACCAGGGGCGCCAGCTGATCCAGCCGGTATGCGCTGTCCGGATATACCGTAAACACATTGGGAAGCGGGTCAGATCCAATAATCTTATTGGCGGAGTTAAACAAAGCATCGTCCAGTTCACCACTCGAACCATAACCGTAGGCATCCACCACGATTCCCAGTTCCAGCCCTTTCGTCTCGTTAAATTCCGTTACTTTTTCATCAAATTTCGTCTTTGCAAAAGCATTGTATGCATGCCAGACTGTAATAACAGTCGGTTTTTTCGGATCCAGCCCATGCTTTTTCCCCTGCGCACAACCGGATACTGCGCAGGCAAGAGTCAGGGACAGCACCACTGCCTTCCATATTTTTTTCCTTTTCATGAGATCCGCCCCTCCACTTCTCTTCCCCTGATCCGCAAATATCAGCCACTCCAATAGATCCGTCATGATCCGTCATGCTTGCTGACTGCACCGGAGTCACAGATCCCAATCGTCTGCAGATACTCCGCCAGTTCTGATGTATGCTTTTATTATATCATACACTTATTTAATGAACATATTAATTTTTTTGTATAATCAGGGAAAAATATGGATATAGAAAAGGACCCGCACTCCGCAACTGCTCACCCAGCTGTGGAATACGGGTCCTGACTATCTATTCATACCCTATTCAGTTTTCGTCCTATAATCTCTTTAACAATTCTTCTCTTTCCTTCTCATATCCAGGCTTGCCAAGAAGAGCGAACATATTCTTCTTATAGCTCTCCACGCCTGGCTGGTTGAACGGATTGACACCCAGAATATAACCACTGACGCCGCACGCATACTCAAAGAAATAGAATAACTGACCCAGGCAGTATTCGTCCTGTTCCGGGATCTTTACCATCAGGTTCGGTACATCGCCGTCCGTATGGGCTAAGATCGTGCCGTTCATGGCACTCTTGTTGACGAAATCTACACTTTTGCCTGCCAGATAGTTCATGCCGTCCGTGTCCACTTCTTCCTTCTGAAGCAGAATCTCGGCCGGGGATTCTTCGACATTCAGCACGGTCTCAAACATCACACGGGAACCGTCCTGGATGAACTGGCCCATGGAATGTAAATCCGTGGTTAAATCAACGGCTGCCGGGAAAATACCTCTGCGGTCTTTTCCTTCGCTCTCACCAAATAACTGTTTCCACCACTCGGAAACGTAATGAAGGCTCGGCTCATAATTAGCCACAATCTCAACGGCCTTGCCTTTTCTATGTAAGATGTTGCGCACCGCTGCATACTGTAATGCGGAGTTGGACTCATAAGGAGTCTCCAGAGCCGCCTTTCTCGCTGCTGCAGCACCTTCCATTAATTTATCAATATCAGCGCCTGATACGGCAATCGGAAGCAGTCCGACCGCTGTCAGGACCGAGAAACGTCCGCCTACGTCATCCGGCACGACAAAGGACTCATATCCCTCTTCTGTCGCCAGATTCTTAAGTGCACCCCTGGCCTTGTCCGTCGTAGCGTAAATTCTCTTATTCGCCTCTTCACGGCCATACTTTTCGATCAGCATCTCCTTGAAGACACGGAATGCAATTGCCGGTTCTGTCGTTGTACCGGACTTGGATATGATATTAACGGAGAAATCTTTTCCTTCCAGCACATCCTTCAAATCCTGGATGTATTTGCTGCTGATGCTGTTGCCTAAGAAATAAATCTCCGGAGTTTTGCGTTTTCCCTTCGGCAATACATTATAGAAACTGTGGGATAAGAACTCAATGGCCGCTCTGGCGCCTAAATAGGAGCCGCCGATACCTACTACCAGAAGTACGTCAGAATCATTCTGAATCTTCGCCGCCGCTTTTTTAATTCTCTCAAATTCTTCCTTATTATAGTCTACAGGAAGATCAATCCAACCTAAGAAATCATTCCCGGCGCCGGACCCCGCCATCAGCACATCTCTTGCACACATCACTGTGGCTTTCATATTATCCATCTCTTCTGCTGAGACAAAGCCTGCCGCTCTGGAATAATCAAATACAACTTCTTTTCCCATCTCTATCATTCTCCTTTTCCTTTTGTTTCAGGTTTTAGAATGCCTGTTCAGGAACAGTATACCATAAATCCCCTCCAATTGCGATATAATTTTCCTTTCCCTTCCAAATGTTCACGTGAGATATTCATGCAGAATTTCTCCGATCAGCTTCAATTCCTCGGGGTTCAAATCCTTCAGCCAGTCCTCCTGCTGTTTTACGGTTCTTCCCCGTTCGCGGCTGGCCGCTATCTGTTCCAGACTCTTCTTTAAATAGTCCACATCCCGTATGGATCCTTCCATTTCTGACGGCCCGCTGCCGCTCCGTACCATTTCCGGCACCATATTCTGATTCCCGGCTCCCAGCTGCATCTCGTCAGCTGCCGGGCTCATACCGGACTCTGTACTTATCGTTTCCTGTATGATACCGCCCTGTCTTCCCTCTCTCTGCCTTCCGTCGGACCGGCCGCTGTTCTGTCTGCGAGCCTGCGATTCCGCCTTCAGCTGGTTTTTCATGCGCTCCGTCCTGTTTCTCTGTTTTCCCCGCACACTTTCCTGTTTCTCCGGCTCTTCTGCCTGTCCTGCCGCAGTACCTGCTGCCACGGGATAGATCGACCGGATATTTTCACGGGTTTCCATATGAGGCCCCGATATTGCCTGTGTTTCATCTCGTTCCTGATCCAAACGGTAGATCAGCGTATTTTCCAGATAATTATCGAGTGCGGTAAACAGCTGCTGTTTCTTGTCCGCGACTCCTGCTCCGTGGTCCACAAGGATTGTAAAGAGCCCTGCCAGAATTCCCATGGAGCCGTACAGTACTATGTAATAAGGATCGGTACGATACCAGTATGCGCCGAACGCCGCCGCCCCTCCTGCGAGGAAACAAAGAAGCGTCATCTGATTGGAAAAAGTGTTCCATCCGTTAAGCGTCATGCCCATAAATCTGAAATCATACATCTGCCTCTCTAAGTAAGGCCTGATTTTCGGAATCCCCTGATTCATCTGATAGCTACTTTCTGTCTTCTGCTTAAATGCACGAAGATTCTTATTCTTCGTCAGTGACATGTTGTCCGTTTCTTTAATTAATCTTTTGTAGAGGTTACGTGTCAGCCATCTGGTCACAACCCCAAGGCCGCATACGGCTGCAAGCACGTACAGCGCTTTGCCTGTCTGTAAAAATTCCAGCATAATAATAGCTCCCCTTTCTTCCCGGTTGTTCCGGTGATAGGATTATTATAACCACCGAAACTTCCTTTGGGAAGATGAGAGAGCCTAGAATCGTTCGTCAAATCCCGTCAGGATTCGATTCTTAACTTAACATGAATACCTTTCTGCAATGGCTAAAATCAGATTTACGGAATGGCGTACCGCCCTGGCCTCAAACTCGCTGTAGTCCATGGTTGCGCTGTTGTCAGCCTTGTCTGAGATAGCCCTGATAATTAAGAATGGAACGTGGTTTAAGTATGCCGCCTGAGCGATGGCCGCGCCTTCCATCTCCGTACAGTATCCACCGAAATTTTCCGCAATCCAGTCTTTTTTAACCTGATCGGAAATAAACTGATCCCCGGAAACAATCCTTCCAGAAAAAACTCCAATGTCAGGATTCACTTCCTTACAGCACTTTAAAGCCAGATTCTTAAGCGTTTCATCGGCCGGAAATGAGAACACTTCCATCTGCGGAATCTGTCCCACCGGATACCCGAATCCGGACGCATCCATATCGTGATGCACCGTATCGGTAGAGAGCACCACATCGCCGATCTCGATCTCATTTTTTAAAGATCCGGCAATCCCCGTGTTGATAACCGCATCCACTCCATAGTGATCCACCAGAATCTGCGTACACACCGCCGCGTTCACCTTACCGATTCCGGAACGGACGACCACCGCCTCTTTTCCCTTCAGTGTTCCTTTATAAAACTCCATGCCGGCCATGGTCTTTACTTCCACACCCTGCATTGCTTCCTTTACTTCCGCCACTTCCACATCCATGGCTCCGATAATTCCTAACATACAGCGCCTCCTTTTCCTGTTCCCTTCCGGGATACTTTGCATATATTGATTATTATAACTGTTTTCGCCCTGTTTGCAAGAGGGTTTCCGTGTCGTCCGCTATTGACAATCTGTTCCCTTATTCTGTATAATTGTAAAAATGCAGAAACCGATAACAAGGCAGAAAACAAATAAAAGTATAGAAGAAATGTGGAGGAATGATACATGATTTATAAAACACACGGCGTATGTTCACAGGAAATTAATTTTGAAGTTCAGGACAACAAGCTTACCAATGTTCGCTTTGTTGGCGGATGTTCCGGTAATACCCAGGGTCTTGGCCGTCTGATTGAAGGAATGGACGTAGATGAGGCCATCAAACGTCTCGACGGAATCCACTGCGGTCCCAGACCTACCTCCTGCCCGGATCAGCTGGCGAAAGCTCTGAAGCAGTATAAGGAATCCCTCTCCTGACAGGAATCCGGCGGAACAGACCTCTGAGGTTTACATAAGCAGCTGAAATACAGAAAACAGAATCAAACCAAAAAGTCTGTACGGTGATGATACAGGCCGCGGCTCCGGTTATCCGTTTATAGGATAACAGCCGCGGCCTGTTTCTTTTCCGGTCTCATCCTGTTCTTCATAAATTTTTAAGAAATGGCACGTTATTGCACTGCAGCTTTTTCTGTGATACCATATATCTTCGAAAGAAAGGAGTTTTTATCTATGGCAATACCCAAAAAAAGTTCCATCCTGCCGGTGGTTCAGGACCGGATACGGAAAAATCTGAAATTCGCCACTCTGTCATTTCTGTTTATTATCGCTTACGTCAATGTGTTTCAGAAACTGTTTGGAGCAGAAAATTCCATCGTTGGAGTCATCTTTACGATCATGATGTCGGCCTCCATGGCCCGCGATCTAACTTCTACCCCCTTAAAGCATCTGTTTGCACAGGCCGCCGTGCTGGTGCTGATGGCAGTCTCCGCCTGCCTGGTCTCCACCTTAAATCCGTGGGCCGCTCTGCCAGTCAACTTTGCAGTGATTTATTTTATTCTGTATACATATACCTATGAATATTCCGGACATCTGTATTTTCCTTATATTCTGTCCTACTTATTTCTGGTATTCATCTCCCCCTCCAGCCCGGAACAGCTTCCGAAGCGGATTATGGCCATGGTGACGGGAGCCGTCTGCATCATTCTGTACCAGCTTGTGATGGGGCGAAACCGGGCCGAAGAAACGGTTACCGATGTGCTTCTCACTCTGATCCGGGAGGCAAAGCAGTACATATCCTGTCTCTTATCCGGCAGCGCTGCACCGGAAGGTCTGGAGGATATCAGAAAGAATGTACGCCGCTTAAGCTGTATGGTATATGACCGAAGGCGGCGGGAACTGTGCATCTCCGATGCCAGCTTTGCCTTAGTGGATTCCGGACGCGGTCTGGAACACCTTCTCATACTGCTGTCCCAGACAGAGCATCCGGAGGACTGCCGGGATATGCTGGAAAAGACGCTCACTCAGCTGAGCCACTTTGAGTCATATGTCAATAAGAAGACCACAGCCCCTCATCTCATTGCGCGGACTGATTTTATTACAGATCCAGAAGACCTGCGCCAGGAAGAGTTTTACAACAGCCTGGAATATATCAGGAACCATCTTGTCCATATGGCAGATCCTGAAAAAAAATCCCACTATCGCCCTACCCTGCTTTCCCTTTCCATCCGGATTCAGGCTGCTTTAAAAGTAAGCAGAGTACGTGTGATTTACGTCCTGCGCGTCGCGCTCCTGCTTTCACTCGCCACACTGCTGGTCCAGAGCCTGAAACTCCCCCACGGAAAGTGGCTTCTGTTCACCCTTGCTTCTGTCTCGCTTCCATACGCGGATGACGTTGGGCAGAAGGCCGGAAAACGTCTCTTTGCTACTGCAGCCGGAGGTATCTTCAGTGTGATTCTCTATTCTCTGGTTCCGTCTCCGACTGGCAGAACCGCCATTATGATGCTGTCGGGCTATCTGAGCTTTTATTTTACCGATTATAAGGGTACCTTTACCTGTTCCACGGTCGGCGCACTGGGCGGGGCTGTGTTTATGAGCGCATTCGGATGGGCGCCGGTCAGCCGTATGCTGCTTATCCGTCTGGCATATGTAATTGCCGGGATCGTAATTGCCTACGCCGCCAACTGCCTGCTCTTTCCTTATCACCGCAGTACCGCCGCCGAGACTCTGCTGAAAAAATACGATTTTGCATCAAAGCTGCTGTCAAAGCTCTGCAGCCAGGGTGTAACCGATACACAGTTTTATTACCACCTGGTCATTCAGTCCCAGCTTATTGAAGAAAAACTGTACCAGATTACCTCCGGTGAAGAGCAAAAGCTCCTGCATGACAAAATCTGCGAATGCCGTTCACTGGTAAGGGCGGCTCACCGGAACAATCCGCAGGCGGAAATGTAATATAAAAAGTATTTGACAAAGTCAACTATCAAGAATATAATTGACTAAGTCAAATACTTTTTTGTTTACAGAGAAAGGAGCGTCACCCCATGCCGGATTTTCTTGCTTACTATATTACCGCCCTGAGAAAAGATTTAAATGCCTATTCTGATGCACGGCTTAAACAGTACGGCCTTACAGACGGGCTGTTCTATTATATTATTTATATTGGTAAAAATCCCGGATGTTCCCTCAGCGAGACAGCCCGTTTTCTAAAAGCAGACAACGGACACGTAACCCGTTGTATAGGAAAACTGGAGCAGCTGGGCTACGCAGTCCGTACCCGAGACACTGCGGATCACCGCCATTACCACTTAACGCTTACCGCGCAGGGGGAGACCATTTTCAAAGAACTCCATACCCTGCTTTATGACTGGGATCAGGCCGTCTGTAAAAACTTAAGCGATATCCAGAGAGAACAGCTTTTGGAACTGCTTCGTCTTGTTACTGATAGCCGGGAAGACCGTAAGGAGGGAAGCGAACCATGTACGAGACCATAAACAGCCCCTTTACCATCGGGAGCGTGACATTAAAAAACAGAATTATTTTTGCCCCCACCTCCATGGGCTTAAAGGAAGAGGAGTACTTGGAAAAACTGGGCGCCATTGCCCGCGGCGGCACCGCCATGATTATCATCGGGGATGTGCCCGTTCTGAAGAGTCCGTTTCTGTCCCTGTACAGCAGAAAAGGATTTCTCCGTTACCGCAGGATCACGGAAACCATCCACCAAAACGGCGCCCTGGCCGCCGCCCAGCTGCATATGTCAGACTCGCAGTTCAGCCGCCTGATTAAATATCTGCCCGGCCTGATTACCGGAAAAATCAAGCCGGATGAGCTGAGAATTCTTTTAAACAATACGGTATCCGATTATATTACCGGTCTGACAGACAAAAGAATCTCTGAAATCATCCGGGGCTTTGGCAAGGCTGCGGTCTTAGCAAAAGAAGCCGGATTCGATGTCATTCAAATCCATGGCGACCGGATGTGCGGAAGCTTTTCTTCCTCCATATACAACCGCCGGAAAGACCGGTACGGGGGAAGTCCAAAAAACAGAGCCCGCTTTGCCTGCGAGGCCGTCGCCGCAGTCCGCAGAGCCCTTCCGGATATAACCATTGATTTTAAGCTTGCGGTCCGCCAGGAAAATCCCCATTACGGGAATGCCGGAATTCTGATGGAAGAGCTTCCGGTCTTTGTTCCCCTTCTGGAGCAGGCAGGCGTAAACAGCTTTCATGTCACCCTGGCCAATCATTCTGACTTAAGTGACACCATCCCGCCGGCTTCACACCCGTATTTTCATGGGGAAGGCTGCTTCTTATCCTACTGTGATGAGGTCCGCCGCCTGACTGATCTGCCCGTATGCGGCGTAGGCCGCCTCTGTTCTCCGGATTTCGTGGAAGAACAGCTGAAATCAGGGAGAATTCAGCTGGCCGCCATGAGCCGCCAGCTGATTGCAGATCCGGAATGGGTGAAGAAAACCGCTTCCGGCTCCGTCTCCAAGCTATTCAAATGTACCGGCTGCAACCGGGAATGCCTGGGAGGCATGCAGGCCCATAAAGGCGTACACTGCATCCGGGATCACATACAAACAAAGAACAAATCACTCAGCCACGAAAGGAAGGTTGTATCATGAAGCATTCAAAGCTCTATGCCTGTCTCTCCTATTTAAGTATCCTGATTCTTATTCCGGCTCTTATTCCCGGAAAAGATTCATTTGTCCGATTTCATTTAAACCAGGGACTGGTTCTGCTGATCGCAAATATCGTGTTCGGCTGTATCTCTTTTATTCCGCACATGACCTTAATCGGCGATCTTTTAAACTGTGTCGTCCTGATTTTTGCCATTATGGGAATCGTATCTGTCATTCAGGGACAGAAGCGGGAACTTCCTGTTATTGGAAGAATCAGGCTGATACGATAACCGAAACCAGTAAAAAAAGGACCGGCCTTCATAGGAAAGCCGGTCTTTCAAGTTACAGATTCTCTGCAAAGGTTCTTACCTGGGCGAGTGCAGCGGACTGATAGATACTCCCCTTCTCCACCATACCAGGTGCCGTAAACGCGCCTTTATTCTCCCAGTTCAAGTAATCGCAGATGTCCTTTAACTGGGCCTGAGCCGCATTATACACCCCCGGCGATCCGGAATCCAGCAGCATGGCGGCTGAAGTGATGTGAAACCCTGTTTTGGCACACGCATACAGCCGGTCGATGAAGCATTTCATCTGTGCGGAAATATCAAACCAGTAGATGGGCGATGCCAGCACCAGCATATCTGCTTTATGTACATCCTGTAAAATCTCGTTCATAGCGTCATCCTGCATGCAGACGCCGCCGTGAGTAAAACAGTACTCGCAGGCCAGACAGGGGCCTACCTTCAGCCGGCTTAATTTTCGTACGGCCACCTCGTGGCCGCTCTCTTTCGCAGCCTGGGCAAACGCATCTGCCAGTATCTCCGTGTTACCGCCTTTTCTTGGGCTTCCTGTTACTACTAAAATGTTCATATTCCAGCCTCCTCTTCTGCTGACCCGACACGATGTTTATATGATTAGTATAGGTTGATTGGGGCTGATTTTCAAGTGTTTTTGATTGTCTTATTTATTCATTTCCCGAGTATTTTTAGCGCTCACGCCGTCAAAATCTCCACCAACGCCCCCTTAATCTCCCCATCAATCTCCATCGCCTGCAGCTCCGAAAGAAAGACCTTCAAACTCTTCCCTTCCCTGATCCGCCTAAACAACATCTCCTTTATCTCAAACTCGATCTCTGCCTGATTCAGAAAATCAAAAACAAGTTTCTCCACCGGGTTTTCAGAAAGCTTCATGCTCGTCTCAAACCTTACAACCAGCGTTTTTGCAGTACTAACCTGATCGATCTCCAGAGTCAGGGTTCTGCTGTCCGCGTCATAAGACTTTCTGCATGCGGTTTCCCCGCCATTCAGCGTCACACTGCATTCTGCATCCGTCACAGCAGCAAACTCCAGAATATAATTCCTTTTCTCCGGTATCAACTCCACTGCCCCCACCGCTGAAGCGATTGTAAAGGACTGTTTTTCCCCTTCCCAGTCGAACTTCATATCGGTAGTCACGCAAACACCCTGCTCATAATTACAGGTTTCATTGTCATCCTCATACAAGGTAAATGCACCGTCCGCACCCCCGAAGATCCGAATTCGCAGCGTCTCCGGGTTTGCCGTCACTTCAGCAGCTCCAATATCGTCTGTCATGGGAATTACGCCGCCGGCCTTCACCAGCACCGGAATCGCTTCCAGCGGCCTGTAGAGTTCCATGACTCTCCCGCCTTCATACACCATGTGGTTAAAGAAATCAATGCAGGTCCCTTCCGGAATCCACACACGCACCTTTGCCTCATTGATCTGCCCGATTCTTGGCGCCGTAACAGGAGCCACGATCATCTCACTGCCGAAATAGTACTGGTTTGCCACCTCATAAGCCTCCGCCGCTTCCGGATGCTTATAGTACATCGGCATGATTAACGGTTCCGCCATACAGCTGGCTCTGAAATTCATCGTATATAAATAAGGCATTAGCCGGTGGCGCAGCCGCAGGAAATCTCCCATGACAGCCTCTGTCTCCTTCTTAAACCGCCACGGTTCTTTTCCGTTAAACTCACTGCAGGAACTGTGGAGCCGCATAATCGGAGAAAACACGCCAAACTGCGTCCACCGCGCCTCCATTTCGTCATCCTTATAGCCTCTCATATGGCCTCCGATGTCGTGGCTCCACCAGCCATAACCGATATTAGAGGCATTCGCAGTAAAATACGGCTGAAATTCGAGAGAGTCCCATGTTGTGATCGTATCGCCGGAAAATCCCACCGGATACCGGTGGCTTCCCGGTCCCGCATACCGCGAAAACGTCATTGGCCTCTTTCCGTCTCTCCCGCTGTCCAGAAAATGGTAATGGTTCAGCATCCACAAAGGATCCAGTCCGGGAATTCTGCTGTTCCCCCCCTGCTGCCAGTCAATCCACCAGAAATCCACTCCCATTTTTTCATAAGGATGATGAAGGTACTGAAAATACGCTTCGAGAAAATCAGGATCCGTAATATTAAAGCACACCGGATCTTCATGCTCCCAGTCTACTCCCAGATCTTTAGCCATATCCTCATACATCTCTTCATAAGCCTGAACCCCATCCGCCGGGTGGACATTTAACGTCGTCCTCATGCCACGCCTGTGGAGCGTCTGCAGAAAACGCTCCGGATCGGGAAAGAATTCCCTGTTCCATGTATAACCGGTCCATCCGCTGCCATATTTCGGGTCAACATCAACCAGATGCCAGTCCATGTCGATGACTGCCACGGTAAACGGAATCGCTTCCTGCTCAAACCGGTCCATTAACGCCAGATAAGATTCTTCGGTATACTTATAGTATCGGCTCCACCAGTTTCCGAGAGCAAACCTCGGAAGCATGGGAGTTCTTCCGGTGAGGTAATAAAAATCCTTTAAGCAGTCCAGGTAATCATGGCCGTAGCCAAAGAAATACAAGTCATCCCCTTCCCCCTTCCGTGCCTCTACCCAGCCGTCTTCCGTCAGTATCATGCTCCTGCTGTCATCAATAACGGAATACCCGAATCTCGAAAGTACGCCGCTTTCCAGTTCTGTCTTCCCGTCCACCTCATCCAGCGTTCTGGCCGTTCCCTTCAAATCATGGATATCTTCAGAATAATGCCAGATGCTGTGATAGGCGCTCAAGTTTCCCAATACCTGAATACTTAAACCGTGCCGTGAAAATTCCTGTTCATTATAAATGATATGAACCCGTTTTGTTATGATTTCGATTCCGTCTTCCGTTTTTATCAGACGGTAACCCGCCGGTTTAAAATCCCGGTTCCACGCCATCTGCGTGGGGCGGTCCTCAAAGCAGCCGTCTTTCCTGTATTCCAGACGAATCAGCCCTTCCGTCAATACACTGATGCGGTAACAGGTACCCGCTATTACATTTTCCCCGGTCGCTGCTGGGTTCGTCTTAACCTTGAAAATATCTCTCATCACCGTTTTCTCCTTCTGTCTTTACCCCTTTACTGCCGATGCGGCGATTCCTGCGATAAACTGTTTCTGGAAGAACAGATAGACCGCCAGAACCGGTATAATAGATATCGTGGTTGCGGCAAACAGCGCGCCGTAATCCGTCGAATACTGTCCGTTAAACATCTTTAATCCTACAGACAAAAGCTGTTTTTTGCTGTCGTCAATCACCAGGTACGGCCACAGGAAGTCCTCCCACGCCCATAAGAACTGAAAAATTGCAATGCTTGAGATTCCGTTCTTCGCCATCGGAATGACAATCTTGTGAAAAATATAAAACTCATTGGCTCCGTCAATCCTGGCCGCTTCCAGGATTTCATCCGGTACGGATGCAATATGCTGCTTCATCATAAAGATTCCAAAGCCGGAAAATGACGCCGGCACAATTAACGCGGCATAAGAATTCATCCATCCAAACGCCTTGATCATGGAATATCTCGGTATAATTGTGACACACCACGGAATCATCATGGTAGCCAGCACAAGGCCAAATAGCGCGTCCCTGCCCTTAAACCTGTATTTACTGAGTACAAAACCGCACAGTGTACTGGTGTAAATCACGATCACCGTAATGGCCAGCGTGATAAAAATACTGTTTGCAAAAAACCGCATGAAGTTAAAATGCGAATTCATGGATATGTAATTGGAGACCGTGAACAGCTTCGGCAGAAACGTCTGATGCAGAGCCACAATCTCACTGTTCTTCTTAAAAGACGAAGCCAGCATCCATAAAAACGGATAGACGGTCACAACGCCCAGCACCAGAAGCACCATGTTTAAAACAATACTGCTAACCCTTTTTCTCATGATAGTTCCCCCTTATTCCGAATCCCCGGATACCCGGAACGACAGCCAGGTAAATACCGCGGTGATGACAAACAGTACAAAGGACATTGCTGAGGCATATCCGAAATTATATTTCACAAACGCCTCGTTATAGATGATATAGGAGGATAAGTACGTAGCCGTTCCCGGTCCGCCCTCGGTTAAGATCAGCACCTGAACATACGCCTGAATATATGAAATAATGGATGTAATCACAACAAATAATGTCATGGGCTTCAAAAGCGGAAGCGTTAAATATTTAAAAGTCTGCCAGGAGGACGCACCGTCCACCTTTGCCGCCTCCATGGCATCGCTGGGGAGAGAATAGAGTCCCGCCATAAACATGACGACCGCATATCCGAAATCTTTCCATATCGTCATAACCATAATTGCGATTAAAGCTGTCTTCGGATTCATCAGCCAGTTGATATCCAGCCCCAGAATCTGGTTGATAGAGCCAATCTGTGGATTGTACAGGAATTTCCATACAAAAGCCACCGCTACCATAGGCGTAACAACAGGCATGTAATAAACAGCGCGGAAAAAGCTCTTATGTTTGACCAGAGTCGAATAGATGGCCACTGCTATGGCGAGTCCTAAGCCCACCCGAAAAAAGATAACCACAACCGAAAAGATCAGGGTATTGAGCATGGCTTTTCCAAAGAGTGCGCTGGTAAATACATTCACATAATTTTCTATGCCGGTAAAGCGGTAAATACCGCTGAGCGGATTCCATTCATGGAAGCTTCCGGCAAAGGCAATTCCTATAGGCACCAGCAGAAATACCACGTAAAAAATGATCATACCGGTTACCGTGAGATTGCGGAGCAGAATTTCACTCTTGCTCTGCAGGGGATTTGATTTTCGGAACATGGTTTTCCCTCCTTCATGCGGGGATGCAGCTTTTAAGCTTTCATTTGGCAGCATCCCCGCCGGCCGCTTCCTACTCTGCGAATTTATAAAGATCTTCTACGGATTCAAAACTACTGTTTTTCATATCATTGTGGATCGTCTCCTCCGCCTCGGCCAGCGCGTCGTCGACGGACATTCCATTGAAGAAGATATTCTCTCCCGCCGTCTTCAGCGAAGTTTCCATGGTGGCAGGCATCGGACCCGGCCAGATGTAGCGGTCAATATGGTCTGCCAGTACGGCCATGGATGGATTTGCTAAAATATCCGCATCATCAGCCAGGGATTTCTTTGCCGGGAATGTGCTCATGGCAATATTGAATTTCTTCTGGATCTCATCATTGGCCAGGAAATACTTTACAATATCCTGTGCAACCGCCTGCTGGTCTGCCGGCGCGTTCTTGTTAATTCCGAAGGTTGATTCCCCGTTATAACGGTTATAAGCGTACGGATTCTCTGCAAATACCGGAATCTCAAAGACGCCGAAATTGATATCCGGGAAATTTGTCTTCAGTGTATTATTGAAGTGCCCCCACTGAATGGTCATGGCTGACTGGCCCTGTCCGAAGCTGTCCGCGCCCTCGGCTCCAAAGTCTTTCGAACCGACCCCGTCAACCTCATACAAATCTACCAGAAGCTGCATAACCTTCTTCATCGCGTCATTATTGACTGTAGCAGTCTTTTTATCCTCTTCAAACAGATTCTGACCCAGCTGATAGTTCAGTCCAAGAAGGTAGTTCTGGTGGAAGGTTCCGTTGAAGTTAAGCCCCGCCTGTACAAAGCTGTTTCCCTCCTTGACTGTCAGCTTTTTCGCCACTTCCCGCATCTCGTCCCAGGTCTTTGGAATATCCGCGTCCGTAAGTCCGGCCGCCTCCCACATGTCCTTATTATAATAGACGGAGCCGGTCATAATTCCATAGTCAATATAGTATACATCTCCGTCAATCACGTGGGCGCTTACCCCGTTAAAATCAGCATCTAAATCTTCCTGTGAAATCTCATAGGGAGCCATATAATGAATCAGGTTTTCGTGCTGGCTGTTATGTACATTAAAGATAGCCGGGCCATTGGTGCCGCCGAGAGACAGGGGGAGCTTTGTCCAGTAATCGTCCCATGGATTATTGACAAGCTTGATGGAAACGTTGGGATGGATCGCCGTATAACCGTCAATCAGCTCCTGAAACAGGTTGTCACTGCCCCATTCCCAGAATTCTACGGAAATGCCTTTTCCTTCGTTGACCGGCTGAGCCGGATCATACTTTACAGTATCTCCAAACGGCTCTGTCGGCACAGAAACAGCCGCGCTCCCGGCATCTTTTCCATTTCCCGAATCTGCTCCGCTGCATCCCATAAGGCCTGTCACCGCCACAGCCGCTGTTACTGCCAAAACAGCCGTTCTACAACTTCTCCAACACTTCTTCATTTCAAACTCCTCCTTATTCTTTTTCCATGAACGCTCTCTTTTTTTTAAAGAAAACTGCTTACGTTTGGTTTCGCGCTATAGTTTAGCGCTAAATCTGATAAGAGAATACCACCGCGCGGAAGTAATGTCAACATTATTTTCTTATTTTGTCATGTTTAAATAGTTTAATCCACATTAAACTAGGCAATATTACCAACAGTTTTAAAAATATGATTGCATTTCTTCTTTTGATCGCGTATAATATATTTATCGTTAAACTATTTGATCAAAGGGGTATTGAACATGACTTTAAAAGATATTGCAGAAAAAGCCGGCGTCAGCATGATGACTGTATCCAACGTCATTAATGGGAAACACAGTCGTGTATCCGCTGCAACCATAGAAAAAGTAAATACAATTATAAAAGAATACAATTACGTCCCGAATCTGTCCGCCAGAAGCCTGACTGTAAAATCATCTCACATTATCGGCGTCATCGTGCCTTTAGATTCCGAGGAATCCCCTGTCAGCTATTTTGACAATCCTTATGTCAGCTCCATGATCGGAGTGATTGAACGGGAACTGCGCAATAATGGATATTTCGTCATGATCCGTTCTGTTCAGACCCAGGAAGACTTATCCGTACTGATGCGCAACTGGAACGTTGACGGTGTTATCTTTCTCTATCCCCTGCTGGGTGAATGTTTTGAGGACTCTGTCAATGCCATTATTGAAGAAACCCATTTACCCGTTGTACTCTTTGACGCCCGGATCACCAATCCTGAGGTTATAAACGTATACTCTGATGACAAAAAAGGCTGTTATCTCTCAACACGCTACCTTATCAGCCGCGGGCATAAAAAAATTGCCTTCGCTGCATACTGCGAAGACAATCCGCTGTTAACTGACCGTTTTAACGGTTACCGGGCCGCCATGGAGGAAAGTGGGCTGGGATGTGATCCCGACTGCATCTTTTCCTATTCCCCGTCCTATGATGATGGTATTGCCGCCGGCAAAGCCATTGCCGGCAGCGGCCATAAGATTACTGCTGTTGTCACGACCGCTGATATCTGTGCGATCGGTGTTATGGAAGGTGCCAGACTCGCAGGCCTTCGGATCCCCACGGATCTGTCCGTCATCGGTTACGATAATCTGTCCGTATCCACTTATACGACGCCGAAGCTGACCACGATTTCACAAAATGTTACAAAAAAAGCAGAAACAGCCATGAAGCTGCTTTTAGAAAAACTCAGCACCGGTCATGTGGAACAGCCGCATGTGCAGCTGGATGTGGAACTGATTGAGCGGCAGTCTACTGTCTCGCTGCTGTAATAATGCGGGTCAGCGGTCCATCAGCCTGCAGTATATCACACCTACGATTGTTGAGATCAGGGTAGCAACAAGGGCAGGTCCCACCACCGCAGCCGGATTTAAGCTGCCGTACTGACTTCTGTATGCGATCATATTTACCGGAATAAGCTGCAGCGATGAGATATTAATAATCAGGAATGTACACATCTCATTGCTGGCGGTTCCCTGCGGCATAGCGCGTGGTCTTTTCTTCACCTGACGCTTTTTAGAGCTCTCCAGACTGTTTTTATCCAATCCCGTCCGTTCTTCCTCTCTCCGCTCCTCCTCCAGCTCCTGAAGGGATTCCATGGCCTTTAAGCCGGCTGGCGTAGCGGCCCATCCCAGGCCCAGGATATTGGCAATGATATTGGTTGCAATGTGGTCCATGGCAGGATGGTCTTTCGGAATTCTTGGAAACAGGAAGCGGAGCACTGGGCCCATCCGGTGAGACAGCCGTTCAATAAGCCCCGACTTCTGTCCGATTTCCATAATTCCACTCCAAAATGACATAACCCCCAGCATGGTAATACAAAGCATTACCGCTTCTTTTGCAGAAGAGAGAGCGCCATCGGTAACCGCGCTTAAATTCCCATGAAATGCCGCCCACAAAACACCTGCCACCATCATAAACGCCCAAAGATAATTTAACATACCATTTTAACCGCCGTGATGATTTTAATAATATTTTATGATTGCGGAAATTTATTTATACCATCAGCTAATTTAGAATCCGGCACCTGGTTTATGAAGCTGTTTTTTGTATAACTCTAAAATCACTCAAAAAAGGCCGTAGAAAGAAAGTATATTTCCTCTCTGCGGCCTAATATTCTCAATCTGAAAAACCAGTTCTTCTCTCTTACTCACCCAGCAGTGATTTCATTACCTCATCCACCGTCTCAATCCGCACCGCCCGGAACGCATTGCTCCCGCAGAACACCAGACCGTCCTCCGTATGCCCCTCGGCGGAATTTACCAGCGCTTTGGTAATACAGTAAGGAATCGTCTTTTTATCACATTTCTCGAGACACTGGTAGCAGTGCTCCAGCTTAAACGGAGTCTGGCCGACACCGCTTAAAAAGGCGTTATGAATTGCCCGCCCCGGCATGCCCACAGGGCTTTTTGTAATCACGATATCTTCTTTGGAGGACCGGATATAAGCCTGCTTGAATTCCTCGGGCGCGTCGCACTCTACAGTAGTTACAAAGCGGGTCGCTACCTGGACGCCGTCGGCTCCTAAATCAATCTGGTGCATCACATCCTCATGGCTGTAGATGCCTCCCGCCGTCACCACCGGAATCTTTGTCTGATACTTCTCCGCGTATTCCCCTACCAGACGGATAATCCCCCTGATTTCCTCATCATAGGCATCCTGGTGATAGGTGTGCTCCACATCCGGCGTATCCACTCGCAGCTCAGTTAAGGATTCTCGTGAAAATCCCAGGTGGCCTCCGGCTAACGGTCCCTCAATCACCACCAGATCCGGCACACGTCCAAACTTGCGGTCCCACATCTTTAAAATAACCATGGCTGACTTGACAGATGATACAATCGGTGCGATTTTTGTCTTTACCGTCTCTCCAAGCCCGGCCGATTTCATTTCTGCCGCCGCTTCGGCTAAATATGCCGGAAGACTGACAGGAAGCCCTGCTCCCGAGATAATAATATCCGCACCGGCCTTTATCGCCTCTTTGACATACATGGCATAATTTTTCGTTGCCACCATGATGTTAAATCCAATCACACCTTCCGGGGCAATCTCCCTGGCCTTCTTAAATTCTTTACCAATCGCTCTTAAGTTTGCTTCCAGCGAATGATCCGCAAAATCCGGTTCCTTAAAACCGATCTGTGCGGTAGAAATGATTCCCATGCCGCCTGCTTTTGCCACTGCGCCTGCCAGGGATGAGAGGCTGATTCCAACTCCCATTCCGCCCTGAATAACCGGCTTCGGAACTACGAGTTCTCCTATTACCAATGGTTTTAAATTTCCCATTACATTCTCCTAAATCTGTCATACCGCCCGGAGGCGATTTCTTCTTTCTTCATGGCTGCGTATTTATCGAAAAACGCCTCCATGGCGGTCTCCATCTCCCCGGCTAAAGTTGTCAGGTTCTCTGCCGAAGCCGGCTCCTCTTCTGCAATAATTCTCTCGATCAGTCCCAGCTCCATTAAATCCCTGGCGGTAATCTTCATAACGCGCGCCGCGTCGCTGGCCTTCTTGCTGTCTTTATAAAGGATGGAGGCAAACCCTTCCGGAGACAGGATCGAATAAATAGAATTTTCCAGCATCCAGACTTCATTGGCCACCGCCATTGCGAGCGCGCCGCCGCTTCCGCCCTCGCCGATTACGATGGAAAGTATTGGAACGGTGATATCGGCCATCTCAAACAGATTCCGGGCAATCGCCTCTCCCTGGCCCCGCTCTTCTGCCTCCAGTCCGCAGAACGCACCTGGCGTATCCACAAAACAGATGATGGGACGGCCAAAGGTCTCCGCCTGCTTCATCAGGCGCAGCGCTTTTCTGTATCCTTCGGGGGATGGCATTCCGAAATTGCGCCTGATATTGTCCTTTGTATTCTTTCCCTTTTCCTGTCCGATGACGGTCACGGGCATGCCGTGGAAGGAGGCGATGCCGCCCACGATGGCTCCGTCGTCGCCAAAGTAACGGTCTCCATGGAATTCCATAAAATCATCAAATACTGCATTGATATAATCACTGGCTGCCGGGCGTTCCGCGCTTCTGGAAAGCTGTACGGTATCCCATGGCGTCTTTTTATTCCTGCGGTTTTTCGCCTTTTTATCTTTTCCACTGAAGGCTTCTGGTTTTAAACAGTTATCCACAGGGGAAAATGATTTTTCACCGTTTTGTGCCCATGTATGTGGATGATGATGCTTTAAAATGGCGGCAATTGTGGATTTCATGTCCTCGCGCTTTACGATTTTATCCACAAAGCCGTGGTCCTGTAAGAACTCGGAACGCTGGAAGCCCTCCGGCAGCTTCTGGCCAATGGTCTGCTCGATAACCCTGGGACCCGCAAAGCCGATTAACGCTCCCGGCTCCGCCAGAATGATATCGCCCAGCATCGCAAAGCTGGCTGTCACGCCGCCTGTCGTCGGATCAGTCAGAACACTGATAAACAGCTGTCCCGCGTTGTGATGGCGCTTTAATGCCGCAGAGGTCTTCGCCATCTGCATCAGGGACACGATTCCCTCCTGCATTCTGGCGCCGCCGGAACAGGCAAATATAATAACAGGAAGCTGTTCCTTTGTGGCACGCTCTACCGCCCTTGCAATCTTTTCACCGACCACGTGACCCATGCTGCTCATGATGAATCTGGCATCACAGACGCCTAAGACCGCAGGCTCGCCGCCTATGGTACATTTTCCGGTTACAATGGCTTCGTTTAATTTCGTCTTCTCCCTGGCCGCCTCGATTTTCTTTTCGTAACCGGGAAAATCCAGAGGATTGGCAAATTCCATTTCTTTATCCCATTCCTCGAAGCTGCCTGCATCCGCAGTCATCTCTATTCTGCGGTAAGCGTGGACACGGAAATAACCTTTACATTTCGGACAAATATAAAAATTGTTTTTGACATCCTCTGCGTAAATAGGCTGACCGCATTTGTTGCACTTTCTCCACAGACCGGCCGGGATGTTCGGTTCGTCTGCCTTGTCGGGCGTTTTATATTTGCTGTCGATAAGTGTGTAGGTTTTTTTGAACATGTCTCTTAACATGGTTTTTGCTCCTTTAAGAAAGAAAAATGAGGATTAGGGAGAGGCAGCTGTGAGGTGATTAGGATGATACATCCGCAGTGGACAGCCATGGAACGCCTTTGGCGTCCCATGGCTGTCGGGCATTCGCCCCATACCCAGATGAAACTCCGCATTCTCAGATACATACGAGCTTGCATCTGAGAATACGGAGTTTCATCTGGGTGCACTGCTCATTGCTTACGCAAAGTATTTCGGTATGAAATCTGTATCTATATCTCCAGCCTGATACGCTTCGTGACTCAGGATATCGAACTGAAAGTCTACATTTGTCTCAATTCCCTCTATAATCAATTCTCCCAGCGCGCTTCGCATCTTGGCAATCGCCTCTGTACGGTCTTTTCCATGGACGATCAGCTTCATCAGCATGGAATCGTAGTTTGCCGGGACTTTATAATCATTATAAATGTGGGTGTCTACACGGACTCCATTGCCTCCCGGTACGTGGACATTCGTAATTAGTCCAGGGCACGGCATAAAGTTCTTTTCCGGATTTTCTGCATTAATTCTGCATTCGATGGCATGGCCCGTGAGTTTTATGTCATCCTGGGACACACTTAACGGTTCTCCTGCCGCCACACGAATCTGCTCTTTTATTAAGTCCAGTCCGGATACCAGCTCCGTTACCGGATGCTCCACCTGGATTCTTGTATTCATTTCCATAAAATAAAAGTTCTTATGCTTATCCAGCAGAAATTCTATGGTTCCGGCATTCTCATAACCTACAGCCTTCGCCGCGCGGACCGCCGTATCTCCCATCCGCTTCCGCAGTTCTTCAGAAATAGCAGCGGACGGAGATTCCTCCAGCACCTTCTGGTGGCGTCTCTGAATGGAACAGTCACGTTCTCCCAAATGGACGACATTTCCATACTTATCTGCCATAATCTGAAACTCGATATGCCTTGGCTTCTCAATATACTTTTCAATATACATCGTATCGTCAGAAAATCCCTTAACAGACTCCATCTGGGCATTCTGGAAATTTGCATCGAAATCTTCCGGACCTCTGGAGATACGCATGCCCTTTCCTCCGCCGCCTGACGATGCCTTGATCATCACCGGATATCCGATTTTTTCCGCTACGAGACGGGCCTCCTCCACTTCGTGGACAGCCTCCTTGCCGCCTGGAACGACCGGAACTCCGGCTTCCATCATGGTCTTTCTCGCCTCGGATTTATTGCCCATCTTATTGATAATCTCAGCGGATGGACCGATAAATGTAATATTGCATTTTTCACACAGTTCGGCAAATCTGGCATTCTCCGAGAGGAAACCAAATCCCGGATGGATGGCATCCGCCTTCATCGCCACCGTGGCAGTCAGAATCCGCTCCATATTTAAGTAACTCTGGGTGGATGGCGCCGGGCCGATGCAGATGGCCTCATCTGCCAGAAGCGTATGCAGACAATCACGGTCCGCTTCAGAATAGACCGCTACCGTCTTGATTCCCATTTCCCGGCATGCCCGGATAATACGCACCGCGATCTCGCCGCGGTTTGCGATCAATATTTTATCAAACATATGACGTCCACCTATCCAATCATAAATGTCAGTTCCGCGGAAGCGGCGATTTTACCGTCAACCGTTGCTACAGCCCTGCCAACGCCTACCGGCCCCTTGCGCTTGATGATTTCGCATTCCAGACGCATGCGGTCGCCCGGAACTACTTTATACTTGAACTTCGCTTTGTCGATTCCGCCAAAAAATACCAGTTTTCCCTTATTTGCCTCTTCACTTAAGATAGCAACTGCTCCTACCTGTGCCAGCGCCTCAATTCTCAGTACACCCGGCATAACCGGCTCCTGCGGAAAATGCCCCTGGAAATACGGTTCATCAAACGTAACACATTTATATCCCACGGCACGGACGCCCGGTTCCAGCTCTTCAATGCAGTCTACCAGCAAAAACGGATGCCTGTGAGGAATAATTTCCTCGATTTCCTTAATACCTAACATAACGCTCCCTCTTTTCAACTTTTCTTTCCTGTCAGTAACGGTCTTATATGTCCCTTTACCGGATTCTGAACAGCGGCTGGCCGTATTCCACCACATTTTCATTGGAGACGAGGATGGCTTCTACAACGCCGTCATACTCGCTCTCGATTTCGTTCATCAGCTTCATGGCCTCGATGATTCCAAGGGTCTGCCCCTTCTTTACCGTATCTCCAACCTTGACAAACGGCTCGGCATCCGGTGAAGAGGAATTATAAAAGGTTCCAACCAGCGGTGACGCCACGATTTTATCAGAATCAATGGCCTCCGTTGTGCTTCCTGCAGTCTGCGCACCTTCACTTCCGCCTGCTGCCGCCGATGCAAAAATCTCTGCTGCCGGAAGCGCTGCCATCTCCAAAGCCGCGCCTGCTACCGGTACCATCTGCTGCACCGTGCTGGTTCCCGCTACGGTTATAATCTGTTCTTTTTCTTTCCTGATGGAAAGCTTTAAATTGCCTTCCTCTATTTTTAAGCTGGTCAGGCCATTCTCTGAAACCGCCTGCATCAGTCTGATGATATCATTGATCTCCATATCCGGCCTCCTACTGCTCGAACTTCTTCACTAAAATACTGGCGTTATGACCGCCAAATCCAAGAGAGTTGCTGATTGCCACATTTACTTCACAGGAAACGCCCTCGCCCTTCGTGTAGTCTAAGTCGCAGCCTTCCCCCTCCGTCTCAAGGCCGGCCGTTGCGTGAACAAAACCATCCTGAATCGATTTCACACAGGCAATGAATTCCACGCCGCCCGCAGCACCCAGCAGATGGCCGATCATGGACTTGGTTGAGTTGATCTTCACCTGTTTTGCATGGTCTCCAAGCGCCGATTTGATCGCCATGGTCTCAAATAAATCGTTGTGATGCGTGCTGGTTCCGTGTGCGTTGACATAATCCACATCCTCCGGTCTGATACCGCCGTCATTTATGGCATTCACCATCGCTCTGGCAGCTCCGCTTCCGTCCTCTGCAGGAGATGTGATATGGTAAGCGTCACAGGTTGATCCGTATCCGATCACCTCAGCATAAATGGTCGCATTTCTTGCAAGAGCGTGCTCTAAAGACTCCAGAACGACAACACCGGCACCCTCTCCCATAACAAAACCACTTCTGTCCTGATCGAAAGGAATGGAAGCGCGCAGCGGGTCTGTCACCGTAGTGAGAGCAGTCAGAGAGGTAAAACCAGCCACGCCGATCGGTGCAATACTGGCTTCCGTTCCTCCGGCAACCATGACGTCCGCCTCCCCATACTGAATGGAGCGGAATGCTTCACCGATGGAATGAGTTCCTGTGGCACAGGCCGTTACCACGTTAAAACATTTTCCCTTTAATCCGAACTGGATTGCCACATTACCGGCTGCCATATTGCAGATCATCATCGGTACCAGGAGCGGATTCACACGGCCCGGCCCCTTTTCCAGAAGCTTTTTGTGCTCCCGTTCCATAGCCTGAAGACTTCCGATACCGGATCCCAGACAGACGCCTACGCGGTACGGGTCCTCCTGTTCCATATCAATGCCGGAATTTTCCAGAGCTTCCTTTGAGGCAGCTACTGCAAACTGGGAGAAACGCTCCATACGTTTTGCGGCCTTCGGGTCCATATAGTTCTTAGCATCAAAATCCTTTACTTCGGCCGCAAGCTTTGCCTTGTAATCCGTTGTATCAAACTGGGTAATCGGTCCAATTCCCACTTTTTTTTCTTTCAGTCCGTTCCAGAAACTCTCTACATCATTTCCGATCGGTGTAATTGCGCCCATACCGGTAACTACAACTCTTGTCTTCATATCGCTCTCTCCTTATTACATTATAACTCTCGCCCTACCGTGCATCTTCTTGTTTTCAAAATACATGAAAACAAGAAGCTCGGGCGTTCCGCCCTATGTCAGATTGTACGGAAATGTGCTTATACATGCGAGCTTGTAACACACATTTCCGTACAACCTGACGCACTGCCGAATAGTTACGTTACATCGCCATTCCGCCGTCCACGCAGATCACCTGTCCGGTAATGTAGCCAGCCGCACCGGATGCCAAAAATGCTACCGCACCGGCAATATCCTCAGTGGTTCCAAAATGTTTCATCGGGATCTGTTCTGTCGCTCCTGCCTTAACCGCATCGGACAGAACCTCCGTCATTTCCGTCTCAATAAATCCGGGAGCCACCGCATTCACCGTAATTCCCCTGCTGGCCACTTCCCTGGCAAAGGATTTTGTCAGTCCGATCACCCCGGCCTTGGCCGCACAGTAATTGGCCTGCCCCGCATTGCCGAGCACACCGGAAACGGAAGAAATATTGATGATTCTGCCGCCTCTCTGCTTAATCATCTGCCGTGCCACATGCTTCATGCAGTTAAACACACCCTTCAAATTGGTATCGATCACTGCGTCGAAATCCTCTTCCGACATTTTCATCAGAAGGTTATCCTTTGTAATTCCGGCGTTATTTACCAGAATATCGATGGAGCCATACTTCTTAATGACGCCGTCCATCATGGCCGCAACACTTTCGAAATCAGATACGCTGCACTGGATCGCTTCCGCTTTTCCCCCGCCTGCCGTAATCTCATTTACTACCTCTTCCGCACGTTTCGCGGAACCATTATAATTTACAATGACGGTCGTGCCTTCCGCAGCCAGACGAAGCGCGATCGCCCGCCCGATTCCTCTTCCGGCACCGGTCACAACAGCTGTTTTTCCTTCTAACATTCCGGCATCCTCCCAATATCTTCGAGTTTTTCTATATTAATGACTTTTACATCTCTTGTTATCTTTCTCATAAACCCGGCCAGTGTCTTTCCCGGCCCGATTTCTATAAATGTGTCCACTCCATCCTGCAGCATGGCTTCCACGCTCTGCTGCCATCTGACGGAGGAAGACACCTGCTTCTCTAAAAGCGGTCTCACATCCTCTGCCTTCGTCACGTACTGAGCCGTAACATTGGCGACATACGGAATAACCGGAGTATGGATCGTCACACCGGCCAGTACCTCACCCAGCTTTCTGCCGGCTTCCGCGAGCATGGCGGAATGAAATGGTCCGCTGACATTTAACATGACGGCACGCTTTGCTCCCGCCTCCAGCAGCTTTGCATTAGCCTCTTCCACTGCCTCTTTCCGTCCCGATATGACAATCTGACCCGGACAGTTATAGTTGGCGATGGAAACATCGTCAATACCGCTTAATACCTCTTCTATTTTAGATGCATCCAGTGCCAGGATGGCGGCCATGGCTCCGATTCCCACCGGAACCGCCTCCTGCATGAGGATTCCTCTCTGTCTTACGGTACGGATCGCATCCGCGTCGCTCATCACGCCCGCGGCAGCAAGTGCAGGGTATTCTCCCAGGCTCAGTCCTGCAGCCACATCCGGCCTCACGCCTTTTGTCTCTTCCAGAACACGCATCATGGCGATGCTGGCAGTTACCATGGCGGCCTGTGTGTATTCCGTGATATCCAGCCTGTCGTTCTTCTCAAAGCACAGCTCCGGCACAGAAAATCCAAGCAGCTCTGACGCCATGTCAAAGATCGCTTTTCCAGTCTTTGTATTCTCGTAAAAATCCTGGCCCATTCCACAGTACTGTGCACCCTGTCCCGGGAAAATAAATGCAGTCTTGCTCATAATCCGTAACTCCTTTTTTCAATTGCTGGTCCGGCAGTTTCTGATCCGTACCATCATTTTTACTTACCTGACCGGCAGTTTCCATGTCCGTTCCGCCGTTTTTAATTAGCGGTTCAGCAGTTTCTCTGCCTGTTCCATCATCTCATCAATCATTTCCTTACAGGTCTGAGTCTTGCTGATCATACCTGCAATCTGGCCTGCCATGACGGTACCGTTTGTGATATCGCCCTCCTGTACGGCCTCTCTCAGCTTTCCGAGAGTTAAGTACTCCAGTTCCTCGAAGCTCTTGCCTTCCTGCTCCAGCTTTACGTATTCCCTGGTCATCTGATTTCTTAAACATCTGACCGGATGGCCGTGGGAACGTCCCGTAACCGCCGAATCGATGTCCTTTGCCTTGATAATGCGCTGCTTATAATTCTCATGTACAATGGACTCGTCAGAAACTACAAATCTCGTGCCGATCTGTACTGCCTCCGCACCAAGCATAAATGCCGCCGCAATTCCGCGTCCGTCGCCGATTCCGCCTGCCGCGATAACCGGTATGGAAACAGCATCCGCGACCTGAGGAACCAGTGTCATGGTAGTCTGCTCGCCGATATGGCCGCCGGATTCACATCCTTCTGCTACAACCGCATCTGCACCATACCGTTCCATTCTCTTAGCCAGTGCCACAGAAGCCACAACCGGAATAATTTTAACTCCGGCAGCCTTCCACATCTCAATATACTTCTCCGGGTTTCCGGCTCCGGTGGTTACCACACCGATTCCTTCTTCCACAACGACCTTTGCCACCTCATCGGCATGAGGGCTCAGCAGCATGACATTTACGCCAATCGGCTTGTCTGTCAGCGCTTTCGCCTTGCGGATCTCTTCTCTGACCACTTCGGCCGGAGCATTGGCTCCGCCGATCAGTCCCAGCCCGCCGGCTTCCGATACAGCAGCAGCCAGATGATGTTCCGCAACCCAGGCCATTCCACCCTGAATAATCGGGTGTTTAATTCCTAAAAGTTCCGTTATTCTGGTTTTCATCAGCCTTCCACGCCCTTTGCTTTTAAATAGTCCATAACCGCACCTACAGTTGTCAGCTTCTCTAAATCTTCAGAAGGGATCTCTACAGAGTACTCATCCTCCAATGCCATAACAAGTTCGAATAAGTCCAGAGAATCTGCTCCTAAATCCTCTTTAAAGGAAGATTCTGCTGTAACGGCCTCTGCGTCTACATTTAACTGCTCTGCGATAATTTCTTTCATCTTCTCTAACATGGTTTCATTCTCCTCTTCACTTTTCCATCTTTTATTTCATTCATCTTTTTAATATTTATCTAATTACTTTGATTTTCAAAGTATTAGTCTTTTTAATTACCACTCCAGAAGAGTGGTTCCCCAGGTTAACCCTGCACCAAAACCGGCTAAAAGCAATTTATCGCCCGGCTTCAATTTTCCTTCGCGGTTCAGCTCATCTAAAAGGATGGGCACCGACGCTCCGGAAGTATTACCATACCGCTCTAAATTCGCTGGAAACTTATCCATCGGTAATTTAAGTCTTTTCGCTATGGATTCGGAAATCCGGTAATTGGACTGATGCAGAATAAAATATTTAATTTCCTCTAATTCGGTTCCGCTTCCGGCAAGTGTCTTTTTGATCGCCTCCGGTACGGTCTTAACCGCAAATCTGAAAACTTCCTGGCCATCCATGGACATATAGCCTAATTCCGGTTTCTTTCCTGTCAGAAAATTTCCCGTAGTGCGTCCGCCGCATTTTAAAACATCGCCTTTCGTTCCGTCCGCACCCATAGTCAGCCCTATGACTCCGGTGTCCTCTGCCCTTACGACAGCTGCTCCCGCCCCGTCTCCGAAGAGAACGCAGGTGCTCCGGTCATTCCAGTCCACCAGTTTGCTGAGTGTATCCGCTCCGATCACAAGCCCCGTCCGGTAGATCCCCGCAGACAGAAAGCTATGTACCGTGTTTAATGCAAAAACAAATCCCGAACACGCAGCACTTATATCAAACGCCACCGCATTGACCGCGCCGACCGCGGCCTGTACCTCGCAGGCACCATTTGGAAAACAGCAGTCACCCGAGGAAGTCGCAAGTACGATAATGTCCAGCTCTTCGGGCTTTATCCCTGACTGCTCAATCGCCATTCTCGCCGCCTCTGCTGCCAGATCGGTTGTTCCCGACTCCGCCGCTGCAATCCGTCTTTCCCGGATTCCGGTTCTCGGCCTGATCCATTCGTCGCTGGTATCCACGATCTTTGCCAGATCGTCATTGGTTACCACCTGTTTCGGCACAGCCGAACCTGTTCCTATAATTCTAGTCGTCATAATTTCCCCCATTCGTGCTGTGATACACACATCCAGGTAAATGGGAAAACCCGTGGTTTTCACCTGTCTCTGATATTTTTCATTTCAAATATTTTGATATTCAAACCAATTCTATACAATCCCAATTCGTTTGTCAAGAAAAATTTTTGAGTAGTGGCTGCAGATTGCTACTATTTCCAGCCAGCCCGGTACCTCACCGCCCACTTTGGCTCTGGCGCTTTCCCCAGCCATTCCTGTTGCAGTTTCGGGTATAAGCAGAGGCTGTTTAGTTAAAAAAATCAATTTCTCTTGCTTTTTACTCTAAAATGAAGTATTATATATTGTAAATTGATGTATTCAGTTACACCATGAAGTTATTTCGTTTTTATCTAATTTTTTCAACAAAATAAGCGAGGATTCCCCCACCTCTACAGGTGGAGGGCTGAATCGCCAAAAACAAACTTAACGGCAGTGGTGGACATATATCCCCCACTGACATGAAGTCAAGACTATCCGGCACCGGATAAAAAGCAGCAAAGCTGCTGTCATTTTGAATGATATATGGGTTCAAAATGTAGATTGAAATAATTCCGGCACTTCGCCAATGAAATCCAAAGCAAAGTAAAACAATAAAAAGTAAATAATAACAAAAGGAAAAGTAAAAAGAGTTCCAACACTTGTATTTTACGTAGATGCCCTCTATAATTATGGTATGGAATTCTTCTCTTCCTGCGTAAAATTGAAAGCGGGAGTACATGTGTATGGGGAAAAAGG
>OKDE01000018.1_pt1 | contig 127642 bp, 112 predicted proteins | sample 1613501 | NCBI WGS metagenome assembly OKDE01 (sample SAMN04436860, study PRJEB24849) | human gut metagenome | biome: human gut; feature: NICU; material: stool | host: Homo sapiens | place: USA: Saint Louis, MO | collected 2011-09-07
TTATTAGAATTTTCAGGGTTTTACATACTGTTCAATCTTCTGTTTTCAAAGTGCGATGGTGCATCTGATTCCGGTATTGCATGTCCGGCACAAATGCGAACGCAGAAGGAGGGATTTGAACCCTCGCGCCGCTACTAACGGCCTACTCCCTTTCCAGGGGAGCCCCTTCAGCCGCTTGGGTACTTCTGCAATTAGCTGATTTCATTTCCTTATTAAATTCAGCGGCAAACCTGCCAACGGAGAGGATGGGATTCGAACCCATGCGCCCTTGCGGACAAACGGTTTTCAAGACCGCCTCGTTATGACCACTTCGATACCTCTCCAAACGTGCTTTTCTATTTTAAAAGATATTCGCGCTTTTGTCAAGCACTTTTTTCTCTTTTTTTCAACCTCTGGAAGGTTTCAAAAGCGGGCTGCATCAGATGCAACGCGGCTAGTTTACCATTGATTTTGTAATCTGTCAACAGATTTCTACAATTTTTTCCAGTTTTTTTATTTTACCCTTTTTCCCTCTGTTTTATCCCCTTTTTCAACCTGTTTTCATTGATCCAGGCCTGGCTGACCGACCGCACATTTTGACCTTTTCCCTCTCCCCCTTCCTATTCAAGCCGCATAATCAATTCTTTTTTGGCCTCTGCCGGTGTGGAGTATTTCGTCTCTTCACCGGTAATATAGTAAATTGCATCGTTCCAGGTCTCCGTAGTGTATTCTTCAGCCGGAATCTCCACCAGAACGGCACGGCATTGAACCTTGCGCTTCGTTCCGCGTAAATCGGATAAATACTGACAGCCCATCCTGGCACTTAATTGTTCCAGTAAATCTGTTCTGCCGCTTCCTTCACGTATTTTTTCCATTGTTTCACGCTCCTGTTCTGCTGTTATTCCGGTATATTTTGAAAAATGTGTTCGCATCATACATTTAATACTCCATATTGTTAATAATATTGTAATCAATGCAATATGTCAAGTGAGTGATTGCATTATTTGCCACAGATATTTCATTGAATGCAATACTATGAAACTGGAAGGGGGTATTTTATGTATATCGACTTCAATTTTGCAAAACGTCTTTCTGAACTGCGGACGCAAAAAGGTGTATCCGCGCGGGACATGAGTCTCTCACTGGGTCAGAACCCCACATATATCCACAAAATAGAAAATGGGACCGCGCTCCCATCCATGATGGGGTTCTTTTATATATGTGAGTATCTGAATATCGAACCCTCTGACTTTTTTGCTGTGGACCGGCCCTGTCCTGCAAAACTAAAAGATATCATGGAAGATGCCGGACACTTAAACCGTGAGCAGCTGGAACATCTTCATCTCCTGATAAAGGATCTGCTGAAGGCAGGACAAAAATAAGCCTGAAAATGTGCATCCTGCCCGGAGGGCTTTTTGAGATCATAAGATCACGTTCCTATGATCTCAAAAAAAGAGTTTGACCGATATCACCCGATCAAGCTCTTTTTTTCTGCCATATTTTATTGTTTTACTCCATACCTGTTTTATGAAATCATGTGCTTCCTTCTCAGCAGAACCTCCGCCAGATCCATATCCTCCGGTGTAGTCACTTTGATATTGGAATAATCACCACGTATCAGTTTTACCTTTCGGTCCGTCATGCTTTCCACGACCATGGCATCATCTGTCACACCGGTCTGGTATTCTTCGGATGAGAGCAGCTTTGAGTATGCATCAAAGATCAGGTTGTAATCGAATGCCTGAGGCGTCTGAATCTGCCATAAGCGGCTTCTGTCCGGAGTCATGACGGCAAATTCATCATGATCGGACATTTTAACCGTGTCCTTCACCGGCATTCCCACCACACAGGCACCGTACCGACCGGCCCCCTCTATCGCTGCCGAGATGATCTCGCCGGTAAGACAGGGCCTTGCACCGTCGTGAATTAAAACGAGGCTGCAGTCATTCACCGCTTTCAGCCCTTCAAATACAGAGTGGTACCGCGCTCTGCCTCCCTCCGTAATCTTTCGGACCTTTTGAAAGCCGAACCTTTCCACAATCTCTTTTCTGCAGTACCCGGTCTCTCCCCGTCCGGTTACGAGGATAATCTGATCAACCGGACTGTCTTCAAAGGCTTTTAACGCATAGTAGATGAGAGGCTTTCCCCCCAGTTCCAGATACTGCTTCTGAATATCGCTTTCCATACGCGTTCCTTTTCCAGCAGCCAGGACGATAGCGGCCGTATTGCTGCACTCCCCCATCTCCACACCTCCCCTTCTCATTTCTGCCCGTGGTGCGGAATTTCTAACGCTCTCCCAGCTTCAGATTCGGAACCGCGTTTAAATCCCAGCCTGCCCGGGCGCCGTTAATATATTCATAATACGCAGCGACACCGATCATCGCGGCATTATCAGTACAGTAAACAGGGGACGGATAATAAAAATCGATCCCCGCCCTGCTGCACGCGTTCTTCATCCCCTCACGCAGAGCAGAGTTGGAAGCCACGCCTCCGGCAATCGCCACCTTGTGAAACCCGTATTCCTTCGCGGCTGCTATCGTATGGCTCACCAGCACATCCACAACCGCATTCTGGAATGAGGCCGCCAAATCAGGAACATGGATCTCCTCGCCCATCATCTTCACATGGTTGATATGATTTAACACAGCGGATTTCAGACCGCTGAAGCTGAAATCGTAGGCGTTGGCCTCCACCTTCGCCCGCGGAAAACGGATGGCCTGCGGATTGCCCTCCTTCGCCGCCTTATCGATCTTCGGACCTCCCGGATATCCCAGTCCCACAGCCCTGGCCACTTTATCAAAGGCCTCTCCCGCCGCGTCGTCTCTCGTTCTTCCCAGGATTTCGAACTCACCGTAATCTTTTACCACAACGAGATGCGTATGGCCGCCGGAGACAATCAGGCACATAAAGGGCGGTTCCAGCTCCGGATGCTCGATAAAATTGGCGGAAACGTGGCCTTCAATATGATGGACTCCAACCAGCGGCTTCTTAGCTGCATAAGCGATAGCCTTTGCCTCGGCTACCCCCACCAGAAGCGCACCTACCAGGCCCGGTCCGTAAGTCACGCCCACGGCGTCCATCTCCTCCAGCGTCATCCCCGCTTCCGAGAGCGCCGCTTCCACTACCTGGTTGATCTTTTCAATATGCTTTCTTGACGCGATCTCCGGCACTACCCCTCCATAGATCGTGTGAAGGGCGATCTGGGAGGAGATAATGTTGGACAGCACTTCCCGGCCGTTCTTCACCACTGCCGCCGCAGTCTCATCACAGGAGCTTTCAATCGCCAGTATATAGATATCTTCCTCAGTGTGATTCTTTTTCATTTCCTCTGCCTCATCAGTCTTCATCGAATTCCAGTTCCGCGGTCCATGCGTCCTTTGCCGCCTTTGCCCGCGGAAAGATCTCTCTTACCTTGTCCATAAACTCCTCAGGCCTCGTCAGGGAGGGGCTGTAATGGGTCAGCCACATCTGTTTTGGATTTGCTTCCTTTGCCAGTCTGGCCGCCTCATAGAATGTCATGTGCTTGTATTCCCTGGCTTTGGCCTCCTTGCCGTCCTCACCGTACATGCCTTCACAGATAAAAAGATCCGCGTCCTTCGCATATTCGGCGATCACAGGCACCGGCCTCGTATCGGTGCAGTACGTAACCTTTAACCCTCTCCGGGGCGGTCCCAGAACCATATCCGGCGTAAATACCTTTCCGGCCTCTTCCATGGTCTCTCCCCGCTGCAGGCGGCTCCAGAATTTCTGAGGAATCTCATACGCCTTCGCACGCTCCACATCGAACCGGCCCGTTCTCGGAATCGAAATCGAATACCCGTAGCATACCACATTATGATTCACACGGTATGCATCGATCACGTACGGTCCCATTTTAAGCTGCTCCCTCGGCTCGTTGAGCTCGATGAATTTCAATTCAAAAGGCAGCTCCGGAGCAATCACGCGCAGCGCCGACACCACCCGTTCCAGCCCTCGAGGGCCAATCATGGTCAGGGGTTCCGTCCGTTCCGCGTTCCCCATCGTCAAAAGAAGTCCCGGCAGACCACTGATATGGTCCGCATGGTAATGAGTGAAACAGATGACGTCAACAGGCTTCGGGCTCCAGCCCTTTTCCTTCAGTGCAATCTGGGTTCCCTCACCACAATCTATCAAAAGGTTACTTCCATCACAGCGCGCCATCATGGAAGTCAGCCACCGGTACGGCAAAGGCATCATGCCCCCCGTACCCAGCAAACAGATATCTAACATAAACAATTCCTCATTTCTTTAAAAATGCCTACCTGAGATCATAACACAGGTTGGTACAAATAATCAAGAGGACTTTGCTTCACTCAATTCTGCAGCTGCAGCCCTTCCGCGCAGTCCGGAAAAGGGGAGGAACGGGACAGTGATGATTTCCGGTTCCGTGATTCGCAGAAAGACGGGAAAATGAAGTTGTGAATGTAAGCCTTCAAGCTGACATTCCAGCGCATAGCGTGCAGCCATTCTTCCGAAATTCTACAAAGCCTGCGCAAGCCGTCCATTTTCCCGTCTTTCTGTCTTAATTCCTGCTGCCTGGGAAACAGGAAATCCTTTGCCTTCCTGTTCCTCCCCCTCTCTGGACCATACGAAAGGCCCGGGGCGCTACCTCTCCCCCTCATTCGGCCTGTCCGTCCGCATATTCACAGAAATTCCTTCTGTTCCTCCACATCCACCGGAATCTTAAACTCACTGACGATTGCGTCGTAACAGGGTTCGCATAGATCAAAATGGTGAATCTCTCCATCCTTCTCCGAAAAGAAATCCCATGCGTGATTCAAGCTTAAAACACCTTCCCTCACGATTCCATCCACTACAATCAATTTCTTCCCGCAGCAGTTGCATACAACCGCCTCCAGCTGGCCGCCGCTTGTGTACTTTCTCATCCTACTCTCACCTTTCTTCTTCGCACTTTCCGGATTTCTCCAGTTCGCCGCTCTCTGATTTTGCAGATGCGAAAAGGAGCATCCTGACCGGATACCCCTACATTATAAACGGTGCCATGGCGAAATTTTAGTGGTAAATGTTTGAAATCTCACGGTTCCACATGATCACGGCATCTTCCTTCGGGTCCCTGTAGTAGCCGCTGCGGATGCACTCCTCTTTAAAACCATAGGATTTATATAGGCTTCTGGCCGGTGCATTGCCTTCTCTTACCTCCAGAGCGATGGCCGTGACCCCATTTTTTCTGGAATTTTCGACCACGCCATCCATCAGTTTCTTACCGTACCCGAGACCCCTTAAAGGCGGACGCACGCCGATCCGGAGCAGTTCCGCCTCTCCTGCAATCATACGGAAGACACAGTATCCGCAGGCCTCTCCCTCCTCTTCCAGGATCAGCCAGGTGTCCAGACCCGTTCGGAAGGAATCCAGAATCATCTCCGGCGTCCACGGATCGCTGAAGCACTCTGTCTCCATCTCTGCCATACAGTCCATGTCCGACTCCGGAATCATTTCTCTAAGCATACAAACGCTCTCCTTTGTCCACTCTCTGTTAAATCAGTCCGGCTTCCCGTTCCCGCTCCGCCTGCGGCTTTCTTAAGTAATCCGGCGCGTGCTCCTCCGCCGTCTCGGTCCGCCCTTCCCGATAGTAAATACAGCCCAGAGCCGCGACTGCCGCCGCCCTCTGCCGGTTTACATGCGCCGGAGCAAATTCGCAGGGAACCGTAATGCGCTCCGCAATCCGTTCTCTGTATACAGGAACTCCATCTCCCAGAAACACTGCTCTGCTCTCCATTTTGTTTAACTCATCCACCAGTTCATCGATATCCATGGCGCACTGCTCCCTGACAGCCGAAAATCCCTCCCGGTTGTCATAGATCCCGGTATAGACCTGATTTCTCCTGGCATCCATGATCGGGCAGACCAGGCCGGCATAGCCGTACATGCCGTAAGCCATAGCGTCTACCGTCGGAATGTGGATAAGCGGCTTCTTAAGCGCCAGCCCCAGCCCTTTCCCTGTTGCAGAACCGATGCGGAGACCGGTAAATGATCCCGGTCCGCCAGACACGGCAATGGCATCTGCGGTTTCCAAATCCAGTTCCACCATACGGACGATCTCATCCAGCATGGGCAGCAGTGTCTGGGAGTGGGTCTTTTTAAAATTCACCGTATATTCCGCCGTCACCACGTCGTCCGTCACCACAGCCACCGACGCCACCAGCGATGAGCTCTCAATTCCTAAAATCCTCATTCCAGTCCCTCCACAGTTATCCTTCTGTAATCAAATCCTTTTTCCAAATCCTTTTCGATCTTCACCGTGATCACATTCTCCGGCAAGATCTCCTCAATCAGGCCGCCCCATTCCACCAGGCTGACTCCGTCTCCGTAAAAACAGTCCTCATAGCCGATCTCATCCATTTCGCTGATATCGCCGATCCGGTACACATCAAAATGGTAAAACGGCATTCTGCCGTCGTCATACTGCTTGACGATAGTAAAGGTCGGACTGTCCACAGGACCTTCCACGCCGAGCCCGTCGGCAAATCCCTGTGTAAATACCGTCTTTCCAACTCCCAGATCTCCGTTTAAACAGTATACAGAAGACGGCTCTGCCGCCTCCCCCAGCCTTCTGCCGAACGCATACGTTTCTTCCGGTGTCCATGTCTCTGTTACCATTGATTCTTTCCTCCATGCCGTTTTACCGGCTCTGCTGCCTCTTATATCTTTTTTCTCCGCTCCGCTGGCAGACTCTCCCGGAACAGATCCAGAAGCTCTTCCTTCTTCTCACCAGTGATGGAATCAGGAAGCAGATACGCGCGGACTTTCCCCATGTATACAATAATCATCCCCCGGATCCGCTCTATCCGTCCGATATTTTCCCAGATAAGCTCCAGCCGCTCCGTTCCCTGAGTCACCACGATGCCTTCCCTGCTGAAGGAGAGATCCATTGGATTCTGGATAACCGGACGCTTCGACTGCTTCGCCGCCTTCAGATACAGGAGAAACGGCTGCCACACGGTAAACATCAGCGCACAGACAATCAGCAGTGCCCGGTACATCACCGTGTTGGATCCCCAGGTGGTAACCAGCAGAAAGATGGCCGCCAGACTGAAGATCACATTGAATATGCCCAGCATTCCTTTATTGGAATGGTACAGGGAAAATTTCCATAAGTCCTTTGCTGTCAGCTTCACCGTAAATACCAGCGGGCTGGTCTGTACCATCAATTCCGTTTCCGGCTCTGCCTGCCCTGTCTCGTTCTGCTCCACCGGCGCTTCCTTCCCATCTTCCGTTTTCGCCTGTTCCTTCTCCCAACGCTCCTGTTCCATAAGCACCTCCTATAATTTCATCGTCAGAGCAATCCGTTTCTTCGCCACATCCACGCTGATTACCTTGACTTCCACGATATCTCCCACACTGACCGCCTCCAGCGGATGCTTGATAAATTTCTCCGACATCTGTGATATGTGAACCAGCCCATCCTGATGAACTCCGATGTCCACAAACGCACCAAAATCGATGACATTTCTCACTGTGCCCTTTAACACCATACCCGGCTGTAAATCCTTCATATCCAGCACATCCGTGCGCAGGATAGGCTTCGGCATCTCATCTCTCGGGTCGCGGGCCGGCTTTTCCAGCTCCTTTACGATATCCTGAAGGGTAATCTCTCCAATTCCCAGTTCTTCGGCCAGTTTTTTATAGCCTGTAACCTTCCTGCCGATTCCCTTTATTCCGCCGTGGGCCAGTTCCGCCACATCATAGCCCAGCCTGTCCAGCAGCTTTTCGGCTGCCTCGTAGCTTTCCGGGTGCACACTGGTGCCGTCGAGAGGATTTTTACCGCCCTGGATTCTCATGAAGCCTGCGCACTGCTCATACGCCTTGGGTCCCAGCTTCGCCACCTTTAACAGCTGGTTTCTGGACGTAAATGCACCGTTTTCCTCCCGGTATGTCACAATATTCTTTGCGATCGTCTTCGTGATTCCCGAGATATACTCAAGCAGCGAGGCCGAAGCGGTGTTTAAATCCACGCCAACCCGGTTGACAGCTGTTTCAACGACTCCCGTCAGCGCTTCGCTTAAATGCTTCTGATTCATATCATGCTGGTACTGTCCCACACCGATAGATTTGGGATCAATCTTTACCAGCTCCGACAGCGGGTCCTGAAGACGTCTCGCGATGGAGACAGCGCTCCTCTGCCCCACGTCAAACTGCGGGAACTCCTCAGTGGCCAGCTTACTGGCAGAGTATACGGATGCGCCCGCCTCATTGACGATAATATACTGAACCGGCTGCTGCAGTTCTTTTAACAGTTCCACGATAATCTGTTCTGACTCCCTGGAGGCCGTTCCGTTCCCCACGGAAATCAGGGAAACGTTATATTTCTTTATCAGTTTCTTTAAAATAACCTTTGCTTCCTCCACCTTATTTTGAGGTGCAGTCGGATAGATGACTACGGTATCCAGTACTTTCCCGGTCTCATCCACCACAGCAAGCTTACATCCGGTACGGAATGCCGGGTCCCAGCCCAGCACGACACGGCCCACGATGGGAGGCTGCATCAGAAGCTGCTCCAGATTTTTCCCGAACACCCGGATGGCACCGTCCTCCGCCTTCTCCGTCAAGTCGTTTCGGATTTCCCGCTCAATGGCGGGAGCAATCAAACGGTCATAGCTGTCCGTTATCACTTCCCGCAGCACGGGTGTGGTGTTGGGGTTGTCCTTCACAATCACATGCTTTTCCAGATAACGGATAATCTGTTCCACAGGAGCCAGCACCTTTACGGTCAGAAACTTCTCTTTTTCTCCCCGGTTCAGGGCAAGAATCCGGTGGCCCGCAGTCTTTTTGATGCTCTCCTCGTACTGATAGTACATCTCATAGACTGACTCCGCCTTCTCATCCTTTGCCGCCGACTGAATACTTCCCTGGCTCATCGTCGCATTTCGGATATACGTCCGGTATTCCGCATTGTCAGAGATCCGCTCGGCGAGAATATCACTGGCGCCTTCCACAGCCTCCTCCGCCGTAGCGACGCCTTTCTCCTCAGAGATATAATCTCTGGCCGCTTCCAGGACAGGTCCCTTCATCTGCTGAAGCATGATTAAGTCTGCCAGCGGTTCCAGCCCTTTTTCCTTTGCTATGGTCGCCCTCGTCCGGCGTTTCGGACGGTACGGGCGGTATAAGTCCTCCACCGCTACCAGCGTGGCAGCCGCCAGAATCTGCTGTTCCAGTTCCGGTGTCAGCTTCTCCTGTTCGCGGATAGAAGAAATTACCTGTTCCTTCTTCTCTTCCAGATTGCGCAGATAGCGCAGCCTCTCATCCAGATTTCTTAAAACCTCGTCATTTAAGGATCCGGTCGCTTCTTTTCTGTATCTGGCAATAAACGGAATCGTGTTTCCTTCATCGATCAGTTTAACTGCCGCCTCCACCTGGCCGCGGCCGATTCCCAGTTCTTCCTGTAGTGCCCTGATAATGTCCATGTTCTATCCCCTTATGTCTTAATACTTGACTCAATTTAATTATTATAATTCATACAGGGAGGTTATGCAAGACGGTTATCTCTGCTGCCGGAAAAAACGGTTTTATTTTATTGTAAAATCTGGTATACTGATTTTATTCTATTTCTTTTCTGCTTTGGCAGAATCATGCAGCTGTTCTTATGGCTGTCTTTCTGGAAGTTCTTCCGGATAATCCTGTTTTAACCAATTACATATGAAGGAGGCTTTACTTATGACTGTTAAAATAAAACAGCACTATGGCGGAATAAGTATGAATGAGAACGCAATCCGCAAACTGGCAGACAGTGATGAACGGCTGAACATCCGTTTACTCAATGATTTTGCGTTTAAAACGACGTTCCACAATAAAGCAGCACTGACCGGTTTGCTCAGTGCATTATTGGATATCGATCCAGCCGATATCCGGAAATTAGAGTTCATGGATTCATTTCTTCCGGGCGAATATGCTGACGATAAAGAAGGAATACTGGATGTTAAACTTTTGTTAAATGGAGACCGGAAAATTAACATTGAGATTCAGGTTCTGCCGTTTGCCAACTGGGAGGAAAGAAGTCTGTTCTACTTATCGAAGTATTTCGTTGAAGGATTTGAGAAAGGAACTTCTTATAAAATGCTGGAGGCTACCGTTCACATCAGTATTCTGGCCTTTCCACTCTATGAGAATGGGACCTGGTACTCGATCATCGAATTTCGTGACAGAAATACACATCGGTTATATAGTGACAAAATGAGCCTGCGCGTGTTACAATTAAGCCAGTTATCGAAGGCAACACCGGAAGAACGGAAGTCGGAAATCTATGCATGGGCACAGATGATTTCTGCTGATGATTGGGAGGTGCTTAAGAACATGGCAGAGAGAAATGAGTACATGAAAGCGGCTGTGGAAGAATTAGAGAAGATCAACGCGGAGAAGGAAAAACGTTACCACTATCTAATGCGTGAGAAATGGGAACACGACGAAGCGACCATACGGGACTACGAACGTGATCAGGGCGTTGCTCTGGGTAAAGCGGAATCCATATTGGAACTTCTGGAAGAATTCGGAGAGATACCGGAACAGCTGCGGACTGTTGTTTTAGGGCAGCACGACACGGATATTTTGAGGATATGGCTTAAGTATGCTGCTAAAGCGGAATCTCTGGATGATTTTATAAGTTTTATACAGACCAGATAAGTATTACCTGTTTAGAAAGGGCTGTGACACATTTTTTCTTTCGTGCCACAGTCCTTTCTAAGTCTGCCGTCCCCCTACTGGACACATGGCCATTTTCGTGCTACAATCATACAATAGCATTCAGAAGAGGTACTTATACAATGGAAGATAATAACAATAAAAACAACGGCCTGCTTCCGAATATGCCGTCACCAGGAACCCTTTGGGCATCCTGGTCGGTGTTTTTGGGAGGCCTGGGCCTTATAGGCAACTGCATGTGTGGTCCCATCTGGGGCCTTCCGGCAGGCCTGATTCTTGGGCTTCTGGGAATTGCCTGCGCCGTGTTGTCCAAAAAAGGTAAACCATTTACCCAGCAGGCACAGCTTGGTCTGATCCTCTCTATTCTGGCAGCGGTCTGCGGACTGCTCATGACATTCTTCATTATTATCGTTTACGATGTCATGGGAACGGACACTATGGCGGGCAAATATTTCCGTGATATGATGGAAGCGCTGCAGAATCCTTCCGCACTGTTTCCAACTCAATAGCTTTTAGCAGATTCATAACAGATTAACAGAAAGAGCTCCTGGGGGAGCGGAACATCTTTTCCGATTCCCCGGGAGCTCTTTTGATTTTCCGGTTCACACCTTACTTCAGCAGCGGCAGCAAATCCACGCCGCGGAACACCAGCATATAATTCTTGTAAAACCAGTTTGCCACCACGATTCCCGCTCCGATCAGTATAAAAAGATTATACCGCCTGATATGCAGCCACGGCCGGTGAAACATGCGGGACGCCCCCCAGGATACCAACTCCAGCAGAACGACTGCGGCCCCGTAGAGTACAAGCGGATGGTACTGAAAGCTCATGCGCAGATCGCCGTAAAGAAGTTCCCTCACAGCTCTCGTTCCCCCGCATCCCGGACAGTACAGCCCGGTCAGAGAGTGAAAGGCACAGGGCATACCAATGCCCAGCAGTTTTTTTATAAAGCCAAAGATCTCATTGATCATTCCGTCACTGCCCTGATCAGTCAGCCAGATCGAACGCGTCATGAACAGTTCTCATGGCACGGTTTACATCCTCTTCCCCGATGAGCACGGTGATTCGGATCTCTGACGTTGCAATCATCTTGATATTCACATTGGCGCTGTAGAGGGATTCAAACATCTTGGCGGCAACGCCCGGGTTGCTGGTCATTCCTGCGCCGATGATGGAGATCTTCGCCACGCCTTCCTCACAGGTGATCGTCTGAGCCGTAAGCACTTCCCGGTTTTCATTCAGCAGCGTCATGGCTTCCTGCAAATCCGTTTTCGCCACCGTGAAGGAGATATCCTTTCTCTCTTCCCGGCCGATGGACTGGATGATGATGTCCACGTTGATATGGTGTCTCGCCAGCAGGTTGAATATTTTAAAAGCGATACCCGGTTCATTCTTCACTCCGATCACGGAGATACGGGCCACATTCTTATCTGCGGCCACACCGCTAACCAGCATTCTTTCCACTTTTGTTTCCTCCTTGATGATAGTACCTTCCGCCCTTGTAAGGCTCGATAAGACCACTAACTGAACTCCGTACCGCTTCGCCATCTCGACGGAACGGTTATGTAATACCTTGGCCCCCAGAGAAGCAAATTCCAGCATCTCGTCGTAGGAAACCTCGGTAAGCTTTCTTGCATTGGGTACAATTCTCGGATCTGCCGTGTATACTCCGTCCACATCGGTGTAAATCTCGCAGGCATCTGCATGGAGAGCCGCCGCAAGAGCCACCGCCGTGGTATCCGAACCGCCGCGCCCCAGAGTCGTTATGTCGTCGTACTTGTTAATGCCCTGAAAGCCGGTGATGATTACAATCTTTCTGGCATCCCGCTCGTGGCGGATACGTTCGGTATCGATTCGTTTTAATTTGGCCATACCGTAGGTTGACGTGGTATGCATGGCAACCTGGGCCGCATTGAGAGACACTGCCGGTACCCCCAGGGCGCTCATGGCCATGGACATCAGTGCAACACTGGTCTGTTCTCCTGTTGCCAAAAGCATATCCAGCTCCCGTTTGGGAGGATTGGGATTGATCTCATGGGCCTTTGCAAGTAAACCGTCCGTGGTCTTTCCCATGGCCGATAAGACGACCACAACTTCATTTCCTTTTTCATAATCTTCGATGCAGCGTCTGGCTACATGATAGATCCTGTCTTTATCCGCGACGGAACTTCCGCCGAATTTCTTTACGATTAACATGGATGCGGTCCTTTCTGAAAACTGTAATTACGATTCATGACCGTTCACGGAGTGAGCAGCAACAAACTTTACACTTCCGCTCTGATCCGCTGTCTGATTCCGGACAGCTCCTTCGCCTTCTTCTCATACTCCGCTTCCGTCATGACGTCTGTCAGCACAGCGAATTCGTCCATATGATCCAGTTCAATGACTGAAACATCGCCGAATACCTTCTGAACTTCCGCCAGTCTCGTCTCGGCAATTCCCTTGATTCGGATAAAGAAACGGCAGGAGGAGGTCTCTATGGGGGCAATACCAAGCCGGCTGTCATCCCAGCCCATTTCCACATGGCGGTCTCTGTTCTGAACAGCCTCTATAATATCGGCAATCACCGCACTGGCCGTCGGAAGCATTCCCGCGCCGCTGCCATAGAACATGGACGTCCCAAGCATATTGCCCTTTACTAAAATTCCGTTGAAGACATCACTCACAGAATAGAGCGGGTGCTCTTTGCCGATCATAACCGGAGCTACCCAGGCGTGTATCTCACCATCCTTCATGCGGCTGGAGCCAAACAGCTTCACAGAAGTTCCCAGCTTCTCCGCATACTTGAAATCCACATCTGTAATGGAGGTAATGCCCTCTGTGTGAATATCTTCATAATGAACCTCATGGCCGGTCGCCATGGCGGTGAGAATCGCGATCTTTCTGCAGGTGTCGTGGCCTTCCACATCGGCTTCCGGATTCCTCTCCGCATAGCCTAAGTCCTGGGCCTCCTTTAAAGCGGATTCAAAAGTCTCTCCCTCTTTATCCATCTTTGTTAAAATATAGTTTGTCGTACCGTTTAAAATGCCGGTAATCTCTTCAATCTCCTCTCCCGCAAGAGAAGTATACAGCGGACGGATAATCGGAATACCGCCGCCCACACTGGCTTCGAAGAAGAAGTTGACATTTTTTTCCCCGGCAATTCTTAAGAGTTCCGTGCCATACGCTGCGACCAGCGCTTTATTGGAGGTAGCTACATGCTTCCCCGCCTCCAGACAGGCCTTTACGAAGGGGTATGCCGGATTTAAACCGCCCATGGTCTCGATTACCATGGTTACCTCAGGATCATTCTCAATGACTGCAAAATCATGAACAATCTTATGCTCTACCGGTGTTCCCGGAAACTCCCTTAAATCAAGTACATATTTTACATCGACGGGTTCGCCCGTTCTCTTAGCGATGGTTTCGCGGTTTTTTTCCAAGATCTCTACCACACCGGAACCGATTGTGCCGTAACCCATAACTGCAACATGAATCATAATTATCACTCCCTGGCTAATATTTTTACGTAGTGAACCCCGTGTTTCTCTTCCATGTCCTCTACCATCCTGGATACATTGCCCGTGCTTTCCAGGACTTCCACGCTTAAGGTCAGCGTAGCCACCCCGTTTACCGGAATACTCTGATGGATCGTCAGGATATTGGCATGGTACACTGCCACAATATGCAGTAAATCGGATAATAATCCTGGCTCATCGTCCATCTGCATCACGAGTGTGATGGTCTTTCCCTTCGCGTTATCATAGAACGGAAAGATATCGTCCTTATACTTATAAAAAGAACTGCGGCTGATTCCCACACGGTCAGTCGCCTCCTGAACGGTAATGACCCGCTCTGATTCCAAAAGCTTCTTTGCCTCGACCACCTTCAGTAATACTTCCGGCACGGCCTTCTGCTTCACCACGAAATATTTGCTCTTTTCTTCCATAAAAAAATATCTTCCCTTCTGTGTCCGCAATAGAAATACATCTGTGCTCATAGGGAAGATATTATCATATTTATGCAGGGTATGCAACTATTTTTTATAAAAATTTTAGAAATGCCTGTTTTCCGGATTTACTCTGGTCCTGTACTGTCATTCGCTTTCGCCCCTGTGCTGATCCAGCGTAAGTAGGCGTAGATAAACAGATCCAGAGCACCGTCCAGCACACTATTCACGTTGCCGGTCTCGGCATTGGTCCGGTGATCCTTTACCATGGTATAAGGCTGCAGGACGTAGGAACGAATCTGGTTGCCCCAGCCGATCTCCGTCACGTCTCCGCGGATGTCGGACAGCTTCTCCGCATTCTCCTGCTGCTTTAACATATACAGCTTCGCCTTCAGCATCTGCATGGCCTTATCCTTATTCTGGAACTGGGACCGCTCATTCTGGCACTGCACCACGATTCCGGTTGGAAGATGAGTGATGCGGATAGCGGATGAAGTCTTGTTGATATGCTGGCCGCCCGCGCCGCTGGAACGGTACGTATCGATCCTCAAATCCTCTTCATTGATATCCACATCCAAATCCTCTTCAATATCCGGCATCACATCGCAGGACACAAAAGAAGTCTGGCGCTTGCCGGCCGCATTAAACGGGGATATCCGGACAAGCCTGTGAACGCCTTTCTCTGACTTTAAATATCCAAAGGCATTCTCTCCGTTGATCTGAATCGTGACCGACTTGATTCCGGCCTCCTCACCATCCAGATAATCCAGTACCTCCACGGAATACCCCTTCTTCTCAGCCCAGCGGCAGTACATGCGGTAAAGCATGCTGCACCAGTCACAGGACTCGGTGCCGCCGGCGCCTGCATTCAGCCTCAAAATGGCGTTATCGCTGTCGTATTCGCCGGACAGAAGGGTATTGATCCTCATCTCTTCCAGCTTATCTTTAAATTCCTTCAACATCTCTTCCACTTCAGGAACCACAGACGGGTCGTTCTCTTCATTCCCCATCTCGATCATCACGCCGATGTCCTCATACTGCTGTTCCAGATCCTTATAGCCATTTACGGTGTCTTTCAGGTTCTTCGCCAGCTGAACGATCTTCGTGGACTTTTCCGGATCTTCCCAGAAGCCCGGTTCCTCCATGGATTTGTCAAGCTCATCGATCCTCTTTAACTTATTATCTAAGTCAAAGTGAATCCCTCACTTCCACTAATGGTTTTTCAAACGTAGATAATTCATATTTGTACTGGTCTAACTCTACCACTGTGTCACCCACTTTCTTATATTAAATTTATTTATAAAAAGGGTCCAACCTGTGTCCTTTCGTCGGTTGAACCCTCTTCATTCAAAAGAATTACTACAGACGCCTATACCACCTTACGGCCGCAGCACTGTTTATACTTCTTGCCGGAACCGCATGGACACGGATCGTTTGGATAAATCTTGGTTTCGTTTCTCTTAACCGGCGCCTTGGCAGCGCTGTCGTCCTTGTTGGTTCCTGTAACCTTGGCTGCAGGCTCTCTCTCCACCTTCTGCTCCACGCGGATATGCATTAAGATTCTGACGGTATCTTCGCGGATGGCTGCCGTCATCTCATCGAACATCTGATAACCGCTCATCTTATACTCTACCAGAGGATCTCTCTGGCCGTAGGCCTGCAGGCCGATGCCCTGGCGCAGCTGGTCCATATCATCGATATGGGACATCCACTTGTTGTCGATGACCTTTAATAAGATGACACGCTCAATCTCACGGATCTGCTCCGCATCCGGGAATTCCGCTTCCTTCGTCTCATAAAGCTTGATGGCTTCCTCTTTCAGCATGTGCTTCAGTTCGTTCTTCTTAATCTTCTTGTCTTCCGGAAGAACCACCGGCTTAATCGGAACGATCGGAAGAAGAAGGGTATTCAGTTCACCTAAATCCCACTCCTCCGGCATCTGCTCGTCAGTAATGGATAAATCGACTGCATTCTCTACAATGTCAGTTACCATCTTTAAGATTACGTCGCGCATGTTGTCGCCGTCCAATACTTTCCGGCGCTCTGCGTAGATCACCTCACGCTGTTCGTTCATCACCTCATCATACTTAAGCAGGTTCTCACGAATGCCGTAGTTATTGGTCTCTATCTTCATCTGAGCCTTTTCGATGGCGTTGGAAAGCATCTTATGCTCAATCTGCTCGCCCTCCGGAACGCCCAGCGCCGTGAACATGTTCATCAGACGCTCAGAACCGAAGAGTCTCATTAAATCATCTTCCAGGGAGATATAGAATCTGGAAACACCCGGGTCTCCCTGACGTCCGGAACGTCCGCGCAGCTGATTGTCAATACGGCGGGACTCATGGCGCTCGGTACCGATGATCTTTAAACCGCCCGCAGCCTTAGCCTCGTCATCCAGCTTGATATCCGTACCACGGCCGGCCATGTTGGTCGCAATGGTAACTGCTTTGTGAACGCCCGCATCAGCTACGATCTCGGCCTCCAGCTCATGATACTTTGCATTCAGGACTTTGTGCGGAATACCGCGGCGTTTTAACATGCCGCTTAACATCTCGGAGGTCTCAATCGTGATCGTACCGACCAGAACCGGCTGTCCCTTCTTATGTGCCTCTTCTACCTCATCACAGACTGCTTTGAATTTTTCTTTTTTCGTCTTATAAACCGCATCCTCCATATCAATACGGGCAATCGGTTTATTGGTCGGAATCTCGATGGCATCCATACCGTAGGTATTACGGAATTCCTTTTCCTCGGTCAGAGCCGTACCGGTCATACCGGATTTCTTTTTATACTTATTAAAGAAGTTCTGGAACGTGATCGTTGCAAGCGTCTTGCTCTCTCTTCTGACGTTTACATGCTCCTTCGCCTCGATGGCCTGATGCAGACCGTCGGAATACCGTCTGCCGGGCATAATACGTCCTGTAAACTCATCAACGATCAGAACCTCATCATCCTTTACCACGTAATCCTTATCACGGAACATCAGATAGTTGGCACGGAGAGCCAGAATAATGTTGTGCTGAATCTCCAGGTTTTCCGGATCGGATAAGTTCTCAATGTGGAAGAACTGTTCAACCTTGTCCACACCCTGTTCGGTTAAGTTGACAACCTTGTCCTTCTCATCGACGATAAAATCTCCCGTCTCTTCAATCTCCTCGCCCATGATGGCCGCCATCTTGGAGAATTCTCCGGATGCCTCGCCGCGCTCTAACTGGCGGGCCAGAATATCACAGACCTCATAAAGCTTCGTCGACTTTCCGCTCTGTCCGGAAATAATAAGCGGTGTTCTCGCCTCATCGATCAATACGGAGTCAACCTCATCGATGATCGCGTAATCAAGTTCTCTTAATACCATCTGTTCTTTATAGATGGCCATGTTATCTCTCAAGTAGTCAAATCCAAGCTCGTTGTTTGTCACATAGGTAATATCACAGTTATAGGCTTCACGCCTCTCATCAGAGGTCATGGAGTTTAATACTACGCCGACCTTCAGTCCGAGGAATTCATGAACTCTTCCCATCCACTCCGCATCACGCTTTGCCAGGTAGTCGTTGACCGTAACGATTTGCACGCCTTTTCCGGCCAGTGCGTTTAAATAAGCCGGGCAGGTCGATACCAGAGTCTTACCTTCACCTGTTCTCATCTCGGCAATACGTCCCTGATGGAGTACGATGCCGCCGATTAACTGTACTCGGAAGTGTTCCATATCCAGGACTCGTCTTGCCGCCTCTCGAACCGTTGCATATGCCTCCGGCAAAATATCATCAAGGGTCTCACCTGCCGCCAGCCTTTCTTTGAAAAGTCTGGTGTTATCCCTCAGTTCCTCATCCGTCAGTGCGATCATCTTCGGACGGAGTGCCTCTATCTTATCTACAATCGGATTGATTAACTTTAATTCTCTTTCACTATGAGTTCCAAATACCTTTTGAACGAGGTTCATGATTCATTCTCCTACTCTTCTTACTAAATAAACACAGTATAATCCTGTATATTGTAGCACTAACTCATTTTTAATTCAATGAATTCATAAAAAATTAACATTCTGATAATAGTTCTGTTACAGTCTGCTCCCTGTCCGGTGCTCCAGAGACCTCCCTGGCTCCTGCCCTTCCCCCGTCATGAAGACACCACAATTCGACAAAATCCTTGTACATTATGGTAAACCTGGCAAGTTGCACAAAAAATCTGTTCGATTTTCCACTTATCCACATTATCCACATTTTCCTGTGCACATTTCCCCCATTTTTATCCCCACCAACAAACCCAATATTTAAGGCAAAAACTACTTATACACCGAGTTATCCACATTATCCACATCTTTTCGCCAGAAATCTCCTTTTTCCACCAGACATGATTTTCCCCTTTTCTTTTTGTGTACTTGTCATAAACTTACTTATTTCGACAAAAAATACAATTTTTCCCTTGACTTTTTCAGACCCCAATATATAGTTTTTCAATATTTGGGGCATATATAAGTAGAAACATTTTACAAAAAATTTAGATTAATTGTCTTGATATTTTCGTAACATAATTGAATTTTTCAAATAAATATGGTATACTGATAACATCTCAAGAAAAAGGAGCTGAAGACTTATGCGTTTTACAATTACAGGAAGAAATATTGAGGTAACACAGGGGCTGCGCGAAGCAGTTGAGGACAAGCTAGGTAAACTGGACCGTTTCTTCGCACCCGCGACAGAAGCTGTAGTAAGACTCAGCGTACAGAAAGATATTCAGAAAATTGAAGTAACAATTCCGGTGAAAGGACATATAATCAGAGCAGAAGAATCAAGCAGTGATATGTACGTTTCCATCGATCTCGTAGAAGAGATCCTGGAACGTCAGTTAAAAAAATATAAGAACAAGCTGATTGATAAGAAACAATCCGCACCTTCCTTCTCAGAAGCCTTCTTACAGGAAGACGCTTCCGCAGAAGAAGAAATCCAGATTGTTAAATCCAAAAAATTTGCAGTGAAACCCATGGATCCAGAGGAAGCCTGCGTACAGATGGAGCTTCTCGGACACAACTTCTACGTATTCTTAAATGCAGATACAGAAGAGGTAAACGTGGTTTATAAGAGAAAAGGCGGAACATACGGACTGATTGAGCCGGAGTTCTGATCGAAGATAAGATAAAAGCAGGAAACAGAAAAGGCGGCCGCACCAGTGATCGAACCATCACCGGTGCGGCCGCCTTTTCTGTTATTTAAAAATTAGCGGTAAGGTAACGCTCCACGCTGGTGATGGCGTTCGCTCCATCCGCCACAGCTGTGGATACCTGCCTTAACTGTTTCGTTCTCACATCTCCTGCCGCGAAAATACCGGGAACAGATGTCTCACAGTCCTCTCCCGCCTGAATGTATCCGTGATCCATCTCCACAAGGCCGTCGAACGCACTGCTCTGGGGATTGATTCCCACCGCAATGAATACACCGTCTACCGGAAGTTCCTTAGATTCCTCGGTCTTGACATTCTTAAGCGTAACAGACTCCACCTGGTCTTTGCCGTTAATCTTCTCCACAACCGTATCCCACAGAACTTCCACGTTATCCAGAGAAAACAGCTGGGTCTGCAGAGTCCTGGCACCGCGCAGTTCGTCTCTGCGGTGAATCAGATACACCTTTTTGCACATTCTGGAAAGGAAGATCGCATCCTCGATGGCCACATCCCCGCCTCCTGTCACAGCAGTCACGCGGTTGCGGAAAAATGCCCCGTCGCAGGTAGCGCAGTAGGACACGCCCATACCGGTCAGTTCCTCCTCACCCGGCACTGCCAGCTTCCTGTGGCTGGCGCCGGTCGATATAATGACAGTCTTCGCCGTATAGCTCTCCTCTTCGCAGGTTACGGTAAAGAGGCCGTCTGCCTTCTCCACGCGCACCACATCGTCGGTCACGAACTCTGCTCCCAGCTTATCCGCGTGTTCCCGGAACTTCATTCCCAGATCGTATCCGTTGATTCCCGGAAGTCCCGGATAGTTATCTACCTCATACGTGTTGAGCACCTGACCGCCGCTGGCGATCTCCTTTTCAATGACAACGGTCTCCAGTTCCGCACGTTTGGCATAGATTGCCGCCGTAAGTCCTGCCGGACCTGAACCGATAATTACCACATCGTAAATCTTTTCCATCTGATTTCCATCCTTCCTGTATCATTTCTTCCTCCGCGGCACGCAATCACCCGATTCCGGCCGCCTGGAATATTTTATTTGTCATGAAATAATTCATAGTCTCATTATATCGCACTCTCTTCCAAGTATGCAATGCTTTCTTTTGTGACAAAGTCACCGGAGTTGATAACCGAATCCTATTGAATTAAAAAATTACCTTTGGTAAAATAGAAGTGACGGAAGACGGGATCGATCCGGCTTACCAGGATGAAAAGAAAGGGTGAGATTCATGGCAAAAAAAACAGTGCTGGTTACAGGCGCTTCCAGAGGAATCGGAAAAGCCATTGCGGTAAAATTTGCAAAAAAAGGATATAATGTGGTAATCAACTGCCTTCACAGCGAGGAGAGGCTCCTGCAGACAAAAAAAGAGCTGGAAACGTATCAGATTTCCTGCCTCGCCTACATGGGCGATATGGGCGACATGGAACAGTGCCGGATTCTGTTCGACCAGATCCGGAAGCAGTTTGGAACGCTTGACGTCCTGGTAAACAACGCGGGGATTTCCTATATCGGCCTCTTACAGGACATGAGCACGGAATCCTGGGACCGGATCATACGGACCAATTTAACCTCGGTCTTCAACTGCTGCAAACTGGCCGTTCCCGGTATGGTGGAGAAGAAGCAGGGGAAGATCATCAACATTTCCTCCGTATGGGGCGTCTCCGGCGCTTCCTGTGAAGTCGCATACTCGGCGACGAAGGGTGGAATCAATGCATTTACCAAGGCGCTGGCCAAGGAACTGGCTCCCAGCAACGTCCAGGTAAATGCGGTTGCGTGCGGCGCCATCGATACGGAGATGAACCGTTTCCTGGAGGAGGACGAACTCATCGCCCTGATCGAAGAGATCCCCGCCGGACGCCTAGGGCAGGCGGAGGAGGTCGCCGATCTGGTCTACCACCTGGGATATAAGAACTCCTATCTGACCGGGCAGATCATTGGACTGGATGGGGGATGGATTTAGAAGTGAATGGCAAAAGGAGTACTGCGGCATATCATGTGCGCAGTACTCCTTTTTTTACTCAAACAAGTCTCCAAGTATCTCCTTCTCCGCAAATAACGCGGTAGCCCCGCCTGTATGCCAGAACACCACACTGCTTCCGGCCGGAACCTTTCCGGTCCTGATGTAATCCAGCATGCCGGCAAAGGCCTTTCCCGTATAGACCGGATCAGTAAGAAGCCCTTCCTTCACCGCCAGCAGCTTAATCGCTTCGGATGCCGCCTCGTTGGGGATCTCATAGCCGGGCAGATAATAATTTAAATCAGTATGGATATCCCGCTCCGCTTCCACCGTGATTCCGGCTCCAATCAGCTTTAAGCTCTCATTGGCCAGTGCGGCCGTCCGGTTTGGATACTCCGGATCTTTCGCGCTGACATTGATGGAGATAATCTCAGTCCCGGAACCGACCAGATTTCGTCCCGCGGCCAGCCCCGCCATGGTTCCGCCGGTTCCGGTGGCATGGAAGACGTAATCAGCCCGGAGGCCCATAGCGGACAGCTGTTTCTCCAGCTCCACATAGCCCTCGATGAATCCCACGGACCCCACCGAACTGGCTCCGCCCATAGGGACCTCATAGCAGATACACCGGCCTGCTTCTTTATTCAGACGGGCCATGTGTTCCCTCGCAAGAATAACTGCGCGTTCTTCCGCTTCCTCCTCCGTCTCTCCCTCCAGAATCTCCACGATATGGACCTCCGCATCCAGGATGCGGTCCAGAAGCAGATTGGCCCTTAAATCGTCCTCGTCCGGCTTCACAATGGCAACCAGATACAGTACCGGCTTTAAGCCACAGCGCCGGCATGCGGCTGCCGTCTGCATGGCGTGGTTCGACTGGGTCGCCCCAAAGGTAAAGACGTATTCACAGCCGCAGCTCATGGCATCCCCCATCAGATACTGAAGCTTGCGCACCTTATTTCCTCCAAACAGATTCATACCGGTGAAATCGTCGCGTTTTATATAAAGATTCACTCCCAGTTCCTTCGAAAGGCGGTCCAGCCGGTAAAACGGTGTCGGAAAGAATCCCAGCTCTGCCTTTGGAAGCTTTTCAAATAGTTTCTCCGCCTCTTTAACTGACATACTCATTATTTTTTTCCTCCTTCCATTCTGGCAAGTATCTTTTTAAAAGATACGCTGAACATGGTGACTGTAACACAAACCGCGCAGAAATCTGCCACAGGTTCAGCTAAGAACACACCCATGGTCTGATTCTCGATAAAGCGCGGAAGAATAAAAATCAGCGGAATCAGCAAAAACACCTTGCGCAGCAGTGCCAGAAATACGGATACTTTGGCATTTCCCAGAGCGATAAAGGTCTGCTGGCACGCCACCTGCGCGCCAAACATCAGGGAAGCCGCCATGTAAATCCGGATCGCCCAGTGTGTATATTCCGTCAGCGCAGCATCGCTGGTAAAAATCATGATGAAAATCTGAGGGCAGAACATGGAGAGCGCCCACAGCAGCGTGGAATAACCGATACAGCAGAGAAACAGGATTTTAAAAGTCTTTTTCACTCGTTCCGCATTCCCCGCCCCGTAGTTAAAGCTGACGATGGGCTGGGAGCCCTGGGTCAGTCCCTGCAGCGGAAGCATGGAAAACTGCATGACGCTGCTCAATATCGTCATGGCGCCTACCGCCACGTCTCCACCATAGCGAAGCAGGGAAGAATTGAAGCAGACAGACAGAATACTTTCCGTAAATGCCATGATGAACGGGGAGGTACCCAATGCCATACACGGAAGAATAACGCCTGCCTCCAGTTTTAATCCCTTTCTTTTAATTCGCAGCGAGCTCTTCTCCGAGGTGAGGAAACGCAGCACCCAGACAGAGGAGACCGCCTGAGACAGAATGGTTGCCAGCGCGGCCCCCTTCACGCCCATATTCAGGCCGAATATAAAGATGGGATCCAGGATGATATTGCAGACAGCGCCGATCAGCACCGTATACATACTGGTTTTGGCGTAGCCCTGAGCGGTAATAAACGCATTCAGTCCCAGTGCCAGCTGTACAAAGATGGTACCCAGAGCATAAATCTTCATGTAATCCCAGGCATATCCGATCGTATTTTCACTGGCTCCGAACAACAGCAGAATCGAACGCCCGAACACCAGAAATACCGCAGTGAGAATCAGGGCAAGCACCACCAGCATCGTCGTACAGTTTCCAAGGATCTTTTCCGCCTTGTCCTTCTCGTTTCTGCCCAGCATGATGGAGGAACGCGGCGCGCCTCCCATGCTGATAAAATAGGCAAATGCAGTGATCGCCATGATGACCGGCATCGTAACGCCGACCCCTGTCAGCGCGGCCGCCCCGACTCCAGGAATATGACCGATATACATGCGGTCAACCATGTTGTACATCACATTGATCACCTGTGCCGCGATGGCGGGCATAGACAGCCGGAAAAGCAGCTTCCCTACACTCTCGGTACCCAGTTCGTTCTCTTTTCCCTTATTTGGTTCCATTTATTTCATTCCTTTCAAGATATTGTCGAGATTTTCATTGATCACCTTCGTCGTGCGCGCCATGGCCTCCATATCCTCCTGGGGCACGCCGGCATACAGCTTTCCTGCAAATTCCTGACGGCATTTTCTGAGTCTCGCCACAATGTCATCGCTCTTATCCGTCAGGGACAGATGGATGAGTCTCCTGTCCTTTAAGTCCTTTCCCGCTCTTAAATAGCCCCTTTCGCACAGTGTCTCTACGGATTTTGCCACCAGCCCCTTGGAAATGTTGCGGAAATGGGCGATATCCGACGCGCTGTCATAACCGGGATTGTTGGCCAGAAACATCAGCACCACGATCTCGTTGGGAGTAAAACAGTATTCCGCAACTTCCAGGGCACACAATTTTCTATATACCTTGTCTATCTTTGCATAGTAAGCAAAGTAGCCCTCATCTTTCTGTTCCATGATTTTACCTTTCTAAAATTGTTCATTTTTGAACTGTTCACTTTTGAATTATATACAAGAAAGACTCTCCTGTCAAGGAAAAAGACCCCGTCCTCCCGACGGGGCCCATAATACGGCCGTTTGTCGGGAAAACGGAGTCTTCCTGCTGTTTTATTTTATTCCTTTTAAATTAACATTTTCCCCGTGACCGGAATTCCGCCTCTGTCAATGTTCCAGACCTTCCGCATTTCAAGAAGCCGTTCCACCTGCTCCTCATGGAGCGTGGCGCTGCTTCCCAGCATATTCAGATACAACTGAATCCTGGCACACTGTTCCACTGATTCCATAAAATAAAAGGACTGATATACATCTTTTCCCCAGCTCAGCGCACCGTGATTCGCCAACAGGACGCTGTTGTAATCATGAATAAACGGAGCGATGGATTCCGGAACCTCTTCCGTTCCCGGAAGAGCGTAAGGTGCGACAGGCACAACCCCTACTGCCATCACGGCCTCCGTCAGGATCGCTCTGTTTAAAGGGATTCCAGCCGCAGAAAATGCGGTGGCAAATGGAGGATGAAGATGTGTGACACCGCAAATCTCCGGATCCTCCCGATAGATTCTCAAGTGCATCTTCATCTCTGAGGAAGGCTTCCCCTCAGACAGCACGCTGCCGTCTAACGCAGCCTTCACCATCATATCGTCCGTCATGTATCCTTTTGACACGCCTGATGGAGTAATCAAAATAGTATCCTCTGAAATTCTGCAGCTGATATTACCATCATTGGCTGCAACGTACGCACGCTCATAAGACCGCCTTCCCAGGTCCGTCAGCACTCTCCTGGCTTCCTTTTCTGTCATATATCGCATAATCACTGCCCTCCCACTTCTATTACAGCCCTGTTCTTCCTGATTCGCCCGATCAGTTCAATGGTAAACTGAATCATATAACCGTTTACCACCATAGATACGACAGTAGCGCCCCCCAGTTTTCCTCCCAGAAGAAAGCCCGTGATGGAAAGCAGAATATCGATGGAGATTCTTGTCACATTCACATTCTTTTTCAGCTTTCCGGATAAATACATCATCATGGCATCCATTCCCGCTTCGCCAAGACCTGCAGCTACGTATGTCCCGATTCCCACCCCCATGAGAATCAGCCCTGCCAGAAGGCACAGGAGACGCTCTGCAGCAGCTCCGCCTCCGGTGCAGATCATCGGAGAAAACCATTTGATAAATGTTCCTACAAGCACGCTGTTTAAGATTGAGCCTATTCCAATCCGTTTTCTGTCGATAAAGAACAGAAGGATAATGATGGAGATCATCAGGACCTGAGATGTCGTCCCCAAAGAAAGGTGCAGCACACGTCCCAGTCCCGCCTGAAACAGCGACAGTGGATCCAGCCCAAAGTCTGCCTGGACGAATAGATCAATGCTGGCTCCCATCATCATAGAACCAACGATGACCATCAGAATTTCTTTCCATTTTTTAATCATATTATTTCCTCATCGCGCAACCGCTTCGCCGCAGCGCCTTCTTACAGCGGCTTCAGCATCCGGATATCCGGCACACAGTGTTTCTGCATCACCGTGTTCGTAGTCTTCCGGCAAATATGCCGGAGCCATCGTTGTTCCCACCAGACAGTATTTGCCTCCATGAGCCACAACCGATCCCTGCCAGACACCTGCCGGAACACGAAGCTGCGGGACTTCCCCTTCAGACAGACGTGTTCCCAAAACTTTTATTTCTGCAGTTCCATCCGGATACAGGAGAAGAAGTTCCAGGCCATCTCCCATATAGTAATGGTAGATTTCATCCGTTTTCAGTCTGTGCATATGGGAAAAAGAGCGTTCCGTCAAAAGATAATAGATGGAACTGTAAGACTCTCTTCCCGTAGAATCCTTTTCGCCGGCATAGAGATACCGGTACATGCCTCCTTCCCCAGCCAGCGGTACAAGCTTCAGTTCATTAATTATGGATTCTATCATTCAACCACAACCCACTTTCCCTCCGAATCCGCACTTTCAAGCATTGCATTACAGAGTTTCACGATGTCTCTGCCATCGAAAAAGGTAGGATAAACCGGTGCTTCCGACACACAACCACGCTTTACATCTTCATAAAAACTATCCACAAGACTCCGGAATGTATCCATAAAACCATTGCCAAACCCAAATATCTCCGAGTTTACACCGCTTCCTTTGGATGCGGTGTTTAAAATATTGTTATCCTCTGAATTCCACCACAGATTTTTCTTTTCCCCTGTCACTTCCAGTGTGATCCGGTTAATTCTCCCCTGAGACACTTCTGATAAGAGCACCGTTCCGATTGCCCCATTGTCAAATTTCAAATTAATAGCTGCCGCATCCTCAGAGCAGACTTCTATCGTTTCCTTCCGTTTCCCATCGCCAGAATCAGGATACATCGTACGGTCTTCCACATACCTCTTTGGATAAAAACGTCCAAAGTTGGCGGAAAGAGCTTTCACCTTCCGGCCGGAAATATACTGGGCTATGTCAAACCAGTGTGTTCCAATCTCTGTCACCGCGCGCATCCGGCCTGCCAGAACAGGATTGTAGCGCCAGTCAACAGGCGCCGGAAACGCGTTAAACTCCTGTAAATAGTTTCCGTGTATCATATTGACGCGGCCAAATTCTTCCGATTCCACCAGTTTTCTCGCCTTCTGACACGCCATATGGAATCTGACATTAAAATTAATGGCACATACTACTCCACACTCTTTCGCGCGTCTGGCCAGTTCTTCCGCCTGGCTGTCATCAAAGCACAGAGGCTTTTCACACAGCACATTTTTCTTATGATCCAAAAGCTTCATTACCATATCATAATGGAGATTAGGCGGTGTACATACATGGACGGTTGTAATCTCATCGTCCAGAAGAATCGAAGAATCAGTTCCCCATTTCTCAATAGAAAATTCTTCGGCAAATGCCTTTGCCTTTTCCTCACTGACATCTACAATTGCTCCGATTTTAATCCCGCTGGCCTTCAGCGCCTCCGCATGAGTATGCGCAATATTGCCGGCTCCCCAGATACCTGTCTTCATATTTTCCGCCTCCTTACACTTCCACCTTAATAATGCTTTCCAGCGCGATCATAATCTCATCTTCCACAGCCTTCGCCATCTTCTCCGGATAATGATCAAACTCCTCAGATCCTACAAATTCAAAACACGGACCATCTGCCGCCACAATACAGCCGGCTTTTATCCCTCTCACCGAAGCAATAACGAAGAGAACGGACGCTTCATTTTCCATCGCCAGAACTCCTGCTTCCGAAAACAGACGGTTATTGGTAGGCATCAGACCCGTATAAAACAGACCCGATGTAGTGATAATCCCTGTTCTCGCATCAGGATTAATTTCTTTTGCCGCTTCCTGCATGGCCGCTACTACATCCATAGACGCAACTGCAGGATAGGAAATCGGAATGAACTGTGGCGTAATTCCATCATCCCGGCACGCAGCTGTGGCGATAATCAGCGCACCCTGAGGCATATCTTTTTGCAGGGTCCCACAGGTTCCAACACGGATAATGACTTTTGCTCCTCCCAGAATCAATCCTTCAAAGCTTACAGAGGCCCCGTTTCCGCCTACGCCGTGGGAAGATACCGTCACGGGAACGCCCTTGTAGGTTCCATTAAATGTCCAGTATTCCCGGCTCTTTGCCACTACTTCTACATGATCCAGCCGTTTTGATATTTTTTCTGCCCGTGCAGGGTCGCCGCAGGCGATTACTCTTGCTGCAATCTTGTTATAGGGAATGTCTATTATTGGTACAATCTTTTCCATTTTTTTCATTTTCCTTTCTTATCAGGCCGCTGCCGCCCTTCTCTTATCCACCATCTTCTTGTAAGAATAAATGACCAGTACAATTACTGTTACAATATATGGAATGGTACTGACTAATTCCGTCGGAATCCCCATGTTCTGCGTTCCCGGATTTACCGCAAAGGCATCTGCAACTCCAAACAGCAGACAGACAAGCAGTGTCGGCACCGGTTTATTACCTCCCAGCGAGGCGGCGGCAATCGCAATAAATCCTCTTCCTGCCGTCATGTCTTTTACGAAATACGATACGTAGCCCATGGACATATAGGCGCCTCCCATAGCGGCCAGCATTCCGCTGATTGCCAGCGCAATATATTTTACCTGCAGCACATGTACGCCTACAGACTCCAGCGCTTCCGGATTTTCTCCACAGCTTCTGATGTGAAGCCCCAGTGATGTCTTGTACAGGAATATGGTAAGTATGGCGATCAGCAGGAGGGCCGCATACGTCAGTACATTATGCCCGGATATCACGGTTCCCAGGACTGGAATGTCCTTGATCCACGGAATATTCACCTGAGGAAGCACACCGCTTTTTAAGGATGAAGAAATTCCTTTTTCCCCTACTGCCAGGTACAGAAGAAACACCGTACCTCCGGCAGCCGTCAGGTTATAAGCAATACCCGTGATGGTCGGATCCGTCTTAAGCTTTGTAACAATAAAGCACATCAAGATTCCCAGCAATGCACCGACAAGAACGGCTGCCGTAAAGCCAAGGAACGCATTCCCTCCAAACGCTGCACTGGCCACAACACCAATCAGGGCGCAGGTCAGCATCATTCCCTCGATCCCGATGTTCGTAACACCTGCTAAATCCGCCACCAGATATGACATGGAAGCATACAGAATCGGCGTCGTCATGCGGATAATCGAAAACAGGAAGCTGACCGATGTAACAATCTCCAATATCTTCATTTTGCTCCTCCTTTACGCGTCAGCCGCTTCTCTTGTCATTTTTACAGTCAGTTTCTTCTTATAACCGGCAAGGAAACCGGTAGCTGCTATCAGGACGATGATAACACCCTGAATGATGGAAACCACTTCGTTCTGCACATCAGTTCCACGGCTCATTATATCGGACCCGATTCTCAGATAAGCCAAAAGGAATGCGCCCGCAGGAACAAACTTCGGATTATTTCTCGCAATGATAGCGATGATCAGGCCATCCCAGCCGTATCCCGACCGCCATTCCCAGTTAAAACGCTGCTGAGATCCCATCATATATGCCGCTCCGCCCAGACCTGCCACTGCCCCGCCGATAATCTGAGACAGCAGTATCGTCCCTGTCACTCCAATTCCCGAATACTTTGCAAAATTTTTATTCTCCCCGCACATACGGATGGCGTAACCCCATTTCGTATGGTACAGGAAGAGCCACGCTGCGACTACAAGAATTACCGCAATCACAAGCCCTAAATGGATTCCTCTCGTAAATTCAAACAGCCTTGCCGTCTTCGCGAATTTCAGAGAAGCCACATGCGTGCTTTTGGGATCTTTCATATAAGTCTTTAAAAGAAAATCCCCAATATAGAAGGTAATGTAATTTAGCATCAGAGAAGATACGATTTCATTGGCCTCAAACTTTAATTTTAAAACAGCCGGCAGAAATGCAATCAGCGCTCCGGCAGCAAGGCCGGCAAACAGAGCGGTAAAAGCGTGAACTCCCGGCCCCATCTTAAGCAGGGTAGCCACCATGGCAGCTGCCAGTCCTCCCGCATAGAACATTCCTTCCACAGCAAGATTGTAAACCTTCGTCTGAAGAATGAAGGTAACTGCCAGACCGGTGAATAACAGCGGTGTCATAAGCTCAATAATATTGGCAATATAACGGAATGAGGTAAGTGGAGCCACAAAGAACTTGTAGATAGCCTCCATAGGCTGGCTGCTTACCAGAAAGATAATGACAACCGCAAATATCACGGCGATTCCGACAGCCAGAAGAGTTCTCAACAGCTCAAACCGGGACATGATTTTATTCTTATTCTTCACAGCAGGCCCTCCTTAAGTCATCCTCCGGCTGGTTCTTAACACCAAGCATGTAATACCCCAGCTCTTCTTCACTCATTTCCTTTGCCTGAGGGAAATATCCGGAAATTCTTCCCTGGCACATAACAATAATACTGTCCGAGAGTTCCAGAATCTCATTAAGATCCGCAGAAACCAGAAGGACCGCACAGCCTCTGTCACGAATTTCCACAATCTTTTTATGAATAAATTCGATCGCCCCCACATCAACGCCCCGTGTCGGCTGATCTGCAATTAAAATCGACGGTTCTGTGGAAAACTCCCGTGCTACAATTACCTTCTGCATATTTCCTCCTGACAGCATACCAATCTCATCGAGAGGACTTCCGCAGCGAATATCGTAATCACGAATGCCTGCCTCAACCCAGCGGTCGATCTTCTTTTTATTGAGAAACAGTCCGGAATTTACCTGATCAGAATCACAAATACTGGAAATCATGTTCTCCCGAATGGTAACGTGGCCTGCTGCCCCATAGACCATACGGTCCTCCGGGATATAGGACATCCCCTTTCGCCTGATCTCCTTAACAGAACAGCCCGCCGTTCGTTCTGCACCGATCAGCACTTCTCCATTTCGTCTGTCCAGATGCCTCATTCCGGTAATCAATTCTACCAGTTCCTCCTGACCGCTGCCCTCCACTCCGGCAATTCCCAGAATTTCTCCCGAACGCACAGAAAATGAAACTCGATCCAGCACCTGACGGCCCACTTCATTCTTACAGCTCAAATTTCGCACAGACAGTCTGACTTCTTTCGGTTTTGCCGGTTTTTTTTCTACCTTCAGTATGATATCGCGGCCCACCATCAATTTCGATATATCTTCGACCGTCAGTCCCGCAACATCATAAGTACCTACGCTTTTGCCATGGCGCATGATGGTAATTCTCTGGCATATCTCCTTAATTTCATTCAGCTTGTGAGAAATAAAGATGATGGTAAGACCAGCTTCCCTCAGCTTGTTTAACTGCTCAAACAGTTCCTCTGTCTCCTGTGGAGTCAAAACTGCGGTGGGTTCATCTAAAATCAACAGTTTTACCTCTCGGTACAGCGCCTTCAAAATCTCTACCTTCTGTTTCTTTCCGACTGACAAATCACTGACGGCTGCCGTCGGATCCACATCAAACCGGAATCGCTCAGAAAGTGCTCTGGTGATTTCAACCGCCTTTTTCCGGTCCAGAAAACCGTTCTTTTTCGGTTCTTTTCCCAATACAATATTTTCTGCCACGGTAAGAGATGGCACCAGCTTAAAATGCTGGTGTACCATCCCGATTCCAAGCCGCAGGGCATCATTAGAGGAAGCGATCTTTACCGTTTTTCCGTCCAGTTGTATCGTGCCTTCATCCGGTTGCTGGGTTCCAAACAGAATCTTCATAAGTGTTGATTTTCCGGCTCCGTTTTCCCCCATCAGCGCATGAATTTCTCCTTTATTTATAGAAAAATCCACATGAGAGTTGGCCAAAACTCCATTGCCGTATACTTTTGTGATATTTTTCATGCTTAAAATTTCTCTGGCCTTCTCCATCCGTATCACCTCTCTGCGCTTATGGCTGAACCTCGCCCTTCAGCGATGCGATTTCCTCATCTGTCATATCAAATGCGCTTTTGATTTCGACCTTCCCGTCGATGATATTCTGCTTCGCCTCAGCTACCTTTTCTCTTGCTGCTGCAGGCACGTTCTTCTGATACCAGCTATTGTCCGTGATTTCTATGCAGCCGTCTGACAAACCATACGTCTTTACAGTACCGAATTCCAGTTTCCCATCCAGGTAATCACCAACGGCCTTCTCAATGGAAATATCAACACGTTTTAAAATAGACGCATATATGGCATCTGCCTTCTCTGCATCGCTGGAGAATAGTTCTGACTGGTCTGAATCTGTTCCGATCGCATGATTGCCGGTCTCCTTAGCCGCATCTAAAACTCCCAGACCTGCACCGCCTGCCGCTTGAAATACGATGTCAGCTCCTGCATGATATAACGCGATTCCAATCTCTTTACCTTTGGCCGCATCTGTAAAGCTGTTCATATAACCTGTGTTAATCTTGATATCCGGGTTAACAGTCCTGGCCCCCTCTATGTATCCCACCAGCCAGTCATTAATCAGAGGAATATCGAATCCGCCTGCAAATCCCAACTGCCCGGTTTTCGAAGCGGAAGCTCCCAGCACACCGGCCAGATAACCGCCTTCATAACACTTATAGGTCATACAATAAATATTGGAATTGGCTCCGTCTGAAAAGTCTACGCTCTCATCGTATAAGATAAACTTCTGATCCGGATACTCCTCAGCCGCTTCCTGAAGAGGCTGGGAAATATTGACGCCTCCCGTAATGATAATATCCCAGCCCTCATGGATCACATCTTCCAGTGTAGCGGAATATTTAGTGATATCCGTTCCCATCTCCACTACCTTTGTGCTGGCACCATAATGATCCTCGATGAGTGCCAGTCCTGCATTGGCGGAATCAAAGAAAGACTTGTCCCCCAGAGTTCCCGGAACGAGAAGAAGTACACTTAAATCCCCGTCCTTCTTCTCCTCGCCAACAGATGCCTTTGTCGATACGCTCTCCCCAGCCGTATCTGATGTCTTTGCGCTTCCACATCCCGCAAGCATGCCTGCCGTTAAAGCTGCCGTTAAACAGATTGCCCATACTTTCTTCATGATCGTCCTCTCCTTCTCCTTGTGCTGTACCTTATCAGACACAGCAGATACGTTTATTGTTCTTTCTGCATTCTTCCGCAAATCCTGTTACATATTCATCATCCGAAGCATCTACAATCAGCTCCGTAATTTCCTCCAGGCCACAGACCCTGTAAAAGGCCCTGCTCGCCAGCTTGTGATGATCCATCAGGAAATAGACTTCCTCGCTGGCCTTAATCATCGCCTTCTTAACCTCCGCCTCATCACGCGTAGCGTCGGAAATACCATGCTTCTCATCCACCGATTTGGAAGAAAGAAATGCCTTATCCACATAATAGTTATCCAGCATACGGACTGCTTCGATCCCTACCAGAGACATGGCGCTCTTTCTTAAACTTCCTCCGATCAGGATTACGTCAATTTTCTCTTTGTCTTTCAGTTTCATGCAGATACTGATGTTATTGGTAATTACAGTAGCATGAACCTCTAAATAATCTGCCATGGCATACACCGTACTGCTGGCATCCATAAAGATTGAATCACCTTCATTTACCAGGGATGCCGCATATCTGGCGATCCTGTCCTTCTCCTCCGAGTGAAATTTCACCCGTTTGTCCACCGGATCTTCATACGTACCTCCGGGAATGCTTCTTGCACCTCCCAGCACTCTTACCAGGCTGTTATCCTCTTCCAGCTTCTTTAAATCTCTCCGAATGGTCATCTCAGACACCATCAGCGTATCCTTTAAATAAGTGATGTCTACGAATTCATTCTCTTTTACGTAATCCAGAATAAATTTTTTTCTTTCTTCTGCGCTAAATGTTTTCATACCTGCCTCCTTTCAAGTGAACGCCTTATTTCCGGCGTTTCCGGTCGAAATGAAAGGCAGCTTCCTTTCACCTCTTCCCTATTTTTTCATCAGTATCTTTAAATTGTCACGGAAAGGAGGGTAAACAATCCCTTTCTCCGTTACAATGGCCGTAATATATTCGGCCGGTGTCACATCAAATGCCAGATTGTATGTCTTTACCTCCTTCGGGGCGATATATTCCCCATTAATGCAAAGAACTTCTTCCCTGCTTCTCTCCTCGATCGGGATCTCTTTTCCAGTTGGACACTCCATATCAATCGTGGTCGTCGGTGCCGCAATATAGACCGGTACATGAAACTGATTTGCCAGGACGCTTACACTAAAGGTCCCTATTTTGTTCGCCGTATCACCATTCGCCGCTACACGGTCACAGCCAACGATAAGAGCATTGATCTTTCCCTGTGATAAGACTACTGCAGCCATATTGTCACAGATTAGTGTCACATCGACACCGTGTTCCACCAGCTCAAATGCAGTCAAGTTGGCGCCCTGGAGTCTCGGTCTCGTTTCATCTGCGAAGGCTTTAATGTTCATGCCTTTTTCCTGAGCCATATAGAAGACAGACAGTGCGGTGCCGTATTCCGAGGTTGCCAGGCTTCCGGCATTGCAGTGAGTCAGCACAGTGTCTCCATCCTTTAAGAGGCTTAAGAGATTTTCTCCGATATTTCTGTTTGTCTGCTTGTCTTCCTCATGAATCGCCACAGCTTCCGCTTCCAGCTCCTTCTTTACAGCCTCCATGGGATACCCCTCATCAACCAGGGTTTCTGCTCTTTTCACCATTCTGTCAGCGGCCCACATCAAGTTTACCGCAGTAGGACGGGAGGATTTTAAGTATTCACCCTGTTCTCTGAAGTAATCCAGAAATGATGCTGTTTCTGTTCCATCAAAAGCGTTGGCAGAAAGGACCATACCGTATCCGGCTGACACACCGATGGCCGGCGCCCCTCTGACAATCATAGTCTGGATCGCCTGATAGACGTCCTCCAGTGACTTACAGGCCACATACGTAACCGTATTCGGAAGGAGTGTTTGGTCTAACAAAAACAGATTCCCTTTCTCCCATTTCAATGTGATAATTTCTCTCATATTGTTTCTCAATTCCTTTCCCCTTATGTTTGTTTCTAACATCTATACCGAGATATTACCACATTGTTTGTTTGAAGTCAACATTATTTTATTATTTTTAAACATTTATTTCTAATAGCAAGATAGCCTATTGGGATATTTTACCTTGTTCTTGTAGAAATAGCAAGTTTATTTGTTTAATTACCTCAAATTGGAAAGTTTTAATTGTTATTTTTTAACATCCTTTTGAATCACACAGAAACAAAAAGAACCGGCTGCAGAAAATCAACTCTCTGATTCTCCACAGCCAGTTCTCTATCCTGTTTTACTTTATCAGGTTTGCTTCTTATACTTCCGGTTTTTCCACCTGAACAATCGCAGCCTTCTGCATCGGAATTCTGCAGTTCTTATTATTGCCGAACTCAACAATCACGGTATCATCAGTCATGTCGATAATCACACCGTAAAAACCGCTGGTTGTCAAAACACTGTCACCAATTGCAATGCTTGCAAGCAGTTCCTGCTGTTTCTTCTTTTCCTTCTTCTGCGGTCTGATTGCGATAAAATACATGAAGCCGAAGATTACCGCGATATAGATAATCCAGAATCCCATACCCATTCCGCCGCTGGTTGCTAATGCCATAAATCATTTCCTCCTTATTAACGATCCGCCGCCTCGCCGCGGTATCATTGTCCTTACTTCTCAGCCTGTACCGCCATCATGCCGGCAAGCTTTTCTGCTTTGTACTCCGCATAACGGTGCTGTTCGATTGCGTCGCGAATCTCTTCCATCATTGTATTATAAAAGTACAAATTATGCAAGACACATAATCTCATCCCGAGCATTTCTTTTGCTTTTAACAAATGCCGGATATATGCTCTGCTGTAGGACCGGCAGGCCGGGCAGCCGCATCCCTCTTCGATTGGACTGTGATCCAGCTCATACCTGGAATTAAATAAGTTCCGTTTGCCCTGGTTCGTATAGACATGGCCGTGGCGGCCGTTTCTCGACGGATAGACACAGTCGAAGAAATCCACGCCCCGGTCCACCGCCTCCAGGATATTGGCCGGTGTTCCGACGCCCATCAAATAGGTAGGCTTATTCTCCGGAAGATACGGCACCGTCTCATCCAAAATCCGGTACATCTCCTCGTGGCTCTCGCCCACGGCCAGGCCTCCCAGCGCATATCCGTCGAGATCCATGGCGGAGATGGTCTTCGCATGTCTGATACGGATATCTTCATACGTACCGCCCTGGTTGATTCCGAATAACAGCTGTTCCCGATTGATGGTATCCGGCAGACTGTTGAGTCTCGCCATCTCCGCTTTGCAGCGCTCCAGCCACCTGGTGGTCCGGTCAACACTGTTTATCATATACTCCCTGGTCGCCGGGTGAGGAGGACACTCGTCCAGCGCCATGGCGATGGTAGAGCCCAGATTCGACTGGATCTGCATACTCTCCTCCGGTCCCATAAAGATACGGTGGCCGTCGATATGGGACTGGAAATAGACGCCTTCCTCTTTGATTTTCCTCAAACCGGTTAAGGAAAAGACCTGAAACCCACCGGAGTCCGTGAGGATGGGGCGGTCCCAGTTCATGAACCTGTGGAGTCCGCCGAATTCCTTAATTAACTTATCCCCGGTTCTCACATGAAGGTGATACGTATTGGACAATTCTACCTGAGTCCTGATCTCCTTTAAATCATCCGTGGAGACAGCGCCCTTGATGGCACCAACCGTACCGACATTCATGAATACCGGAGTCTGGATGGTTCCGTGCACCGTGTTGACTTCCGCCCGCTTTGCACGGCCATCCTTTGCAATGATTTTATAATTCATTCTGATTCCTGACTTTTATTTTTTAGTTTGTATCAACTCACACTTATTTTTTGGAGCTCTTCGCAGCCGCCCTGGATGCCTTTTCAGCAGCCTTCTTCTCTTCCATACGTTTATTCTTGTAAACGGTCATTACATACCATAAAGAACCAGTGATGCAGACAGAAGAATACGTTCCGCATACGATACCAACCATCAGCGGAAGCGCAAACTCGCGGATCGAGGATACACCGAGAAGGAACAGTACAAATACCATGACAAACGTAGTTAAAGAGGTATTAATACTTCTCGTAAAGGTCTGTGTAATACTCATATTTACGATCTCTGCCAGTTCCAGTTTGCTGTGAACCTTCAGATTCTCGCGGATACGGTCGAAGATAACGATTGTCGCGTTGATGGAGTAGCCCACAATCGTCAGCATACATGCGATAAAGGTAGAGCCAACGGACCACTTTAGCAGCGCATAGAACGCAAGCACGACGAGAACATCATGAAGCAGTGCCAGTACAGCGCTTCCCGCGAACTTAATATCCTTAAACCGCAGCCAGATATAAAGCAGCATACAGATGGTGGCGATGATAACAGCTATGATTGCATCCTCTTTCATCTCCTTGCTGATCGCACCGGAGATACTCTCCGCCGTAATCTTCTCGGCCTCCACGCCGAAATTATCAACCATTGCCTGGTCTAAGGCCTGTCTTTCTTCAACTGTTAAGGTTCTCGTTTTGATAATTACTTCATTGGTTCCCGCAACCTTCTGCGTCTGAACCTGGGCGTCGCCGGTTACATTTTCCACGACCGGAACTACCTTGGAAGAGATCTCGTCCAGGGTCATATCTTCATTAAATGTTACATTGGTAGAAGTACCGCCCTTAAACTCCATGCTGTAGTTTAAGATATCACCGGTCTGTGTCTTATTGATTACAAGACCGCCGAGGCCAATCACGATAACCACTAAGGATACTGCAAACCAGATTTTCCTCTTTCCAAGGAAATCAATGGTCTTCTTATCTGTCTTTGTCCCGTAAAACTTCGGATCCTGGAATCCTAAGTTGAACAGTGTGTTTAAGACAAACTTGGTAATAAACAGCGCGGTAATCATGGATAAAACGATACCGATAGCCAGTGTGGAAGCAAATCCCTTAACGGTACCGGAGCCTCTCCAGAACAGCACGCCGGCAGCAATCAAAGTGGTCACATTGCCGTCGATGATCGCTGATAAAGCTTTGTTGAAACCGGACTTGATGGCGGACTGAACCGTCTTTCCGAGGCCGATCTCTTCTTTGATACGAGTGAAGATAATAACATTGGCATCAACTGCCATACCAATGGAAAGAATGATACCTGCCACGCCCGGAAGGGTTAACGTCACGCTGAATGCGGAAAGCAGAATCAGAATGACACCTACGTAAATGGAAAGTGCAATCACTGCAGCAAGTCCAGGTACCAGGTATACGACAAGCATAAATACGGCAACAATGCCGAATCCGATCGCGCCTGCCTTTAAGCTGGTCGCAATGGCTTCCTGTCCCAGTTTTGCTCCTACCACGTTGGAACGAAGTTCTTCCAGCTCCAGGGAAAGGGAACCGATACGAATGGTGGAGGCCAGTGTTTCAGCCTCTTCATAGGAAACTATGCCGCTGATCTGGCACTGTCCCTGTGTGATCGGCTCGTTAACAACCGGATTGGAGTAGATCTTTCCGTCATAGATGATGGCGATTCTCTTGCCGACATTCTTTGTCGTTGCATCTGCGAATACGGTTTTTCCATCGTCAGTAAAGGTTAAATCGACCATATACTTCTTAATGCCGTTCTCGTCGGTAATAACCGGCTTCGCGGTGGCAACCTGATTGCCGTTTAAAATAGTCTGTCCCGCCTCATCGACAAAGATCAGAGAACCGGGCTTTCCCAGTTCTTCCAGGATTGCATTGGCATCCGATACGCCGGGAATATCGACATTGATCCGGTTGCTGCCTTCCTGATAGACCTCAGCCTCTGTGCTGTAGTTCTGAACCCTCTGCTGCAGTTTGTAAATGGTATCCGACATATCCTCGGCACTCGGGTTCTCTTCCTTTGCCTGGTACGTAATGCTGACACCGCCCGCCAGATCGAGGCCCAGCTTAATATCATTCATGGTAGTATATCCGAAATATCCGAACAGTCCTACCAGAGCCAGCGCTATGATCAGCCCGATCAGGCCTTTGCCTTTGTTACTTTTCATGACTTTTCTCCTTTAATTTTAGTCTTCAGCCAAAGCTGCTTTCAACATGATGGCGCATTCGATTCTCTTCTTCTGCATTGCACAGCCGATGTCGTATGCATCGGTAATGCTCCCATGGAAATTATAAGAATTGGCCGCGCAGCCGCCGCTGCAGTAGAATCTCGCGAAACAGTCCCTGCACTTATCCTTTGCATAGACGTTGCAGAGTTTGAATTCATCGCGGATACGTTCGTTAGTCACACCTGTATCGACATTGCCGAGAAGGAATTCTTCCTGGCCGACAAACTGGTGGCAGGGATAGAGATCACCCCACGGAGTCACAGCTAAGTACTCCGTTCCGGAACCACAGCCTGAAAGCCTCTTGGCAACACATGGTCCCTGATTTAAATCGATGTTGAAATGGAAGAAGTTAAAGCCCCGTCCTTCTTTTTTCCGTTTTAAATACTCTTCGGCAAGACGGTCGTACTCTTCCATGATCTGCGGGAGATCTTCCTCCCTGATGGCATACTCTTCCTCCGGCGCTGCCACCACCGGTTCGATTGACATGCTGCGGAAGCCCAAATCCGCAAATTCCATCACATCTTTGGAGAAATCCAGATTATGACGGGTAAAGGTACCGCGGACGTAATAATCTCTGTCGCCCCTCATTTCAGCAAACTTCTGGAACTTGGGAACGATTAAATCGTAGCTTCCCTTTCCGCCCCGGAACGGGCGCATCTTATCGTTGACTTCCTTCCGGCCGTCGAGACTTAGTACGACGTTGCTCATCTCACGGTTACAGTATTCCATGATCTCGTCGTTTAACAAAACGCCGTTGGTGGTCATGGTAAAACGGAAGTTCTTATTATATTCTTTCTCTTTTGAACGGCCGTATTCAACCAGCTGCTTCACGACCTCCCAGTTCATCAGAGGTTCGCCTCCGAAGAAGTCCACCTCTAAGTTTCTGCGGTTCCCGGAATTGGCAATCAGGAAATCCAGCGCCTTCTTTCCCACCTCGAAGCTCATGAGGGCCCTGCGGCCGTGGTACTCGCCCTCTTCCGCAAAACAGTACTGACAGGCAAGATTGCAGTCATGGGCAATATGGAGGCAGAGCGCCTTGACTACAGTCTTACGCTTCTTAAAATCTACCACGTAATCGTGATACTGGTCGGTGGTCAGCAGCTCTTCCGCATCGATTAAGTACTGGATCTCCTCCAGCGCCTCTAAAACCTCCGCTTCTCCATATGTAGGGGAAAGCCGTTCCTTCACTTCCTCTGCGACTTCCGCCGGAAGCGGCTGCGGCTCCGCCAGTTCCGGCACACGCTCCGCCACAATTTCGACCGCATCGTACATCACGGGGTCAACGCTGTGTACAGAACCGCTGTTGACATCCATAATGATATGGAAGCCATTGTTGATATATTGATGAATCACTGAAATGTTCTCCTTGTCTTAACGATATTTTAACGCCATAAACGAGTTTTGGGCAGACAAGCGAAGTAACCCCTACCGTCCTTACGACCGTAGGGGTCTTTTTCACTCATCTGCCTCATATTCCGGCATACTATCTATTGCTGTTCTCACAGCTCTGGTTGCCCACTGTACAGGATGTCTTGCAGGCTGACTGGCAGGAAGTCTGGCACTCGCCACAACCGCCTTTTTTCATAGATTCCTTTAATGTGCTGGAATTTAATGTCTTAACGTGTTTCATTCTTACACCTCCTGTAATTAGCTAATTCTTTGAGATTATACCACATGTTATTACGGAGTGCAAGGTAAAACGGCCCTGGGGATACAGGGATTTTCGAAGTTTTTCCCTTTATCCAAAAAGCTGTCCGGCTTACACGCGCACTCTCTACTCCCTGATCACCCGGAATCTCTCATCCAGCGCGTCAATGTCATACAACCCGATAAACTCCTGCGGCACCGGCATTTTTGTCATATGTCCCGTAAGCTCTGCCCACTTATCCATTTGAAAAATATAGTCGCCGCTCTTCCAGACAGCCTCCGCCTCTTCTTTTGAGATATCCATATATTTTAACAGCATCTCCGGAAAGTCCTGTTCCTTCCCATAGCACTGGAATTCTGACTCAAGTATCCACTTTGCGTTGGCAGTCGCCCTTTCATACGCGTGCTTCCGGTCTGCATCCGAGCACGCTACCATCAGCAAGTCTCCGTCGAACTCGTCATAAATAATCACTTCAGCCTGAAAGATACGAGCCACCTCCTTCGCCGTCTCTTTCGTGCAGTTCTGCTGAACAGACGCACAGTCAATACCCAGCCACTTACTGTCCGGCGTCCTGGCGGCCAGTGCATCCCCTGATGCGGAATACGGTGATGCAGGATACTCTGCACTCCGAAGTTTCTTCATCTCTCTTAACCCTTCTGCGATTTCCTCGTCGCTCATGGCGCGGTCCATCAAAACGAGACAGCTGGTCATATAAGTGTTGTCTCCATAGTAACCGTGAAATACCTCCGCCTCCATCTCTTTGCAGATCCCCGTTGTCATGTCCGCAATCCGGAAAGAGTCCCGCACTGCCCTGGCCGTCTGCATACTCACGGCATCTTCTGTATCCGGCGTGATCGACAGGGAATAGCAGCGTTCCGGCCCATACACCTCCAGTCCGATCACGCTTCGGGATCCCTCTTTTCCCTTATTGTGCACCTCACGCTTCACGATAAGGCAGTCTCCCATTTCTTCCAGAGAATAGTCAATCACCTCGGTCTCTGCTCCAAAGGAACCGCTGTCTGCATTAGCTCTGGCCTGGTATTCCGCCTTTGTCTTCGGCAGCATCTGTGTTAAGCCGTATCCCTCAAAGAAACCGGTTGGCCCGCCGGTAACGCTTATACTCCCCCAGTCCGAGACCAGGGAGTCATAAGCGTTATTCCTGTCCTGCCATATCTTCCACTCTCCCTTCGGGAGAATCAACTGATAATACAGCGTGGAGGATGCAAAGGTTCCCTCTTCCGTAACCACATCGAATACCGTATCATCCGGAATAACTGCAGTTAAATCCTGAAAGGCGGAGCCTCCGGCTTCTCCACCCCCGTGCTTCCCGTCAGCCGGCTCTCCGGTCTCCGCCCTGTCATTTCCTGGTACTTCGGAAGACAGCGCCGCCGTACTTCTGTTCTCTCCCTTCCAGTAAACGGTACCCAGGAAAGCGATGCCGGCCGCGGCAATACACAAGGCTGCGGCCACAGCCATTCCCGGCCGCTCCCATCGGACGGACAGCGGAATCGATTTTTTTCTGAGGCGAAACGCCGGATTATTAAATCTGCATCGCGTATCACAGACATTCATCAGCGCTTCCGCCCCCTCCAGTCCGCCCAGTGCAGCAAGGGGGACCAGGATACCGTCTCCCTCCTTCTCCGCTAGGTAAAGAGTCTGTTCCGTATAAAATGCACCGGTTATCGTTTCATACGGATGAAGGACAGCGGCCCGCTCTGAGATCTCTATAAGCCCTCTCTTTCCCGCCGCCAGCATCTGTTCCCCGATCATGCGGTACGGAAAGGTTCCCAGCTTTCTTAGACGTTCCATCTCCCGCCTGCTGATCCGGAGAAGGCCATATTCCGCCTTTACCTCGTCGATCTGCCTTGTATAACGGCGAGGTGTAAATTTGCTGTCAGCACAGGCTTCGGCAGCCTCCTGGAATGAAATCCGCATTTTTCCACGTTCCCTGATACGGCTTTCAAAAGCAGTACGCCATTCCGCTGCCTCCTCCTTACTCCCCAGATTACGCTTCGGTACTGCCCAAAACCGTTTCATATCATAAAAAACAAACAGCGTTTCCAGCTCATAAAGCTTCTCAACCGCACCGTATAAAAGATATACCTCGCACGCCCCGCTTTTCCCATAAACCATATCTTCCTTTGCAGTCAGCTCCACCGGCTCTTTCAGACAGGAGAATACCGTTTTTCCCGGCTTTGCTCTTCTCATTTTTATGTATGTCCCGTGATACCAATGAACAAACTCTCTATATTCCTTTTCACTCAGCTGACAGGTCAATTTCTCTTTCATTTGTCTTCCCCCTGGTAAATTACCATTATTATAAACAAATTTTGGGGGGATTTCCATACCTTTCGCCTGCTCTCCTGGGAAAGTACGAAGAAACATCTTCCAGGCAGGGCCTTTTGACAACACAGTATTACTTTTCGGCAATATAAAAATACCGGTTTAAGAATAGCTGACGCCTCTTCCTGCTGTCCGCCGCTCTCAAACCGGTTCCTGATTCCGTTCTTTCTGATTTCTGTACTCTCAAAAAAATGCTTACACTGTTTTTCTATTCTGCCGGAATCTCCTTCCCTTCCATCAGCGCAAGGATCTCCTCCCGTTTTGGCATGGCCGGAGCAGTTCCGATCTTTCTGACAGATAAGGCGGCCGCAGCGCTGGCAAAGATGACTGCTTCCTTCCAGTCCATTCCTTCCGACAGTCCGGCTAAAAGCCCTCCGTTAAATGCATCTCCGGCGCCTGTCGTGTCTACCGCTTTTACACGGAACGGCGGTACCATATACCCGCTGCCGCCCACAGAAAGATAAGCGCCCTTTTCCCCCATGGTAATGATCACACAGTTCACACCGCGCTCATGAAACCAGGCCGCAGCCGATCCTGCACTCTCCTCCGATTCGACAGATATCCCCGTATAGAATTCTGCTTCAACCTCGTTAGGTGTGACAATGTCGATCCATCTCCATATCTGCTCCGGTAAAACCGCTGCGGGAGCAGGGTTTAAAATAACCTGTTTCCCTCCTGCCGCAGCACATTCCGCAATGGCTGTGACAGCATCCAGATTCGTCTCCAGCTGCATCAGTACATATTCGCAGTCATTCCCGCAGATCTGGTCTTTCACACAGTCCACTTCCAGGCTGGTAAAAGTAAGGCAGGCACCAGGCACCACCACAATCTCATTCTGTCCGCTATCCTCTCCTACCAGAATCAGCGCACACCCCGTGTCATACTCCTTCGTTATAAAAACACCGGACTGATCCATTCTCAGCTGACACATGGTATCCCGTGCAATCTCTGCAAAATGATCTGTTCCCAGTTTTGTGACCAGCTTTACCTCTGCTCCCGCCTTAAACGCGGCCACCGCCTGGTTAAAGCCTTTTCCTCCCGGCCCAATCTTGAATCCGTTCCCCATTACAGTTTCCTTCGGAGCCGGAAGATGGGGTGCACGCGCCATGATATCCGCTACAAAGCTTCCAAAAACCAATGATTTCCTGCCCATACAGCCTCTCCTGTCACTCTTCCAAAAGGAGCAGGCCATTGCCGGCTCCAATCCTGTCAGCTCCGGCGCTAATCAGACGGCACGCCTGTTCATGAGTACGTATTCCGCCGCTGGCTTTTACCTTCGCCCTGTCTCCCACAGTTTCACGCATTAATCGAACGTCCTCTTCCGTCGCTCCTCCGGTAGAAAAACCGGTGGAAGTTTTCACAAAAGCCGCACCGGCTTTGACTGATAATTCGCATGCACGCCTGATTTCATCGCTTGTAAGCAGACATGTCTCCAAAATCACTTTCACCGCCGCGCTGCCGCTGGCTGCTACGACCTCCCGGATATCCGCTTCCACCAGATGGTCATTTCCGTCCTTTAAAGCACCTATATTCATGACCATATCCACCTCTTCGGCCCCATCCTTCACCGCAGTATACGCCTCATAAGCCTTTGCCTGCGTACTCATAGCGCCCAGAGGAAATCCAACCACACAGCAGACCTTTACACCGCTGTCCCTCAGCAGCTCTGCAGCCAGCGGCACATGGCACGTATTCACGCAGACCGAGGCAAAATGGTGTTCCACCGCCTCACTGCAGTACCTTCTGACTTCTACAGCCCGGGCATCCGCCCTTAAAATCGTATGATCTATCTTATCTGTTATCTTCATTTTCTATCTCCATTTCTGCATTCCTGAACTAGGATCCCTTTGATAAGCTCTGTCCCACGTTCCTTCGGGCTGCGGCAGAGAATCCGCACTGCCTGCATCAAAAAGCCAAGCCTCACCTCATCCCGGTCTGCAAACTGGTCCTTTACCCGGCTGTAAGCGTACATAATACGATTGCACTCTACATCTCCCATACCGATATCCTCCACCGACATGATAACAATCCGCTCCCAGAGATACGCTTCCATCTCTCCTCCGCTTAAAAACGCCTCATACGTAAGCATCAGCACTTCCGGTTCCAGCGCCCTGCGGATGCTCTTTTGAAATGCAGACTGCAGCAGTTCCAGATTCAGTCCGTGAGGCGATTCCATCTCATAGAAATGGTTATAGGCATCCGATCGGAAGGCTTTTCCGTTTTCTCCGCCATAGATGGGCGTTAAAAGCTCAATCAGCCTCTTTTTGTATGGTTCCGCACCTTCCGCCTCCGGCACCACCTTACTGCCTCCATCCGGGTAAAGGAAATCCAGGGGCGTATGGCCCAGTTCCCTGCCCGCATGGTTGTGATGATCCCTGGCAAATGCAGGAATCACAGGATATACTCCCGCATCATAGCAATCCTGAACCTTCCGTATCTCCTGTTCCAGTGACTGTTCCTTCTCACAGCCGCACAGATACCGAATCGCCTGGATAAAGCTCAGCGCCTGCATGCCGCCCGCGTCCGGCATATACGGCTCTGTATGATAGCAGATGCATCTCAGATTATATATGTAGGCCAGAGCGCCCTGCTCCGCCAGGCCGATGGTATAGACCGCCTCCAGCTCCAGCTGTTTCCACAGCTCCTCCAGCATAACCGCGCTGGTTCTGTACAGATCGTAGGCGGTGGAAATCGCCTCGTCCGTACTGCCTGCCAGAATATCGCGGTGCAGCTTTAAAAACGCGGCACTCACCTTCATTCCGCTCCTTGTACTGTAGTCCGTTATGTTAGCTCTGTCCATTTGTTTTCTCCTCCATGTTCAATCACGATCCAACGCTCATCCCCACTTGCGCTGATTTCCATTATCCCTTCACAACTCCGCTGCAGATACTGCTCTCCACCTTCTCCTGGGCAATCAGATAAAAGATAACCGTCGGTATAATACTGATTACAATCGATGCAAAGCTTACGGCGTACAGCGTTCCAAAATCACCTTTCAGATTCAAAAGCGCCACTGAGATGGGCTTTAACTGCGGCTTCGTAATCAGCACATTGGCGATTGGCAGTTCATTATAGATAAAAAGGAACGATGTAATCGCACAGGTAGAAAGTGCCGGCTTCGCAACCGGAATAATGACCCGCAGAAGCGTTTGAAACAGGGAAGCACCGTCTATCATGGCCGCCTCATCCAGTTCCTTCGGAATTCCCTCGATATACCCTTTCAGAATGAAAAACACCATGGAAAGATTTACTCCGGCATAGATGACCATCAGTACGAAAAGATTATTTCTCTGACCGATGGCGCTGACCATCTGGACAATCGGCACAATCGCGCTCTGAATAGGTATCATCATTGCGGCAATCAGAAACAGTGTAACCCCTTCGCTTCCCGGTATCCGCTTCCTCGCCGTCACATAGGCGCCCATAACGGATACTCCCAGCATCAGGCAGATAGAACCTGCTGACAGAAAAAGTGAATTGGCAGTGGCACGCAGAATATGCACCATTTTCTCCGCGGAAATATAATTATCCAATCCAAACCGCTGCGGCAGGGCAAAAAAGTCCGCGAAAATAGTCTGGTCATCTTTAAAGGAAGACAGTACTGCAAAATAAAGCGGAAAGATCGTGGTAATCAGCCAGATTCCCGCAGCACAGGCGTAGAGTATCCCGCCCGGCGTAATTTTTCTTTTCTTCACGTCTTTCCTCCTATTCCCCATCCCGCTCAGCGAACACCCGGTTCGTCACGACCGTAATAACCAGACAGAGCACGATCATGAGCACGGCGATGGCATTGGCATATCCAAATTTGCTGTAGGTAAACGCATTCTTATACAGCAGCGTGTTGGGCACATCCGTGGCGTAGCCCGGACCGCCTCCTGTCAGTCCCATAATAAAATCAAAGACCTTGAAGGCACCGGTCAGCACAAAGACGACCACGATCTTAAACGTTGGCTTTAGCTGTGGAAGCGTAATATAGACAAGACGCTGCCACGGGGTAACTCCGTCCATGGCCGCCGCCTCATACACATCCTCCGAGATAGCCGCCATGCCTGAAGAAAATATGATCATCTGAAATCCCACATTACTCCACATATTCACCAGTGCCACGCCCCACATGGCAGTGTGCACGTCGTTAAACAGATTAAAATGTTCTGCGATCCCCAGTTCCTTCAGCAGCACCGGGACAGGCCCCTGTCCCGGCAGCATGATAAAGGTAAACATCAGGCAGATGGCGATTCTGTTGATAACGACCGGTAAAAAGTAACACGTCTTTACAAATCTGATTCCAAAAAACTTTTTGCTCACCACTGTAGCCAAAAACAACGAAACAGGAATTGTCACAAACAGACCGGTAACGCATAAGATTCCCAGATTGATAAACGCCGTTTTCGTCGTATAATCCTTAAAAAATGTCACGTAATTTCCCATTCCCACGAACCGGTACGGATCAGTAGGAATTCCGTTCCACTCAAAAAACGAGGTGAACACCATATTGGCCAGCGGATAGATAATTACGAAGGTGTAGAGCAGGATGACCGGAGCAATCATGAAAAATGCTTCCGGCCGGTACTTTTTACCCCGGACTTTTATTAACAAATCGATCCCCCGCCTTTCTTACTGCGGAAACAGCTTCGCATACTCAGTGTCAAGAGTCTTTGCGATATCTTCCACCGGACGCTCCACAAACATGGTCTGAAGCTCCGTATTCGTGATGTTGATTACACTGGCGTCGTCTAAGTAAGCCGCCATAATGTCGGTTGTATCGCTTCTTGTGGCGTAGCCCTCCATAAATGTCTTCATCGGATTCGGAGACTTGGAGGCGTCATAGTCGATATCCACCGGATAGACCCCACCGCCGGCAACTTCCGCATATCCTTCAAAGGTCTCCTTGGAAAGCATGAAGGCCATCAGCTTACAGGCTGCATCGTACTCCGGTGTACCCGGTTCCGCGGAAATACAAAAGCCCTCGCTGGTAGATGCAAACCAAATATCCTTATTCTCCGGCGCGCTCTCAAAATACGGGAAATTGACACAGTCGATCTGATCTGCAAATTCCATCCCGTTAAAACGGTCAAAGTAATAGCTTGCCGTAAAGAGCATGGCGATCTTTCCCTCACCGAAGGAAGTGACATTGTTCTCCACTTCATAAGAGATGGCGTCTCTGCCGAACACGCCGGCATCCATGAGTTCCTTCATCTTATTCAGCACATCCATCATCTCCGGATCACTCCATTTAACTTCATGGCTGATGAACTTATCCCGGAACTCCAGCCCGTTCATTCGGACCGCCAGTTCACTGAAGAAACGGCCCAAATCGGCTTTTGTCTTGGCAGCTACGGAAAACGGCACGATAGACGGATCCACTTCTTTTAGCTTCTCTGTCATGGTCATCACATCTTCCCATGTCTTCGGCGTCTCAATTCCGTTTTCCTCGAGCAGTTTTGTGTTGACGTAAACCGGAGAACCAATGACAGAGTTTGGAACGCCGTAGATCCCCTCCAGCCCTTTTCGCTCAAAGGAGAAGGAACCGAATACCCCCTCATCCACGGGGCCTGTCCACTCCGGTGATTCTATTAAGGGAGTCAGATCCTTGATCACCCCGTTTTTCGCCCAGTCATAATGCGGAAACGCATCAGAACAGATAAAGAGCGTAGGCGGGCTGCCTGCCGCAACGGAGGCCTTTAAGCTGCTTTTGTAGGATTCCGCATCTGCGATGGAGACATCCTCCACCTCAATATTCGGATTTGCCGCTCGGAATTCCTCCAGCTTTTCCATGTAATACTTTGCCCGGGGCAGTTCCGGATTGGTGTAACGGGACAAATAGGATATCTTGACTTTCTCTCCGTCCGCCTGGCCTGCCTCTGCCTTTGCGGCCGTCTCCTCCTGCTTCGTCTCCGTAGAAACAGCCGCACCGGAGGTATCCTTCGTCTCCGTGGTCTTCGCGCTGCATCCGCTGACCGCAGCAATCATAGCCGCAGTCAGTACCAGTGCTGCAATTCTTTTCATCATAATAAATCCCCCTTCTTTTGTTTTCTTATTTTTTCTTTCTAAAGCTTACCATAACTGCCTTCTCACTCCCATAGTTCTTTTTGGGTTTTTATATGGAAATTTTTGTTTCTCAGAGGTAGAAACGCCTGGCAGACAGAAAAAGCAATGGTTTCTGATGGAATATTTTGTCATATCTGTACTTTTTTGCTTTTCCTTCCCCAATGTTGACTTTGCAAAACCCGTGCTGTATCATTTTCTTAATAAAACACCCTCTCCAGATGTATGACAGTTTGTCCGCAGAACGGAGGGTTAAACGACAGATAAGGAGGCTTTTGTGAGCGGAAAAGGATATTTCTCAAGGCTGGAGTCTAAATTTACATTTATGTATACAATCATTCTGATAGTCGTTATCTCATGTATTGCATGTTCCATCGGGCAGTACAGCAATTCCATCCTGAAAAAGAAATCCCTGGACAGCTGTATTCAAAAACTGGATTTCGCAGGTGAACGCTTCGGGCTGATCCTCGACCGAATCGAAAATGAGTCTCTGCTGCTGACCTTAAATCAGGCTTCCCGCCACGAGGCGGCAAAGAAAGAGGCCGCCTCTCCCTATGAGGAGCACATGGAGGCGGCCTCATTTTCCTCCTATCTGGTAGAGTTTCTCTCCACCCAGAGCGCGGTGGAATCCATCAGCTATTACAGTCCGGATGGCTCCTTCTTTTATCAGGATAACTACGGTGTACTTCCTCCTGTCAAAATCGAGATCCCCCAGGAGGTCCGGGAAGAGTTTTTCAGTTCTTCCCTGAAGTCATCCTGGTATATCCACGAAGCCCCCAATTCTGAGGCCGGCGGAAACTTAACCTTTACCTGCCTGAAAAAATCCTTTGCCTTTACCGGCGAGCCCCTGGGATTTTTTGCACTGACCGTATCGCCGTCACAGATTCGTGAAATCTACAGCGGTTTTTTCTCAGAAAATGAGATTTTCATGATTACGGATAAAAACGGTCTCATCTGTGCCAGCACGAAGGAGGCACTTCCCGGAAAAAGAGTGAAAGAGGTTTTCTCCGACGGTGCCTCCCTCCAGACAGGGAATACGATCACCCTTGATTCCACAAAGTATCTCTGCACCTTCCAGCCGGAAAAAGATCTGAATTTATTCGCCCTCACTCCGGAATCGCAGGTTTATCACGATTCCCGTTCCCTTGTGTCCGTAATTCTTGCCATCGGGATCATCTCCAGCATCTTTACCTTCTTTCTGTTCCGCTATTCCACCAGAAAGATCATGCTTCCCGTCAACCAGATCATTTCGAATGTCCGCGCCATGTCGGATGGCGACTACGGAGTGAGAATCTCAGTCCGGGAAGGTCAGACAGATGAAATCAGCCTGCTGGCCGGCCAGATCAACCGGATGGCAAAAAACACTCAGGACTTACTGGCCCGCGTTCACCGTGAAAATGAATTAAAACGCCGTTATGAGCTCTCCTGCATTCAGCTTCAGATGCAGCCTCATTTCCTGTACAATACGTTGGAAACACTTTGCGGCATGATCGAGATGAACAATAAGAGCGAAGCCATCGGCCTGGTAAACCTCATTTCCGGGTTTTACCGCGGGGCATTGGGCAAAGGAAAGGAAATCATCACGCTGGAGCAGGAACTGAAGATCACCCGTGACTACTTGAAGATTATGCAGAAACGGTATCCGGGCTGCTTTTATTTCGAGACTTCCATGGAACCGGAAGTACTGTCCTGCTGTATTCCCAAGCTCACCCTTCAGCCACTGGTAGAGAACTCCATTATCCACGGCCTGCAGCTTTTTACCTCCGACAGAGCCGGATTGATCACTATCACGGGATACACGGAGGATTCCTTAATCTGTCTGAAAATCACGGATAATGGAAGCGGGATGGATGACGAGACGGTAGCCCGCTTAAACAGTCAGATTTTTTCAGAGGAACGGAGTTCGTTCGGAATTCACAGCATAAAAAAACGGCTGAAGCTGTATTTTGCTGTAGCCGATATTGTGGTGACCTCCAAAATTGCAGAAGGAACCGTCATTACGATCCGAATTTCCAGACAGCAGGAAAACCCTGACAGAAAGGATTAGCCCTATGACCTATCAATTCTTAATTGTTGACGACGAATATTTTGTAAGGCAGAGAATCCGGCTCTGTATTCCGTGGAAAGAGTACGGCTTCGAGTGTGCGGGAGAGGCAGCTAATGTGGAGCAGGCCCTTCATTTTCTGCAGACGGTCCCCATCGATCTCGTCCTTCTGGACATCTCCATGCCAGGTCCCAACGGACTGGAGCTTCTCCGCATGATGAAGGAAAAGAACAGTCAGGCGAAATTCATTATCCTGTCCGGATTTGCCACCTTTGAATACGCCAGGCAGGCCATCGCATACAACGTGACCAATTACTTATTAAAACCCATTAACACGGAAGAACTGATCCAGGCCATAACAGGAATCCGGGAAACCCTCGATAAAAACAACCATTTAAAACAGGAGCGCCTGGCCTGGCAGGAAGCCCGCCTCATCGCCGAGCATGTGGAAAAAAATACCTTCTTCCAGAATATTTTCTACGGCCACGCCCTGGGCTCTGAAAGTGCCGGTCTGGCGGAGTTCGGCGTAATTCCCGATACACCGTGTACCGTTGTGATCTTCGACGGCCAGCCAAAGATTACGCACAGCCTCTCCTTTCAGGAACGCTCCTCCTTTCAGCAGGCCCTCGGTAATCTCTCCGGCTGCCTGCTGTCCGGAAAATCAGGCTGTGTCCAGGTAACGGATATCTATAACCACCAGGTTCTGATCATTCCGCAAACACAGCTGCCTTTCGGACCGGATCATTTTCTGGGACGCCTCTCCGCCGCTGCCTTGGAAAATTTTTCAAAGGATATCGTCTGCGGATATGGAAATGGGGAGGACAGCCTTGCCGCAGCCATCAGTTCCGCCTACCAGACTGCCCTGCAGTTTTTCACCTTTCGCACCGTCTACGGAACAGAGAGCGGCGCCTTCCACACCCGTCTGCCGGAAAAGCAGGCGCTGGAACAGCTAAATACTTCCATACGGGGAATCGCGGGCGGCCTGCTGAAAAAAGACCACCAGGTTATCTTAAACAGCCTTCATTCCGTTTTTCAGATCATCGGGCAGGAACAGTTTTCGCTTCCTGCCCTGGAATCCGCGCTCTCCTCCCTGCTCTCTGCCGCCATCGAATACGCAGTCCACAGCGGAATCGAACTCTTCGCAGGCAGCGGCGGCTCCGCCTATACCGCGGCCGGAATCATCTATCACGGATGCAGCCTGGGTGAAATCGAAGAAAAATTTACGAATCTCTTTCTCTCGCTCCCCGGGAGCCGGGAGATGGACGAGGTTCCCATGATCCAGCGGATTGTGCTCCAGGCCGCCGAACTGATCGAGCAGGAATACAGCCGTACCGACATGGGGCTTCAGTATATTGCATCTGTCCTGCTGATCAGCCCCGCCTATTTAAGCCGCAATTTTAAGCGGATCAAACAGTATTCCGTCATGCAGTACATCACAAAATGCCGCATGGAGCACGCCTGGGACTTACTGAGCGGGGGCAGGCTTTCTATCGCGGCAGCAGCTGAAAAGACTGGCTATCAGGACGCTTTTTACTTTTCCAAGTGCTTTAAACGGTATTTTGGAATATCGCCATCGCAGGTCGACCGGTAAATTTCTATGAATAACCCCATCCTCCCCGGAATATACTGAACCAGAAGACAAGATTGGGGGAGAAACAAATGGAAAAATCAAAGCTGCAGGCCACCCTAAAAACCCTGCTCATCTCGTACATACTGACCGGAATTCTCCTGGTTGTTCTGGCCTTTGCCCTCTATAAATTCCGGTTAAAAGAGGGACAGATCCGCATCGGAGTCAACGCGGTCTACATCATCACGTGTCTGATCGGCGGACTCATCATGGGAAAAAGCATCAGACAGCGGCGTTTTTTCTGGGGACTGACCCTGGGACTCGTCTATTTCCTGGTGCTTCTAGCGGTCTCCTTTTTGCTGAACAAAGGGCTGAACGGAACGATGAACCAGATTCTTACAACCATGGCTATCTGTGCCGCCAGCGGCACCATCGGCGGGATGATCAGCTGATTCTCCGCCTGCGGCGGGTCGCCTGAAGGCAAGCTGCACCAACTTATGATATAAAAACAAGTGCCGGAGACACCGGCTCTGTGGAGCTTACTTCTGATCCACAGGCCGGTGTCTCCGGCATTTTCCTTATCATTTGCACATTATTACGGTCTTATATAGGCATAGCCTTCCGCCTGCCGCTCCGCCAGTTCCACCCCCCCCCCGGCCGGAACCACCGTTACGAAGTCAAAGATATCGTCCTTCGTCAAGCCGGTTCCCTTCAGGGCATTCCCGCAGGCGGCGAATCTTATCCCTTCTTCGGACAGGGTTTTCATCGCTGTTTCATGTTCCGGTGATGATAACGCATATCCCTCCACCGCTGCCGAATTCGCCAGCACTTCGATCATGCAGCTCTCCTTCGCCTCTTTATAATAAGCGTTCATATTCTTCACATTCCCAAGAACCAGTGGCCACCGGTCCGTTTCATCGATATGATAAATCACCTTCATACTGCCGCCTCCTTACGCGTCAACGTTCTGCTCATTTGGAAGATACATGTGCACCCGGTCGATCCGGTTCTTATCCAGCCTGTCCACTACCAGGCGGATTCCGTCACAGACGACGCTCTCGCCTTCTTCCGGAAGGCGGTCCAGCTGTCCGATAATCAGGCCGCCAATCGAATCGTAATCCTCTGATTCCAGTTCCAGTTCCAGCTGATCATTCAAATCATCCAGCTTCATGGAACCTTCCACCACATATTCACCGGGGCCAACTTTAACCAGCTCCTGTTCCTCATCCTCATCATACTCATCCCGAATCTCGCCGACAATCTCCTCCAGTAAGTCCTCCAGAGTAATCATTCCGGCCGTAGCCCCGTACTCATCCAGCACAATAATCATGTTATTGCTGGTCTGACGCATCTCCACCATCAGCTCCGCCGTGTTCTTATACTCATATGTATAGAGCGGCTCACGGAGCAGATCACGGATATGAAACTCTTCATTCCGGTCGATGAGGAGGACATCCTTCATGTTAATGATACCGATTACGTTGTCCGTCGTCTCTTCGTATACGGGCATACGGGTATATTTTTCCTCGCGGAAGATATCGATCAACTCATCGTAGGTAGCGTCTACCTCAACCATCGCCATATCGATTCTAGGAACCATAATATCCTTTGCCACAGAATCACCGAAATCGAATACATTATTAATAATCTTCTTCTCTTCCGATTCGATTACGCCCTCTTCGTGGCTTACCTCCACGATGGTGCGCAGCTCATCCTCGGTGATGGCCTCCTGCTTCCGGTTGGGATCCACATGGACAAGGCGCAGAAAACCGGAGGACAGCACATTGACCGCATAAATCACCGGTGTCATGACCGTCATGAACAGGTAGATGAATTTTGCATATTTTAATGAAATTTTCTCAGAATACAGGGTAGAAATCGTCTTCGGGGAAATCTCACCGAATACCAGAATTACCAGCGTCAGAACGCCGGTAGCAACGCCAACCGCCTTATTGCTCCAGATATTCATGGCCAGTGTTGTGGACATGGAGGAAGCCGTTAAGTTCACTACGTTGTTTCCCACAAGAATCGCGCTCAGCATCTTACCCTGGTCCTCCAGAACCTTCGTCAGCGTAACAGCGCTTTTGTCGCCCGCCTCTGCCAGGTTTCTGATCCGAATTTTATTCACCGTGGTAAGTGCAGTCTCCGCGGAAGAGAAAAATGCAGACAATCCAATCAATAGAATCAAAATAAGCAACTGTATATAGTCACTTGAATCCAAAAAAATCAACTCCTATTTTTCATATTTTGCTATTGATTCTACAATAGAAAAGCGGCCGTGTCAATAAGGCGGCCGCTTTATCCCTCAATTCACGCAGTAATTCAGCGTTCTTTCCAGGCTCTGATCAGTTCCAGAACCAGCATCATTCCGGCTCCGAAGAAAATAAACATATCCCCCAGATTAAATACAACCCGTTTTAATCTGCCGAACTGAATGCTGAAATAATCCACCACATAGTCTCTCACGAGACGGTCATATAAATTGCTGACGGCTCCGCCGAGAGTCACCGATAAGGCAAGCTTATCAGCGATATTTCCCTTCTTAGGCAGCATCCACACGAGTCCGCCGCCAATGAACGAAGCCACCGCCAGGGGAACCATCTTCACGTATTCCGGCTTCTCTTTTAAAAAGCCAAAGGAAAATCCGGGATTGTGGTTCTTATGCAGTACGATCCTGCCTCCCGTCCCGTTCAGTTCTTTGGGAAATGAGGATTCCTCCTGCTCTTCAATCGCCTTTTTTATACAGAGATCCACTGCCGCCAGCAGCACGATGATACCGATAAATACCATGACGCACACTCCTTCCGTCTTTATTATCTCCATTTTACTATGTTTTTTATCCATAGTCCAGTAATTCCCGCCCTGAAAGCTGCATACATTACTAAAAAGAATGTGGGAGTTTTTTCATGCCAGTCTGTGATTTTAATCCCGCCTCGGAAGAGTACGCCGACTTTATCATCCGCCACAACAACAGTTCCCCGGAAGATATCCTGCTGCAGCAGAAGGCGGGCTGCATCGATTATGTGGACCAGGAGTTTGCCGTCGTTTACAGTCAGCTGGAGCCGCTTCTCCCTATTACCACAAAAACATATACGTATTTTGCCATTCCCACGCTCTATACCCTGCTCGATACCACCAGCATGGAATCCTCCGGAATCATCCAGACCGCTCAGCAGCCCTCCCTCAATTTGCGGGGAGAAGGCACCATGATCGGATTCATAGACACGGGAATCGACTACCGCAACCCATTGTTCCGCCTTCCGGACGGCAGTTCCAGGATTGCAGGCATCTGGGACCAGACCCTGCCCGAGCCGACAGGAACCATGGATGCTTCCTTCGGGATACCGGCCTCCACGCCTGCCATGAGCTTCTCCTATGGACAGGAATTTCTTAAGCCCCAGATCGATGAAGCGCTTCGTTCTTCCGATCCGCTCTCCGTGGTGCCCTCCATGGACACCTCCGGGCACGGCACCTTTATGGCGGGTATTGCGGCCGGAGGCGCGACACCGAATGAAGATTTTACAGGCGCCGCTCCTAACTGTTCCATCGGAGTCGTCAAGCTGAAACCGGCGAAGCAGTATCTCCGGGACTTCTACTTAATCCCTGAAAATGCCATCGCCTATCAGGAAAATGATATCATGATGGGAATAAAATATTTAAAGCTGTTAGCGCTCCGGCAGAACCTTCCTCTTGTCATCTACATCGGTCTTGGCACAAATTACGGAAGTCATGACGGCACCTCTCCTGTTGGACTGGTTTTAAACAACCTGGTCCGCTTTGTAGGCGTCTCTGCAGTCCTTCCGGCCGGCAATGAAGCCGGGCTCCGCCACCATTACATGGGACGGCTGTTAAACGACCAGGAATACGATGATGTAGAAATACGGGTGGCAAACGGGGAACGGGGCTTCTTCATCGAGCTGTGGGCCACGGAGCCGGAGCTCTATACCGTGGGCTTCGTCTCTCCGACAGGAGAGATGATTCCAAGGCTTCCTATCGGTCTCGGAGCAGAGATTACCGTTCCCTTTACTCTGGAACAAACAGTCATTACCGTCAATTACCGAACCACGGAGATTGGTTCCGGAAGCCAGTTCGTCCTGATGCGCTTTGAAGCGCCCACCGCCGGAATCTGGCACATCCGTGTCTACAACTCCCTGTTCATCACCGGAATCTTTCACATGTGGCTCCCTGTGGAGGGCTTCATCAGTGAAGATACCTTTTTTTTGCGTTCCGATCCGAACACCACCATCACGGAGCCTGCCAATGCCGCAGTCCCCATAACGGTCAGCACCTATAACCACATCAATAACAGTATCTATATCCACTCCAGCAGAGGCTACACCCGGGGCGGTTTAATCAAGCCTGATCTGGCAGCCCCCGGGGTCAATGTATACGGTCCCGGATTGTCTCCGGGCGGAGCCGGAGAGACCTTCCCCATGACGCGGCGGACCGGTTCCTCTGTGGCAGCGGCCCATGTGGCCGGTGCGGTAGCCGACCTTTTCACCTGGGGCATTGTCCGCGGCAATAATACCGCCATGAGCGACGCCAGCGTACGCGCATACTTAATCCGGGGGGCAAACAGAAATCCAGCCTACACCTATCCCAACCGTGAGTGGGGATACGGTACGCTGGATCTCTATCAAACGTTTTTACGTATCAGGGAGTAACTCAGTGATAGCCTCTCATCTGAATGAGGGGACCTCCGTTTTTATCGAGATACGCTCTCGTTATGACGACGGAACCGATCTCAGGGTCCTTTGGAATTTCATACATAATATCCAGCATGAAATCCTCAATAATGGAACGAAGGGCCCTGGCTCCGGTTTCTTTCTTCATCGCCTGCTCCGCAATCCATTCCAGTGCGTCGTCCTCAAATACAAGCTTCACCTCATCAAGCTCCAACAGCTTCTCATACTGCTTCAAAATCGCATTTCTCGGTTCCTTTAAAATCCTCACCAGCAGCTCTTTGGTCAGAGACTGCAGCGTAACCGTAATCGGCAGACGTCCCAGAAACTCGGGAATCATACCGAACTTTCTTAAATCCTCATTGGTCACACGGCCTAAAATGTCAGGATCCTTATCGTACTTATCCTTAAGCTCCGCCGCAAATCCGATGGAAGACTTATTCGTTAAGCGCTCCTTAATAATATCTTCCAGATCCGGAAATGCGCCTCCGCAGATAAATAAAATATTATCCGTACTGACCGTAGTCATGGGGGTCAGTGCATTCTTCTGATTGGAGCCGACCGGCACCTCCACATTACTGCCCTCGAGAAGCTTTAACAGCTCCTGCTGAACCGATTCCCCGCTGACATCGCGGCTGTTGGTATTTTTCTTCTTTGCAATCTTATCGATCTCATCGATGAAAATGATGCCGCGCTGCGCCCGGTCCACGTCGTTGTCGGCAGCCGCCAGAAGCTTGGATACGACGCTTTCAATATCATCGCCGATGTATCCGGCCTCCGTAAGAGAGGTGGCATCCGCAATCGCCAGCGGCACATCCAGCAGCTTCGCCAGAGTCTTTACAAGATACGTCTTTCCGCTTCCCGTAGGCCCGATCATCAGAATATTGGATTTCTCAATCTGTACGTTTTCCTCCTCTTTCTTATCGGAATCCACCAGAAAAACCCGCTTATAATGGTTGTAAACTGCAACGGAGATCACCTTTTTTGCCTGCTCCTGTCCGATCACATACTCATCCAGCCTCTGTTTGATAATGTGAGGCGCCGGTATATCCTTTAAATCGAATTCCGGCTTCTTCGTCTCAGCAGTTCTCTTCTTGATCTTCTGCTTCTTTGGTATCTCCACATTCTGCTGATTTAAATTGCTGAAATCACTTAGATTTAAGTTCATATAAGGCATGTTCTGAATCTTCGACAGATCAAAACCGCCCTGTGTCACTGAATCAAATGCCTTCTGCATACAGTCATGGCAGAGATTCATCCCGCCCATGGTGACCATGGGACCGGTCTTGCTCTCCGGCCTGCGGCAGACGTAGCAGATTTTTTCATACTCATCATCGTCCTTTGCCGGCTTCTTCTCTGCCTCCTCCGACACAGCCCTGTCTTCTTCTTTTCTTTCCTTCGCCTCTTCCAGATATTCTTTATCTTCCAAAATAGTTTCTCCTTTTATATGTAATCGATCATCTGCCCTGCAGGCCTGCATTTCCACCGACCGCAGAAATTAATCTGTTTCCATTACATGAACGCTGTTCGGCCCGCATTACACCGGGCCGTCCGCCGGACTTCACACTGCCGGCGCACCTGTTTATTATAAATCATTTGCTTTCATCCTACAAGAGCGCCGCCGCATTTTAGACTTTTTTAACAACTTCATGGTTCCGGTCTTTTTCCCGCCTGCAACGCGACAGCACTGCCGGCGGCAGCTCGGACAGCTGAGAAAAGAAAAAGCGCGCGAAGAAGACACATCTGCCTTCTCCGCGCGCCTGCGCGCTGTCACTGTTTTTGAATCGGTCATTTCTTCCTTATCAGTTTACGGAATTCTCTGCCGGCTTCTTATCCAGTGTGATATCTACGTTTCTCTCCACATACTGCCCATTTTCCAGAGACTGCACGGTAACGGTGACGGTTGTTCCGCCCTCATAATACTTCAGCATGTTGGTTAAGTCATCGTATGTCTTGATACTCTGACCGTCAAATTTGGTTATAATGTCCTTCTCGCGGAGGTCTGACTTGGATGCTGCGCCGCCTTCCACGATCTTATAGATAAAGACACCCTGCGGCATGCCAAGCTGCTGGCTGGTCGCCGCGTCAATATTCTTGCACTGGATTCCCAGATAGCCCTGCTCGGTATCCGCCACCTGAGTCCTGGTCTTTCTCGTCATCAGAGTGTCGATGATGTTCTGAGCCTTGGAGATCGGAATCGCATATCCCATGCCTTCTACTTCCGTTGACGAGTATTTGGCAGAGTTGATGCCAATGACCTCACCCTGCATATTCAGGAGTTCGCCGCCGCTGTTGCCGGGGTTAATGGCTGCATCTGTCTGAAGAAGATCTCTGCTCACACCGTCTTCTGTCTGTACAGTACGGTCAAGTGCGCTGATATATCCGACCGTTACGGACTGGCCATAACCAAGTGCATTACCGATCGCTACGACGCCCTGCCCTACCTTGATGGTATCAGAATTGCCAAGGCTGGCAATCGCGATCTGGCTCAGGGTATCAGACGGAATATCCTTAAGCGCCACTGCGATTACAGCTAAGTCGCTGTCCGCGTCTGTTCCCTTGATGGCGGCATCTACAGCAGTCTGGTCAATGAAGGTAACCTTCAGTTCCTCCGCGCCCTGTACCACGTGATTATTGGTAACGATCAGGAGTTCATCGTCATTCTTTCCTACAATAATTCCGGAGCCGCTGCCCACGCCCTCTCTCTGCATCGGGCCGAAAAATGTCTGGCTCTCGTAGATTACTTTACTCGTAATGGCAACTACCGACGGCATTGCCTTATCTACAATCGCAGATACGTCCATATTCGCAGAGGTTCCAGTGACCTGCCCTGTCGTACTGTTCGACGATGCAGCTGCTGACCCATCTGATGACGGAAGCGTCTCCGCCTGGCTGATTTCCACCTGATTTTTCTGGTTGTAGCTGCCTGCTGCCCAGTTAATTCCAACCATGGTGCTTCCGGCTACCACACCAAACACCAGTGCCGCTCCCACAACCGCTGCCGCTCTCTTAGCAAAGCCCGATTTCTTCTTCGGCGGCTTTGGTCCTTCCGGAACAGATCCCTGTGCCATTCTCTGATACTGGTGTTCCTGGTAATGCGGAATTCCCTGCTGTCCTCCATAGGGCTGCTGATTGGGTGACCCCTGCTGATAACCATAGGCGGAACGGTATGCATTCTGGCTCTGGCCGTTCTGACTGCCCTGATAAACGTTCTGACCGCCCTGGTACTGGTTCTGTCCCATCGGCTGTGCCGTTCTGTAAGGCTGCTGGTTCTGAGTCTGATTGGAATTCATACCCTGATTCATGCTCTGCCCCTGGTTCATTCCCTGGTTTTGATTTTCCTGAAACATCTGCTGTCCATATGCGGAACGGTCTTCCTGTCTTGTGTATTCCGGCTGAGATTCCTTTTTCTCATAGCCGCTTTCATGCTTTGTTTCCTCTGGATCCGGATCCCTCATTGTAAAGTTTGTTGTTACAGGTTCTTCTTTATGTTCTTCAGGAGTCATGCGGCCCAGATCATTGTTTTCATTTTCATTATACATAAAAACTATCCCCTTTCCTGTTTCCTTTGTTTTCTTTTGATATCTGAAGTTTATCAATGAAATGTGACTATTTTGTGATAAAATTATATTGAATATGTGAAAACCGCAAAAAAAGACATCTTCCGGGCTTTTCTAGTCCTGAAAGATGTCTTTTTGATTGTCTGTCCTATCGTTTATGCCGCATTGGGCGGTGGTACCGTAATTACCTCACCGGACTCAGAGCCGCCTGGCTGAACAGTCCCTCCGCCTCCCGGCCCCGGCGAACCGCCCGGTCCCGGTGATGTCGTCTCTGGTGCGCTGGTGGATTCATGAGGTGCCGTTGTCGGCTTTACCCCGGGTCCCGTGCTGGAATCCGGAGATTCCGTCACTCCGTCTCCCGGCGAAGAAGGCCGGACAGCTTCGGTTGTCTCTCCAGGCCTTACCGGATTGGAAGGCTTTGTACCGTCTGTTGCCGCCGTCTCTCCCGGCTTCGTCCCCTCTGCTGCCGTGGTCTCTCCCGGTTTCGTCGGCTTCGTCCCCTCTGCCGCCGTCGTCTCTCCCGGCTTCGTCGGTCTCGTCCCCTCCGCTGCCGTGGTTTCTCCCGGCTTCGTCGGCTTTACAGGATCTCCGTTCTCATCCGTCTCCTCAATCGACATGCCCTCGGATGAAGACTCACGCTCATCAGTCTCATCGGATTCCTTCGTAGCTTTCTCTGTCTCCTTCGTCTCCTTCGGTACATATCCCTCATTGGTCGGAACATGATCGACACTGACTCCCTGCTTGTACATACCGGAATCCGCAGAGATCTTCGCACTGATCTTCTTTACCAGATCAGTTGGCTGATAGCCCTCCTCGTTATAAAGGAATTTATGAAGCTCTGCCACATTTGATTCCAGAGTCTGGGGAATCACGCAGTCTCCCTTCTTCCCCATAATCATGGCATCACGGGCAAATGGGAAGCCTCCCGTCTCACCGATGTGGTATTTGCCAATATCCAGAATCAGACTGGTAAAATCACTGAATGACAGCGATGTTTCAATCTGCTCTACTTCCATCAGAAGAATCCGATTTAACAGACCCAGATCCGCCTTTTTCGCCTTTTCAAACGCCTTTTGAATAATCAGACGCTGTCTCTCTGTTCTAGCATAATCGGTATCCATCAGACGAAGACGGCCGTAGGCAACCGCCTGGACACCATCCAGATGCTGAACACCAGCCGACTTAAGCTGTGTCGACGGAACTCCTGTCTTCTGTACTGTTTCTGTTATAAAGGAATTGATATAACGGAATTCCGGCTTGCTGATCTCGACATCCTCGATGCCGCCCAGCATGTTGATCCCATCCGCTACCGCCTTCCAGTTAAATGTCACATAATCCTTCACATTTAAGTCCAGATTCCTGTTCAGCGCAGACAGCGCCTGTACGGCACCGCCGTTTGCATACGCAGAGTTGATTTTATTGTAAGTGCCGTTATCATTCGTATTCATATACGTATCGCGGAACACGGATACCAGCTTAATCTCCCCTGTATCGCGGTTGATATTGCAAAGCATGATTACGTCTGTATTCGTACCTTTATGTACGTTACCGTCCCGGCTGTCCACACCAAACACGGCGATCGTCCAGTATCCCTTCATATGCTCCGTCTTTTCCACAGGCAATTCTGAATTCAGTACTTTATCCGGATCGTAATCGTTCGAATGCTTCAGTCCGCTGTTTAACCGCAGAGCATAACCGTAAAAACCAATACAAATCAGCGTCAGAACCTCAGCAACTGCCATAACAATGATTCGTCTGATTTTTTTCTTCTTTGCAGCCTGCGCCGCCGACCGGCTTGCAGCCGTTCTGCTGGCAGAGTCCTGAGGCCTTCTTCCACCCATTCCACCGGAACCGCTACCACCGTCTCCGGTCTGGGTCCCCTGAAGCGACTGATATCTCGGCTCATAACCGGAGGTTCCCGACATCCGCCTTCTGTTGTCATTTCCCTGAGACTGTCCACTCCCGGCTGGTCTTCCGGCCATTCTCGATGCTCCGGAGGCGTTCCCGACATCCGGTCTCGCACCTTCCATCCGTGCCCTGCCGCTGCCATTTCCGGGGGCGCCGGCTGGTCTGGCACCGCCCTGAGGCTGCCCGCTGCCGCTTACCCTTGATCCATTTGCTGAACTGCCCTGCGGTGCACCGCTTCCGGGTACTCTGGCATTTCCATTCTGCGGACCGCCGCCTGCCTGTCTGGCGTTACCGCCCTGGGGGCCGCCGTTCCCCGATGGTCTGACACTTCCGCCCTGGGGATTGCCGCTCCCCGATGGTCTGGCACTGCCTCCCTGGGAGCCGCCGTCTCCGGCTGGTCTCTTACTTGCGCCCTGCATTCCGCTGTTTCCGGCGGGTCTCACATTTCCACTCTGTGCACCGCTGTTCCCGGCTGGTCTCGCACTTCCGTTCTGCGCCCCACCGTTCCCGGCTGGTCTCGCTGCACCGCCCTGGGCGCCGTTACTTCCAGCAGGTCTGGCGTTTCCGTTCTGGGCTCCGCCGTTCCCCGACACTCTGGCATTCCCGCCCCGGGGAGCGCCGTTTCCCGGAGTTCTTCCCGTATCAGCAGAAGACCGGCCCTGTCCCTGCGTACCTTCCGCCGGGCGGCTCACGGGTCTGCCTGCCTGCTGTCTTCCGTATGTGTCACCGCCCGCATCACTGTAACCTGCGGGACCTAAGTCGTCATCATATTCCTTGTTCATGTATATAACCTCATCCTCTGGTGCCTGCTGTACCGGACTTTCATCAGTACGCATTTTTATTGATAAACCCTTTGAACACAGTCAAAAACAAAATCTTGAAATCAAATCCCAGGGTCCAGTTCTCGATGTAATATAAATCATGCTCGATTCGTTTCGTGATAGAGGTGTCTCCACGGTAGCCGTTGACCTGGGCCCAGCCGGTAATTCCCGGACGGACCTGATGCTTGATCATATAGCGCGGTATCTCCTCTTTAAACTTCTCTACAAACAGCGGACGCTCAGGTCTCGGTCCCACCAGGCTCATATCACCCATCAAAACGTTGAAAAACTGAGGCATCTCGTCAATACTTGTCTTCCTGATAAACCGTCCGATCGGTGTCACACGCGAATCATGGGGCGTCGTCCATCTGCTCTTCTCCTCAGAAGGCGCCTGGACCACCATGGACCGGAACTTGTACATCTTAAAAGGTCTGTTATGAAGTCCCACCCGTTCCTGGCTGTAGATCAGCGGCCCCGGAGATGTCAGCTTAATGAGCACAGCGGTCACCAGCATAACCGGCGAAAACAGCACAATCGCCGCAATGGCTCCGAAGATATCAACAATCCGCTTCATAATCGCATTGACCGGATCGGTCAGCGGTACGTGTCTGATATTGATAACCGGCAGCCCCTGTAAGTCCTCGGTATAGGGACGGGTCGGTATGATATTATTATAATCGGGAATAAATTTGGTATGGACGCCTGATTTTTCACAGGAAGCCACGATTTTTTCCAGATTTGCATATTCGTCTATGCTCAGCGTGATGGCGATCTCGTCGAGAGAGTTGAGCGCCAGAATCTCATCTAAATCGCTCACTTTGCCGATCACATGGATCGACTTATACTCGGTTCCCCATTCCTTATGGTCATCGAGAATCCCCTTGACCTGATAGCCCCACTCCAGGTTCTGCTGCACCCGGTCGATAAACCCTTCCGCGGCGCGGCTGTAACCAATGAGCAGAATATGCTTCTGATTATACCCCTTGGAGCGCATAGAATGAAGAGCGTAACGGATCAGATTCCGCTCCAGCGTTTCCAGTATAATATTAATCGCGAAGAAATAAAATACCATTCTCTTCGAAAAGTTCCAAAAGTACGGATTCTTGTTAAGAAGAAACAAGACCATGGTAACAAGCAGAAACCCGATCAGATTGGCCTTACAGATATTAGCGAACTCATATCGCCTCTGCTGCACCCGCTTCGGAGCATAGAGATGGAATATGCCGTAAAGCAGCAGATATCCCGGCACGATGATAATGAGCGCCGCAAAATAGTACTGCGGTGCCAGCAGCTTCTTCTCAGGGCTGAATAAACGGTTCCCCATAAGCAGAATGAACCATGCCAGAGCATAGGAGGCTATAATAACCAGCCCATCCAGCACGACATGAAACCCGTTCAGTTTTTTCTGATTGTCCTTTATCATAGCAGCAAAACCTTCCTGTCATACGACGAAAACCTGACTTGTCCATGATAATACGCAATAATTTCTCGTATATTATACATGATAATGTACCATGATGCCATTAAATAATTCTTAAATCGCCGTAAGTTTTTTTAATCTGTTACAATTCACAGCCCCGCTGTAAGTCTCTGGCGTCCGGCTCTGCCGGTTTACGCGGCCTTTCCTGTTCCGGTTTCGGGCATAAGCACTTCTAAACGTGCAGGATTTTTCTAAAAGCCAGGAGTAATGCCCAAACTCGCTGCGCTCAAACAGGTGGGCATTACCCCTGAACGAAAAATTCTGCGCGTTAAGAAGTGTTAATACCCTACAAAGTCACAGGAAAGGCCGCGTAAACCGGCAGAGCCGGACGCCGGAGGCTTACAGCGGCGCCGTGAATTATTTTTTTAATCTTCTTTTGAGAAATTCCCACACATAGAGAAGCGTGCCGGTAAAGAGTTCCCATTCAATCTGCAGATAATTCCCGATATGTTCTGTCCGGAACGCCACTTTTTTACATGTACCAAGGGTTTTTATTCCCTCACAAAAGCCTTCCGCGTAGTCGGCGCCATAGCCCATTTTTTTGAAAAACAGGTATTTAATTCCGGTCCCGGCCAGGAGAAACGGCAGATTAAACAGCAGCTGAAGAAGCGGCATGTTCTTATAATTCAAATAAATATTGTTTCTTGCCGCCAGTTTTACCTTGAAGGAATTGTATTTGGAACCGCTGGTTCCGCTTCCCACATGGTAAACCTCTGCGGCCGGGCAGTATACGTTGTCATATCCGTATATCCTGGCCCGGTAGCCGACATCCACATCCTCTAAATAGGCAAAATGAGATTCGTCGAAGTATCCAATCTCCTCGAAGACCTCCCTCCGGTAGATCGCCGCTGCCGCACAGGCCGCAAACACACGGCACGGGCGTTTATATCCGGTAACCGGCTGTCCGACGCCTCTCTGGAATGCCCAGCCGGGCAGACTGTACATATCTCCCGCGTCGTCCATCAGTTCCTTGTGATACAGCTGGAGAATCCGGCTGCTCACTGAAAATATCTTCGGGGAACGCTCTATCATCCGGATCATTTCCCGGATGTAATCCGGCTTCGGTTCCGTATCGTTATTTAAAAGGATTACATAGGGCGTCTGCGCTTTTTTGATGCCAATATTAACCGCGCCCGGAAACCCGATATTATCAGGCAGGAACACAGAAGGAATTTCATGCTCCTTCAGCCACTCCACGCTTCCATCCGAAGATCCGTTGTCCACCACCAGAACATCAAAGTTCTTCTCACTCTGAGCCGCAAGAGCCGCAAAACACGGTTCCATAAACTTCAGCCCGTTATAGTTTGGAATAACGACTGTTACTTTCCTTGACATCTCATACCTCCAGCCGATAAGGCTCCCCGATTTTCTCCCTGCGCAGGTCGCGTAAAGCGAAGTTGGATTTGCGAAGCGTTAAGTTGGGATTGTAATACGGATCGCCATTCTTTAAGATATCCGGCCACTTGTCCGCAAACATCTTAATCTCCCGGTTAAACCGCTCCACCTTCTCAGGCGTGTCCTCGAGCCCCCGGGATTTGGACTCATAGTGATAGAAAAGCGCATACGGCGCGTATACCACAAGCTTACCCAAAGACCGGATCTTCATGCAGTAATCGATGTCATTGAACGCGACGGCCAGTTCCTCCGAGAAGCCGCCGACCGTTTCAAACAGCGATTTTTTGCTCATCATACAGGCCGCGGTCACCGCACTGTAATCCTGAGCACACATGGCCCGGTTGAAATAGCTGCTCTCCGCCCGGTGAAGGCCGATGAAGGTATGACCGGCAATGCCGCCGAATCCCACGACCACTCCCGCATGCTGGATGGTATCGTCCGAATAGAGAAGTCTGGCTCCCGCGATCCCCACATCGTCCCTCTGGCAGAATCCCAGCATCTCCTCGATACTTTCAGGATTGATCAGCTCCGTATCGTTGTTCAGGAACAGGAGGTACTCTCCTGAAGCTGCTGTCACGCCAAAATTATTGATTGCGGAGTAATTAAATTCCCGCTCCCATGTAACCACATGCACAAAATCAAATTCCTTCTGAATCCGTTCGTAATAATCAAAGGTCGCCTGCTCCGTGCTGTTGTTCTCCACAATCACAAACTCCAGATTCTTATAGGTTCCCTTCTCGATCAGGGAACGCATGCACACATCCAGATCCGCGGCATGATCCTTATTGGGAATGATGACTGATACCAGAGGATTCCCGGTTATCTCGAATTTCGTATGGTAAATTCCGTAATCCACGCCCTTTTCCACGGACAGCGCCCGGATTCCCATACGCTCATAATGAGCCTGAATGGCCCGCGCCCCCGCCTCGAAGGCGTAAAGCTTGCTCTCCGGATTGCTGGAGGTGGAATTCTGATGGCAGCGCCAGTGATACAGTGCCTTCGGCACGTGGTATATCTTCCTGGCCTTCTCCGTACACCGGAAAATAAAGTCGTAATCCTGGGCTCCGTCAAACTCTTCTTGAAAGCCCCCGACCTCGTCTAATAATTCCCGGTTTACCACGAATAAGTGGCAGATATAGTTCACACTCGTCAGCAGATCCGGGTTAAAGTCAGGCTTGAAATGCGGTTCAAACAGTTCTCCGCCGTCGATATCCAGCTTGTCCTCATCCGTGTAGACCACATCGATCTCCGGATCACTGTTAATCGCCTTCACACACTCAAACAATGCATCCGGCGCCAGCGTGTCGTCATGATCGGCCAAAACGATAAAATCGCCCTTGGCCATATCGATGGCAGCGTTGGTGTTGCCCGCAATCCCCTTATTCTCTCCGAGAACAACGTAGCGGATTCTCTCATCCTTTAAGGCATACCGCTTCAGCACCCGCTCCGCGCTCTCGCCTCTCGGACTTCCGTCAGCCACGCAGACCTCCCAGTTTTTGTAGGTCTGTGCCCTTAAGGAATCCAGCATGGCCGCCAGGTACCGTTCCGGCGTTTTGTAGGCGGGAATGACCACAGACAGCTTCGGCATATAATCGAACTCCACCGATTTCTGCGCCTCCAGCTCCTCGTCGCTCGTCTTCGTTAACTGATACCATTCCGGATAATCGTAATCACTGTCAATTCCCTGAAGCTTGTGGCTTGATTTCAAAAGAAATGCTTTTAAGCCGTTTTCCCTCCAGAACTCTATGGCGGAATGAAACGTCTCCTTATTCATCATACTCTTTAACTTCGCATGCTTCTTATGAGCCGAGCTGTTGTGCTTCTCGATAATCTCCGTATTCAGCTTCACCTTCGATGTCTTTCCGTCACAGCGAATGATCAGGAAACGGTCCTCATTCTCATCTCTCACATAGGGAATACGAATATCGAAACCGAAATCCTTCTCATATACAGTCTTAAAATAGTTCTGGCTTACGTCGTCACGGCGCACCGGAACGAATTTAAATTCCACATCCTTCTGATTTTCATCCTGGACTTTGAATTCGGCCTTCGCCTCCGGGCTGCTGCCGATTACCCAGCCATTTAATACGATTGAATTTTCGCGGATACGCGCCACATCGATCTTATATTTCATACGTTATCTCCATCCTCTAAGGAAGCCGCGAAAAGTTCCGCGTCCCCGCATTTCTCCAAGTCGGCGTCTTCCCGGTCCGCACCATCTGCTGCCGCAAAATTGAGTCTCTCCTCCTCAATGACGAGAGGCCGTTTCATCACCCTCGCATTGATGGACAGAATATATTCCCCCATAAGGCCGATAAAAAAGATCTGCACAGACCCGAGGAAACACATGCCTATGAGTACCGGCGCCATGCCTGCCGGGAAACGGTCCCAGTACATCAGCTTCATGACCAGGTAGACCACGGCCACCACCATACTGATGAGAGAACAGATGCTTCCGAAAATAGTTGCCAGGCGGAGTCCCGCCTTCGTATAGGAAGTGATGCTTAACATCGCCGCATCGTAAAGCTGATAAAAATGATTCTTCGTCTCCCCTGCTCTTCGTTTCGGCTGTTCGTAGGGAATCTGCTTGATCTTAAAGCCGAGCTCCGCAACGATTCCTCTGAGGAATGGAGTCGGATCATCGAGATTGCGCAGCACTTCTATGAAGTCACGGTCATACAGGCCGGAACCGGTAAACTGCTCAATCTGCTCCACATCGGACAGCTTCTTCATCATCTTGTAGTAGCAGCCCCGCAGCCAGTACATCAGCCGGTTTTCCTTGCTGCTGGTCTTAATTCCTATGACAATTTTATATCCCTTTTCCCATTCGTGCACATACTGCGGAATCAACTCCACCGGGTCCTGGAAATCCGCCACCATCTCGATCACACAGTCGCCTGTGATCTGCAGCATCCCGTAATACGGAGAGTTAAACTGTCCGAAATTCCGTGCGTTAAAGATCGCCTTGATCTTTGGATTCTCATTGCACAGCTGTCTGATTAAGCTTCTGGTGCGATCCTGCGAGTCGTTGTCGATGAATACAAGTTCGTAATCGTACTCCGGAAGATCCTTCGTAAGCGTCTTTATGACCGCTTCGCTGATCGGTACGACATTCTCCTCCTCATTATAACATGGAATCAATACGCTAATTTTCTTCATCCTCGTGCTCCATTTCTCTCTTTATCATTTCCGTGATACCGCGGCGGAACGTATAACGCTCTTTAAATCCGCCCGTCATGGCCTCCATGCGGCTGACATCGGGCCGTATGGACAGTGCGCCCTCCTTTGCCTGTACAAAGGTGCCAAACTCCAGCGTACCGCGCCGCCCGGCAATCTCAAATATCTCTTCCACAAATGATTTCAAAACTCTCGTGTCACGGCTTGCGATATTGACCGCCGCGCCCTTTTCTGGCTCCTTCTCTTTCACCTGCTCATACAGACAGCCCACCGCCTCCACGGCATCATCGATGTACATAAAGTTCCATTCGTGGCGGCATGCGCTTAAGGCCACCCGGCCTCCGCGCGGCAGTTCTCTCACAAGCGTCGATATGATGGACCACGGGTGGTCGCCGTATCCATAAACGCTGAAAAACCTCAGATGACAGAAATTCATGCCGTACATTTCACAGATGGGAGCCGCCTGCCGGAAAAACTCCAGCTTTGCCTTCCCGTATTCATTGACAGGCCGGCATTCCATTTCCTCCGTCATCACACCCCGGCCTTCTCCGGCCGAAAGCCCGGCGTCCCCTTCGGCCGCTCCACCGCCGGGAGCCCCGGCCGAAACCACTCCATATTCCACCCGGGAGCCTGCATCCATGAACACACGGCACCCCAGGCGGTGTGCAGCCTCCACACAGGCCAGAGAGCCTCTTATATTTTTCGCCTGCACCTCCGGCGAATCAATCTCTTCCCGGTTCACCCCGCCCCAGGCGAAATGAAACCACGCATCCGCATGACCAATCTCCTTCACACAGTCCGCCGCCTCTTCCATGGTGCCGTATACGGGAATCAGATTCTCATGCACCGGTAAATCCTGTAATTTAGCCGATCCCGGCCGTACCAGAGCATAGACCCGGTCTCCCCGATCCAGAAACCACAGGGCCAGATGGCTCCCTAAAAAACCGGTTGCCCCGGTGATGACGATATTTTCCATCAATGCAGTTCTCTCCTTTGGTTATTCATAACGATTCAGCCGGGTATCTTCTTGTTTTCGAAATACACGAAAACAAGAAGCCCGGGCGTTCCGCCCTATGTCAGTTTGTATGGAAAAGTGCCGCACAGCAGAATTGTTACTGTAAATTCTCAATATGGCGGCTCCGCAGAGTCATAATTTCCACCTTATCCCCAAATCTTTCCTTTATAATTCCCGCAATCTCCTCCGTATATCCGGGAGCCACAATCAGAATACCGTCCACAGGCTCTTTCTCAAAATGATCCGGAGGTACGATGGGAATGTGGGAAGCCGGCGCAAAACGTCCCTGCTTAAACGGCGCCGAATCAATCATGTATTTCACACGGTCTTTCAAACCGGTGGTTGCCGCCAGAGTAAATCCCTGGTGGCTGGCTCCCCAGACTGCAAGTGTCCGGCCTGTTTCATCATATTGCTTTAATATACGGTCAACTTCCAGTTCTAACGTTTCCCGGCTCGCCGCAAATCCGGTCACAGCGGAAGAAATCAGGGAGTCCTTTTCAGCCTGTCCTGCTGCCGTCCCTTTCCTTACAACGACCGACAGCGTATCCCGGTTCACCATCTCTTCTTCCAGCACTACAAAGCCTGCCTCTGCAAGCACGAAGCGCAGGGTATCGAATGTATAGTAAGCGAGATGGTCACGAATCAGCTCATAATAACCGTCGTATTGCAAAATATATTCCAGACTCGGAACGGTCACAAGTCCCAGGCCGTCTTTTGTCAGATTGTTGTAAAGGCATTTCAGCATCCGGACCGGATTCACCTGATGCTCCAGGAAATTAAAGGACAGGAAGACGTCATAAGGCCCATGATATCCGGCTTCCTCATTCTCCAGAACCGTATTCTCCTCTTCCGTAAACTGCCTCCAGACCTTTAGGCCGCGGCTCTTCGCCAGTTCCACCAGATCCGCTTTATGCTCGATGCCATAGACGTCCACGGGAAACTCCGTGAGCACGGATAAAAACTCTCCCTGGCCGCATCCGGCCTCTATAAATTTCTTTCCCTCCAGATGGTACTTATCAATCAGGGCCCTGTACTGCCTCCTCCGAAGATTTACCATGGTGGTAGAAAAACCGCCGGAACGGATCACGTCCTTATAATAGCCGACAGGCTCACAGTCAAACTGCACCAGACCGCAGAAATCGCACTGGTGCAGATGCAGGGAAATCCCTTTGTCCTCATCTCTTCCTTCCGCGTCAGGAATATCCTGGGCGGAGGCCGGCATGCCATCCAGAACAATCAACGGCCGTTTCGGAAGCGCTTTCCCGCATGCAATACAAATCTTATCTCTCATACCACAAAAACTCCTGCTTGTCAAATATTTTTCTGTTTATCATGCGCCGGAGGCAGCTGTTCACGCCCCCGTAAGCAGCCGCCGGATCCCCTCCTGAAAGGGTGTTTCCTGTCTCCATCCGGTCACTTCCATCAGCTTTTTCACATCCGGAATCAGGTTGGCCGGCCCTTCCGCGTTCTGAGGCCGTCTGCCGCAGCTGTAGCTGCCATGACATCCGCACGCCTCATACATCAGTCGGACATACTCTTTCAACGGCCTGGTCTCATCCGGCTCTCCCGCAACGTTAAAGACTCCCTCCGCGCCGCTTTGCCAAAGAGCAGTGAGAGCCTCCAGCAAATCGTCCAGATACAGAAAATTCCACATCTGCGTGCACTCTCCCAGAGAGAGATAACCTCCAGCCGGAAATGTCTTCAGACAGCTTTCCACCAGTGACCATGGATGGTCCCCGGGTCCGTAGACGCTGAAAATTCTGGCATGAATATATCGGAAACCATCTGTCAGCTCCATCGCCTTTCTGCAGAAATCCACCTTCGCCTTTCCATATTCCGACACCGGATTTAAGGTCGTCTCCTCCGTCATGGCATCCTGGTGGATCCCGTACTCCGCCTGGGAGCCGCTAAACAGAAAGGTCCTGCATCCCAGTTTTTTCGCTCCCTCCAGCGCTTTTAAGGAGTCAGCCACATTCTTCTGCTGTACTTCGCGGTTCATCCGGTTCCCGCTGCCCGCACCATCCCAGCCAAAATGAAAAAATGCCTCACACGGCACCAGTATCTCTTCGTCCAGGCGGTCGGCCTCCTGCAAATTCTTCTCGATTACGTGAAGGCGTTCCCTTCCTGTACCGAGTCTTGCGCGATTCTTCGAAGCGGGACGCACCACAGCGTAGACATCATGGCCCATTCCGATCAGTTTGTCAACCATGGGCGCGCCGATAAAACTCGTCGCGCCCGTCACTACAATATTCAACGATTAAAAATCTCCTTTATCAATCACTCTTACGCCGTTCTTACCGTTCTCCTGCCAAACGCTTACCGCTCTGTTCTCACGTGTTCCTCATTCCCGAATCCGTGGAATAATCATATTCTCATCCATCTCCTCCTCCGGAAGGAACGGTGATAAATCTTCCAGCGGCGGAGACACCATGGTTCCGTCCGGAAGGCGTTTCGCAGCTGATTTCGGTTCAAAATTCTGATCGCGGCTCACGAAAATCTCACAGATCACAGGGCCGTCCGTCCGAAGTGCAGTCTCAATGGCCGGTACCAGTTCCCCGTTATGGCACGCCCTGCAGTAAGGATAGCCGTAGGCGGCCGCCAGCTTCTCCATGTCCGGGAAGCTTAAGTCATGGCTGTCCACACCGATTCCGACGAGCGGCTCGCCAAAGAAATTCTTCTGCGTCTGGCGGATCGAATGGTAACCGCCATTGTTGATCAAAAAGATCTTAATGGGCATCCGGTGATGAATGATCGTCTGAAGCTCCTGAAGATTCATCTGAATGCTGCCGTCGCCGGTAATCAGGATAATATCACTGCTGGTGTCCTGCAATTCAGTATCCTGCGATTCAGCGCCCTGCATGCGGCCTTCCTGCGCACCGCCTTCCCGCACGGCCATACAGGCCCCGATGGCTGCCGGCAGATCGTATCCCATGGAGGCGATCGCAGAATTTGAGATAAACCGCTGCCCCTGTTTTATGATGCACGCATGGCCGCCGACCACACAGGCGGAACCGTTGCCTACGACGATAACCTGCTCCTCCTTCAGACGGCTGCTCATTTCCTTCATAAATGCATAGACATTGGCATCTTCCTCTTCCCCGTGGTCGTAATGCTTTGGAAGGACGACCGGGTACTTTTCCTTCCACATGCGGCAGGTATCCGTCCAGGTCATGCCCGGGAGGCCGGCGCCTCCGGCGAAAACAGGCTGCCCGTTCCCGTACTCCTCATCGAGTACCCGTTCCAGCTGTTCCAGTAAATCCTTCACGTCCGCATGGACCGCCATGTCGATGTGAACGGATGGCTTCTTCAGTTCTTCCGGATCAATATCGTTGACTATGGTATAGGCAGCTCTCGCCCATGTACTGTAATTATATCCCACCTGGCGGATGCTTAAGCGGCTTCCGAGAGATAATACTAGGTCACTGTTCTGTATGGCAAAATTGCCCGCACGGTCTCCCATGCCGCCGCCGCGGCCCGTATAGAGCGGGTGGTCATCCGGCATACAGTCCTCGCTGTCCCAGCCGGTCACAACAGGAACTCCAAGCTTTTCCACTACTCTGGAAAAGACTTCAAAGGCATGTCCGATTCTGATTCCGTTTCCCGCGTTGATAACTGGCCGTTGGGATTTTTTAATCTTTTCTATGATTACCCTGGCCGTTTCCCGTGTTACGGCTGGCGGAAGCACCTGGCGCTTCTCGCCCTGCCCTGCATTGTCGGCCTCTGTCTTCGAACCGGAAGGCGCAGCCCATCCGTCCCCTCCTGCTTCATAATCCTCCTGTGAAAAACCGATCAGTTCTTCGGTTTCAATATAAGCTCCCTGAACATTGAGCGGAATGTCAAGCCACGCCGGACCCGGGCGGCCGGAATAGGCCAGATAGATGGCCTTCTCCAGGCAGTAGCGAATTCTCATGGGGTCGATGACCATCTCGCTGTACTTTGTCATACAGTCGATCGCCTTCGTGATGTCAAACTCCTGGTCTCCCATGGCTCTGATTCCCACTCCCGACCACCTTGCCGTCGTGTCATATCGAACCTGTCCGGATAATACCAGCATGGGTATGGAGTCCAGCCATCCCCCCACGACTCCGGTGATGGCATTGGTGCCCCCCGGGCCTGTCGTAACACATACAGCCGCGATGCGGCCCTGAACCCTCGCATAACACTCCGCTGCGATGGCACACGCCTGCTCGTGATGATTATAGAGGCAGGTAAGCCCTTCCTGATGCCCCAGTGCATCATTTAAGTGCATCGCTCCGCCTCCGGTTACGGTAAATACCTGTGTAATTCCAAATTCCACAAGTTTTTGGGAGATGTAATTGGATACTTTCATTCGCATGATGGATTCTCCTTACATATAAGATAATAATTTAAGATACTAATTGTCTGTCTAAGTACTCATAGTACACCATGGTCACTAAACTCATGAAATACCTCGTCAAGTGTCCAGGTGTGCATTCGTACTAAGCTCGATAATACCTCGCTAAGTACTCATAGTATACCACACCCCTTATAAAATGCATATTGAAGTTTTTCTTACTTTTTACCCCCTTTTCTTACCAGTCTACTACCTGGTCGACAATCTGCTGCTGTTCGGAGCTGGTCCTTCTCAAGTAAATCCTCGTTGTCTCGATGCTTTCATGCCCCATTAAATCGGCCAGAAGCGCGATGTCTGAGAATTTCTCCAGGAAATTCTTCGCGAACCGGTGGCGGAAGGAATGGGGATAGACCACTTCCACGGGTATCCCGTAGCGGACAGCGAATTTCTTCAGCTGACCGGCGATTCCCCTGGTGGTAATGCGGTCTCCCGAACGGTTCAAGAACAGAAAACCGCTCTCGATTCCACGGTATTTAATCCACTGCATAGCCTCTTCCCGCAGGGCGCTCGGTATGTAGATCCGCCGAATTTTTCCGCCTTTCGAGTAGAGATCTAAGTAGCCCGTCTGCACATGCTCCGCCTTAATCTGAACCAGTTCGCTCACCCTGGCTCCTGTGGCGGCCATGAAACGGATAACAAAATACCAGAACCATTCCCCATCTCTTCTCAAGCACTCCTTAAAATACATATAATCTGCGTCACTGATTACATTTTCCAGATACGTCTTCTGTTGTACCTTGACAGAAGACAGTGCCAGTTTTTCCTTGCCGATTGCTTCCAGATAACAGTTTACTGCCCTTATCCGCAGATTCACGGTTTTCGGTTTGTAGTTTTCAAGCAGGAACAGCTTGTATTTTTGGAGATTGCTTTTCGTCACTTTTTCATACCGGCTGCAATACTGTTTAACCGCATATAGATAGGCTTTTATCGTATTGTCGGCCAGATTGCTTCTGCGGAGGAACCCCTCAAATTCTACATCCATCTCCATGTTCTGTTATCTCCTTCCATATCTGCCATCAACCCACACTTTCGCTACCCACCTAGCGTACGTTATAATCGCAGAGTAATGCAACTATGGATTTTCGGCCACGACAAATCAAAGCGAGAAAAAAGGAGAGAAATTTTTTATGAAAAAGAATTTAAAAATGATGGCTGTATTATCCGCTGCGGCAGTAATGACTGTAGCAGCTCCAGAGATGGGCTTAACCGCAGGTTCTTCCACTGCATACGCGAAAACAATCGGCTGGGTAGAGGAAAACGGTTCCTTCAAATATTATGAAGAGGACGATTACTTCTTAACAGACACCTGGAAGAAGCGCGGCGAAGACTGGTATTACTTAAACGAAGAAGGCGAAATCGCCACAAATGCACAGATTGATGAATATTACGTTGATGAAACCGGCAAACGGGTTATGGACCAGTGGATCTCCATTGAAAATGAAGACGCATGGGACTCCCCTGACGCTGCCGAGTACCATTGGTACTATTATGGAAAGAACGGCAAGGCCGTGATCTCCAGATGGCAGAAGATCAGCGAAAGCTGGTATTATTTCAACGAAGACGGACAGATGATGACAGGAAAGGTAGAAATCGATGATGCGACCTACTACCTGGGCGAGGCAAATGATGGCGTGATGAAGACTGGCTGGATTCAGCTGGAAAATGAGAGCGACGATCCTGAAATGACCCATTCCTGGTACTATTTTGACACAAACGGAAAAATGGTAGAAAATCAGGTTGATAAAAAGATCAGCGGCGACTACTATACCTTCGTAGACGGCGTGATGCAGACTGGCTGGTTCAAACTTCCAGTCAGCGAGCAGGAGGAAAATGCAACACCTTCCGACGCCACCGAGAATACAGCAGCAACCGTGGCCGGATATCAGTACTATGAGCCGGAAAATGGAAAACGCGTAACCGGATGGAGAACCATCGAGGGCGTCGAAGGCATCAGCCAGGAAGGCGAGCTCTATAACTTCTACTTCAAGAACGGAAAGCCGTACCATGCAGAAAGCGGACTTCAGTTATTTACTGTAGAGTCTAAAAAATACGCGTTTAATACAAAAGGTGAAATGCAGACAGGTTTAAAGGTTGTCAATCTGGAAGGCGGAGAAGTTGCCAACTTCTACTTCGCAGAGGACGGCGTTATGAGAACCGGCAAGCAGGTTATTTACAATGAAGATTTAGATGAGAATCAGACATGGTTCTTCTATACCGACGGTTCCAGAAAGGGCCAGGGCTTCCACGGTATTCGTGACAATACACTGTACGAGTATGGTTTAAGAAAAGATGCAGACTCTGATTTAAGACTGGCTCCGATGACTTACGACGGAAACCAGTATCTGGTGAACACAAGCGGTTCCATCCAGAAAGCGTCCTCTTCCTCTAAATCCGCAGCAAAACCGGAGCTTGGAAATGGCTTTAAGGATTATAAAGATTCCAACGGCAAGACCTGGGTTGTTGACGTAAATGGTATCATTCAGTAAGATACAGAGGGTTAGATATAGAAAGTAACAAGAAAGAGTAATAAAAGTTTCATCCGTTCAAACCGGCAGGCTGCCTTCTATGGCAGCCTGTTTTTATGGTACCGGTCTTATGGAAACTTTTGGCGGTTTCGTTTTTAAGATACTCACTGCCTGCCTTTAGAGCCTAAAATAGAATGATTGCATATTTTGCTCTGTATTTAGAGCAATCGTGTTAACAAATCATAAAATTTCGCGTTTTTTTACAAAAAGACGATATTTCGCGTTACAATTTCATTTATTTTGCGTTATAAATATAGAAGAGTACTGCCATTTTGACAGGAAAAGCAAAAAAGGAGGACGCTATGAGAGAGCTATCCGTGTACTATTGTTCGAAATGCGGGTATTATGGATATTACCAGCTTCCTAAAAATGCGGTATGTCCCAAATGCTCCGTGGACATGGTACCCTTGTCCATCAGTTTTCAGGACTTTATGGATTTAAGCTGTGAAGAGCGGGACGATTTACTGTCGAAACAGATTATTTCTGCTTCTTCTCCTTATGTCAAGCGCCTGATGGCGCCGCACAAGGCTTATAATAACCGGGAGTTCATCGCCCGCATGAGCGATCGCATCGTCGAACTGGAAGCCGAAAATAAAAAGCTGAACGAAACCGTTGAATGGATGCATCAGACAATCTGGGATCTGGTGCGTAAAAACAAAGGAATAGAACCAGCCGGCAAGTCATCTCTTCCATCAGTTGATGAAAACTCCACCGACGGCACCGGTAAATCCGAAAATCCGGAATAGTGATAAGAGTGAGTATTATTGGGAGTGCGGGGCACTCCCCTTACCCTCTGTCACGCAATCCTGTCAGAACTTATGTAATGTTCGATCAGTCTGTTAAGCGTCTGATTCAATTTCGATATCACCCTGCGCAGCTTAACATTTTCTTCCATTAACCTCATATTCTCCATTTCCATGAACCTCATCTTTTCAGTATCAGTCATGTGGAAAACCCTCCTTTTTTTGCTTTTCTTGTAACCACTATAAGACGTTTCCGGCCGTTTGAAAAGCAAAACAAATCGCAATATTCGACAAAACGGCCCCCCTGCAAAAAGTCCGGAAACACCCGGTTAAGTCAAAAAAAATCAGCAGTACCATATGTATCCATTTTCTCCGAAAGGAAGTACCACATATATGAAAAATGATATCATTTACGATTTCGACAAAATTATCCGGATCGATCCAAATCCTCCTGCAAAAAATATACAGCAGGCCTGCTATGGAATGATTCCAAGAGCCTCCTACCGCCCCGGTGCCTTAAAAAACATTCTGGAAAACCGGTTTGAGAACAAACGAATCATACTCCACGCCGCCGGAGATGAACGGGTGATCAAAGAGGCGCTTTGGGTGCTGGGGGCGTGTGGGTATTTTGATGAGATTGTGATTGATGGGGAAGGGGGAGAGTGGTAGAGAGGGAGGTATGATGTGGTTTTGGGCAGATTAATTGATGTAGATGGTAATATGGTTTCTGATTGACTTTCTGATATGGTTTCTAAGTATACGTTCTGATACATCTCCTGATAAAGTTTCTGAGCATTTTCTGATCGAATTCCTGATATCGTTTCCGATGTATTTTCTGATCGAATTCCTGAAATTATTTTTGATGCATTTAAAGCTATATTTATCCCAAGCATTTGTCCTCCAGCAGAGGACACCCCTGGGAATCAAAAAAGAGGCCTTCTAACTCGGCCGCCCATCTGCTCTGTAACTGACTCAAATTAGATCGTCAATTAAGATTCCTATATTTTGTTTCAACATGTATACATTATATTTCCAAAATAGCTCTCCCTCCTGCCTCCACACCTGTTCCACTGCTTCTCTGCTTATTTTTCATTGAATATCAATTATTTTCTTATTTTATATGGTCTGTACGGTAATAGAACACAAAAAAATATTGTTGTATTCATTACTGTCCCCGTCTCCTGCCCTCAACATGCAGCCTTTCCACAGCATGATCGAAAAATACTCATATAAATTTTCTAAGGCAGCTGCCATCTGTTTTTGTAGCAATGATTATCCGTCAGATACGTCCAATCTGGTAATCAGTAAAACGACTGAAATGACTATTGTTCTGACTATTATTCTAACTACTATTCTAACTATTATTTTGACTATCATTTTCTATCTTTTACTCACGTTTCTAAACTTCACGCGGTGTGCAATTGTTTGTATTTTTCATTCAATTTTGTCCGTATATAGCATACATATGAATGTCCGTCAGTTCCTTGCAATTTACTTTTTATTCAGATATTTTTAAGATGATAATAAAATACTCCCGTGCGGCTGACGTGAAGCCCTCCTTCCTATATTTCCAGAACGTTGTACTTAGCCGGCTTCACAGGAGCCACGCCACTGATACAAATCAGGTGTTCATTATCAATCTCCTCCTGCATCATAGTGTCACGTTCAACATTGTTACTATAGATCATAAATGTTTTCATCTGCCTTCCAATATTGTTTTCATTTTGGTTTAGTTTTTTTATTCTGTTATTGACATAATCCAAAAAGTTTGATATTTTAGAATCAGAACATATGTTCGATATTAAGGAGGGAGACTTATGAATCATATAATCTATTGTCCGGTATGCCATCAACGCCTGTTTGACATAAAACCGCCGATCGCCGGAACCATTGAGATCAAGTGCCCGCGCTGTAAGAAAGTACAGCACATCCATTTAATCGAACCGGCTACTCTGAAATCAACTACAGAAAAAACTACCTAGCAAAGGAATGATTCATTACCAAATAGCAGGAGAAAACGAAAAGGCCCCAGTGCCGGACTCGTTTTCTCCTGTTTTATTTACACAAATAAGAAAGAAGGGGATCATCATAAACTATTACATCCGAATCGAACAGCAAAATATTCCTGTCAGTGAAGAAATCTATAAAATTTGGCAGCATGGAGAGCGAAAGGAACGTTATTTCAGGGAAGGGGATATTCGGAATGGCGTCTTCTCCTACGATGCTCTGGATGGAGAAGGTTTAAACGGAAGTGAACTATTTGCAGACGAAGACCGAAATCCTGTAGAACATCAGGCTGAACGCGACCTCCTGATAAATGTGTTAAAACAGGCATTAAACACACTAAATAACGAAGACAAAGAACTGCTGGCACTCATTTACTGCCAGGAAGAGTCGCTGCGCAGCATAGCACAGAGTACAGGAGTTCCATTTACTACGCTGCAGTATCGCCATAAAAAAGTTATTAAAAAACTAAGATTATTCTTCCAACATAAATTTTTATTATTGTGATAATACTGTAACCCATCAGCATGTCGAGTTCACCATTTACCGGTTGTTCATACGAAGGCAAAACCACGCCGAAGAAAAAACAATGTACAATGTCAGATTCTCGCTCACAGGTTTATTAAAACAGACCTGGCCGCTGGCACTCTTGTCATAAAAAGAGACGCAAACATAGCATCAGATGCCTCTCACGTATTCATGGCGACGCGGCTGGCAAGGTCTGTTTTCAGCCTACCTTAGCTGTTGATGTGACAGTACGGCTTATAAGAGGCTTATAAGAGGCTTATAAGTATTAATTAAGCCCTTCTATGCCCATCTGAATAATTATGGTGAATCCCAAGTTTACTATTGGCTTTGGCGATAACGCGCTCCGCAAAGTCAAATCCAGCAAGGCAGAAGCCATAAAAACCTTCTTCACTGTACTTGATAGCTGCACAGATTTGAAACAATACAATACCATATTCGAAATACTTAATCAGTTAAAAAGCACGAACCCTCAATCCGAATTCTATATGGAACACATGACTGCAGTGAAGCACAAATGGATTCCTTATGCCTGCATTTATATGTCGTATGCCTCTGATTCCAGTCTCCAGAATTCTTCTGGTTCCAGCTTCATAATTAAAGCAACTACCTTGTCAATAGCAGCCATACTTCAGCCCCGCGCAGCCATACATATCCGTCAATAGGTTTATCTTACGCAGTATCATCATAGCAGCCGAAGATGGCCGAGTCTTCCACCATATAAACTTATCCTTCTTCCATACTCTGCAGTATGTCATCGAAATTTTTGCCAAAAAAGTAAAGGCATCCTTTCATTTATTTTCTTACATATTTCCTTACACCATTCCAGGCGTAACAAATAAAACAGCCTATGGACTTCCACCACGAAAATCCCATATACCGGTATACCTTAAAAGTCATTTTCGCAGATTTGAATTTGCTCCCCGACTTTCCCTGACTGCTTAAGCGATACTTCAGCAATGGCTCATTGATCGCACAGGCATATTGATATTTTTGCAATATTTTCAGCCAGGTTATATAGTCCTCATGGCTGTCTTCGTGCTCCATTGGAAATTCCTCTGCCACCTCCCGTTTCAATAATACAGAAGAACAATTAATCCAATTCTGTTTTAGCATCATACCATATGTGATCGTCTCCCTCACGGGAATTTCTCTTCCAGTAAGGTTTCCATTTATGTCAACCAATTCCCGTCCCGTTGAACAGAGGACTTTCTTCTCTCTTTTTATCAGAGCCAACTGTTTGCTTAATTTCTCCCTCTCCCACCAGTCATCAGAATCCAGAAATGCCACGTACTCTCCCATTGCCATGCGTACCCCCTCATTTCTCGTCCTGGCTACCCCCATATTTCTATCATTTTTAACATAACGGATCCGCTGATCAGAAAGATATTGTTGTATCACTCTTTCCGTCCCGTCCGTCGCACAATCATTAAGAATAATTAATTCTAACGAAACATTCTGTGCAAGAACTGACTCGATCGCCTTTGCTATGAACTTTTCACAATTATAAGCAGGCATAATTACTGAAACAACTGGCTTTTCCATGTTAATACCTTTCTATATTTATTCATGTTAAATTATATCATCCTGGAGGGGATGGGCTCAACTTAAATTTTTGTGGAGAATTTATGAAGGAATGGGTGGGAGATTCCTATAAGCGCGATTATTAGAACCCATTTATCTCTCATAAAAAACGGCAGTCGCAGCCGATTTTTTCAAAACATTACGTGCAAAACGAGGATAATACTGTGATAGAAATAGTTGTTGATGCGAGGACTATGGGAAGCCAGCCCAGCGGAATCGGATTTTATTTATATGACTTTTTAAAAGGTCTGGTTCATGCAGAAAAGCTTCATATAAAGCTGATCACTGATGTGGCAGAGAGTGAGCAGATCCATTATCTGCAGCAGCAAAAAGTTCCTGTTATCTGCTATGGAAAAAGGGTATACCGAAGCGCAGGTGTTTACGCATATTTTAAATTTATAAAAAACTACTTAATCAAAGAACAGCCTGATATTTTCTGGGAACCAAACAATCTTATACCTATCAAGCTGCATGGATTTTCCGGGAAAATAGTATTGACGGTCCACGACCTGTTCCCGATAACGAATCCCGAATATTTTAGTCTGCTCTATTGCTTATATTTTCGACGCGGAATCAGACAGTCAATTCATCGCGCAGATGCTCTGCTTTTTGACTCTGATGAAACCCGGAGTTTTGTACACCATTATTTTTCAGAAGCTGTGCGTAAGCGTTCCTTTATTTCTTATCTGATCATTGATCGCCGCATAAACGTGGAACCACATGATGGTGGATACTTTCTTTATGTAGGAAACATCGAAAAAAGGAAAGGCAGTAATCTACTTATAAAAGCTTATAAAAAATATTGCAGCGAAGGCGGTACAATGCCTCTCTATCTGGGAGGCCGCATACGTGAAAAGAAGCTCCAGTCACTAATGAACGAAGCGGCCGACAAGTATCCGATGCTTCATCACCTGGGATACTTATCTCAGGAAGAAAAAGAAAAATGGATCGCAGGATGCAGCTGTTTTCTATTCCCATCTAAGGCAGAGGGGTTTGGCCTTCCTCCTCTGGAAGCGATCAAGTATGGGAAAAGGGTGATCACCAGTAATCTCCCGATTTTTCGGGAAATTTTATGTGGAACAACAGAATGCTTTGATATTAATGGTTCAGAGGCGCAGCAGATTGACCGTTTGTGCAAATGCATGATGTCATATCCGGAGCCCCCTGAATCTGACAAAAACGAAATATACGCCAACGTATTAAAAAAATATGATCCTCAGATACTTACTGAGTCATTAAAGAACTTTATGCTGAGCCTGGAGGATAACCGTGAGGATAGCATTTGATGCACAATTATTGTTCGAAAAACAAAAAACCGGTATTGGCTGGAATTCAAAAAAAATGATTGATGAATTAATTCAATTGCCGGGGAATGAATATCATTTAAATTGCTTTAATTTCAGGAAAAATCCAGAACGTGACCAGTTGATCCGGCAATATCGGGAAAAAGGATGTATTGTGCATGAATGCAAATGGATGCCAGCGTCTGTCTATAACCATTTAGAACGGCTGATTCCTTTTCCATATCGTTTCATTTTCAGAGAGAACGCTGATATTACCCAATTTTTTAACTATACAATACCGCTGGGAGTAAAAAGCAAACAAATAACAATTGTCCATGATATGGCATATAAAGCATATCCTGATACAGTAGCTCAAAAAACAAAGCATTGGTTAGACAGCCATTTAGAACAATACTGCAGGCGAGCAGATATAATTATCACAGTATCGGAGTTCAGCAAAAAAGAAATTATGAAATATCTGGCTGTTCCGTCTGAAAAAATTCATGTTGTCTACAATGGTGTTGATTTGGATCAATATCGCGAAGCAGATAATACGCAGAATATCGAGAATATAAAGAAAAAATACGGTATTACCGGAGCTTATCTCCTTTATTTAGGTACATTGGAGCCACGAAAGAATCTCGGGAGTCTTCTGGAGGCATATATGCACTTAAAGGAGGAACATGAACCTGTTCCAAAACTCGTTCTAGCCGGCAAAAAAGGCTGGTTATATGATTCTATCTTTGAAAAAGTGAAAGAATACGGATTGCAGGAAAATGTTGTTTTTCCGGGATACATTGCTGCAAATGATGCTCCTATTCTGCTTAGCGGAGCACTTCTGTTCGTGTTTCCTTCCCTCTATGAAGGCTTTGGCATACCGCCTCTTGAGGCAATGGCGTGTGGAACTCCGGTGATTACTTCCAATAGTTCTTCACTTCCCGAGGTAACAGGAGATGCGGCCATCTTAACAGACCCCCTGGATATTCAGGGACTAAAAAACGCCATGCAGAAGTTGATTAACAGCCCGGAATTGAGACTGGAGCTAAAAGAAAAGGGAAAACTACGAGCTGAACAGTTCAGCTGGAGAGCTTCCGCAAAAAGACTTCTGGATATTTATAACGAAGTAAAAATGGAGACAGGAAATGCAGACATTTAGAGAACTATACGCTTACAGAGAAATGATATTCAGCCTGGTAAGAAGAGATTTAAAGGGCCGCTACAAAGGGTCCGTACTTGGATTTCTCTGGACATTTATTAATCCGCTCCTTCAGTTGGCTGTGTATACCCTTGTATTTTCTGTTATTTTGAGAAACAACATTGAAGACTTTTACCTGTTCTTATTTGTCGCATTGGTACCCTGGATTTTTTTCAGTACCTCGGTTGCCGGCGGCTCAAGCTGCATCTGGCAGCAGCAGGATATGGTTAAGAAAATTTACTTTCCACGGGAAGTTCTTCCAATTGCTTTTGTAACAAGCCAGTTTATCAATATGCTTCTTAGTCTTTTGGTTGTTCTGGCGACATTAATAGTCAGCGGTTTTGGTATCAATTTTAAAGCGTTGCTCTATCTGCCAATTATTATGATTATCGAGTATTCGCTGTCTTTAGGTATGGCTCTTATTACCTCGGCAGTTACGGTTTACGTACGCGATCTGGAATATTTGCTCGGCATCATCACAATGGCATGGCAGTTCTTAACTCCAATCATGTACTCAGTTGAGCTCGTTCCTGCAGGCCTGATGCCAATTTTTAACTTGAATCCGATGACTCCCGTTATTATTGCATACCGTGATATTTTGTATTATAAACAGCTACCTAAAATGGAAACGTTGCTTCAAGCCACAATCTTAGGAGTACTCTTAATTGTAATTGGCTGGTGGACATTCTCAAAATTAAAACGGCACTTTGCGGAGGAATTGTAATGAAGCCAGAAAATGCGATCGAAGTTAATCATATATCCAAAAAGTTTAAAGTTTATATGGATAAAGGTCATACCCTAAAAGAAAAAATGCTTTTCAGCAAGCGGCGAAAATATGAAGAACGAATTGTTCTGGATGATATCAGCTTTGAAGTAAAAAAAGGGGAAGCTATCGGATTGATCGGTCAAAACGGGTGCGGGAAAAGCACTACATTAAAACTTCTGACCAGGATCATGTATCCGGATTCAGGAAATATTGAGATGTGCGGACGCGTGTCCAGTCTGATCGAACTGGGCGCGGGGTTTCATCCTGATATGAGTGGGCGTCAGAATATTTATACTAATGCGTCTATCTTTGGTTTGACGAGGAAAGAAATTGAGGCTCGTTTTAATGATATTGTAGCATTCTCAGAGCTGGAGCAATTCATCGATAACCCGGTCAGAACTTACTCCTCAGGAATGTACATGAGATTGGCATTTTCAGTGGCAATTAATGTCGATGCGGATATTTTGCTGATTGATGAGATACTGGCGGTGGGGGATGCGAATTTTCAAGCGAAGTGTTTTAACAAGTTGAGAGAATTAAAGGCTAACGGAACAACCATAGTGATTGTATCACATTCACTGGGACAAGTTGAACAAATATGTGAAAGAAGTATCTGGATTTTAGGAGGAAAATTACAAGCTATTGGAATTCCGAGAGACATACATCCAATGTATTTGGATTTTATGGGGCAGGCTCGACAAGACAGTGTTGAAGAGGAACGGCAGCGAGAAAAAGCTAACGAAGTACAGGCTGTACAGGATCCTTTAAAAGTCGAAGCTCATAATCATTCGGAATCATTTTCACCGGAGTCACAGAGCAAACGCTGGGGTAATGGCAATGCACGCATTAGTACAATTCGTGTTTTAGATGGTTCCATGAAAGAAAAAGCCGTTTTTTCAACAGGGGATAAGGTAGTTATCTCCATTAGCTATGAACTATACAAAGAAGTGGATGACGTCAGTTTTGGTATCGGAATATACAGAAGCGACGGTCAGCATTGTTATGGAACGAATACAAAAGTAGAAAAATTTGAACATTTTAATATAAATCATAGCGGTAAAGTCAATATTACATTTGAACATATTGAATTATTGCCAGGTTCCTATTGTATTGATATTGCAATTGAGGCCGGGTTGGGTTTACCAATCGATTATTTCACGAAAGCCTGTTCTTTTGAAATTTATTCCAACATAGATGACATTGGCATCTCCAGGTTGAAACATACATGGGAATTTTGCTGCGTCGAGAGGTGAATATGAGAATAAAAGATTTAGATACCCTAATAAAAGAAAATGAATGTTTTATTCGGGAAAACGATACCCTGGAGATACCTGCAAATAAATATGAAGAGGTGTCATTGGGGAAAATCATGCTGGATATTGAAAATGTTTCTAAGTCTATGGAAGACAGAGGTTCCATAATTCCATCTAATATATCTAAGGCCAATTTAACTGCCTCTGTTAGTGAAGGAAACTTTTTAAAGAAAACGATCAAAAAGATTGACTCAAAGTTATGCGGCAATTTAATTTATAAAAAGCATGTACATGAGCCCTTAAAATCCTTGTTTGTTAATTTTAATTCTAATATTTCAATAAACTGTAAAGAACTTTTGAAATATAATGGTGCAGAATTTGTTGATATTCTATATAGAAGCCTTTTGCGACGGGAACCTGATGATAATGGCAAACAGAATGCTCTGGTAGAACTGTCTTCGGGAAAATTAACAAAGTTAGACTTAATCAATAATATACTATATTCGGACGAAGGAAAAATAAAGTATGTTCGCGTAAAGGGATTAGTAAAATATAATTTCTGGGCCAAAATAAAAAGGATAATAAAAAAAATCCCTGTACTGGGCTATTTTTGCAGACTTGCCAAATCAATTATATTGGCACCACGATACTTCAGAAAAATTAATACTTCACTTTCCCTGTTAGAGCAGAATCTGAATGGATGTAGAGAAAGCGTTAAGAGTTTAGAACAATTATCTTACGCCGGTCAAATGGATATTAAAAAATTAGTAAGTTCTTATGAAGTCATTAACAACCTGGAATCTCAACTCGAGCATTATACAGAACAATTAAAAAACTTTGTTGATGAACAACGTATAAATGAAAAAATGCAGCAGGAAAATGCTCAAAAACAGGAAATGCTTATTGATCAATTTTACCTTGATTATAATCGGGATCTGATGCCGGATCCAAGGGAAGAGGTAATGGAACGGGAAGCGGTATATTTGCCATATATTACTGAATGGCATCAAGCACGTTCGAAAGATAGTTTGAAGATTTTAGACTTAGGGTGTGGAGAATGTGAATGGATTGAACTTTTAGAAAAAAATGGCTATCAGGTTACCGGTATAGACACTAATTTGAAAGTAATTGAAAAAGCCCATAGTATTTCCCCTGATTTTTCTATTATTAAGGCCAATGCCTATGAGTATTTATGTGGTCTTGAGGATAATTCAATAGATTTAATTACTATGTTTCATGTTATTGAGCATATGACGATTTTCGACGGATATAAGTTAATTATTGAATGCAAAAGAGTTTTAAGTAATGGTGGAATGTTAATACTGGAGACTCCTAATCCACTCAATATTTTAACCGCTACTTATTATTTTCGACTCGATCCCACTCACCGTTTCCCCATTCCAAAGGAATTACTTGAATTCACAGTAAAGGAAGCTGGGCTTAATATAAAAGAAACCCTTATGTTGAATCCATTGAATTTTATTCCCTATACCTATGAAGAGGATGATCCTATTAAGGATATTATATTCCGCTTTAATATGGAACAGGCGTATTCAGTCCTTGCAGTGAAAGGTTAAATAAAAATATGAAAATAGTTATCATGCATCAGACCATAACCAATCATGATGCCATTGGAAATGATATAGAAGCAATGTATCAAATATTTAGCAAAACATTTGAATGTAGTTGTTATGCACAAAATCAATTTAATACTGCCGTTACTTATATTGATGAGGAAGAATTAAGACAGTACTTAAGCGATAGTGAAAATTTAGTGATATATCATCATAGTGTGTATTGGGAACAGGGTGAAAAAATATTAGAATCATGCAAATGCAAAATACTTTTTCGTTATCACAATATAACACCCCCTTCCTTTTTCGAGAATTATAACGAACATCATTTTTTACAATGTGACAGAGGACGTAAACAAACTTTGCGTTTCCAGGAAAAATATAAAGATGCTTTCTGGTTATCAGCTTCCGTTTATAATACCCTCGACTTAAATAATGTATCTCAATCTAAAATAGGAATTTGTCCACCATTTCACAAGATAGAAAGTTGGGGAAAAAGCGCTCCAGATGAGGCAATTCTTCAAGATTTGTTAACTAATAAAACGCTTAATCTTCTTTTTGTTGGCAGAGTTGCACCAAACAAGGGACATCTATTTTTAATAGATGCGCTATACAAATATTGCATTAATTGGGGTAGTAACATTAAATTAAGAATAATTGGGAAATTTGATGATAGCCTTCTTAAATATAATCAAGAAATCCAAGAGTGTATCAGGGGGTACGGTTTAAACAACAATGTGGAATTTATAGGTGAAATTACAGATGCAACACTCATATCCTATTATCTGGGAAGTGATATTTTTGTATGTGCCAGTGAACATGAAGGGTTTTGTGTTCCTATTGTAGAGGCACAGTATTTTCAGCTTCCAATCATTGCATTAAGCAGTACGGCAGTAACAGAGACACTTGGTTCAAATCAAATACTTATGCATAGAGATACTAAAAAGTTCGCATCAGCTATTTCAGTAATTGAAAAAAACTTGGAATATAGAGATTTTCTTAGAAAAAACGGGAAAAGAAATTTTGATACAAGATTTACATTTCATAATATTGAAAAAAATTTAAAAACTATTTTTAACGAAAGAATGGAGATAAAACTATGAAAATTGCTATAGCTATGGTACAAGTTCCATTTATTCGCGGCGGGGCTGAAATTTTAGCTGATATGCTATGCAATGAACTGAAGAACCGTGGTCACCAAGCCGATATTATAACAATTCCCTTTAAATGGTATCCTTCGACTTCTATATTAAATTGTATGCTTGCGGGGAGAATGCTTGATTTATCTGAGATAAATGGAGAAAAGATCGATATGGTAATAGCGATGAAATTCCCTGCTTATTACGTAAAACATAATAATAAAGTATTGTGGCTAATGCATCAGCATAGACAAGCCTATGATCTTTGGGAAAGTCCCTATGGCGATATGGATAAATGGCCTGATGGAGAATTTGTCCGTGAAATGATTAACGAACATGATAATAAATATATCTCCGAAGCTAAAGCCATTTTTACCATCTCACAGAATACAACCAACCGCCTATTACATTTTAACAAAATAGATAGCGAGATTTTATATCATCCACCGTTAAACTATGAAAAGATGTATTGTGAAAGTTATGGTGATTATATTTTTTATCCAAGCAGAATTGATCCAATGAAACGTCAACGCCTTTTAGTTGAAGCTGCACGTTATATTCAAACGGAGGCAAAAATTATAATTGCAGGTACAGGTTCGAAAAGTGAATTGCTTTACATTAATGACTATATTAAAAAGTACAAACTGGAAAACAAAATATCTTTGACCGGCTTTATCTCTGAAGAAGAAAAAATTCGATATTATGGAAATTGTTTAGCTGTTTATTTTGGCGCTTATGATGAAGATTATGGTTATATTACACTGGAAGGCTTTTTTTCAAAAAAACCCGTTATTGTACATACAGATGCAGGTGGCCCTTTAGAATTTGTTAAAAATAATGAAAATGGATATGTTCTAGAAAATAATGCCAGACTACTTGCAAATAAAATAGATGAATTATATCTTAATAAAATCAAAGCAAAAGAAATGGGCGAAAATGGTTACCGTCTGATTCAGGAAAAAAACATTAATTGGGATTATGTAATAGATAAACTTTTACAGCAGGAGTACGTACATGGACAAGCGACGAATGTTATATATAAGCCCTTTCTGGCCGGTAAAAAGCGGTGTAAGCGAATACAGTGAGATTCTTATTTGGGGATTAAAAAAATACTTTGATATTACACTTTTCATTGATAATTATCTTATAGAGAATAGGGAAATATCAAAGGTATTTCCAATTGTTCATAAAAGTGATATGAGCGAAAGAGACTTTAAAAAATATGACATTCTTATCTATAATTTCGGTAATAATCCTGAAGCTCATGAGTATATGTATGATGTATTTTTAAATCATCCCGGTTTTATTGTCTTGCACGATTTGAGTTTATATTATCTGACAATAGGTTACTATCAAAAAAAAGGAATGTTATATCAAAAAATATATGAATTAGAAGGCGCAGATGGCATTACTAAAGTTAAGGAAAGCCTAAATAATGCTCCGGGTACAGATCTACTTCAACAAAAGGATTTGGCATCCTCTCTTTTACTTAATAATGAAATATTACCGTTAGCAAAAGGTATATTTGTTCATTCAAATTATACCAAAAATCAAGTTATACAATTATTTCCTGATAGTAATGTTTCCGTTATAAATCTTGTTAATTGTGTACCTGCACAGGTCAAAAAAAGCAATTATGATTTACGAAAACAATTTAACGTAAAGAGTAATGAATTTATTGTTGGATCCATTGGATTCATCGCTCCAAGCAAACAATGTGAATGCTGTTGTCATGCCATAAAAAAATATAATCTAATGAGCAGTCAAAAAGTTCATTATATCATGATAGGAGAGGGTAATTATATAGATCATTTATTGGATGACCATATCCATAAAACTGGTTTCCTAAGTAACATGGATTTTTTTAAGGCTATATCAGAATGTGATTTTATATTCAACTTACGCTATCCGTACCACGGCGAATCTTCTGCAACACTCTTGCAATGTATGATTTTAAAAAAATTTTGTATAGTCACTAATATTGGTTGGTTTGGTGAATTACCATCAGACGCTGTTCTAAAAGTTTCTGCTGATATAGATTCCGCTGAACTAAGTTCCATAATAGAAAAAGTAATATGTTCACCAGAAGATGTGCAACCAATTATAGAAAGGGCTTACGAATACGCAGCAAATGAATGTTCAGTAGAAACAGTTGCATTACAAATCAAGAATAGTATAGGTGAATAAAAATTGGTTGGAAAATTAACTCATTCTCAAAAACAATATATAAAATTGATTATAATTGCTTTCTTTATTGGAAGTTTTGCTTTTATATGTATATACGGAACTAATATTCTGCATATTACTAATGATTCGTGGTTATTAAATGGTAATGATTTAAATCAACATTATTTAGGTTGGAAATTTTACAGAAATTCGCCCTGGAATTATCCCATAGGGTTGATTAATGGAATAACATTAACTCCGATATCTGTAATATACACTGATTCTATTCCCATATTTGCTGTCTTTTTTAAAATACTGTCTCCTATTTTGCCAGAAACCTTTCAATATTTTGGGATATGGGGAATCCTTTGTTTTATTTTACAAGCAATTTTTTCGATTTTGATATTATACAAATATTCCCGAAAAATTTGTATTTCAGCTGTTGGAAGCATAATACTAACAATTAGTCCGATAGTTTTGCAACGAATGTTTATACATTCCGCATTGGCAGCAAATTGGCTTATTCTCGCTTCCCTAAATGTTTGGGTATATCGAGATAAAGTAACTGGATATATAAAACCGTTTATATTGTGGACTATACTCTTAGTACTAAGTGTTGGTGTCCATATGTATTATGTACCAATGGTATTTGCTATTATGTGTGCTAATTTTCTATATTTATTTCTTGAAAAACGTTCATTTTATACTATTAAAATTGCAATATTTACAATTTTAATTTCACTAGGCTGTTCTCTATTGTTTATGTGGATTTTGGGAGGCTTTTATGGAAATTCATCTATTGTACAACCAGGATTAGGAAGTTTTAGCAGTAATCTTAATACATTTATAAATTCTCAAGGACATTCGTTAATTTTAAAATCCATGCCTTTAGTTTCCCCGGACCAGGGCGAAGGTTATGGCTACTTGGGTTTAGGGGTTATTTTGCTTTTAATATTAGGTGGGATCCAATGTTTAAATAATGGTAAGTTAAACTTTAATAAAAACTTTTTTATATCTTTTGTATCATTATTTTTAATTTTATTTATATATGCTCTAAGTCCACGAATCACCTTTAACGATAAAATATTGGCTAATTTTTTATTGCCTAGTCCTCTGTACAATTTATTTAGTATCTTTAGAGCTACAGGAAGATTTATTTGGCCGCTTTGTTATATCATATCCATTACTGCAATCATTTTAAGTATAGATAATTTCGAAAGAAAAGCAGTCTATTTTTTACTTATAATGTGTATGTCTATACAAATTATTGATATTTCTCCAGCTATACAATATGCTCAACAGGCTTATTCAGGTGAAATTACTTATAATACTACGTTACAACATGCTGCATGGAAAGAATTGGGTAAAAATTTTAGTAAAGTGAAATTTATTACAAGTTTTACAGAACCTCAAAATTATGACTTAATACTTACAAATTATTTTACAATGGCTGAAGTTTTCGATATAGCCGATTGGGCAGAAAACAATAATTTAACTTTAAATGATTTTTATATAGGAAGAAGAGATTCTTCTTTAATTGAACAGGACAAGTATAAATCATGGATATCTCTTTTAAATGGAAATATAGATAAAGATACTATTTATATTTTCCCCAAAATACCTTGTGCACTTCTCGATATAGAAGGCATTACTGTTTATGCTTTGGATAACGTAGTTATAGCTATCAGTAGTGATTATGAATGGAAAGAAAATGAGTTAGAAAGTCTTAACTGGTCCTCACCAATTGATTTGGTGAATTACATGCTGGTAGATAATGGTAAGTACTTTGTAAACACCAGCCAATTGACAAAAAGCAAAATTATGTATGGTCCTTATATTCCATTACAACCTGGATACTATCAAATTACTATTGAGGGAAGCAATCTAAATTCAGCTATTTTCGATTGCAATAGCAATAGTTTCAATACCAAAATGAACATAAATATTTTATCTGAAAGTCCACAAAAAGTTGTATATAATTTTAAGCTTTCGAAATTAGCAGAAGATATTGAATTCCGAATCATTCCTAATGATGACATAAATGTACAAGTGACTAATCTTAAAATCGAGAAACTAAACACTTAATAAGCATGATTAAAAAGTTGCTATTGGTACTAACTTAGAATACTTCATCTGGGGATTTAAAGGAAGACTAATATACATGTAAGTGATACATATGGTCTGATAAATATATCAAAATAGAGGTTTAAAAATGTTTAAAAACGTAAGCGATAGAAAAAAACAGTGCTTAATAAGTTTTAGCATATGCTCAATAATCTTTGTGCTATTTTTTGCAATCAAAAGTGTAATAGTTTTTTCAATGGTGTCCCCTTTTATATTTTCAGATGAACAATCTTATTTTGGTATGGCCGATAAAATTTCACATTTGAATTGGCATAATATTTATAATTCTCATATGCCTGGCTATTCACTGTTAATAGCTCCTTTTTATAAAATGGCGTCTACTTCTTTCGGTGCATATCGTAATGTATTAACATTTAATGCGTTTATAAGCTCGCTGCCAGTAATAATTATATATATTTTGTGTCGTAAAACCTTTAGCCTAAACCAAAGAAAAAGTATTGTCATAACAATTTTAGGAAGTCTGTCAACTGCATTTTTTTCTTATACATATGTGGTTATGTCAGAAGTGGCTCAAAGCGTTTTTTACTTACTCGCGTTTTCAATCATGACAGATATCTATTTATCTAAAGAAAAGACCAAACTATATAAGTATATTTTCTTAGGAATTATACTTGGATTTTTGCCAATTATAAAAACTCAAGCAATGATTACATTGATTCTGTTTATTTTATTCTTTATTCTCTACTATTCTTATCGTTTTTCTAAATTAGAAAGACATAAAGTACTAATAACTGTTACGACATCGGTACTTATCTATTTTATATTTAGATTTATAATATTTAAAAATGTTGGCCTATATGAAGAGCAGAGCAAAGATAATTTATTAAGTATGCTTTCCGTATTTCAAAATGCTAACAATTTTAAAAGTTTCATTAACATTACATTCGCCGAATTTGCTGTTCTTTTTGTTTATACAGGAATACTACCATTTTATTTTATAATTAGAATATAATAAAGAACAATACTTTGTTCTTGCTTTTATTATTATATTAATTCTAGCTCATATCGGCATAACAATCATACATGCTTATTGGGTATATTGTGATAAAGGAATTGCTACTGTCTACACTCGATATTTAGATTTTTTTCAACCTATTTTCATAACAACAGGAATGATAATCCTTTTGAGCAACGAAAAACAGGGAAATTTAAACAACAATGTTATCGCAATAATTTTAATATTTCTTATAGCTGTATTTTTTCCTAATATTGGAAAAATTGAAGCAAATACTTTAACAGTTGAGTTTTTTCAAAATATACCACAAAGTTTATACTATTTAATATGTTTTATTGCAATTATTATGATTGTTTTGTATAAACCTTCCATAAATTATTATTTGGTATGTTCCGTATTTTTATGTGTTATTTTAATTAATATGAATATTTCGGCAGTACAAACTCAGCTTAAACGTGGAGATGAGATGCGTTTTGTTTATCCTGAGCCATATTATTTTGCAACACATTCTATTTGCGGAGAAACTATAATTTTGGATAACTCCATATCAGAAATATCTAAAAGGGAAGATTATTATCCTGCTCCAGAAAAGAATAATGGGAATTTAGAAATTATAGACGAAAATATTGTTATTGATTTTAATTACAAATATTCAATGATGTTTTGGGCAATAAAAAATAATACTGTAAGTCAAGAACAAATAGCACTTTCTAAAGATGCTTATATCTGCACTAATAAATTAATTCCTAGAGAACCATTAGTAAAATATGGTCCCGTTATTCTATATGATAGAATACCACAAAATAATTCATATGAGGTAAATACAGATCTACTTTACCGTACTACATCAGGAGACTTAGAATTTGCGAATGAAAATTATCTAAGGATTAAAAATAACGTTTTAAATAACAACTTATTTATTAATAATATTACAAGTATCTTTATTACGTTAAAATTCGCAGATAATATAATACCGGCAATGCATGACGGTGACATCGCATTATATATTAATGGAGAATTAATGAAATGTGAAGATAACACAGCTTCTCATGAGGCTATATTTTCATTTTATAATCCTGACGAGTTTGACATAGAAAGCCTCACAATTACTTTTGGTGATTCTTTTAACGATATGATAACAGACGGCACTTTATACATAGGTTCAATGAATCTTAATTATAATTAAGATGTTAATGGAGAAATATTATGAAATTAATTATTCAAATTCCCTGCTATAACGAATCAGAAACTTTAGAAATTGCACTGAATGCCCTGCCAAAGCATATAGCAGGCATTGATATTATTGAATACTTGATTATTAACGATGGTAGTTCAGATAATACAATCGAAGTAGCTCAAAAATGGGGGGTTCATTATATTGTAAATTTCAGAAGAAATAAAGGACTGGCCAAAGGTTTCATGGCCGGGCTTGATGCATGTCTCCGGAATGGAGCTGACATTATTGTAAATACTGACGCAGATAATCAATATTGTGGTGATGATATTGAAAAACTGATCAGGCCAATTCTGGAAGGTAAAACGGATATTGTTATTGGAGAGCGTCCCATTGATACTACAGAACATTTTTCATTATTAAAGAAAAAATTACAACATTTTGGAAGTTGGGTGGTGCGGAAAGCCTCAAAGACGGATATCCCTGATGCACCAAGCGGTTTTCGCGCGTATAGTCGAGAGGCTGCCATGAAATTAAATGTGGTGAATGAGTATACCTATACTTTGGAGACGATTGTACAGGCAGGCCGTGACAAAATAGCTATGACTTCTGTCTCTATAAGAACAAATCCAGAGCTAAGAAAATCCAGATTATTTAATAGTATGTTTGGCTATGTAAAAAAATCTATGCTTACTATTATTCGTGCTTTTATGATGTATAAGCCTCTTCGCTTTTTTACAATTATTGGAAGTATTCCAATTTTTATAGGCATTTTAATAGGAATTCGTTTTCTCGTCTACTTCATATTGGGAACTGGCAATGGGCATATTCAGTCTTTAATTTTAGCCAGTATGCTGATATTGCTTGGATTTCAAACAATTGTAGCAGGTCTTCAAGCAGATATTATTGCCGCAAATCGTAAAATCCTGGAGGATATACAATATCATGTGAGGAAAATAGACTATGACAAAGCCAATCAATTCCCGATTCAAAAAGACATTCCACAAGATAGTGAATAAAGAAACACTGCTTTACGGAATCTTTGGCATTATAACTTCTGTATTAAATATCTTCTTGTTTAATGCATTGGTTTTGTGGGGGCTGGATTATAAATTTGCCAATTTTATTACTTTAATTGTTGTTAAATTGTCTGCATATATCTGTAATAAAAATTTTGTATTTTGTAGTAAATGCGCCAATATGTCTGAATTAGTCAAAGAGTTTGGCAGATTCCTTGTCGCAAGAGGCGCTACTATGTTAATAGATTATTTAGGGTTAATTGTTTTAGTTGAAATTTTTAGTACCAATAAATTCATCACTAAATGTTTTATTACAATTTTTGTAATTGTCATTAATTATTTTACAGGAAAAAAACACGTTTTCAAAGGACACGAATTACAGGGGGAGCAAAGTGAATGAAAATAACAATAGCTGGTATGGGTTATGTAGGTTTAGCTAACGCAGTATTATTAGCACAGCATAATGAAGTATATACGTTCGACCTTATTGCCGAAAAAGTAGAAATGATCAATTTAAAAAAATCTCCTATCAAAGATAACGAATTAGAGGATTACTTAGAAAATAAAAAGCTAAATTTAAAGGCAACTTTAGACTCTGCGGAAGCATTTCAGGGAGCAGACTATATCATTATTTCTACGCCTACAAATTACGATCCCCAAAAAAATCATTTTGATACCAGTTCGGTAGAAAGCACTATTGAAACAATATGTACGGTGGCACCAGCGGCTACTATAGTCATAAAATCAACCATTCCTGTAGGATATACGATTCAAATGAGAGAAAAATTTCATACAGAAAATATAGTATTTTCCCCCGAATTTTTACGTGAAGGAAAAGCTTTATATGATAACCTCTATCCATCACGAATTATCGTAGGTGATCATTCAGAAAAAGCCAAAACCTTTGCTGAACTATTAAAACAAGGCGCTAGGAAAGATAATATTCCTACATTATTTACAGATTCTACCGAAGCCGAAGCAATTAAACTTTTTTCCAATACATATCTTGCTATGAGAGTTGCCTTTTTTAACGAACTTGATACCTATGCAGAAGTAAAAAAATTAAATTCTAAGCAAATTATTCAGGGTGTATCTCTTGATCCGAGAATTGGCGATTTTTATAATAACCCTTCTTTTGGTTACGGCGGTTACTGCCTTCCGAAAGATACCAAACAGCTTTTGGCTAATTATACAGATGTTCCAAACAATATCATAAAGGCTATTGTAGATGCAAACAGAACAAGAAAAGATTTTATCGCCGAACAGATAATAGAAAAAGCCCCACATGTAGTGGGCATATATCGTCTGACCATGAAGACTGATTCTGATAATTTCAGGCAATCCTCTATTCAAGGTGTTATGAAACGCTTAAAGGCCCGGGGAATAGAAGTTATTATATATGAACCGTCAATGTCTGAACCGGAATTTTTCAGGTCGAAAATAATTCATGATTTGGATAAATTCAAAAGTGAATCTGATGTAATTATCGCGAATAGATGGAATGATGAATTGGAAGATATAAAAGAAAAAGTTTATACGAGGGATATCTTAAAAAGAGATTAAAGCGAGGTAATCAATATGACAACAACAGCCCTAATCATGGCCGGCGGCCGAGGCGAACGTTTCTGGCCCAAGAGCCGCAAGAATTTACCAAAACAATTTTTATCTTTAACTGATGATGGAAAAACCATGATTCAGTTAACCGTAGAACGAATTTTACCGTTAGTAAAGCTGGAAGATATCTTCATTGCAACGAACAAAGCATATCGGGAGCTGGTTCTGGAGCAGATTCCCGGACTTCCGGAAGAGAACATCCTCTGCGAACCGATTGGCCGCAATACAGCCCCATGCATTGGTCTGGGTGCAATCCATATAGCTCAGAAATACGATGATGCAATTATGTTTGTGCTACCGTCCGATCACCTGATCAAGTTTACGAATATGTTCTTAAAAACACTTGAGACCGGAGCTGATGTAGCAGAGAACAATACGAATCTTGTCACAATCGGCATCACTCCCGATTATCCGGAGACAGGATACGGCTACATAAAGTTCGACCCGCGCAGAACAGAGGGACAGGCCTATGCTGTAGAAAGATTTGTGGAAAAGCCGAGCCTCGAAGTCGCCAAAGAATATTTATCCACAGAAGAATATCTCTGGAACAGCGGCATGTTTATCTGGAAGGTCTCTTCTATATTAAAAAACATGCAGAAATTTATGCCTGATACATATGAGAGTCTGATAAAAATCAAAGAAGCAATCGGTACTCCACAGCAGGATTCCATTTTAGAAAAAGAGTTTCACAACATGCAGTCACAGTCTATTGATTACGGAATTATGGAGAAGGCTGATAATATCTATATACTTCCCGGAACATTCGGTTGGGACGATGTAGGTTCCTGGCTGGCGGTGGAGCGTATTAAGAAAACGAATGAATTCGGCAATGCCGTTGCCGGTAATATCATTACGGTAAACACGCACAACTGCATTATCCAGGGTGACAAAAAGCTAATTGCCATCGTTGGGATGGAAGATACCATTGTCGTAGATACAAAAGACGCCACTTTAATCTGCGCGAAAGACAGCGCTGGAGACATTAAAAAGGTGACGGAAAACTTAAAAATATGCAACAGAAATGAATATATCTAATTATAACTAATCACAGCTAACTATAGTCAATCATAACCAACCACAAGGAGAAACAGCAATCATGAAAAACGTATTAATCACAGGAATCACAGGACAGGACGGCTCCTATCTCGCAGAATTATTATTAGAAAAAGGCTACAATGTCTATGGCCTCATGAGAAGAAAGAGTGTCGTAGACTACGGCAATGTAGAACATATCAAAGACAGAATTCATTTCATCTATGCGGACATGACGGATGTTGTTTCCTTGACCAACGCTATGAGAATTTCTCAGGCAGATGAGGTCTATAATCTGGCTGCCCAGTCATTCGTGGCTACCAGTTGGGAGCAGCCTATCGCTACGGCCGACATCGACGCGATCGGTGTCACCAATATGCTGGAGGCAATCCGCACAGTAAAACCGGAAGCCCATTTCTACCAGGCTTCTACCAGTGAAATGTTCGGTAAGGTTCAGGAAATGCCGCAGACAGAAAAGACGCCATTCTATCCGCGAAGCCCCTACGGCGTGGCAAAAGTATACGGCCACTGGATTACAAAGAACTATCGAGAAAGCTATGATATGTTTGCCTGCAGCGGCATTCTCTTCAATCATGAAAGCGAGCGCCGTGGCCTGGAATTTGTTACCAGAAAAATCACAGACGCCGTAGCCCGTATCAAGCTTGGTATTTTGGATCACGTAGAGCTTGGAAGCCTTGACGCCAAACGAGACTGGGGACATTCCAAAGATTATGTAAAAGCCATGTGGCTGATGCTGCAGCAGGATACGCCTGATGACTATGTGATAGCAACCAATGAGACGAGAACCGTCCGCGAATTTGTAGAAACGGCTTTCCGCTATGCAGGAATCGATGTGGAATGGCATGGAAGCGGAATAACAGAAAACGGTATCGACAAGGCCACCGGAAAAACCATTGTAACTGTAAATCCTGAATTTTTCCGCCCTGCTGAGGTCGAAGTTCTTCTTGGAGATCCTTCAAAAGCAGAAGAGAAATTAGGCTGGAAACGCGAAATCACTTTCCAGGAACTGGTCAGGCGCATGGTTGAAAATGACCTTGCCATTGTTGAAAAAGAAATCAAAATCTCAAATATAAAATAAATAAGGAAACCTCTATGAAGAAAGCATTGATTATCGGTGCGGCAGGCTTCGTAGGCGACTATCTGATAGACCATATACAGAAAAACTGCATATGGTCTATTACCGTCACGAAGCTTCCGCAGGAAAATATTATAAAAAAAGGAATCGAAATACTGAATTTGAATCTTTTGAAACAGGAGGAGATAATCACCATTTTGGATCGGGTTCAGCCTGATTATATCTTTCATCTGGCAGCTCAAAGCTCCGTGGCTCTGTCGTGGAAGAAGCCCGGATTGACGGTAGATATCAACATCAAAGGGACACTCAATCTCCTGGATGCCGTCAGAGAACTGCAAAAGAGGCCGCGCCTCCTCCTAATTGGCTCCGGGGAAGAATACGGCCATGTACTTGAAGAAGAAATACCAATCACAGAAGAGACATTACCCCGCCCGGGTAATATTTACGCGGCCACTAAGGCATGCCAGAACATGATTGGGAAGATATACTGTGATGCTTATCATATGGATATTATGAGCGTCAGGGCCTTTAATCATATTGGCCCAAATCAGGCACCGCTCTTTGTGGTCTCAGATTTTTGCAAACAAGCATCGGAAATTGAAAAAGGAATTCATGAACCTGTAATCCGAGTCGGTAATCTTACGGCCAGAAGAGACTTTACCGATGTCCGAGATGTTGTTCGCGCGTATGTCATGCTTATGGAAAACGGACTTGCGGGTGAGACCTACAATGTTGGTTCTGGAACAGCCGTTTCAATTAAAAGTATTCTGGATACCATTCTGCATATGGCACATTGCGAAATCGAAGTATCCGTCGATCCGGAAAAAATCCGCCCGGTCGACGTCCCGATTATAGAAGCCGACATAAGCAAGCTTCAGGCTGTCACTGGCTGGAAGCCTGAGATTCCGCTTTCCCGCACATTAGCTGAAACACTGGATTACTGGAGGAGACAATGAATCGATTAAAAACAATAAGTCTTTCCATATTTGTCCTCATATCACTGCTGCTCTTAAGCGGCTGCGGATACCGTGCCGTACCTTCCCAATACGACCTTAAATTAAAAACTAAGGTAAGTGAATTATCCTGCGAGAATGGCGGAAATCTGGCGAAGCTTGAAATCACGATAGACAGCCGGAGATATCAGGACCTGACCTCAGACAACAATATATTTCTGGCATATCATCTGCTGGACACAGCTGGGGAGGTACTTGTACAGGATGGAATCCGTACTTCTCTCATCCCTGTCAAAGCCCGCGGAATTAAAAATGAAATCTGGGAAGTACTGGTTCCATTGGAAGAGGGCGATTACATCGTAGAAGCAGATCTGGTAGAGGAAGGTGTAACCTGGTTTTCAGCTCAGGGGATGGAAACTCTAAAAATTCCTTTAACCGTGCAGAATACTGTAATTCCGGATTACTCCGGCATCATATTGACAATGGATTCAACTGTTGCCAATTCGGCTGATGCTAATTCAGCTACCGATGCCGTTTCTGCAGATATACATTCACCAATCACAGTCACCATCCGGAACAACTCCGGAATTGCTTTATGCAGCAGCGGTTACGAGGCCACACAGCTGTCTTATCTTATAAAAGACAAGAAAGGAACCGTCCTGGCGGAAGGGGAACGAGTAAAACTCCCTGAGAATCTGGCTTCCGGTCAAACCGGTGAATTAACATTTACTCCCCAGGCGGAGCTTCTCAGCACCCCGGGGGATTATATGATTGAAATAGATCTGCTCAGAGAAGGAACCGCCTGGTTCAAAGACTTGGGATTAATCCCACTTCAAATCCCAGTGACAATAAAATAAACATGAAAATGGAGAATCAAAAAATGGAATCAGAAGTACTTTCACGATGGAATAAATGGAACCAGGAGGTCCTGGAGGACCCGGATTTAATAGATGAGCTTAAGAGTATTCAACAGAATGACAGAGAACTGGAAGATCATTTTTACCGTAATCTGGAATTCGGTACCGGAGGTCTGCGAGGTATCATTGGCGTCGGTACCAACCGCATGAATATCTATACTGTCGGGAAGGCAACTCAGGGCTATGCCAATTACCTCAATCAAAAATGTTCATGTCCCTCTGTTGCCATAGCCTATGACAGCCGGATTAAATCAGACGTATTTGCCCGGCGCGCAGCGTGCATACTGGCTGCTAATGGCATTAAGGTTCATTTATATCAGGAATTGATGCCCACTCCCTCCCTTTCTTTTGCTGTACGGTATTTAGAATGTTCAGGCGGAATCGTGATAACTGCCAGCCATAATCCCGCGAAATACAATGGATATAAGGTATACGGCAGTGACGGCGGCCAGATTACTACAGAAACCGCCGACAGTATTTTAAATGAAATCAATAATATCGATCCATTTAGTGATGTTAAATACATGGATTTTGATGCGGCATTATCCCAGAAGCTTATTGTTTACATTGAAGAAAAGACCGTAACCGCATATATCGAAGCCGTTTCCACACAGGCGCTGTGCGGTGATGAGATTAATAAAAATATATCTGTTATCTACACTCCGCTTAACGGTTCTGGGCTTCATTGTGTCATGAGAACATTAAAGGAGAATGGATTTACCAATATCGCTGTTGTAAAGGAACAGGAACAGCCAGATGGCAATTTCCCCACCTGTCCCTACCCCAATCCTGAAATGAAGGAAGCTCTGGCATTAGGAATTCAATACGCCTCACAGCTCGGCAGCGAATTATTGCTGGCTACCGATCCCGACTGTGATCGTGTAGGCACCGCAGTCAAGTCAGCAGATGGATATGAATTATTAAGCGGCAATGAAATGGGCCTGCTTCTGTTTGACTATATATGCAGGCGCAGAATTGCACTGGGGAAAATGCCCCATAATCCAATCCTGGTTAAGACGATTGTTACTACGGATTTGGCAAAACTCATTGCTGCTGACTATGGGGTGGAAGTCATTGACGTTCTTACCGGTTTTAAATTTATCGGAGAACAGATCGGACTTCTTGAGGAAAAGGGTGAGGCGGAGCGATACATCTTCGGTTTTGAAGAAAGCTATGGTTATCTTTCCGGAGGATTTGTCAGGGACAAGGATGGCGTCAATGCCTCGCTCCTGATCTGTGAAATGTTTGCATATTACAAATCCCATGGACAGACTATGCCGGAAGTTCTGGATGCCTTATACAAAAAGTACGGCTACTGCCTGAATACCTTGAGAAGCTATACATTTGAAGGCGCCGAAGGATTTGATACCATGACAAAAATCATGGAAAATTTCCGTACTGCAGCTCCAACAGCCATCGCAGGAAAGGCTATTACAGCAATTAGTGACTACAAAACTTCCGTGACATCGAATACCGATGGAAGTAAGACTATCATAAATCTCCCGCAGTCAAATGTCATGAAATTCTTGTTGGAGGGAAACACCTCCGTAGTGATACGGCCTTCCGGTACAGAACCTAAATTAAAACTTTACATATCTGTCAGTGCTGCAAGCCGCAGGGAAGCCGAACTTGCCGAGATCGCCATTGCTTCAGAAATGGAAAAAACCTATTTCAAAAAATAGAAAAATCCGCAGAACCGTCTCCCCTGGCTTATTGTAAGCGCCAAGTGTTAAGGTATCCCAAAACTTGGCGCTTACGAAGAACGTTTCAGTATCGTCATTCTGGTCAACATAAGATGAAGTTCTTCAGGAGAGATTGTTGCGGCTTCTTCCTGACTTCTCGGCCATCGGAGGCATCCAGCTTCGATCCATTTATAAAGCAGGCAGAACCCATCGCCTTCCCAGACCAGGCCTTTGAATCGTTCAGTGCGGCATCCGCAGAAAAGAAACAGGATCTCCTTTTGAAAAGGATCCAGATGGAACTGTTCCTTTAATAACGTCGCCAATCCATCAATTCCTTTGCAAAGATCACATTTTCCGCAGTAGATATAGATGGCCCGAAAGCCGGTGATCTCAGAAAGCACGGAACATCACCTCTTTCAGAAAGGAAAGGGTGTGATCCGGAGCATCGCTGCTTACTTCCACAACTGTGTCACCATGTTGGAGGCGAATCGCTAATTCGGAGCCGGAACAGCAGAAGCAACTGGTATCTGAGCAAAGGTTCCGGAAACAGGAGAATTGTTTTTGATGGAATTCGGTGTTTCTCAAACATCAAGTGCCATTTTTCTCAGTCGGTTTAATCGATAATAATACACGGACTCCTGGATCGCGTTGGCAGCACACCATTCTTTGACGGTCAGGCCACTATCGTTACGCTGTTTAATCATTGCAGGCCAGCTTGCCGCACGAACCTGCATTACTTCATTCATACTTGAGATCCCCTTCCGAAACCCAGAAAACTCCAATCAAAGTTTCTGGAGTTTTCTAAGTGGATTTGATGAGATCATTATCGTATAAAATCAGTTGCAAGTCATCCCACGGATTATGGTGCATTTACACTTGGGCGCGGCGAGGTGCAGAATGTTTCCATTTTTGTGGTCATCTGGGGCAGTGAGGATGGATGCTGGGAAATCATCGGTGCAGCTGAGGGTATGAATGAAGACAAAGAGTCCTGGCGGGCTTAACGATGTGCAACTCATCATAGGCAATAAAAACTTCGGCATGTTGGAAACCATACCGGAGGTATTCCCGGCTGCCCTCTATCAGCGGTGTATCGTCCACTTTAACCGCAGCATCTTCTCTGTTACACCACGGAACAAGATAAAATGGTAGCCATGATATTGAAAGCCACTCACTCACAGGAAAGTAAGGAGGTAGCCCGTGACAAAGCCCGCTTGTTGATGAAAAGCTCCGGGAAATGAAACGCTCTTCCGTTGTCAAGAAACTGGAAGATAACATCGAATACGAAAGCAATTGGTGCATTCCCTGATGGACAGAGTGCCCTGATACTTGTATGCGCCAGACTCCGTCATGTAGCCGGAACCTAGTGGGGAACAAAACGCTATATGAACAAGGATTATATCCGCGGAATGGAGACCTATGCAGGTTCAGATGACATAGCCGAATGACTGCTGGCTGCCAGACGGTAAAACTTAAATTTAAAAAAATTCTTGACACTATTTAATGATACGTCATAGACGTTTACGTTCTATTATTTCTATCATACAGCAATAATAATACTCCCCAAAACGATTAAAACAATCCCTATAATTTTTTTTTGTGTAATACCTTCTTTCAAAAAGCAATAGGACAATCCGAACGTCCAAATATATGTAATCGAAGTTAAAGGAAGTACCACAGAATAATCCAAGAACTTCAAAATGTAGATATTCAATATTGCAGATATCAGATATAAAAAACCACCTAAATAAAATGCTGGCGTTATAACTAATATTTTTAATTTTTTTGCGTCTGATGCTTTTTTTAAATAGAAGCTTCCACAGGCACCTAAAATAGTCATGATAATTAAAACGATATAATACTTCATGACTCATCACCTCCTGCAATTAATATAACTCCAGAGATGATAATCAAAACTCCAATACATTTGAGCAGAGTAATAGTTTCTTTCAGGACAAAGGCTGAAAGAACGATACTAAAAACATAATTTAGGCTTAATATTGGCTGTAAAACAGATAAGCTGCCAAAGCGATAAGCTACTATCATAACAAGTGCGCCAACTCCATACAATAGGAAACCAACAAAAAGGAACGAGATTTGCCCTCCGGTAGAAAGTTTCCATAAAAGTTGCCCTAGACAAACGCAGACTGATGAACAACACATAAGGAGTATTCCAGTTTTATTTTTTTTTAATGATTCTATCATAGCAGGCTCTCACTTTTGTGGATTATATTTTCCAAGCATATTAGAAAATAGTATTTTTAGCAGTTCAGAATTTCCTTTTAAAAAACTAATTTTAGTGGGGACTTTTCCTTTTATAGGGTAAGCTCGTGTCACTGGCACTTCACATACACGCAATCCTATCTGAGATGCTCTGGTCGACAAATATGCAAGTAACTCATATGTATTGAAAATATCCCGTAGTGGTTGTACCTTGGGATTGGTTAAATAATTCCTTGAATGTCCGCGAAATGCATTGGTAGTATCGGTAAAGTGATGGTGGGCTGTTAGTGAAATAACCGGAGCATGAAGCAAACGTACCGATAAATATCGAAGAAAAGGGGTATTAATTGCCTTGCCCCCTTTGATAAAACGTGATCCCTGAATAAAATCATAGCCAGCTTCTAATTTTTCTATAAATTTAGGTACATCCTCAATACTGTCTTTGTTATTTCCGTCTATAGTGATAACGCCTTTATAGCCTCGTTCCAGTGCCCACCAGATCCCCATACGCAGTTGTGCCCCCTGTTTGCCCGGCCCTTTCTTAATGAGCAGAGTATTGACACCAAATGCTTCCAGTAAGGTACTGTCTGTAGATCCATCAATTGATCCGCCATCACAGATAATAATATCGGCAATCGTATCAATCTTATATTTTCTGGCCAGTTTCAACTCATCATGTATTCTTCGGCCTTCATTAATAATAGGGATGCATATACAATAGCTTGATCTTTTTTGCACAAATTCCTCGGAAACAAAATTGGGTACACCCGGTATACTGTTATATATCATAAAATACCTCTTTCACATAGGATAATGCATCAAACACTCGTTGCAGATCCTCCTGTTTTCCCATTTCTATAGATATAAATTTAGAGTATTGGCCCGCTAAAATACCAGCCAATTGCCTATGCAGTTTTCTTTTTAGTATGCCAGCTAACCCTGGTTCGCTAATATGGATATGATTAATTAAACCTATATTATCAGCAATTATATCTAAAGACTCTTCATTATAAATTATAGTACCAATATCTAAATTGACAAGAAATCCTTCAGATTGTACTTCCTTTACCATTGAAAAGGCTTCTGCAGTCGAAGTTATGAAATTAGTGTTATATATAACCGGATTAGCCTCCAATGCAATAACCGTATTTCTATTATGAGCATATTCTCCTATTGCTGAGAAAAAATCCACTGCTATATTATAATCATCAGAACAATTTATACTTCTGTTTTTAGGGCACCCAAAAACAAGATTATGGCATTCTAATGCTGCCGCAAAATCAATGGCCTTTTTCGTATATTCCATAAGCTGCTTTCTTTCTTTTACAGATTGAAACATTTTCTCTGTCTTTCCGTACCAGATAGATTGCATAGAGGAAATCTTCAAATGATAGGATTTTGATAAATACTCTTTGAAATCATGTGCTTCTTTTACGCATTCGTATGGATTATTTGGAAAAACTCTGGTAGGTGCTATTTCAAGTCCCTGAATATTATTATCAAGAAGATATTTGTAAATCACCTGATCGTATTTTGAATCCCAACTAATATTTGATATTGATAATTTTAACATGATTGCTCCTGTATAAATGTTTTGATTTCGGCTAAAACATTATCCTTATCAAAAATATAACCTCTTTTACCGCCCATAAGTGTATCATGCTTAGTCTTGAAATCATAATAAGGTGGATTAGTTGATATTATATTCTGAAACTTTTTGCCTTCCAAATAATGATATAACTCCGCAATGCCGATTGGTTCAGTGGCTAAATTTAAAAGATAAAGATCATTTTTTAATGCATACTTAATATGATTCCACAGATGTTTCAAATTGTAGAACTGAAATACACCACGGCTGTCCGTAAAATTAAGTGCAGAAAATCCCAGTTCTTTAAAAATAGTTTTAAGTGCTTCTTTTTCTTCACAAGATATGTCACTGCATTTATAAAATCCATTATCCTGCAATTTGTAATAGTTATTAAGTTCGTGTCTGACAGTTGCAAGTTTTCCAAACTTTTCATTTTGGATCATGGACGGAATATAATGTATATAATCATATATAAAATTCTTTTTTATATTTTTACCAAAGAGGCCTGGCAGTCTAATAATTAAAGTTTCTGGAAAATCATCTCTAACTTTCTGTTCCAGATAATAACGATTGGCTCCATAAGGTTGCAAATCTTCAGAAATTATGGGAGTATCCTCATTAACGTTTATTGGGCTTTTATAAACATCAATAGTAGAAATCAATACTAGCTTTTTAGGCTGAATTTGCTGAATATTATAAAAAGCATTTTCAATATTTCTCAAATCTTTATTGGGATCTTGATTTGCAAGATATTTTTCAGCACGAATTCCAGCATAGATTAATAAATCAGGTTTACTTCCATATGCATCTTCAATATTTTTAGAATTATACCTTTCTGTAAAATCATATTGGCAGGATAAATTGGAACCAACAAAGCCTGTATAACCAACTAACATCGTTTTCATATAGCAGATCCTCTTTAATTAGTGATTTTTTCAATGGATTCTATAATATATTTTTGTTTATTAAAATTTATTTTTAGTATTAAGGACATATATTTTATGATGATTGTTAATATTACAAAGAGACCCAAAAAAGCAAAAGACAGGAAAAGCATAGTAGTTGTCCAACCAACTACAGGACGTCCGCCAATATAAATGCAAACTGTATAAATTCCTGTAAGGGTAGTAATAAACATCATAATATAAGCAAAGACCATAGAAAAACGGTATGCAATATCTGTATAAAGTATCATAGCATCTAAAGCAGTATCCTTTTGCTTATGAAGGGTATCTTTATCTTGAAACGACGAATAGCTCTCATTATCATATGTAATTACATCTGTCTTTAAACCACAATTTGCATAAACAGCCTTCCGGTATGGAATTGTCCTGCTCATAGAATGAACCCGGTTAATTCCGCGTCGTGACAAAATTCTGAAAGATTCTGTACGCAGAAGATACTGAGTGTGAGACAAACGATTAAACACAGCATAAAATATTTTTGAAGATGTGCGTTTCCCATGAAGTGGTGCGGCTGCGACGATATCATAGCCTTGTAGAGAACGCTGGTAAACATCTATAATCAGGTTAGAAGAATATGATGCATGTGGTAAATCAAATTCAAAGACAAAATCCCCAATAGCCAGATCAACGCCAGCATTCATTGATAGTTCAAGTCCCTGATAAAAACTCATATTTAATATGCTGATTACATTCCCTTTGACCGTAGAGGCATATCTTTTTATTTCTTTTATACTTCCGTCTGTAGATGCATCATTTACACATATAATTTCATACTTCTCAAAACTATTACGAAGAGTCTCATTAACTAATTCAAGAAAACGATATATCTGTGTTTCTTGATTATAGACATATACAACAGCCGATATAAAATTTTTTTCTTTATTTAGTAGCATTGTTAAGCACCTCATCTAAATCGTAGACCGTATTAATTTTTCCTGATAATACACTGATGAAAGTAGGATCTGTAGAATACTGTTTTATTACAGTAGGTCTTGAATCATCAATTTCGGAAGCCTTTAAAATTGGTTTCATGGAAAAAAGGGAATGGGAGTACTCAAAACCATACTCTTTTTTTAAATATTTTTTTGCTAAACTAGACATAAATGGCCAAGCACTTTCTGGTTTAGCAGGACAGTCATTACAATTTCCCAATTGTTTTGGAGAACATTTTTCTTCGCTTCGTTTTTGACAGTCGAAAGTGGGTACCGCCTCATAGCTGGTAATATGAGGCGTAAAAGTCACGGCAGTTAATGAATGATAACCAGTTTTTCCAAATGGCATAATAGAAAAAAATGGTCCATCCATAACAGTAATTCCTACATTTTTTAACTTTTCATTTACGTTACACAGAATAATTTCACATAATTCATACTTGATTTTAAAAGGTTCGTATCCTAGCATTCTGCTAATTTGATTTGTAGAAGCATAAGTAGCATTTAACAAAAAATCAGTTTCATATGTAGTTCCATTTTTCATAATTAATTTAAAATATGTATCTTGTTTAATTATTTCTGAGATACTTGCATTATAACAAATTTCTACGTTAGGAAATTTAGACAGTTGATTTAGCAAATATTCCTTTAGTATACCAGCATCATATGTATATTCTTCTGTCATAAACGCACCGTCGCACATTCCTGGATTAAAATATTTGTCGGGATTAACATCATCGCACCGAATTTGTGTGTTTTTACAAAAATTTCTAAATTGCGATGCATTCGTCCAAGAAAAATCTGCAGAAGTTGCGTAAATCTGATCAAACTTTGTTAGTACACAAAAAGAATAGTCTTCCATAAACCGATTAAAATAGTGAGCAGATTTTATAGCTGTTGAATAGGATCGTGGGTAATGGTATCCCATATGTACGCGAGCTTGATTTATGTAAGTTGCTCGACGAAAAGGGGTTGGATCATGTTCTAGCACTAATACCCTTTCTTTTTTATTGCACATTTTCCCTAATGCATTAGCGGAATATAAGCCATATAATCCAGCTCCTAAAATTATTTTGCTATAACGCATTTATTACCTCCTGGTAAGTGAAACTTAAATATCTTATTTTCTGTGCTATTAATTGAATTTAAGCTAATCATATTGCATGCCAATAATAATGGTAAAAGAGGATATTGATACCTGGGACTTATATAGATAAGGCAATGGAGAAGCATAATTCCACAAAATGGCAATTGAAAAAACAATTTATCTGTTATTGATGATTTTAATGCAGTTGACAAAAGAAAAGTATTTAAAAGAACCAGATAAATTATATTGGATAAACTCCCCCAACTCCAGATAATGGCTGGTATGTTACCACTTAAAATTTGTTCAGGCGAATTAACAAAAATATATTGTAAATCTCTATATGTACCATCTCCACGTCCTAAAAGTATATACATTTTTTCAAGCACTAATCTTATAATAGTTTTTAAATCATATGAAGATATATTAATAAGAGCTTTTTGTAACATTTCTTTCTGCACATTGTCAACAGAATTACTATTTCTGACCTGGGTTAAGGTAAGCGCTGCCTTTTCAGACCATGATCCCCAATTTGTAATATCCGTTCCCAAATATAAAGGCCAGCCAAAGGTGGGCGTAGACATTCCTCCTAACAGTTGTTTTACATAATACAGATATCCGTATTTTACTAGGTTATAGAAAACTAACATCACAACTAGTTGAAGAATATCATCCATAAGTTTTTTCTTGCTTTCTATGTTGCAGATTATCAAAATTGCAAAAGTTATTATAAATATAGTTGTAATGGATCGTAGTTGTTCAGATAATCCTAAAAATAATCCTGATAAACTTATAAATAGCCACTTATAATGGGTGAATGCTGTTTTACATTTTATGTAAAATAATATTCCGCTAAAAAGAAATACTAAAAACATAGGTTCAGATAGCATGTAAACAGAATTTAATATATTTTCTGGCCAAACGGCTAAACATATTGCACCTATAAAAGATAACTTTTGCCCTACAAAATTATTACATATTTTGTAAAACAAATATGTATATAAAAATGTGAAAAATATATTAAGCATAAGAGGAGCGAAAACATTATTTCCCCATATTAAGTAACTTATAGAAAAAATTTTAGATATCAATAATTGATTCACAGCTACTGTTGCCATATAATTTTTTAGTTCATCTGAAATTGGATATCCCCTAAACAACGCCTGTGATATTTCCCAATACCCCTCATAATCGCTGATCTGCAAAACAGAAAAATTAGATATTAGTATATAGCGAGGTAAAAAAACAATAAGAAATAGCACTAATACTAGTTTACATTCAGAAATACTTATATTTCTTGTATTAAAACTATGTGTTTTAAACCATCGAAATATAAGGAGTACTGCAATCCAAGCTATAAAATAGGTTAGGATACCATCAAGCCTGAGACAGTCCCCATCTATAATTGAGTCGTAATTTCTTTTAATTTGTATTATAATAATCCATAAAACAATCCATAAAGAAACTAATAGCGCTATTATTTTTTTTAAGTGTTGAGATAGTTTCATCTATGTAAGGCTCCTTTTTAATTAATACTCACCCTTCTGACTGACATGGCTAATGGTTACACATTCACAAATATTTTATCTAAAATTATAAGTAAAATATTAAATTTTATTATACAGATGACTTCTCCTTCATATATGCCGTAATTCAGAGTTATGGATTATCTCCATAACTCTTCAGTACAACATCTTTTTCTGGGACTTATATGATCAGAAGGAAGCTTAATTATAGAGATCTACATCTATATTTAAAAGACCTATATCATTTATTTTTGATTCAATAAATACTTAAATTTGCTTTATTATTATTTTTTATATAACCTCACCTCTATTATAATAGTCCCCAATTAGTAATTACAAAATATTTACTTCTGAATTTGTGTCCCAAGTAATCCCTTTACGTTTTTTATGCATTGTCCATTTTTTACCCCATTTTTTTTCAAAACGTTCTTTATTTTGATCATATATATCATGAAATTTTTTATCCTCTAACTTTTTAAAGGAAGCTCCTTCAAAATGATGAATAAATGCATCCTCTGCGATAGCTAACTCATAGCCCTTTTGCTTTACTGCTTCTGCATAATCATCATCTTCGAACATACCAATTTCATACATTTCATCTAATAGACCGCAGGAATCAATAACATTTCGCTTTATCATAGTACAGAATAATGCAAGAACATTAGGATTTTTATATTCGGAATTGAGATGATCAGTCGTATAACGATAAGCGAAACTGTACATTTCTTTTACAGAATGATAATTAACCTTTATTTTTGCTTCGTTACCAATAGAATTAGTAACAGGTCCACACATACCAAGCTTTGAATTGTTCTCTAAATGCTTTGCCATTGCAGTAATCCAGCCTCTTGTTACGACTGTATCATTATTAAGCAGCAAAACATATTCTCCAGAAGAAGCATTTATTCCAACATTGTTACCACCTGCAAACCCCTTATTTTCTTTGTTCAAAATCAACTTTACTCTGGCATCGTCCCTTTCCAAAGTTCTTAGATAGTCTGTGGTTCCATCTGTAGAACAATTATCAACCACAATTAATTCATAGTTGGCATAGGCCGTATTATGAAGTATACTGTTCATGCATATTTTGTTTATCTCTAGATTATTATAGGTTAAGACTATAATACTTACTTTAGGAACAGCACGCCTACATACTTCATAAAAATTTTCATATCTAATCTGCCAATCATTTTTTAATGCAAATGCCATTTTTTCAGTGTCGTTAGCTAAGCAATCTTTATTTTCCAGACAAATTTTAATGTATTCAAGGAATTGATGGTTGTCATTTGATAAATAAACATATTTGTCCTTAAAGGGTTCCAGCTCAGGAATATCTGTTGCAACTATTTTTTTTCCAGCACTAAGATATTCATAAAATTTTACCGGATTAGTAGCTTTTATTAAATCCGTTGAAGTATCAAATGGAATAAGGCAGACGTCAAAACATTCTAAATATTTCGGTAATTCATTATAGGGTATTTCACCCAGTAACTTAATATTGTTATATTTGGACAACTGTTTTTCACCTGCTGTAACACGTCCAATAATTACAACATCACAGTCAGGCATATTTTGAGCCACATAAATTACCTTTGAATAATCAAACCATTCAGCAACAGCACCATAATATCCAATAATTTTTCTTTCATTCTTATGTTCAACTGCCGCCTTATGGAAATGTGCATACTCGGTTCCATTTCTAATGATCTCAATATTTTTATTAAATTTTTTTGCTATATCATAAAGAAATTCAGAACTGGCAACAACATAATCAGATAATTCTAACAGTTTCTTACAGTTTTCTTTTACTAAACTTTCTGCTGGATTCAAAAAACCAGTGAAATCATCCATGTAATCAGTTATTATTTTAAATCCATACAAATTTCTTAAATGTTCAGCCGTAAAAATCCAATTGGGATAATCGACAATTACTACTGCATCACGTATACAATAAGTATTCATTATTTTATCTAATTTTTCATGAAGTAATGATAACTGTTCATGCCAATCAGTCAAATGTATTGCAGTCGACTGATCATTATATATATTAATTACATATAAATCATTACATATTCTAACTACTGAATCCGGATTAAAATGGTTGGCATTTACATAGAACACTCTATGCCCATTTTCTGCAAAACGACTTGCAAAATGCTGCGGCCTCTGATATCGATAATCGAAATCTATTACTCCCAATAAAATGACATCAAAATTTTCATAATCAGAGTTCAGAATGTTTTGCAATTCCTGATTAAAAACATCTTCCATAATTTTAATGCGAGAATTCCAAGTGTTTTGCAATGCAATTAATGGTCCATTTTCAATGGCTAAATCGTGGCATTCTTTTGTCACCATTTTATCTAAATAAAATAAGAACTCATCAACACCATTCGCACAAGCTATAAAATCACATACAAAATTATCCATTTCTTTCATGGAGGAGGTAACTACAGGAAGACCAAGTGCACAATACTCAAAAAATTTAATTGGTGATACACAATCCATTTTATCATTGATAATAAAAGGAATTGTTGCTACATCAAAATATTTCGCATAATCTGATAATTCTTTATATGGTTTTAAACCCAGCAAATGGACATTGGAGAGATTATCAATTTCTGATGTATCATAAATTGCTTTACCGATAAAAACAAATTCATAATTTGGTCTGGCAGCTGCGAGTTCTCTTACTAATTCATAATCCAGCCATTCGGCTAAATATCCATAATATCCTATTATTTTATGTTTTTTAGAAAGTATTGGCTTCATATCCTCTGGAACATAATTATTATGTATATTTAAAAAATCCTCTGGATTAACAGCATTAGGTAAATAAATAGGGTCCCTTCTATTTTCCAAGCAGTTTAACAACGGAGAAGCCACATAACTCACAAAAGAAGCTTGCCGAACTATTGTAGTGTGTAATTTATCATAATATTTATCGTAATATGGAAACAGATCCAACTTATCCAGTATATGGTACCATATTTGCTTGTTGGCAATTTGATTGATGAACGACAACGAACCTAACCAGGTTAGGAGAACAAAAACCTCTCTGTTATCTATAGCCTGCAATAACTCCTTTTCATGCACTATGAATAGACCAGGATAAGCCTCCCGATAAATATTCTGAAGGCTCGGATGCTCACAAAAAAAACATAACCAGCCATTATTGGCAAAGGCCTTCAACAACTGCTGTGGAGTCTGTAAAGGTTCCCAATATACAACATGCGGATATATCATAATCCTCATATCCTTATTAGAATTCAGTACTTCCTTAATAGCCATATATTCATTTGAATTCAAATCTATGTTTGATACCAAACGCTGTTGCTCTTCTTGAAGATGTTTTGCTAAAGGAGCATTGCTAAGCATTATATCATCAGTCACCTTTAGAGTAGAATTTATTTTAGCTCCACTAACTTCATCAAGAATACTTATCACATTCCAAATTGGGTTATACCTGCGCTCAGAGTCACCGCCTTTTTGACAGAGTTCAGATTTCAACCATTTACCGAAACTCTTCCTTTCATCTTTCGTGCCTTTCAAAAATTGATATTTAAGACGAAACATAAAATGAACAGTACGGAATGTTTTGGTAGAAGCCATATAAACACATTTTTGTTTTGCTCTATGAATAATACTTTCTTTATTTTGAAGCTCTTTATCTAACTGTTTTTTTTCTAAAAGTAGAGTAGCATATTTTTCTTTTATGCTTTTTAGATCTTTAATTTCTTCCTTTAATAAATTATAGTTATTTCTATATTCTGCCAGTTCCTTTGCAATCTCCTTATTTTTTTCAGCGTAAGTAGCCAACTTTTTTTTATGACTTTGAATTTCATCTTGAAGCGAACTATTTGCCTTTGTAAGTTTACCAATGGTCTCATTGTTTTCTTGAGTTAAAGAGGTCATTAATTTCTTCTGGTTTTGAATTTCCTCCTGAAGTAAACTATTTGTTCTGATTTGATCTGTAAGCTGTTTTGAGGAGGTCTCAATTAATAATCCGCGTTTGTTGAACTCATCACTTACTAAGGAATAATCAGTATTTAATTTTTCTAGTGTATTTTTAAGTTCTGCTATCTGAACATTATAGTATTCTTCGATTTCCTTTTTTTGATTATTCCATTGAATTAAATCAGAATTTTTTATTCCTTTGTAGATATCATCAATTCTTGCAGTTATAATATCCTCCTTATGTGAAGAATATACCAGCAAAACTTGCTGGTCAGGATAAAGCGTACCCGGAATTTCACTTCCATTTACTGTTTCCAGATTCACCAATGTAAATTCACCAATCTGTAAAGGAATTATATTTGTATCAAATTTAAAAAAATGCTCATCAATAGTAAGTTGTTCCCGAAAAGGCATTTGTAGAATAAGATAATGCTTAGTGACCATTGCCATCTTTTCAGCCATATCCCATGGCGTATAAAAATGCTCTAACACATTAGAACAATAAACTATATCAATTTTTTTTCCTGTATCCAGAGTTGAAATATCACCCTGTTCAAATTGATAGATGGGATATTTTTTTTTCGCAATCTCTATGGCGCTATTAGCAAAATCCATACCACATACTTTCGTATTTAAATATTGTGACAGTATATTTACAGCCTCTCCACAAGCACATCCCATATCACAAATTATATATTTATTCATGCGTATAGATTTTACTAACCAGGCAGGAAGAAGACGGCAGGTTATTTCGGCAAAAAATTCTGTTTGTTCTTCTCCAGAATATTTATCCCAATCAGTCTGAAAACGCTTGTCCCAGTATTCTTCACTATTAATTAATTGATTCAAATCATTTCCTCCATTCTCTATATAGTCCTAATGAGCCGCTTTTTCTATTTTTATTCCATCAACTTCCCAGACATGTTTTAGACTTAAGATTCCAAATTCATTAATTACCGGCGATGTAATACGAAACTCAGAAACGCTACAGATTGTGTCATAAGGTGAATAATCGGCATTTTGAGCGCCAATATCCAAATAATATTTTCCCGGCAGCAGAGTATTATTTTCAAGGATAATTCGTGTGATTCCTGTTTCATTTGCAGTTATAACATGGTTGGAATCTAGCAATATGCTGGATCCATAACAATATACACCATCATCTCTGGTAATACCAATTGTAAAATTAGTAGATACCTGTGACTGATGGCTGATATAAGTCATTTCAATAATAATAGTTTCTCCGGTTCTAAAAACTTCAGCAATATCATTACTGGAATTCCTAATAAAAACATTTGTAAACTCAACAACCTTATTTCCTCTTCGTACAGCTTTAGGTCCACAAAATTCAGGAAGCTCCGGTAAACTTTTAACATCTTCTTTCGTTTCTGCTTCAGTTATTGTGACTACTGATTCTTCAGCTTTTTTTCCCTTTTTGGCTATCTTCTCCTCTTCAATCCGATCCAAACGTTTTTCTTCCATTAAGGTTAAATAATGATCGTCGACAAATTTAGGTATACCTTCTTCTCTAATTAATCCATTTTCAATCCAGATACATCGATCACAGATCTGCTCGATCTGCCCCATTGAATGAGATACTATAACTATAGTAGTACCGCTGATCTTGATATCTTTCAGCTTTTCAAAACATTTCGCCTGAAAGCTGACATCTCCTACTGCCAATATTTCATCAATTAATAAAATATCTGCATCAACATTAATTGCTACTGAAAAGGCCAGTCTCATATACATACCAGAAGAGTATGTTCTTACCGGATTATCAATAAACTCTTCTAACTCAGAAAAAGCTATAATATCATCAATTCGTTCATTAATCTCTTTTCTAGTTAGTCCGAAAATCGATGCATTGGTGTAAATATTTTCACGGCCGCTCATATCCGGATGAAAACCTGCGCCTAACTCCAGTAAACTAGATACTCGTCCTTTTACCTCAATGCTTCCTTCTGTGGGATACATGATACGGCTTATTAGTTTCAGTGTAGTACTTTTACCGCAGCCATTCTTTCCGATAAGTCCTACAGCCTCACCTTTTTTAATATTTATGCTAATCCCTTTCAGAACCCAACGTTCTTCATAGTAGTTTCTTTTTCGAAACAGTAGTTTCTCCTTTAAACTAGTTCCTTTATCATAAAATACTTTAAATTTCTTTTTTACATTTTTTACTTCTATTACATTACTCTGTTCCATTTATAACTCCTCCACAAAGTTTCTCTGCAACTTAGAAAATACAGCACTGCCTATTAAAAGCATAAGAAGCCCCAGTATAAACGCATGTAAAAGTGTGGAAATCTGCGGAATGGTTTTATAATATAAAATATCTCTGTATACAATTATGATTGGTGTCATAGGATTCAAATTAAAAATTGGAAGCAATTGTTCTGGTACCAAATCTACAGAATACATGACAGGCGTAAGGTACATCCAAGCCATAGTTACAATTCCCAAAATGTATTCCAGATCTCTAAAATATACTGTTAATGCTGCTGAAAGCAATCCAATTCCTAACGCCAGAATATACTCTACTATCATGACCACCGGAAGATAAAGCAATGCGTTTAAATTGATACCAAAACCAGTTATAATTAGTACACAAAAAATAACGAGAAAGCAAAGAAGCATATTTACAAAGGAACTGGTAACATAAGAGATGGGTAATACTTGCCGTGGAAAATAAATCTTCTTAACCATATCCTGCTGACTTAATATTGAAGTTGCGCCTCCGGTAATAGCAGAGCTGAAAAATATCCAAGGTACCAATGCCACAAATAAAAACAAATAAAATTTATCTATACCCGCTCGCATAATAACGGAAAAAACAACAGTGTATACCATCAATTGCAGTAAGGGATTAATAAAAGTCCATAAAAAGCCTAAGACTGAACCTTTATAGCGACCTCTCAAATCTTTTCGAACTAAACTAACTATCATTTCACGGTATGCATATAGTTCATTTAACAGCTTCACTTTTGCCTCCATTTATGAGTAATTTACAAATGACTTTCTAAAATATCTGCAATTCTTTTACATGCAAATCCATCCCCATAAGGATTGCTTGCATGACTCATTTTTTCATATTCTATATTGTTATTTAATAATAAGTTGAATTCCTTATATATCGTATCTTCACTAGTTCCAACCAGTTTTAAGGTTCCTGCTGTGATACCTTCTGGTCGTTCTGTTGTATCTCGCATGACAAGGACAGGCTTACCAAGAGAAGGGGCCTCTTCCTGAATTCCACCACTATCTGTCAGTATTAGATAGGATCGTGATAAGAAATTGTGAAAATCCAGAACATCCAAAGGCTCAATAATATGAATTCGTTCATCGCCCCCCAAAATCTCCATTGCTGCCTGACGTACTGCTGGGTTCATATGGATTGGATAAATAACCTTAATATCTGAATTCTCATCTACTATCCGCTTAATTGCCCGGAACATATGATGAAGCGGCTGGCCTAAATTCTCTCTTCGATGTGCTGTAAGCATAATCAGCCGGCTTCCCTCTGCCCAGTCCAGTTCAGGATGAGTATACTTCTCGTGTACTGTCGTTTTCAGCGCGTCAATAGCAGTGTTACCAGTGACAAAAATATTAGCTTCTACCTTACCTTCTTTCAATAAGTTTTGCCTAGATTTTTCTGTAGGAGCGAAGTTAAACTGAGATACGATTCCGGTAGCTTGGCGATTAAACTCTTCGGGATAGGGGGAGTAAATATTATACGTTCGAAGCCCGGCTTCTACGTGTCCTACAGGAATCTGAAGATAGAAAGCTGCCAGGGCAGTTGCAAAAGTAGTAGTGGTATCTCCATGGACTAGCACCACATCCGGTCCTTCTTTCTCCAGAATAGGTTTGATTTTTTCAAGTATAGAAATCGTTACATCGAACAACGTTTGGCGATCTTTCATAATTGCCAAATCATAATCAGGATTAACTTTGAATGCCTCCAGAACCTGGTCAAGCATCTGACGATGCTGACCGGTTACACATACAATTGTTTCCACAGACGCTCTTTTTTTTAGTTCATTTACTAAAGGACACATCTTAATTGCTTCCGGGCGAGTTCCAAAAACTAACATAACTTTTTTCATTTTAAGACTCCTTAACTTCGTTTATTATTTGTTCTATTTGTTCTACTCTGGTGATCCAGCTGTTCTGTTCCAGAAAATTTTTATATTCTACTTCAGACTTAAACGGAACGTTCAGTTTTTTATGAGACATAGAGACCATTTCATCATAAGTATCGTATATGTATATTAGTTTTTTAAATTCTTGTATCTCGTTGCTATTTACAGCAAGTACCGGTTTATTATAGGCAAGGTACTCATATATTTTCACAGGATTAATTGTATCTAACAGTTCTGTTTGTTTAAAAGGATAAAGACAGACATCAAAAGAACAAATCCAGTCAGGCACCTCTTCCTTAGGCACTGTACCTGTATATTTTATATTTGGCATCTTGCATTTGGAAATATCACATGGTCCAACCAGAATTATGTCGCAATCGGGGTTCGCAACAGCCAATCTTTTTACGGCCTCAGTATCAAACCAATGACTAATTTTTCCTATATAACCAAATACTTTTCTACTGGTACGGTATACTTGTTGTGCATGCATTGGCTGCAGATATTGAAAACCATTTGGTACAAGGTACACATTAGAATATGCCTGCATTCGATCAAGAAATTGCCGGGCTGTTACAAAAATTAGATTACATTTTTTTAGTAATTGTTTTTCACAATTAGTAAGATATTTCCTTATGATACTATCAGAAGATAATTTAACATTATCATCCATCTTGTCATATACAAGCATCTTAGACACATCTAAAGGTAATAGTCTTTGCCATACCTCATAACCAATCCAGATCATATCACATGTTTTCAGAAGATTAGAAAGTTGTCTTCTTTCGAATATTGTATTTATACGTAGTGGATCCATAAACTGCATACGAAGTGGAAGCGAAAATCGCCCATCCAGTTTCAGTATATGCAGTGTAGGAGATATATCATAGCTGTCTGTATAACAACTAAGTGCTCTATTTTTAAGAGTGCCAATATAACTAATGGTTGGCTCTATATACCATACATCATGTCGTTTTGATAATGCCTCTGCAATTTCTTGGGGGCGTTGCTTTAAATCATGAAATGCCAACGGGGAAAAATAAAGTATCTTCATTTAAACTCTCTCTTATAATTTGCCAATTAAAATAATAAACTTTAGTATAATATTATCTAGTACTTTCTGACGGTATAACTTTGAGGTTAGTGTAAGCTTTATGCGGTATAAGAATTTTTGACGCGATTTAAGTAAATCCTTAATAAGCTTCATGTTTTCTATCGATATCTTAGGAAGATCGATATCTTGGTTATTGGAAGACAAATCATTATTTCCAAACACTGTTAAAAAATTAGACGCTTGATAGTAAATTTCACCTCTAGGCTTAAATAACTGCTGAAGTCTATAACGGAATAAATTGTTTTTGTTTATCATTGCACCAGAAGTATTGCTTCCATGTTGACGGTAAAGTATATAGCTTTCGTTATCATAATACACCTCGCCAAAACATGTAGCTGTTAGATAAAACCACCAATCATGCATAATTGTAAACTCTGGTATTCTTACACGCATAATATCTAATAATTTCTTATTCATTACAGCAGTACAACCAGTACACATGTCCTGTACTAACGCATTTCCAAAACTTGTTTTTTTCATTACTCGACTAACAGTAACTTTTATTGGCTGTAATTCTTCATCTACAATTACCTTGTCACTGCAATATAATACAGGTATACTTTTTGAATAGTCTTTTAATATAGAAACAGCCCTGCTAATTTTCCCAGGCAACCATTTATCATCCTGATCAGCAAAGGCGTAATAGTCTCTTTCTAAATTTGCTTTCAAAATTAAATCAAAAAAGCTTCTCTGTACCCCTATATTTTTCCCAGAGTACCAGGTAATGCTAGAATACTTTTTTGCATATGCACTCAGAATCTCACGCGTCGAATCGGTAGAACCGTCATCACGGATAAGGAGGTCTATCTCTTCGTAATCCTGAGCTAAAATACTGTCTAATTGAGTTTTAATATATTTTTCGCCATTATAAGTGGACATTAATACTTGGACCTTCATTTTTAATTAACCAGATACAAACGCTGCAGTTTTTTCGCCTGTTGCTGAAGCGTTATGCCTTTTTTATTCATTTTTTGAATTGCGTTATCAGAAACTATACTACGCGATAAAAGATCATTATCAAAAGTTTTAATTTTTTTTAAAGCACCATTAACCCAGGAAAACTTTGCATTTTTTAATGGCAGATACATTACATTTCCTAACGAAGACTCCTTCGGAACGTAATTAGAGACCATACACTGAATTCCAGCTGTCTGCGCTTCAAAGAGTACAATTCCAAGTCCTTCAAATCTTGATGGAAGTAGAAATAGATCTATTATTTGCAATAAATCTGCGACATCATCCCTTTGTCCTAAATAAACAACATTTTTTTCAACATTTTTTTCAACAACCATATATTTTATCTTGGATTCCAGCGATCCCTGTCCTACCAATAGTAATATGCTTTCCGGCCTCCGCTTCTTCACCTCAGCAAACACTTCAATCAAAAACTCATGATTCTTCTGCCTCTCAAATCTCCCCACATGCCCAATCACAAACTTCCCATCCAGCCCCATCTCTTTCCTGAGCCGTTCCCTCACCTCAGGCCGGAACCGGAACTTCTCACAATCTATCGCGTTGTGCATGATAAAAACCTTCCCGGCTTTCAGCATTTTCTCGCCATACAAGAACTTTCCTGCCGCTTCTGAACATGCAAATCGCTCTACTTTCATAAAACGAATCGGCAGACACAATATCTGATTTCTCACTGCATTAAGCGTCTTATCCGAGTATTTCGTAGCATGGCAGTGAACAATAAACTTTTCCAATCCATATCTTTTAGCTATAGGACTTAGCAAAAATGTCAAATACACTTCATGGTTATGCAGCCAGGTATATTCTCCGGCATGTAACCGAAAAAATGAATTCAGCTGCTTTATGGACTGAAAAGAACTTCCTGGCTTGTCAATGCAGTAGATTTTTCCGCCTAATTCCCGGATTTCTTCCATATAAGAATCCTCACAGGCAATAAAGTGCAAAAAATCAAACTGGACTTTATCTCGTTCTATATGCCTATAGTAATTCATAATCACACTCATAACACCGCTTCCGCGGCTCAGAGTGGAGACAAAATGCAGAACCCGAATACAGTCTGTCTGGGCGCCTTCTTGCGTGTTATCAGCCATTTAAAGCCCTTTCCGTGGGTACTTCCCATAATCGCGCTTATGCGAACTAAACCTTCGGATAGTATACCACCTTATCTCATATTAATCAACTTTTTAAACAAAATGCGACATTTTCCTTCTTACATTTCTTCCATTAACCACCATTCACTCTTAAATTAATCCTTTAAACTAGCCGCCGCTGCTTCCTCTCTTGCTGATTGTTCAGCCGGGCTTTCCTTTACTCCCTCTGTGCTTTCTTTCAAAAGCATAATCTTAGGTGTCATAAGAATCAATTTAAGATCCAGGAAAACGGAATACTTCCTTATATAAGTAAGATCCAGCTTCAGCTTATCATACGCGGTCGTATTATACTTCCCGTAAACCTGCGCATAACCGGTTAAGCCGGCCTTGACTTTAAGGCGATAGGAAAACTCAGGAATCTCCTTCTCAATCTCAGCTGCAAGTTCCGGACGTTCTGGACGCGGACCTACAACTGACATTTCCCCCTTCAGTATATTGATCAACTGGGGAAGCTCATCTAATCTGGTCATTCTTAAAAAACGTCCCACTGGGAGAATCCTGTTATCAGATTCTGATGCCAGCCTTGCGACTCCATCTTCCTCTGCATTTTGAACCATTGTTCGGAATTTATATATCTCGAATACCTTTCCATCTTTGGTCAAACGCAGCTGTTTATAAAACACAGGGCCTCTGTCCGAGCATTTAATCATGATCGATATAATTGCCCAAAATGGCGATGTTACAATCAATCCCAGCGCTGAAAAAAGTATGTCTATCAGTCTTTTGAAAAACTTCTGTTCAACCTTTAAGTCCTCATTTCTGGAAAGATATAACGGCGAATCAAATATATTAAGCTCCACCGATGAGCTCAAAAGAATATCCGATATTTTAGGGACTGTATAACTTCTTATCGATGCACCAAAACATTCCTTCATCAAACAGTTTCTTTCATGCGATGGAACATCTCCTATAATTACTGCATCGTAATCTCCTGCCATCTCCATAATCCGCCTGATGCCAATCCGGATATGCACAGCCCCACAGATCTGGTACTTGTCTTCCCTTGAATTAATCTTTTCCTGTAAATGAAATGCCGGAATATCTCCGTATACCAACAGCATACGCTTTCTCGGAAACATTTTCTCATATACTGCCTGGAAAATAAATGCCCATAAAACAATTAATACAACGTCAGTCAAAGTCATGAGAAACATTACGCCGACCGGTGGAAATCCCAAGGCAAGTAACGCGATCTGCAGGTAAGTAATAATGTTAACAAAGAGAATCGACAGAATTTGTGAATAGATCACATTACCAGTCTTATAAAACCCGATCTTCAAACCTCCATAGGTTTTTAAGAAGAATAGTAATAAAATTCCGTATACCGCTACCATCAACCAGTTTCCCCGCCTGAAAAAGGGGGCCATGATAAGATTATTATAATAGCGATGCCATACAATCCAATAAGCACTAACTTCCAACAGTACAATCACAGAGGATGAAAATAATTTTATCAGCCTTTTATATTGCTCGTAATTTCTCATTTTCCTTTATCCTTACTTCCAGACTGTCTGTAACGTTCTCTAATGCCCAATTCACCCAGCATCAGAAACATCCACATGACCGGAGTTGCAATTGGTAAATTCAAATTAACAAATGCCTGTGTACTATAACACAGCACTGCAAAAAAAGCCGCTACAATATACTGATTTTTTCCAGCTTTACGAATAACTCGAACTACAAAAGAACTTATAAAAACAAGATACGCCATTAATCCTGTAATTCCTACTGTAATAAGATAATGCAGATACTCATTATGGGCATTATCAAAAATTTGGCCATAAATATTTCCCTTTGTCTTATCCAACAAAACAATTCCAAAGGTATCAGGCCCAAAGCCAAATATCTTTTTCATTACTGGAAATTGTTCAAAGCATTCCATAGCATTTCGCCAGATATAGCCTCTGTGAGTCCCCCAGTCATCATTAAACAACAGGTAACCACCAATGGCTCCATATCGTTCCGTATTCCCCTGGATATTCACATCATATAAGGCATATCCAATTCCTAAAATACAGATAACCAATATCGCCAGCCAGATAATTCGCAAAGCGCCATAGCCGGTTAACTTTTTCCCATTCTCTTCGGAATCTCCGCCACGTATCTCCACATCCCGGCTCTTCTTTTTTGCATATAAATAATCTAACCCATAAACAACGGCGCAAATAATCCAAAGAGCTGTTACAATCAATAATAATCCGTCGTATTTAACTATTATATTAAAAGCACTGTCGATTCCCAGTACTTTATCTCCCATTCCAGTATTAATCCAGTCGATGCATTGGATTACCGAAAAAAATGCAGTAAGAATTAATAAATAGGATTTTACTCCTTTCTTATTCTTAAATAAATACAGCGGAAGGAATCCAAACAAAGCTGCTAATGATAAATAGGCGTTATCACTGATGCCCATCACCAGTGCAAAAAAACTGATCACAAGACTGACAAAATAAAAGCTCTGTTTTTTCCATTTATCTTCAACTGCAAATAATACTGCCGATACTGCGGTCACCATCCCTACCAGTGCAGTATATGTATTAATGTTACCGATCGTTGAGGTAAACATAAATTTCTGTTCTTCCAGCATGCCCACCTTAAAATGTAAAAGATCCATCTTAAAGTAATCTGTAATCCCGAATATGCAAACCAGCATATTTGCAATTAAAAAGGCATCTAAATACCATCTTTTTAATTTTCCGAATCTGGTAACACAAAAATATGCCACACCATACAAACAGAGTAAGAAGAGCCCTGAAAACCGCCCTTCATTCCCCCAAAAAGATTCATATACGTAATCGGAACTTATCGTTGAGATACCCGCGATGATTAGAAAGACCAGCAGTGCGACATCCGTAACAGAAAATTTCTTTATCAAGTCGTTCCACTTAAAAGATGTAATATACTTTTCCAGCTTATTGTGTTCTATACAGCCCGCAAAAATAACAGCTATAACTAATAGTATCACTGAACCAATATAAAAATAATATTTTGCCTGTAATATATTATAATATTTATCCATTACAAAAAGTGGAAACAAACATAATATTAAGAACGTAAAAATATCTATTATATGTGATAAAAGTGCCGAATCACTTTTACTATTCTTACTTTTATTAATTTTCACTGACGACATAATTATCCTCTCCAAACTGCATATTACCACAACACATCAATTTATGGTTTACTGATTTACTTTTATTACACAGTATAACATTTTAACTCAGATACCGCAACCGCTTCCCTCATGAAAAAGCTGGGATATTATTTAAGATTTTATGAATTTTTGCAACTTTTATTCCCAGTATTTCAACGCATTTCCGCCCCTTCCAATACTGCCCATAATTTCCCTTATAGGAAGTATAATTACCTCGTAATGCAATTAGGAATTTCAAA